>Ga0078972_1000614_pt1 | contig 146396 bp, 121 predicted proteins | sample YelNatPaOPGAMG01_FD_67568 | JGI IMG/M metagenome (GOLD analysis project Ga0078972, IMG submission 67568) | Hot spring thermophilic microbial communities from Obsidian Pool, Yellowstone National Park, USA - OP-RAMG-01 (SPADES assembly) (version 2) | ecosystem: Environmental > Aquatic > Thermal... | reverse complement strand
GTCAGGGTTTCCTCAGCCGGCTCGGGGTCAACTTCGAACAACAAGGGCGATTCGGTCGGCGAAGGCTTGGGCTCTTTGCGCATGCCGACCATCATACGGGAATCGAGCACCCAACGGGTGAAAAATCCGCGTAGCCTGGCCTCGCCGGCACTGCGCGCTACAAGCCGTGCTTGCGGGCTACCACGACAATGAGCCACCACCATGCAGAGGCGACCTGCATCTTGTCGACGGATCAGGGAGTTTGGTTCTGCCTTGATGAGGATTATAGAGCAGGCTAGAATCTGTGGGTTGAGGGTCTGGCCGGCTGCTCGCATTTCTGCGGCCGAAGGACCCCACCGTGAAGAAACGTAACCGCCAACTGGCCTGTGCATCTACTCATAGGAAAGCGGGAACTCTTAAAGCAGAAGTCTGGAATGAACAGCAAACTTCTGGGGGAGCCATGCTGCAACAGCAAAGCGAACACAGATTAGCGTACTCAGACGTTCCGTTTGGCGTCTACAAGCGCGAGCAGGCGCGCATTTCCCGGCACCGTCTGTATCCGATGACCGTCTTCTACACGGCGTACGCCATGAGCGTGCTCTTTTTCGCCCTCCGGTCTGCGCATCCACTCATTGCACTCTTTTTTTACGCTGCCGGGCTGCCGGTTTGGACGCTGGTAGAGTATCTGTTCCACCGGTTTGTTCTGCACGGGCGCTTTGCTCCGGGCAAAGGGATAATCCGGAAATTCCTGCACGAACGGCTGGATCCGCTCCATTGGGAACACCATGCGCGGCCCTTTGATGGACACCACATTAACGGTGAGTTGCGGGACTTGCTGCCCCTGTTCTTCGTTGCGGCGCCCGTAAGCTTTATTGCCCCCATTTACACTCTCCCCGTGCTGCTGGCAGGTGTCGTGCAGTGTTACGTGGTCGAGGAATGGATTCATCATTCGGTGCACTTTTATAACTTCCGCAGCCCTTACTTCCGTTACATCAAGCGACACCACTTTTATCACCACAGTCCCAAAGGAATGAATCTAGGCTACGGCCTCACGAATGGTTTCTGGGACATCATTTTCAAAACGCGCTATCCGACGGATGTTCGCGAGTCGCTTTACCACCGGAAGCGTTCTCCATCATTCAGCTCTCGAATGGCTAAATCGCAGAGCGCGACAACCGGGCTGCGGCCATGAACCCGCCGCTCTATTCACTGATTACCGGAGCTTCGAGCGGCATCGGCGAATGCTTTGCGCGGGAACTCGCCGCGCGAGGGGAAAACGTCGTCCTCGTCGCACGCTCAGGTGGCAAGCTGGAAGCGTTGGCCGCCGAACTCAAATCACGGCACAGCATACTCGCTGAGCCCATGGGCATGGATCTGAGCGAACCCGGTGCAGGTGGGCGGCTTGCACGTCTTCTCGCCGAACGCGGAATTGAAGTCGATCTCCTCATCAATAACGCTGGTTTTGGCGCCCGAGGAAACTTCTGGCTCCTTCCTCTCGAAGCGCAGTCAGCCATGATGCGCCTGCAAATCGAGACGCTTATTGAATTGACTTTTCACCTCTTGCCGGAGATGATCAAGCGGCGGCAGGGTGGAATCATTAACGTTTCCTCAATGACGGCCTTTCAACCGATTCCGTATGCTACGGTCTATGCGGCCACGAAGGCATTTATGAACAGTTTCTCCATGGCGCTTCGAGAGGAGTTGAAGCCCTATGGCGTGAACGTTGTGACACTATGTCCCGGAGGCACTCGGACGAATTTTGTAAATGTCGGTGCACGTCAGGGACGGCACAGGTTCCCTGGAAACCCGCAACCACCAGAAGAAGTGGTCGGTGCCGCGCTCAGGCAACTCGATCGCGGAGGCGGCCTGGTTGTGCCTCGTTTTGTCAACAAAGCCAGCGTCTTTTCGCAACGTTTTCTGCCGAGGGAGACGATCGCAAGACTTGTGGGAAAGATGAGCCGTCCGTGAAGGGCGCGCCATCCCGCAATTACAGGGACCCGGGACCCAATTCTGCACAGGCATCTGTGAGAATCACGGAGTAAATTTGTGCCGATATCAAGGAAAAACGAATACACAGAAGACTACGCAATCATGAGCACCGCGGGGAGCAGTGTTTCCTGGCTTCACCGCTTGGGAAGTCTCGTCGCTGTCATGACGTTTCTCATGCTCATGAGCGGGGCGCTCGCTGCGAGTGCGGAGTCGAGCACGTCCATCTCTCCCTGGGCGGCATTTGCGAACGGTGCCGACCAGGCCGGCAAGTATGCACATATCTTCGGCATTTTGGCGCTGACCGTAACACTGCTGACCGTCATTTTTACTGCATGCCTGTGGAGAAGCAGTTCGCCGCGTTATTTGAAGACCTTGAGTTATGTAAGCGTCGTTGTTCTTTTTGCAACAATGCTGGCGGATCTGAACTTTGTGCGCAGCGCAATCCCCGCGACAGCGGCTGCCGCTTACACGATCGGAACCCAGATTTTCTTCTGCCTCACGGTATGTATTGCCCTGTTTACAAGGACAGACTGGCGGTGGGACGAGGTCAAAACTCCTGACCTTGCATCGCCTTCCATACGGCAGGTCCTTGTCTTTACAACCGCAGCGATCTTCGTCCAGCCATTTCTGGGAGAGGGTTTTCGGAAAAAGGGGATCGGAATCGCTCCGCACCTGGTGGTGGGGATTGCCGCAACGGTGTGTTCGTTGTGGGTCCTGGAGATGGCGCTGACAAAATTCTCGCGGCTAAGGGAGTTCAAGATTTCTGCGATTTTCCTGGGAGAACTCGTGGGGTTGCAGCTCTTCCTTGGACTCGTTGATTACAGTATGGTATTGAACGCCCGCGCTGCTCGCGGCGCCCAGCCGGGCCTCACAGTGATGAATGTTACGCATGCGGCTGTCGGCACGCTGGTGCTTGCCACAAGCCTTTTTGTTACTTTCCAGGCATTCAAGTATCTGGCGCCTGCGGGAAACAGGGCTCCCGCCACAATAATCCCCGAATATCAGGAGGGAGAACCGCTCGAAGATTGACGGGTTCTCCGAAAACCCAACTGGCGGAAAATTCTGTCGAACAGGCCTTCGCCGGCTTCATCTTCAGTCACTGCCATAAGGAACTTGCACTGCTGACCGCAGTGTATGATAAGAGCAGGTAACGTCGAACGGGGCAGCGAGAAAGCAATCCACCGGATATATCTCCGCCCTGCTGGAAGGAAATTTGTCCGGAAGAATCTTGGCAATTGACTTTGGACTCAGACGCATCGGCCTGGCTGTTTCCGATCCGCTGGGTATCACCGCACAAGGACTCCCCACCCTGCAGCGGACGGCCATTCGCAAAGATATTGAACACATTCGGGCCGTAGTCGAGGAATATTCCGTTCAGAAGGTCGTCGTGGGTAATCCTATCGGCCATGCGGGAGGAGCGACATCGATGTCGAAGCATGCCGAAGAATTTGCAAAGAAGTTGCGGGAAAGATTAAGCTGCCCCGTGGAGCTTTGGGACGAACGGCTCACCAGCGTGGAGGCCAATCGGATGCTGAGAGACGCCGGTCTCAGCGTCAGCAAGCGACGGCAAGCCGTTGACCGCGTGGCCGCCGCTTTGCTGTTACAAAACTACCTCGATCACCTCGCCAGCATGGCCCACCGAGTCGATTCCGGCGGAGAAAGCCTGTGAAGAAAACGCTTGTCGCGCTTGCGCTTCTGGCCATCATTGCGGGGATTGCCGCTATTGGCGCCGAGATTTTGCGCCCGTACCAGGGCTACTCAGGACGGGCCATCGTCGATATTCCGCCAGGGATGCAGGCTCCGGAAGTTGCAGATCGACTTGTATCACAGGGGGTCCTGGCCCACCGCTGGCCATTTCTTTTGATCTATGCCGCCGGCAGATGGCGCCGTCATGACCATCTGAAGGCCGGAGAATACCTCTTCGATCAACCAATGCGTCCGTTGGATGTTTACCGTAAGATTGTCCGAGGCGAGGTTTATTTTCGGACGGTTGTGATTCCCGAAGGCTCAAACCGGTTTGACATCGCTCGCATACTTCAAAGAACACTTGGAATAGCTCCCGAAGATTTCCTGCGAGTGACGCAGCAGACTTCTCTGATCCGTGATCTTGACCCGCAGGCCCCATCACTTGAAGGCTATTTATTCCCGGACACCTATCGGTTTGAATATCACGCCACGGCGGCCCGCGTTGTCATGACCATGCTCGCGAGGTTCCGGCAGGTCCTGCATCAGGACTTTGAGCAGGAACTTGACGATCGCGATATAAGCCTTCATAAGGTCATCACGCTGGCATCACTGGTCGAAAGAGAAACTCCAGATCCGAGCGAACGCCCCATCATCGCGCAAGTCTTCGACCTGCGTTTGCAGAAGGGAATGCTGTTGCAGTGCGACCCCACAGTAGCCTACGCCGCGGAAATAGCTCATCTGCCTGCAAGCCCCATCACTGAAAGCGACTTGAACCTGCAATCTCCGTACAACACATACGTCCACAAGGGGCTTCCGCCAGGCCCGATCTGCAATCCCGGGAAGGCATCAATCAACGCCGCTATTCACCCGGCTTCTACGGATTACCTCTATTTTGTCAGTAACAATCAAGGCGGCCATCGTTTTGCTAAAACGCTTGCCGAGCACCGGCGCAACGTGGCACGATATCGTAAACAAGAAGTCGCGCTCCAGCATGTTTCGGCTGAGAAAGCCGGAACTTCGCGACGCGAGCACAAAAAGTGAGCAGGAAAAGTAGCGGCCGTTGAAAACGGTCTGCGGAAAAGACCGGGAATTGCAGGTTGCCGTCAAGCGCGTCGTGTCATGCTGGGAGTGCAGCAACGAATATTATTACTTTTCTGCTCTGTAGTTGCCGCTGTGCAGGATCCAGGAGAATAACCAGTGCAGGTCCGGGACAGGCTGATTGTCGCGCTTGATTTCAACACCGCCGAGGCCGCCTTTCAAATGGCGGACAAACTGCGAGCGCGTGTGGGAATGTTCAAAGTTGGAATGGAGGCCTTTACCGCAGAAGGACCGAGAATGGTCCGGCAAATGATTGATACAGGCGAAAAAGTCTTTCTTGACCTTAAATTCCATGATATCCCGAACACGGTGCAGCGAGCATGCAAGGCAGCCGCGGCGATGGGCGTTACAATGCTGAACGTCCACGCGCTCGGCGGAAACAAAATGATGCGCGCCGCCATCGAGGGTGCAAAAGAAGGCACAACGAATGGTCGCACACGACCACTTGTGCTGGCGGTGACAATTCTGACGAGCCTGGCGGGCGACGACCTGGACAGGCTGGGCATTGCAGGTCCGCCCGAGAGCGCAGTCATGCGCCTGGCGCACATGGCGCAGTCGGAAGGCCTTGACGGAGTGGTCGCATCCGCAAGAGAAGTCGCGGCACTGCGCAGGGAATGTGGACCTGATTTCGTGATTGTCACGCCCGGCATACGGCCCGCAGGCGCCGCAGCAAATGATCAGTCTCGGACGGCAACCCCGCAGGCCGCCCTCGATGCCGGCGCGGACTATCTTGTTGTTGGCCGTCCGATCACCGCGGCACCGGACCCTGCTGCGGCGGCTGCAGCCATTCTGGAGGAAATGAAGAAATCCTCCCGATTCATCTCACGAACCGCATAGGAAAACTAATGACTGAGGAAGAAGTTCTCAATATATTCCGCGAGCATTCAGCCCTGCTGGAGGGCCACTTTATACTTTCGTCCGGCTTGCACAGCGACCGCTATATTCAGTGCGCGCTGGTATTGCAACACCCGCGCGTCGCAGAGCAATTGTGCAGCGAACTTGGAACAAAATTGCGCGACCTTGGGGCGCAGACTGTTGCGGCCCCGGCGCTGGGCGGCGTGATCGTAGCGCATGAAGTTGCGCGAGCGCTCGGACTGCGGGCACTTTTCACCGAGAGGCAGGACAGCATGATGGCCCTGCGCAGAGGGTTCCATCTGGCTCAGGGCGAGCCTGTGCTGGTCGTTGAGGATGTCATTACGACAGGCAAGTCCACGCGCGAGACCATCGACTGCATTGAACAGGCCGGCGGGACGGTCGTCGGAGTGGGCGCACTTATTGACCGCAGCGGCGGCAAGGTAACGTTTGACGTTCCCAAGGCCGCACTCGCCACACTGAACGTTGCGACCTATGAACCCGATAACTGCCCGCTCTGCAAGGCAGGCAAGCCTGCCGTAAAACCGGGCAGCCGCCCCGTTGTATCCAGGCCTGCGCAACAATAATTAACCAGTCGGGGAAGCCTCGACTTCCGCAGATGGCGGCGCAGGCATTGCTCACCTTCCGTGGTGAATCACGGCTGGCCGGCCACGACCAGATCCGACGGCCCAGCAGCATCCACCGCCTGAATTGAAGTCCTGCCTATCCCGACTGAAGATTGCAGCCAGCAGGATCACATTAGGCCGCACAGAAGGCGAATTCAAGCGAAGCGATAATTCGAACTTAGCGCCGAAACACAGCCCGGCCGCGGACGATCGTCGTGGTAACCGCACCGCGCAGCCTCCATCCATCAAAAGGTGAGTTCCGACTCTTGGAATACCCCTGGTCGGCGCGATAAGTCCACTCAAGCTCTGGATCAAAAATCGTCAAATCTGCAACTCCACCCACTCGGATGCGGCCCAGCGGCCTGTTGATAATGCGTGCCGGGTTCGAAGTCATCAAGGTGATCATCCGTCCGATCGGAATTCTCCCAGTGTGGACCAGCCGCGTCATGGCAAGGCCCAGGGCCGTTTCAAGACCAGTAATGCCGAATGGCGCTTCAGCCATAGGTTTTGACTTCAATTCGGCCGCGTGCGGCGCGTGGTCCGTAGCAATCGCGTCCACGGTGCCGTCGCAAATTCCTGCGACGACGGCTTCAACATCGGAGGCTGCGCGCAGTGGGGGATTCATCTTGGCATTTGACCCGTAGCGCGCAACAGCTTCCTCCGTAAGAGTGAAATGGTGCGGAGTTACCTCGCACGTCACGCGTAATCCCCGACTCTTGGCCTCTCGAACCATCTGCACCCCGCCTTGCGTTGAGAGGTGCGCCACGTGGAGATGCCCGCCCGTGGCCTCTGCGATCTGGATGTCACGCGCGATGCAATCGTCTTCGGCGCTGTTTGGTATTCCGCGCAGCCCCAGACTTCGCGCAGTATTCCCTTCGTTCATTACGCCGCCGGCGCTCAGTTCTGGAACTTCGCAGTGGTCGATGACAGGAGTTCCGAGGGCCTTTCCTTTCTCGAGTGCTTGCTTCATCAGGTTGGCAGTTCTTACAGGTTTGCCGTCGTCTGAAAATCCAACGGCACCGGCTTTTATGAGCGCCTCGAAATCTGTTAATCGTTCACCCTGGCTTCCAACAGTGACGGCGGCAATCGGAAAGACCCGCGCGAGGTTTAATTCTTTCCCGCGCTTAACCAAATAACGGGTCAATTCAGGATTATCGTTGACAGGCCTGGTATTCGGCATGGGACAAACGGAAGTAAATCCGCCCGCCACAGCAGCGCGAAGACCGGTTTCAAGCGTCTCTGAAATTTCGCCTCCCGGCTCGCGCAAGTGAACGTGAATATCAACAAAGCCGGGCGCAACAATCTGGCCGCGGGCCTCGATGACTTCATCGGCATGACCCGACAATTTCGGGCCAATCTCACGAATCTGATCGCCTTCCACCAGCACGTCCAGTTCGCCATCCAGCCCATCTTGCGGGGAGACAACGCGTCCATTTCGAATGAGCAATAAGGCCAATCAGGTCACCTCAAGGTTTTAGCGTTGGTCAGCAAGTATAGCATCGGAAAAGTTTGAGCATGTAGACCATGGCCGTTCACGAGGGGCCAAATGGCAGGCGGGGAGACAGGAAATCCTTTACGGGCTGGTAGGTGCGCCGATGTTCGGGGCAGGGACCGAAGCGCGCCAGTGCTTCAAGGTGCTCGCGGGTCCCATACCCCTTGTTGCGTGCGAGGCAGTATTGGGGGTACTTCCGATCAAGCCGATCAAGATGTTCGTCCCGGGCTACCTTGGCAAGGATCGAAGCGGCGGCAATGGACACCGAGCGCGCATCACCGTGAATGACAGGCCAATACGGGATAGAGAATCCGGGCTTGCGGCCGTTCGCGAGCGGCATCGCGTCAGCAAGAACGAACTCAGGCAATGGATCAAGCGCCAGCAGGGCGCGGACCATCGCCTGGCGCGTCGCCTCAAAAACATTCAGCTCGTCAACTTCGCGCGCAGAAACAGCGATCACTCTGTAAGCGAGCGCCTTTTCCTTGATCTCAGCGGCAAAACATGCGCGCGCGTGCGGGGTGAGCTTTTTTGAGTCGTTCAAACCGGGAATGGGCCGCGCTGGATCCAAAATCACGGCTGCCGCGTACAGCGGTCCAAGCAGGGAGCCCCGCCCGGCCTCATCAGTCCCAGCCACAATTTTGATACCGCGGCGATGCAGGCTGGACTCCAACCGCCAGGAACAATTCATGTGTCTCGGTTCGAGCGGTTGCGGCATTGCACATCTTCCGGAGGTTCAGCTTCAGATTACGACTCGAACAACCTGCCGCTTGCCCGGCAACCCTGGGAAACAGCGGACTAACCTTCGCGCTCTGAACTGGCTTCACGAATGCGAGCAGCCTTACCACGGCGGGCCCGAAGGTAATTCAGCTTGGCGCGACGCACGCGGCCGGAACGGACCCGCTCAATCTTATCAATAACGGGCGAATGCAGGGGGAAAATTCGTTCAACTCCGTGGCCGAAAGAAATCTTGCGGACCGTGAAGGTAGAGTGGTTTCGGGCGCGGCGCTGCCCCATGACGATTCCCTCGAATACCTGAATGCGCTCCTTGTCACCTTCCTTGATCTTTACATGCACACGCACAGTATCGCCCGCGTGAAAGTGCGGAATATCCTTTTTCATTTGTTCCTGCTCGATTTTTTCAAGAACGCTCATTCTAACAATTCTCCGTTTCGTTATTTATCCTGGCTGGTTTTTGAAAAACGCTTTGGGGCGCTGTCATTCCAGGCCCCGTCTTGGACAGGGCGTAGCGGGGAATCTGCTTGTTTAAATTCAATAGAATCGACGAAACCAAAGCAGATTCCCTGGGCCGGTCATAGACATTGGCCCACAGAATGACGCGGAACAAGAACCTTCCAATAACTTCCAATCCAGTCCACCCGCGCCTCGACTTGCGGTTGCAGGCGCCGGTGATCATCAAGGCTCCCGCAGAGCGGGTTGTAATGACGCCTGCTTCAATTCTTCCAGTATTTGCCGGTCTTCCTCGTTAAGTTGCATGTCGGCAAGCAGGTCCGGTCTCTTGCGCAAAGTCTTTTCCAGCGCGCGACGGCGACGCCAGCGGCGAATTTCCTCGTGGTCGCCCGAAAGGAGGACCTCCGGCACCCGCATTCCCCTGAACTCCGCCGGGCGGGTGTAATGCGGCCAGTCCAGCAACCTCTTGCCAGTTTGCCGGCTGCCTGCCTCCTCTTCGCCAAAAGAATCCTGCAAGGCGGATTCCTGGTTGCCTAGCACGCCCGGGATTAATCGCGTCACACTTTCCATGACGACGGCAGCCGCGATTTCACCGCCGCTCAGGACATAGTCGCCGATGGACAATTCATCGGTGGCAAGAAAATCCGCCACGCGCTCGTCCATTCCTTCGTATCGCCCGCAGATCAGAATGATTTGCGAATGTTGCGAGAACTCTTCCACAACCGATTGTCTCAACAGCCGGCCCTGCGGCGACAGAAGAACAACGGGAGCATCACCGGCAACACCGTTCGATTTGATCGACTCCACCGCCAAAAAGACCGGCTCGGGCTTAAAAACCATTCCGGGCCCGCCGCCGAACGGCCGGTCGTCAACCGTTCGATGACGGTCACTGGTAAAGTCGCGGAGATCGTGAATGCGGACCGTCAATTGCCCGCCAGAAATTGCGCGCTTCAAAACTCCATGGGCCAGGATACTCCCAAAGAATTCCGGGAATATGGTAACAATATCAAATTGCATTGCTTTTGGGGACTTCCCCAATCTGGGCTCTGCCCAAGGGAATCCGTTTCCCGCTGCTATCGATTCAGATCCAGCAGGTCCTCGGGCGGATCGATAACTATAAGCCTGGCCTCCGGGTCGATCACTTTGCAAATGTCCTCCGCCAGCGGCACCAGTATTTCCTCGGAACCATCTGAGATGTGGAGCAGGTCCACCCCGCCTGTGGGTTCAACATCAGTCACAACTCCCAGTCGATGTCTGGTTCCTTCGCGAAGGATTTCAACCTGGCAGCCCTTGAGATCAAACCAGTAATACTGATGGGCTGGGAGCGCCACTTTCTCTTCCTCGCGAACCAGGACGTATCGACCTCTCAACCCTTCAGCGTCATCAATCGAATCAACACCGCCAAACTTCAGGACAACTTTCCCTTTATGCAACCACGTGCGTTCGATTTTTACTTCCCGGGGAATACTACCGGGGTCATTGAGAAATGCGTGCTGGAGGCCTGTAAAGCGCGAAGGGAAATCGGTCAGAATTTCCGCCAATACCTCCCCTCTCCGCCCTTGCGGACGCACTATAGTTGCAATAGCGATGAAGCCCTGCAGTTCGCTTTGTGCAAGGGCAGGCGTCGCTCCGCCCTTCGCTCGATTACACAAAGCCGGGCTACTGTCCATATCCTGCGGTTTGCCAGAGGCGCTGAAAACCACCCTACTCCAGTATCTCAAGGGTGAAACGCTTTTTGAGCTTCATCCCGGCAGCCCCCAGAATTGTCCGGATCGACCGGGCGGTTCTCCCCTGCTTCCCGATGACCTTCCCAAGGTCTGACGGATGGACCCGAAGCTCGAGAACTGTGATCTGCTCTCCTTCCACCGGCCGGACAGACACCTGGTCGGGATTATCCACAAGCGCTTTAGCGATCGCCTCAATGAGATTCTTCATTTCCACTTGGTCCCTCCTGCCGAACTGCGATTTTTGCTCTAGCTTTAGAAGAAAGAGTACGTGAGAAACTCAAATGGTGGACCCTGCGCCACGGTGAGGCGACACGGACAAACCTTCTGCCCCCTACCCAGACTTCTTGAGCAGGCTCCGTACAGTCTCGGACGGCTGTGCGCCCTTACTCAGCCAGTAGTCCACACGGTCCCGTTTCAGGACCAACTCCACAGGATTTCGCCGCGGGTTGTAATGCCCGACGATTTCCACAAAGCCACCGTCACGTGCCCGGTCCCGTTCAATCACTACAACTCTGTAACTCGGTTTCTTGTTAGCTCCTGTCCGAGCCAGCCTTATTCTTAACAATCGTCCTCCCTGCAATTCAAATTTGAAAAGGAGCCCGGCGTTTCTGTCATCACCAGGCCACCCCTGTCACTTCCAATAACAGGATCTTTTTCTTTCCCTCCGCCATTCGGGTTAACGATGGCAGATTTACGCCTCGGGATTTGATCCGCCCAGCCCTGCGGGCATTTTCAGGCGGCTTATTTGCTTTCCCAGCAGGCTCGTGCTCATGGACTTCATCATCTTCCGCATCTGGACATACTGCTTCAGAACCTGATTCACCTGCTGAACGGTGGTTCCGCTGCCTCGCGCAATTCGTTTCCGCCGTTTTCCATTGATAATGTCGTGCCGCTGGCGCTCCTTCTCGGTCATCGAGTTAATTATCGCCTCGATCCGGATCAGCTCTTTTTCGTCCACCTTCACTTTACCAATGTTCTTCAGGACGCCGACCCGCGGCAGCATCCCCAGCATCTGATCGAGCGGCCCAAGCGAACGCATCTGGGCAAGCTGGTCACGAAAATCGGACAGCGTAAACGAGTCCGTCTGGAGTTTCTGGTGGACTTCCAGTGCTTTCTTCTTGTCGATCGCTTGTTCGGCCTTCTCGATGAGCGATAAAATGTCACCCATCCCGAGGATCCGCGAAACAATGCGGTCCGGGTAGAAAACCTCCAAAGCATCGTACTTTTCGCCGACGCCGATGAATTTGATCGGCTGGCCTGTCACATGGCGGATGCTTAAGGCAGCCCCGCCACGCGCATCGCCATCAAGCTTCGTCAGGATAACCCCCGTGGCCCCGAGCCTCTCATGGAATTCCTGGGCGCTTTTCACCGCGTCCTGACCAACCATCGCGTCGGCGACCAGCAGGACCTCACTTGGGCGCAAAGCTGCACGCAACTCCGAGACCTCTTTCATCAGCGGCTCGTCGATGTGCAATCGGCCCGCAGTATCGACGATCAGCACATCGTGCCCGCGGTCGGCCGCGTCCTTCCTGGCTGCCAAAGCCAGTTCGATGGGCGAATCAATTCCATCGCCTGCAAAGCACGGAATACCGATGGCCTGTGCGATGACCGCCAACTGCTCTCGCGCTGCCGGACGGTAAACGTCTGTGGAAACCAGCATCGGCCGCTTCTTGCGCTTGCTTAACCACAGGGCCAGCTTGCCGGAGGTCGTTGTCTTTCCAGAACCCTGAAGACCAACCATCAGCAAGACCGACGGATAATCTTTCGAAAAAGTCAGTAAAGATGCGTCTCGACCCAGGATTTCAATAAGTTCGTCCCGCACGATGCGGACAATCTCCTGCGCCGGCGTAAACGCGGCCCCAACTTCCTCGCCCAGCGCACGCACGCGGACTCTTTCAAGCAAGGCCTTCACGACGTTGAAGTTGACGTCTGCTTCCAGTAACGCCATTCGCACGTCGCGCAGCGTCTCATCAACCACCTCCGGAGTCAGGGTTGCCCTGACCCGAAGGTTCTTGAAAGCCTGCTGGAATTTGTCTTGAAGTGCCTCAAACATTCGTTTTATCGCCCGTCGCTGACTTGCTCGCCGTTCTTCTCGTTCTTCACACCTGGCCACAGCCAGGCGCACCACAACACGCAAATCTATTTATCTTATTTTACGCTACCCGCAAGGTCAAGGAAAGCTCCAGAAATAAATTCCGCAACCACTTAGAGGTAAAATAGCTAATGGATGTCACGGCATCAAGGCCCCTGACCCGGAGGATTGCCTCTTGAGAGCCGCGTTCGGCGGCGCTATCGACAGGGTCCAATCAAAATCCGAAAAGACAGCACCCGAAAGTGCTCGCTTAAACCCGCAAAGTACAGGTCTTTTTCAGTGAGTAATGGAAATTCAGACCGTTCGCCGGTCAGCAAAAGGACACGCCATATATCCGCGGAAAACGTTATCGCGGTCATCGCAATCGCAGGAATTACCGCCCATCTCTTCTTGCGATTTCTATTAAAAACGTCCCCGTTGGCCTATAACATCCCGCTATTCGCAGCGCTGGCTCTGGGCGGCGGGCCGCTTGTTTACGGTCTGGCGGTCAGAGTAGTTCACCGGCAATTCGGCTCCGACCTGCTGGCCGGCATCTCCATTGTAGTTTCCGTTATTCTGGGCGAATACCTGGCGGGAACGCTGGTCGTCCTGATGCTTTCAGGCGGCAATGCGCTGGAAGCTTACGCGGTCCGCAGCGCATCATCGGTGCTCGAGGCCCTGGCCAAACGGATGCCCAGCATCGCACACCGCAAGCAGGAAACCGGCATCGTGGACACGCCACTCGATGAGGTCCGTATCGGCGACATCCTGATCGTTTATCCGCACGAAATCTGCCCCGTGGATGGAGTTGTTATTGAAGGCGAAGGAATCATGGATGAATCGTATCTGACAGGGGAGCCGTTTGAGATTTCCAAAACGCCTGGTGCACGGGTCCTTTCCGGTGCTGTCAACGGCGAATCAGCACTTACGATCAGAGCGGAAAAACTGGCGGTTGACTCCCGCTATGCCCGAATCATGGCGGTGATGAAAAACGCGCAGGAAAATCGTCCACGCATCCGCCGCCTTGGGGACCAACTGGGCGCTTACTATACGCCGTTCGCTGTGGGTCTGGCACTGATCGCCTGGGCCGCCAGCGGGGATGCCGTGCGTTTTCTTTCGGTGCTGGTGATCGCCACACCCTGTCCTTTGCTGATTGCCATCCCTGTCAGCATCATTGGATCCATCTCGCTCGCCGCCCGCCGGGGAATTGTGGTCAAGGACCCTTCGGTGTTGGAACAGCTCGACACTTGCAAGACCATCATTTTTGACAAGACCGGGACGCTCACCTATGGCGTGCCACGGCTTACGCAGCAAATCGTTGCACCCGGGTATGACAAGGCAGACGTTTTACAATTGGTGGCAAGCGTCGAACAGTATTCGAAGCACCCGCTGGCAAGGGCTATCGTGCATGCCGCACAAGAGTCGGGACTCCACCTCGATCACGCCAGCAAAATCAGCGAAGCTCCCGGCCGCGGGCTCGAGGGCGTGGTCCGAGGACGCTCCGTTCGGATCACGAATCGTCCAACCCTTCTGAAAGAGTTCGGGACTTCGGAAGCCATTCTTCCCAAAATCAGCGGCGGGCTGACATGCGAAATCGCTATCGATGGCTCCTACGCAGCCACCTATGTTTTCCACGATGCGCCGCGGAGGGAGAGCAAGTCTTTCGTCCAGCATCTTAGCAGAAAGCATGGATTTGATAAGCTGATGCTGGTGTCGGGGGACAGAGAGAGCGAAGTCAGATATCTTGCGGACCTTGTCGGCTTGAAGGAAGTCCATGCTTCGCAAAGCCCTGAACAGAAAGTGGAACTCGTGCGGGCCGCCACGAAGCAGGCCAAGACGCTTTTCCTTGGCGATGGTATCAATGATGCACCCGCTCTGATGACCTCATCGATCGGCCTCGCCTTTGGCCACCATAGCGACATCACCGCAGAGTCAGCCGGCGCTGTGATTATGGATACATCGCTCGAAAAGGTGGATGAGTTCTTCCACATCGCGAGGCGAATGCGCACTATCGCGCTTCAAAGCGCCATCGGAGGGATTGTGTTGAGCGTTGCCGGAATGCTTCTGGCTGCGGCAGGCTATTTACAGCCCGTAGCGGGAGCAATCGCGCAGGAAGTCATCGATGTTTTTGCGATCCTCAACGCCATCCGCACAGCTTTTCCGCCGAAAAACCTGATTGACTTCTGACAGCTTTCCAAAGGCTCGGCAGCCGTCATTTGGGACAAGGCCCTGACCTGGGCAGGACAGGGCGAAGCGAGAAGGCTGCTTTTCCCCAACCGACAAAGAACAGAAGCAGACCCTTCGGAATGACTTCGACGGAGTTCCTTCCAGCTGATCTCAGGTATATTTCAAGAAAGAAGGACAGCGGCTTTTGTCCCCTATCGCAGGGGTTCGTCAACTTCCTGCAACCAGTCCGGGCGCTTCAGGACCTCACGCGGTTTCGATCCGTCCGGGGCGCTGATGATACCGTCGCGTTCCATCAGGTCGAGCAACCGCGCTGCGCGGCCGTATCCCAGCCGCAGGCGGCGCTGGAGAAGTGACGTGGATGCCTTTCCAGATTCAACCACAATGCGGACGGCATCTTCGTAAACGGCGTCAAGTTCCGCAGCATCGGCCTCATCGTCAGGGTCGGCGTTGCGGTCGTCTTTATCGCGCACAGGCTTGAGAAACTCCTCGTTGTACTGAGGTGCGCACTGCTGCTTGCACCAATCCACAACTTTGTCGATCTCTTTTTCCGTGACCAGAGCGCCGTGCAGGCGGACCAATCGCGCCGACCCGGGCGGCAGGAAAAGCATGTCGCCGCGGCCCAGAAGCGCCTCAGCACCGTTTGAATCAAGGATCGTTCTGGAATCCACTTTCGAAGCGACGCGGAATGCAATACGCGATGGAAGGTTCGCCTTGATCAGCCCGGTGATCACGTCAACGGAGGGCCGCTGAGTGGAAAGAATCAGGTGAATTCCCACCGCGCGGGCCATCTGAGCAAGCCGCGTGATGGATTCCTCGACGCCCTGAGGTTCAACCATCATCAAATCAGCAAGTTCGTCAATGATGATCACAAGATAAGGCAGCGGCCGATTGCGCTCAGGGTCAGTGTCGAACAGGTCGAGCGTTGAGGACTCTTCGAACAGCTTGTTGTATTGCTCGATATTCCGTACTCCCTGTTCAGCCAGCAGCTTCAGCCGCCTTTCCATTTCCATTGTGGCCCGCCGCAGAACATTGGCAGCCTGCTTCGGCTCCGTCACAATAGGCGTAAAAAGGTGTGGAATGCCGTCATAGAGATTCAATTCCAGACGCTTGGGGTCAATCAGAATCAGCTTGACCTCATCAGGCGTTGCCTTGTACAGAACTGAGATAATAAACGAATTGATTGCGACGCTCTTGCCCGTGCCTGTTGACCCGGCGATCAGCAGATGCGGCATCTGTGCCAGATCGGCAACTCTGATTTTTCCGGTAATGTCTTTTCCCAGGGAGAGGACCAGTTTGGATTTAGGGCCGGTGAACTCGCTGGATTCGAGCGTTTCGCGCAAATGGATAGTTTCACGATGCGTATTAGGCACCTCAATGCCGATCGTAGATTTTCCGGGAATCCGCTCGATCAGTATGGACTCTGCTTTTAGGGCCAGACACAGATCGTCAGCCAAATTTACGATTCGGCTGTACTTAATCCCGGCTTCCGGTTTGAACTCGTAGGTAGTCACAACCGGACCCGGGTGGATCTGCGTTACCGCACCCGTTACACCAAATTCGGCGAACTTCTCCGTCAGTCTGAGGGCCCGCTCCTTCAACTCCTCCTCGTCAATCCTTTCTTCAGCGTCAGGAGGACGGAGCAAGGTTGTACTGGGCAACCGATACCGCCCACGGCCTTTTCCAGAGACCTTTGAGGGCTTGGATGCGGCTTCCTTTGTCTCCTCCGATGTGTTCTCAGGGGTGTGATCGATAATCTCGGGGCTGAGCGCTTCGCGATCTTGAAGGGCTTCCGGCGAAGAGGGCTGCCGGCTGACAATTGTAGGCGATTCCTCCTTGGCTTCTGCTCGAGGGGAAAGTTGCCGGGCATGCTGAGTGACCACGGGCCGTCTGCCTGCGGCCTTGGTTCGCTCAATTTGTCGACGCAGCCGTTCAGCCCGGCGTTTTTCGCGCCAAGCCTTCCAACGGTCAGTCACAGCCCCAAGAAATGCAAAGTGCTTTCGCAGTGTTGACCATGCGGTGGCGAAGGAGAACCTGGTAACGAGAAATAACGAACTCAAAAACAACGTCGCAGCAACGATCGCTGCCCCAAGCGGATTAAAGATATAGACGAGACCAGCGGCGACAAGATAACCGGCCAGGCCGCTACCCTGAATGACGCTATGGATCCGCGGCGTATAAGGAAACAACTGCAGAATAGCTGCCAGAGACGCGATCAACAACACAACACCAAACACCTTGGTTCGAGGTGCTTCAAGAGGCTGAACCCGGATGAGCCTGACACCGACGAAGAACAAAGCGGCTGGAACCAGATATGCCGTCCACCCCAGCAACTGTTCCAGAAAATCTGCGCTATAAGCGCCAACCAGGCCGATCCAGTTGTGAACAGCTCCTGTGGCGCCGCTGGTATCAAAAGAAGGGTCGCGAGGAAAGTAAGACACCAGGCTGCACAGAACAAGCAGTCCCAAAATCAACAACAGAAAGCCGACAAGTTCTGAGAGGCGTTCTGAACGTATGAGAGGGCGCTCGGAAATCCGCCTGGTGGTTGAAGATGAGGTTGGCATCCGCCGTATTCTCTCCGGCTGGCTGCTGACTGCGACGCCCTCCCCGTCGCAGGTTTTTTGCTTCAAGAATTTATCTCACATTAAACGCAACGTCAGATGAGGTGGCGCAACCCCATCTGATGCGCCTATGCTACCACGCCCTGCACGTTGCCGTAAACAACGAAATATCCTTTTGCCTGAATTCCGAAGTTGTCCTTCGAACCGGCAATTCATTGGCAAAAAAGGACTTATACTTCGAGCACGACTGGGAGAACCATGGGACGCTTGCCCGTCTCCTGATCGAAGTGCCGGCGCAGAGCCGTGCGGATCTTCTCCTTAATGACGCCCCAATCGGTAACCTCTTCAGTATTGGAAACCTCAATGGTTTTCAATATCACCTGGCGGGCGCTCTCCACAAGGTGTGCTGCATCATCCATTGGAACAAAACCACGCGAAACGATTTCCGGGGGAACCTCAAGCTGACCGGTATGCTCGTTGATCGCCAGGATGGGAATAACAATTCCATCCTCGGAGATGTGCCGCCTTTCCTTGAGGATGACATCCCCAACTTCGTCGAGGGTCCCCACGTCGATGCACACGCGGCCAACAGGGACGCGACCGACTTTTTTTGTGTTTTCGCCATCAAATTCCAGTACATCGCCGCTTTCCAGCAGGAAGATGTTTTCAGGCGGGATTCCAACCTGTTTGGCGGCTTCGGCATGGCGGAAAAGCTGGCGATACTCACCGTGGAGAGGCACAAAAAAGCGCGGCCTGACCAGGTTCAGCATCAGGTTTGACTCCTCCGCGCTGCCGTGCCCGGAAACATGCACGGGCGGCTGGCTGCCGTCATCGTAGTGAATACGCGCACCTCGGCGGTAGAGGTGGTCAATCATTCGAAAGATTGCCTTCTCGTTTCCCGGAATGACGCGGGCCGAAATCACCACTTCATCGCCAGGCTCAACCGAGAGCCATCGATGGCGGTTGACGGCAACCCGTGGAAGCGCGGCCATGGGCTCACCCTGGCTTCCGGTTAGCACCACAACGACCTTAGACCGGGGTAAATTGCGGAGTTCCTGTGGGTCCACGAGCAGCCCGGGAGGAATGGGAAGCCTCCCCATTTGCTGTGCAATTTCTGAAATCTGGTGCATGCTCCGTCCCAGAAAACAGAGGCGGCGTCCGCGTTCGTAAGCAAGGTCTGCAACAATCTGCAATCGATGGACAGAAGTTGCAAAACAAGTGATCAGCACGCGCCCTTCGGCGGCCGTAATGATTTCAGAAAGCCGCTCTCGCACGGCTCGCTCCGAGGGCGTGATTCCGGGGCGCTCAACGTTGGTGGAATCGGAAAACAGCGCCAGAACTCCCTTGCGCCCGTAATCGGCCAGCGTGTGCAAGTCGCTTTGCCGTTGGTCCATTGGGGTCGGATCAAACTTAAAATCGCCCGTGTGAATAATAATGCCGGCCGGCGTCGTTATTGCCAGCGCTCCTGATTCAATAATGCTGTGCGTGAGATGAATGAACTCCACGTGAAACGGCCCAATATCAAAAGGCATAGCCGGCCGCATCTCACGCATTTCAACGCTGTGCTCCATCTCATGTTCAACCAGCTTGGCTCTGGCCAGTGCCAGCGTGAAAGGGGTACCGTAAACGGGCGCGTCAATTTCATCGAGAACGTAAGGTAACGCTCCGATGTGGTCCTCGTGACCGTGAGTAAGGATGATGGCCCTGATCCTGTCATGGATCTGGCGGAGGTAAGTGATGTCGGGAATGATGATATCAACCCCGGGAAGTTCGGCGTCGGGGAACATTACACCACAATCAACTACGATAGCGCTGTCGCCATACTCGAAGACCATCATGTTCATGCCGAACTCACCAAGGCCTCCGAGGGGAATAGCTCGTAACTTGTTATCAGAATTTGAGATGTTTGTTCCTCCTCTTCATATTCTGAATCTTAACACAGGTTTGCGACGGCCCGGTGGCGGCCCCTCGACTCTCGGTTTCCACATTCGTGGATGTCTTCAATTGTGCTGGAGGGCTAAAAAAATCGCGGCAAGTTGATCAAGCGAAAGCTGCTCTGCCCGAACTGCTGGGGGCAGACAGAGGCGTTCAAATTCCTGTTCCAACTTTTGCCTTGAATACACCGGCGAAAGGCAGTTCAGCAACTTTTTGCGCTTGTGGGCAAACGATTGCTTCAGGAACTCAATGAACTCCTTCTCGCTCTCGACACCGAATCTTGATTTTTCCGGGCGCATGTCAAATCGGACCAAACTGGAATAGACCTGAGGCGGCGGAGAAAACGCCCCTGGTGGAACCTGGAGGACCACGCGGGGGGAAGTATAAAGCTGAACATAAGCAGTGAGGTAGCCGTAGTCGCGTGACCCTGGCCCGGCAGTCAGGCGGTTGGCAACTTCACGCTGGACCAATACTCCTATCGCGCGCACATTCGCGGCACATCCAAGCACATGATGAATGATCGGGGAAGTAATGTAATAAGGGAGATTGCCAAAAACATAGCATCGATCCACACCGTATCGCCGGCAAATCTCTTTGATGTCTGTGCGTAGAATGTCGCCGCGGATTATTTCCACCCGTGGTTCCTGCTGGAATTTTCGCCGAAGTTCTCCCGCCAGTTCCGAATCGATTTCGATGGCTACCACATTGCGCGCTCTTTCGGCCAGCAGACCCGTCATGGCACCGCGGCCCGGCCCGATTTCAATAACGAGGTCATCAGGGCGCAATTCCAGAGCATCCGCAATCCGAGAGCAATAGCGTGGGTCTGAAAGAAAATGTTGTCCCAGCTTCGGACGGCGGCGTTTAAGCATACAAGAAGGGCCTCGGGAGAAATGTGCTCGAAAAAGTCGTTGCCACTGTTGTTATCTTGAGGTGCTGACTTCAGAACCTTGACTTTGCTGGTTCCATCCTCTAATTTAGCCTATTAAGCGAGTTGACCGAATTCAACGGATTTCCCTCATGAAGATCGTTTTTGTAGCGTCTGAGTGTGTGCCTTACTCTAAAACCGGCGGCTTGGCCGACGTTGTCGGCGCATTGCCTAAGGCGCTGGCTTCCCTCGGTTACGAAGTCGAGATCTTCACTCCCAGGTACAAAGTCACGAAGCCCGGGGCAGTTGTTCCGGGTGCGGAAAGCCTCACGATTCCGCTTTCCGGAGGTTTCAAGTTTGCGTCCATTCAGGTTGCAGAGGAAATAAGCGGCGTTAGAACTTATCTGATGGATTGTCCCGAACTTTTCGACCGCGACGACCTTTACATGTCCAATGGAAAGGATTACCCCGACAACGCGGAACGCTTTGCAGCCTTTTCAATGGCGGCCCTGGAATTTGCCAAGCGGTCGTCAAATCCGCCAGCGGTTTTTCACTGCCACGACTGGCAGTCGGCATTGCTTCCTGTCTACCTGCGAAGCCTTTACGCGGCAGATCCCTTTTACAGGAATACCTCGGTGCTTTTCACGATCCATAATATTGGATACCAGGGTCTCTTTCCCCCTGAAGTCATGGCCCAGATCTCAATCAGCAAGGACCTCTTCAGAATTGAAGGGCTTGAGTACTACGGCAAAATCAATCTGTTGAAGGGCGGAATTGTCTTCTCTGATTACGTTTCCACCGTAAGCCAGAAATACGCCCAGGAAATCCAGACCGACGAATTCGGGCATGGGCTTGAAGGCGTCCTGCGGAGCCGTGCCGACCGTCTGATCGGGATCCTCAACGGCGTGGACTACGAAGATTGGGATCCCGCAACCGACAGATTGATTCCGGCAAACTACTCGCCTGAAAACATGCGAGGGAAGGAAATCTGCAAGAAATCGTTGCTGGAAAAACTGGGTGTTCATAATCCTGATCTTGAAAGGCCCGTTATCGGCATTGTTTCGAGATTTGTCAAACAAAAGGGTTTCGATTTGATCGCGCAAATTGCCGATGAATTAATGCGCGAAGATCTTTATGTTGTGGCGCTTGGAACGGGCGAGCCCGAGTATGAAGATCTGTTCCGCTCTCTTGCAGAGAAATATCCGGAAAAGTTCCTCGTCAAAATTGCGTATGATAATGCTCTGGCCCATCAAATTGAAGCTGGCGCGGACATGTTCCTGATGCCCTCGCGTTACGAACCCTGCGGGCTGAACCAGATTTACAGCATGAAGTATGGTACTGTGCCGGTAGTAAGAGCAACAGGAGGCCTGGATGACACCGTTCATCCCTTTGACGGCGATAAGGGCACGGGATTCAGATTCAGGCAATACTCGGCCGTGGCGCTGCTGGCATGTCTTCAGCGCGCCATCGCCACTTACCGTGATAAAAGCGCATGGTCAAAGCTGCAACAGAACTGCATGAAGGAAGATTTCTCGTGGACCCAGTCGGCCAGGAAATACGCAAGCCTTTATGAAAATCTTTATGCAGGGAAGATTGGAGCATCAGTATCTACAGTTACTGCATTTTCTTAAATCAGGCATCCAGCGGGAGGACTTGAAAGATGGCAGGAGCTAATATCCTGGAATTTACCGATCAGAATTTTGAACAGGAAGTCTTGAAATCTGATAAAGCGGTGCTTGTGGACTTCTGGGCGGAATGGTGCGCGCCGTGCCGCATGATTGCCCCCTCGGTGGAGGCAATCGCCAGCGAATACGCTGGTCGGGCCAAAGTGGGAAAGCTGAATGTGGACGAAAACCCGTCAGTCACAAGCCGCTATAATATCCGAAGCATTCCAACACTTCTGGTTTTCAAGAATGGGGAGATCAAGGATCAGATTGTCGGCACAACGTCGAAAGATAACCTCGCCAAGCTGTTGGATAAGAACCTTTAGCTCCGCCAAGTCTTGCATTACTGGCCAAACCTTTGGAACCGAGCAGCCCTGGTTGCCATCGTCCCAGGCAAGGAAAACACTTCGCGGTATTTAATGGCTCATCGGCGGTGATTCTAAATCAGGTTAAAATCTAGTGAAGAGGAAAGATATCTAAGAGCATGAAAACCAGCGAGGGAAATACCAACGTTGCAATCGTTGGCCTTCAGTGGGGCGACGAGGGCAAAGGGAAGGTTGTTGACTCCCTTTCTCAATATTTCGACATCATCGCCCGCTATCAGGGTGGCGCAAACGCCGGGCATACGGTGATGATTGACGACAGGAAATTCATCCTGCAACTGGTCCCCACGGGGATCCTGCGGCCGGATAAGATCGCTGTCATCGGGCAGGGTGTGGTAGTCAATCCTGAGGCATTGCTTCGGGAACTCGATGCATTGGAAAACAACGGAGTTAATGCCCGCTCAAGGCTCAAGATCAGCGACCGCGCCCACCTGATCATGCCTTATCATCGCAGCCATGAGGTCGCAGCCGAAGAGGCGCGCGGCGTAGGCAAAATCGGCACCACGGCAAAGGGTATCGGCCCAACCTACGAAGACAAGGCCGGACGCCGTGGGCTTCGTACCGGCGACCTTCGCAACCCCGACGCATTCCTTCGCAAATGCAAGGCCGTGCTTGCGGAGAAAGACCGTATTGCCTCTGCGTTGTTTAGTGGGGCTCCTTTCGGAAGCGATGATTGGATCGAGGAATATATCGAAAGCGCCCGCGAACTGGTCCCCATGCTCGTTGATGTATCCGAATATCTTAATGATGAAATTGACCGCGGCAAGCGCATCCTTTTTGAAGGCGCCCAGGGAACGCTGCTCGATATCGACCATGGAACCTATCCCTACGTGACGTCATCCAGCGCGGCAGCGGGAGGAGCGTCAACCGGCACCGGAGTTGGGCCAACCCGGATTGGCGCGGTTATCGGCGTTTCAAAAGCCTACACAACGCGAGTGGGCAGCGGGCCATTTCCGACCGAAATCCTTGGCGGCGAGGGCGAACAACTCAGGTCTCGAGGAAGTGAATACGGGGCCGTAACCGGTCGTCCCCGCCGCTGCGGGTGGTTCGATGTCCCCGCAACGCGCTACAGCGCAAGGGTCAACGGGTTAAGCGCGATGATCATCACCAAGCTGGATATTCTGGACACTTTGGACGAGATCCCCGTCGGCATGGAATACGAGTATCGCGGAAAACGGTTCAGCAGTTTTCCGGCTGAAACCGACGTCCTCGACCAGCTCAAAGTCCACTATCGCGTCCTTCCGGGTTGGAAGCAATCAACGTACGGCCTCCAGGAATTCTCGCAGCTTCCTCAAAAAGCGCAGGACTATCTCCATTTTCTTTCGGACCAGGTCGGCGTCGAGATTGCCATGGTTTCAACAGGCCCCGAGCGCGACCAGACTATCTGGTGTGATCAAAGCCGGTTCGCTGGACTGATCGCCTCAAAATAACGGATGCTCGGGCAAGCGATTCGCCCCGCTCGGCACATTCGGATGAAACCTCACGCTTCCTCAGTTGCCAGGACGTTAAGCTTTGAAGAAGCCCTCTCGGAAGTCGAGTCCAAACTTACTTCCGCTGGAATTTCTCCTTCAATCGAATTCGCTTCCCTCGATCAGGCATGGGGCCGAGTTCTCGCGGAAGACATCAACGCCGACCGTGATTACCCTCCCTTTCACCGCTCGACGCGTGACGGGTTCGCTGTCCGCTCTGAAGACGTCAGGGGCACGCCCACTTCGCTCACGCTGGATGGAGAAGTCCGCGCCGGAGAACATTTTGACGCGAGGATCGAAGCAGGCCACTGCGTCGCCATCATGACGGGAGCTCCTCTGCCGGCCGGCACAGACGCCGTGGCCATGATCGAACATGCCCATGTTAAGAACGGCAAAGTCGAAATAGAGCGGCCAGTTGAACCCTTCGAGAACGTGGTCCGAAAAGGAAGCGAGGCCCAGGGAGGAAGACGAATTCTGCCAAGAGGCAGGCGCCTCCGCGCAGGTGAAATCGGCTTGCTCGCTTCCGTGGGCAAGGGAAGCGTGGCTGTCTATTCCCGCCCGCGTGTGGCCATTATTCCCACCGGTGACGAGGTGGTTCCCGTTGACTGCAAGCCTGAATGGTTTCAGGTGCGCAACAGCAATTCCGCCATGCTGGCAGCGGTCGTAGCTTCGGCCGGCGGGGTGCCGCACCAGATGGGCATTGGGCCGGACCGAAAGGAGCTATTGCGGGGTCTCATCGAGAGGGGTCTGGAGGCCGATCTTCTCTTGCTGAGTGGCGGCGTCTCGATGGGCAAGTATGATCTTGTTGAAGAGGCCCTCGAAGAGCTTGGAGCGCAATTCTTTTTTCGGAGCGTCGCCATTCGGCCCGGGAAGCCGCTGGTCTTTGGCCGTGTGCGTGGAAAGTTTTTCTTTGGATTGCCCGGCAATCCTGTTTCCGGCTTCGTGACATGCAATCTCTTTGCCCGACCCGCCATCAGCGTGCTCGCAGGAAGCACCTTCGAGCGCCCAATATTTCTTCGTGCCCGGCTGGCAAAACCTGTCCGGCAGAGAACAGGGTTGACTACTTTCACGCCGGCTCGGGTTGAAACGCGGGAAGCGGACCCCGAAGTCAGCCTCGTCGGATGGCAGGGGTCGGGCGACCTGGTGGGTGTGGCGGAAGCCAACTGCTTTCTGGTTCTCCATCCCGAGCAGCCATCGCCCGCCGTGGGAGATTGGGTGGACGTGATGATTATGGAAAGTTAGAATGCCACGGAGCAGGGGCATAACGGTGAAGAAATCCGTCAAGAAGGATCCGGTCGCAAGGAACAAGACCCTGAGCCACTATGACGCGTCGGGTCGTGTTCGCATGGTCGATGTGTCCGCGAAACCGGAGACGTCCCGGCAGGCCGTGGCTGCGGTGCTTGTAAAAATGAAGCCGCAGACGCTAAGGAAAATCAGAAACAACCCGAAGGGCGACCCATTGGAGATCGCGCGCATTGCCGGGATTGCCGCTACCAAGCGAACAGCCGACCTGATTCCTCTTTGCCATCCGCTGCTGCTCAGCCACATCGATGTGCAGGCGGAGTTTTGCGAACGCGGCATCGCAATCACCGCTTCAGTGCGATCCACGGGGCCGACGGGCGTCGAGATGGAAGCCTTGACGGGGGCCGCCGTGGCGGCCTTGACCGTTTACGACATGTGCAAGGCGATTGATCACGGCATAGAGATCACCAGCCTCCGGCTTCTATCCAAAAGCGGTGGCAAATCGGGCGAATTCCGCGCCTCAAAATGAAACCGTCTATTCATGATCTGGTTAACCGCACGATGGTGAGATTATCCTCATGCCGGCGTCGTTCAAGATACTGATTGTTGATGATAACCCGACGGTCCTGAGGCTGCTCCAGCAGGGTCTCGAAAAATGCGGAGAGTTGTTTCCGGCAGCCGGCGGCGTTGAAGCCCTGCGCAAAGCAGCCGAAATCCAACCCGACTTGATCATTTCCGACTACTCGATGCCGCAGATGAACGGCCTGGAATTGCTTGAAAAGCTGCGCGGTCAAAAGAATACCGCGGAGATCCCTTTCGTCTTCCTCGCTACGCAAAAGGATATCGATGAGCGGCTTCGGTCAGCCTCTGACAGCGTTGAGGACTATATCGTCAAGCCGTTCTTCGTGCGGGAACTTTCCCGCCAGGTCAGGCACATCACTGCTCGGCTGTATGGGAGAAAAATGGAGAAGCTGCAAACGCGCGGCGGAACTATCGCCAGCCAACTGAGCGAAATGAGCCTGATCGACTGGATGCAGTCGCTCGAACAGGGTCGCAAAACATGCATGTTGCTGTTGCGTTCCGGGCGGGAAACCTGCAAACTCTATTTCACCCAGGGCCAGGTAACACACGCTGAGTGCGGCGCGCTTCAAGGAGACCAGGCTGTTTATAAAGTTCTAACTTGGACTGAAGGCGAATGGGAAGTGGATTTCAGCAAAACCTCCGACCAGCGCACAACAAGCATGTCAACCACAGGGCTCATGATGGAGGGGCTGCGCCTGCTGGACGAAGCTAACCGAGACGCCGGTCAGACGAACAGAATGCCGGCTCCGGAAGATTAGGAAGGTCGCAGCCGCGCTTTCGAGGACCCGGATGCAAACTATTTTTCGCGCGAAAATTCTGGTTCTGAGCGACCTGTCGAGCCAGGGAAAGCGGGAAGACAGGTCGGGCCCGGCTGTCCGTGATCTTCTTGAATCCCGCGGGTGGCAGGTGAAGGCGCTGGAAATTCTTCCGGATGAATTCGACCAGATCCGCAATCGACTGAGGGCGTGGACAGATTCAGGCGATTGCGACGCGGTGTTTACCTCCGGCGGGACGGGCCTCGGCCCGCGCGACGTGACGCCGGAAGCTACTCGATCTGTAATCGAGACCGAAATTCCCGGGCTTGGGGAATTGATGCGCGCCGCGGGAGTGAAGAGTACGCCCCTCGCAGCGTTGTCGCGTGCGGTTGCCGGAGTGCGGAAAAACACGCTGATTGTGAACCTTCCCGGAAGCCCGAGGGGCGCGCGGGAATCGCTTGAAAGCATCATCGAAATACTTCCGCATGCCATCGACCAGGTCCAGGGACGAACCGGCCATTCTGAGTAGAATTCGTTGTTCGACAGGCTTCGTCCAATCTTCCCTGCAAAATCAGGGTGTAAGATCATAAGATCAAATTCTCAGCGGGAGAACTATGGAACCTCATTTCAATTCAAATGAAGCTGCCGCAATCGCAACCAGAATTTACCAACACGCCAAAGAGCAGCCGTTCACGGCAGAAAACTTCAAGGAACTCGATAAGGACCTCGCGGGCCTTGGCTTGACAACTCTCAAGCCCTATGCCGGATCGCTCGCCAAGGACCCCACTCAAGATTCGAGCTATTACCTGGCTGTTGATGCTCTGACGGCACAGAAAACGACGCCTCTTTTGATGCATGTAGCAGCAGATACGCCCGGGGCCGGCAAGCTGATTGCCGAACCGATTCGTAGGGAACGTTTCCATGCAGATGGAAAAGAAGTGATGGTGAGCTTCATTCCTTTTTCAAGCAACGACCACGACAATATCAGGAAATTTGCGGAGGAGGTTGACAGAGCATTTCTGCCCAGGCCGCAGCGTTCGCTGCCTGCTGTGGCGGCTGGCAATCGGCATCCGGAAATCAGCCTGCCTGCTGCGTTTGATGCTTACCGAACCATTCTGAATAAGCTGCACGTAAACATGGCCTCAACGGTACAACTTTCGGCGACGCGTGAGATGACCACCGAAGAAATCCTGGAGGCGCGAGACGGCGAGGACCCCGTAGCGATAGGGCACACCCGTGTTTCGATCCGGCATCTCTATCACACCGGGTTGTGGGCGGCCATCCGCTCGGGCTGGCGCGAAGGCTACACAGCCGAGGCGGACCACTTCATCGTTTCCGGAAACACTCCGGAGGAAATTACCCGTTCGGTTGAAATGGTCAAAACAGCGATTCGCCACGCCGCAGGCTACACGAAGTTTACGACCGATACTTCCCGCCTCTTCGAACTTCGGGCTGATACGCGACACCCGTCACCCTGGAGTAATTCGGCTGTCAGCGAGAAATTCCAGCAGATATTTCCAGACGATGAGCAGAAGTGGATCCTCAGTGAGTTCGCCGGACCTTTTTACATTGATGGAAAAAGCTATACCTTCAGCAAGGATGAAATCCTCCGCCTCGCTGTCAAGTTCGGACAGAGCTTAAAACTCAACGAAGAGCTTTACGATTACATCGCCAAAACCAAACGAGAAGCCAGTCCGGATGCCGCGTTTGACTTTGAGCCATCCATAGATGAAGCGGAAACGCTCACCACCGCCAAAGAGCTTCTCTTTTACATGCACTGGCTCAAGGCGCGAGGGCGGCCGGCCCAGCTTTGTCCGCCCAACCTGGGTTTCAAGAAGCGTCAGGCTTATCCAGAGGCCATGGAGACCTCGCCTGCGAATGGTGTTGGACTGATTGACTACTGCCATCACAAGATGTGGCCGGAGCTTCCGCAGCGGGTTCGCGAGGAGTTCGGCGGAAAGCCCCTTGAAGAACTCGCGGCGCGAGTGGCCGAACTCGCCGCGGTCGCCAGAAGTTTTGACACTACGCTCAGCATTCACTCTGGCAGCGGCAAACAAGAGGCTGTTCTTGAGCGAATCGGCAAGTCAACGGGCGGCCGCGTGAATTACAAGATTTCCGGAGAACTCCAATTGCAGCTTTTCGACGTGCTGAGAAGCCAACCTACCGGGTCTTACTGGCGGACGCTCTACGAGCGGATGGTCAAGAGAGCTTACGATTTCGCCGCCGCGGGCGCGTTTGGATATGAAAGCGAACTTGCCGCCCAATATGCCTCAATGGGCCTTGAATTCGATCTGGGCGATGCAGCACGCGGCCGCGTGGACGGGAACCTCTTTCTAGTTTTCTGGCTGGGCAACCTGGTCGGAAGCCGCGACGTCCATTCGCCGGACGGCGATCACCGCTTTTTCAAAGAGAAAATCGATGAATTGCCGGAATATCTGCTGGCGGAGGTGAGGCAGCGCAACAGCCGGTACCTTATCTGGCTGGCGGAGCACCTTCAAGGCTGATCAAACAAAGGTAATTCACAAAATCTCCTTCCAGGATCAAGCGGCCTTTGAAACGCTTTCCTCGACGCGGTAAAGCATTTCACCCGCGCGAGGCACCAGCAGGATACCCTCGTCTTCCTGGTTTTTCCATTCCTCTAGGTTAACGCTCGCTGGATCCATGTAGCCAAGGTTGATTTTCTCGCAGCGCTCTTTCGGAATACCTGTTGCCAACGTCACCTGGATGCGGGGCGTCTCCTTCCCGGTGGCCGCGTCGTACTTACCCAACCCTTTGACGTGAGTCGAGTGGGCAAGCACGCCGCCCGGATAGTCCTTGAACTTGTCCCACTGCGCCAGGAAGTAGTCGCGACAGTGGTAGCCGATTTCGTCGATGAGCTTTCCGTGCGTGTAACTGACTTCGGTGATGTGCGGCGCGTAGATCACCACTTCACCGCCGTCGGCCACGGCCGGCTCCATCTTGTACATCCCCTTTGCACCGGTCCAAAGGTCGTCATACAGTTTCGGCATCACGGAAAGGACGCGCCTGAATGGTTTCTTGACATAGATGATATGCTTTCGCGCCGAGAGGCCGGAAGCAGCCTTCCACGCTTCCTGCGGCGAGCCAAAGTAGAGGCCCTCAACTCCATCATGCGTCACCACGAGCGCAAAGCAGGCCACGGGGCGGTCAATGAAGCTTGCTGCCCGGTCAATGATGGCCCGAACCGGCGTATAGCCCGCGCCGATAATCTTGTAGTTGGTTATCAGCGCTCCTACCCAGTGGGTCTGGTTGATGATTTCCCATCCGCCGATCCCCGGGAAAAAGTATTTGTTCCCGCCCGAAAACCCGACGACCTCATGCGGGAAAACGGGTCCGCAAATGATGATCTGGTCGTAGTCCAGAATCATCCTGTTAAGCCGGACGGGAATATCTTTGGCAAGTATTCCGCCCGTGATCTCGCCGATTTCATTCGCAGGGATGACGCCGAGCGTGACAAAGGTTTCAGGCCTTTCCCAATGATGATTAAAAATGCGGACCTTTCCGGTCTTTCCATCAACGACCTGCCGCCCCACCAGCTTGCTGAGATGTTCGTCGCTCATGATGGGATGCGTGCCGAGCGCCACCAGGAAATCGAGGGCAGCAACGCGCGAAACAAGCTCCCGCTCGAATAAATCGAACATCAGCGGCATAGGCATGGTGCGCGTGCCGTCCGGGATGATAATCAGCACACGTTTCCCATCCACGGCCAGTGTGCCCAGGCCCTCGTGAACGGTCCGGCTGATTTCCTCAGTGGTCAAATGCCGGTCAACGAACCCTTGCCCAATGACCATTGAATACCTCCCTCAAGCATCCTTTTTACTTTTCCGGTTTGCATCCTCTGGTTCGCCCCGGAGGTCCCTACACTCCACTATACGCCGAAAAACCCCCGTCGATGGGAACAATGACTCCCGTAACAAACGCAGACGCAGGCGACAACAGCCACAAAACGGCGCCGAACAAATCTTCGGGATTACCAAAACGCGCCATCGGCGTGTGGTCAATGATCGATTTGCCGCGCGCGGTGAGATCGCCCGTCTTCTCATCGGTAAGCAGAAACCGGTTCTGCTGGGTCATGAAGAAACCCGGCGCAATAGCGTTCACGCGGATGTTCGGCGAATACACCTGCGCCATGTGCACCGCCAGCCATTGCGTGAAGTTGCTGACTCCCGCCTTGGCCGCTGAGTACGCCGGGATGCGCGTCAGCGGACGGAACGCATTCATCGATGAGATGTTAAGAATTACGCCTTCCTTTTTCGCCGCCATAATCTTGCCAAAAACCTGCGAAGGAAGAATAGTACCAATGATGTTGAGGTCAAAAACCCATCGCAGCGCGTCAGCGGGAAGATCGAAAAAGGACAGATCGGCGCTCGTTGTTGCCTGAGGCTTGTTCCCGCCGGCTGCGTTCACCAGGCAATCAACCGTGCCGAACCGTTCCAGCACGGCCTGCGAAGCCTGCCGCACGCTCTCCACATCCAGCACATTGGTTTTGACCGTCATCGCCCGGCTTGCATGTGCCCCCATCTTTTTCAGAATGCCTTCGGCCGGATCCAGGTTCAGGTCCAGAATAGCAACGTTAGCGCCACATCCCACAAGCGCCTGAGCGATTTCTCCGCCCAGAATTCCTGCGCCTCCGGTGATCACAACACTCTTGCCGGTAAAATCGTACATTCGAGTCAAGTCTTCCAATTCCATTCAGGTATGTCCTCCCAATCGCTTCCAGAAATTTGATATGAACAGGCCACATTTACTGCTCAGGCTTGTGTGCCGACTGTGCACGTTGTCCTCGGTATTTCCATAGGCATGAACAAAGTGGAAGCCTAGCACTCCCCGCGGTAAAGGCGCAAGTAACGCGATCCCATTGCCCGGCTTTTTCCTGCAATGGTACGATGGCTTGTTTATATCAGGTTGTCGAGGGGAACAAACTTGTCATATTACAAAGGATTAAGCCTCAGGGGGAAACGTGCCCTCGTGTTCGGAGGGACGAGCGGCCTTGGCAAAGCTATTGCCACCGGATTTGCGGAAGCCGGCGCCGATGTGGTTCCGGTTGGCCGCCGTGCTGAGGAAGTCCATAAGACTGCCCTCGAAATCCAGCAAGCAGGAAGAAACACCATCGAGATAACCGCGGACGTCACCGACCGTTCCCAGATTCAGAAAGTGATTGACAGAATGCTGACGGAAATGGGGCGAATTGACATCCTTGTAAACTCGGCCGGAATGACGCGGCGGGTGCCGTCACTCGAGGTTGATGACGCCTTATGGAACCAGATCATGGAAGTCAACCTGAAAGGCACATGGAACACCTGCCAGATGGTCGGCCGGGTCATGAAGGAGCAGCGATACGGGCGCATCATTAACATCGCCTCGATCGCTTCATTTGTCAGCGCACATGAAGTCACCCCTTACGCAGCCAGCAAGGGCGGGGTGATGCAGATCACGCGCTGCCTCGGCGCCGAGTGGGCCAAATACAACATCACTGTGAACGCCATTGCTCCGGGAGTGTTTGAAACGGACCTCAACCGGGAGATCATCAACCGGCCCGACCGGAAGGCATCAATCTTCGCTCACACTCCGATGAAGCGGTTCGGGCAAGTCGAGGAAATTAAGGGCGCAGCGATTTTTCTTGCCTCTGACAGCGCAAGCTTCGTCACCGGCACAGCCATTCCCGTGGACGGCGGCTTTCTGGCCCAGGGGATTGGAGATTAAGCCCAATATCCAGCCTCAACTCAAAGTCTCCTTCACTGCGGGAACTCAAGCCTGAAGCCAATTTCATTCCCTCGCAGTGGCGGATGCACTGCGTAGCGCTCGATATTGGATTATTCCCTAAACTGCCCGGCCGAACAGGTTGGCGAATAACGGCTCAGACGAGAGTTTTCCACTAACCTGGTCCGGAAATTTACTTCGTCCGCAAAGAGCTCTCAACATCATCGGTTGTCCTGATTTTCATGCTTTATGAACGTTGCAAACCAACATGCATGGCTGCTAAAACCTGAAGTGAAATCTTGCTGTGACGCTGTTGCTGTGATAGGCGGCCGCGCGATTCACCACCGTGAGCGCCTCGAGGGCTGACGCCGTGTTGTAATAATCATAACCGATGGTCAGCACCGTATTTGGCCCGAACGGAAAATCAAAGCGCGTACCCGCCGTTGAACTGAACGAGAAGTCAGATCCCTGGAGAATCTGCTGCGGACCCGCCGAGCCGTGAGCATCCCACCGGACCTTGAGTGGAAGTGTCAGATTCAGGTCAATCGTCGCGGCATGGCGCTGATAGAAACCGGGCGTAAAGACTCCGGGATTCGCAAAGAAGGTGCTGAAGGGAAGCCCCGCCGGATGCGTGTAGCCAAAGACGATGCCCTCGTAGCCGAGCCCCAGTGTCACGCGTTCCCTTCGCACGATGTCTCTCGTCGCCCTGAAGGCGCCGCCATTGCCATGCATCGTGAATACCCGGCCGGCAAAAATGCCGCTTGAGCCAGGAATCGGAACGTTCTGAATTTCAAAAGGTGGCGAGATTTGACGATGGTAAGCCGTGAGCGCAAAGTGCGAACGATGGTCAGGGCTCCATGTTATTGTTGCGGACTGTTCGTCAGCGTGAATTTCTTCCGCAATGGCCCTGGGCGTATAGGCCCAATAGTGACGGGAGGACCGGAACGTAAACTCCCAGTGGAGAGTGTGAAAAGCTATTCCTGCGTCGTAAATAAAGCGCGTGCGCGAACCCGGGAATTTCCCTGGTCCGAGGTCGTCCGGGCCGTGGTGCAGCGTCGCCGCCCCAACTCCCGCTGTCCACGAGAACCATCGGTTGAGTTGCACGCTCGTGCCGCCCTCAATCTCTGCGGCCCACTGGAAAAACCTGTCATTGCCGGCGATAAATGCCCCGGGTGGAAGCTCGCTCGCCTGCAGAAAGCCCGGAGCAGGCGCCAGCCCTCCGGGCAGGCGTTTTGCCAACAGGGATGACCCGGAAACGGGAACCGCGAAGACGTTTGCTGGAGCAGACGATGGGAAGATATCGGCTGTGATGAAGTTTCGAATTCGTGGACTGATGCTGAAGCGGAAGTCGGCAGCCTGATAACGCCATGCGTTCAGACCTTCCGTGTCGCGGACGTAGTTTGCCCCAATAGTAAGCTCGGGCCGCAACTGTGACTCGATCGCGCCGCGGACTGCCGCAACGTCACTGTCGTCCGGCGCAAGAGCTTCCGCCTGGCGGAGTAATTTCAGCGCCAGATCGGGCCGCCGCAACGCGTTTTCGTCTGACGCCAATGCGACAAGCGCTCTGACATCGTCAGGATATTTGCTGTGCAGATTCTCCAGTATGGGGCGAGCGGCAGAGGGTCTTCCCGACCACACCAGCACCTGAGCCTTCCCCGTTAATGCATCGCGGTCGGTTGGGCGGATTTGAAGAGCAGAGTCATAGGCCCGGATGGAATCCTGCCATCGCCCCTGGTAGGAATAGACTTGAGCCAGGGCTAAGAGAGCATCAAAATCATCAGGATTGCCCTTGAGCAGAGTATTCAGTTCGGCGACGGTGGCGTCGTAACGTTTATCCCACCCAAGCACTCTTGCCATTTCCAGTCGGGCTTCCCGGTCGTCCGGGTGTTGCAGCAGGATCTTTCGGTACATTGCAATAGAGGCGTCAAAATTCCTCGACCAGCTCAAAACCCGAGCAAGCTCCATCTCCACTCTCTCATCCTGGGGATGTTCTGCAAGCCATTGCCTGTACAACTCAATAGATTCTCTGAACTTCTTCGCCCAACTCAGGACTCTTGCCCGCCGCAGGACCAGGGTCTTGTTGTGGGGCTGAAGTTCCGATGCTACCTGAAGCTGCTCCGCCGCCGCGTCGAAGTCGCGCTTCGCCAGATACTGATCTGCGAGTGCAAGCCGGAGCTGGACACTCTGCGGGTCTCGGCTGACCAGCTCCTGAAGGCGCTGCTGCGCAGAAGGAGACAACACAGCCCGCGCCAATTGAGCCTCCTTCAGCCGTTCCTGGAGTGACTGAATGCGCGGGTCCTGTGGATGATGCCGCACGAATGCAGCAAGCTCCTCCGCCGCCCGCCCAATTTCTCCCATTGCAATCAGCGTCCGGATGGTCCCTGCCTCGGCCGCCGCGTTCGCAGGCTGGGCACTCAGCACTTCCTGAAACTGACGGAGAGCTTCAGGGTACCTTTGAAGGATGAGGAGAACCCCCGCGTACTCCGTACGTGCGTCCAGATCGGACGGCCGCATGTCCAGGGCGCGCTTGTATTCATCAGCGGACTCCGGGAATTTCTCCTCCCAACTCAAAACTCTTCCGAGTTGCAGGAAGCCATCCGCATCATCAGGGTGATTCGCGACCCAGGCGCGCAACATGGACTCGGATTCTGTGTATTCCCTGTTCCAGCCGAGGACAGTGGCGAGGCGAAATTTCGCTTCCTCGTCATCGGGATGTCGGGCGAGATATTCGCGGTACTCCCTTATGGCCTCCGGGAAATTCCCCGAAGCTTCACTTCGTTGTGCAAGCGCGAGGAGGTCCTTCCGCTCACTCTGAGAACTTGCAGATGCCGCAGCGGCCTTAGCCGACCCGCTCGCCGACTGTGGTGCCATAACAGCATGTCTCGGCCCGCTGGCGCCCACTGCTGCACGGAGCGTCGAAGTCAGCAAACCAACTGCAAATAGTTTTCTTATCAGCGAACAAAGATCCATGGATATTTCCTCAGTCAGATGAGTGCGCCGTTACACTCCGGAAGGCGGCCTGTACCGCCGGATAACTTCGCTTCAAGACGGCCTTCGAAGACACATACGACCACGTGGGCCAGGGCATATCGAGAGCCTGCTGTATTTTCCTGCCGGAAAATTCTCGTGCCACGATCTGGAATGGCGCAGCGGCTCCTCCAGCCTCCGGAAGATCTGCGGAGATGATGGCAATCCTGATCTCCCGTGAAATCCCGCCAACAGGTTTCCCGTGATCATCCGTGCCGCTGTACACCAGGCCTTCCGAAGGATCAAGGGCGAGCAGGAGACCCCAGGAAAGCCGAAGCCGGATCGTGGACGTCGAAGTGTCGTAGTAGAACTGGCCCAGAGAATCGTAATCATCTGAATTGAGGCTGAAGTCGCCGTAATGGAGCGCGCTCCGACTGTATTCGACGGAAGGATAGACGGCCCCATTTTCGCCGTAGATTCTTCGATTGGTTTCCACAACCTGCTCTTCGAACGAGCCTTCCTGAACTAGACCCGTCTGCAAATTCCGAGGAATGACAATCGTGGTGACGTCGGACTTCTTCCCCAACAAGTCCTTTCGGTAGGGATTGTAATTGCGTGCAATCAAGAGCCTTGTTTGAACGGGCCCTGCAATGGATACGAGGAAATTTGCGCCGTCCCTGATCTTTACGTCGCCTGCCGCGGCCAGCATGCCAGAGCCACAAGGACGTCCGCAGGTGTTAAGTGCGACGAAGTATCGCACCCTGGACCAGTCCGGCCGCTGCCCCGGCCGGAGATTTGTGGTGAGGTTAAGGTAGAGGGCCGAAGGGTCCCACGATGCTTGAACATTGACGATTTTCCCGGTGCGCTCCGATGACGCAAATTGATCTAACGTCCCGGCCGTCCACAGGTCTACCCAATGGCGAGGATTGGCGGGGACGAATTTCATTAAACCGTAGAATTGTTCCGGATCAAGATCGTTATGCCAGAGCGGCTTGCGGTCAAAGGGGATTTCAAAGTCAACAGCGATCCAATTGTGTTTCCACCATTCGTCAATCCACTCAAATATCATTCCGCCGGCATAACCGGCATTTCGGATATTCTCCGTAAGACGCGCCAATGCCTTTCCCTGCTGAAGCTCGCTGAGACCTCCCTGGTTCATGCCATTGGGGCTGAAGTGCGCGATGCCGATACTTGTCGGGAGGCCGTATTCACCCACCAGCACTGGCGTCTTCCGGTAGTGCGCCCTGAGGTCCTGAAGGTAGCCCAGGTAAGGATTCGGCCCTTCGCCGTCTTTCGCGGTCTGATAGGCGGGATCGAGGAATATGAAATCCGGATATGTGGGGTAAATATGGTACATTGCAAAGTAGCCTGCGGGATCATCCGGCAAAGGTGTGATCTTTTCTTCGTCAAGTGATACAACGTCCAGGTCGTCCGGGACGGTCGTCAGCGGCGCGAACACCTGGCCCAACTCTTTTTCTCTGAGGCTTATTTCCTCCCGCTGCGGCATCGTGCTCGGATGCTTCAACGGGTCGAGCGGCGGCCAGTTCACAAAGCAAATCGGCCGCTCCCAGTTGTACCTGCTTGCTTCGTATTGGAGCGTCTCGTCCATCCGCATCGTCAGCCAAACCTCGGTCGCGTTCGCGCTTCGGACCGAAAGGAACCTCCCGGTGAAGTTCCGGAGGCCGGGATGATGTTGGTTCGTGATGACCGCCACATGGGGCTCTATCTCGCGGCCGATGATCCAACCCAGGACATAGGGTGAAACGTCAGCACTGAAAATTCCGCTCGCATGGGCGGGGCGGGCAGGAATATCTGCATGACCATGGATGGCATCCACAACCTCGCGGATCTCTCCCTCGTAGTCCGCGGTAAAACCTGGTTCATAGAGATCTCCGCCGGCAGGGGCTTCCAGCCATATCTCCTGAAACAAATACAGCGGCGCATGCAGGTGGGTCCGATCGTAATCAAGCAGAGCACGATAAAAACCGGGTGGGAGCAGGGTGTAAACGCGGACAGCATTGGCCCCCATGACTCCGATTTTGTCAAGCCAATCGGCATAGACAGCAGGATCGACGGGCGGTTCGGTCGCAAAATGGCCTGGCGTCGCTGGCCCAATGTCCACCCCTGCGACGTAAATCGTTTTCCACGAGACATCTTGCGGGACTTGGAAGTACCCATCGTGCAGCCTGGCGGCCAGCGTCATCCGCGAGGCTGCCCGCAAATTCGTTCGGTCAGCCCGGGCAGAAACGGATCGAAAGAGTAAGCCGCTCTGCGGTGGCCTGCCAGGAAGCCAATTGCAGCCAGGTCCCGCAAACGCCAGCAAGACCGTCAACAGCACAACCTTGCCGGCGCTCCCCATGTGAAGAAACTCTTCTTTCACGATAATGCGGTAAATCGGCTGCCCCGCTTTGTGCCGCAGCCTTGGTCACCAGGGAGAGGATGGCAGCCGCACGCTCGTGGTCATGCGCATCGGCAGAACGAGCTATTGCATGCATCCTTTCAATGGGTTATCGTCTGCTTCGGCCGCACCCTTTAGCGGAAAATTCGCCTGCAGAAGTGCAAACCTTTCCTCCTCTGCCCGCTTTCCCGGCAGCTCAAGGCGTACGCTCAGAAGAATTCGGCGAATCGCGCGGGTCGATGTGCGCCCAGGCTGCTGTATTCCAAAAACGGCTTCGTGATACGCAAAGGGAGTTGCGATGCACTACACTAACTCGCAATTCCAATGTGGGTGACTTTTTCCCAGTGGCGGGAGCCGGCCAAGAAACGAACTACACCCTCAAACCGATAGTAGAGGACCAGTTGGCGGTAACCGATATTCTCGATGAAAGCAAACCACAGAAGCTTCACCAGGTCGCGGGGTTGGGGATAGCGGCGATAGGTCAACTCTTCCAATAGCACGGCCCCGATCGAAAGGAGTCCGCCATAAGCAAGACTCAGAAGTACGAATAGCAGGTAGAGCATCGCGGGCACCATCCCAAGGATGATCGCCAGCGGCACCATGAAGTATCCCAGAAACTCCACGACCGCTCCCAGCGCTTCCACGTAGAGATGAAAGGGCAAGCTGAAGTTCCCCACAAGGCCGTACTTCCGGTTGAACAGCATCTCGCAATGCTTCAACAACGTCTGGCACAAACCCAGTTGCCATCGCCGGCGCTGCTTCCCCAGCATCTTCAGCGTGGCAGGGCATTCCGTCCAGCAGACGGGGTCCGAGGTAAACGACATCTGGATGCACCGTCTGTTCTTTGCGGCCCAGTGATGCAGTTGGACGACCAGGTCCATGTCTTCGGTCACAGTGTCGTGAGCAAAGCCACCCGCTTCGATGACCGTTTCGCGGTGAAAAACTGCGAACGCTCCTGACACAATCAGCGTGCCGCCCAGCAGGTCCCAGCCTGTGCGGCCGAACAGGAAGCTCCGGAGGTATTCGACCACCTGAAACTGTTCCAGCCGCGACTTCGGCAGGGCGACTTTCGTGACCCGTCCATCCCGCACCTCGCATCCATTCAACACCCGGACGATCCCGCCGCTGGCCACAGTATTGACGGGAGAACTGATGACGGGCCGCATCAGCCGCAACAGGGCGTCGCGTTCAAGAATTGAATCCGAATCGAGCGTGCAGAAATAGGGTGTGCGGCAGACATTGATGCCGGCATTCAAGGCATCGGGCTTCCCTCCGTTGTCCTTGCTGACCACCAGAAGGCTGGGCAGGTCCGGATTCATGTAAAAGCCGCGCACGGTTTTGGTCGGAATATGCGGGCGGTAGATCAGGTCCATCTTTACCAGATGGAAATGCTCAATCAGCCGCGTCAGCGTCGCATCGCTGGAACCGTCATCGACCACCACAACCTCCAGGCTCGGATAATCGGTCTGGAGAATCGAGGTTGTCGTTTCCACAATGATCTGTTCCTCATTCCATGCAGGAATCACAATGGTGACAGGCGGCGTTACTGGAGATTCGCGGATTTCATCGAGGCCCTGATAATCGAGTCTGCGGTTGTAAACCCAGACGGCAGCGAGCGAAAGCACCATCAGCAGCGTATAGACACCGTTCCCGATAAAAAAATAGGAAACGATGAGCAGATTGAACATGTTCATTCCGTGGATGAAAACCTGCCACCAGAATTCCATAAGGCTATCGCTCTCCCGCCGGCTGGACGCCGTCCAGCGCCTTCTGCGCAAGGGCACGGACGGAGAGGTCCGGTTCCCCCGCTGCCACTTTCTTGACCCACTGATGAATCTGGGGATCAGGACACCGCCCGAACTGCTGAAGAAATTTCTTGCGCAAGTCACCGTTTCCTTTCCCGTTTTCAACCACAGCAATCATGTAACTGGTCTTGCCCATCTCCGCGAGGTGCCGTAATAATTCTGCATCCCGCCCGCCTCCGTTTTGAACGCAGCGCGCAAGCAAATCGGGGACAAGGCCGGCGCGCTGAAATTCATCCGCAATCTGTTCCAGGCTGTACCGGTCCTCTGTGAGAAGGAAATGCTCCGTTAGAACGTCCAGACCCGCCGGTCCGAAAGTCCGCAGAGTGCGGACCGCCGTCTCACGAACACGCCAGTCTGCATCGGTCAGAGCACGCGAAATCCGCGCGGCGTACGAAAAGAACCTGGGTTTTGCCAGCGATCTTGCGGCATGCAGCCGAACGAACCACGCCGGGTCCTCCAGCAGAGCAAACAGCGTCGTAGCTGCACGCCGGTCCGGCAGATAAGCGATCACCGGGGCTGCCCGCGCCCGCACGTCCGGGTTTGTGTCACGCGACAGGCGCGTGAGAAAAGTTTCGGCCATCGAGTCATTCATGCGCTTACTATCCAGGCAGAAATCCGGATTTGCTTCCGCCTCCCGCTCAACCATCTCCCGAATGATGTCCGTGGCGAAGAACCGGATGCGCGGGTTCGCATGCAACAGCGTGGGCTGCAACTCCTGGGCGCATTGGAGCGGAAAGTTCACCAGGGCGGATTTAATCGTCCGGACGGAAAGGACCGGCGCAGCGCCTACGACTGCTTTGTGAAGCTGCTCGACGAGCGCCGGAAAACTCCCCGGATGCTGGATTGCCGCCAGTGCCCTTACCGCCACTACTTGCAAGTCGGGGTTCGGATCTTCAAGCGCCTTGACCAGCAACGGCCAACTCGCCTCATGACGGATCAGGCCCAGGTTTTCTGCGCTCTTTGAGCGAATCAGGAAGTGGAGAAGCTTGACGCGCCTCAGAAGGCCTTGGGGGTTCATCAGGGCCTCGCGCAGCGAGGCCTGGTCAATCTGGCCCATCAGGCGTTGCTGCCAAACCTTCACCAGCCCAAGGTCCTCACAAAGCCGCCTCAAGATGGGCTCTTCGGCTGGTAGTGGCTTCTTGCCAAGACAAAGCTGCTCCAGAATGAACATTCGATCCGGACAGCATATTTCCCTCAGTTCCTGGAGACCTTGCGCATAGGCGATGCTGCCGGAAAGCAAACCGACCACCACAGGACCATACCGGGTACGCATCGCATCAATCCGCCTGAAGAATTTCCCCCGCCTGTGGCGGCGCAGGAAGACAATCCCGATCAAAAAGATGTTCCCCAGGAGTGCGAGAACAAAAAGCGCAAAAATCACTAATGTGGCATTCTCGATTAGAAACGGCATGGCGTCCTTAGGCGCGCTGTCCCTTCTCTCTGTTTGTCAGCTCTTGGCCCTTTTGGGGCTGCGATGGGGCTTCCCACCATCAACTTATCGGCTGATAGGAAAAAAACGATGAGACCAGCACGTGTGTGTATTATTGGCTCGCAGGGAAAACAGATGCCAAAGGGGCTTACGCTATGAAGGGAAGATAACAACACGCAGAATGCCACACGGGCGACTCAGATTTGTAGCAGGCTGGAAACAGGGGGGTTAATGAAACGCTTGAGTATTGCTTACGCCCTTTACGTTACGATTCCATTGAATTGCTGGAAAGCTCTATGTCCGCCACACATGCCACCAAAGATCCTGCTCAGGGCTGGATGGGCAGTCCGGCTTTTCGCCACCCCGTAAGGCCGTCTCGATAAACTTTGACCTCATCGTATCCAAACCCCTGCGAAAGGAGGATGCGGCCCGCCGAGCGGCTGAAGGCGCAGATGTCGCCCGAGGATTTCCCTCCTTCATAGAGCACGATCGTCTTGTCTTTGGGCAGCCGCTTCCACTCCTGCTGAAAGGAGTCTATTGGGAAGTTGACGGCGCCGGGGATATGACCCGATTCAAACTCCTTTGCAGGCCTGACGTCAACAAATAGCGCCCGGGTGTGTTCATCGTAGAGCTTTTGAGCCTGGGAAGTTCCGATCATTTCAGGCTGGCGCTTTTTTGCCTCAGCTTCACTGCAGGCCTCGGCGGAATTCTGAAAACTGGCAAGCAGATTGGCAGATCCGGGCATAATGGGCATGGTGTCATCGGAAGAAACAGAGGACGGATGAGCATCGCTGGTCTTCTTAGCGGGGCCGGCCTCAGCAGGCTGGGACGGAGTCTTCGCCGAGGAATTCGAATCTGCGGCTGAAGCAGCCTCCGCGGTTCCCGCTGCGTTAAGTTCATTTTGGATCACCTGCGCAAACTGCGGATAAGGGATAGCTCCAACCATCATACGGCCATTAACAAAGAAGGTTGGCGTCATGTGGACTCCCAACGCCCTCCCGTCTTCAAGGTCCCGGGTCACGCGCGAGGCCATCTCGCCTTTCTGGAGGCAGACAACAAACTTCTGGGAGTCGAGGCCCAACTCTGCCGCATAACGATTAAGCGCGGGAGGACTGAGGTCCTCCTGATGCTCATAGAACATGTCCACGGCCTGCCAGAACTTCCCCTGCTGCGCGGCGCATTCTGCGGCTTCGGCTGCCTTCTCAGATTCCGGATGAACGCCGATCAGTGGAAACTCCCGGAAGGCAAACCGGATTTTGTTGCCAAACTGCTCGCGGATTTTCTTCGCCGTGGATTCGGCCGCACGGCACGCCGGACACTTGAAATCGCCGAACTCCACGACAGTGACAGGAGAGTCAGGGTTGCCGTAAAAATGAGTATCCGGCCGAACCATTCGGGCCTTCACTGTGCTTTCGCTTGGGGCCTTTGGGGGCGGGAGACTGCCGTGCGCTGTAAGAAAGATGAAAGCGGGCACGCCAAGGACAAAAGCAAAAAGGACCATGGCAAAATTCCGCTGCACCGCGGAGAGCGCCTTGGCCGCATCCAGGACCTCTGCCGGCCGCAAACGGTCCACGATGGCCAAGGCAAAAATCGCCGTCACCAAAAGCGCGGATAACACGCACCACATGCACCAGGCATGAATGACGAAGGCCTCAAGCCCCGTCAAATAGGCCGAAAACACGAACGCGGCCCCGGTGATGAAGAGGACCCCGGTCTGCGCAACCCGCGCGGCCGATGTGGGGAGCAGCGGATAAAGGAAAATCAGCAGGGCCACGAATGCGTACATAAACATGCCGAAGACCGGTACAGGCAGGCCCACAATATGGGAATAGGAACTCGCCCGAACAACGTCGCAGCCGCCGCCCATGCATACCATCGGGTGGGCCGGCGACGTGTACTCCCACATCAGGTAAATTGAGTCAAATAACCCAACCAGGCTTAAGGCTAACATCCAAAGTTTTCGCATATACCTTCTTCCTGCAGAGTCGAAGCAGGGGAAATCCCATCTACCCCTGACATGCCTTTGGGACCGCGTTACCAGGCGCTGAAAAACGGGTTTTACACTCGTCATCTTGAGCGCAGCGAACGATCCCTGTATTTGCGTTCAGAGAAAGGCTGAGATGTTTCACTTCGCTCAGCATGACATTTTAGCTTTCCCATCTGCCTGTTAACCGCCGGGAATATTGCGCCCCCCATTCCGAACAATTTTACTCTTAGAGTATAAAACCAAGCCCAATGATCGCGAAACGCCTACGGCGTGCTTCCTGACGAATGCATCGGATTCGCCGGCCCGTGCCCTTTCCCCAGAGCCAATCCTTCACGAATGGCCGCCGTCACAAATTCTTTTGCCAAAGCAACGCTTTCCAGCACGGACTTCCCCTTTGCCAGGTTCGCCGCAATGGCGGACGCAAAGATGCAGCCGGTCCCGTGGCCGTCTCGGGTTGGAATCCTGGCGGCCGGAAATTCCATGAATCCCTGCCCGTCGAAAAGCACATCTACAGCATCGCCTTCAAGGTGTCCCCCTTTGACAACAACGGAACGTGCGCCAAAGCCGTGGATCATCCTTGCGGCGGCCTTCATCTCATCGATGTTTCCAATTTCCTGGTTCGTCAGAGCGCCCGCCTCATGCAAGTTAGGAGTAACCAATGTCGCGAGCGGGATCAGGTTCCGGCGGAGGCTCTCGACTGCCTGCGGATCGAGCAGCGCTCTGCCGCTTTTGGAGATCATCACGGGATCGATGACAACGGGAACCTCCGGATGTCTTCGGATTTCTTCCGCAACCGCCCGGATGATCCCCTCGTTTGCCAGCATGCCGGTCTTGATGGCATCGCAGCCTATGTCCTCGAAGCAGGCACGCATCTGCAAGACAACAAATTCGGGGTCTGTTTCGACAATTCCGAAGACACCGGTCGTATTCTGGGCAGTCAAAGCCGTGATGGCGGTCATGGCAAAAGCGCCAAGAGCGGATACCGTTTTGAGATCAGCCTGGATTCCAGCGCCGCCGCTTGAATCAGAGCCGGCCACAATCAGGACACGTGCTAACTCGTTCTTTTTCTCCTCCATGCATTTCCCATTTTAGCCGCTTGCAGGGAGTGGCTGCCGCCATCCTGCAAACGATCTACTCCTTTGTCCGGCGGGCTTGCAGATGAGACCGGTGAACCTACCTCCGTTTCGCGTCGGGTAATCCCCTGCTTTTTACCCCCGGAACGCTCCAGCAAACAAGTTGGAATAATGCTGATTGACCATAGGCCACTGAAAGTGTGAGCATAAGCTTAGAACTCGATCAAAAGAAAGCAAGGAGGGATCGATGCGAAAGGTCTTCCTGCTTTTGTCCGCGTTGCTGCTGATGTTCCACTCGCGAGTTAAAGCCCAACAGATCGAGGGGATTGAGATTTATGGAGGCTACTCCTACCTTCAGGACAATCTCAGCTCGACCTTTTCCCCTTTTTATTCTCCCTTCACGCCTTTCGGAGCTGATTTTTCGCTGAACGGCTGGCAGGCTTCCATTACGGAAAAAGCAACCGATTGGCTCGGACTCGTCCAGGAATTCGCGGGGTATTACGGTACCAAGAACTTGTTAGGAGCCGACAACCGCTTCGACACGTTTTCAGTCCTCTCAGGACCGCGTTTCTACTATCCGGGCCTGAAGGTCATCACGCCCTTCGTCCACGCGCTATTCGGTTACGACAACACCTCGGTCACCATAAAGCCGCAGAATTTCAAAGCAACAAGCGGTTCCTATGCCATGGCCTTCGGTGGCGGAGTGGATGTGGACGCCAGCCGAACTCTGGCCATCCGCCTGTTCCAGTTTGATTATTACCGACCGCAGAGCTTCGGGACTGGTCAGAACAACTGGCGTGTTTCCGCCGGACTCGTCTTCCGGTTCGGTGGCCGAAGACGTTGAGTCCCAGCCCTTTTATTGCAGGGCTGCTGGGAAGTATTCCCACGCGCAGATCTGGGAGATAATGAAATAGTCGCCATACTCAGCTAAAGAGGACAAACATGGCTGTAGCCATTCAAGTAGAGCCGATCGACACCGGCCGTTTTCAAGTCATCGTTGTAGAGGGCGCCGGTCAAACCACGCATCTGGTCACACTTAAGCCCGAATATTATGAGAAACTGACGGGAAAGCAGGTATCAGAAGAAGAACTGATCGAGCAATCCTTCCGCTTCCTGCTCGAGCGTGAACCCAAGGAATCAATTCTCCGCGAGTTTGACCTGTCCGTAATCGGTCGCTACTTCCCGAATTACGAAAGCGAAATCCGCCGGCGACTTGCCTGATAGCATTCCTTTATCTACATCTGGAGTTGGCTTTGTTTCGATCCAACGCCTCAAGGGCTCGCGTACCCAAGGCTCTTGAGCATTTCAATGTCCTGCTGTGAAAGATGCCCTTGCGGCGCAAGGCCGCGGTTGGTCTGCCTGAACCAGTCATCCAAGTCTTCCTTAAACTCGCTGATTTTTACGATGCTCACGTTATTTGCAGACAACGGCGTTTCCTGGGAGAAAAGGTCACTCAGCCGGTACACTTTGAGGGCGTCACTGTTTCCCGATGAAATCACTTTCAGATCTCCCTCCACAAGCCCGGTCAACGACGGGGTCCTCTTCGTCTCAGCCCACGTCCAGAACATGCTCATCCATTGCGGAGGCAGAAGCGTCGGCTCTGCGTAAGTCAGAAAGTACGTGGGCTGCTCAGGCGCATTTTTCCCTCCGCTGTCAATGATCGGCTTCAGGCTTCTCCCGGCCTCGCCCGGAAACCTGAATTCCAGGCCTATATAACTGAGAATCGTCGGCAGCACGTCAACACTGGAGACGTTGGCCCTGATCTTTTCTCCCTGGGGGATCGCCTTAGGGTAGGAGAAAATCATCGGAATGTGCATGGTGGGCTGAAAGATATGATCTCCGTGACCCCACAGGCCGTTCTCGCCCAGATTTTCTCCGTGGTCGGCCAGGAAAACAATCAGTGTGTTGTCTCGAACGCCCAAATCGTCAAGCAACTTAAGGGTCTTCGCGAGATCGTTGTCATCAAAGGCGATTTCGCTGTCGTATGCCCGGATTTTCTCAGCGCGATTTGGATCGACGGACGCGGAAATCGGAAGGATCCTCGCGTGCTTGTCCACGGGGAGATCAGCAAACGCGGGATGCAGATCGTAAGGATGGTGCGGGTCAAAATAATGGACCCACAGGAAGAATTTTGAGCGGCCGTGCTTCTCGAGCCACCGGCGGCTGGCGTCGCCGACTTCGTTGCCATGGCGGGCTGCATTTACCAGTTTGTAATGATAGGAGAAATTCTCATTATAAACGTTAAATCCCTGCCCCAGGCCCGTGATCCCTTTCTTCAACGGCCAGGCGCTGATGAATGCCGCCGTCTTGTACCCCAATCGGTGCATGATCTGGGCCAGGAGGATAGGCCGCGGGTGCGTGGACATGTGCATCCCATTAATGGTTGCGCCGTGCTGCTGTGGGTACAGAGATGACATGATTGTGATGTGCGAGGGCCCGGTCAGGGGAATGGCGGTATAAGCATTCTCAAACAGCACCCCGTGCGCCGCCAGACTGTCGATTGTCGGCGAGGTTCGCCGGGCATATCCGTAGCAGGACAGGTGGTCGGCCCGCGTCGTGTCAAACGTAATCAGCAGGACGTTCGGAGCATCCTTCAGATCAAAATTCGCTTTCCTGAGCTTTTCCTTCACGCGCGGTCCGGCAAATGAAAACAAAGGCAAGATAAGGGCCCCAAGCAGAACGCCCATCATTCGGCGCATGTAAACACCTCCATGAACGATTACAGAGTGAAAGCCCCGCCTGACGGATGCTGCCATGCCGGCCCGCGTCCCGTAGCGCCTATCGCGGAAAGTGGCCTGCAAGCCTTTGGGCCCATTCGGACGATGGATCAATTTCATCCGTCTTCAGTTCCCGCTCTACGCATCCATCCCTCATCTGGATGATCCGATCCGCGCGCAATGCCACTTCGGGATTGTGCGTCACCATAACAATAGTAAGGCCGAGATCGGCCCTCAGCCGGAGGATTAAGTCGAGCACCGCATCAGCATTCCGCGAATCCAGGTTTCCCGTCGGCTCGTCGGCCAGGAGAATGTCCGGATCGTTAACCAGGGCGCGCGCTATCGCAACGCGCTGCTGCTCGCCCGACGATAATTCATTGACCTTTCGAAGCCGTTTCTTTTCGAGGCCAACGGCCGCCAGCAGGTCATCGATCGATCTGGGTGCGCGTCGCGGTTTCCATCCCAGCAAGCGCGGGACTTCGATATTGTCCCTGGCAGAGAGAAAGCCCAACAGATTGAACCGTTGGAAAACAAAACCCATTCTGGTGTTGCGCATCTTGGCCCGGGCAATGTCCGGCATGGAGGAAATGGAAACGCCATCAATCAGTACTTCGCCGGCCGTCGGGTTGGTCAGTCCCGCAATCAGGTAAAGCAGAGTTGTCTTGCCGGAGCCCGACGGCCCCATGATCGCTGCAAACTGGCCGGCCGGAACACTCAGATTCACAGAGTTCACGGCCGGAGGAGATCCAGGCGCGTCCTCATAGATTTTTGTCAGTGCGCGCGTTTCGATCTTGGGTTTTACAACGTCTGTCTCCATTTCATTCCTGTTATTCATAGGTGAGGGCGGCAATTGGCTCGCTCGAGCTGGCACGATATGCCGGATACGCGCCGCCCAGCACAGCGCTGGCCAGCGCAATCACAGCCACCCAGAGCACGTAACCAAGGGGCAAGAGGAAATGAAGCGCCGGGTAGATCGATAAGATGATGGACCTTGTCAAAAAATAGAGTAGCAGCGAGAGCGCTCCGCCGAGCAGACAGAGCAGGCACGCCTCGCCCAGAAACAACCTCAGGAGATACCGGCGGCTTGCACCCAATGCCCGAAGGATCCCAAGCTCGCGCGTCTGGCCCAGAACCTGAACATAGAGTGCCAGGAAGATCACGAGGAAATTGATCACTCCGGCAAATATGACGATCACCAGCAGGAACTGGCGCAGGCCAAGAAATGAAGAAGGCGTAATCAATGTGGCCAGGTCGCGCATCTCGGTGATCTGATAGTCTTTGAGCGCACCGCCCGCAAACTCTTTCAATCGTTGAGCCACAGTCGCGTCCAGATCAGGAGAAACGCATTTCACAAAGATCACCGCGCATTTCCCCGGCGCCAGCAAATCCTGGAGCGTCTTCAGAGGAATAAAGACCCGCGCGCCCTTGCCATGCTCGACCACGCCGCAAATCGTAAAGTTGTGATTGAGCAGGTTCAGCGTCCCTCCCAGATGGACGTGGTGGGTTTTGACATAAACATCATCGACAAGCGCCGTATAAGGGCCGGTGAACGGGCCGCCCTGGAGGTACTCGAACCCACCCGTAACACGGTTAAAGCTGGGCAGGTCGATGCCGAATAAAGCCTCAAAGCGGTTCGTAAAGCTCACGTTCGTAGCCACCGCAGTTGCCGCCTCAACGCCATCGACCTCCGCGATCTTCTGTGCCAGCGAATCAGGCATCACATTTTCGCCGAGGCCCAGAATATAAGAAGAATGCGGCGGCTGGATCATCAGGTCCGCGCCGATCCCTTCCGTCCGCTGGATCTTTTCCTCCATCACGCCGGTCGATAGGCCCTTAATGACCAACCCCAGCAAAAGGGCCACGCTGATCATCAGCATCGAAAGCAGCATCCTGACAGGATGGTGCGTGAGTTGCCGCAGCATCAGTTTGAGCACAGCAGTTTTCCCAAGCCTTCAAATCCACAGGCTTTTCATTCTATCTTACGGCAATTGGATGAGTTTTTCAGAAGCAGGGTTGTGGCAGCCTTGAGAGAAAGGCGGGCAGGCGGGAGCTCCAGGAAGAGCCAGTTCGATACCGCCGCAATTATCGGACCCGCGAAAGGGCCTGAACACGGATTATATATTTCCAGCGAATTGTCCAATGCCAAAGGCCGAAGTTGAAAGTCACTTCCATCGGTACTTTTCAGGCAAGGTTGGCGGGGGCCGGGTGGGTTCAAATCGGTGTTCCGTCAGAAGCCGGTCCGGTGGAAGCATGCAAAGCCTGCGGCGAGAAACTGCTCGCAACATTCGCCGCTTGGGGTCTTCTGGGTCGGGGTCAGGGTAGACTTTCGCGCCCGTGCCCCCGGCGGGAAGGCACAGCTTCCTGGCTAGAAGAGGAGCCTATCCAGGCAGGACGTATGAAAAGTACCGTTTATGGGTCGCAATGCATCGAATCGATCAGGGGCCGAAGGGTACACTGGGAATTGTTACTGATGCATGGAGGGTGCGCAGCGCTGAGCCCCGACGCCGCTGCCATAGACTTCAGCATGGTAGAATGTTGACAGTTGGAAAAGCAGGAAAGTCTGATAGACTTTTGGATCGCCGGGTTGAAATCTGCGTCCAAATTCGTGTCTGCGGGGATATCTGACAATGGGCGAAAAAATCCATAAGAAATCGGCTGATTTTAGCAACTTGGCCATTCTGCCGGTGCGGGACACTGTCCTTTTTCCAAATGCCATTCTCCCGCTGACGGTAGGCAGGGAAAGCTCTCTGCAACTTATCAATTCCCTTCCTGAAGGCGAGAAGTTCATCGGCGTTATCGCGCAGCGCGACCCGCGCGTGGACATGCCCCAGCCCGCCGACCTCTTTCAGATCGGCTGCGCGGCTTTCGTCCACAAAATCATCAAGCTGCCCACGCAAAGCCTTTTTATCTTCGTCGAGGGTTTGCAGCGGATCGCGCTCGAAGAAGTCCTCCAGATGGAACCCTTCATCCGCGCACGGGTTAAGCCGCTGCCGGACATCATGCCTGAAATCAAGAAGGCGGACTTCGACGCGCTCGTCCGCAGCGTGACGACGCTCTTCCAGCAAGCCGTGCAGCTTTCACCCACTCTTTCCGATGACCTGCAAACCGTTGTGATGAACATTGATGACCCCGGCCGCCTGGCGGACTTCATCGCCGCCAATCTGCCTTCGCTGTCCAGCACGGAGAAGCAGGAGTTGCTCGAGAGCCTCGACCTCAAAGTACGCCTCGACCGCCTGAACCATCTGCTTGCCCGCGAAGTCGAGGTGCTTCAGCTCCGCTCAAAGATCCAGTCGGAAGTGCAGGACCAGGTGACCCAAAGCCAGAGAGAATACTACCTGCGTGAGCAACTGAAAGCCATCCAAAAAGAACTGGGCGAAGCCGACGAGCAGCAGGAGATCGAAGAACTGCGCAAGAAAATCGAAGCTGCGGGCATGACGGAAGAGGCCCGCAAGGAAGCGTTGCGCGAACTGAACCGGCTTTCAAAGATGTCGCCCGCGGCCGCCGACTACCATGTCACACGCACGTACCTCGACTGGCTGGTGGCATTGCCCTGGCAGAAGGTCAGCGAACTGAAAGTGGACGTCAACAAGGCCAAAGAGGTGCTTGAAGCCGACCATTACGACCTCGAAAAAGTCAAAGAGCGCATCCTCGATTATCTGGCCGTGCTGCAACTGAAGCCGGAAATGAAAGGTCCCCTGCTTTGCTTTGTGGGGCCGCCCGGCGTAGGCAAGACGTCGCTGGGGAAGTCGATTGCCAGGGCGCTCGACCGGAAATTTATCCGCATGTCACTCGGCGGGATCCACGATGAGGCGGAAATCCGCGGACACCGTCGCACCTACATCGGCGCTCTTCCCGGCCAGATCATGCAGGGCATCCGCCGCGCCGAAACGCGCGATCCGGTCTTCATGCTGGACGAAGTGGACAAGATCGGGCGCGATTTTCGCGGGGATCCATCCTCCGCACTGCTCGAAGTGCTCGATCCCGAGCAGAACTCGCACTTCCGCGACAACTACCTCGACGTGCAGTTCGACCTCTCAAAGGTGCTCTTCATCTGCACGGCAAACGTGCTGGACACCATTCCGCCTCCGTTGCTTGACCGCATGGAAGTGCTCGAACTTCAGGGCTACACGGAAGAGGAAAAGATCGAAATTGCCGTCCGTCATCTGATTCCCAAACAGACCGCAGAGCACGGCATCAAGCTTGGCGAGCAGATCGAATTCACGCGCGAAGCAATAGCCGCCATCAGCCGCTATTACACCCGCGAAGCGGGCGTACGGAATCTGGAGCGCGAAATCGCAACGGTGTGCCGCAAACAGGCGCGGAAAATCGCCGAAGGCCATGCAGAGAAGCTCGTGGTGACGCCGGACATACTACCGGATTTCCTGGGCGTACAGCGGTTCCGCATGGAGTCAGAACTTGTCGAACGCACGCGCCAGCCAGGCGTTGCCGTGGGGCTTGCCTGGACCCCGACCGGCGGCGACATTCTGTTTGTCGAAGTCACGACAATGAAGGGTGGCAAAAACTTCACCATGACTGGCCAGTTGGGTAAGGTGATGCAGGAATCAATGCAGGCTGCCCTCGCCTGGGTGCGCGCACACGCAGAAGAGTACGGAATCGATCCCGACTTCTTCCAGAACGAAGACATCCATATCCACGTTCCCGCGGGCGCGATCCCCAAGGACGGGCCCTCGGCTGGCATCACTATGGTCTCAGCGCTGGTTTCTGCCCTTTCCCATCGGCCTATCCGCCCGCGCGTTGCGATGACGGGTGAAATTACATTGAGCGGTCAGGTGCTCCCTGTGGGTGGCATCAAGGAAAAGGTCCTTGCAGCGCGCCGGGCCGGCGTCAAGACGATCCTGCTCCCGGCGGAAAACGAACCCAACGTTAAAGAAGACTTGCCGGACCACATGCTGGAAGGTCTGGAACTGAAATACGTGAAGACCATCCGCGAGGCTGTTGACCTGGCGCTTGAAAAGCAGCCGACACCTGCGGAGGTCCATGCGTCAACGAGTACATCCAATTGATTCGGCGGGTATGGGGGGCGGTTCGGCCGAGAGTCTGTTCCGTCGCGCCATATTCAGCGTTTCTTAAGCGTTACGGCAAGGCCGCGACCCTGCATATAGAAAATCGTCTGTAAATCCGGGTTGGTCGTTACGGCGCGAACGTAATCGGGCGTCATATCAATGTTATGGGCAAGAATGAGACCGCCCGGTCGGACGAGCGGCAGCAGCTTGTTCAAATAATCGACGTATCCTTCCTTGTCGGCATCGATGAAAGCCACGTCGATCGGCCCTTTCAGCTTCATGATGTTCTTGTGAGCATCACCCTCGATCAAAGTCACCCGATCTGCTACCCCCGCTTCTCTAAAGTGCTGGAGCGCCTCGGTAGCGCGCTGGTGGTTGATCTCAAACGTCGTCAGGTACCCACCTGTCGCCGTCAGCGCCAGACAGAACCAGAGTCCCGAATAGCCGGTCGAAGTGCCAATCTCCGCAACTCGTTTCGCGTCCGCCGCTTCAGTGAGGACCCATAACGCCTCGCCATCCTCACGAGGAACGCTGAGGTAGAGTTCGTTGTCTTTCACCATGCGGTCCAGTTCTGCAAGGATTTTCCTCTCCGTGGCGTTTTTGGCCAGCGGCGGGTTCGAATATCGGCTCTGCTGCCCGAATGCAACAAGGGCCGACGCAAGCACGGCCCACAAAACCAATAAAGTTCCTCTGATTACTCTTTGCATCTTTGGACCTCCTTCTTCAGGCCTCCGTACGGGATTGCCTTTCCGGCTCACTTCAAATGGGTCTTATTCCAACCGGACCTGCATGCAGAAGTTCATCACCGGCGTGACCTCCTCAAACACGGCCATCATGGATTCCACAAGGTCGTGTCCAGTTGTGCTTCGCACCTCGTTCTCATCCATCGCGTAGAAAAGCTGGAAGCCGACCCATTCATCCGGAGGGGCTTTTCGCAGCGCCCGCGCAATCACTGTATTCCCGTCGAAATTCGACCTTGTGAAATAAATGGGGCCCTGTTCCCAACTCCCGGCACGGATCCGGAAACCTTCCCGCACCACAAGCCGCTTCAATTCCTTTTCCATCGCGTTCCCCGGACTGAGCGCCGCAAGCAGCCTGTGCCAGTCCCAGTCGCGTTCGAGCTTGCAGGATGGCAAATCGCGCGGGGGTTTTACGTAGCCGCGCTCCACTTGCATCCCGCACTTAAAAAGTCCTTCGTCTGTGTCAACGGACAGGAAGAACTTCGAGCAGCCGAAACTCACGCGGCTTGAAACAGGTTTGGCCTCGCGATTTGCACGCGGCAGATAACCGATCCATTGCCAGTAAACGCCGCGCCCCCATCGCTCCGTCACAAAGGGCTGACGGTAGCGCGATTCAAGCCCGAGCTTCAGGATGCGCGTGATCCGCTCGTGGTCCTCGAGGTTGCCCACATGAATGCCGCGGCGGAAGTCAAGATATTCAGGCCGGAACCCTATGGCCGATGCAGGCAGAGCGTAAGCTGGTTCGGTAAGTGAGGTCTTTTGCCGCATGCGAAAACTCTGCCCAATTCTACATCAAACGCGTTCGCGTGTGGCTCTTAAACAAGAGGATATTGAGGATATTGTTGTTGCACGTATCTCAATGTAGAGAATTTACAGCATGCAATCCGGAATCAATATCCATCGGCTGGCACGAAGCGTCCCGCGGATAGAAGTTGCCGCCAATGGGAGTTACTGAACTCAAGTGGGAGAACGAATTTGACCAAAGGTCTAATGTTCAAGCGCCAGGGCATGAGCACCCGCACCCACGTGTACTCCAATCGCCAAAAGACGCACCGCCTCCGCCCAATGGGAGTGGCCTTTGTCTTCCAGCCTGCCGGCCAGATAGTTGACCGTATATGCGCTGGCGCCGAGGACTGCGAATACCCCCGGATTTTGGGCGAAGGGCCGCACCATCGGGTTTGCTTCGCGACATCGACTTCCGCAGTTCTGGAGCAGATAATAGGTTGTAGCCGCGTCGAATTCCGATGCCAGATAGACCCCTGCCCCAAGCTTGGAGAGCTTGTGTGGCTTCTTGAGTGCCCACGCGGGGCCAGAAAGAAGGAAAACTGCTACCGCACTGGCAAGGCATGCTTTCTTCAGCATAGACACTTCCCCTCCTGCGTGCAGGACACCGCCTTTGGGGGCAAATACCGGCTCACTGCGCGCCAATTACCTGAAGGTCACCACTTTCCGCTTGAAATCTGTCCTGTCGCGGCACGTTAACTGGGGAATGCGCTTGCGCCACGGACATCGTTTTTGAATCGCAAACTGTTCCGCCCCCAAGATCCACGAATGGAGCGGTCTTCCCATGAAAAGCACTGTCAGCACACGTACCCCTCCACCGGCAGGCCGGCTCGCGGAGGGAAACCCTGGAGCACGTCTTCTACTACAACCAGAACACGATCTTGACCCTGTCGCGGAGCAATACGCGCCATCGTAATGCGCACGGGTTGCTCGCCGGCGAAGCCAATCCGAATGAAAGCGTTGAAACAGCAGCTCGCCGCAGGATCAGGGCTCTCCAGGAGCAACTTCACTCGGTCCTCAATTCCCTCTGCCGGCAACACGTCCGGGATTTTCCAGCCCGTAACTTCTTCCGGCTCCTGGAGGGTCTTTTGCAGGAACATCTTGTTGGCAAATCGAACCGTCAGGTCCGGCGAGACAATGAGGATCCCTGCAGGCGTGTCATCTCTCCACTCGATCCGGTTCGTCGCGAAGCCCGAAGCGGCCCGTTGCGATTTGATATGGGCTTCGAGTCTGTTCGCTCGCCATCGCTCCCTTGCCAGCCAGCCGCAAAGCAGGGGAAACAGAACGACCACGACAATGAAAGACACCGTCAACCCGATGCCGAAGTTCGAGAAAAGGCAGATCCCGGCCAGGATGCCGGCCACGACCGCCGCGAAAGCAAAAACGAGTGTCGAGACATGCGATAGGTCGCGCAGATTACGTTCTGCGCTGCTGGAAAATCCGCAGCGTTTCGATTGCCACACGGGTTGGAACGCATTGCGAAAATCAGCCATCGACTTCTCCGCTGATTAAACTTCGTCGTACCGAAGGTTGCAGGCGTCCAATCCTGCCTTGCACTTTGCTTATCGGAAAGAAGCGAAGTCAGCTTTAGCCGCAGACCCGGAAATTTGCAGTGGGCATAGCGTGGGGACGCGGGCATAATGCCGAGGTGAGACAATCACACGCCCTACCGGAAAAAACATGGACCACGCGTGCTTCTCGGCGGTTCATGAAACTGTGCAATCCAAGATGTGTTAAGTTAATAAGAAAGTGTTAGAGAAGACAGGCGCTCCGAATATTCGGCGGCCCTCATCGAACGGCGAAAATTGCCGCGGAGCGTTCCGAAACCGGGGTAAAGCTTGAAATGACCATCCGCTTTCGCAGGTCATTTCCAGATCGCGCGCCATGCGCTTTCGCCCTGCGACCGGTAAAACTTGCAGTGGGGTAAGAATTCAAGATGCCTTCGGAAGGTGACCGGCTTTGTCCAAGATGCGGCCAGTTAATACCAGGCGGTCAGGTGGACTGTCCAGTCTGCACAAAGCCCAAAGGCTTCCTTTGGTCACTGGAACGCGAAACCCTCGTCCTGCTCAGCTTCATCATGCTGGCCATCTTTTTTGGCATCACCGGGTTTGTCGTGCAAAGGTATCACGCTTCTCAACAGGCGCTCGGTGGCAGGTGGTATCGGCGCGGGGAAGCAGCGCTCAAGGCAAACCGTCCTGAAGAAGCGGTGAAGTGCTTTCATACTGCGCTCGTCTATTCGCGCGACAACGACATTTACCAGATGCGGCTTGCCGAGGCTCTGGTGGAAGCTAATCGCCTGGCGGAAGCCAAGGTTTACCTTCAATCGCTTCTGGAGCGCCAGCCCGGCAGCGGGCAGGTCAACCTTGAATTGGCGCGCCTGTCCGCCAAATCACACGACATCACGGAGGCGCTTCGCTACTACCACACGGCTGTTTTCGGTGCCTGGGTCGAGGATCCCGGAGAGCATCGCCTTGAAGTCCGCTTCGAATTGTGCAAGTTTTTGCTGGAGAACAACCTGAACAACCAGGCTGAGGCTGAAATCATCGCACTTCAGACCGAACTTCCGCCCGATGCCCGCCTTCACGCAGAGGTCGGAGGCATGTTCATGCAGGTAGGCGATTACCGCCGGGCGCTCGAAGAATATCAGCGGGCGCTGAAGCTCAATTCCAAGCTTCCGGGTGCCTGGGCTGGAGCGGGCAAAGCCGCTTTTCAGCTTGCAGATTACCTAGCGGCCCGACGTTATCTGCAAAGGGCCGTCGAGGCGGACCCTAAAGATACCGAGGCGGCACAGAAGCTCGAAATCAGCAGGCTGGCCGTCGAGTTCGATCCTTTCGAGCGCCGGCTCTCAGAGAGAGAAAGCAGCCGAAGAGCCGTGGCGGCATTTCGCCAGGCACTCTCCCGCCTGAAGCATTGCGCCCAGAGCCGGGGCATCAGCTTGCAGGCCGGGCAGAGCGCAGGCCCGTTTTCGGACGTTTACTCTAAGGTCATCAAGATGCAACCGAAGGTGAGCCTGACGAACCTCCGGCGCAATACCGACCTGATCCCTAACGTAATGGACCTTGTTTTGCAAATGGAAGAAACAGCTCAGCAGGCCTGCGGGACGCCTCCGCCGATCGACCAGGCGCTCCTGCTGGTGTCTCGAACGCGAGGTAATACAGAACAGTGAAGACCCGAGGCGCAACAGACTCAGAAACCGCACCATCTGATCGCATTCCCAGCCTTGAGAAATACTGGGACAATATCCGGGAGCGCCTCAAGAAGGTTCGCGTACCTCGACTCTTCCCCCATGAAGAAGGCTTATTCCTTCTCCTGGCCGTTATAATTGGGCTCTTTTCAGGACTCGCAGTCGTGTGCTTTCAGATCGCGATTGACTGGACCCGAATTAAACTTCTGGGTTCAAGCCTCGCGCCCGGGCCCGCACATTCCATCCTTGCCCCAACCATCGCTGGACTGGGTGTCGCCGCTCTGGTCATCTTCGTTTTTCCGCGTGTCCGCGGGAGCGGCGTCAATCAAACCAAGGCCGCCGTCTATATCTACGACGGCTATATTCCTTTCTCCACCGTGATCGGCAAATTTGTAACCTGCGCGCTGGCAATAGGAAGCGGCCAATCTCTTGGCCCCGAAGATCCTTCGCTCCAGATGGGCGCCGGCATTGCCTCAGCGCTGGGCAGGCGCCTTCGCCTATCGAGGGAAAAGGTGCGCCTGATTGCCCCGGTGGGCGCGGCGGCAGGTCTGGCGGCAGCATTCAACGCCCCCATCTCGGCAGTGCTTTTCGTGATTGAAGAGGTCATCGGAAGATGGAGTTCCGGCGTTCTGGGTGCAATTGTTCTCTCTGCGGTCTCCAGCGTGACAGTATTCCGCCTGTTTCTCGGCGAGGAACCCTTGTTCCGTGTACCGCGCTTTCACCTGAGCCATCCAAGCGAACTGCTTTCCTACGCCGTTCTGGGTGTGATTGGCGGCTTTGCTTCGCTTGCCTTTGTCAAGCTCGTTTCCTGGCTCCGGATGCGGTCAAAGGCAATGCCGAAGTGGACCGATTATGTGCAGCCCGCTGCAGCGGGTCTGCTGATTGGAATCATCGGCGTCTGGATGCCCCAGGTGATGGGTGCCGGCTACGGCATCATCGACCAGGCCCTGCATGACCAGTTCACCTGGAAGCTGCTCGTGCTGCTGGCTGTTTTCAAGATCCTGGCCACCAGCCTCTCATTTTCGAGCGGGACTCCCGGCGGCATGTTCGCCCCCACGCTTTTTATCGGAGCCATGGTCGGCGGTGCGGTCGGTGGCCTCGAGCACATTTTCTTTCCAAGTCTGGGAGGCTCGGCCAGCAGCTTCGCACTGGTCGGGATGGGCGTGCTCTTCGCAGGTTTTCTGCGCGTCCCCATGACCTCGGTTTTCATGGTGCTGGAGCTGAGCGGAAACTACTCGATCATTGTTCCCGTCATGATTTCGAACACAATTGCATACTTGATTTCGCTACGCTATCAACCGGTGCCTTTGTTTGACCTTCTGTCCCGCCAGGACGGAACCGACCTGCCCTCGATGGAAGAGCAACGTGAGCGCACCCTGCTGAGCGTCGAGGACGCCATGCGCCCGCCGGCCGAAATTGTACTGCGCGCCGAGGAATCTGTCGCCGAAGCATTAGAGCGTGTAACGGCAAGTACACTGGAGTTTTTCCTGGTCAGCCATCGCAACGGCAATTGGACCCTCGCAAAGAAGGAGGACCTGCTTCGACTGGCCGAGGAACAAAAGGGGGAATTGCCATTGTCGCGCGCGTTGCCGGGTCCATTACTTCCCTGCCTCCACCCGGATCAGCCCCTTGACGCCGCCCTGCGCTATATTGGAGATTGGCCGTTGCTTCCGGTCATCCATCGCGCCGACCATAGGAATCTTCAGGGTGTCATTTCGCTTTCCGATATTCTTGCCGCCTACGGAGCGGCAACAGGCGAGAAAGGCGAGGAAAGGCTGGGTGATGAGTCATCACGTGAACAGCCGGCCTTCCATTCTGAAGAAAGCAAGCCTTAAGGGATCCTCATAAATGCCCGCTGAAGTTAACTGGATGGAACCTTAAGTACGGTTTAGTTATCCGCCCGGGCCGTCGTTAGAAATGTATTGATCGAGGGAATGGAGTTCGCGTTGCAGGTCCTGGACAAGGAATTCAAGCAGGTTGCGGATAGAGAGCATCCCGAGCAGGGCCCCGTCCTTCGAAACAATGGCCAGATGGCGCATGTGGCCGCCAACCATCTGATTGAAGGCATCTTCGGCGTTCATGTCCTCGGGGATCGTCGCGACGGGGGAAGACATGACTTCGCGGACTTTAGTCTTTTCCGGATCGAGCTTTTGCAGCACGACGCGCAGCATCACGTCACGCTCAGTAAAGATACCGCACAGTTCCGCCTTCTCGCCCTGCTCGATCACGGCAACAGCCCCGACGCCTTCTTTTGCCATCACCCGCACCGCGTCGAAGACGCTCTGGTCTGCATCCACCCGGGCCGGAGGGACATGCGCAATTTTCAGGAGACTCATCCTTGCCTCCCTGGGGCCTGTGCCCCGGTTTCCTGATCGTAAAAAACCGCCTCTTGATGATTGAATCGTATGCCGCTGAGCCGCCGAAGTCAAGGCGCGCGGGCGGCATTCCCACTTTGAGTGGGAATTTTACGCGGAAGTTATCTCCCGGCGGAAGAAGGCCAGGCTTGCAGCCCCATCCTGAGCGAGCGATCCCCGGCCCTCGATGGAAATTCCGCCATGAAAGTTGATTTTCTTCACCAGCTTGAAGAACTCTCCATACAGTGGATCTTCCGCCGGGCTCTTCGGCCATAGCCGGCCGTTCGGGTTGGCAAAGTGGAAGTGGACAATTTCCTTTCGTGCGGTCCAGATGATCTCCGGGTTCTCCTTCTCCACACGGAGATGGTAGTAGTCAATGATCATTTTAATGTTCGGGTGGTTCACTTCACGGACCAGCCGCAGGGCCTCCGCGCCGGTGTTAATGATGTTGCTCTCCTGGTGCCGCAACGGTTCAATAGCAACAATGATATCGTGCTTTTTTGCAATTTCCCCCGCACGCCCCAGAAAATCTTTGATCTGGCTCCAGGCTTTATCGCGGGAATAGCCGGGCGGAACATTTCTCGAGCCTGCGCTGCCCCAGACGACAATTGACCCTCCGAGTTGACGGCATCGCGCCAGGGTATGGTCGATATAATTGTTGAGAGCGTTCCAATTGACATCATCTCCCACCACGCGCAAGTCCTTTCGGCGGATGAAGCTGTTGAAACACTCGCATCGAATCGGCGAGGCCAGTTCCTTCTGTTTGAATTCCTGGAAGTCCGCATCGCTCATTTCCGCAACAGAAGCCGCCGCGGGCTCCAGGTAATCGAATCCGTATTGGGCTGCCTCATCCAATTCCCGCGTGGGTGCGCATACTCCGATCTGAATACCTTCAATCGCGGCGAGCGAAGGAATAGCAATTCCAGCCGCGCTCGCCGCCAACAGAAATTCCCGGCGCGTAATATTCACTCGAACCTCCTCCTGCGCAATGTTTGGCACGGGGCGATTCTCCGGTTTGCGGGTGCAAACACCGGACCCGAATCGCCCCAGCCCGTGGCGGCAAAAGGCATCCGCTACACGTTCTCCGGAATGTAGAACGGTTTGCGGTAGCCCCGGTCCGCGCTGCGCAGCATGCGGTTAGCATCGTCATCATTCACCACGCGCAGCGAATTCGGATCGAACTCGATGGTCTTGCCCAGCCGATAGGAGGCGTTGGCCAGGTAGATCAACGTCGAGGAAATGTAACCCTCCTCAATCGGGGCGTTCAGCAAGGCCTTGTTCCGCGTGCGCACCGCTTCAATGAAGTTCAGGAAGTGGTCGCCGCCTCCGGAACCGGACGGCCCCGGCTCATGCGACGGTCCGAGCCAGGTTTTGTAGCCCTCAGAGCCATCAATAGCCATGTAGCCCTTCGAGCCGTAGAAGATGTCTCCAATGGTATTTTGCGGCGAGTCCACTGGGCCCAGTTTCTGCGCCTGCAACCCCGCCGCCGGAATACCATGTGAACCCTTGCCCACGCCTATGCCGGCTTCGTGATTTGTGATCCAGCCGCGCACCTCGAATTCAATCATCTTGCGACTGCCGTCCGGCATGTCGTATTGAAATGTGCAGTTCAGGACGTTCGGCGTCTGCTGATCGTCATTGAACATAAACTTGCCGCCTACGGCCGAGATCCTGTTTGGAAACCCGACCCCCAGACCCCAGCGCGCGATGTCCAGTTGGTGGATGCCCTGATTGCCAAGATCTCCGCTTCCATAGTCCCAGAACCAGTGCCAGTTGTAATGAAACCGGTTTTTCGAGAAAGGCTCGAGGGGCGCCGGACCCAGCCACAGGTCGTAATGAACGTCCTGCGGCACAGGGGAGTTAGGGGTGTGGCCGATGGATGGCCGCCACTTGTAGCAGAGCCCTCGTGCAAGATAGACGTCTCCAATCAGGCCGTCCCGAAGCTTCTGGACAGCATCCTGGATTCCCTTCTCCGAACGGCTCTGTGTCCCGTGCTGCACAATCCTGTTGTAACGGTTTGCAGCTGTCACCAGTTGCTTGCCTTCCCACCAGTTGTGGCAGCACGGCTTTTCAACATAAACGTCCTTGCCAGCCTCGCACGCCCAGATGCCGATCAGCGAGTGCCAGTGGTCAGGCGTGGCAATCGAAACCGCATCGATGGTCTTGTCTTCCAGCAGTTTCCGCACATCGTAGTAATACGCTGGTTTGGCCAGGTTCAACTTCTGCTGCATGTCCTGGATGCGCTTGCGCGCCACGTTTTCATCCACGTCGCAAATCGCCGCGACTTCCACGTTGGGCAGCTTCGAGAATCCCCTGATGTGGTCATATCCTCGGCCGCGAACTCCGCAAACCGCAACACGCACCCGTTCATTCGCTCCAAGGACCTTTCCAGTTGCGCCAGCCAGACCAAGTCCTCCCATGGCCGCCAGTCCCGCGCCCGTCCTGGCGCTTGACCTCAAGAATTCTCGTCGGCTGATTTCGGAATCCTGACTCATAATTCCCCCTTCATAAATGGAAATAAACCTTTGTGAGACGGGTCTCAATATAACACAGGACAAGGGGCGAAGTTGCGCATTACTCATGCATTTTCAAATAAGTGCAGGAAGCGGGTTCCGTGGAAGAGTTACGCTTGCGTTCCAAGCGTGCACCTTTATCGTTATTGCGGTCCTTCTTCCTTTGCTGTTGCCGGCCGCAGTGAGGAATCTATTTCTGGCGTGCACACCTTCCGCAAGCAGCAGCATTTTGAAAGGTAGCGCGAAGACTGCTAATGCCCGGCGGGAGCAACCATTGTGGCGATGGACTGACTGATGAGAGATTCGACAGGATAACTTACGATTTCGATTCTTACGGGAGTGAGCCCGGCCCCGAGAAATCCCAGTTGTTTTGCGGCGGCGCGGCTGACGTCCAGAACACGGCCGGGAACAAATGGTCCGCGGTCGTTGACCTTGAGAATCACCGCATTGAATGTTACCAAATTGGTGACCCGAACCACGGTCCCCAATGGCAGGGTGCGGTGCGCGCAGGTCAAGGCGTTCATGTCGAAGGGCAGACCGCTTGCTGTCGGCAATCCTTGGAATTCCCGCCCGTACCAGCTTGCCCAGCCCACCTCGCCGTCAGGAACCGCCAACGCGCGCGGACCCCTCTGCCATTCTTTGGTTGGAGTCCCCATCGACCGCGCAGAGAAAGCGATTAAAACAGCCACAGTGCAGCCCAGAACCAGCTTCCTCACTTCGACCTCCACCCGCACGCCGAATGGGCGATGGAAAACGCCTTTTCCGCCGCGCACTTGAAAAGATCTTGCTGAATGAGGTTAGAGCTGGACCCTTGGAGCCAAGTTTATGGGACGAGACAGGGAAGTCTCAATCCGGTAAATGCCCCAAACCGGCGAAGAAAAACGCCTGATGGCGTATTTCTTATTTAAGTAAATAACCGTGTGAAACTTGGGGAATAAGGGAATCAACGGACGCAAAGGGAGTGCAAGACCCTCCCCTTGCACCATGAGTTCAGCCGCAGTTGAGACCTTAGTGTAGGCTCGCGTACTGGGTCCACCAGGCCAGCGTGTGGTAGGCATCCAACCAGTAGAAATAATTCTGAGTCAGGGGGTAGGAAAGATAATACGTTTCGTTCTGGAAATGGTTGTTCCAGCTTGTGTAAACCGAGTCGTCATAGTCGCTGGCCTTGACGATTCCTTCCGCGGTCCCGTTGACCTGCGTGATAGTGTTTCCATAAACGTTGAGGTTCTGAATCAGATAGGGGCCGTATGCACCCGTTCCGCGATCGGCCTGAATCCCTCCGATACCATTCATGCAATATTTAACGATGTTGCCGTAAATCTGGATGCCAGGAGAACTGTTCACCAGAATGCCCGCCCCCCACCAGATGCTGGAACCTTTAGGATTAACGCCGTCATAGGTGATGTAGTTATAGCGGATCGTCTCGTTGTAACTGATCTCTGCGAAGATCCCTGCTTCCTTATTGTATGACGTGTCATTATGTTCAATCAGAACGTAGTCGCAGTTGACGTCCGTCCACAGCCCCGGGCCGTTATTGTTATAAGCATTGTTATATTGGAGCTTGAGATTATAGGCATTCGCAAAATGGCTTCCTCCTCCCCAGGCGTAGGTGTATCCGGCGTAATTGTTCTGGTAAATCGCGTTGTTCTGAATCACTGCGTTCTTCCCGCCTCCGCCTAATCCAACCTGCCCGTTGTTATAAAAGGCGTTGTGATAAACCCACATGTAGTCGCCGATTCGCAGTCCCATTCCGTGATTAAGCCGGACATCACAGTAGTTGACCGTCCAGTGCTGGCTATTCGGACCGGTGGTACCGGCCTGCCCGTTGATGGCACCGTTGTCGCGGGGCGCCGCATATTTTTCGACGATCAACTGGCTGATGGTCACACCGGTTGCCGATCCTGAAAAGGCATAGGGTGTGACGCTAAGCTCGACATTGTGGCCGGAAGGGTTGCTCCCGACATAGACATTCTGGGTGTTGTAATCCAGATACCATTTGCCGGGCCCCACCTGTGAAAGGCTGAGCACGCGCACCAGCGGCGCACTGTCGAAGAACAGGTCCTGTGGATAGTCGCAAGCCGGGTGCGAAGAATCACAAACGCTTGAACTCGAAGCCGTCCATGCCACTGACACATGGGCAACCCAGTATGAGCCGTCTGTGCTGAAGGAAGTAAGCTGCTGAGCGCCGTCGAGGACCACGCCCGACTGCCCGATAAACGAGTCATAATTTTTGGGAACAACGGACTGCATCCGATAGACGCCGGGTTGGAGCAAAAAGGTTGTTCCGGAGGGATAACTGTTCACCATTGAAGCGAGGTTTTGCCCCGGATAGACCGTCACTTGACTTGCCGCCAGATTCGATTCGCTCCAAAAACAGGAAAACAAGAGGGTCAAAATCAATAGTGCCGTGCAGTCCGGCACTCGATTCACGTGTTGCTTCGCAGGGTTCACAGGCCCTCCAAGCGGTGCTGATCCTTCCCTGGATCACGCTTCCAGAATTTGAAGTCTGCGCCCTCCCAGCGGCAGATTATCAAAACAAAGCCAGCATATTTACCAGAAATATAATGTCATGTCAAATACTAACATTGTGTGATGTATATCACTCGCTCGCCAGCCGCCAACCGGGCACTGGGAGGTTGCAGAAAGAGCGCTCAGATCCAGCCGCGCAGGGCGAAGCCTTATCCCGGATGGGATGGGGCTACGCGGGAAATTTGCCTTTGCTAAGCGACTGAAAACAAAAGCGGATTCCTCTAAGGCATTGGCGCTTGGAATGACGATGACGGTTTGTGTGTGCCGCAAAGCAACCTGAATGACTGTTAGCAAAGGTTGGGGACGCGGTGTTGAAGGGTCGAAAGGATGCTCCGTGAGGCTGCGACCTGGAAGAGCTTAAGAAGAGCCGTGCCAACTGAAGAAATCCGGTTATCTTCCAAGCCCCTGCTCTTTCATCAGCCGGGCCACGGCGGAGATCGCGGAATCGGGACTGGATTCAAGCGCCTGGATTACACGTGCCTGGTCTGCACGAGGGCGGTTCTGGCTGAGCTTGAATTTTGATTCGAGGCGACCGACTGGAATTTCAAAGCCTACAATCTGGCCGAGCATCTTGGCGCGAAAACTCTTATTCAGATTCTGCCACTGCTTGAGATAGGCTTGCTCGAAGGTGGTGATGGTTGCAAGCAGTATTTCCGTAAGCGGCGCAGGATCCGTGATGATGTGCGCGCGGCCATACGCATGAATCGCCGCGTAGTTCCACGTGGGAACACTCTCTCGCGACTCGTAAAGGCTGGGAGAAACGTAAGCGTGCGGGCCGTGAAAAATCACCAGCGTTTCGCGCTCCGCTTCGAGCATTTTCCAGTGCGGATTGGCGCGAGCCACATGCCCGCGCAGGTGGATCCTGCCTTCCGTTTCTGCGACGAGAACAGGAACGTGCGTTGCAAACGGCGAAGTTTCACCTGAGGAAACCACAATCGCAAAGGGGTTCGCCTTCATGAACGCAAGCGCGGCCGCGTGGTCTTTGGGCCTGTGATATTCAGGGATATACAATGTGAGACCTCGATGCCGCAGCCGCGATGCGGTTTGCCGGTTGCAAGCTCGCGACGGCTTTCATTGAATCATACCTGATGCGCATCCGGCAACCAGTGCGGGCGTGGCCCCGACCTTCAGGTCGCCATTTGATTGCGCTGGATCGGCGATCTACGGTCGCCGGAACGATTGAGCAGCAGAAGACCGGTGATGACAGCTCGCCGCTGCAATGTCGGGCCGAAGCCCGGCGCTACAAACACCGCCGCCTGCTTGGCGGAATAAAGCTGTCACAACATGTTGACAAATCATGCGCGGTACTTTAATGTAAGAATTTCTATGCGGTACGCGCTGGCACATCATCACCATCATGCGAACCACCAGGTGTGGTGTCAGCGGGTGCTTGCCTAATCGAGAATCAGGATCGGAATCAAGTTAGGACCCGCTGACAGAAGGTTGGCGGGTTTTTTTATTTCGGCGCAATGGAGCATTGACCATGGACTTGAAATTTCAGGACGGACTGGTGCCGGCCATCGTCCAGGACTGTAATACCGGCGACGTGCTGATGCTGGGCTACATGAACGACCAGGCTTACCAGATGACGCTTGACACCGGCTACGTCACCTTTTACAGCCGCAGTCGCCAGAAGCTATGGACCAAGGGCGAAACCAGCGGCCACAAGCTGCGAGTACACGAAGTGCGGGTGGACTGCGACAAGGACGCGCTGCTGGTCCGCGCGGAACTGGCGGGGCCCGGCTGCTGCCACATGGGCTACCGGTCCTGTTTCTTCCGAAGAGTAACGCCGCAGGGCGAAGAAGTTGTCGCGCAACGGGAATTCAATCCCGATGAGGTTTACAGCAGTTCGAAACAGGAGACCAAAGCATGACCTTGAAACTGGGAATACCCAAAGGGAGCCTTCAGGAAGCTTCCCTTTTGCTGTTCCGGCGGGCGGGATACGAGATCACGGTGAATCCCCGGTCGTATTTCCCCGTTATCGATGACAGCGAAATCGAATGCATGCTGATCCGTGCGCAGGAGATGGCGCGCTATGTCGAAGACGGAGTGCTCGACGCCGGCATGACCGGCCGCGACTGGATCCTCGAAAACAATGAGGATGGCGTCATCGAAGTCGCCGACCTGATTTACGCCAAGCACACTTTTGGAAAAGTCCGGTGGGTGCTGGCCGTGCCGGAAAAGTCAAACATCCAGAGCGTGAAAGACCTCGAAGGCAAGGTCGTCGCCACGGAATTGGTGAACGTAACTAAACGCTACCTGGCTAAAAACGGCGTGAACGCCAAGGTGGAATTTTCCTGGGGAGCAACGGAAGTGAAGCCGCCGGTCCTTGCCGACGCCATCGTTGAAGTCACGGAAACCGGCTCATCGCTGCGAGCAAACGGCTTGCGAATTGTCGAAACCGTGCTCGAGTCGAATACCAAGTTTATCGTTAACAAAACGGCATGGAAGGACCCGTGGAAGCGCCAGAAAGTCGAGACGCTTGTCATGCTGCTGAAAGGAGCCATCGAAGCGGCGGGGAAAGTCGGCCTGATGTTGAACGTTAAGCGCGAACACCTCCAAGCCGTGCTTGACGTGCTTCCGGCGCTGAAGCGCCCGACAATCTCCGACCTGAGCGACTCTGAATGGGTTGCCGTCAATACGGTGATTGAAGAAAAGACCGCCCGGGAAATCATTCCGCGCCTTAAGGCCGCGAACGCACAGGGTATAGTGGAATACCCACTGAATAAAATCGTCGTCTGACGGAAATAATGACGAACTGAAGGAAACAGGCCAATAACCTATGGCGAACCGAAGAGTCTGTGTCTATTGCGGATCGAGCCGGCAGTGCAATCCTGCTTATCTGAGGGCCGCCGAGCAACTGGGCCGCGTGCTTGCGCGCAACAACTTCACCGTCGTTTACGGGGGCGGTGCAGCGGGTTCAATGCGGAGCCTTGCTGACGGCGCGCTCGCCGAAGGCGGACGAGTAGTCGGCGTGATTCCGGAATTCATGGTCAAGCTGGAGTGGCTGCACCCGCATATTCCTGAGAAAATCGTGGTTCGCGACATGCACGAGCGCAAACGGCGCATGATCGAGGACGCTGATGCGGTGATCGCACTGCCCGGCGGGTCGGGCACTCTGGAAGAATTGATGGAGGCCATCACGTGGAAGCGGCTCGGGCTCTACCTCGGCGCCATCGTCATCCTGAACACACAGTCTTTCTACCAGCCGCTCATCAGCCTGCTCGATCGGTGCATCGATGAGCGGTTCATGGACGCGAGGCACGCGCAGATGTGGACCATCGTCGAAAAGCCGGAAGAAGTCCCGCAGGCCATCACGGCCGCAGCACCGTGGAGCGAAGACTGCCGGAGCTTCGCATCATTGAGATGAAGATGGCGCCTGTGGAGCGGCAGGGCGAGGCCTCAGCGGTGCCGGTTAGCACAGCCGGCAATATCCAATGATCGGCCCCCGTCTTGGCCTCGATCGATCAGGCCCCTGACGCGCCGAATGAGATAAACGGATGATTCCAATATTCCGCAGCACGGATTCGAAAAACCTCAAGCGGGTTCTCCGCTCCGGCGAAACGCAGCTCAAGAGGGCTGAAGCCGCCGCGCGCCGCATTTTGAATGACGTCCGCTGCGAAGGAGACAACGCACTCCGGCGCTGGACCCTGGAACTGGACAAAACCGACCTTGCCTCGGCGGGGTTTACCGTCAGGCGCCGCGAGATCGTCAACTCATATAAGCACGTGCCTGAGGGGTTCGTCGATGCCTTGCAGGCTGCCGCGCGCAATATCCGCAAAGCCGCGCGCGAGCAATTGCCACGCTCGTGGCGGATCACGAACGGCGCTGGCATCGAAGTGGGCCAGATCGTGCGTCCGCTCGATTGTGTGGCGTGCTACGTGCCCGGTGGCCGCTTTCCGCTGCCATCAACAGTGCTGATGAGCGTGGTTCCCGCTCAGGTGGCGGGCGTTCGTGAAATTGTAATCACGTCGCCGCACCCCGCGCCTGCCGTGCTTGTAGCCGCCGATGTCCTGGGAATCAAGAAGATTTTCCGCCTCGGCGGTGCTCAGGCCATCGGCGCATTCGCATATGGCACGGAGAGCGTTCCGCGCGCCGACAAAATCGTCGGGCCCGGCAACCGTTTCGTGGCTGCAGCAAAAAAACTTGTGGCTGGCGATTGCGGAATTGACTTCGTCGCAGGCCCGACGGAACTGGTGGTGGTCGGGTCTGCAGGCAATCCGGAATGGATCGCTTCCGATCTTCTTGCACAGGCCGAGCATGATCCGGATGCCATCGCCATTTTCCTGACGCCGTCGCGCAGGCTGGCCTTGGAGGTCCAGGCCGCTGTTGAGCGTGTTCTCCTGCAGGTCTTCGGTGGTGACGCATGTGTCGCGTCCAAAGCGCTGAGCAGCCACGGTGCAGTGATCGTAACGAAGGACCTGGAAGAAGCCATTGAACTGGTGAATATGTTTGCGCCGGAACATTTGACTTTGCTCGACAACGCGGCCCGCATGCTCGACCGCGTGCGCGCGGCCGGGTCGATCTTTCTCGGAGGTACGAGCCCCGTGGCAGCCGGCGATTATGCTTCAGGAACAAATCACATTTTGCCCACGGCCGGGGCTGCACGGCTGCGCGGCGGATTGAGCGCCGCCGATTTCGTCAAGACCATTTCCGTGCAGGAGTTGACCACCCAAGGCCTCGGGCGAATCCGTAAGACGGTAACGACGCTGGCCAATACAGAAGGATTAAAAGCGCACGCTTATTCTATCGAAACGAGGTTCAAGGTCCATGGTTCGACCCCGAAGGGCCGTTGAGCGCCTGAAGCCCTACCGGCCTCCGCGCGAAGGGCGTGAAGGGAAACTCCGGCTCGACTTCAACGAGAACACCGTCGGATGCGCGCCGCAGGTCGTGCAGGCCCTGCGCAGGAAGCTTAACGGCGACTGGCTCTCGCGTTACCCCGAATACGAAGAGGCCCGAAAGAAGCTCGCCCAATACTTTGGCGTGTCACCCGACGAGCTCCTGCTTGCGAATGGCACTGACGACGCCATCAAGATGGTCTGCGACACTTTTGTCCGACAGGGCGATTATCTGGTTGTCCCGGCGCCAACCTTCCCCGTCTATGAATTCTTCCACAGCGTCGCCGGTGGACAAACAAAACGCGTCCGCTACGATGAGAATTTTAATCTTACGGCGGACATGCTGCTCGGCGGTGTCAGCAAGCGCACGCGATGGATGGCCATCGCCAATCCTAATAATCCCACCGGAACCATCGTTTCACAGCCCGACTTACGCAGGATCCTGAAAGAAGCGCCGGACGTGCTGGTCCTTGTGGATGAGGCCTACGTTGATTTTTCCGGACAAACCGTTCTGCCGTGGATCCGCAAATATCCCAATCTGGTTGTCACACGAACTTTCTCCAAAGCCTTCGGGCTTGCCGGGCTGCGCCTGGGCTGCATTCTTACCAACGTGGATATCGCCGACCCGATGCGCCGCGCGCAAAATCCCTTCGCCGTAAATTCGCTGGCGCTGGCTGGCGCGCTGGAGGCGATCAAGCATGAGAAATTTGTTGCGCGCTATGCCCGCGAGGTTTGTGCGAACCGCGACCGCCTCTGCCGCTATTTCAAGAGCGCCGGAATCCCCTGCGTGCCGAGTTACTCAAATTTCGTGCTGGCACGAGTGGGAGCACGGGCGTCGGAAATCGCACTGAAGCTTCGCGATCAGAACATTCTGGTCCGCGATTGGAGCTACGATCCGCGGTTGAAAGGTTACCTGCGCTTCACGGTCGGCTCAACCGCGCAGACCCGCCGATTGATTCAGGGGCTTTCACAATTCCGGCACCTGATGGAATCGCGCAACGGCGGTTCTCCCCGCGCGTGGGCTGCGAAAGAGAATTCACAAAGGCAGGAACCATGAAGGCGCGCACGGCAACCTTGCACCGCAAGACTTCGGAAACGGACATCCGCATCCGGCTCAATCTCGATGGCCGCGGGCGCTATTCGATTTCCACGGGCATCCGGTTCCTTGATCACATGCTGGAACTTTTCGCGCGCCATGGCGGGTTCGATCTTGAACTTAATGCCAAGGGCGATCTCGACGTCGATCAGCATCACACCGTCGAGGATGTCGGCATCGCTCTGGGAGAAGCCTTCCGCCAGGCGCTCGGCGAGAAAAAAGGGATCAACCGCGCCGGTTATTTTGTGATGCCCATGGATGAGACGCTGGCGCTGGCATCCGTGGACCTCAGCGGCCGGCCGTATCTTGTGTTGAATGCGCCCATCCGCGCGCGGCGCGTGGGTGATCTTCAATCCGAACTGCTGGAAGATTTTTTCCAGGGATTTGCCACCAGCGTGCGGGCCAACGTGCATCTGAAGATCGCATATGGCCGATCGAGTCATCACGGCGTTGAAGCACTGTTCAAAGCGCTGGCACGGGCCCTGCGATATGCATGCTCGCATGATGCGCGGCTGAAGGACCAGTTGCCATCCACCAAAGGACTCTTATGATCGGTGTAATCAATTACGGTGCGGGCAATGTGGGCTCGGTGCTGAGGGCAGTCCAATACCTCGGCCGCGAGTCGCAGTCGCTTGAAGATCCCGCGCTTCTGCAAACCGCGGAGAAACTTATCCTGCCCGGCCAGGGACATTTCGGCGCAATGATGGAAGCACTGAAAGCGAAGCGGATGATCGCTCCGCTGCGAGAGCAGATCGCCCGAGGCAAGCCTTTCCTCGGCATCTGCCTGGGTCTCCAGGCCCTCTACCAGTCGAGCGAAGAAGCTCCGAATGAGGAAGGCTTTGGTCTGCTGCCCGGCCGCGTGAAGAGATTCGAGGGGATCTTTAAAGTACCTCACCTGGGCTGGAGCCAACTGGAAATCAGGCGCCCGGACGGACTTTTCAGGGGAGTGCCCGACGGCAGCTTCGCATATTTCTGCCATTCGTATTACGGGCCGGTTACTCCGGAAACCACTGCAACCACTGAATACGGCCAGACCTTCGCAGCCGCGGCACAGGTCGGTTCCGTTTACGCTGTACAGTTCCATCCGGAGAAGTCCGGCGACGTTGGGCTGAAAATTCTGGCGAACTTTCTGAAGTTGTAAAGTTATTAAAGCAGGCGGGGCTGCATTCGAGACCGGAGCGGTTAACGCCGGCTGGAATCTTATCATGTTTGCAAAACGCATTATTCCGTGCCTCGATTGCAAAGACGGCCGGGTGGTAAAGGGCGTGCAGTTCGTCAACCTGCGCGATGCCGGCGATCCCGGCGAGCTTGCCGGCATGTACAACCGCGAAGGCGCCGATGAACTCGTAATGCTCGACATCTCCGCATCGCGCGAAGGCCGCGCGACGCTGATGGACACTGTCAACCGCGTGGCTCGCCGTCTTTTTATTCCTCTCACCGTGGGTGGCGGTGTGCGAACAGTGGAAGATGCGCGGCGACTCCTGACTGCGGGTGCCGATAAGGTGGCCATCAACACCGCTGCGGTAGAAAACCCGGAAATTGTGCAACAGCTTGCTGCACAATTTGGCAGCCAGGCGATTGTTGTCGCGATTGATGCGCGGCGCCGGCCGGGTAACGGCAGCGAAACTCCGCGATGGAACGTCGTAACCTACGGCGGCACAAAGGACACAGGCATCGATGCACTCGAATGGGCGCGCCGCGTGGAACGGCTTGGCGCGGGAGAAATCCTGTTGACCTCGATGGACGCTGACGGCACTCAGGCGGGCTTCGATTGTGAATTGACGGCCACTATTGCGCGTGCTGTACCGATTCCCGTGATCGCCTCAGGCGGTGCGGGAAAACTCGAGCACTTTGCCGACGTGTTTCTTCGCGGCGCCGCGGACGCAGCGCTGGCCGCTTCAGTCTTCCATTTCGGCACCCACACCATTCGCAGCCTGAAAGAATATCTCCGCTCACAAGGAGTGTCAGTCCGCCTGTGATTATTCCATGCATTGATCTGATGGGCCGCAAAGTGGTCCAACTCGTCCAAGGCCGGGATAAGGCGCTGGAACTGCCCGATCCCTTCGCCGTCCTCGAAAAATTCAAAGAGTTTCCGCAAATCCAGGTGATCGATCTTGACGGCGCGATGGGGCGCGAGTCGCAGGCCGACATCATCCGCGAGCTGTGCCGGCGCAAGCCCTGCCGGGTGGGCGGCGGCATCCGAAGCGTCGAGCGCGCGCTTCAGGTTGAGAAAGACGGCGCATTCAAGATCATCGTGGGCAGTTCGGCGTTCACATCAAGCGGGATTAACGCCGATTTCCTCCGCGCGCTGATTGAAAATGTTCCACGCGAGAAGCTGATGATAGGAGTCGATTGCTTCAGCAACCGCGTGGCGATTCACGGCTGGAAGGAAACGCTTCCGTTTACTCCGGCTGAAATCCTTCCTCAACTTGAGCCTTACTGCTCGGAATTTCTGTGCACGTACATCGACGCGGAAGGAAAGCTCCGGGGCACCAATCTCGAATATTTCCGGGGGCTGCGCAGTGTGACCAGCCTTCCCATCACGGCCGCCGGCGGCATTACAACTGATGAAGAAATCCGCGCGCTGGAGGAAATGGGCATGAACGCGGCGCTCGGCATGTCAATCTATCGCAAAGTTTTTCCGGAATTGTTCGCGAAAGGCCAGACGAGCCCGTGAGGCAACTGCCTCCAAACAGGTTATTCCGGGCAAAGCGAGGAACCTGCTTCTCAACTCATTGAAACCGAACTGGATTCCTCGGGGAGGCCGGAAACATCGGACACCTGAATGAAGGGTGGAGTGGCTTTTGAATTGAGGCCGTATGCGGTGGGCCAGGTCTTGGATCCTGTGCGCAGCCTTTTATTACCCCGCCTTGTGGCTTGCGGCCTCGTGCGTCTGGGCGTTGCCGGGCCTCTCACGCAGCGCACTCTTTGGTGAACAAATCGTCGATCTTCGCGTGACCGCGCTCGGCATGGTGGTTATCAGCGCACCGACCAATCCCGCCGCCCACCCGATTGCATCTCACTCCTCTTTCAACCCGGTTTCATCCCTCTGGCTGTTAATCCCGCTGGCCCTGGCGATTGGCATTGGCTTGACCGGTGCGGGACGCATCCGGCGCATCCTGTCCGGCCTTGCAGTCATTGTGCTGACGGACTTTGCTCTGGTTTTTCCCTTGGCTCGCTTCCCTGCTCTTCGAATCACGGTGCCGGTTGTTCTAAATTGCATTTTCTTTTTCGCGCTGCTATGCCTCGGATTCTCTTGGATGTCATCAGGCTGGGCAGATAGCACGTACTGGCCGCGCCTCGCGGGATTATGGGCCGGCACAGTTCTTCCACCTCTTGCACTCTGGGCCGTGTTTCGATCAGCGCCGCCGTTTGCATTACAACAAAATGTCTTTTGGATGCTTGCGCCGCCGGCGGCCCTGGCAGCGTCAGTGGCGTGCCTTCGCCCATCCAGAACACCGCTCAACGATGCGAGTCCGGCATTGGCGCGTGCAATTGGTTACGGTATCGCTCTCACGATTCTGCTCGCGGCAGGCGCGGCGTGGGGCGGACCAATGATCACTCACGCCATCGAGATACACGAAGAGCGCGCCAATCAGGCGGCAGTCTCAAATCTTCCGCCCATTCCGTTAGACGCTCCTTATCCAAAAATATTTTTCCAGAAGGGCGTGAGCTTTTCGGCGGAGTTTCCGGACCCTTACGCGAGTGCGGGCGCACGGCAGATGCTCACCGCGCTGCGGGCGGATGGCGTCAATGCAGTGGCGCTGGTTCCCTACGGAGGCATGCAGCTTGGTTCGCCGGAGGTTCGCAGCTTCGGCCCGCACAGCTGGGAAAGCGAGGAAGGACTGCGCGAACTCTCGCGCCTGGCGCACGCTCTCGGAATGAAAGTGATGCTCAAGCCGGGCATCTGGGTTCGTGGCGGACATTTTGGCGGAGACATCGAGTTTTCAATCGAGGCCGATCGTCAAAAATGGTTCAGAGAATACGCTCAGTTCATTGAGAGCTATGCAAAAATCGCCACAGAAATCCACGCGGACATCTTCTGCGTCGGCGGCGAATTCGTTCACATGGCATCCTATGAAAATGAGTGGCGCAGAATCATCGCAAACGTCCGCACGATTTATCCCGGGCCGTTGACCTATGCCGCGAATTTCGGCGACGAATTTCAGGACCTCAAGTTCTGGGACGCTCTCGACTACATCGGCTTGCAGGAATATTACCCACTGCCTGACAATCTTTCGACGGACGCGGTGGTTGCAAAGGTTGAAGCCATCCAGCACCGTTTCAATAAACCCGTTATCTTCACAGAAGTTGGGTTTCCAAGCACGCCCGGCGCAAACCGCCATCCCTGGGAAGACAGAAAGCCCGGCGCCGTCGATTTGCAACTCCAGGCCCGTTGTTATCAGGCTATCCTGCAGGCGTTTTATGGTAAGCCGTGGTTTGAGGGAATGTACTGGTGGAAGGTCGGCACGAACGGATCTGGTGGCCCTGCAGACTCTTCTCTCACGCCTTGGAACAAACCTGCGATGGCCGTGGTCAGACGATGTTATGAAAACGGGAGCAGGAAGGATACGGGCTTAAGCAAGTCGAAATCAGAAAAGCGGCAAGCCGCTCCTTAAGAATCCACATAGATGCGGGGAACGCGTTTGCCGATCGAGCACAGAATTTCATAGGGGACGGTACCGACGAGATCAGCGATCTCCTGTGCTGTAATCGAACAATGGTCTGCCTGGCCCAGCAGGACGACCTCATCTCCGATGTCCACCCCGGGTACGTCAGTCACATCGAGGAGCGTCAGGTCCATACTGATGTTGCCGACGATGCGGGCGCGGCATCCACGCACAATGGCGTGGCCGCGGTTTGAAAGTGCGCGCGTCAAACCGTCGGCGTAGCCAACAGGCACCGTGGCTATGCGCGACCGCCGGCGAGTGTGAAAAGCTGCGCCATAGCCAAGCGGAGTTCCACAGGGAACGTCTTTCAGGTAAACGACGCGGGACTTCAGCGTCAGGACCGGCTCAACCTGCGGAGGCTCCGGAGCTTTCTTGCCTGGCGGCAGAATGAGCGGCAGGCAGTAGCCGTAAAGCAGCGCGCCGATTCTGACCATGTTTTCAGGGAACGGCCATCCAGCCACAAGCGCCGCGCTGTTTGCAACGTGGACCCATTCAGGCTCCACGCCCATTGTGCGTACCTGTTGCAGCGCTTCCTTAAAGCGTGCTGCCTGATCTTCAGTCTGCGAAGCAACCATATCTTCCGCGGAAGCCAGGTGGGTGGACAGGCCCTTCAGCACGATGCCCTGAAGTCCACGATAGCGTTCGATGAATGCCTTCACGCGGTCGGGAGGAATTCCCAGCCGGCCCATTCCGGTATCAACATGCAGATGGAATTCAATCGGCTTGCCGTAGCGCCGCGCGCACTCGGCGTAAGTGTCGAGCCGCGCCGTTGAAGAAACGATCGGCGTCAGCCGGTACTCGATCAGACTTGCGGGATCACTCATGTACAGGCCGCCGAGCAACAGGATTGGTTTCTCAACTCCGGCGGCACGCAACTCGAGCGCCTCTTCGACGGTCGCGACGCCAAACCAATCGGCCCCCGCCTCAGCCAGCGTTCTGGCGACCATCGCCGCACCATGGCCGTAGGCGTCTGCCTTGACTACCGCCATCACTCGGCGCGGGCCGGCAAGACGACGCACGTACTCAAAGTTCCGGCGAAGCCTGCCAAGGGAAATTTCGGCCCAGGTGGGTCGCAAAAGATTGTCGGTGTTTACCTTCACTCGATTTCGTTGTCCAGCTTGATTGCTTCCTGCATCAATGCAGTTGATCGTCAGCGGTTGATGTAGCGTGTCAAAAGAGTCTGATCTTATTTCCCGGATGACACCCCCTACACTTGCTGCGTTGCGCCGAGCTTCAACTTGGCGCTCGTCCACCTGAAAGTGAACGCTCCTCGTATCAATGTTCCTGGCTCACTATGCTAGTAATCATCCTGCGCATCGCCGGTTGCCATGTTTTCAAACCGAACGTAATTCTTCATGAAGACGATGGGGATTTCTCCGGTCGGCCCGTTCCGCTGCTTTCCGATGATAAGCCGTGTTTCTTCGCCGGCGGATTCTCCTTCGCCGTCTTCGCTTGAGCGCCGGTCGCGGAAGATGAAGATCACGACGTCGGCGTCCTGTTCGATGGAGCCCGACTCGCGCAGGTCAGAAAGTTGCGGCTTCTGTCCGGGGCGTTGTTCGGGGGCGCGGCTCAGTTGTGACAGCGCCAGCACAGGCACATTCAATTCCTTCGCAATACTCTTGAGGCCGCGGGAGATGTAGCTGACCTCCTGCGTTCGATTTTCAAACCGCCCATGTCCGGTGGCGAGCTGAAGATAATCGACCACCAGCAGATCGAGGCCTTTCTCCGCCTTCAGCCGGCGCGCCTTGGCACGGATCTGCATCACGCTCAACGCCGGCGTATCTTCGATGTAGAGTGGGGCCTCCGCCAGGCGCCCCAAGGCCCGCGTCATTTTGGGCCAATCTTCGCGCGTGGTGAAGCCTGACCGCAGCTTGTGGCTGTCAATGCGTGCCTCCGAACAAAGCAGGCGGATGGCCAGCGACTCCTTGCTCATTTCAAGCGAGAAGATGCCCACTTTCTTCCCACATTCGACGGCGGCGTGTGCAGCAATGTTCAACGCCAGCGCCGTCTTGCCCAGCGATGGGCGCGCAGCCAGAATGATCAATTCGCCCGGCTGGAACCCTGAAGTCATGTTGTCCAGTTCGATAAAACCCGTCTCGATGCCCGTCACCCGGTGGCCCCGGTCGAGCAGCACCTCCAGGGTGCCAAAGCTGGATTTGACGATCTGGTGAATGTCGAGAAAGCCGGACTGCATTCTTTTCTCGGCAATCTCGAAAATCTGTCCTTGGGCCAGATCGATTAACGTTTCAGGATCATCAACGCCTTCGAAGCAGCGCGTGATGACGTTGTTTGAGGCGTTGATCAGGCGACGAACCAGCGATTTGTCCTTGATGATCTTCGAATACTCTTCGATGCTTGAGGAGACACCGATGGGAATGCCGTCGGTCAAAGCAGCCAGGTATCCGGCCCCGCCTACCTTCTCAAGCAAACCCTCACGCGAAAGTTCTTCTGACAGCGTCACGAGGTCGATGGTACGGTTCTTTTCGGAAAGCATTGTCATCTTCTCGAAGATTGTGCGATGGGCGTCCGAAAAGAAGTCGTTCTTATCAATGAATTCCAGCGCCTGGTTGAGCACGCCGTTGTCAAGCAGAATCGAGCCGAGCAGCGCACGTTCTGCTTCAAGATTGTGGGGGAAGGCTTTCTCGCTGACGGTGGTGCTTGCCATGGAGATCGGACCCAATTTCAGATGCAGGAGCAAATTATACCAGCGGAGGACAAAAACAGAAACTCATTTGCGACTCCGGCTTCAGACGGAATGTCTTCTGGCAGCAAATACGGGGCTTCGAAGTGAAAGAGGCTGCTAATCGTGTGAACCGGCATCATCTCCGGCTGCAGCGCCCGCAGCAGCGGCGCCGGAGCTGGGCTTGGGCTCGGCTTTAGACTCGCTTTCTGGTTTTGCTTCTGCGATGGCTCTTGGCTCCCCTTCGGGTTCGCCTTCAGCTTCGACCTTTACCTTCACCGTGACTGTAACATCGCGGTGCAACTTGACTGGAACATCGAATTCGCCAAGAACTTTCAGCGGGCTGCCAAGCTGGATCTTGCGCCGGTCGATCTTGAAGCCCTGCGCGGCAAGACCTTCTTCAATATCCATTGCGGTAACAGAGCCGAACAGTTGTCCCTTTTCGCCGGCCCTGCGTGTAGCAACAACCGTGACGCCCTCCATAAGCTTGGCAAGGTCTTCGGCATCAGCACGTTCCTTCGCCTCGAGTTTCAGGAAGCGCACACGCTGCTGCTCGACCCACTTACGGTTTTGCGGCGTGGCAGCCACCGCCATCTTCCGCGGCAGCAGATAGTTTCGTCCGTAGCCGTCAGCCACCTTGACGATCTGGCCGCGTGACCCGAGTTTTTCCACGTTTTCAATCAGAATGACTTCCATAATCAAAATCTCCAACTGCAAAAGATTCTTGTCCAGTCGACATCAATCAATTCAAAGATACGGCTGATCTCCTGCCCCGATGCGCCGCCCATGGACCTGTGGGCGGACATTTCAGATTTCCGCCGCAAAGGGAAGCAGCGCAATATTCCGCGCCTGCTTGATCGCCCGAGTCAAAGCGCGCTGGTGTGGCGAGCATGTGCCAGTCAGCCGACGCGGGAGGATCTTACCGCGCTCGGCGATGAAGGAACCAATCAGTTTGACGTCCTTATAGTCGATAAAGTCGATCTTTTCGACGCAGAACTTGCAGACTTTGCGACGGCGAAAGAATTGCCTGCGTCCAGCGGCGGGCCGCTTGGCATTGGTCTCGGCAGATTTCGATCTTTCATTAGTCATAGATGTCTCACTCCATTAATTCTAAGATGCCGCTTCTGCTCCGGAGTGCGGCTCGGCGGCGGGCTGCGGCGAAGAACTTCTGGCTTCGGCGGCCGCCCTGGCGCGCTCGTCAATGCGAACAGTAAGATATTTGATGACAGCGTCGGTAACCTTAAGCCGTCTTTCGAATTCCCGCACCGTATCGCCGTTACCTTCAAAGTTGAACAGCACGTAGAAACCTTCGCGCTGCTTCTTCACGCGGTACGCAAGCCTGCGCCGCCCCATTTTTTCGATTTTCTCAGTCTTTCCTCCCGCCCCCGAAACAACCGATTCCATCTGGGTAATCAGCTTGTCGATTTCCTCCTCAGGAACGTCCGTCCGAGTAATGAACATCAATTCATATTTCGCCATAAACCCTCACAATTCTTCTGCCAGAACCTTTCGATTGAAAAGGTTCATCGCTTTCTCCACGCCCTCCCTCAGGATAACCCGGACTGCCTGGACGGCCTGTTCGACCATCTCGGCCACCGTTTCCCGGTCTTTCTCCGCGAAGGGGCTTAGGACATAGGAAACCAAGTCCTCACCAACCGGCTGGCCGGACCCGGCCCCCATTCGCACTCGAGTAAAGGAGTCTGTTCCGAGCGAGCCGATTACAGACTTCAACCCATTGTGGCCGCCGGCGCTTCCCTTTTTCCGGATCCGCAGTGTGCCGAGCGGGAGGTTGATATCATCAACCAGAACAATCAGGTCTTCGACGCCCAACTCCAGGTTTTGCAACAGACCGGCAACCGCAGGACCGCTCAGGTTCATAAACGTCTGGGGCTTGGCCAGCACTACGGGTTCACCAAAAAGCCTTGCGGATGCTACGCTCGAGCGCGATTCACGCCGCGAGAATTCTGCGTTGCTGATCTGCGCCAGGCGGTCAACGGCCATAAACCCCAGATTGTGGGGGGTGAAGTGATACTCATAACCGGGATTTCCAAGACCCACAATCAGCTTCACCCCGCTTCTTTCAACTCCTTATCGGCGGGCTTGCGAACCACGCTCAGCTTATTTCTTCTCTTTTTTGCCTTCAGCTTTTGGCTTCTCTTCCTCTTCCGCTGCTTCCTCAGCGCCTTCCTCTTCAGGCTTGCGCTTGCGGATCAGTTCGGGCTCAGCCGGGCCGGCAGCCGCCGCTTCTACTGCCTCCGCCGCCGGGGCCGCTTCCGCCTTCGGCGCTACGACGTGGGCGACCACCCGACCAGGTTCGGCCAGCACTTTGACACTCTCTGAGACAGGCAGGTCGGAAACCCGAAGTTGCCGTCCAATCGTCAGTTCGGTCACGTCCACGGTGATATGTTCAGGGATATTATCCGGGAGGCACTCCACTTCAACTTCGCGCAGTATGAACTCGAACACGCCGCCCTGGATTTTCACGCCCTGCGGCTCGCCGGTCACGCGAATGGGGACGCGGACCCGGAGCTTCTCATCGCGGGCGATCCGAACCATGTCCACGTGCAACAGGCTTCCGTTGATGGGTTCCCATTGCCACTCGCGCAGCATGACTCTTGCTGGAGCCTTCCCTGGGATTTGGAGCGTGAAGATCGCATTGTGCCCGGCTTCCGAGCGCAAAATACGCATGATCGCTTTGGGATCAACAGCGACGGAGAGCGTGGGGCCCCCGCCGCCATAGACGACCGCAGGAATGCGGCCTGTTTGCCGAAGGCGACGGGCTGCGTTCTTGCCGAACGTCTCGCGCGCCTCCGCTTCAACACTGAAGGTCTCAGCCATAGTTGTTTTACACCTCAGAACGTCTCACAAATTTGGACGAAAAGCAGCCGGGAGCTTAAATGAAGAGTTTGCTCACCGACGTTTCCTTATAAATTGACTTAATGGCCTCCGCGAGAAGCGGGGCTACGCTCAGGACCTTGATGCGTTCGCACGCCTGGGCCTCGGGGAGCAGAGGGATCGAGTTGGTGGCAACAACCTGCTCGAGCGGAGACTCCTTGATGTTGTCGATGGAGTTCCCCGCAAAAACGCCGTGCGTGCAGCAAGCGAGTACCCGAACAGCGCCTTTGCCCTTCAAGGCCCTCGCACCCTTGGCAAGCGTACCACCCGTCCCGATCATGTCATCAATAATCAGGCAGGTCTTGCCTTCAACTTCGCCGATGACATTGAACATCTCGACTACGTCAGCATCTTCCCTGCGCTTGTCAATAATGGCCAGCGGTACCTTCAACTGCTTGGCAAAGGCCCTGGCCCGTTCGACGCCGCCGGTATCAGGCGAAACAACCACCAGGTTCTTAAGACGCAGCTTGCGGAAATATGCCACCGTGACGGGCGTAGCGTATAAATGGTCCACGGGAATATCAAAATAGCCCTGAATCTGTCCCGCGTGCAGGTCAAGCGCCAGGACCCGGTTGGCCCCCGCCGAAGTTAACAGGTCAGCCACCAGCTTGGCCGAAATGGGCACCCGGGGCCGGTCCTTCCGGTCCTGGCGCGCATAACCGTAATACGGCATCACGGCCGTAATGCGATAGGCCGAGGCCCGCCGTAGCGCATCCAGAATGATCAGCAATTCCACAAGGTTCTCGTTCACCGGACGGCAGGTCGGCTGCACAACAAAGACATCCGCTCCACGAACGTTTTCGAGGATTTGAAGGCGAACCTCGCCGTCTGGGAAGCGGTCCACGTTCATCCGCGCGAGCGGCACTCCCAGATAGTCGCAGATTTCGCGGGCCAGCGCTGGATGCGCATTACCCGTCAGGATCTTCAGCGCGTGATGAATCCGGTCGGCCATTGCCTCAACCTTAAGTTCCCGCCAAATTCTGAAACTGGCTGGGAGGCCTGGATTCGAACCAGGGTTCCATGCTCCAAAGGCATGTGTCCTACCACTGGACGACCTCCCAGCACCCTGACTCGAACTGGAAACAAAGCTTTAAAACGTCATTGAAAAACGCTTTCGAATGGCGCGATTCCAACGCCCGTGCCTGTCTTCCTGAACATAGCGAAGAACCTGCCCTGGGCTTGCCAAAGGAATCTCCGTAGTTCGCACGGCGTAAACTCCACGGGGAACCTGCTCTTTTCAATTCACTGAGGCCAAAACAGATTCCTCGGCCCAATCAAAAATGCTGGCGCTGGAAGTCGCACGCAACACAAGTTTTTCAAAAACCGGTTCAAGAACCCTTCGCCATTGCACGTTTCGCCCTGCGCCGAATCTCGAACCAGATTTTTCCGGCTGATCTTCCTTCAAATATAAAGACGGCGCCTGTACATGGAGCGCGAAAGGGTCGGAACCTTAAACACCTTCCATTTCGAGGGTATCCGACTTGCGCCGCGATTCAGTTGTTGGGCAGATGCAAAGACGGCAAATAACGCTGATCCGCTACCCGTCAGGGAGGCTGTTTCGGCCCCGGCCCGGATAAGCTGGCCTTTCACCCTTGCCAGCTCAGGCCACCTCGCGAAAACGAAACTTTCAAAATCGTTCTCGGCCGGCCCCCAGTCTTCCAGGGGAAAAGGTGACCGCTTGCCCAAAGAACTCATTCTACGGGTTTCGTCGCCTTGCGTCAACCGCGAATCGAGCGCGGCGTATGCTTCGGCAGTAGGAACTGAAAAACCTGGGAACGCGATCAAGCAGGAACGGGCAGGAAGGTCTGTAAGCGGGTAAATCTCTTCCCCTCGCCCGCAGCCCAGTACGCGTCCACCCATCAGAAACAGCGGCACGTCCGAACCCAGTTGCGCGGCCATTCGCGCCAGTTCTGCGAAGCCCAGCCGGTTGCCGGTCAACTGCTCCAGCATCAGCAGCGTGACTGCCGCGTCGCTGCTGCCGCCTCCGAGGCCCGCACCCATGGGGATATGCTTTTCGAGGCGGAGCCTGATCCCGCCCTTAAAACCGCTCGCCCGCCGCCAGAATTCCGCTGCGCGGTAAACCAGATTTTCGCGTCCTGAAGAAAGCTCCGGATGATCGCATTCGAGGGAGGTCTCACTCTCGCGGGGAGAAATTCCGGCTTGAAGGAAATCAGCAAGACCGACAGTCTGGTAAATGGTACGGATCTCATGATAGCCGTCGGGCCTCTTGCCAAGCACCTTAAGACCCAGATTCACCTTGGCAAATGCGCGTGCTTTTATAGTCTTGATCAAGGGATGCGGCAGGCTGGCGTTCGATTTCCAAGAGCAAGAACGCCAAAGCAGTAAGACGAAAATTGATATCAGTTCCCGCGTATCGAGGCATCCGCCGAGCCGATCTCGCGCTTCAGGTCGTTCACCTGCTTGCGGAGCTTGGCGGCCTGCTGCGGACCGAAGTCGCTCGAGATGCCTTTATGCGAGTCCTTCAGCGCGTGTTCCCATTCCTGCAAGGCCTTGGCCTTTTCTCCGAGAGCCAGGTAGACGTAACCAAGGTGCTCGCGAATCGTCGGATCGTCAGGAATAAGCTTGACCGCTTTTTCGAGCGGGGCCTGCGCCATGTCATTACGATTCATCTTATGGTAGGCCCAGCCGAGGCTGTCCAGATAAGCGCCGTTGTTGGGCTCGATCTTTAAGGCGTCTTTGATATATTTGATGGATTCTTCCAGCCTCACGCCGCGGTCTGCCAGCATATAGCCCAGATAGTTTGCGGCAGCATCGTTCAGCGGATCCACCGCCAGGACCTTTCTGAATTGCTCTTCGGCCAGGTCGTACTTCTTCTGGCGCTCATAAACCGATCCGAGCATGAACCGGGCATATTCCTGATCATCCGGATTATTGCTCAGCGCCAGGGCCTTTTGAATGACTTCTTCAGCCTTTGGGTAAAGCTTCGCCTGGGAATAAACCTGCGCAATGGCCAGATAGACGTCGCGGTCCTCCGGGGTGTTATTCAGCATTTTCTCAAGCTGAGCAACCGCTTCATCCCGGTGGCCTTCCATTCCCAACAATGCCGCACGTTGCATCAGGAGTTCACGGTTCTTGGGATATTTCTTCAAAGCGGCGTTGGCTTCCTGAAGCGCCTTTCGGTTCTGGTGGTCCATCTGGAGCGTCTCGACAATCAGAGACTCGCCCCTCGGCGCCTGATCGTCGCCCAGTGCCACAATGCGTTGGAAGGTTTCGATTGCCTTGGCGTAATTTTCCTGCGAGCGGTAGATTGTCCCCAGCCGCTGCAAATAAACGGCACGGTTGTTGGCTTCCGCCGGATTGTATTTGCCGTCCGGCTTCTCGGTCTTCTTCAACAGGTCTTCGAGCAGGCTGATGGCCTTATCGTCGTTGCCCAGCGTGTCTTCAAGCACCGCCCGCTGATAGGGAATTTCAAGATTATCCGGCGCCAGGGTCTGCGCCTGCTCGAGCTCCTTTTGCGCTTCGGGGAAATTCCCCATCTGGCGGTCAAGCTGCGCCAGCCGCACATAAGCCATCGGAGATTGCGGATCCGATTTTACGATCTCTTCAAGTTGGTCGCGCGCACCCTGCATGTTGCCCTCGGCCATCAGCGTCTCAGCGTAAGCGCGCCGGATGTCTCCACTGTCAGGTTCGCGCGAAAGGGCATTCTTGAATGCTTCCTCAGCCTTTTTGAAATCGCGGGTCTGCGCGTATGCACTGCCCAGCAGATACAGCAGCGAAGGATCCATCTTGTCATCGGGGACGTTCTGAAGCAGAGAAATGATCTTGTTGTAATCGCCCTGGTCAAAATAGAGTTGGGTCAGATTCACCAAAACGGCCCGTGAATCCGGATTCTCAGCAAGGATTTTCTGAAAAACTACTTCCGCTTTCTGAGGCTGGTTATCGGATTTATAAAGCCGTCCCAGCATCAATGCCGATTCCATATCGTTTGGATCAAGCCGGAAGACAGTCTCAAACTCCGCAATGGCCTTTTCGAGCATGTCATGGGACGTCTCTTCTGTGTTTGAGCCACCCAGCGAACTCAAATACACATGAGCGAGCAGACGATGGGCTTGCAGGTCGTTCGGATTCGTTTTAAGCACGGTCTGGATTTCATTGACGGCGTCCTGGATGCGGCTGATGCGCCAGTAAAGTTCTGCAAGCTGCACGCGAAGGAAAAGCGAGCCGGGATCAGCCTCGATGGCCTTCTGGTATTCGGATATGGCGCGATCAACGTAATCGCTGCTGTTGTAAATGCCTGCCAGATCCTTGTACCGCTGCGCCAGCATGTAATGGTAATAGGCCGCTGCATGGTCTGGCGTGTCAGCCGTCTGCTTCGAAGGACTGTCAGGGTTGCTTTGGGAAGGGGTCTGTGCGCCCGATGCAGCCACGGCTGCAAATAAAAAAAGGCTGATTCCAGCCGTTGCGAATTTCATTTTTTTCCCTGCCATTGCCGTACTTCCGTCTCCCAGCGCTTTCTCTCGGATTATCTCATACGGGGAATAGGGTGTCAAAAGCCATGCAGCCCATGCAGACGAAATAAAACAAGTGGGATCCAAGCGGGATGGCACATTTACGCAACAAACGGGTCTGCGACGCAGAAACCACCGTCATGGCCGCTTCTGCAAGCCGCGCGGGATGGAAATTATCGGGGATGAGGAAGGCCCAATGGCAGGTCACCTGCTCGATTGGAGCTTCGAATTACTTGCTTCAAAGTTGCGCAGGTCATGGCCGGTCATTTCCGGGGGCTGCGGGATACCCATGACTCCCAGGAGAGTGGGCGAGATGTCCGCCAGCGCGCCACCTTCGCGAAGCTTGGGCGGCACCTGCTCGGCAATCAGAATCAGAGGAACAGGGTTCGTTGTATGAGCAGTATGCGGACCACCGGTTGCAGGATCCACCATTAGTTCCGCGTTGCCGTGATCAGCCGTAATAATCATCGCTCCGCCCTTGGCGCGCACGGCCTTGTAAATTTCCCCAAGGCAGACATCAACGGTTTCCACCGCCTTAATCGCCGCCTCGAGTTTGCCGCTGTGTCCCACCATGTCTGCGTTGGCGAAATTCACGATGATAACGTCATAGCTTCCTTCGTTAACGGCTTTCACTACGGCTTCCATCACACCGCGTGCGCTCATTTCGGGCTGCAAATCGTACGTGGCGACTTTCGGCGAAGGAACCAGGATGCGGTCTTCGCCCGGATAGGCCTTTTCGACCCCGCCGTTGAAGAAATATGTTACGTGCGCGTATTTCTCCGTTTCCGCTACACGCAGGTTCTTCAACTGCATCTCGGCCATAACAGCGGCCAGGATGTGATTGAGTGACTGCGGAGAAAAGACGTAAGGCGTAGTGAAAGTTTTGTCATAGCGGGTCATCGAAAGAAAATGCAGCCTCTCCGGGTAGTTCCGGCGGTCGAAGGTGTTAAGGTCCGGATGTGTCAGGGCGCGCGTTAGCTGCCGGGCGCGATCGGCTCGGAAGTTGAAAAACATCACGGCGTCGTCGCTGCGGATCGTCGCCGTCGGCTGGCCGTCCTCGTCCGTCACGACGATGGGAACGACAAACTCATCTGTAATGCCCTGATTATAGGATTGCTTGATGGCTGCAATAGGGTCTTTCGCCTTGATTCCCTCGCCGTTCACGATAGCATCGTATGCCTTTTGCGTACGCTGCCAGCGGTTATCGCGGTCCATCGCGTAATAGCGGCCTGAGATGGTGGCGATCCTGCCCACGTTATATTCGCGCATTTGCTTAAGCAGGGCCTCGACATATCCGGCGCCGTTCGTCGGAGGGGTATCGCGCCCGTCGAGGAAAACGTGGACGAATACATCGCGGACGTTATTTTCCCGCGCCATTTTGAGCAGCGCGTAGAGGTGGCGCTGGTGGGAATGAACGCCTCCGTCGCTCAGAAGGCCCATAAAATGCAGGCGCGCCTTGCGGCCATGTTCCATTAATGCAAGCAGCGCAGGGTTCTTGAAGAATTCCCCGGTTTGAATGGACGCGTCAATGCGCGTGATTTCCTGGTAGACAACGCGGCCGGCTCCGATATTCAGATGGCCGACTTCAGAATTCCCCATCAAGCCGTCGGGCAGCCCGACCCGCTCGCCGGATGTATAAACCAGGGTCCATGGGTACTCCTTTTGCAACTTACTATAGTTGGGCGTATGCGCCAGCGCGATGGCGTTTGCCTCGCGTTCCGCGCGATACCCCCAGCCATCCAGTATGGTGAGGACTACAGGTTTGGGTCTTGGCATATGTTTCAGGTCCGGAGACGGTAATTACGCGCAGGCGACAGCCGCCTTGCCGAGAAAATCTGCAGTTTCACCGAGTTCTTCTTCAATGCGCAGCAATTGGTTATATTTCGCAACGCGATCCGTGCGGCTGGCCGAACCCGTCTTGATCTGTCCAGTCTGGAGGCCGACAACGAAGTCGGCGATAAAGGTGTCTTCGGTTTCGCCGGAACGATGAGAAACGACCGAAGTATATCCGTTCCTCCGAGCCAGATCGATAGCGTCCATGGTCTCCGTCACAGTCCCGATCTGGTTCAGTTTGATGAGGATGGAATTGGCAACTCCTTCGTCAATCCCCTGACGCAGTCGCTCCGTGTTGGTAACAAAAATGTCATCACCGACAAGCTGGACCTTGTCATCAAGCTCTTTGGTCAGCTTTTTCCAGCCATCCCAATCATCCTGAGCAAGGCCATCCTCGATCGAAATGATCGGGTACTGCCGCACCCAGTCGGCATACAGCGCGATCATTTCATCAGAGGTCTTCTTTGATTTGTCCGATTTGAAGAACACGTACTTCCCATCCTGGAACAGCTCGCTGGCGGCAGGATCGATCGCCAGCGCAATGTCCTGCCCCGCCGTATAACCGGCCGTCTCAATGGCCTCAAGAATCAGTTCAATGGCCTCAACATTGGATTTCAGGCTGGGCGCAAATCCGCCCTCATCGCCCACCGAGGTTGAATAACCATGTTCTTTGAGTATTTTCTTCAGCGAGTGGAAAGTTTCGACGCCCATGCGGAGGGCACTGGAAAAGGTCTCCGCCCCCACAGGCATAATCATGAACTCCTGGAAGTCCACCGTATTATCTGCATGGACTCCACCATTCAACACATTCATCATCGGGACTGGCAGGAGGCGCGCAGAGATTCCACCTAAATAACGGTAGAGCGGCAGGGCCGCCGATCGCGCTGCAGCCCGGCAGACGGCCATGGAAACAGCCAGGATAGCATTCGCGCCCAGATTGCTCTTGTTGGGTGTCCCGTCCAGTTCGATCAGGCGCTGGTCAATCTCTGCCTGCCGGCTGGCTTCGCGCCCGCCCAGTTCGCGCGCGATCACCGTATTGATATTTTCGACGGCCTGAAGCACGCCCTTGCCCATGTAGCGGCGCTTATCGCCGTCGCGCAATTCAATGGCTTCGTGTTCGCCGGTCGATGCACCGGAAGGGACCGCGGCCCGCCCCACAGAGCCGTCACGCAGGCGAACTTCCGCCTCGACGGTCGGGTTCCCGCGGGAATCAAGGATTTCACGACCCGATATCAGATCAATTTCAGCCACTAAGGTCTCTCCTTTGCTTGATATCAAAACTCTCCATTCTAGCACAGACACCTCGGAACACTACGAGCTTCAAAACATCTTCGGCTCTAATCTGGTCGTTCAGCGCTTGCTTCATGATTACAACCGGCGGAATAATGTCCTACGATAATCGATGTACGATCTCAACCCCGAACAACGGAAGGCCATCGAGCACGGCGAAGGTCCCCTGCTGGTCATCGCCGGCCCGGGAAGCGGAAAAACGCGCGTCATCACGCAGCGGATAGTCCATCTGCTCGAAACCGTGCCAGGGCTTCGGCCGGAACACATTCTGGCGTTAACATTCACCGACAAGGCCGCCGGAGAAATGCGAAGCCGCGTCAGCAAGGAACTCCCTGGGCTTGACGCGGGTCCTCATATTTCCACGTTCCATGCATTTTGTTACCACGTGCTCCGCCGGCGCCACTTCGAGCGGAAATTGCTCGACAAGGTTGACATCTGGATATTCCTTCGCCGCAGGATGGAGCATCTTGGCCTCGAATATTATCAGAAGCTCGCAGCGCCCGGCGCCTTCCTCCACGACCTGAACAGCTTTTTCTCCCAGTGTCAGGACGAGTTGATCGGGCCGGACGAATTTGAGGCCTGGGTTCGCAAACGCCAAAAAGAGTTTCAGTCGCGTGCGGCGCAACTGGATCCAACCGAGCGCGAACTTCAGCAGGAAGAAATCCGGAAGCAGCAGGAACTGGCCCGCGTCTTCCGCACCAGCCGCCGCCTGATCGAGGAAGCGGGATATTCGAGCCTCGGCACCTTGATCAGTGAAGTAGTCCAGCTCTGGGAGCGCGAGCCGGAGTCGCTGGACGAATACCGCCGGGGTTTCAAGTACATCCTGGTGGATGAGTTTCAGGACAGTAACTACGGCCAGGTACAACTGCTCAGACATCTTGTCGCTCCGCCCTTCAACATCACCGCTGTGGGCGACCCGGACCAGGCGATCTACCGATTTCGCGGCGCAGCGCACGGCACGTTTGAGATGTTTAAGGAGGTCTTCCCCGCACCCACGGAAATTTACCTGAACCGCAATTACCGCTCGACGCGGAAAATCCTTCGCGCTTCGGATGCGGTGATCGCCAGGAATACCCGCGACGGTACGAAACCGAAGCTTGTGACGGAGAATCCCGAAGGTTCGAACGTTTTTCTGCTCTCATCTTCCGACTACGCCGTCGAGGCAAGTGGTGTTGCCAGGCTTGTTGAAGATCTGGCGCGGCGGAAGAAAACGTTCCGCGATATCGCGGTCCTTTACCGCGCACACGCCCATCGCGATCTGCTGGTGCGCGAATTCCGCAAAAGGAAAATTCCATTCGTCATCCGCGGGCTGTCGCTGCTCTCCACCACGGTCATTCGGGACCTGCTGGCGTACCTGCGGCTCGTCCATTCGCCGCATGACAACATCAGCATGACGCGCGTGCTGCTCCAGCGACGCTGGAAAATTCCTGATGATCTGGCGATGGAACTCCGCAAGCGTGCTGCAACAAACCGCTGCTCAATCTATGACGCTCTCCGGGAGGCCGAACAATCCCTTTTCAAAAACGAACTGGAAAATACACGTTGGCCGGAATTAAAGACTTTGTTGGGCGAATTGAGGAAGAAATCCCTGCACGCGTCGGTCACCTCGATCCTGGACCAGATGTCCGAACACCTCGGCCTGAAATTCCTTCCGGAAAGCTCTGACGCTGCCTGCCTTGTCGCTTTTCGGAAATTTCTCGCGGATTGGGAAGAAAAAAGCGAGACCCGCAAGCTGCCGGAATTCATGGAATATTTCAACTATTTTCTGGAAGCAGGAGGAAAGATCGAGGCACCCGAACCACCCGAGTCCGTGAACGCAGTTCAGATGATGACGGTCCATTCCTCAAAAGGCTTGGAGTTTCCTGTCGTCTTCATATTAAGCGTTGCGCCACGACGCTTTCCTCACGGTGAACAGAAACCACTGATCGAATTTCCCGACGAGCTTCGCAAAGGTCCCGTGCCGCCAGCCAATCTCCACCTCGAAGAAGAACGCCGGCTTTTTTACGTTGCTATGACCCGCGCGGAAGAACAGCTCTACATTTCAAGCGTTGGCAAAAAGGGAAAGAAGCGTTCTGTCTTTATCGACGACCTGCTTTCAGATCCCGTGGTGCAAGGGAGAGACATTTCCGAGATCGACCTTGATGAAATTCCTGAGAAGAAGGGCGCGGAAAAAGCGGCAGCGCGAGGAACCGCAAAGGGGAACGGCCCGGTGCAGCCGGGCCTTTTCGGGGAACACATCCCCGGGCCCGATTCGATTCATCCTCCGCTCGCGGAGTGGGCGCTGGCGGCGCCCGCCGTCCATTTGAACAGTAAACTTCGTCTGAGCGCAACGGCGATTGAGACTTATCTCGATTGCCCGCTGAAATTTAAATTCAGCCATCTCTACCGCATTCCTACGGGCCCGCAGGCGGCGCTGACTTTCGGCAACATCATGCATCAGTCGGTGCGCCAGTATTTCAAACTGCGGAAAGACGGCGAGGTTTCATTCGATGAGCTGAGCCGGTTCTATCTTGGTTCGTGGAAGAACGTAGGTTTTGAAGATTCTTATCAGGAAGAAACTTACCGGAAGACTGGGCTTAATCAGCTTCGCGAATTCACGGAACGCCACAACGCGATTCCCATCGCTGCGGAAAAAGTGCAGATGGAGGTCCATTTCGAACTTGACATGCAAGACGTCGTGCTCGAAGGACGCATCGACCAGATCAACCCGGCGCCGGAAAATCCTTCCCAGGTGCAATTGATCGATTACAAAACCGGTCGGCCACGCTCACAGAAGGACGCCGACACCAGCCTCCAGCTTTCCGTTTACGCGCTTGCCGCCCGCAAACAACTTGGACTTGAGCCTCAGGGGCTGATTTTCTATAACCTCACGAACAATCAGCCGGTGGCGAGCGTGAGAACACACAAGGAACTGGAAGCGGTCCAGCAAAAAATAGTCGCCATCGCGGGGGAAATCCGCCGGATGATTTTCCCTCCGACGCCGGGCTTCCAATGCCGTTTCTGTGAGTTTGTTTCCATTTGCCCGGCGCATGAGGAGGATTTCTAGTCCCCGAGGCTTGGCTGACGGAAAGGTTGGTGCTTTTATGAATCCGTGGATCGTGTTCGTCGTCGGATTGACAGCCGGAGGATTGATTGGATGGCTGCTGGCCAGCGTTCGCCGGAACTCCATCGTTTCCTCGCTGCAGATTGAAGCGGAAGGGAAAACCAGAGCAGCGGAAAGCGTGGCTGCGGAGTTGCGTTCCCAGGTGGCGGAACTTCAGTCGAAGCTCGAATTCAGCGTAGAGCAGGCAAAAACCGAAGCCACTCTTCGCGTGACTGCGGAGACGCGGCTGACGGAAGCGCAGTCCAACCTGGAGGAGCAGAAACGTTTGCTGGATGAAGCCAGAGTCAGACTTGCGGACGTATTTCAGGCACTTTCAGCAGAGGCGCTGAAGAGCAACAATCAGGCATTTATCGCGCTTGCGCGCAGCACTTTTGAAACCATCCAATCGCAGGCCAAAGGCGAACTTGAAACGCGTGAGGAAGCCATCAAAGGTCTTGTTAATCCTCTGATCGAAACCCTCAAACGATACGAAGCGCAGATCCAGGAACTGGAGAAGGCCCGCCAAAGCGCCTACGGTTCGCTGGAAGAACAACTCCGCACTCTGGCGGCGGTTAACCAGCAACTGCAGAAAGAAACCGGAAATCTTGCGAACACACTCAGGGGCGGACCGGCGGTACGGGGACGCTGGGGCGAACTGACGTTGCGGCGCGTCGCTGAGCTGGCAGGCATGTCCGAGCACTGCGACTTCACTGAGCAGGAAACTTTCGAGACGGAGCAGGGTCGCCAGCGGCCGGACATGATCGTCCACCTGCCCAACGGGCGAGAGATTGCCGTGGATGCCAAAGCGCCGCTCAAGGCGTTTCTCGATGCCGCAGCCGCGACGACCGAAGAGGAGCGGCGCGAAAAGCTTGCCCGGCACGCGCAACTTGTCCGCGAGCGAATGAGGGAACTCTCGACAAAAGCTTACTGGGACCAGTTCGACCCGGCGCCCGAAATCGTCGTGCTCTTCCTTCCGGGCGAATCGTTCTTCAGCGCCGCGCTCGAACAGGACCGCACGCTGCTCGAAGACGGGATGCAGAAACACGTGGTGATCGCAACGCCGACCACGCTGATCGCCCTGCTGCGTGCCGTGGCGTTCGGATGGCGGCAGGAACGGATCACCCAGAATGCTCAGGCCATCAGCGAACTTGGCAAAGACCTTTACGATCGCATGCGGAGCTTCCTGGGGCACTTCGAAGGCGTCGGGGCGGCGTTGAAACGTGCAACGGAGAATTACAATCGCGCGGTGGGCTCCCTTGAATCGCGTGTACTTCCCGCAGCGCGGAAGTTCAAAGAACTCGGCGCGGCCACCGGCGACGGATTGAACGAACTTGAACCGGTTGATGAAACCACGCGCCAACTGAACGCTCCCGAGCATTTTCCGTCAAGGTGAACTGGAAGACACTGTAGCGGGGGAATGGCAGCAGAGAAGGAGAAGCGGAAGAGCGGTATAAAAAAATTCGGGGATGCATCACTGCATCCCCGAACCGTCTCTTTCAATCTGATTGAAGAGAGTTAACTCTTCTTTTTTGATTTTGCTTTTGCCTTGGCTTTTGCCTTCGGCTTTGCTTTCTTTGCTGCCATTTTATTCTCCTCTCAAACATCTTGAGTTCGCACCAGCGAAAAGCTGGCGGAGCGCGTGCTCAGTCACAATGTATAGTGACAGTCGATTATCTTGTCAAGAAGAAAGTGAAGCGACGAACCGGAATCAAGAGTGAAAAAACTGTTGTCTCTCACTTTTTCACGTCGCCTCCGTGGAGTTTCACATCACATCTTCGGCTGAAACATCCATGCGCTCGGGTTAATTTTTGCATCCAAAGTAAACGGGAAGAAAGGACCCGGCCCATGCGAACACGGCAACAGAGCAAAGCTTTCAGCCTTGCGCAAACCGCTTCAATCGCGGCGTTGATGTGTCCGCTGATTTTTCAGTCGGCCGCGCTTGCGGCACAGCAGCAGCCGCCTGAAGTGTCGGGCCAGCCGCTGAAGGTCACCACCGAGGTGGTGAATGTTTACGCCGTGGTGCGCGACAAACACGGCCGTCTTATTTCGAACCTTACCAGAGATGATTTCAAAATCAAGGAAGACAACATTCCGCAGACGATCACTTACTTCTCACGCGAAACGGATACGCCGCTGACTCTCGCCATCCTGGTTGACACCAGTCCGAGCCAGGAGAGAGTTCTCGGAACGGAGCAGCGCGAAGCCAAGGCTTTCCTCCGCCAGATTCTCCGACCGAAGGACCTGGCCTGCGTTATCCACTTTGATCTCGAAGTAGAACTCCTTCAGGACTTCACGATCGAGCAAAGCCTCCTCGACAAAGCCATCGATGAAACGGTCATCAACGGAGGCGGCGTTGGAGTGCTGCCGTCTCCACTGCCCACCCCAAGCGTTGGCGGTACACATCTTTATGACGCGGTCTATCTTGCCGCCACTCAACTGATGAGCCACGAAGTCGGGAGAAAAGTGTTGGTACTCCTGACCGACGGGCAGGACCAGGGAAGCCAGGAAACACTGAACCAGGCCATTGAAGCCGCACAGAAATCCGACTGCATCATCTATGCCGTCGATATCGTAGATCGGGCGTTCTATGGGTTTGCCGGGATGGGATTCAAGGGAGACTCCGTTCTGCACAAGCTGTGCGAACAGACCGGCGGGCGGGTCGTCAAGGTAACCAAAATCAAAAATACTGCCCAGGCATTCCAGGAAATTGCCGATGAGCTTCGTACACAGTACCTTCTTGGGTATTCACCGTCCAATTCGAGAACAGACCCTGGCTTTCGCAAAATCAAGGTCAGCGTCGATCATGACGGCTACAAAATCCAGGCGCGCGACGGATATTATCCACATTCATGATTCGTTGAACCTTCCGACCAGCATACGCCCTTCCTGCATGCACCCGAATCGGTGCCTGAACGAATCACACCTGCCCGCCCATGGATTGATTCAGTTTTTGCTGGGGAGTTGTGGAATGCAGCGCACGAGCGCTGGATGAACCTGCCGCGACTGACAGTGGGACATTATTCAGAAGGAGCAAAGTAGCCCGGCTTCGCCTGCACGCGCAGGCCCTTCTTGTCCGTCTTGATCGTGATCTTTCTGAAAGTCCCGTCGTGCGCGGTGTTAGTGGAAACGTAAGCCAGGTTGTACTGGCTGCGGAGTTCCTTGGCAATCCGCTTGTAATCGACCGCAAGGTCGCTTGCTTCTCTTGGCTGGAACATCTGGCCGCCGGTTTCCTTTGCAAGCTGCTCAAGGACCTTGTCGCCGCGCGTGTCGATCCCGGTCCAGTTGGTGCTGATGGCGTAAATGGTGGCCTCCGCCTTCTGCGCCATGGAAACCGCTTCCTCGCGTGAGTGCTCACTGAAATTATCCTGACCATCTGAAACCACAATCAGCACACGCCGCAGGTAGGGCTGCGGTGCCGGATTGTAGATCATCTTTTCCTTACACGCGTAATAAATGGCGTCGTATAGCCCCGTCCCTCCGCCCGCTCTCAGGGAGCGTATAGCCTGGGAAAGCTTATCGAGATCATCCGTATAGTCCTGGATCATCACAGGCTCAGCATCAAATCCCACAACAAACGCCTCGTCGGTCTCAGGCCGGACTATGTCATCCAGAAAATCAATGGCTGCTTCCTGTTCAAACCTCAATCGCAGCCGGATGCTGTTGCTGGTGTCGATGAGCACTCCGATGCGAAGCGGAAGGCTGGTGTCGCGCCCAAAGAAAAGGATTTTCTGCGGCTTGCCGTCTTCGTAAACTGTGAAATCGTCTTTAGTCAGGTTTGGGACAAGCTCATCCTTCTTGTTGACAACCGTGAACAAAACGTTCACCAGGTTAACGCGGACACGGATCTGCGGCACCTGGTTCTGCGCCTGCGCCGTGCTCTGGCTGGGATTTGGGGTCTTTGCCGTTTGTGCGGAGGATGCTGCCGCGAGAAAAATGCCGATTAGTAGCGACCCGAAGACCTTCTTCATGATGCCTTTAGCCAACTTACCCGATCATTATAGATAGCGCCATCTGAGAGCGTCAACGAATGGTTCTGGTCAATAAAACGCGTCGCCATCGCAGAAGCACCCGTGTAGAGGCGCATTTACCAGCGGAAGTGCTATATACTTGACTGAGCCGTGAACAACGGCTGGCAGGTCGCGGAACTGTGTTAAAGGAGGTTCGATGAGATATTCAGCCTTGCTTGGTTGTGGCATTGCCGTTAGCCTGCTCCTGAGCGCGGGCGCGGCCTTTGCTTCAGCCGCTCCCGCTCCGGTGGCCTCGGCCTGGGTGAATGGGAATCAAGGCCGCGGGAACCATGGGCGCGGCATCGCTGACGAGGGTCACGGCCCGGGCCACGCAGGCAAAGAACAATCAAGGGTCGTATTCACCACGCATGACCGGGAAATCATCGCCAATTATTTTCGCGAGTACCCGTCGCAGCTTCCGCCCGGACTGGCCAAGCGCGGCGGTAATCTGCCACCCGGCCTGGAAAAGCAGCTTCGGGAAGGCGGAACGCTACCTCCCGGGTTGCAAAAGAGACTGAGTCCTTGCCCGGTGGCGCTGGAACGCCAACTGCCTCCGCTGCCTTCCGGTTATTCTCGAAAGATGCTGGGAACCGAAATGCTGATTCTCGACAGCGCAAATGTGATCAGGGACATCATGATCCTGAGGAAGTGATCTCGTGCGAATGCCCCAGCTTCTCAGCAGGTGCGCAGCCCTTGATCGAAAAGCGGCCTTGGACCTCTTATATTATGCAACCCGGGTAGGATCGTTTCAGGCTTCGGATTTCTGACGACACGGGCGGGCGATGGTAAATCAGTGAAGTAATGTACGAATAAATTGATCTTGCGCCTCGCATTTTCTCTTTGACGAACGCTAAGGTTCGGTGGTGAAATTAACTGTAGGTCGCTGGGGGTGTATCTCTTGGAGGCCATAGGGAGACAGAGGAGGAATCCTATGGAGCGTGTTACATCCAAGGTTTTGGCATTGGCGCTTGCTCTTACCGCGCTGCCGGCAGTCGTTCATGCCCAGACGAGCCTGGCGGAAGCGCAGAACCAATTCTGGATACCGGAAGGAACGGAATTCAAGCTGGCCCTCCACACGGCGATAAATTCCAAGACTTCAAAAAAGGGCGACATCGTTATCACTACTCTTCTTGACCCCGTTTACGTTGAGGACCAGGAAGTGCTGCCGAAGGGCATCCGAGTTGATGGTCGCATCCAGGAAGTTCATGCTGCCGGCCATCGCGGCAAAGGCGGCCAGTTGTATGTTCTTTTTGATACGCTTACCCTGCCTGATGGCCAGAAAGTGGCGATCAGCGGGTCCCTGACAGAGGTTTTCGCCAGCAGGAACGGCGGAGACAATTCCACTGTAGATGCTGAAGGTGATCTTAAGGGCGGCGGTCCGAGTAAGACGAAGCGCCTTATCATCTTTGGCGCTCCAACGGCTGCAGGCATCGCGGCCGGAGGGATTGGGCCCGGGATTGCGGCCGGCGTGGGAGGCCTGCTGGCAGCTTACTTCCTTCCGAAGGGTAAACAGGCCGAACTTCCCGTCGGATCTTTGATCGGGATGCGCCTGGACAGAGACCTGACCATCACGCTGCCTCCTCAGGACCGGAAGTCGAACGCCGCCAGCGCGCAGGCCCTAATCAAGAAATAAGCTCCCTCCACAACGCAGGAGCCAATTGAAACAGGTGTGGCAAGGCAATCGTGTTCCCGGATTGCCGCGTGCTTGTGGTCGATCCTGCAAGAGGCCGACTCACACGGTTTCCTGTTCGAACCCTGCATGATCCCGCCGTCAGGCTGCGGCTTTTTCGGGAGTGCTTTTTTCGTTGAGGATCTGGAGGGCCTTCTGAAGCTGCTTATCATCCGGGCCGCCGAACTTGGGGGGTTTGGTCTCTCCCATCGCAGCAGCCGTGTCGCTCTCAGAGGCTTGTATCACGTTTGGAGTCACGCCGTTTCCGGGGATTGGTTTCCCGTCGGGCGTGTAGTATTTTGCCACGGAGAGCAGTAAAGCTGATCCATCGCCCACTGGAATCAGCTTCTGATAAACGCCGACGCCGAAGCTCGTAACTCCCACCACGTCGCCGCGCTTGTTATCGAGAATGGCCCCGGCCACAATTTCCGCCGGGCCGGCCGTCGATTGGTTTATCAATACAACCAGCGGCAGCTTCGTAATCTGATCCGAGGGCTGAGCAACAATGTCTTTCCGGGGAAAACGCTGGCCATAGAGATAGGTGATCAATCCGTGGTCAAGGAAAAGGTTGGCCGTCTTCTCACCTTCCTTCTCGCTTCCGCCGGCGCAATCTCGCAAATCCAGGACGATCTTGCTGGCCCCCTTCGAAATAAGCTGCTTGAGCTGCGAAGCGATCTCTTCCGATTTACCCTCGTCAAATGTAGGGACCCGCACATAGGCTGTGTTGGTGTCGATCATCTTCGCAACCAGAGGGACGTTCTTCAGGATTTCACGCGTCAGAACCATTTTTTGTGGCTCGCCCTGCGACCCTTTGATGACAGATAGACTCACTGAAGTGCCCGGTACACCATCCAGCAGACGGTTGATCTGGACTACCGAAAGCTCCCGCAGCCGCTTCCCATCGACCTCATCGAGCAGGTCGCCGGGATCAATCCCCGCCTTCTGGGCCGGACTGCCGGGCAGCACGGAAACAACTGTGGCAAACCCCATTCTCTTCGAAATGTAAATGCCTACGGTGCCGGGGCCGGGATCAGGATGGTGAAGATAATCCTGATATTCCGAAGGCGTAAAGTAAGTGCTGTAAGGATCAAGCGCCTCGAGCAATCCTCGGATAGCACCCTTCGTGACGTTTTTCAGGTTCGGCTCCGTCACGTATTCCTGCTGGATCCTGGATAGAACCTGGCTGTAAACACCGAGGTCACGGTAGGACTTCTCGTCCTGGTCAGTGCTGCCGCGCCCGAGCACACCACCAATAATGATGTAAGAAATCAGCAGGGAAGATATGGAAATTACAAGCAGGCGAACACGCTTGGTCATCGGATTTCATTACTCCTTCGGCGGGCACCCCTATCCGTACCCCTCGAAGTCACTATAACATACCTCTCAGTCAGCCTGCTTGATGAAAAGCGACCGTAATGGGCGGCAACGGTCGTGCGCCCGCCGCCCTGCCAACGCCTTGGATGGATCGTATTGTAAGGTGAAGGCGTTGACTGTGATTGCGGGGAGCCAGCGCAATTGGATCAGAAGTGACACGGCCGGCGGCTGGTGCTAATTCTGGCCGAATCCAAGCGTCGGATTAGGATCGCTCGCGCTGGCGCTCATAGTCACCACCTGCGTCGGCGAAATTATGTAAAGAATCATCGAGTTGGACCCAACCGTCACTCTTCCGGACGATGACGCTGTGTACGTGTCAGCGCTCTGCTGATCGGAAAGCAGAGTGCCCAATTCATTCTCGTCGCTGGTGACCGAAATGTTCCCTGACCCGTCGAACGCGAAGATGCCTGTGCTCAGCGTGGCACTTGGACATCCAGCGGGTGGAGGTAAGGGCGGTGCCGCAAACGCCTCCGTGCCGAAGAACATGTTCGTGTTCAGTGAAGCGTCGTTGAACGGTCCGCCTGATTGCGGAAAGAACTTGCCCATCTCGACGCTGCTGTCCGACCCGATCACAAACCCCTCATTTGGAGCCCTCAGATAGCCAACCAGCGAAGGGACACCCTGGGGCGAAGCCAGAGTAAAGCGTCCCGTGGTCGCATCCGGGGTCGTATAGGTCCCGTTGCCCGCCAAGCTTGTGATGGAGCCTGCGTCGTTGTCATCAACTGAGAAACTGCCATTTCCATTCCCATCGAATGAAATCGTACCGAGCATCACGCGCGAGCCACCGCTTGCAGACGTTGCCGTTGACTCAAGACCCATGACTACCGCTGCGTTCAATGAGGTGTTCGAGAAGGGCGCGCCGGTCTGCGCATCGATCTCCCCAGCCACAAGCCCCGCGGTTGAGGCGGAATCCGTGCTGATCGCAAGCAGCCTGCTTCCGGAAACAATGTAGAAGACATAATCGGCCGGAGTGACGCCGGCGAGGGATACGGTCCCTCGCCCGGAAGTTGTGTCCACACTATAAGAACTGGTACTTGCAATGGGAGAGTTCGTGGTCGCCGTTCCGTTGCCATCGGCGTCAAACAAGCCGCCTGAGATGCCTCCCGCCCCGTCGGCATTGAATTGGCCAATCACGCCCATGCGGCTTCCTGCGCGATCCGATCCTTGAAATCCGAAAGCGTAAGGACCACTGATTGCCGCCTTAAGAAAGGCAGCGCTATTCTGCAACTCGATGATGCCGCTGATCATGTAGCCGGTGGAATCGAATTCAAGAACGGAACCTTTCATCGCCGTGCCGCCGTTGAGGCTCCCCAAAGCAATAGCCATGGTGTAAGTTGTGCCGGCAGAATTTGTAATCGTAATCGTGCCTCGATTGTCAGATCCTACGGAGTAATTCCCGGTGAACGTAAGAAGCGTTTGCGGAGCTGAGCCAGCGGCATTGATATCCTCAACGCCGCTGGTAATGCCTCCTGAGCCGTCAGCCACCAGGCTTCCCTCCACGGCCACACGGTTTCCATTGCCATCGTAGCCGCTCAATAGAAATGCGTAACGCCCGCTCAACTCGGTGTCATTCACCCCGCCTGCGTTGACTGTGATGCTGAGGGATTGTGTGGCTGTCTGCGGCGTGGGGGTGGATGAATCCTTGACCATCACAGTAAAACTGAACGACCCCTGGACCGTGGGCGTGCCGGAAATCACTCCTGTGCTGGAATTAAGCGCCAGCCCGTTGGGCAGGCTGCCGGAGCTGATGCTCCACGTAACCGGTTGCGTTGCATAATCTGCTTCGAGCGTCACCGTGTATGCCACGTTCACTGTGGCATCCGGCAGAGAAGTTGTGGCGATTGTCAGGCTTCCTGTGATCGTAATGCTGAGCTGCTGCGTTGCGGTCTGCGGCGTAGGCGTGGATGAATCGGTAACCTGCACCGTAAAGTTAAAGACACCCGATGTTGTCGGCGTGCCGGAAATTAAGCCGCTGCCGGCATCGAGTGATAGGCCTGTGGGCAGACTGCCGGACGTAACCGACCAGGAATAAGGCGTCACTCCTCCGCCGGCCTGCAACTGCGCGCTATAGGCCGCGTTAACTGCACCCTGCGGCAGCGAAGTGTTAAGGATGACCAGACGGTTTACGACGGTAATGCTGAGCTGCGCCTTCGCAGTTTGCGGAGTCGGCGATGTCGAATCTGTGACCTGGGCTGTAAAGTTATACGAGCCCGCAGTCGTCGGAGTGCCGGAGATAATGCCTGTGCCGGCATTAAGCGCCAGACCCGGCGGCAAACTGCCGGATGCAATAGACCATGAATACGGCGGGGTCCCTCCGACCGCTTGTAATGTAGTGCTGTATGAGGTGTCCACCAGACCTGAAGGCAACGACGTGGTGGTAATCACCGGATAATTAACGACCGTTATGCTGAATTGCTGCGTTGCTGATTCAGAAGTTGGAGCGGAGTCGACCACCTGCACGGTGAAGCTCCACGTGCCAACCGTGCTCGGAGTGCCGGAAATTGTGCCGGTACTCGCACTGAGCGCCAGCCCCGGGGGCAAGCTCCCGGCAGCGATCGACCACGAAAGTGGCGATGTTCCTCCGCCCGCCTGCAATGTGGCGCTGTAAGGTGACCCCACGGCGCCAACCTGGAGTGAGGCGGCGATAATCGTCGGTGGTGGATTTACCTTGACTATCGTCGAAGCGGACGCGGTGGTGCTCGCCGCCGAAGTGGCGGTCACAGTCACCGTCAGTGAAAAGGAAACGCCAGATGGCGCTGTGTATGTTGCCGCGGTCTTGGATGTAGAAGTCAAAGCCCCGCACGCGCTGCCGCTGCAGCCGCTGCCTGAGAGGGCCCAGGTCACACCCTGATTGCTCGCATCATTCGCGACGGTCGCTGTGAAGTTGACAGACTGTCCCGTGTCGATCGTCTGCTGCGCGCTGGGAGAAATGGCTACGGTAATCTGTGCGGGCGACTGGCCTTGCTGGCTCGACAAGCCAGAGCTACCACCGCCGCAAGCCGATAAAAAGGCGGCCAGAATGCAGACAATACCCAGGACGTTCTTCACTCAGGCCTCCCCAACCCTGAGCTCAGCGTTCCAATTTGACAAATTGACGATGAGGATACCTTTAAGAAACTCTAATTGTCAATCGTCAGATTTAGTAGAACGTCAAGTAGCATCGTATGAAAGTCCTTCGGCGGAGCTTCTCAAAACCGGATGTCCAATTACCGATGATCAAAGTGAGTCAAAATGGCTTCGAAGACGGATCCCCACGTCGGACAACGGTCACTTCGAAAAAACTGCTCTTCCATTCGGCTCGATCGGCTGAACTGGTTCATGGCGGTCGGAAGTCAATCGTGGGTTCCATTCAAATCGAGTGACCCCGGTTTTTTCCCTTGAGATTCGCCTTTTATTCGCCTACAATACTTCTCAACATGATCTTATGTAGTGGTGCTCCGGCCACAGCAGGAGGAATGAGATGGCTCTGACGAAGCGGCAAAAGCAGGTCTTAGATTTTCTGATTCATTTCATCAACCGTAACGGTTATTCGCCGAGCTTTGAAGAGATGGCGGAGGGTCTTCAACTTTCTTCGCTGGCGACGGTGCACAAGCACCTTCAGGTCCTGGAAAAGAAAGGGTTCATCAGACGCCGATATAACCAGAGTCGGTCCGTGGAGGTGGTCGCTATTCCGGGTTCAGTGCCTTACCTTAAAACACCGGTGCATCCGGGCGGCCCGCTGCTTCCGCAAGAACAGTCTTCACAAGCCGCATCTTCTGAGTCTGTTCACTTCCAGCCGATACCCAACCTGGAGTTCCCGCTGCTCGGCCGAATTGCCGCGGGCCAGCCGGTGGAAGCGATTTCGCAGCCTGAAAACTTTTCGCTCGGCGATTTAGCCAGCGGCAAGGGAAAAATTTACGTGCTGCGAGTGAAGGGCGATTCCATGGTGGATGATCACATCTGCGATGGCGACTACATTCTCGTGGAATCGGCCGAAACCGCACAGAACGGAGACATCGTGGTTGCGCTGATCGGCGGGGCAGAAGCCACGTTGAAGCGCTTCTTCCAGGAAGGAAGCGACAAGGTCCGTCTGCAACCCGCAAACGCGCAGATGGAACCGATCGTCGTCCCCGCCTCGGACGTCAAGATCCAGGGGCGCGTGATCGGGGTGCTGCGCAAGTACTAAACCGCGGGCCGCGGCTTTTTGATCCACGGCCCGCATGTCATCCCCCGACGGGGACTACTGGCCGGCGGCGTGTTGCGGCGCAGGAATGGTAAACTTCGATTCGCTGATCGGAACGTTCTGCCGAATCTCCGCCACCTGGACGGTCGACTGTACACCCGGCCGCGACACTGTCCATTGGAATGGAAGTTTCACTCCATCAACCTCACGGTAATCGGAGTAATCGGTCTGCTCCGGCAGGAGCCCAACAGCCGTCTGGGTCAGGTAAACCATCCGCAGAAGCAGCCCGGACTGCTGATCGAAGTAAAATTGCACGGGCGGCATCCCGGGGCGGAAGCCCAACACAACATAAGCGTCATGGCCGTTAATCTTTTGCGGCGGCCGCTCGCGAAGCGAAACGAAGTCCTGGTGAAGGTCCAACGGGAAATAGAAATCGGCCTCAAGACGCGCTTCATCCAGTTCGCCGCCCTCAAGCACATGCGGAGGTCGCGGCGCACCTGCTGCCCATCCTTCGTGGCCGTTATAGATCGTAACAATCCGCCCGCGCGGAAGCGTCGTGACTGAAGCCCAAAGGTCCGGCGCCTGGGCGTCGATTTCGATCGGCATCGCGTGTCCAAACACAGTCATCGTGCCTGTGATCACGCGACTCTTGATCTTGCGCAGCGCTTCCGCTCCTCCGATCGCCTCCACATACTTGGCGACGATGGCATCAGGTTGCGGAAGCGAAGCAAGATTCACGTGCTCCTCAGGTCCTTCCGGGTGGTCCGGCCTTGCCGCTACGGCTGCTTCTGCGACCGCCGGGATTCCCGCCGGGTGCGCTGAGCCGTTGTGGCAGGTGTTACAGGTCACTTCCATGTGCCCGTGGAAATTGTCCTTATCGATGGCGAACATCATCTGCATCATTTCGCGAGCCCGCAGCTTGGGGCGCTTTGTGTCCTGGTCAAAGTGGTGCTCAACGTGGCAATACTCGCACCGCACCCCGAGCGATGCTGAAATGAATTCCATGGTGGGAATCAACTCATAAGCAGGAATGTCCTTGAGGACTTTAATGTTCTTATAAACCTCAGCCGCGGTCTTAACGGCCGGAGCCTGCGCGCTCTGGGCCACTGGGCCTGCCATGCCAGGCGCCTCTTGGGCCAGCGTTCTCTTATTGTGTGCAGGAACCAGCAGCAGGAAGCCCAATAAACCTCCCGTTGCGGCGAGGGCCGCAACCCTTCGTTTGATCGCCATAGACGCCCCTTTCGTGAGGAAACCTTCCCGCGTCACCCCTCGCGCGGGAATGGCCGAATATCGTACCCTTAGACGCACCCGCAGCCGCAGCAGTTACAAGGCCGAACGCATGCGGCTGGGTTTGCAGCCGAGCAAAGGCGGACGCTTCGTGGATTCACGCCTGCCGAAGTGCCCCCAATGCCTGCGGATCACAGCCCTCCAGGCAACCGGTTTCCTAGATATTTCCCCGCTTCATTTCCTGCATCATGTAGTCGCAGGAACGGACGCAAAGCGCCATGATGGTAAGCGTTGGGTTCTGGCAGGCAGTCGATGTAAACCCTGCTCCATCCAGAACAAACAGGTTCTTAATATCGTGAGATTGCTGGAACTGGTTGAGAACCGAAGTCTTTGGACTATTGCCCATGCGGGCGACGCCGACTTCATGGATCGCATAGCCGGGCGTCCCGGGACGGATGTGCGTTTTGATGTTCTTTGCGCCCGCGGCTTCCAGCATTTGTGCTGCGGACTCCGCCATATCCTTCACCATGGCGATTTCGTTCTCATGGTATTTCATATGGAAATTGAGAACGGGAATCCCGTACGCATCCACAACGTTCGGATTTATTTCAACGTAGTTGTCCCAATACGCGAGGCACTCGCCGAAAGCTCCCAGGCCGATTGTCACCACAGGGTCCTGGATTGCCTTCTTAAACTGCTCTCCAAAGCCGTGGGCGTTCCAGTTGAACCTTACGCCGCCTCCGCCCTGGAACCCATATCCACGAAGGAATTTATTGTAGCGGGGTCCATTTTCGGTGTTCCGGAAGCGAATTACATAGATGCCATCAGGTCGGTCGGGACCGTTCATAGTGGGCTTGCCGGTAAGTTGCGGAAGTTCTCCCGTGGCGCCGCCGCCCGTGATGTGGTCCATCAGGTAGTGGCCCAATACCCCGCTCGAATTGGCTAGGCCGTTCGGATATTGCCGGGTTGCAGAATTGAAGAGGATGCGCACAGATTCAAGCGACTGCGCGCACAAAGCGACTACACGTCCGTAAACTTCCTTCGGCTGGCGCGTGTTGCGATCAATGTAAAGCAGTCCTTTGGCGCGGTTGCGCTGCTCATCCATCAGGACCTTGTAAACCATGGCGTCGGGGATATGCGTGCAGTTTCCGGACTTCAAGGCATCGGCAACCGTGGTGAAATAGGAATTGAAATAGGAATGCGTAACGCATCCGCGCTCGCAGGGTCCGCAGTAGTGGCAGGGCGCACGCCCATTGATCGACTTCGTTAGGTTGGCCGAGCGGCCCAGCGTGATCGTCCAGCCCAGCTTTTTCTTCACCTGCTCGCGCAGCAGGGTTTCCGCGCATGTCAGGCCCATGGGCGGCTGGAATTTACCGTCCGGCAGTTCATACACGCCTTCGGGAATCCCAGTAATGCCGACGTACTCTTCAACGATGTCGTAATAAGGGGCGAGATCTTTATAGCTGAGCGGCCAGTCTTCGCCATACCCATCGTGTGACGCGGCCTTGAAGTCGAGATCGCTCATACGATAAGACTGCCGACCCCAGACGTTCGTGCGTCCGCCCGTCACCCGCATTCGGCCTTGCCAACTGAACGGCATGTCCGTGTCGGTGGTGTAAGGCTCGTCCAGGTCATTACAGAACCAGTCGTAGTTGTATTCCATGCACGCATAGCAATCTTTCTGTACGGGCCGGGTCTTGCGAATCACCTCCGGCGCCATGTCGCGATACTTCAATTTGAATGCCGGAAGATGTTCGGTAAAGTTCTTGTCGGACTGTTGCTTGCCGGCATCGATGATCGCAACCTTCAGGCCCGCCTCAGAAAGCCGTTTCGCCGCCCATCCTCCTGAAGCGCCCGAGCCGACGACCAGTACGTCATAAACCCTGTTCACTGGATCACTCATGATGGGTCTCCCATGCTGCCTTGGACTCGAAAATACCGGAGCGGGTGAGAGGTGTATGCCAGATTGGCATACGCGCTGCTGGAATGACTGCATCCGCCCCACGCCCAAAGACGAATGATCGTAACAATGGCCGGAACAGACGTCAACAAAAGTCAGCACGGAAGAACCAGCGCGCAAAAAGTTGTTGCCTCCGCGCTTCAGTGATAGCATGATGCGCTTGAAGTTTTGATGCGTGATTTCGAGTCAGACGAATTTGATTGATCCAAAGGCAGGCGAGAAGATGGAAAAGAGCAGACACCAGAACGCCATGGACGATCAACGCAGTTCAGCAAGCGGGATCAACCGGCGCGAAATGGTAAGACGGCTGATGGTGGCCGGAAGTGCCGGCCTTGCGCTGCCCGGAATCTCCCAAGGGGCGCCGATGGATATGCCGCCGGCGAAAAAAGGTGATGCCAGCGAATCCGGCACAACGGCTGCCGACACTGCATGGACCCCGGAGTTCCTCGATCCTCACCAGAGCGAAACTCTGGAAGTCCTGGCTGAACGCATCGTTCCTGGCTCATCGAAAGCGGAGGTCAATCGCTTCATTGATCTGCTGCTTTCCGTGGACACGGAAGAAACCAGAAGGGAATTTGTTGCATCGCTCTCGGCTTTCGAAGGCGAGGCGTTAAAACGGTTTTCCCGTCCTTATAAAGATTTGACCGAAGCACAGCAGAACGAAATTCTCGAGGCCGCATCCGCCGCTGAGCGAGCCCGCCCTGTGGAGGGCCAGCCCCGACAAATCACAATGCGAGACCACTTTGAGAATATCAAAAGCTGGGTGGCAAAAGCATATTACAGTTCGGAAATCGGCATGAAGGAGCTCGGCTGGACAGGCCAGGTTTTCTTTACAAGCTTCCCAGGGTGCCAGGATCCAAACGGCCATCCGTCTTGAGCCCTTGGCAACGGAAGGGTGAACTCTTCCCGCAGCGGCAAATCCACGGATCTCACAGCCGTGCACGTTGAAGAGCCTCCGGACCGCTGGCGGTTCGAGGGAAACTTAGAAAACCTTTAGCCTTGCGCCTTTATTGCTGAGTCGGACCTTAGGAAGCGGTCAATTCAAATGGCGCCGGAAACATGGCGAAAGATGGGATTCTGGCGAGATGAGTGGTCTCAAGCCAATATCGGCAACCGACAGAAATTACAGGCTTTATTCGGCAGATTCGGGCTTGACGAGAGCGCGTTCCGAGGAGAACCGGGCGGTCAAAGATGTTGGAAGGAGTGGGATACGGGGGATGTTGAACAAATAATCAATAACTCGGTTTCGCGCGAAAACAGAGTGTTTTTTCTTGACTTGACGGAAAACTGTGGCACAATTGATTACGGTAGTTTAGAAGTTACCTATTGACTTAGGAGGAATTGTTCAGTAGGCTCTTCTCCATCGCGGGTATCTCTTAACCCGAATTCACCTGGAGGAGAGTCTGATGAAAAACTACATCCTGACCTTTGTGTTGGCTGTTCTGGTTGTGCTGACGAGCGTTTCGCTGCGGAGAGTATTTGCCACGAATGGGACAACGAGCAATGACGCAGCAACTTTGGTAGCAATTGGCCCGGCACCGGCACCGATTCCACCTTCCGTGTCCGCAATTGGCCCTGCGCCAGCGCCAATTCCGCCGTCAGCGGTTTCAATCGGCCCTGCGCCAGCACCGATTCCGCCAAACGCTCAATAAAAGCTTGAAATTGTCCTGAGCAGCCTGGCGGAACCACAAAAGGTTAAGGTGATCTGACAGGCTGCTTATGAGCGCGAACATCACGGGCGATATCATGAGTTATTCCGGTTATATACTGGAAATCGCCCTGTTGGTGTATCTTGTTGCCCGCGGCTATGGAAAGCGGCACTGGGAAGTAGTTCTCTACCTCGGTGCATCAGTACTTCTGAATTTTGGTCGTTTTTATGCCCTGCACCGATATGGCCTGTCTTCAAGACAATATAGTCTGTGGTACTGGGCGACAGATTTAGGGCTGGTGCTGGCGGCATTTGTTCTGATCAGTTCATTTTTCAGACGCGCCTGCTCCGAATCCCCCCAGATGTGGCAGTACGTCAGGTTCCTGCTGGGGACAGTTCTAGTCGCGATCGCACTTTTATCTTTCTTCTCGCTGTCCAGCCATAAAGACAAGTTCTTCTCCTTCTTCATTGTTGAGTTCTCCCAAAACCTTTACTTTGCCAGCCTCGTGCTGACGACGCTTCTCTACCTCATGACTCTCAGGATGGAGGTCGCGGACGACAGGTTGGGAATGCTGGTGTGTGGCTTAGGTATAGATTTTGCTGGCCCGGCCGCAGGGTTGGCTTTGACTTATCTGACCAGAGGGAACGAAATAGCACGCACAGTTGGAGTGTACTTCTTCCCGCTTTGCGACATCGGAATGATCCTTACGTGGTTCTATGCAATTTCCAGAGTGCCTGGTGTCGAGAAGGCGCCGGTCAGCAGGCTTAAGCCTGCGCCAGTTTTTGCTGAAGGGAACGTTTCTCGCTTTTAATTGAGGCTTCCCATGATTATTGCTGTGCTGATTTTGATCCTGTCGCTGGCCCTGCTGCTGTTTTATCTTCAGACAATCTGCCTGAAAATCCTTCGGCAGGAATTTGACCGCGACTACTTCCTGCCCATCGTCAACGCAAACCGGCTGGAATTTCCTGCGATCAGCAAAGCGGTGGAGGAATTCGACGCCCCGCTTGATTACGCCCGGTTTTGCATGATGCTCAAGTGCGATTTCCTGGCCTTGAGCTACCTGCTGAAAAACGCCGCCAATGAAAGCCGCCGCTACACCTCGCGCGACCGGCTCCTCATCCTCTATTTTCACGTCACCTATTTTATGCTCCGCCTCCGGCACCTGCTGAGGCTGGATGAGAAGCTGCCGATTCTCCGCCTCACCGCGATTCTTAAGTTCTTTGGAAACGTCGTCGGCCTTCGGGTCAGCTCGGCGAATTTCCAGGACATCAGCGCATCAGACTATCTGCTCACTTTGTAATTCATTTGCCGCGCATGAACTCGGCTGCGGGGCGCGTGGAAGGCAATCGGGATCCGCGCGGCCATCACGGCCCAGGCAGATCGCAGGGCGTTGGTAAAAATTTCTGCTGACCTCCGTGCGTGATCGAATCCAGTTTCACGCATTCAGTGAATTCGGGACCTCGTCCGCCGCCTCGCCTTTCAGCCGTTTTCTTCGCGGTGGCAGCTGCTGCCGATATACTACAGTTATGAACTTAAGCTTAATGACTTCTGCGGCCGCAAACGGCCGCCGGGCAAAAATCGTATGTACGCTTGGGCCTGCCACCGACGATCCGCAGGTGCTGGCCGAACTTATTGCCGCCGGCATGGATGTTGCGCGGCTTAACTTCTCCCACGGCGATCACGCAGAGCATGCGCGACGCCTGAAAATGGTTCGGAAGCTCGCTGTCGAATGCGGCAAGGTCGTGGCCGTGATGCAGGACCTTCAAGGACCGAAAATCCGCACCGGGCCCCTTGAAGGCGGCAAGCGCGTCGAACTCCGCGAAGGCGCCTCGGTAACGATCACGACACGCCCTGTCCCCAGCAGTGACCGGATTATTTCAACCACGTTTCATCGCCTGCCGATGGAAGTGCGCCCGGGCAACCGTATTCTCCTTTCAGACGGATTGATCGAGCTGCGCGTGGAAAGTGTAAAGGGGACCGACGTGCGCTGCCGGGTTGTGCACGGTGGCGAACTCGGCGCGCATCAGGGGATTAATCTGCCCGGCGTTTCCCTGAAGATTTCCGCCCTCTCCGCCAAAGACCGCCGCGACCTGGAATTCGGCATCCGGCATCGAGTGGATTACGTTGCGCTCTCTTTTGTCCGGCGGGCCGGCGACATCCTTGCGCTCAAGCGCATTCTTGCCCAAGCGCAACGGGCAATCCCCGTGATCGCCAAGCTGGAAAAGCCCGAAGCCATCGACCATCTGGATGAAATCCTTCGTGTGGCGGACGCTGTCATGGTGGCCCGCGGCGATCTTGGGGTGGAACTGCCTCCGGAGATGGTTCCGCTGATTCAGAAGCGCATCATCAGTCGCGCTTCTGCAATGCGGATACCGGTGATCACTGCAACGCAGATGCTGGAGTCCATGACGGTCAACCCGCGGCCCACTCGCGCCGAGGCCTCCGATGTGGCGAACGCCGTCATCGACGGCACGGACGCCCTTATGCTTTCCGGCGAAACCGCCACTGGCCGATACCCCGTAGGCGCCGTCGAAATGATGGCGCGGATCATTGCCGTTACCGAGGGCACGAAGCGCTCGGTAGAAAGCCATGACGTGTGGGACCGGGCACAAGCGCTCGACGTTCCCGAAGCCATCTGCGAGACCGTAGCGCACATGACATCAGAACTCCATCTGAAAGCCGTCGCGGTCTTTACGCAGTCCGGCGCCAGCGCACGGCTTATTTCAAAATACCGGCCGCGGGTCCCCGTGTTCGCATTCTCCCCCTTCGACAACGTCCTGCGGCGGACGGCCCTTTACTGGGGCGTGACGCCGATCCATATGAAGCGGCTGCAATCGACTGACAAGATGGTGGAGGCAGCGGCAAACCGTCTGTACGAAATCGGCGCGGTGCGTACCGGCGACTTCATCGCCGTCATCGCAGGCAGCCCCATCGCGAAGAAAGGCACTACAAACTTTCTAAAAGTACATCGCATCGAGGGTTGATAGGGCTTCGGACATTGGCGGCGACGATCGCAGCCCGGCACCCTCCAGGTTTGCTGCCGTCTGCAGAGTGAATTAAACTGGGCATTATGCGTATCTGCTCGCTGGTTCCTTCCGCCACGGAAACGCTCTTCGCCATCGGCGCAGGCGAATGCGTCGCCGGAGTAACCTTCGAGTGCGACTTCCCTGCCGAAGCCCTGCGGAAGCGCGTTGTGGTTCGCACCCGCCTTACTCCAACACAAAATCCGGCGGAAATCGACCGCCAGGTGAACGAATTTGTTTCAAGGGGCGAGAGCCTCTACGAAATCGATGCTGATGCGCTGAAGGACATCAAGCCGGAACTGATCATCACCCAGGATCTGTGCCACGTATGTGCTGCTTCGCCGGGCGACCTGGCATCCGCATTAGCAAAGCTTCCAGCGTCACCCAAAGTCCTTTCCTTGAATCCTCAATCGCTTAGAGACGTCTGGGACGATATCCGCAGGATCGGCGATGCAGCAGGGCGCAGCGGCCAGGCCGCCGAACTTGTCAGCGAATTAAAAAGCAGGGTTGAAAAGGTCCGCCAGGCGGCTGCCCGCGCAACAACGCGGCCGCGCGTCGTCTGTCTCGAATGGCTGGACCCGCCCTTTGTCGCGGGGCACTGGGTGCCGGAGATGGTGGCCATTGCCGGCGGCGCGGATGTGCTGGGAGACGCGGCGAGGCCGGGACTACGCACATCGTGGGACAAATTGCTGGCGGCCAGGCCGCAGGTGATTGTCGTCATGCCGTGCGGCTACGATCTCCGCCACACGCTTGAAGAATTCAGCCGTATGGAGTTGCCGGACGGCTGGGAAGGCCTGCCGGCAGTGCGCAATGAACAAGTTTACGCTGTTGATGGTTCAGCTTATTTCTCGCGACCGGGGCCGCGCCTCGCGGGCGGCGTTGAGATTTTGGCCGGCATAATCCATCCGGAACTCGCTCCAGGCACGCCGCCCCCTGCCAGCGTTGCAAAAGCCGCTCGCGCGCGATACCTCGCCTGAAAGTGCAAAGACCCGCCGCGTTCCGGCACTACCTCGAAACCAACTCGTGGCTGTGCCTTCTGCGAAGGTAATATTCATACGCCCCGAACAGGATGCCGCTGAAAAGCACGCCGCTGATCAGAGAATTTCCATAGAACGGAATTCCCGCCGCGTAGCAGGCCGCCAGCCCGCCAGGCGTCATCGGATACATCGTTCCGCCCAGCCACACTCCAAAATTGCTGATCAGGTAAAAGACGCTCGGACCGGCGACGGACGCAATCAGCACGTTCCGCGCGGAAACGCGCCTCTGCAACCACCAGCCGATCACCACAATGGCTGCAAACGCGACCCAGTTAACCGTCTGCGTCCAGTGGAACGGCATCCGGTACATCAGTGCGTTCAGAAGAAAATCGCTCGCCGCCAGCAGCAGCACCGGGAACCAGATCGAGTCGCGCTTTTTGAGATAGACGCCGCCGAAAAGCAGCGCCGCGTACACGGGACTGAAGTTTACTGCTCCGGGGATAAACCGCGCAGCAATCGCCAGCGCAATAATCAGATAGACCATCTTCATATCCTCCGCTCAGAATTCCAGGCGGATTCCGGCGCGGTACGTCTGCTTGAGCGCCGGATAGCCCAGAACCTCCATGTATTCCTGATTCAAAAGATTCTCAACCAAACCATAGTATGTCATATGCCCGAAGGAACGGTAGCTCCATGCAACGTCCCAGCGGGTATAGCCATTATTCCAGATCAGCGGCGGTTCCAGGCCTACAAAATCGCTGTCCTGCCGTCGCCCGACAAAAAGCGTCGTCGATGTAATGTTCATCCGCTTCCAGTTCCACAGTACCTGCAGGGACCCGGAATGCCGCGGCCGCCTCAGGAGCCATCGTCCGGCTTCAAGAGCAGGTGTAAATGGATTGCCGCTCTCGATGACCTCCGAATCAAGATAAGTATAGCTCCCGCTCGCCCGCAAGCCGTTGAAAGGCACGACTTCGAGCACAACCTCCGCACCTTTAGCCATGGCACGGCCGATGTTGAAATACGTTCCGCTGAACGTCTGGAAATTGGTGACCTCAAAGGCGATCTGGTCGCGAAAGAGGTTGTCAAAGCCGGTCAGTTCCAGCCTTCCCTTGCCCGCCCAGAAGCGCTGCTCAATGCCATAATCGAACGTGCGGGCACGCTCAGGAGCGAGGTTCGGATTTCCCACGAAAAACGGCGTGTTGGCATAAGATTCGAGGAAGCTCGGCTCCTTGACACCAAGGCCAAAGTTGAACTTCAATGTGGTTGCGCCCCAGAAGCCGCCGCCGTTTCTCAAAAAATACGCCACCGAACTGCGAGGAACAACGACCGTTCCAAAGCTGCCGTTGTCGTCGATCCGCACTCCGTTCCCCAGCGAAAATCGGCCCAGCAGCGTCTGGTCCTGGAAAGTGTAGCCGAAGTTATTTCGTCGTGCGCTGGTCGGCGGCTGCTGCGCGAAGCGATCGACCAGAAAGCCGTGTTCGCCGTCATAGTCAAAGGCGAATGTGTCCACGTGCTGGCCGAACCTTCCGCCGAAAGGCGACCCGTTCCAGTCGCTCTGGTAACTCACGTGATCGCGCCATTCGTCGTCCAGATAATTCGACGCAAAATCAAAATACGGAAAGGCTGCCGTGCGGCCGTCAAATGAAGGCGTGAACGGTGGATTCTCTCCGAGGTCAATCGACACCTGGCGAGTTCTTGAATAGGTGTAGGTCAGTTGCTGGTCCCACGAAGAGGTGGTCTGATTGTGGATTGAAAACGCGCCGTAGCCGTCGCGCCGCCGGAACCACGCATCTGTAATGGGCGGCCCGAAAGCCGTCTGCCCCGGCGTTCCTGCAAGGCTGAAATTTCCCATCAGAATCGCGCGCAACGTCGTTGATCGCCCTGCGCGCAATCCGAAATTTGCCGAAAGCGGAGTGACGTGAAAGAAATCGTTGGGCACCTGGTTGTTCGTGCTGAAGCGCCCGCCTTGCAGGCTGTAATCGAACGGTCCGAACGCACCGGTCACGGATCCGCGGGTGTCCCAGGTAGAGTTTTTGCCGCCTTCACCGCTGAAGGAAAAATGCGGTACCTTTGTTTCCGGGTTCCCGTGTTGCGTGAAAAGCTGTATCACGCTGGTCATGGCGTCCGATCCGAACAAGGCGGAATTCGCACCGCGCACCACTTCAATCCTGTCGATGCCGCTGGTGCTTAGATTGCTGAAGTCAAAGCTGCCGCCGGGCAGGTTCAGCGGAATCCCATCCAGCAGCACCTTGTTGTAATCGCTGTCCCCGCCGCGGACAAAGACGCTTGTAACACCGCCTGGGGCGCCATTGCGCACAACCGCAATGCCCGGAAGCGACCGGAGAACGTCGCTCACCAGAGGAGCGTCCTGATCGACGATCTGGCTGCGCGTGATCACGCTGGTGTCTACGCCCAACTGACTGGTGGCCGCCGCTGTGCGCGTGGCCGTCACTACAACTCTCTCGTGGATGGGAGCCAGCGGCAAGACAAGGCGGACATTCTCGCCGTCCCTCGCTTTCAATGTGGCTTCCCCGAAACCTGAAAGTGAAGCCTTGATCGTGTAAGTGCCGGAAGCCACCTTAGGAAACTGGAAATGCCCCCGTTCGTCGCTCACTGTATGCGCGACTTCAGCGCCTTGTGGATTCAGCAGACGCACCATTGCACCAGGCACTACAGCACCATCGGGATCACGGATTGTTCCTTGAAGGGTCGCAGCACTTGCTGCAAGGGGTGCTATCAGAAACAGCAGCAGGAAAACAAACAACGGCCACACACAATGGCCTGCCCTCATAGTTCCATCCTTTCCGCCCGCTCTGCGGGCTTGCCGGACGGAGGGACGCACGAAGAAACAGCCTGAAAATCAAAAAACCTTCCAATTCCTCGTTGCGGAATCGGAAGGCCTTGGCACTTCTTCCTCAGTCCTCTTTCCGTCGAAGAGTCAGTCTGAGCATCAGTTCCCGGGCAGGCTTCCTGGCTTTCGGGTTATCGCGGGACCTTCCGCCTTCCCATCCCGAAAGTTCGGGACAGTGGCATTGTAACTGGAAGATCCAACTCGCCGATTACAGTGGCGGGACCGCGGCCGATTCTCACGGCCTTTCCTTTTAACCCCGCTCGCGCGGGGCACCACAGGAACTCAAATTTTCAAAGAACAGCTACCGGAAATGAATCTAGCACTGAGGAAGGGTGCACGTCAACAACCTTGGTGGCTTTCGTCATTGGTACGTTAAAGGTGACGCGCTCAACGGTAGCCGGATATCCTCGGTGGCCTGCGTCCCTCTGACGAGCAACTTGAAATGGTCGCCGGAGCCGGGCGATGTGCATCTTTCTAACCGTCATGCAGGCCTTGCAAAAGAATCCATCGCCAACGTATTGCTGACTGTCAAGATTGACAACTTCTGCCTTGCGGGGCGCGTGCAAGTGGCCCCGCATTCCCCTCAATGCGCGCGTGAGAAATGCTCGTGGACGATCTGCCACTTGTCGCCGCTGTTCACAAAGACGTGGCTGCCGCGGCCGCGGATGGCGTGCCGGGGTCGGCCCTCGCCCAACTCCACCGTCCAGTTGAATGTCACGACCGCCGCATCACCAAAAGTCTGGACCAGCGGCTTGGCAATCGAGTACTTCATCCTGCTGCTGGCATGCTTGTAATACTCAAACGTCCTGCGCATGGCCGCGCGGCCGCTGATGCGCTGCTGCCGCGTGGAAGAAAATCCCACCACTCGCGGATGAAAGTGGGAAAGAAGGTTTTCGATTTTTCCTGCGTTAAAGTCCCGGACCATTTCTCTTTCAATCGCCAGGACCGCCTGCTGTGCCGATGCCATGGGACCCTCCATCATCAGAGTTTCACACGCCGCATCCCCAGCCTTTGTCACGACGCCTGACAACTCCATGTTAGTTGATCCAGCGGTCAGGGTCATCCTTTGTTTCGTGTTTCCGCATGTAAACTTCAAACTTGCGCCGCAGCCTTGCCCGCCGCCATTCCGCATACTGGGCCTGCATCCTTGCAGAAAGTCCGGTGCCGCGAAGGTAGAGGAATGCAACCAGCATGCCGCCAAGATGGGCCAGGTGTGAAACGCTTGAGCCAGGTCCGCCGATCTCGCTGAAGAACTCGATGGCGCCGATAATCAGCACAAACCACTTCGCCTTGATCGGAATAATGAACCAGAGAAAGATGGGTCGGTCGGGAAAGATCAGCCCGAAGGCCAGGAGCAGTCCGTAAATCGCTCCCGAAGCCCCAATGGTGAGCGAATAAGGGGACCCGAAGAACATGCTGAGGACGACGTCCAGGACCCCGGCGCCCGCGCCCGTCAGCAGATAGAATTTGAGAAATTCCGTTTCGCCCCACAGTTGCTCAAGGTCCGGTCCGAACATCCACAGTGCGAACATGTTAAACAGAACGTGAAAGAATCCCCCATGGAGGAAAACATATGTGACGATTTGCCAGAGATAAAGGTGGCGGACCACGGCGTAGGGCTGCAAGCCAAGCCAAAGAAACGGCGCTTCCCAGCCGAACAGCCTGTAAGGCAGATAAGTCAGTATAAAGACCGCCGACGTCACGATGATCAGCGCCTTCACCATCCGCGTGAACGGCGGAAAAAACGACATGTACGATTGGGTATATCGCGGCATTATCTGAAGCGTACCATAAGAATGAAAGCAGAGGGAAATGCCGTGGCCGTTTTTGGACCGGGCGCCGCGGCGGTCATGTCTTGACGCTGTCGGCTGGTCTTCTCGTTTTTGCCACGAGATAGAGTACGATGGCCAAGCCGGTAAAGATAATAAGTGCGGCCAGATTGCTCTGTGCGAAACGCGGGAACCAGCGCATGCCCAGAGCAAACGCCTCTTCCTTCTGGAACCCTACGACAGTGGCGAGCGCAAGGCCGCCCAGCGATCCGCCGGCAATCAAACCCGAACTGAAAAGCGCGCCGCTGCCGGTTTCTGATTCCGCCTCCTCCGCGCGCTTGCCACGGTCCACCAGCCATTTGACCACACCGCCCGCGAAGATCGGCGTTGTGGTTGAAATCGGCAGATACAGCCCCACAGCAAATGCCAGCGAGTGGATACCGCACAATTCGAGTACGATCACCGTAAATGCTCCGAACAGCACCAGGGTCCACGGCAGCTTGCGCGTAAGGATGCCGTTGATCACCACGCTCATCAGGGTCGCCTGCGGAGCGGGATAGTCCGTCGAACCGATGCCCATCACCTGCTGGTAATCGATCTCTTTGCGCACAGGATCGTAAAAATAGCGGCCATCCGGGATTTTGGTTGATCCAATCACGCTTAGGACTTCATACTCGCGCCCTTCGTATGTAATCTTGCCCTGCGGCTTCATCGACGATGTGATGGCGACATCGGAAAAATGTGCAGGCTTGATCTTGGTTGCGCTGCGGTTCAGCAGTTGCATCGTCAGCCCGACGACAAATACCGAAGTCATCACGCCGATCGCGTAGCCAAGTTCCTGCTTGCTGGGTGTTCCGCCGACCAGGAACCCCGTTTTCAGGTCCTGTGTCGTCGCGCCGGCGCTCGCTCCGCCGATAGCAACCACCGCGCCGATGCTCAATGCAATTGCCGAATACGCACCGCCCGTCCACCCGACGAGAAGGAAGATCAAACACGTTCCCATCAGCGTGGCGATGGTCATTCCGGAGATTGGGTTCGAAGAACTGCCGATCAATCCGACAATCCTGGCCGAGACGGTGGCAAAGAAAAAGCCAAAAATAACCATCAGCAGCGCGGAAACGAAATTTCCGCTGGCCCCCGGATTGACGTGGAACGCCAGCAACCCCCACAGGAATCCCACCACCAGCACGGCGCCTCCAGCGATGACGGGCAACGGCAGATCGCGGGCAGTGCGCTCGACGGAAAAGGCGCGGGCCAGCCTGCTGTTCTTAAGCTGGTTGAAAGTCGTACTGAAGGAACTGACGATGGTGGGAAGCGTTCTCAGCAGCGTGATGATGCCCGCCATGGTCACGGCGCCGGCGCCGATATAACGGATATAGCTGCTCCAGATTTGCGACGCGGTCATCTGGCCGATGGGGACCGTGCCGGGATACATCACGATGGGAAGTTGCGCCCCGAAGAACTTGATGATCGGAATCAGCACCAGCCAGGAAAGCACGCCGCCTGCAACCATCGTCCCGGCAACGCGCGTCCCGATGATGTAACCCACGCCCAGATATTCCGGAGTGATTTCGCCCGAAAACGTCGAGCCGGGGTACCACGCCGGGTGCCATTCAGGCGTGGCTTTCCAGAAAAACAGGCCGCCCTGCTCGCCCATCAGGAATTTGTAAACGATGCCTAAAGCCGCTCCGCCAAAGACTTTCCCCGCCTGTATGCCGCCCTTCTCTCCGGTGATCAGCACATCGGCGCACGCTTTCCCCTCGGGGAAAACGAGGTTGCCGTGCTCCTTCACCACCAGCGCGTTGCGGAGCGGAACAACAAACAGCACGCCGAGCAGCCCGCCTCCGAGTGCCAGCGGAAAAATCCTCCAGTAATCAAGCGTATAGCCGAGGAAAATCAGCGCAGGCAGTGTAAAAACCGTGCCGGCTGCAATCGATTCACCCGCCGAGCCCACGGTCTGCACAATGTTGTTCTCAAGGATGGTGGACTTGCCGAGCCATTTGAAGATCGTGATGGAAATGACCGCGACGGGGATCGACGCGCTGACCGTCAGACCCGCACGCAGCGCAAGATAAACAGAGACCGCGCCAAAGATGATTCCAAGGACCGCGCCCAGCAGGATCGCCCGCGGAGTGAACTCCGGCAGGACGACGTCCGCCGGCACATAAGGCTTAAAAGAAGCCGCAGCATCCAATTGAGTTTGAGACGTCGATTCAGAAGCCATGCATCAAATTCGAAACAGCTCGAAGGGCGCGGTTGGAATCGGGCCAAAGGCGCGACTTTGAGTCGCACCGAATACCGCAGCCCCCGGGATTTATCTCCCGGTATCCCGTACTGTTTGGCAGCGCCGGATAGCGTGAACGACAAGGACATTTACGCCGGACCTGCTCTCGGCCCGCATTATCCCGTGTCTTTCCCGCCCGTCTTCGCCGGCCCGCGAGTATTCCGGATGCTACCCGCCCAGCCTGGCGCGGACCATCTGGTTCACACGCTTGCCGTCGGCGTTTTTGCCGGCCAGTCTGGCCATGGCGGCCTTCATCACTTTACCCAGGTCCTGTGGGCCGGAAGCGCCGGTTTCCGCAATGGCAGCTGCCACTGCTGCGCTGATTTCCTCATCGCTCGCTTCGGCCGGCAGATAAGACTGAAGGATGGCTGCTTCCGCTTCTTCTTTCGAGGCCAAATCCTCACGGCCTCCCTTGCGGAACTGCTCGATTGAATCACGCCGCTGCTTCACGAGCGTCCGAAGCACCGCCAGCGCCTGATCGTCCGTAAGCGGTTTGCCGAGTTCTACCTGCTTGTTCTTCAGCGCCGTCTTTGCCATGCGCAGCACGGAAAGCCGAAGCTCTTCGCGCGCCTTCATGGCCGCTACCAGGTCTTTTTCCACCTTTTCTGCAATCGTCATAGCGTCAGGCCCTTTTTATAAGCTCTCGGCGAATATATCACATTCGCAGGCCGTTTCACCCGCCTCAAGAAAATCTGACAGATTACTGAAGAGCTTGTGGCAAGAGTCCATCCCAGGACCGATGTTCCTGATCAGCCCGAGGAAGCCGCCGCCGTGGAGAGCGCTGCTACATGAGGATGCCGTCACTGTAATTTGCTAAACTCAGTAGCCGCAATGCAGTGCGGGACGCTCGGGTGTTCTGTGCGCTTAAAGTTTCTGCAGCTCTGCCGCTTACCGCTGATCAATGGGAACGTATTGCAGATCCACGGGACCGGTGTACTCCGCCAGCGGCCGGATCAGCCTGTTGTTGGCATACTGTTCGAGGACGTGGGCGGTCCAGCCGGCAATGCGGCTGAGGGCGAAAATCAGCGTATAGAGATCAACGGGGATGCCAAGAACGTAATACGATGACGCCGAATAGAAATCAACATTGGCATTGATGCCCTTTTCGCGGATCATCAGGTCTTCGATCCGCTGCGACATCTCGAACCATTTCATCTGCCCGCTGCGGCGGCAGAGTTCTTCGGACATGCGGCAGAGGATCGCGGCGCGCGGATCCCTGGTGCGATAGACGCGATGGCCGAAGCCCATAACTTTTTCGCGCCGCGCCAGCAGGCCGCGAACGTAATCCTCGGCCTTATCGACGCTGCCGATGTCAAGCAACATTCGCATCACGCGCTCGTTGGCGCCGCCGTGCAGCGGGCCTTTCAGCGCTCCAACGGCTGAAGTGATGGCGGAATGCATGTCAGCCAGCGTTGAAGCCGTCACACGCGCGGCAAATGTGGAGGCATTAAAGCTGTGGTCGGCATGGAGAATCAGGGCAATGTCAAACCAGCGGGCGATTTCCTCGTCGGGCCGCTCGCCCGTCAGCATATAAAGGAAGTTCGCCGCATGGCCCAGCCTCGGATCGGGAGCGACGGCATCCTTGCCATCTCTGATGCGCGCGAAGGCAGCCACAATGGTCCCCAACTGCGCCGTCAATCGAATTGCTTTGCGGCGGTTGGCTTCCTCGGACATGTCTTCCGATTCGGGATCATAAAGCGAAAGCGCAGAAACAGCCGTCCGCAGCACCTCCATCGGGTGCTGGGCAGGCGGCAGGCTTTTGAGCAGGTCGAGGATTTGCGGGGCTACCGCCCGGTTATCGGCAAGCTCCTGTTTAAGATTGTCCAGTTCCGGGCGCTTCGGAAGGCGGCCGTACCAGAGCAGGTAAACGACCTCTTCGAAGGTGGAATGCTTGGCGAGATCGCTGATCTCATAGCCCCGGTAAACCAGCCTCCCCCGCTCACCGTCGATCGCGCAGATCCCCGACGTTGCAATTACAACATCCTGCAGTCCCGCCTTCACTTCCGCCATCCGAACACGCTCCTCCCTTTCCTTTTGCAGACCTTGGCCTCCCCTGAAATTTCGTGGTGCGTGAAACATCATACAACGCGCCTTCCAAAACGCACAAGAATGCGTTGTGACGCATTGCAATCCCTGCCCGCCCCCGCTATCCTGCTGTTAGACCGGCATTGCGGAATTGAGGTGCTATGAGCAGCGCGCATCTTCCTGTGGGAATGGTTCTGGTTGGCGTGACGGTTGGATTTCTCCTTGTCCGGTATTTCAGCAGGAAGAAGGCAGGCCCTTTCCGCCGCTATGGCTGGATTGGCCTGGCGATGCTCATTCTTTTTGAAGCCCTGCTCTTCGCTCGCGTCGGGTGGGTCGGTATATATTTCACTCCGTTATGCTGGACGGCCTACCTGCTGTTGGTAGACGCTGCCGTTTTCAGCCTGAAAGGCACCTCACGGTTTTCCGATTCGCCGCGTGAGTTTTTTCTTCTGGCCCTTGCATCGGTCCCGCTCTGGCTGATCTTTGAGGCTTACAACCTGCGGATGCAAAACTGGACTTACGTAGGGCTGCCGGCAAACCCTGTTTTGCGAAACATCGGCTACGGGTGGTCCTTCGCTACAATCTGGCCGGCCATCTTTGAGACTGCGGATTTGCTGCAGGCGCTTGGCCGCTTCGACCGTCCCGTGCGCCCACACCCGCCTTTCCGCCGTTCCAGCAGAATGTTCTGGGCCATTGTCGGCGCCATTTTTCTCACGGTTCCCGTGGTGGTTCCTGCGCACATCGGGCAATATATGTTCGCGTTTGTGTGGGTGGGCTTCGTGCTGTTGCTCGATCCGCTCAATTACGCCTGGGGAGGCCGCTCTCTGCTGCGCGAGTGGGAAAACGGCTCAACGGCAATCTTCTGGAGTTACATGGCCGCGGGGATTGTTTGCGGCGTTTTCTGGGAATTCTGGAATTATTGGGCCACGGCGCGCTGGCTCTATGTCTTCCCCATCCTGCAAGGCGCGAAGATTTTTGAGATGCCCGCACCGGGCTTCCTGGGATTTCCACCGTTCGCCGTCGAATGTTTTGTCATGTACGAAACACTGAAGGTGGTTGGGAGGCGGCTTGTTGGGTACCGTCAGGGCCAACGCATTGCCGAGTCCTATTCCTCTCTGGGATCAAAGTAAAGTTATGAGCAAACGACCGCCCTTCGCCAAAGCTGCAACCACATCGGAGGTACCAACGGGTTCCATCCGCCACATCGTTGTGCATGACAAGCCGATGGCTCTCTGCAACGTAGGCGGGCAATTTTACGCCGTGAACGCTGTCTGCCCTCACATGGGCGGGCCGCTGGCCAGCGGCCGGCTCGATGGGTGTGTGATTACGTGCCCGTGGCATGGCTGGACGTTCGACGTTCGCACGGGCCTGCCCGACCACCCGGGCGGCCACTCGATTTCAGCCTACGAAGTCCGCGTCGAGGGTGAGGACATTCTGGTTGGCTGGCTGAAAAGACCCAGTCCGTAAAGGTTGCTGAAAAAGATGTCCGAGTCGTGTCATTTCGGGTGAAGCCTGCCCGGATGGGACTGGGCAAAACGAGAAATCCGCTTTCGCCCGAGCGAGTGAGAACAAAAGCAGGCTCCTTAAGCAGATAAAACACATCGGCTCCCGGAATGACAATGGAGAGCTTTTTCGGCAATCCTATAAATCTGTTCCGCCTGAATCGATCATGATCTGCCGAGGTCAGCACTCAAAAACGAAAATTGCTCTTCTGGTTTTTCTCGTTCTGCCGTCAATCTGCCCCGCCGTCCTGAACGCCAAAACTCGCCCACAAGCATCCGAAGCAAACGAAATCAAGATCGCTCAGCAGGGGCTCGACCTTCTGATGAACGGGGAGCCGGACGAAGCCATCAGGATTTTCCGGCGAATCCAGACCGACGATCCCGATTCGGCGCTCGGTTATCTGATGGAAGCCGATGCGGTCTGGTGGAAAATCTACTTCGCTACCGGCAACCTGATTGACCCGGACGTGTTTGAAGTGGGCCCGAGTTCCACTTCGCCCTATGATTCCAGTTTCAACAATCTTGTCAATCAGGCGATTGCAAAAGCGCGCGCGAACCGGAACGCGAAACGGGACGTTGCAAGAAACTATCTCTACGAAGGAATGGCCTATGCGCTGCGGGGAAGGCTGGCGGCCATGCGCGACAGTAATCGCGCCGCAGCCCGTGCCGCCGTCAGAATGCGTTCGCTCCTGCTCGCGGCGCTCGAACAGGACAAGCACCTCGCGGACGCCTATGCAGGCCTGGGTCTCTACGACTATTTCGTGGACACGCTGCCGACCATCATCAAGATGCTGCGCTGGATTATCGGAATGCCGGGTGGAAACCGCGAGCGCGGCCTGCAGGAAATCGAGTATGCTGCGAAGTACGGCGAATTGACGCGCGGCGAGGCGCTGTTCTATCTGGCCAAGGATTATTCACGCTCCAACGAAAGGCAGTACGCCAAGTCGCTGGAACTTTTCGAGCAATTGCGAAAACAGTATCCGCGCAACGGCTTGTGGGCGTTGATGGTGGGAAGTCTCGAAATTCGCACCGGCCACGTAAGCGAAGGCGAAGCCCTCTACCGCGAAGTCCTGGACCAGACGCGCGGTGAGCAGACAGAAACCGCCGTTGCCCTCCACAAAGCCGCCCTGAAAGCCCTCAAGGCACGCCACCCCGGCGAGCGATTTGAGTAAGTCAGAGGGCAGCAAGCAGGAGGCGGAAAGCAACATCCAAAAGAAAATTGGAAAAAGGGAGAAATTCTTCAGTTACCTGATAGCTGAAAGCTGATGGCTGATGGCTGATCGCTAATTCAATTTCGAATCGAGGGAGGCAGATTGCTCGTGCGCGTGATAAGAACTCCGCACGAGCGGTCCAGACTCGACGTGGCGGATGCCGCGCCGCACACCTTCTTCCCGCAGCGCCGCAAACTCCTCCGGCGTGTAAAAGCGGGCCACGGGCAACTGTTCGCCGGAGGGCCGCAGGTATTGCCCGATCGTCACAATATCGACTCCGACATTTGCCAGGTCTCCGAGCACGGTGCAAAGCTCTTCCATCGTTTCGCCGAGCCCAACCATGAGCCCGGACTTCGTTGGGATTGCAGGGTCGATTTCGCGGGAGCGCTCCAGCAATCGCAGCGACCGTTCATAGCGCGAGCCGCGACGCGCCACAGGGTAGAGCCTTGGAACCGTTTCAATGTTGTGATTCAGAATGTCCGGCCGCGCTTTCAGCACAGTCTCAAGCGCTTCATCCGAGCCGCGGAAATCAGGGATCAGCACTTCGACTTTGCATCCCTCAATCCGCCTTCGCAAGGCTTCGATCGTCTGCGCAAAGATGGTCGAGCCGCCGTCTTTCAGATCGTCGCGGTCCACCGACGTGACCACGATGTACTTCAGCCCCATGCGCTCGGCGGCTTGTGCCACGCGTTCCGGCTCCGCCCAGTCCACATGGCCTGCAGGGCGCCCCTTGGGCACCGCGCAGAAGCCGCACCGCCGCGTGCAAAGCTCGCCGAGAATCATGAACGTCGCCGTGCGATGATGCCAGCATTCGGCGATGTTGGGGCAGCGGGCACTCTCGCATACAGTATGCAGTTCAAGCCCGCGCATCAGCCCTTTTAACTCAAAGTAGTTGTCGCCTGAAGGGATGCGGACCTTCAGCCACTCAGGCCTCCGTGCCGGACGCACATCCGTCGTGATTTGCACAAGCTCCGCCATGATCAAGCCTTCATTCTAGCCTGAACGCCATGTGCCAACAACAGTCGCAGGGCGGCGTCATTTAATCTCGAAGAGCGCGCCGGCACCCGGCGCGAGCCAGTTCATTTCTCCGGCGAAGGAAACAAGCTGCCCGGTATAGGGCGAAACCAGCGCCAACCGTTTGTTCTCGTCCTTCAGAATGATCTCGTAGCGCATCGACAATTTCAGCGACTTGTTGACGATCATCAGGAAGTCGCGGCCCTGATCATCGCGGAACTCTCCAATCAGGTACTCGGGAGCGACCGGAGGGGCCTGAAACGTGTTGGCAAAAACGCTCTTTACCAGGCGGCTTTTCGTGAGCGGCTCCGCGCCTTCTGGCAGTGGCGCGGAATGAAAAACTCCCGTACTGTGCAGCCTGATGAGCCACGGTGCAATCTCGCGAATCTCACTGTTCAGACGCCGCATCATAAACCACGTGGCCGTGCGGTGCCCGAACTGGTCCACGGGCGCCAGGCGGAAGTTGCCGACCTTGGGCGAAAAATAAGTGAAGTACTCGATGCCGCGGCCGCCATACGCGATGGTGCTGTAAGCCTGAAGTCGCAGCGTGGCGTCGCTCGGTTCCATATAGCTGAAGTGGCTGTTCGAGAGGATAACGCTCCAGAACGGTATGCCCGCCTTCTGCGACAGTTCACGGATGACGCCGAGGTTGGTGTAAAACCGGCTCAGCATTTCGCCGTTAAACAGAGAATAATTGTCATAGCTCACGAGCGGCGGGTGAACTTCATCGATGAACTTTTTCACGTAGGCTTCGTAGGTCGGCGCGCCCAGCCGCGAAGGCTCAGCGTAATTGGGCAGGAGATTGACGTAAGACCACGCGCCCGGCATTGCGCGCCGCAAGGCTGCAGCGACGGCGCCAAGTCCGGGCATGATTTGCGCTTTCGGCTCATCGTAGAGGAAAAACCCAAGCGCGGCGGGATGCGCTTGGACCTCCTTCGCCAGCGCATCGACTTTTTCGTCAAGCTCTTTCCTGCCCGGCATCTCAGTCCATTCATAGCCGTTCGCGCGCATGTCCGTCACAAAGCACGACAGCCCGGCGGCCTGCACCGCGTCCAGTTCGCCCACGCTGCAAAATCCTGAAACGTTCAGCCCCGCCTGCTTCATCAGATCAAGCTGCTGCGGATCGGACGGCGACTGGTCCCAGGCCATCAGGGCGAATTCGCGCGGAGAAACGTTCGGCGGTTTTACGAAGCTTTGGGCAGCCGCTGGAACCGCTGCGCAAACAAGCAGCAAACTCGAAACAACATAAAGACGGATATTCATGAGCGCTCCCAATGGCACAAGACATAGCCGAACAGAGTTTGTATTATACCTACTCTTGAAGACCGTCCCTGCGGAGCCTGCGCTGTGGAGGCGAGTGATGCCTGGCGACGTCATGCCTTCCAATCGTTGCGGCGGTCATAGCAGGTTGCTGGATAGGGGCTCGGAAACCTTCATTTCGAGCGAGACCCTGCTCTGAACCGGACGCGGCGAAGCGACGAATCTCTCTTCGCCCGAGCGACGGAGGCCAAAAGCAGATTCCTTGGACCGATCAAAGGCGTCGGCGCTCAGAATGACGAGGGCACAGGATTTTTCAGCAACCCGATAGATCGCCGGCACAGCCGCAGCACCAGGACGCAAGGAGTCACCTATGGCATGGATCAAAACGATTGAACCCGAAGAGGCGACAGGACTGCTGAAGGAGGAGTACACGCGGGCTGTGAAGCGCGCAGGAAAAGTCTTCAACATTCTGAAAGTCCAGAGCCTGAACCCAAAGACGCTTCACGCTTCCATGGAGCTTTACCTTGCTACGATGCACGCCCCTTCGGGCCTTACGCGCGCCGAACGTGAACTGCTGGCCGTGGTCGTCTCCTGGGCCAACCACTGCTTCTATTGAATCGAAGCTCACGGGGAGGATCTCCGTGTGGAAAGCGGCGACGCGAAGCTGGCCGAGCACGTCAAGCACAATTATCTCCAGGCCAATTTGCCCGCGCGCGGCAAAGCGCTTGCAAAATTCGCCGACCTCGTGACGCGCACTCCCGCTGCCGTCCGCAAAGAGGATGTTGATACGCTTCGCATGCACGGCCTGAGCGACCGCGACATCCTCGATGCTGTCGAAGTAATTGCTTATTTTAATTACATCAACCGCGTCGCCGACGCGCTCGGCATCGACCCCGAACCCGAAATGCGAGAGGCCAGCAAACACCGGAAATAGTAATGGGCCACTTCAGGAAGAAGCTCCCTCCGGTGGTTTTCCCATAACACTTGTTTATGTTGCCAAGCGACGTGACCGGCGGCTATACCGTCCATTTGGCGGGGCAAACACGTCCACACGAGGAATACTGGAAAAGCTGTCGGCGCCGTTATGTCGCGGTCGAATGCGCAATAAGCTTTCAGAGCGGCACCTCTGGCAAAATCGCGGTTCTTTTTGTGAGGTTTAATTCTCTTGGGTGCGTCGGGGCGAGCTTGGCGGCCCGCCCTGACGTATTTGCCCCGGTCTTTCCAAGGCCCGGCTAGTCGTCGAAGTGGCCTGTGACGCCATGGAAGCCGTGCAGCGCCTGTTTGATTCCCCAGCGGATCACGCGCGAACTGTCGTAGCAGTGAGAAAGGATGTAATTGCAGGTGGAGAGGCACGTGGTGGAACAGGTTTTCTTCATCTCGTTGAGTTGGCCGACGTCAAACTTGTGGTTACCCACCGTGCCCCAGTCGTACTTGGCGGAGTACATCGGGAAGCACGGGGCGAGCGTGCCGTCAGGCCGGATGATCAGGTTATTCTGCCCGGCGCGGCAGGGCCAGGGTTTCACCTTGCCGCGCATCAGCTTTTTCATATCGCGCATGTGCTGTTGCGGATTAGCCATTTTGTAGCCTTGGCGGCTCTTGTCAATCAGATAATCGAGCAGCGCTTCAACTTTGGGATAGTCCTCGGGCGTCAGGTAAGTGGAGTTGTCATCGAGGTGCTTGAAGTGCTCCTGCTCGAGCATCGGCGCTTCATTCAGGTGATAATCCGTGGCGATGCCGTTGGCGTGCGCGATTTCGGTCAATTCCTTCACATCATCCTGATTGATGTGGGTGATGTTGATATTCATCATCACCGTGTAGCCGTAATGCCGCTGACGCTTGACCAGGTAATCAAAATACGGCCGGATGCGGTTGAGAGCCTTGGGCAGGCCCGGCTTTTCTTCCACGCAGTCGATCGCGAGGTTGACAATGCCCACGCCGGCATCACCGAGGCGGTCGATGACTTCGGGCCGCATGAGGCGGCCGTTGGTAGGCAGATAAACATAGAAATCCTTCTTGGCCGCGTAATAGACCACCTTGTGAACGAACCCCGGGCGCAGCAGCGGCTCACCGCCCATCAGCGCCAATACGCGGCAGCCGATCGAATGCAGCCAGTCAATCGACCGACGTGCAACATCCTCCGTCATGCCCTTGACGTTGTTGTTGTACGACCAGCAGTAGTGGCAATCAACGTTGCACTTGAATTCGGTGAAGAGATAGGAAATGATCGGCCGCAGCTCATTGGGGCGGAAGCGCGACTTCACAAACGGCAGCGCCCAGCACTTGAACGCGCGCCGCGTGTTGATGCGGTGATACTCCTTTTCGGAATAATCCACCCCCTCGGGGAGCGGGTGCTGAGGGAAAACGGGTTCCGGAAGCGTCAGGCCTTGCGACCCAGGCTCAGGGAAACTTGGCTGAACGGGTGGCGGAGCCGCCGGCCTGGTTCCCGGCTTCATCAGCAGGTCATGTAACTGAACATCCACACGGACTGGTATTGAAGCCCCAACCGTCCGCTCTAACTTCTCAACTTCTGCCATCGAATCTCCTTTCCCAACTCCATGTTAGATTGGGCCCGGAAGGCGATTTTTCCGCTTACCAGAGGCACAAGAGTGTTATTTTATGCAAATCTACGGGGCTTTCAACCCTATGATATCGAGTTTGGCATGCACTCCCAATATACACCCAATTCGATGCGTTCCCGCCCTGCTGGTAACAATTAATTTTCAACCCGCACATTCGCCGGTCCGTACACCTCTTCGCCCGCCACCATGACCTGTTCGATTTCGAGCCGCTCCCCGCCCGCGCGGAAAATGCTTAAGTTTGCAGGCTGGCCCGGCGCAATTTCCCTGCATATTTCGCGGTCCCGCAGCAGGCGAGCAGGATTGGCCGTGGCCGCACGCAGTGCTTCGCCCAGGCTGACGCCGGCGAAGTCCATAAAGACCTTGACGACGCGGTTCATGCTCGCCGCCGAGCCCGCCATGCTGTGCCGGTCTGCCGCGACCACCTGGCCCGTCGGCAGCAGGTCAATCTCGATGTCCACCAGCTTATAGCGTCCCGGCGGCAACCCGGCTACGTGGACGGCGTCGGTGATCAGGATGCAGCGCTCAATCCCCTTGACGCGATGGATCACGCGCACCAAATCACGCGGCAGATGGAATCCGTCACAGATCATGCTGGCCGCAAGACTGTCAATCGCAAGCTGCGCCCAGAGCGGCGTCCGGTGGCGATCAATCATCTGCGCGCAGCCGTTGCCAAGATGCGTGTTCAACTGGGCCCCGGCTTCGGCGGCCTGATGGATCTGCTCTGGCGTCGCGTCCGTATGGCCGATGGCAACCACGATGCCCGCCTCGCGCGCCTGCCGGATGAAATCGAGCGCGCCCGGCACTTCCGGAGCAACCGTCACAATGCCAATCCGCCCGCCCGCCGCTTCCTGCAGTTCGAGAAATTCATTCCAGTCAGGCGGGCGCATAAAATTCGGGTTGTGTGCGCCGCGCGACCCGCCCGGCGAAATATACGGCCCTTCGAGGTGATAGCAGGGCGCGCATCGCGCAAAGCGCGCGTCGATGCGCCGGGCTTCTTCGAGCGCGCGAAAACACTGAACCAGATTTTTCTGCGTATTGGTGATCACTGTGGGGCAGAAAGTGGTGACGCCCGTTCTCCAAAGCGCGGGCAGAATTTCCGGCACGTTCTTCGGATCAAGCGTGGCATCGCAGAAGTCGATGCCGGCAAAACCGTTCACCTGGATGTCGATCAGTCCGGGGCTGACGTAAGGCTTCTGTTCGTCGATCGGCCCCGCGCTCTGCACTGAAGCAATTCGCTCGCCTTCAATCCCAATCCGGGCCAAACCCTGCCCGGCAATGTTTGCAATCAGTTCCATTTTTTCTCCCGTGTTGCGTAGGGGCGATTCGCGGATCGCCACGTCTGCGCCACCGATTCTATCCTAACCGGCTACACCATGGGGAAGGGAAGGTTGTAAGAAATCTCACACTCGTGTGTGATGCAAAACACTGCCAGCGCGCGTGAAAATCCTATGATGATCATGTGGGTAAGAGTAGACGCGCGCTGCCTGAGCGCGTGGCGATTCACGGGAGGCGACTATGATGAGCTTGGAGTTGGTTCCGGTTCTGGTCTCGGGCGGCGGAGGCAAAGCCGCGGCTCCCGCAAAGCATCCGCAGACCCTTGCGGATACTTTGAACAAGCTGATGGTAATCGTTTTCTTCAGTCTGGGACCGGCGCTGGGTGCGGCGATCTTTTTCTTGTGGTTTGGCGGCCTGGTGTGGGGGCTGGTCTCGTCTTTCTTCCGCTAACCTGGGGCGCTTCAGCAGCATTCAACCGAAGGGCAAAGCAGGTCTTCCGATTTGAAGCCGGCAGGCACGGCTAGACTGGACGGCGCTCGCCGTCAGCTTTTTGTCCAGTCGTCTGGGAGTTTATCAGAGAGGCCGCGCTCTCACGCCGGCATCAGCAACACTTCTTCAGCTTAGGACTTGTTGCCGGCGTCCTTGGGTTCTTCGGTCGCGTCCTTCAGTGCTCCCTTGAATTCGCGAATCCCTTTTCCAAGGCCCCGGCCAAGCTCGGGCAGTTTTCCAGGTCCGAAGATAATCAGCACGATGAGCAGGATGAAAAAGAGATGGGTAGGTTGCAGTATTCCGTCCATAAAGGTCCTCCCGGCGCCAACATCTTTTGCGCCGCCTTGATCATTATAGCGCTGCACAGATGAAAAGCGAATTAGCAACTCGCTTGAAGACCGCCGGCTGTGTTATCCGAATTCCGGCCCAAGGATGGCGCATAGCAATTCGGGCTTGCCGGGAAATTCATTAGGGCCCCGCACCATGCGCGTGAGCGGACGCAACACGCGGAATCCGCGCGTGCGCAGCAGGTGCGCAACAAACGTACGCGCCTTGAGCGCGTCCACGATGATCGTCTCTACACTCGAAGCCTGCAGAAACCTGTCCAGCTGACGCTCTGCCGCCTCCGCATCGCGCGCCATCCACGGCCCCAGATGATCGGCCGGCATGCCGTGCCGTCCAAAGGCGTACCCGGTGATTTCCTCATCGGCATCAGCGACCAGCACAAACTCCGGCGCGTCTTCAGCGAGTGAATGCAACAGGCCGCTGCGGTCGGCTCCGAAGATTTCCCCGTCAAGCCGCAACACTTTCTCACACGCCGCTCTCTGCGCTACCGCCCCGCTCAATTCCGGAACGCGCCTCGCCAGCACCCAGCGCTCAATCTCGTATTCAGGCCTGAACCCGAGCTTCTCGTAGATCGGCCGGCCCTGCGGGGTCGCGTCAAGCTTGATGTTCGGCACTCCAAGGCCGTCAAGGTGTTCGATGGCTCTTTCAAGCAGCCGTGTGCCGATGCCCCGCCCGCGAAAATCCGGATCCACCAGCACCAGGCCGATCCATGCGACGCGGCCTTCGTAAACGATCGTCGCCGTTGTGCCGACCACGCGGCCGTCAACTTCCGCCACAAAACATCCGCGCGGGCTGTTTTCAAGAAAGCGCCGCCAGTCGGCAGGCGCCTGGTTCCACCCCGCAAGGTCCTTCAGCCTCATGCCGGCGGGAACGTCGGCGGCTGTCATGATGCGCAATTTCATACGTCATGCAGGCCGTTTAAGAAATGTTGAGGATCTGTCGGCCTGCCCGATCAATCCTCCGCGGCCTCAAGCCGATTTTCGGCTCAGATAATAGTACAGGACGGGGGTCACCATCAGCGAAAGAACAATGGCAATCAGGATGCCGCCGATCACGGCAATAGCCAGCGGTTGAAGCATCTGCGAACCCGCGCCGATGGCCAGCGCCAGCGGAAGGAAGCCCAGTGCAGCCGCCAGCGCCGTCATGACAATCGGACGCAGCCGCCGCCTTCCCGCCTGCACGATCGCCTCCCGGGCGTCGAAGCCGGCCGCGCGGAACTTCCCTTCAGCATCCAGAATCAGGATGCCGTTTTTCGCCACAATGCCAATCACCATGATCAGACCCATGAATGATGAGAGATTAAAAGTTCTTCCCGTGATGAACAAAGCCAGCAGCACACCTGAGGTGGAAAGCGCAGCGGAAGCGAGAATGGCCACGGGCGCGGAAAAGCTTTTGAACTCGAACAGCAGAACGAGAAAAACAAAAATCACCGCCAGGCACAGGACCATCACCAGGTCGCGGAACGAGCGTTGCTGCGTCTTATAGAGGCCGCCGTACTCCACGCGGATTGACGGCGGCAGGTGCAGGTTGGCGATCGCCTGCTTGACGGCGGCGATTCCATGGCCGAGGTCCAGGCCCTCAAGCCGCGCGGAAACGGCCACGTAGCGCTGCTGATTGTCCTGGAGGATTTCCGTCTGGCCGGGCAATTCCGTGATGGAAGCAAGCGACCCCAGCGTGGCCATCTGCCCCGAGGGGCTGATCAGCACGGTGTTGTTCATCGAATCGAGCGAGGCGCGGTCAGCCTGCGGGAAACGAATGCGGAGCGTGTAAGGCCGGTCATTCACCACCACTGGCTGCGCCGCTGTCACGCCGTCCAGCATGGCGGTTGCTTCCGTGGCCACATCCTGCGGCGCAAATCCCGCGTGCGCGGCCCTGGCCAGATCCACGTGATAGACGATGGCGGGGCCGCTGGTGGTTGAGTCAATGCCGTTATCGATGTCCACAACGGGGTGCTTGCCTCCCACCTGGATGTTGCCGATGGCGTCGGCCACTTTGGGCGCCCACGAATCGATCAACTGCGCATCGGGCGAAAACAGTTCAATAAAGATCGGCTGCGGTTCGCCCGTCAGGTCGCCGATCATGTCCTGGAGTTGCTGCGTAAAGTCCACGCTGACAGCCGGCTCCTCGCGCTCAATCCTGCGCCGGACTTCATCCATCACCGCCCAGATGTCGCGGCTGCGATGCGTCTTGAGCTTGACGGAAATGTCTCCGGTGTTCGCTTCCGTCACGGCGGCAAGACCCAGTTGCAGTCCGGTACGGCGCGAGGTGCTCTCAACTTCCGGCACCGAATGGACAATATCGAGGATGTGGCGGATCATGCGGTCTGTTTCTTCAAGCGAACTGCCGGGCGGCGTCACGTAATCAAGGACAAAGCCGCCCTCGTCCATACGGGGCAGCAGGTCAGAACCAATCTGCCGGTAGCAGAAAACCGCGACAATGACGAGGACTGCCGAGAGACCCGCCAGCAGCCACGGCCGTTGCAGCGCCCGCCGGAACCAGCGGTCGTAGAAATTAATCACGCGGCTGATTGTCCGCCCCATCGAGCGCTCTTCCAGTTCCATCATCCGGCGCATATTGATCTGTTCAGTTGCAAGGTCAGTCGAATCCGCGGGCGGGTCGTCTTTCTCCGTCACGGTCAGGGCCGGGTGGCTGATCGCATCGTCTTCTTTTCCGTGTGGCGGCTCTCCAGTCCCGGCCTTGTGCCGCAGCAGGTGCAGGCAAAGGTTTGGGGTCCAGGTGAGCGCCAGCGTGAGGGACGCAAAAAGCGCCACGCCCACCGTGACAGCAAGCGCCCTGAAGAAAACGCCCGTCACTCCCGTGATGGCAACGAGTGGAAGAAACACCACAATCGGCGTCAGGGTTGAGCCGATCAGCGGCACGGTCAACTCCTTCAGCGTATGCGCAACTGCCTCATACCGGTCTTCGCCCGCCTCGCGGCGCAGTACAACGTTCTCCACCACGACGATCGCGTCATCAATGATCAAGCCAACGGCGGCAGCCAGCCCGCCCAGCGACATCAGGTTGAAACTCTCGCCCAGCACTTTGAGTGCGATGAATGTCATCAGGATGCTGATGGGAATCACCATGCCGGCGACGAATGACGACCCCCAGTCCTGCAGGAAAAGCACCAGCACCGCAGACGCCAGGATGATGCCAATCAGGATGGCGTCACGCACGCTCTTGATCGATTCTCCGACAATCCACGACTGGTCGTAGAAGTTGCTGACATGGATTCCCGGCGGCAGCGTTTTCTCAATCCGGGCGAGTTCCGCCTTGACTTCGTTCGCCACCTGCATCGTGTTGCTTTCGCGCTGCCGGTTCACGTTGATGAGCACGGCAGGCTGGCGATTAGCCGTGACGATCGTGTAGTTTGGCGCGATTCCTGAGGAGACCTGTGCGACATCGCGGACGTAAATCGGGTTGCCTTCAGGGCTGTCCTTAATGTAAATGTTCGCGATTTCCGGGGGATTATGCACCTGGCCCGTGATCAGGTCCAGATAGAGCTGGTGATCCTGTGTCAGCAGGCCTGGCGAGGCGATCAGGTTGGAACGGTCGAGCGCGTTCAGAATGTCGGAAACAGTCAGATGCGTCACCAGCAGCTTGGCCGGATCAGGCTCGACGTGAAACTCCGGTACCTGCATCCCCTGAATCAGGACGCTGCCCACTCCCGGCAGGCTGTTCAGCCGCGGCTTGATGCTATAGGTGGCGAGTTCCCAGAGTTCGGTCTGCGGGACGGTCTTCGAGGTCAGGCTGTAGCCGAGGATCGGGAAGCTCGAAAATTCCAGCCGGTTGGTGTCAATACTCACCGTCGGTGGAAGGTCCGGCCGTACGCGGGAGATTGCCGCATTTACCCGCGCGAGGGTCTGGAACATGTTCACGTTCCAGTTGAAGTACAGATCGATTTCCGCCGATCCGCGGCTGGTGATGGAGCGCACGTCTTCAATCCCCATTACGCCGCTCACCGCCTCCTCAAGCGGCCGCGTGATGGTCACCAGCATCTGGTCGATCGGCATGACGCCGTTGTCAGCAGCGATGATGATGCGCGGGAAATCGGTGCTTGGAAAGACGGCAATCGGGATGGTGAAGGCGAGGTATCCACCCACCAGCGCCAGCGTGATGATCAGGAAGATGATCGGCTTGGTCTCGCGCGCAAACCAGTAAGAGCGTGCGCCTCTTTCGCCGGGATCTCTGTGGGACCTTTCTGTTCTCATCAATTTTCCGGATTGACAGGCGGCAAAAATGTCATCCTGCTCGGAGCGAGATGTCCCTGCACTTCACGGAAAATCAATCCTGGGACTATTTGCTGCACGCAGAATGACACGCGCAGAACCCGTCTTTCGCCGACCCGCTCATGCCATGTAACTGAACCTGGCATCATCATTCGGCGAGTCAATTCCATGCTGAGCGAAGCATCCCGGCACTGCATGCGGACGCGAAAGGTGCCACGTCAATGAGTTCCCATTTTCCTGACGCACTACACTAATACTTCACCTTTGTGCCATCAGGCAGCCCGTATGCGCCCTGGCCGACGATCAACTCGCCTGCTTTCAGCCCGCTGAGGATTTGCACCTTGCCGTCCTGGCTGATGCCCGTTTCCACCTCCGTCTGGTGCGCTTTCCCGTCAGCACCAATCACCATCACGTACTTGTGTCCTGAATCGGACAGCACCGCAGACTGCGGGACCACCAGTGCGTTTGCGATTTTCTTGGCCGTCATTGTCACGGTCGCCGTGATGCCGGGCTTCAAGCGACCGTCGGGATTTCGCGCCTTGGCCCACACCTGCACGGTCGTGCTGTTGGGATCAAGCGCCGGACTTACCACCGTAACTTCCCCATCCACAGGTTTTGACGCGCCCGGCACGGAAATATCCGCCGGGTCGCCCACCTTCAGCAGCGCGGCCTCAGAGGCAGGAATGTGTGCGCGCGCCACAATTTCAGAAAGGTCCATCACGGTAATCAACGGACTGCCGGGGCTTGCCATTTCTCCTTCGTAAAGAGGCCGGTCCGTCACGACCCCATCGATCGGGCTGCGGATTTCAGAATAACTGAGCATCGCCTCGGCGTTCTCATAGCGTCCCTTGGCCGCCGCCAGTTCTCCCTGCGCCGCCTTCAACTGTGCCTTCATGCCGACGGACTGGAGTTTTTGCAGCTGCTGCTCGGCCGTCTGCAACTGCGCCTGGGTCTGCGCCAATCCCACTTCGGCATCGTTCAATTGCTTCCCGGCCAGCGCGCCCTGCTGGTAAAGGTTTTTGCTGCTTTCGTACAGCTGCTGGGCGGCTTTGTAGGCGGCCCTTGCGCTTCGCACATCCGCTTCCGCCTTCTGGACCTGCTCGGGGAGGCTGGCGGCGGAAGTGGTTTCATAGTTCGCCTGGGCTTGCTCGTAAGCGCCTTTGGCCTCCGCGGCGGCGGCCGCAAGGTCGCTGTTCTCAAGCACGGCGAGCAGTTGGCCGGCCTTCACGCGGTCGCCGCGATTGACGTAGAATTTCTTCACCGGCGCGCTGATCTTGGGCACGATAATCGCCTGGCGGATTGGATAAAGCACCGCCGCGGCGGTCACCTGCTGCGCGATCGCCGCGCGCTCCACCCGAACCGCCTGCACCGCAACCACCGGCTCGCTTTCCGGCTGCTCCTTTCCGCAGCCGGCGAGCAACAGGGAAGCGGCCAGCACCGGCACAGCACTCATGCAGCGTCGGGCCATCAGCTAGAAGCTCCCCGTGATCGTTTCGAGATTAGCCAGCGCCACGCGGTAACGCGCCAGGCCCGCCGCATAATTGTCACGCGCCTGCATCAGCGTGTTTTCAGCATTCAGCACTTCCAGCACCGTCGCCTGTCCCGCTCTGTAGCGCAATTCGTTCAGCCTCATGCCCTGCACCGCAAGCTGCGCCGAACTCTGCAGCGTGCCAAGTTCGGCCTGCGCGGCGTGCGCTTCATTATAGTAGGAATAAAGGTTTTCAAGCATCTGCCGCTGCGCATAGCTCAATTCCACCTGCGCCTGCCGCCGCTGGTATTCCGCCTGGCGCAGGCGGCTGATCGTCGCGCCCCAGTGCCATACAGGCACATTCAGCGTGGCCGTCAGGAAAAAACCGAGATTCGGCAGTCGGCCGGCTTCCGGGGCTGCGCTCACGCGGCTGCGCAGTGCCAGCGCGTTGGCCTCGATGCCGTAATCAAGGTCAAACGAGAGCGACGGCAAAAAAGCCGCACGCGCCTGCGAAACACCATAGCGGGACTGGCGCAGGGCCTCGATCGCGGCGCGGACCTGAGGGTTGTTCGTTTCCGCCAGTTTCGTCGCTTCTTCCAGCGACGGCAGGGGCGGCGTGTTGTCCAGGTCGTCCACAACGTTGAAATTCTGATTAAAGTTCGGAAAGAGCATCACGGCCAGCGCCAGGCGCGCGTTTTCCATCTGCAGCTTTGCCTCCTGGAAAGCCTGCTGCTGCTGGTTGTACTGGATCTGGAAGGTGATCACGTCGCTGTGCGCCACCTGCCCGCCCTGCTCGAGTTCCTGGCTGATTTTGAGCGAGCGCGCGGCCTGGTCAAGGGCCTGCTGCGCCGTGGCGTAGCCGCGCTCAGCGACCACCAGCGCGTAGTATGCCTGCGTTACCGCCACCTTCAGCCCGCGCCGGGCGATCTCCTGCTGCGCGCGCGCCATGGACTCCGCGGCGGTTGCCTGACGGTAGCTGGCCTGCGTGAAGGTGTCGGCGGAAATGCTCTGACGAAAAACGCCCCAGGCGCGGTAAACATGCACACCGTCATTCGTCACGTAACGCCCGCTGGCCAGCACGCCGTTGCCCTGCGTCACCAGGTCCTGCATCGTGTAGTCGGCCGAAGGCAGCATTGCGGCCCGCGCCTGCACCACGTTTTCCCTGGCCACTTTTGACGCGGTCACCGCCGCCTGAAATTGCGGGCTGTATTTCTGCGCACGCTCAAGCGCATCCTGAAGCGTCAGCGTGAGCGGCGCAGAACTGCTGGCGCCGCCTGCCGCAGATTGCTGCGGGGAATCCGCTTTTGAGGCCGGCAGCGAAGCCAGCGTAGAAAGGACCTGCACGGTGGAAATGCGCGCAGCCCCGGCCCGGCCGCCGCCTTCCGCTGCAACGGCCCGCACGGCCGCGCTCGACAGTAGAATCAGTGTGAAAACCGCAAGGGCCCCTGTTCCTCGCCGCGCGAAAGCTGAAGTAATTGCCCCTTGTTCCCGCGGTTCATTCCTTTTTCGGCCGCTTAGCATCGTCACCTCTCTATTCATCGGATTTCAAAACGCTCCCCGGCATATCGTACGTGTTCCCGGTTTCAATTCCACCCACTGCCAGGACCGCCGCCCGGCCGTAACCCTGGCGGAGCGCTGATCCTGCCCGAAGTGATTTTAATACGCTCCCTTCTATGCGCTGTCAAGTACTTTACCATGTAAAGTTTCGCCCGACCTCCAGGGCCGGAACGATCTTCGCGCCTCCACGCCTTGGCGTGAGCTTTTCTTCAGCCCGTATCTTCGCGCCTTGGCGTGAGTTGCTTTTCGTGGGTGTCCGGCCCGGTGTTGTCTTTTGAAAGTGTCGCATTGGGTTTATGCCGTGATCTTCTCTGCACACAACGGCCGCGGAGGAAGCGCACGCAGGGCTGCCTCCATCCTGAAACAGAAATTCCAGTTTTTCGGCGAATCTCTACGTCCTGAACTGCTCGTCGATCTCGACCTGGTAGCCGCTGGCGAGGCTGTTGGTTTCGTTCGCCATGCCGACGACGGCCATCAGTTCGGCGAACATGGCGTCGGTCATGCCGGCCTTGCGCGCGCCGGCGGTGTGCGAAGCGATGCAGTAGCGGCACTGGTTGGTGACGCTCACGGCCAGATAAATCATCTCCTTCGTCAGGCGGTCGAGCGCGCCGTCGGTCATTGTCTCCTTGATGCTCTCCCACGTCCGCCGCAGCGTTGCCGGATCGTGCGCCAGCGCCTTCCAAAAGTTGTTGATCCAGTCCGTCTTGCGCGTTGCCATGATGTCGTCATAGACGGCCCGAACCTCCGGGCTGGCATCCTCATATTCAATCAGGCCGAGCGTGGCCATCGCATCCTCCCAACTTGTGAAGTCAAAACCCGCGCTCCAATTGTATCGCAGGCTGTTCCCCGCGCGTCGTTCCAAATGCCTGCGCCCGCCGTCATTCCGAATGGCGGGAACAGACGTCCGACATCGTTCTGCGCGAAAATTTCTCTTGACAAACAGGCCGCTCCATGCTAGCCTACTCTGGTAACGTCGGTTCCCCGGCGAACCCGCGGCTGTCCCCCGGCCGCTTCCAGGAGATTCACCGGCGCGGTCCTCGCGCCAGCCCTATGCCACGCAAAACGCAGAAGTTGCCCAAATCCAATCGCCACTCCGAGCGATGCCGCGCCGCCAGCCTGAAGAACCTGGAAAAGGCCTGGGAAGCCAACCGCACCCGGTGGGAATTCACTCCGGCGCGCCGCAGGGTTTCGCTGCGGACGATCAAGCTGGCGCAGCGGGCCAATCGCCTGCATCCCCGGCCTTTTTCGCCCGCGCAGCTCGAGGCCGCTCGGCGCAACGTCGCGAAGGCGCGCGAAGCGATGAGGGTCCGGGGCCGCTCTCCCGAACACCTGGCAAAGTTGCGCGAATCGATTGCCAGGGCGCGCGCCGCCCGCACCGAAAAGAGCATCGAGCGCCAGGCGATGAAAATCCTGAAGCACGGGGTATTCGCGCGCCGGCTCAAAGGGCCGCTGGCGCCGCTAGGCGAGAATCCGCGCGATTATCAGGCGCTCCATCGCCTGATGCAGCGCTATTTTGCGCCGCAGAACCCGGAGGAGGAAAAGCTGGTGCGCCTGATCGCCGATTCCGTCTGGCGGCTGCACCGCGTCTTCTTTGCCCAGGCCGCGCTCCAGCTCGAGCGGCTGAACTTCTTCCTCAGCAAGGCGCGTGAACCGGAGGGGCCCGGGCCGGTCGATTCGCGCCTGCGGGCCTACACGCTGCTCACCATCCTGCTCGAGCGCGATGAATCGCACCGGCGCTCCTGGCGGCTGATCGGCGCCACCGAGCGGCTGATGCGCCGCATCCTCCGCATGCGCTTCGGCCGCGATCCCAATTTCCAAACCGGCCGCCGCATCGTCGATCCGCATGCCGCCCGGCAGGAATTCGAAATGGCGGAAGCCGTCTGGCTCAGCGACGATCCGGAACTCATCGACATGTTCTACAGATCATTGACGCAAATGTAGCCGCGCCCGTTCCCGCCGCCGGTCTTTTTGTTTCTCAAGCCTGAAATGTCCTACCTCAAATCCCTCCCGAAAGCACCCCAAAAGGCAATTCGGCACTTGCACTTTGAAAATTCCTGCTTATAATTTTTTCCCAGCATATTGGCTGGAAACTGCTGGAACCATGACCCCGATGTGCTGCTTCAGACCTCATGGGCCGAGCTTATTATTCCGACTCGATATCCAATTTCCTGGCCTCTGACCCCAACAGCGTTCTAGGGTTACTCGAACGAACTAACGAGTTCTCTCTTGAACTGACTCAGCGCGACGCTTGGTTAGAAGAAATCCACATTCTCCAATCGTTCTTGAAGCCTTATGAGGGGGGCATTTATTTCGAGTATTCCATTCCTCGGATGGGCCAGCGCATCGATGTTGTCCTTCTGATTGGGCCAGCGATCTTTGTTCTCGAGTTCAAAGTCGGCGAAAAGAAATTCCCTTCGTACGCCATCGATCAAGTCTGGGATTACGCCTTGGACCTGAAGAATTTCCACGAAACAAGTCACGGACGTTTTATAGCACCGGTTTTGATTGCTACAAAAGCCGAAGTGACGAACCTTTACATTGCTCCAACCACCAAACACAGTGACATCCTTTTCCCGATCAAGTGCAGCGTGAATCAACTCGGCACGGTGATTGAGCAAGTTCTGGAAGTTGCCAAAGGAGACAAGATAGATCCGAAGGAGTGGGAAGCCGGGAGATACAGTCCTACGCCGACAATTATCGAGGCTGCGTTGGCGCTTTATCGCGGGCACTCGGTTGAAGAGATTTCTCGCAATGATGCAACTGCCATCAACCTTGGCAAAACCACAGACTGCATTTCCTCTATCATCTCGGAGGCGAAGCAAAAATCCCGCAAAGCAATCTGCTTCGTGACGGGGGTTCCTGGCGCGGGCAAGACTCTGGTTGGGCTCAACATAGCTACGACTCACATCGATAAGGCCAACGACCTATACAGTGTTTTTCTTTCCGGCAATGGCCCGCTGGTTGCGATCCTGCGAGAGGCGCTCGCGAGGGATAAAGTGCGGCGCGAAAGAGAGCATGGCTTAAAGGCCAGGAAGCGGGAAGCATTGAGCGAAGTTAAGGCATTTGTGCAGAATGTTCACAATTTCCGCGACGAGTACCTTGACCCAACTCAAGTACCTATTGAGCATGTTGCGTTATTTGATGAAGCGCAACGGGCGTGGAATGCGGACCAGACGTCAAGCTTCATGCGACGGAAAAAACATATCCCCGACTTCAAATATTCGGAGCCGGAATTCCTGATTTCTTGCCTGAATCGCCACGCCGATTGGGCTACCATCGTATGCCTTGTTGGCGGTGGTCAGGAGATCAACACTGGCGAAGCTGGAATTAAAGAATGGATTGAGGCGCTCAACCTCTCGTTTCCCGATTGGCATATCTACATCTCTCCCCGCCTTACCGATAGCGAATACGGCGCCGGAGAAATTTCAGATACCTTGGCCGCACGACCCCATGTCCACTGGTGTGAAGAACTGCACCTTGCAGTCTCGATGCGCTCATTCCGCGCGGAAAAAGTTTCGAACTTGGTAAAGCACATTCTGGACCTGAACGCCGAAGAAGCCCGTAAGACACTCGAAAGCGTGGCCGCGAACTACCCCATTGTCATTACTCGCGATCTAAGCAAGGCAAAACAATGGCTGAGGTCGCAGGCGGGTGGGTCGGAGCGGTATGGCATTGTAGTTTCTTCTCAGGCACAACGGTTAAAACCGTACGCGATAGACGTGAAAACTCCGGTCAATCCGATCCACTGGTTCCTCGATGGAAAAGAAGACGTGCGGTCCTCTTACTATCTCGAAGATGTTGCCACAGAATTTCATGTGCAGGGTTTGGAGCTTGATTGGGCATGCGTCACGTGGGACGCCGATTTCAGATACTCCGCGAACGGGTGGGACCACTGGTCCTTTTCCGGGGATCGCTGGAACCGTATCAAGAAGGAGGAGCGGCAAATCTACCAAAAGAACGCCTATCGAGTTCTTCTCACGCGCGCTCGGCAAGGTATGGTGATTGTGGTGCCACCCGGTGATCACTCTGACGCAACACGTAATCCGTCTTTTTACGACCCGACCTTTCACTACCTAAAAGATATCGGCTTCACGACCCTTTAGCTGGCTGCGACGGCCCACCCTCCGCACTGATTGCAATTCGCCAGCGACGCATGCTCTCGTGGGTTGATCAAATGTAGTGAAGTGATTTTGGAATAGCAAGAAACGGGCGAAATCTCGGGAAAAGCTCCACCCTCGGGTTTCCCTATCAATTCGCCTCTGGACAGGGAAGCGGCGAATGAAATCGGGGAAAATATGGGCGGTGGGGGAGCCGGCGAGGGATTATAAATTGGGAATTTCAGATGGCTGGGCGAGGGGGGTAGAGAATCCGAAATTAAGGATGTGCGGAATCGCATGACCGGAGAAAATATAATGGCAATTCTGGGAGAACGGGGAGCGCCTTTCGATTCACAGATTCCGTGATTGCATTCTCATATAAAATTCTTTTATAGCATAATTTATCCTATATTTATTTGAAGAATGAGAAAGTAGCTGTACGCGTTCTCACTTATATCATGGATATGGCAAGGTGGATGCTATAATCTGCATTTATATGAGAGAATCATCAACAAAAACATCTCTGACTGCCTATGCTGAAACGGCCCCCCTTTTCACTCTGCACGACCTCCAACGGCTTTACGGGCCGGATATCGCCACGACGTCCCTAAGCACAATGCTTTACAGGCTCAAGCGGCAGGGGCGGGTGCTTACGATCTGTCCCGGCGTGTACAGAGGCGCGCGAAGCCAGGTTCCGCTCAACCGTTTTGCCGTACCCTCGCGGCTCCGCGAGGATGCTGTCATAGCCTTTCACTCGGCGCTGGAATATGCCGGGCTGGCAAACCAGGCTTTCCGCACCACATGCTATCTATCCACCCGGCCGCGGCGCGACGTGGTCTTCGAACAACAGACGTACCATGGGGTTGCGCCGCCGCGCCGCCTGGTGAAAGCCAGGCGCTTGGACATGCAGGTGGAGACAGCCGGCGACAGGATACGGATCACCGGGCGTGAACGCGCTTTTGTTGACTGTCTGCTTCATCTGGAATACAGCGGAGGCGTTGCGGAACTCGACCGGTGCCTGGCCATGTTTCCCTCATTCGACTTTGCAAAGGCCCTGGAATACCTGAAGGTCCTGAGGCATCCCTGGCTCTACGCGCGCGCAGGATTTCTGCTGGACCGCCACGCAGAGCGGCTGTTTTTCAGCGGGAAATGGCGGGATGAATTCCTTCGCAGGAAACCACGAGGAGTTGTTTACCTGGACAGGAAAACGCCAGGGCTTAAATGGGTCCCCCTGTGGAACCTGATGGTTCCTGCTGAACTGGCACGCCCGGACGGAGGAGCCCAGTTATGACGATTGAAGCAGACCAAATCGCCCCGGCAGCCCGGGCCACAGGATTCGATCCCACAAGACTAAATTTCATGATTTCCTTTCCAGACGGCGAGGAGGCTATGAGATGACTGCAGGGGAATTCCCCGTCAGCCGTGCTCCTTGGGCATTCGCGACTGAACAAAGAGCCCGAGACGAAATTGTGGGAGAAAATATGGCCGATGGGAGGGTAGGGCGGGGTGGTTTCAGATTTGAAATTTGAGATTGCGGTAACGAAGAGGCTGACGGGCGGCAATGCTCCTGGGGGCGGGTTTTGCTAATCGCGCGGGGGGAAGGTAAAATGGATAAGATTGATGCGGGGCGCAGGCTCTGCCGAGGACTATGGGAACATATTTTCAGACTGCACTCGGTAAAATCATCGGAACAAAAAACGAACGCGAGCTGAAGCGGCTCCAGGGGCGCGTGGAGGAGATCAACGCGCTGGAGCCGGAGATGCAGAAGCTGGCCGACGCCGATTTTCCCAAGCGCACCGAGGAATTCAAAAAGCGCCTGGCCGAGGGCGAAACGCTGGATGATCTGCTGCCGGAAGCCTTTGCGCTCTGCCGCGAGGCGGGCCGCCGCACGCTGAACATGCGCCACTTTGACGTGCAGCTTGTGGGCGGCATGGTGCTGCATGAAGGCAAGATCGCGGAGATGAAGACCGGCGAAGGCAAGACGCTGGTGGCCACGCTGCCCGTCTATCTGAATGCGCTCGAGGGCAAGGGCGTGCACGTGGTGACGGTGAACGATTACCTGGCGAACCGCGACGCCGCCTGGATGGGTCCGATCTACCGCCTGCTGGGATTGAGCGTCGGCGTGATCATCCATGACCTGGACGACGACGAGCGCCGCCTCGCCTACAACTGCGATGTAACGTACGGCACGAACAACGAGTTCGGTTTCGATTACCTGCGCGACAACATGAAGTTTGACCTGGCGGACTGCGTGCAGCGCGGGCACCATTACGCCATCGTGGACGAAGTGGACTCGATTCTGATCGATGAGGCGCGCACGCCGCTGATCATCTCCGGCGCGTCGGAAGAATCCACAGAAAAGTATTACCGCGTGGACAAGGTGATCCCCCACCTGAAGCCCGGTGAAGACTACGAAATCGATGAGAAGCTGCGCACCGTCAGCCTGCTTGAACCCGGCATCGCCAAGGCGGAAAAGATGCTGGGGCTCGAGAACATGTACGACCCCGCCAACATGGAGTACATCCACCACGTCTATCAGGCGCTGAAGGCCCATACGCTGTTCCACCGCGATAAGGACTACGTGGTGAAAGACGGCGAAGTGATCATCGTGGACGAGTTCACGGGGCGCCTGATGCCCGGCCGGCGATGGTCCGACGGCCTGCACCAGGCCATCGAAGCCAAAGAAGGCGTCAAAATCGAGCGCGAAAATCAGACGCTCGCCACCATCACCTTCCAGAATTACTTCCGCATGTACAACAAGCTGGCCGGCATGACCGGCACGGCGGAAACCGAAGCGGCGGAGTTCGAGAAAATCTACAACCTGGAAGTGGTGGTCATCCCCACCAACAGGCCGCTGATCCGCTACGAACACCCGGACGTCGTCTATCGCACGGAACGGGAAAAGTTCAACGCCGTCATCGAAGAGATCAAGGAATATCACCTGCGCGGCCAGCCCGTCCTGGTGGGGACCATCGCGATTGAGAAATCCGAAAAGCTGAGCGCGCAGCTTCGCAAGGCGGGATATCTGCCGGCGCGCTTCCAGGAACTGCTGAAGGCGGCGGGCATCGAAGAGCGTAAGCTCGAAAAGTGGGCTAGCGACCTTCTGGCGCGGCACGGGGCCGCCCTCAACTGGCTGGTGCGCGCCGGCGTCACCATATCAGCCGTCAGAAAGACGCTGAAAGACGGGCGCTTCTCGGCCCTGGCTTCCTCGCCAAACGGCAACTACACCGAGTTCGTCAATGCCCTGCTGAAACGGCGGCTGGAACGGTACTTCGCTCCCAAAATGGAGCCGCTCGACGGCAGCGGAATTCCGGGTCTGGTCGAACTCGCATTGAAGACTCCGGATAATGTGGTCCCCGTGCTCGATTACCTGATCGAAATCCAGTGCACCCCTGAACGGCTCGTGGAAGTGCTTGAACAGCGCGAGATCAAACATAACGTGCTGAACGCCAAGCAACATGATCGTGAAGCGCAGATCGTGGCGCAGGCAGGCCGCGTGGGAGCCGTTACTGTTTCAACAAATATGGCCGGCCGTGGCACCGACATTCTGCTGGGCGGCAATCCGGAATTTCTTGCGCGCGAAGAGTTTCGCAAGTCGCCCGAGAAATACCGTCAACTGGGCGTGGACCCCGAACCTCCCGAACGCCCAACGGCAGGCTCCCCGGATGAAATCTACGCGGCGTATATCAATGCTTACACGGAATGGCGAAGAAAGTGGGCCGAATTCGTCAACCGGTTTAAGAGCATCACGGACGTTGAGCATGAGCGCGTCATCGACCTCGGCGGGCTGCACATTCTCGGGACCGAACGGCATGAGTCAAGGCGCATCGATAACCAGTTGCGTGGACGCGCCGGACGACAGGGCGACCCTGGATCATCGCGCTTCTATCTTTCGCTCGAAGATGATCTGCTGCGGATTTTCGCCGGCGAACGCATTTCCAAAATCATGCACAAGCTTGGCATGGAAGAGGGCGTGCCCATTGAGTCAAGGCTCATCACGAAGCGCATTGAAGCAGCCCAGAAGGCCGTTGAGGCGCAGAACTTCGAATCCCGGAAGCACCTCCTTGAGTACGACGACGTAATGAATAAGCAACGCGAAACCGTTTATGGTTTGCGCCGACAGTTGCTTCAGGGGGACGATCAAAGAGACTACATCCTGGACTCGTGCGACCGTGTTGTTGACTGGCTTGTAACGACCTACTGCCCCAAGGACCAGCACGCCGATAACTGGAACATTCAGGGATTGCAAAGCGAATTCTGGGGACGCTTCGGGATTGACCTGCGGAAACATGAATTGAAGTATGACCCCAAGATGCTCGATGTGCTCGCGGACGATTTGAAGCAGATCGTGCGCCAGCGTTACGAAGAACGGGAGCAGGTCTGGGGCGCGGAGCGCATGCGGTTCCATGAGCGCATGATTATGCTTCAGGTGGTTGATGCCCAGTGGAAGGACCACCTCCTGGCCATGGACCATCTGAAAGAAGGCATCGGCCTTCGCGGCTACGGGCAGCGCGACCCCCTGGTGGAATACAAACGCGAGTCCTTCGACATGTTTGAAGCAATGATGGACCGCATCGAAGATGAAACCCTTCGTTACCTGTTCCTGATGCGTACTCCTGAAGAGGAAGAGGCGCTGATACGCCAGTACCAGCAGCGGAAGCGGCGCGAGCAGGCGGAAATGCGCATGGTCGGCAGCGGCGTCATGGAAAAGCCCCAGCAGGTTGTGCGCAAGGAGAAAATCGGCCGCAACGACCCCTGCCCATGCGGCAGCGGCAAGAAGTACAAGAAGTGCCACGGCGCGCCCGTGGCAGTCGCTGCCGGAGGGGACAAACCGAGTGCCCCCGCTGCACCTCCCGCGGAATCGTAACGCCGCCGTCTCAACTTAATTCCAGTCTTTTGCCGCAACTCAAAAGGGAATCTCGTGGTAATGGGCCATCGACCATCCAACGAACGAGGTTTGTTCTGGCTGATCTTCCCGCGTCATAATTTGGTGATGTGATTCGATCCAAAGGATTTAATGAATTTTTGAGGATTTAATGTAGGCATGTATAGTGTATATTTCTCTTGACGTGAATCTGGCATGTGCGATATACAGAAGGCATGTATATCGCCACCGTCCCCAACCGCAACTCCCCGCCCGCCCTCCTCCTGCGCGAATCCTTCCGCCAGAACGGCAAAGTCAAGAATCGCACCCTGGCCAACCTTACACACTGGCCTGCGGCCCGCATTGAAGCTCTCCGCCGTCTCTTGCGCGGCGAATTTGACCAGGCCGCCGACCTTTCCGTGGCCCCTCAACTGGGACCGGTCTTTGGGCTGCTCTTTGTGCTGCACAGGATTGCGGAAAGTCTGGGCATCGGTCGGGCGCTCGGTTACAGTCGGCTGGCGAAGCTGGGTTTGTTTCTGGTGTTGGCCCGTGTGGCCCACCAGGGTTCACGGTTGTCGGCGGTGCGCTGGGCGGAAGATCAGGCGGTGGCCGAAGTGGTGGGTTTGGGGAAGTTCGACGAAGACGATTTGTATGCGGCGCTGGATGATCTGGCCGCTCGGCAGGAGCGGATTGAGAAGGCGCTGTTTCGCTGTTATCTGGCTCGTCGCGGCCAACCGCCGCGGCTGTTTCTCTACGACGTGACGAGGAGTTATCTGGAAGGAGAGAAGAACGAATTGGGGGAGTACGGTTATAACCGGGACGGGAAGCGGGGCAAGCTGCAGATCGTCATGGGGCTGTTGGCGGACGAGGAAGGCGAGCCGCTGGCGGTGCGGGTGTTCGAAGGGAACCGCAGTGATTCGACGACGGTGGTGGAACAGATCAAGATTTTGCAGGAGCAGTTCGGGGTGAAGGAGTTGGTCTTTGTGGGGGATCGCGGGATGGTGAAGAGCCCGGGGAAAGAGGCGCTGAGTGCGGCGGGATTACGCTATATCACGGCGTTGACGGACCCGCAGATTCGGCGGTTGCTGGGCCAGGGCACCTTGCAAC
>Ga0078972_1000613_pt1 | contig 146421 bp, 110 predicted proteins | sample YelNatPaOPGAMG01_FD_67568 | JGI IMG/M metagenome (GOLD analysis project Ga0078972, IMG submission 67568) | Hot spring thermophilic microbial communities from Obsidian Pool, Yellowstone National Park, USA - OP-RAMG-01 (SPADES assembly) (version 2) | ecosystem: Environmental > Aquatic > Thermal... | reverse complement strand
TCCCTTGATACAGCAAGCAGGCGTAAACTGCGTTGTTCGGGTCGACATTCATATCCAACAACGCAACTGCATTGTTCTTCACAACAGTGTTCTTGGCGCTTTGAATACCAATGCCTGCGACTGGATATGCAGTAACAATTCCAGGATTTGGACTAACAACGACCGTATTGTTTGCAATCTTGTCGTTTCGTGTATAGTAGCCAGGAACCTTTGGTGTTGTGAAGTAAGCAATAATATCGTTACTCGGCTTTCGAGCTGTGAACAAATGAATACCAGCACGATAGGCATTCCCTGTTCCAGTCGTAATTCCCCAAATGCTGTTGTTGGTAATTTGAATGCTTTCAGCAACATCAGGATAATTGACTTCGCCGAGGTACGGATGTGGCAAAGTGTTTTGCTCTTGCTCGACTTTAATACCAACAGCACCAACGTTCGAAGTTACACCGCTGATTTCGTTCTTATCGATTGTGATACCTATGTTATGGTAACCTTTGTAGCTCGAAGAGCCTAAGCCACCAAGAGCAATACCATAAGCTGGTTGGCTACCACCATTTACGTTATAAATCCTATTGCCAACAACCTGGGAATTTTGCTCGTAACCAAGGAAGATACCCGCACTAGCAACATTATAAATTGTATTCTTTGCGAAGGTATTGTTGTTGTTATAGTATTTGACGTAATTGGTTTCGCGCCAGAGTTGACCATAGCCCAACGAAACAATACCATAGCCAAAGCCATTGATTTCGTTACCCTCGATTACATTGTTGTTGCAAGGAATGGTGTCCAGTCCCATAATCTGTGATTGTTCACGCTCCAATTGGTCATAAGGCAGATTGGAACGCAAGACAACACCAGCCGAATATGCCAACACTTGTGTACCTTGCAGCAAAGTATCGGGAGTATATGTAAATCCATAAACCGGGCTATATGCAGTCATTGGCAGCCAGGTCTTATTCGCTATGTTCGAATTAGCATTCTCAATTATCAAGTTCTTGATTTGGATATGATGTGAGCCGGGACCGAGATAAATGGCTTGCCCACCGTTCGAATAGCTTACAAGGCGAAGCTTAATCGACTTCTGCGGACCCCCATCGAAGGTAATGTAACCAGGAGTATTTACATATTTCCTCGAAATTGAACCCTTGGTCTGGTATTCACGGTAAACCGAATATTCGTTCGATGGCTTAATTGATTGACCAAAGGCAATACCTTTGCCAGTTGGCGAGACAAGGTCAATTGTAATACTTCCACGAGTTAGCGATTTTTGAGTCGAGGGCTTCCAAGTCACTGTATAGGTTGTATTCAAATCGGCATTATAGCCAAGATTCAAAATCCAAGAACGGAAGTCCCAAGCTGGCGCAGTTGGGTCGACATAGGACCTTGCTTTCACTTGGTAATAAGAATCGGTAAGTTCAAAGACTACATTGCCGGCAACACCACGATAGAACAAAGCATTCATAGCAGAGTCGATGGTCGGAAAGTCTTGCCCAACACCGACACGATAGGTTCCAGCCAAGCCACCAAGCACGCTAAAGTATGACCAAACGGTATCGTCGGAGCGAACAGGGTCTTCGGGATGTGTGCAGTACATCTTCGCTAAATAGTTACCCGATTGTCGTGGTATAAATACATCGAAATCCACAATGCGGGTATTGTATGTTCCGGATTGAATATCTTGCACTAAGATTGTGCTTTGATAAACAGCATTCAATGTGTCGGGCAGGCGATAGATTGCCAATGTTACCGGGAAGTCGGAAGCAACACTTACACCCATATTCTTAAATTCACCAGCTGGGATATAAGGTCGGTTCCCGATGAGCTGTTCATTTAACGGTGGTTTTACAACACGATTTGCTTTAACTTGGAACTCATAAGCAATTTCGAAAGTATAATCGGGGTCACCCTGACGAGGTAGATGGTCGTTGTAATCTTCTTGGTCAACTGCGCTCTGCAAATCGCAATCAAGGTAAAGTTTATATATACCAATTGTATTGGTCGAGAATGTTGGGAACTCAAGGTCCACCTTCTGACCAGATTGCAAAGGCGAATATCTTGGGTCGTTGTTCGCATCGAAGTGCACAGTACGGTTGTAAACTTCGTTGCCGTTCGGGTCGACTATTCGAGCATAAGCATAGAAATCGGTAACTGCGTTTAGACCACTATTTTGGAAAGTACCAATAACACGAATTGTCTGACCTCGCAAATATTTCATAAATCGAGGTGCACCATTGGTTTTTGGCGAAACTACGCCCGTTACAGAAATATCATTATCCCAAGCAACGGTAAACGAAGGAGTCGCTTCGGCTGGTGGTGCAGTACCTCCCACAGAAACATAAAGTTTATACTCACCACCATGGTTGGAACGAAAGCCGGCGTTAGATGTTGCAAATGTTCCGCGAGCCCTTTGGATATTATATTGGCGATAACCACTCATATTAATATCTATTGAACCAGTAGATGGGTCGAGACCTTCGTAAACAACATTTGTCGAGGGCTTGGGTCCAACAATTCGATAGCGGAGAATTGCACCGCTGGGTTGAGCCGAACCCATACGAACCATTGGGCGTGGATGGTTTGCATCGCTACCGTCATAGGTTTCGTTGGCGCGAAGAATGTCTCCATCAGCTGGGAAGGTTGCCTCGATATCCGGTTGGAAGTCGATGACATAATCCTCTGCTTCTCCATAAGCATAGTAGTAGAAATAATATGGTGGATAGTCCCAAAGATAATACAAATAGCAACCTGTACTACCCGCACCACCATAGTGGCCCCACATATTGTGGGCTACACGAATACGAGTTTTGCCAACAGTTTGGGTGTTTGGAACATTAATGTTAAATGGTCCATATGTTCCAGTGCAAGTAGATGAATTCCAGTTTGCCAATTGCAATGTTTGCACACCAATAAATTCGTTAGCATCACGAAAACTTCCATTCATATTCCAATCGAGCCAGACAAGCCCGTAGCAATAATTATAATAGCCATATTGACTAATATATTGGCAATACCAAGAGTATGGCATATAGAACGTAAAGTAGAGTTGATAAGATTTTCCAAGTTTGAGCTTCGCTTCTTGTCCGGTGAATGTGTAGCAGTTATTGTCTCCTGTTGTCCAGTCGAGGACCCAATTACCTGTGGCTACATCTTTAATTTTGACATTAACGATGTAACCATAATAAAGAGGTCCATAGCAATAGTAATAGACATAGGAGTACCCCGAGGGAATATCAGGAGGATACACTACGCAGTAATTAGTTGGCTGCGACGAGAGACGAATTGGAACAAACGCTAACAGGAGAGCAAACAAAAAGCTTCCTGTTAAAACAGTAAGTTTAGAAAAGGACTTCATTGTAGAACCTCCAAATAGTGAAACATACATATATTTTAAAATACTTAACATTTTCAACAACTTAAATTAAATACCAATAGCAAAAATATCAATCCAGAGAAAAATGTTACACAAAAAAATGTAAAAAATTTTACATAATGTAAAAAAATTTTGTTTTTTTGTCAAAAAAGTGTGTAAAAAATTCCACACTGTCAACTATATTTTACACACCTATTTCTACCATCTCCAGACATCGGATGTTTCAAAAATATCCGATGTCTATCTTTGCAAAGGTAAAAAACATAGCGGCTTGGGCAAGGAGTTACACTTCCTCATTCTTTCCTTCCCAAAGCTTATAACACAATTGAACAAGGAGTTGCAACCCTTTTGGAATTTCACCGCCAGACATCGGATGTTTCAAAAACATCCGATGTCTTTATACATACTTCCAATGTCTTTTGTTCAATTTATATTAAGTGTATTTTACCAAAATGTAATATCTTTTACTTAATTTCGTTTTTGGTTTTTTAAATAATCTGGTTGAACTATGGCAATAATAAGAGTAGAGGAGAAAGAGAAGTTTTTCGTTGCCCATTTGGAAGGCGATTTCGTTTCGACCGATGACATCAACCTTTTACGTTCCACCCTGAAGGAACTTTCGCAAAAGGGAAACAATCGACTGATAATTAATTTGGGAAAAACCAATTTCCTCAGCTCCGCTTCGCTTGGCGTTCTTCTTTCGGGCAATGCAATGTTCGAAAAAAACGATGGACAAATTGTTCTTTGCTGTGCTTCGGACTACATTGAAAATTTATTTAAGATTACCAAATTAAATCTAATCTTTAAAATTTTCCCAACCCAATTCGACGCTGAAAGGTATTTCACAAAACTCCCCGCAGAAGAAAAGTAGCGGGCTTACTTCATATCCAATTGCAAACATTTACTACTCATTTTCCTTCTGTAATCGGTAATAAATATATTTAGTGATTGAGAATCACTCCAATTATGACAATAAAAGCAAGTGCCAATATTCAAAACACGCTGGATTTGTTTGGGTTGTAGTGAACTTGCATTGCTTCTTGTCGATAATCCCTTCCTTAATCTTTTAAAATCAATCCAAGCATCCAAAGGTAGACTATCGAATTGGGAACTCGCAAAAGTCGGATGGAACTCCAATTTCAACTTTTCCCCATTTTTTTGAAATTTAAATTCACCAGAGCCAAAGCCAAGCACAAGTGGATTAAGATGGCACTCTTTGCATGTGGGAACTTGTTTCGAAATCGTATGAGAAAATGTTGGTGCAAATAATCTACCAGTTTTCGCTATCCCCTTACTGGGGAATTTACTCCCATCGATTTCAAGTATCATTCCCGGCATAAAAGTTGAAATTTTAGTCTCTTTACCATTATGGATATTACCCAAAGTTGGAAAAGTAGCTAAAAAATTTCCGCCAATCTCTTTCCAACCCCCATTCGTTTCCTTATCAAGCAAATTATCCCATCCAACAGAATTTGGGTCATACGATGTGTGGCAAGAACTACAACGTGGAACCCATTGGGTATGGCATACTTTACAATCTATCGTGGGATGAATTTTTTGGCTCGTAAGGCAAATTTGGCTTTGCTTCGGAGAGACCCAAGCTCGGTTGCCACCCTTTTTATAAACAAATATTTTCCCATTTTCCATAACAACGTTAGAATATGGTTTCCCCGATTTACCTGCAACAACAAATTTTGCTTTCAAAAGATTATACCAACCGCGAAGAGAAATGATTTTTTTGCTTTCCTCATCCAGATTATCGAAATCAACACTTCGAGGGCTTTCGCTCGGATGGCAATCGCTGCACGATATTTTTATTTGTTTCTCTTTATGTTCGTAGGAATTACCGTCGCCCATAATCTCTGATGAAAGATGGCAATCGATACAATCCATACCCTTTTGGTAATGTACATCTGGTTTCACTCGGACGAAAATCCTTTCATCCATCAACTTCACAAAATCTTGCGAATGTGTTCGTGGCAACTCTTCCAAAGTAGTTTCCATCAGTCCAATATAATTTGTCGAAATGCGACCCGAACGGCTATGACATCCAAAACAGCTTTGAACAGGAACTTTAAGACTTACTTCGGGATGGTTTCGGGGAACAAAATTTTTCATTCTTTTATATGAACTTAATTCATTCATTGCAACGGAATCATAAAAAAGATGGCAGGCAGAACATCCACCCCCACGCGAAAGTTCATCGATTGCACTGGGTTCAGTTTTATCCTTCCCCAAATGGCACGAAGCACATAAATTTCGCAAATGGGTCTCTGCTGGAGAGTGTCCAATTCGTTTAATGTCGAACAAACCTTCGGGTTTCGACATTTCTCCAAAAACGAATTTATCGACCGAAACAACTCCCGACATCGTATTCATCAGACTTTTGCTAACCCGGGTAGCAATTTCCCGGTGGCATTCAGCCTTGCCACAAGTTTTGTCCACTATCGAAAGATTTCCGGGAGTTGAAATCATACCCGAATGGGCTGTATTCTTGTCTTCGCCCAATGGCTCCCCAAGATGACAAGAGCTGCAACCAATGACTTTGGGATTATGGAATGAGCTAAAACTTCCTTGAACGAGATGGCAATCTTGACAATGCTCTTTTTTACTTGAATAATTCTCCGACTTATAAAAAATACTTTTGTAAGTTGACACAATCCACTGTTCAAATTTGGTGGAATTTTTTTCGACAAAACGAAATAACAGAAAAAAAGCCGAACCAAAAACAAAAAACAAAATTATTGTTATTACTACTTGCCACCGGCGTATATTCATTTTCTCAACCAAATTTCAAAAATTTCCTTAAACTTATCGCCAACCAGTTGGGGAATATCATATTTGCCAGCAACAAGCCTTTGTCGGAAGGCTTCGTAAAGACTTACAGCACAAGCAACCGAAATGTTCAAACTTTCGACCATTCCCACTTGCGGGATTAGAAAGTTCCCATCGGCGAGCGATATTGCTTCTTCCGAAACGCCTGAATGCTCGTTCCCAAAAACAAGAGCAACGGGTTCGGCAAGATTCAACTCATACAGCGAGATTGAATCTGCCTTCAAAGATGTAGTGAAGATTTTGAAACCCCGCTGCCTTAAAGCCAAAAAGCACTCCCCCACATTGTCGAAAAAATTCAATTTGACCCATTTGATTGCGCTGGCAGAACTCTTCTTGCTCAAATCGGGGAATTTCTGCCCGCTGTGGTAAATCAAAAAGACTTCGTAGATTCCAACAGCGTCGCAGGTGCGAATCACTGCCGAAACGTTGTGTGGGTCGTGCACATTCTCGAGGACAACGGTTAAGTCCAGTTGCCTTTTCGAAAGCACACGACGAATCTTTTCGGTTCTCGCCTCTGTCCGTTCCATACTATTTAAAAATAACAAAATTAAGGTTCAAAATTAAATTTTTGAGGAAAGAAATGTATAAAATGAATATTTTGTAAACTGGTTTGATTTGTAAATATTAATATTGCAAGATAAAAATTCTTACTAAAATCAAAGAAAATGTTTTGAAATTGTTTAAAAGTTTTGTAATTTAATCTTGATTTTTTTACAAAGTTTGAAATGGGTTTGGAAAAAGTAAAAGAAAAACGCATAATTAAAACTTTACAGTTTGGGGTTCTCGAAATCGAACCGCACCACATATTTTATTTCGAGAATGGCATTCTTGGTTTCGAGGATTTGCACGAATTTGTTTTGATTGCCGACGAGGATACTCTTCCATTCAAGTGGCTAATTTCTATCGAAAATCCTGAAATTGGATTCCCACTCCTAAGTCCTTGGCATTTGGATTTAATGTATGACCCCGGTCCTGAGTTCGACCTCGAAAAGCAAGTGCTGATGGTAATAGTAACCTTAGAAGACGAAAACAAACAGATGACAGCCAATATGAAGGCTCCGATTGTGTTCGATGTCGAAAATCAAAAAGGATGGCAAACTATTTTGATGAACGACAAATACTCCACCAATTTTGTTATACCTAAAAAGACAAAACAAGAATAAAGGAATATTATGCTTGTATTATCAAGGAAGATAGGCGAAGTAATAACAATAGGCTCAACAGTTAAAATAACTGTTTTAGGATATAATCGTGGCGTCGTTCGATTGGGAATCGAAGCACCGAAATCCATTCCAGTTCACAGGAAAGAAGTTTACGACAAGATTATCGAAATCAATCGCCTTGCAGCCAAAACAGAAATCGAAAAACTCAAAGACGCTATGAAAAACAATCCGGTAAAAATCAATAAAAACATCAAAGACAATTTGAGCAACCAAACAATTGTTTCGAGCAAGGAAAAAGAAAATTCAGAGAAAAATAAAGAGGGTGAATAAATATGGTTGAATATTGTGCTTTGATAATCGATGATGATGTGTGGATGCAAAGAATCCTCGCCAAGACGCTTCAAAGCTACGGATTCCGAAAGACTCTGCTTGCATCGAATGGATACGAAGGTGTTAGTTTGGCGATAGAGCATCTACCCGATATAATCATCTTGGATATTCTTATGCCAGACCTGTCGGGGCACCAGACGTTGAAATTGTTGAGAACGATAAAGATGACAAAAAACATTCCCGTCCTGATGGTTTCTGCACTTTCGGATACCGAAAATCTGGGCAAGGCAGTTAAAATTGGTGTAAACGGCTTTATTTCCAAGCCATTCACTCGAACGACCGTTTACGAAAAACTTGTTAACATCTTCGGTCAGGACAGGATGGAAAAAATTGCTGCCGGGGAACCTATCGAAAAACTAACAATAGACGAAGATGTCGATTTAAGAACCTTAATAGCAAGGCACGATGAGCGAAGCTCCGAAGAAGTAACACAGGAAAGTGAACAGCCGACAAATGTTGCTCCGGAGAAAATCTCCTCAAGCTATCGCGAAGAAGACGAACAAAAAACCATCGATGCAATCAAAAAACTTCTGCTGAAAACCAAAAAATCTTCTGAATGATAGAAAGAAGGCTAAAAATTGGCTCCCGTGGTAGCAAACTTGCTACTATGCAGACTTATATTGTTTTGAAACAATTGAATCAATTTTTCCCCGAATTGGTCTTTGAGTTAAAAATAATCAAAACCAAGGGAGATAAATTTTTAGAGGAAGATTTCTCTAAAATCCAAGGCAAAGGGATTTTCACAAAAGAAATCGAAGAGCGGTTGATTTCAGGGGAAATCGACATCGCTGTTCACAGCTTGAAAGATTTACCAACAGAACTCCCCGAAGAGCTAACAATATCTGCAATTTTGCCCAGAGATAATCCCGAAGACGTGCTGATTTCAAAGCAAAATAGATTATTTCTCGAGCTCCCCGAAGGCGCCAAAATAGGTACAAGTTCCCTTAGGCGAATTGTCCAACTAAAAAGAATACGACCCGACTTCGTTTTTGTTCCCCTTCGAGGTAATGTTCCGACAAGGGTAAAAAAACTTTATCATTCCGATTTAGATGCAATTATTCTTGCCCGAGCTGGGCTCGAAAGATTGGGTATGGGTTATAAAATCACAGAAATTTTGCCCACCGAAGTCATCATTCCTGCTGTTGGGCAAGGAGCAATTGCTGTGGAGATTCGCAAAGACAACGATTTTGCACGCGAAATCACCGAAAGTTTGAATAACATCGAGACCGAATTTTCTGTCCGAGCCGAAAGAGCCTTCCTGCGGAGGCTTGGTGGTGGGTGTCGGAACCCAATTTCTGCTTTCGCAACAATCATTGACTACGAAATTTTTATCGATGGCTTTGTAGCTTCGACCGATGGCGAAAGCTTTGTACGCCATTCAACTTTTGGCGATGCACTTAACCCCGAAAAAGTCGGGACCCAACTGGCAGAAACCCTTCTGGCAATGGGTGCCCGAGAAATCCTCGAAGGCTCCCCGGTCAATATTTCAACCCAATCGTAAATACCAGATTCCTTGGCAATCCCGGCTCGATATAATATGGCAAATTTGTGCCTTTTTCGTAGATTGGATTCAGAAATACCGAACCGATATACTTTGTATTCAAAACATTATTGACACTAAAAGCAAGTGAAATTTGCAATTTTCGATTAATATAAATCTTATCGAACCAAGTACGGAAGTTCAAAATGTTATATGCTGGAACATCAATTCTATTTGCATCATCGGCAAAATATTTTCCAACGCCGTTAAGTGAAAATTCAAAATTCAGATAAAACGGAATTAATAAAGCTACATTATAAAAATAATTTGGAACGCCGGGTATCTTGTTGTCCTTGAAATCTGCATAAATCCCAATCTTCGTCTTATCATAAAATGAGGAATCAACTTTGTAATCGTTGAACTTGCCCACTAAATAAGTAAAATTTCCCGAAAGAGTAATTCCATAGGCAAAAGTTGCCCGCAATCCTATTTCGAATCCTATTCGGCTTGTTTTGCCAGCCGAAAAGTAGAATCTTCCTTCTCGATACGGAACTAATTCATTCTTTGTTGAGATATAATAGCCCGAAAGTTCGAATTCAATACCTTTGAGTGGACTTTGAAATTCGGCAAAAGACTTCAAGCCCAATTCGTAGGTAGTAGAAATTATTGGGTCTAAAAGAGGATTAATTTGGTGCAATGTATCTTCGCCCGGTGGTGGGTCGGTTTCGTTCCCAGCAGGAACTTCGATACCTCCCCCAACATTCCCAAAAATCGACAGATTATCTAACAGTCGATATGTAATGCCAAATTTTGGTGTCAATCGAGAAAACTTTTTCTCCTCGGTAAAAGTAAAATTCAAAAAGTCTTGGCTCGAATAGTTAACGACATCGTATCGTGCACCTACAAGGAAACTAAATTTTTGCCAAATAATTTCATCCTGCAAAAATGCACCGAATGTGCTGGCACCTTCCTTTTTATCGGTGCGGAGTTGATTCGAACGATTTGCATTAGAATCAAGATTGTAAAAAAGGATTGCACCATCTTGCAAAGTTTGGTCGAAACCTAATAAAACGATATTGTCGACCTTGCCAAATTGTGTTTTGTTTTGATAATAAACCGATGAACCAATGAAGTAGCGATTAAAGTCGCGGAAAGTGCCCCGTTCGGACCGTTGAAGATATTTCGAGGTCAAAAAGCCTTGTCCAGTTATCGAGTTGTTCCCGTCGAAGTTATGATTCAATGTAACAGAAATCTGTGCCAATCGGTTGTTCCGACGCTCTTTATTCTTTAAGTAAACTGGATTTGCAGACTCGGGAAGGCTATCGTAGACAGGTTTCGTTAATGCACCGGGAATGCAAAAAAGATTCTTTGCCAGATTAATGTTCAACTGCAAAGTTGTTGGGGGAAATGCATCATCCGAAGAGGTTTTTGGGCTACCGATTGGTGTTTTAATTCCAAAATTAAAGAGAAACTTTTCGGAATTGGAATTTTCCCGCCATCCATCAAATTTTCCATAAAGAGAATTAAGATAAATTATTCCGTCATTGCCCAAATTGGTGCGAAGTTTCAAGACATTTTTGTCGAGCCCCCAACTCCCAACCGATTTCGAAAAACTCGCCGAAGGTTTATTGCTCGAAGGCACTGTAGTGAAGCTAAAAACAGCCCCGGCAGCATTTCCCCACAGTGCAGAAGCATTCGAACGGAGGACTTCGATTTGTTCAACAAAGTCAATATCGAAGAAGTCCAACGAAGTTCGACCGTCGGGCTCGGTTTGGGGAATCCCATCGAGGAGGAAGCGAAGCCCACGCACAGTCCCACTGTTGGAGCGGTCCCCAGCACCACGAGAGCCAAAACCACGCACGGTTATCCGAATGTCGGGCGAGCCACTTCTTGTTTGAACCAAAACACCCGGAATACGCGTCAAAGGCTCATCAATGCCAAGTGCTCGATAACCAGCAAAGTCTTTCAAAGTTAGGTAGCTAATTGACAAAGGAACTTCGAGCAGCTTTTCGGGATAGCGAAGTGCCGAAATTACAACTTCCTTAAAGCGAAACGAAGTAGTATCAATTTTGCCAAAACAGAAATGATTGGCAAAAAATAACAAAGCAAAAGCAAAAAGGATTGTCTTTTTCATTGGAACACCCTTTTGATTTAGTTTAAAAAATTCACTGGTATTCAATAAGATAATAAAATGGGTTAAGGAAAGTTTTGGCACAATTTATTTTTTGGGAACCTCAACAGGCGGAGGCGTGTTTGGCAAAGTTTTGGGAATTGGCGCACCTTGGGTAACTGGTTTAATTTCGCTTTGCCCAGAACTTCGCAGAAGGAATTTGTTTGCAATTAAAGAAAGCAAAAGTATTGCAATAATCAAGGCCCGGGTGGTTTTTTGCAAAAAGTCCATCGTCCTTTGAGCACCAAACATAGTTCCGAACTGCGTGCCCAGCCCACCAAAAGTCGGCGAAAGGTCACCCTTGCCGGGCTGCAAAAGTATAACCCCAATCAAAAGTATTGACCCTATTATCAGCAATATTGTAACCAAAGTAAACATAATTCAATCTCCCAAAAAAACAAAATTATGAAAAAAATTTAAATTTTTTTGTAAAATGTCAATTATTTTTTTAATTTAGTTTTTTGACAATAAACAAAGGATAGCGAAATGAAAAATCCATTTATAGTTTTATCCTTATTCTTTTTGTTAACAAACCAACTCCTTTCGATCGAAATCGAACTTCTTACAAGTGCTTATGAAGTTTCCTACGGTTATGTAATAATCATAATGCCAAAAAGTGGAAAATATTTTAACGTAGGTTTGAAATCTTTCACTTGCGACAATCAAGAGCGTAAAGATATGGTCCTAAGTTTCAACAATGATTTAATGAAGATTCGAATCCCAACAGATTTAGATGTTGGAACACATTTTTGCAAAATTCTACTAAAAGATAATTATGAAGGAAATTTTTCGTTCAGGATAATAAAAAAGAATAAATTATATGATGAACCTGACGATTATGGTTATAATCCCGACCCTACAAAGAACAAACCAAAACCTATTAATCTCTCGAACCAAACAATACCAATTTCATATCGGAAAACAGTTTTTATACCAACTGGAGGTTATCTAAATGAAAATAAAGAAAACTGTTCCAAACTCCACAAAATTGATGGAATTTTTACCGATAGTTTAGTTAATAATTATCCAGAATGGACTGGTGTTACACCATTAATAGGCAGATTTTCGAATTTATATCTTGACTATTGTTCTAGTGATAGAATACTTTATGTTATGAATGATTGGAGAGTGGGCAATGGAGATTACGACACAAACACTTGTTATAACGAATTTGAATTCTTTACTGAAAATGGTGCTAAAAAGTGGATTGTAAAAGTTTGGAATAATTTTACCAAGGGAACCGAAGTCTTTTTAAATGGGGTAAATGTATCAAAAGATACTAATTACGTTATAGGTGGACGATATGGTTATTCCAAATCACTTTTAGTCGATACTCCTCATACATTATGGGAATTTGGAATTAAGACGAATACTGGCTTGTTTACTATGAGATTATATAGGGATGAGGTTGGGTGGCTCGATTACACTCCGAAAGTTAGAGTCGTTTGTAATGACGAAGGTTATGGATTAATTTATGAACCATACTTAGTTACTGCAAATCTTCAAGATAACGGAATTACAGCATTAATTAATGAAAGATATATTCCAATTGGAGGCATACAAGGTATGTTGGTTGAGCCACACACCTATTCCGGAATTATCGCAAAAGATAGTATTGTAATATATGACAAGAACCAAAAACGAATAAAAAATTCCACTTGCCAATCACCACATAAAATAGATGGTAAATTCACAAACGATAGCTTAATTAAAAACGAATGGAAAAACATTATACCAGCCGAGGGAAGGTATTCACGTCTCTTCGCTGATTACTGTAACGGGATTTTATATATTTTAAATGATTGGAAAGTAGCCAAATTGGAACCATTTCAGCCTAATTGTTATAATGTCTTTGAACTTTATACCGGCGGGGGTTCAGAGCATTGGGGCATCATTGTCTTTAATGATCCGGGAAAGAAAATAAAAGTATTTAGGAATGGAGTAGATGTTTCGGATGATAAAAATATTGTTTTAGAAGGTGCCTATGGTTTTGATATAACTCCCAGTGATACCACACCAAATTGCATTTATGAATTTGCAATAAAGGCAAATGAAGGACCTTGGCATCTATTTCTTTGCGATCCGGGACCTTCAAGTTTTTGTGATGATTGGGAAGGTTTACCACCGAGAGAATGGGAAATCTTTTGTTTTCCAAGGGTTCAAGATGAAAACAATAAGCCCGGATCTTATTCACCTTTTGTTTTTTCTAATTCTGGTGATTCTATTGAATTAATTTTTGGGAATTCTTCAAACTATAATAAATACTTTGCCAAAAAGGTAAAATTAGAGATAGAGTATGATTCAACTTGTTGTACATTCAAAGATGCCATTCCCATCACTACTAATTCTTTAATTTTAAACAGCTCTTTTACCAAAACCGTCACAGAAAATAAAATAACAATAGAGGGCGTTTTAGATACAACAAAATCTTACGGGGATATTGCTAAAGTAACTTTTAATACTCGCCCAGCGATTGAGCCAACACGAAAGTGCAAAATAACTGGTAAAATTTTCCTTGCAAATAATACACATTACATTATCCAATCACAGCTACCTGAAGTTGAGATTATTAACCTTCAAAATTCTGGCCAACAATTCCCTTTATCTTATGTTTCTATGTATCCTAACCCAATTAATAAAGGGAATGACCTAACAATTACATTTTATAATTCCCCTGAAAATTCTTATGAAATATCAATTTATGATTTAAAAGGTAAAATTGCAGTGAATAAAACTATTCAAACCAAATCCAACACCTTGTCGCAAACTACTTTGCCAACAGGAATTCTTGAAAGCGGTGTTTATCTACTAATTATAAAGTCAAGAACTGGTTTAATTTACTATACAAATAAACTTATTGTTGTTAACAATTAAAAGGTGAAGTATTATGAAAAAATCTATTTTCATCTTGGCATTTTTTATTTTTTCTTTTTCTTTACTTGCAACAGAAAAAATAACCCTTAAGCCAGATGGTGTTCCAGTTTACTCGCAACCAACGGACACAGGGAAAAAATACTTAATCACGATCGAAGGAACTTATTCAATGTGGCCACAATTTACTGATTGCCACGGTGTCGACGCTGTATATGTTTATGATGTACCTCAAGAAGAGATTGACCAATTTAGATGGCCCCCACAGAAAATTAAAGTTGGAAACCTTGAAATTCCTTTTGTGGAACTACCGCATTGGGTTGGAGATGATAAAACTTGGGATTTTCCACCACCTCAGATTGGGTTTCCTAAGTTCAGATTAAATTTTCGAAAGTATACAGGTTTTAGGATTGACGATGAACCTCTTCCAATGTTCCCTTTTAATCCTCAAACCCACCGGTACCAAATTGAGAAAGTTGGAACAGGACAACCATTCAAATTCCAAATCCTTGATTCAAATTATAATATTCTTCTCGAAACAATCGTTCCAAGATATGAAGACAATTGTGGTGAACTTAAAATTACCATTGAAGAGGTCACCAAAACAGATATTCAAATTTGCGATGTTTCAACAATTTGTGAGGATGGAAAACCTATCGGTATAAAACTCGACGCAGGAGTTTTCGTTGAAGATACAGCTTCTATAAAAGGGAAAAGGAATATTTTACCATCAATTGATATTCATCAATTAGGTATAATTTTCGATGGGACTATTATATGTGATATTGATTCTATCGTCTGTAATAGAAGAACCGAAAAGATTTTAACTGGAATAGTTATCGATCGCTCGGGCTCTATGAGCCTTCCTATTTCTGTATCAGATACAACAATAAGGATGGTTGCATCGAAAAATGCAATAAGTAATTTTATTAATAATTTAAGTGATAAAGATTCAGCCTTCATTGTTTCTTTTTCCGATGACATAACATTAGACCAGGATATTACTAACGACAAAAATTTATTGAATAATGCAATCAATAGCTTGAAACCCACCAGCATGACTAAATTTTATGGTGCATTAATTTTTGCTCTAAATCATATTTCTAAAAATCCAACTCCCAACAGATTTGTTATTGCTCTTACAGATGGTATTAATAATTTAGACCCTGAGTGGTCTAATGACCTCAAAATTACTATATCAAAGTATAATATTCCGGTCTATATAATAGCTTTAGGATTTTCTAATGAACCCGAGGAGGTGCAAGCAAGACAAATTATGGACACAATTGCTCAAATTACAAGAGGAAAAGTATTCGATGTGTACTCGGCTTCTAAGCTTGATTCTGTTTATCGTGAAATACAAAAAGAAATTACCTTAGAAGATTGTTGTAACATATACTTCAAAGTGCCATCTTGCGAAAAGGACTCAATTAAATTTATTCGTCTAATTTATGCCCCCAAAGATACTATTCTTTTAACAAAGGTAATTAAATTGAAATGTGCTGATTGTTCGAAATTATCATTTGTGCCTCCAAATGATGATGATAATCAAAAACAAGTGAGCCTACAACATTCTATAAAATTTATCGATAAAGATATCGATTTAAATGACTTGATTTCAAAACTTAAATACCCGGATAATTCCTACCTAAAAATCTTCGATCTTACCGGGAAACTCTTATATAACGAGAAAATCTCTAATATTAAGTCTACATTATATTTTCATAACAATATGTCACCCGGTCTTTATGTTCTTCAATTAATCGATGGTACAGAAACTCAAGTCTTTAAGTTTCTTGTTTACTAATAAATACTTCTTTAATCAAGAGTTGCCCCGCTCCCGGGGCAACTTTTTTTATCACAATTATATTTTTCCTTTTCTTTTTGTAATTTGAAAATTTTATGATGAGGATTTTTGATGAATTATATTTTACAATTTATTGAGCAGAATCAGGATGCTTTTTTGAACCAATTGTTCGAGTTCCTTCGTTTCCCCAGTATTAGTAGCAGAAGCGAGCACAAAGACGATGTCCATCGATGCGCTCGGTGGCTTGCAGACCATATAAAAAGTCTTGGCATTGGCAATGTAAATGTGTTCGAAACACCGGGGCATCCAATCGTCTACGGCGAATGGTTCCACTCGGCAAATTCCCCTACAATACTTGTCTATGGACACTACGATGTTCAACCCGTCGACCCGCTAAATCTTTGGGAAACTCCACCATTTGAGCCATCCGTCAGAAATGGCAAAATCTATGCCCGTGGCTCTTCCGACGATAAAGGACAAATGTTTATGCACTTAAAAGCTTTCGAAACTCTGCTCCGAGCCGAAGGAAATGTTCCGATAAATATTAAATTCCTCTTCGAAGGCGAAGAAGAGGCTGGAAGTAATCATCTGGACGATTTCGTCGAAAAGAACCCCGAGCTATTGAAATGCGACGTCGTTGTTATCTCCGATACAGAATGGTTCGCCGATGGCTTACCTTCGATTTGTTACGCATTACGAGGAATTGCATTCATCGAAGTGAAAGTTATCGGTCCGAACCGCGACCTCCATTCTGGCTCTTTTGGCGGGGCTGTTGATAATCCCGCAGAGGTATTAGCTTGGCTAATCACACAACTAAAAGATAGATATGGCCGCATTACAATTCCCGGCTTTTACGATAACGTATTACCATTGAGCAAAGAAGAGCGAAACGCTTTCCGCCGTTTGCCTTTCGACGAAAGCAACTTTCGAAGTGAAATTGGCGTTGGTGAACTTTTTGGAGAGCTTGGCTATTCCACACTCGAAAGAATTTGGGCAAGACCAACTCTCGAAATCAACGGAATTGTTGGTGGATACACAGGCGAAGGAGCCAAAACAATTATTCCTTCGGAAGCCTCGGCTAAAATTTCAATGCGTCTTGTTCCAAATCAAACTGCAAGCGAAATTTCCGAAAAATTCATCAAACACATACAAAGCCTTGCACCCCCAACAGTGAAAATTGAGACTGTAAAACTTCACGGTGGAAATCCTGTAATGACACCAATCGACAGCATCTGGATAAAGAAGGCACAAATTGCATTAAAACAAGCTTTTGGTGTTGAACCTGTGTTTATGCGCGAGGGAGGCTCAATCCCTGTTTGTGAAACCTTCCAACGAGTGCTCGGTGCATCCCCTGTCCTGTTGGGCTTTGGTTTGCCCGGCGATAACGTTCACTCGCCCAATGAAAGTTTTTCAATAAATAATTTCTTTGGTGGTATTAAAGCAATCGCTTTGTACTATAAAATTTTGGGACAAGACAACCAAACGAGTTTTTAGTTAATAAAAGAGGGAGTATATGAGCGAAAACAAACCCTATGTTCCTTTTGTTCCAGCGAATATGACAATGCGCGAATTCACTCTTCGTGCATTGATACTTGGCTTGATTATGGCAGTTGTTCTCGGCGCCGCAAATGCGTATCTCGGTCTCAAAGCAGGAATGACGATAGCAGCAACATACCCCGCTGCGGTAATCGGGATGGCTTTCTTGCGTATGTTTAAAAATGGAACAATCCTTGAAGAAAATTTTGCCCGAACAGTTGGTTCAATCGGCGAAAGCGTTGCCGCAGGAGCAATCTTTACTATTCCCGCCTTTCTGATTGCTGGAATTTGGAGCGATTTTTCTTCGATTACCCATTACCTCGAAGCCAGTTTCATTATGCTAATTGGTGGAATTATTGGGATTCTCTTTGTGGCAATTCTCCGCCGTGTTATGGTCGAAGACCGAGAGCTTCCATTCCCCGAATCCGTTGCTGCTTCGGAAATACACAAAGCAGGGCAGCGTGGCGGTAGCGGTGCCAAATTCCTATTCTGGGCAATGGGGCTTGGTTTCTTAATTCAATTGTTCAAACAGATTCAAATCTTTGCTTCTTCTTGGGAGAAGTTCATTCCTTTTGCAACGCAAAAGCTTGCATTTTGGAAAACCGATGGTGTTCAAGCTGGCGGTGGTGCCCTTTTAACTACCCCGGGCGTCAGCCCTGCTTATATGGGCGTTGGCTTCATAATTGGTCCAAACCTTGCTGCATTGAACTTCACCGGCGGGCTTTTAGCGTGGGGACTTTTTGTGCCACTGCTGTTGTATTTCCTCGGTCCCGAAATTGTCCGCTCGATGGAGGCTATGGGTACCCCAATCACAGGCGAAGACCAGTGGATTGCAATTTCGTTCGAGGTATGGAAAAAATTTGTTCGACCAGTTGCAATCGGCGGGATGTTGATGAGTGCCGGCTACACATTGTATCGAATGCGTAAAAGTCTTGCCGCTGGGCTTAGTCGCGCCATTGGCGATGTTCGCAAGGCTGCTTCGGGCGCTTCGGCTACCGAATTAAGAACCGAACGCGATTTACCATTCAAGTGGGTCTTTATTGGATTGTTCATTGCCTCCGTAGCTACTTTCTTTATCTATTACTATTTTTCTAATGATATAGTAGCAGCTTTGGTTGCAACAATTGTAATGATTATTGCTGGATTTTTCTTTGCTGCTGTTTCGGGCTATTTGGTGGGCTTAATCGGTTCGAGCAACAATCCAATTAGTGGTTTGACAATATCAACATTAATTGTTGCTGCACTTTTGATGGTTATCCTTGGTGTCAAGGGACAATCGGGAGTTGCTGCAGTTCTGGGAGTTGCAGCAGTTATTTGCGTCGCAGCTGCAGTCGCTGGCGAAATGCTACAAGACCTTAAAGTTGGACATATTCTTGGCGGTACTCCTTGGAAAATGCAATTAGGCGATATCTTTGGGGTATTGCTTGCTTCTTTTGTTATGTTTATTCCATTGTATTACTTGCATCAAAGTGATATAATTTCTGGAGGAACTGGGCTTGGCGGAAAAAATTATCCTGCTCCGCAAGCTTCATTGATGGCAATTCTGGCAAAAGGTATTGTAGGCGGCGATATGGCTTGGCCACTGATTATTGTTGGAATGCTGATGGCAATCGGCTTTATCCTGCTTAAAGTCCGAAGCCCGATGCTGGTTTGCGTTGGAATGTATCTACCGCTCGAAACCTCCTTTGCAATCTTTATCGGCGGGTTGATTCGAGGCATTCTCGACAAAGTTATCGCTCGAAAGAACTTCAACGATGCCCAGAAAGCACGAATCGATAACACAGGAGTGCTTCTGGCTTCTGGTTTGATTGCAGGCGAGGCTCTAACAGGATTACTTTTTGCAATAATCGCAGTGATAAACTACGACTTCCTCAAATCACTGATTGTATTCAGCCATCCAACGTTCCTTTTGAGTCTTTTGGTATTTATCGTCGTGGGCTGGGTGCTTGTTCAAGTTCCAGTTAAAAACGCAGGTTCACCCGACGAACCAGCACCTCCATCGGCGATTATGTAGACTTTCGACTACGGAAAATAGATTTGAACATAAGAAGAGCATCGGGATTGACCCAAATTTACATTGGAACAACTTCCCGATGCTCTTTGTTTAGAACTCAGGAAATACTATCATTGCCAAACCGATGAAGATTTACCGATTGGCTTCGAAAACTTATTGAACAAGTGAAATATGCTCTAAAAATTATGAGATTAGCCAAGACAATTCGTCCTATATTTACAAAACAATTCAAAATTTGTAGGGGCAATTCATAACTTGCCCTTACATAACAAAACATAATGCTCAACCATTTCCACTGCATCATCACAACCGTAGGGGGGGACCTATGTTTCTGCCTTGAAATAATGTTATGGATTTTGTCAAAAATGTGGGGGGACCGGCCGGTTGCCCCTACAAATATTTTCAGACATCGGATGTTTCGAAAACATCCGATGTCTTTTTGTAATGAATCCCGTTTGGGGCAGGAAATCGGGTTTTCAGTTAAAACACCAAATAATAATTTAATATCTTGCAGGGGCAATTCCTGAATTGCCCCACGAAACTATCCACAAATGAGAACGATCTGGATGGGCGAAAAATTTTTCGCCCCTACAAAACCAAGATGTGCCTGGGGATATTAATCATTGTTTTGATTTTTAAAAATTTTTGTTTAATTTTGTAATCCTGATTGGTGCCATGGCCGAGTGGTTAGGCAGAGGTCTGCAAAACCTCCTACGTCGGTTCGAATCCGGCTGGCACCTCTTTTTTATACTCAACACATAGGTTAAACAAAACGGAGATAGAATTATGCCAATGGGAACAACATCGGATTTAAGACCGGGGGCTGTTATCAATTTTAACGGCGAGTTGCACGTCGTCCTTGAATCGGAACACCGAACTCCCGGTAATCTTCGCGCGTTTTATCAAGTTAAGATGCGCAATATGAAAACCGGTCGATTGAGTGAATATCGCTTCCGTTCGGGCGAGTCTATTGAATTCGTTTATGTCGAACGAAAGAATTATCAATATCTTTATCGGGACGGCAATACTTTTTACTTTATGGATATGGAAACATTCGAGCAAATTCCCCTCGACGAGGATTTGGTTGGTAATGCCGTGAATTTTTTAACCGAAAATCAGGAGGTCCAGATTAACTTTGTCGATGGACAGCCGATTGGGGTTGAATTGCCTCCCCATGTCAACCTGCGGGTTGTTCAAACCGAGCCCGGAGTTCGTGGCGACACAGCCACGAATGTACTCAAGCCGGCTGTTTTGGAAAGCGGTTACACCATACAAGTTCCGATTTTTGTTAACGAAGGCGATTTAATCCGTGTCGATACCCGAACTGGGGAATATGTTGAACGGGTTAAAGAAAATCAATAAGGAAATATATGGATTTAAATTATTTAAGAAAAATTTTAAAAATCTTTGACCAAAGTTCATTAACCGATTTAACAATCGAGGAGGAAGGGATAAAGATTTCTCTTTCGCGGAAAGCACCGGTGCAAAACAATCAAGCGTATACATTAGGGGAGCAGGTAGTTCAGCAACCGCGAGTCTCTATTCAAACTGTGCCCGAAGAGCCTTTGGCAAAAGAGGCAGATAAATCCCTATCCACACCACCAACAACCACTTACCATAAAATTAATTCTCCGATTGTGGGGACTTTCTACCGGGCACCGTCGCCCGAGGCGGAGCCATTTGTCGAAGTCGGCTCCCACGTTGTCCCCGGTCAAACTTTGTGCATTGTCGAAGCGATGAAGGTGATGAACGAAATCGAAAGCGATATAGCCGGAACTGTGGTCGAGATTCTTGTTGAGAATGGCAAACCTGTGGAATACAACCAAACCCTGATGCTTATTAAACCCGATTAATTTTAATACTATGATAAAAAAAATACTTATCGCAAATCGTGGCGAAATAGCATTAAGAATAATTCGTGCCTGCAAGGAACTTGGAATCAAAACTGTTGTAGTTTATTCCGAAGCCGATGCACTTTCGCTTCCGGTTAAGTTTGCCGACGAGGCGGTCTGCATTGGACCGCCATCACCGGCGAAAAGTTATCTTTATATTCCAGCCATAATTTCTGCTGCTCAAATCACCAATTGCGATGCAATTCATCCCGGCTATGGTTTCCTTGCCGAGAATGCAACATTTGCCGAGATTTGCGAAGCTTCGGGGTTTATTTTCATTGGTCCCAAGCCCGATTCAATATCTCGGATGGGAAACAAATCGGTTGCCAAGGAAACAATGCAAAAGGCTGGGGTTCCTGTTATCCCGGGGAGCAATGGGATAGTGCATTCGCTCGACGAAGCAATGTCGGTTGCCGAAGAAATTGGTTACCCAATTATTATAAAAGCGGCGGCTGGAGGTGGGGGGCGTGGAATGCGTGTGGTTCACGACCGTGAAGAGTTGGCAAAATCTTTTGGCATTGCCAAAGCCGAGGCTGGAAGTTTCTTTGGTAGCCCCGATGTTTATATCGAGAAATTGCTTGGCAAATCTCGCCACATCGAGGTTCAGGTACTTGGCGATAAGTTCGGTAACATAATTCATTTGAACGAAAGAGAATGTTCCTTGCAACGCCGCCACCAAAAATTAATCGAAGAGGCTCCAAGCCCTGTCGTTACGCCCGAACTTCGTCGAAGAATGGGCGAAGCCGCTATTGCTGGGGCTCGTGCAGTAAATTATATTGGTCCGGGTACGATTGAATTCCTTGTCGACCAAGACCTAAATTTTTACTTTATGGAAATGAATACGCGTATTCAGGTTGAACATCCTGTTACCGAGGAGTCTCTGTGTGTGGATTTAATCAAGGAGCAAATCAGGATAGCTTCGGGTGAGCCTCTTTCTTTAACTATACAAGAGCCGAAATTTCATAGCATTGAATGCCGAATCATTGCCGAAGACCCATACAACGATTTTCGTCCCTCGCCGGGGAAAATCACAAGTCTTCATTTCCCGGGTGGCCACGGGGTAAGAATCGATTCCCATATTTATCAGGAATATGTGATTCCACCATATTATGATTCGCTACTTGCCAAGTTAATTACTTGGGGACGGAGCCGCGAAGAAGCAATCGTAAAGATGAAGAGAGCACTCGAAGAGTTCGTAATCGAAGGCGTTCCGACCACAATTCCCTTCCATTTAAAAATGATGGAAAATCCCGACTTCCTTGCGGGAAATATTGATACAAAATATCTCGAAAGAGTCGACTGGCAAAAGTGATGCCTAATCGACTATAACTCAATTGTCGAAACCGGGAACCGTTCGCGCAAAATAAAGATAAAATCTTTTGGAAACTGGTTGTTTGCAAGCGAAATTCGAGACAAATTCTTCAGTCCATACAAACTTTCCGGAAGCGTCATTAATTCATTTCCGCTTAAATCCAGTTCCACCAAATTGTGTAGATTCCTAATAGATTCAGGCAATTCTGAAATTTGATTTTCATATAACAAAAGTTTGGTAAGATTCTTTAAATTTCCAATGGTATCGGGTAGATTGCGGAGCAGATTTTTATAAAGGCGAAGCTTTTCGAGCTTTTCCAATTTCCCAATCTCGCTGGGAATTTCGGAAATGAAGTTTTCTTGAAGCTCGAGTTTCCTCAAATTGACACAATTTCCAATGGATTTTGGGATTGTACGAAGATTGTTTTCGAACGCATAAAGTTCTTCGAGATTAATCAGATTGCCAATGGTTTCGGGTAAATATTCGAGAGAATTGTTGTTGAGAGCAAGAATCCGTAGATTTTTTAGATTGCCGATAGCTTCGGGCAGTTCTTTGATTTGGTTATTGTTCAGGCTCAAAGTTCTTAAGTTCCTTAAACTTTCAATAGAATTGGGAACCGATTCGATGGCATTCCAACTCAAATCGAGGTAAGTCAACGTATGAATCTTTGTAACTACCTCGGGAAACTCACGGAAATTGTTTCCGCCAAGTTCTAATTTTTCTAAATGTTTCAGACGAGAGAATTCGCTGGGAAGCGATTTTAAGTGGTTGTTCCTTAAATTCAATTCACGAAGATTTGTGAACTCAAAAATTTCGGGTGGGACTTCTTCGAGTTCGCGGAGATGCAAGTCCAATTTCAAAACTTCCAGAGGATTTTTCAACAGCTCCCGAAGCTGAATCTTCGTTCTTTCGCTTATCGAAACCTTTAAATTTTCCGATTTACTTTGCATTTCAAAAAAGAATTTGTTTAACAAAATGTAAAATATGAAAACCAGAGGGAATAGCAAAACAAATTTTAATATTAATTTTGAATTTTAAAATTTTTGGTGAAAAGATGGCGGAAAAATTCTGGCGTTTTCGTCGTTTGCGTAAAAATCAACTTTTGCGAAATATGATTGCAGAAACCACGATAAGCAAAAACGATTTAATTTATCCACTCTTTGTTATCTATGGCGAGAAGGTCAAAAACCCTGTTAACTCGATGCCCGGGGTTTTTCAAATGTCAATCGACAACATTGTCGAGGAGTGCAAAATTGTTGCAGAGCTGGGCATTCCTGCGGTGATTTTATTTGGAATTCCGGAGCAAAAGGACCCGCTGGGCAGCGATGCTTATTCCGAAAATGGTATCATCCAAAGAGCAGTTAGAGCAATTAAGAAGGAAGTGAAGGACCTAATTGTAATTACCGATGTATGCCTTTGTGAATATACCAGTCACGGGCATTGCGGAGTTCTTGATGGGGAGATAATCGATAACGACCGCTCCATAGAACTTTATGCCAAAATTGCATTGACCCAAGCCCAAGCGGGAGCCGATATGGTGGCACCTTCGGATATGATGGATGGAAGAGTGCAGATTATCCGACAGGTGCTTGACGACAATGGTTTTACAGATATTCCAATTATGAGTTACAGCGCCAAGTTTGCTTCATCACTGTATGGTCCATTCCGCGAAGCTGCACAAGGGGCCCCAAAATTTGGGGATAGAAAATCCCACCAAATGGATTTTCGCAATTCTAACGAAGCAGTTCGAGAAGCCGAACAAGATATTGTTGAAGGTGCCGATATTGTGATGGTCAAACCGGCAAGTTTTTATTTGGATATTATTTATCGCATAAAACAAAGTTTCGAAGTTCCAGTAGCCGCATATCAGGTTAGCGGCGAATATGCTATGATTAAATCCGCAGGAATACACGGATGGTTGGACGAACAGAAGGTTATGGTTGAATCGATTTACGCCATTAAACGAGCAGGGGCCGATTTAATCTTAACTTATTTTGCAAAGGATTTGGCAAAACTTATAGACGAAGGGAAAATTTAAAAGGTCACTATGCCTATCAAGGTCTTAAAGTTTGGTGGAACTTCCGTCGGAAGCCATCTCGCAATGGAACAAGCCTACCACATCGTTCAACAAAATGCAAACGGGAATAAACTCATAGTTGTTCTTTCGGCTTGCTCGGGAGTTACCGATACTTTGCTGAAAATTTCTGAAATGTGTCTCGATTCAAACAGAACCGAAACAAACCAACTTGTTGAGGAGTTAGAAAATAGGCACATCCAACTTATTGTCGACCTTTTTCGAGATGGTTATAAAACAGCACAATGTATTAAAACAGTTAATTTTATCTTCGAAAGTTTGAAAAAACTAATCGAAGGCGTTAGAATACTTGGAGAGATTACGCCAAAAATCGTTGCCGAAATTCTTTCCTATGGCGAAATTCTTTCGACTAATATCTTCTACCAATATCTCTTACAAAAAGAATTGAGTTGTTATCTCCTTGATGCAAGGGAAGTTATATATACCGATAATGTCTACTTGAATGCAAAGCCCGATTTGGCAAAAATTTCACTGAATGGAACGAAAATAACCAACATTTTCAAAAATTACAAAATAATTATCACACAAGGATTTATCGGCAATTGGTCGAAAGAGACAACTACTTTGGGAAGAGGTGGAAGCGACCTTTCGGCTGCACTTTTTGCCTATTCCATTGATGCCGATGAAGTTCAAATCTGGACCGATGTCGATGGAATTCTTACAGCCGACCCAAAGATTATTCCTAATGTACAAGTTGTTAGAAAAATGATTTTCGAGGAGGTTGGGGAACTTTCGTTCTTTGGTGCAAAGGTTCTACATCCCGAAACCATCAAGCCAGCAATCTCGAAGAATATCCCCGTTAGGATTCTAAATACTTTTAATTCAAAATTCGAAGGAACTTTGATTCTTCCACCCGACAGGGCAAAGGAACTGACGGGGGTCTTTCACTCTTTAATTTTCGTAGGCACTTCAGTTTTGGTTTCGAAGCGTTTGGATACAGATTCCAAAGATGCCCACTATTATTTTAATTTGCTACAAAAGAACTTTCCCAATCTTATTTTCTTTGCAGGAAATATAAACAATTTTTATGCAATTATAAAAGGCTCGATTTTATCGAATTTTTTGCACGAACTTCTACAGACAGAGAAAATCGAAACTCGCACGGTCGAAATAATTGCCATTGTGGGAAATCAAGTCCTTAGGGCTCAGGAAGAAGAGCAAAATAAAATTTATGAAATATTAACTTCATTCTCTGATTATCTTGCTTTACCATTTCCACTCATTGTGTCCGATTATTCCTTGCTTTTAGTTGCAAAACCTACACTGGGAATGGATTTGCTGAAAGAATCCCATTCAATTTTGTTTAGTTAAAGAAAGGGGACGAAACTTTTCGTCCCCAAAGAAAATTTTCAATTATATCTTTTATTCTATCTTAATCAATGGAATTGCCTGTGTGGAGCCATTAGACTCAACTACGACCCAAAGTTGCTGGTTGGGTAACCCCGTAAGCAGTATTGGAATTGTGTTTGAGTCTTGACTTAACGAACCTTTGTAAGCAGTTTGTAAAATTCGGCCAGTGTTATCAACGATGCGAACAACAACATTTTCGAAGTACTTATCGGAAGTAAGATGCAAGTATGCAAAAGAGGTTGCTGGGTTTGGAGCAATTGAAACATTGCTGAAGTGGACTTCATCTTCGACACTGGTGATTCCTTCGAGCCATTGCAATGAACGAGTAATTAATTTCTGTCTGAGGGTTGGGTCTGCAATGATATATGGATTCATTCCAAGAACAATAGCGCGTGAATTTAAGAATTGAACTTTTACTGCACAGATTGAGTCGGCAGATTTAGCAAATGTCATTATTGGGGTGGTAGTTTGTTTGTTGACAATTCTATAAAGTGGAAGCAAATAATTAATCAGATAGCCTTGGATGTTGGTTCCAAAATCCCCTGTGATTGGGTCGCCCGGAACTCCTGCAAGTTTAACTGGATAGGGGGCTGAACCATAACCTTCGCGACAATATGCGATAAAGGCAATTCCGAAATAGGGTAACATTCCTGTGGAAGTCATACCCGGATTGAAATGGCCACCAAGAATAAAAATGTTTTTATTGTTACTAAGGGCATCGGTAATAATATTGGCAGAAGGAGTGGTAAATTCTCCATTTGTGCTACCGTTCCAAACGATTGTTTTTAGTGAATTAAATTTGCTTGCGTTTGCGGCAAAATCCAATAAAGAAATGTCGAAGATATAATTGTCGCCGAGTGTTGCTTTAATTATCGGCATAATAGAATGTTGTTCTTCTCCCGCAAGAACGTGCAATCGTTGGATACCACTATGGTAGACCCTGAGGGTGGCAGAGTTCATATAAATATTCTTCGCAGTATTTTTAAACTTTAAACCAACTTCTGCTGCGTAGGGTGTCGAGCCAATTTGGACTGCAAGAGAAACCTTCTCTTTGGAATTTGGCTGAACAGTAATGTTCTGGGTACCGTTAACGATTTCAGTAGTCCAATCCGATGGGATACTACCGACAATGTCTGCTTCAACATCAAAGTCGATAGCTGCGGGTGTATTATTTAGTACAAAAGCATCAAGTTGGTAAGAATCGCCTGTATTACCAATCTCGATAAGCTGGGGATTTGTAATAATAACAAAATAGTCTGGTTCTTTGATTGGATTATTTTTTGTCCAATTGCCTTGGAGAATTTCTTTCGTTGCATCATCCTGAATGAAAGCCACGGCATAGAGGTCGTCGGTAAATGATGGGTCGACATTGAAATTGAAAGAGAAGCTTTGGGTTTCGCCTGCTTCCATATTCAAAATTGTACCAGTGGCGTCAGGCAACATTTGTCGAGCGAGATAGTAAAAATCTTTTTCGCCATTATTTCCTGCGCTGGCGTAATAATGGTGCTCTTCGCAAATTGCAATACGAAGGTATTTATTTTTGATTGGGACATCGGTTTGGATTTCAACGTTTACAGAGCCGTAACCATCGCTGGTATTAACGTCAAAAATTGTGAATTTTATGACAATTAAAGAATAAAAACTTTCTTGGTTTAATTGATTATTCAAAGCATTGGTATCGGCGACGGCACCTGCGTAGTAACCGCTTGACGGCGGTGCAATTTTTCCATTCACCCTTCCGTTCGGAACACCGTTGATGCCATAATAAATGATTCTCGTGCGGTTCATATTAGTGTCGTAACGGTACATTGGGTCATTCGAGCCGGGCCACCAAGCGTGATAAATGACTGGAATAACCCTGTCCAAGTGATTGCTGAGCCATTGCTGGAAAGTTGGGTTTTGTGAGGCGCAAGGACCACAAGAAGCATTTGTGGCTTCTTCGACAATAACGCGACGGACATATTGTCCATACATTGAAATTGTAAGTGCAAAAGAGAAGAGCATCAAAAAAGAGAAAAGTTTCCGCATAAGTCCTCCATAATTAAAAACTTAAAATTAATAAAATTTATCTAAAAATAATATCAAAAATCAAGTCCTCGCCCAATTTGCTGTTGATTTTGTCAATTATTTGGAATTTATAAAACATCAATTCAGATTTCCAGAGCGAGTTGGAGCATTTTACAGTCAAGATACCTTTACGAAATTGCGAAGGCTGGCAATTGCGGGATATCGATTCAGGAAGAACTTCGTTCCAAGCCAATTCTATTTTAAGCAATGGATTTTTCTTCTTATCGACAATACTTTGGAGTAAATCGCCAAGTATTGTTTCGACCTTTAAACTTTTCCCGTATCGTTTGGCTTTCATTTTTCCCTATGCTTCGCTCAGCCAGCGGTAGATTTCTTTGAATGTAGGTTTTTTGCCATAGATTAATATGCCAATTCTGTAGATTTTTGCCGATAATATTACGCTTCCCCAAATCGTAAGAATTAAAAGTATGAACGACAAGACTATTTGCCACAAAGGAACTGAGGTTGAAAAAATCCTTACTATCATCAAAATTGGAGTAAATGGCGGGATAAGCGAAAGCACGACCGAAAGAGTGCTATCGGGGTCTGCCATTACTGACGAAACAAACAGTATTGGAATAATCAGGAAAAGGTACACGGGAGTGCTTATTGTTTGTGCATCTTGTTCTTGGTCAACTGCGGCACCTATCCCCGAAAACAATGTTGCAAACAGGAAGTAGCCCAAAAGGAAATACACAACGAAGGCGACAACAGAGAATAACGGTATTGGTGGAATTTCGAATGATTTGAATCCTCCAATTTGTTGATTCGAAACAAATTCCGAAGGCAAATTCGATGGGCTAACGAAAAGGCTGATGATTTGAGTGGAAAATAGACTTAGAATTCCAAGAATGACAAACCAGATTATAATTTGGGTAAGTCCAACCGAACCAATGCCAAGAATCTTTCCAAACATAATATCGAAAGGTCGAGCCGAAGAGAGCAGTATCTCGATAATTCGGCTGGCTTTCTCTTCGATTACGCCACGCATCACCATCGCCCCGTAAATAAATAGGAGGATGTAAATCAAAAATGCCATAATGTAGCCAACAACACCATAGAAGCTTGCGTAATCTTTTTGCACTCCTTCGGTTGTTACTTTCTTCGTTTCGACTTTAACTTCCTTTAGAACGAAGTTTACAATCGAAGGGTCTATCCCTTTTTCGAGCAGTCTAATTCGACGGAAAACATCGGTCAGAGTATTTTCGACAACATTGATTAAGCCCAAGCCACCGCCACCTTTGGTGTATAATTCCACGGTATTGTCTTCTATATCTTGATTACGAAGCAAAAGGTAGCCGTCCAATTTCCCTTCGACTATTTCACGATTTAGTATCTCGATATTACGACTTTCGAGGTAGAAGGTATTGCTATCGCGAGCGACGATTTCGGCGCCAAGCTTCTTATCGGTTTGGTCTACCACTGCAATTTTCCTTTCTGTTTTCTCGAACGATAATACTGCAATTACATTTGGTAGAATTATAATTATGAGCCAAATAATAGGCAAAATAAATGTTGTGATTAGAAAGCTTTTGGAGCGAATATAACGCAGATATTCGTTGCTTGCTATTGTCCAAAATTTTGAACGTGGCATTTCAATCCCAAAAAATTAATTTGCAATTTTACAAAAATTTTGGCTATTAATTGGTTGCATAAAACGAAAATGTAGTTATTTCTTTGACAAAAATTAACTATAAACCCTTACAAAACTTTCATATCTATTACTACTTTATCATTTCAAACTCTTGCCTATTTTATTTTTAGGTAATAGATAAATAAACAAAATGGACACCGAAAAGTTTAAAATTGTAACCAAAAGCCAAATGAAGTGTTATTACAATTTTAGTAAAACAATGCACGAAAAAATTATGCGAAATCTAATTCTTTTGTTTTTGGTTCTATTGAATTTCCCAGCGTTTTCACAATCTTTGTCGTATATTTATCCAAAACCTAACACCGATAAGCACTCAATCCAAACACCTATTGTTTTGCGTTTCGACCAAGCAATTGACCCAAGCAAAATTTCTCTCTCCATCAAAATTTTAGGCGAAAAGTCGGGAGACCATTCTTTCGATGTCCGAATTTCCGACGACAATCGCACAGTTTCGATTCAAACACTTCGACCATTTGCCCTCGACGAGGATGTAATTGTTTCCATCAACGGGGAAAAGTTTTCGTTCAGAACAAGCAAAATTTCGCCTCAAGAGCAGAAGGAATTATTTGCTAAATATTTCTTGCCCTCTTATCCCGAAATTTCAAAGATTTTTGCAAACGCATCGAAAGAGACAGACGACATTCCTTTGGATTCGATACCATCCGATTTCCCGAAGATAATTATTAATTCGGTGCGGAATCCTGCACCGGGTTATATTTATTTAGCGAACTTTGGGAGTGGCGTGGACAGAAGTTATCTGATGATTTTAAACAACGATGGGACACCAGTCAAATATCGTAAAGTTCCGCTTCCGGGATTTGATTTCAAAATGCAACCGAATGGGTTATTGACTAACGCCCACATTATTACTTCACATATCCCACAGGGATGGGGCTGGGCAGAAGCATATATGGAAGTAATGGATGGAAATTTGAAGGTAATCGACACTTTGCAATGCAAAGGCGGATACATAGCCGATTTCCACGACTTCAAAATGTTACCGAACGGGCATTATCTCCTTATTTCTTACGACCCACAACCTGTGGATATGAGCCAGATTGTTCCAAATGGTAATCCCAATGCTATTGTTTTGGGAGGGATTGTCCAGGAACTTGATGCCGATAAAAACATTGTCTTTCAATGGCGAAGCTGGGACTACATACCGATTACCGATACCTATGCTTCGCTCGATGGCATTGCCCTCGACCCTGTTCATATTAATGCTGTCGAGCTTGATTACGACGGAAATCTTTTGATTTCGTCTCGCCACCTTTCCGAGATAACAAAAATCAGCCGTGAAACGGGAAACATTATCTGGCGACTTGGCGGAAAGAAAAACCAATTCACCTTTATCAACGAACATCCCGAAAATGCCCCAACATATTTTTCTTATCAACACGACATTAGGCGACTACCAAACGGGAACATCACTCTTTACGATAATGGTGTTCAGCACAACCCACAATATTCGAGAGCTGTTGAATATAAACTTGACGAGCAGAATCTTAAAGCCCAACTTGTTTGGGAATATAGAAATAATCCTGATGTATTCGGGGAAACTATGGGTTCCACCCAAAGACTTCCGAATGGGAATACTGTAATCGGTTGGGGCGGAGTTAGCACTGGGCATATCCGAATTGTTACCGAAGTGAACCCCCAAGGCGAAGTCGAATTTGAATTGTCCTTCCCCAAGGGAGTATCGTTCCAAACTACTTCGTACCGTGCCTATCGGTATCCTTATCCAACAAATCTACCCGAGGCGGTAGTTTCTTTCGAAAATATTTCGTCGTTGGTTCAAAATCAAAACGATAGCTTATATTTTAGGAATGATACAACTGATACAGGAATAATCATAAACTTTACGGAGCTAAACGACCAGCCCGGTTCGAAAATCATTTTGGAAAAATATCCGTATGCACCGCTTTATCCCCGCTTTACTACTTCAACTCCTCTTGTAAATCAGTACAAAGTGATAATTAAAACTCAAAAAATACTTAATTGCAAAGCAAATTTGACTTTCGATATGTCAAAATTTCCATTGTCCTTGCATAAAAAGGACTTAATAGTATGGCGTAGAGTTTCGAAAGATTCACCATTTGAGCCTTTGCTTAGCAGTTACGATTCCGAAAAGCAAATTCTTGTGGCTTCGGTCGATAATCTCGATGGGGAATACATTTTTGGTACATCAAAACTGCCCTCTGCTCCGTTGAAACCGATTCTTACTTTTCCGCCTAACGAGGCAAAATTGAACACCGAGGATTCAGTGGTGTTCCAATGGACACCGCAGGGATTAACTAAATTCTCCAAGTTGGTTATTTCGAACAATGTTGATTTCATCGAGGCAACTGAAATCGATAGTATCAAAACGAACCAATTTAATGCGGGGAAATTGCCCGCTGGTGATTATTTCTGGAAAGTTCAAACATTTAATGAAGTCGGAGCCAGCGAATGGTCGGAGGTTCGTTCGTTCCACATTTCCGAACCATTTATTGTGATTGTTTATCCCGACAGCGGTGCCAAATGGATAAAGGAAACAGATGTTGCAATCGTATGGAAACATAATATTTATCCTGCTTTCGAAATCACTCTATTGAAAGGAACAACTCCATTTATGAATATTTCCGACTCGCTTTATAGCGCCTTTGGAAAATATATTTGGAATGTATCGAATCTTGTTCAACCTGGTAATGATTATAAGATTCGCATAACGTCTTTAAAAGACAGGAAAATTTTTGCCGAAAGTATGCCATTTTCTATTACCGAACCAAACAGCGTCGAAGAGATATTGAATTCTGTTGTTGTTTCTCCAAATCCTTGCAATGGTAAGCTGAACTTGAAATTTAACCAAACACAAATTAAAAAAATTGAAGTTATTAACCTTTATGGAATAAAAGTTTTCGATTATGACTTATTTACTACGGAGGATTCCGTTATTGAATTGAACATTTCGCATTTGCCCAATGGGTTTTACTTTCTTGTGTTTCGTTCAAACGGACATGTTTTTAAAATGCCTTTAATTATCCTGAAAAATTGAGGTGATTTATGAATAGATTTTTCACAATTTTCATTATCCTTATTTTCTGGAATAATTATTTATTACATTCAGAAAGCGAATTAATTCAAAGAACAGTTTGGAACAACCCTTCTCCGGGGTATCTCTTTCTGGCTCCAATGGATAATTCGCTTGCAGTTTACGACAATTCCGGCTTTAAAGCTTTTTCAAAATCTTTTGGATTTTTAAATCAAGGATTTTTGGACTTTAAAATGCACCCAAACGGCAAACTGTCTGCTTACGATGTTTTGAGCCAAAAATTTATCGTTTTGGATTCAAATTTCAATGTTCTGGATACAGCTGGTGCCATTGGATACACAACGGATTTTCACGACTTTTTGATATTGCCCAATGGAAACTATCTGGTGATTGCCGAGGCTGATGTGTATATCGATATGCGGCAATACGTCCCGAATGGTCATCCCAATGCGAGAGTAAACAATTTCATTTTGCAGGAAATTAACCCGAGCACAAAGCAAGTAGTTTGGCAATGGAATGCCATCGACCACTTTTCGGTTCTTGATGCTACCGAAGATATCGATTTGCAAGACAGTTATATCAGGCCTTTTCACATTAACTCAGTAGAAATGTTGAGCGATGGCAATCTTTTGATTTCGTGTCGGCATATGGATGAGATCATTAAAATCAACAAACAAACTGGGGAAATAATCTGGCGGATGGGCGGAAGCAAAAGTCGAAACAATCAATTCACATTTGTAAACGATACTATTGATAATTTCTTTGGGTTTTCGCATCAACACGACCCTCGGGAATTGCCAAATGGGAATATTCTTCTTTTCGACAATGGGAACCTCCGGCGAAATCCATTCTCTCGTGCCGTTGAATATAGTATCGACGAGGCTAATCGAAGAGCTACAAAGGTCTGGGAATACCGTAGTCCCAACAATATCATTTCTGATGCTGGAGGTAGTGTGCAGCGATTGCCAAATGGAAACACTTTGATTGGTTGGAGTGGTTCGTTTTCCGAAGGCGGTCACAGTTATTTGCTTTCGGAGGTTACCCCAACGGGCGAAATTGCCTTGGAATTCCTTTCAAATAGTGGGACATATAGGGCTTTTCGCTTTATTTTCAAATCCGACCCTGTTACACTTTCGGTAAATTCCGCCGGACAATATAATTTCGTCAGCAGCACTTACAACACAAACACCACATTTGTTGTTAACAGCATAAGCGGGACTGGAAAGCTAACAATAGAAAAGCATCGATACCCGCCCTACAATTTGAATCAAGGCGGTCCTTGTTCAGTGCTCCCCTATCGTTGGGTTATTACAAAGCAAGGAATAAATTCTCTCGGTGGTTATTTATATTTTAACCTTTCGGGACTTAGTGGGTTCAACGACCCCAGAGAACTTAAGGTTTATTTCCGTTCGGCAGAAGGTTTTGGTAGTTTTACGGAATTAAATACTACCTTCAACAGCCAAGCAAACAGATTGGAAACTTCTTTCGCTGGTATTGGAGAATATTGCATAGGAACTGCGGGAATTGGAGTGCCAGTCCCAGTGTCGCCTTCTAATAATGAAATAAATGTTTCTTTATCTCCAAAGTTTATTTGGAAAAAATTTATGTCTGGTGAAAAATATCATATCCAGATAGCAACAGACCCAAATTTTCAATATTTAGTAAAGGACACATCAAACATAATAGATACTTTTTATGTATACACTTCGCAACTTCTGCCCGGGAAAACTTATTTTTGGCGAGTTCGTGCTGAGCGAGAAAATTGCACCAGTAGTTGGGCAGAAACTCAAAGATTTACGACTATTTACGAACGAATTTCACTCCTTTTGCCATTGGATAGCACACTCGATATGCCAATAAGTGTCCAGTTTACTTGGCTGGCAAGCGACAATGCCTGGGCTTATCAATTCCAATTGTCGATTGATAAGAACTTCCAAAAGATTGTAATAGACACAACTGTTTTTAATCCTATTGTAACTATTTCTAATCTTGATTTCTTCACCGAATATTTTTGGAGAGTTAGGCTGACGCGTGGAGAACAATATGGCATCTGGTCCGAGATTAGGAAATTTAAAACGATGCTTTCGGCTCCTTTGCTGCTGTTCCCCGAAAATGGTAGCAAAAACATACCTACTTCGGGAACTTTAAAGTGGAGTCCTGTGCCCGGTGCAATTCATTACTACTTGGTTGTTTCGACAAATAAACAGTTTATTAATAACCAGATTGAGATAGTCGACTTAAAAGATAACCAGTTTGACTACACCAACCTTGAGCCCGCAAAAGAATACTTCTGGAAAGTTCGTGCCACGGGCGAGAATGGTAAAAGCGAATGGTCGGAAGTCTTTAATTTTAAAACTCAGTTGCCAAAACCAGAATTGATTGTTCCACCTTTTGCCGATACATTGGCTCCAATTAGTGGTTTGCTTCGCTGGAAAGAAGTTCCCAGCGCCACAAGTTATGAGTTGCAAATTTCCGAAGACCCAAATCTTATTTTCGGTGTTCAAACTTATAAAATAACTGGCTTGACTTATTACATCTATTCCAATTTGGTGTATTCGACAAAATATTACTGGCGAGTTCGGGCTTTAAATGATGAACTCGAAAGCCCCTGGTCGGATGTTTCTTGGTTCCGAACAGTTCCCGAAAATTATTTGACAAGCCCTATTTTAGTTTACCCATTGAATAATGTTCTAAATTTAAAAATTGGTGATAAACTTCGTTGGCTGCCTGTCGATAAAGCCGAAAGATACGAAATCCAAATCGCTACCGACCCAATCTTTGCAAGTGTTGTTTTAAGTGAACAAATAGCCGATACAACTTATCAAATCGGTTCGCTTGCCTATGGAACAAGGTATTATTGGAGAGTTCGGGCAATTAACCAAACTTCTGTAAGTTTTTGGAGCGAAGTCTATTCGTTTACCACATCGCTTCGAACTCCTACTTTGTTCGCTCCCCAGGACAAGTCGATTATTGACTTGCCAATTGAATTCACTTGGGAAATGACAACAGCGGATGCTTTCTACAATTTTCAGATTGCTTACGATTCCGATTTCGAATTCGTTTTGAAGCAAGCAACTCTTTATAACCAAAATTCATTCATTTTGAATACTGCTCCAACCGAGACTTGGTTCTATTGGCGAGTTAAAGTGGTCTCGGGCAAACTTGAAAGCGACTGGTCGGAGACCAAGTCTTTCCTTATTCCAAAAGTTAACAGTGCCGAAGAAAATCAAAAAGAAAGTGCTGTGAAAATCTTTCAGAACAATAATTTTCGGACTATACAATTCGTAGGTGAAATCCTTAAACTTCAGATATTCAATTTGCTCGGCAACGAAATTCTTGAATACAACATTCCAACAAATTCTTTCCTTTGGGACGTTTCAACACAATCGCCCGGCATCTATTTCGTTAAAATTCAAACCCCGAGTGATTTGCTTTTGAAAAAAATTCTTTTAATCCCATAAGGCAACCCCCTTATGAGAATGGGACTGCTCAAAAGGCAGTCCCTTTTTCTTTGTTTTATTCTGGTGTTAGTCAAAAAATTATGAAAAATTACTCTTGTCTTTCGTAAGATTTTAGTTTAAAAGCAACCTATTTTTCTTTACAAAATCGAATAAAATTTATAAATTTGTTTTTTTTCATTAAAAGGTGGGCGATGAATTTCTCTACTATTCTTTTCGAGAAAAAGAATAATTACTGCATTATCACATTGAACCGACCCGATAAGCTGAATGCTTTGAACTTTCAGCTTTTCAACGAGTTGAACGAAGCAATCACATTGGTTGAACTCGACAGGGAAATTAATGCTGTCATCCTTACCGGTGCGGGCGACAAAGCTTTTGCTGCCGGTGCCGATATCAAAGAACTTCACGAGTCGGACGACTTGACTGGTGTTCATTTTTCCCAACACGGCTCAAAAGTTATGTACCGACTCGAGAACATCGGCAAACCTGTGATTGCTGCTGTGAATGGATTCGCTCTTGGTGGCGGATGCGAACTTGCGATGGCTTGCCATATTCGCTTTGCTTCGGAAAACGCAAAGTTTGGTCAACCCGAAGTTAATTTAGGTATCATTCCCGGCTATGGGGCAACGCAACGACTTCCTCGACTCGTTGGTAGAGCGAAAGCCTTGGAGCTGATTCTGAGCGGGGCGATGATTGATGCTTTCGAAGCCGAAAAGATAGGCTTGGTTAACAAAGTATTTCCCCACGCGGAATTGATGCCCAAAACAATTGAATTTGTCGAAAATATGCTCAGCAAAGGTATACTTGCCGTCCGAACTGCTTTGAATTGCGTTCTGGCTGCCGATTATTTGCCTTTGGCAGAGGGTTTGGAATACGAAAGTCGCTGGTTCGGAAAATTGTGTGGAACTAAAGACTTTAAGGAAGGAACTTTGGCGTTCTTGGAGAAACGCAAGCCAAACTTCACCGGAGAATAGCAAAACAAACAGGGGAATTTCCGCAAATTTTAGCAAAAAAGCATACCCGTTTTGCATACAAAGTATGCAGAGGTAAATTCCTTTTTCCTTATTCCTTCGTTTGGTTCGGGATTGTGAAGAAGAAAGTTGTTCCTGACCCTTCGGTGCTTTCGACCCAGATTTTGCCGCCGTGTTTTTCGACATATTCTTTGCAAAGGACAAGCCCAAGCCCCGTGCTCGACTCGCCTTCGGTGCCGGGACGGGAGGTTTTGGCTCCCACTTTGAAAAGAACAGGAAGCATATCCGCTGGTATTCCGATTCCTGTGTCGCGAACAGCTATTAAGGTTTCGCCATCGGCATTCTTGGTAGCAGAAACAATTACTTTCCCCCCGCGTGGGGTGAACTTTATTGCGTTGGAGATAAGGTTGCGGAATATTGTTGAAAGCATATTCATATCGGCAAAAAGTTCCAATTCGGAGGGAATCTCATTTAAAAATCGCAATTCTTTTTTCTGCAAATTAACTGCTTGTAGGCTCGAGATTTCGTTAACCAAATAAAAGAGATTAACCCAGTCGGGTTTAAATGGAATCATTCCTCTTTGAACACGAGACCATTCCAAAAGATTTTCGATTAACTTGTAAGTGTTTTCGGCAGACTCTTTTAGCATTTTGGCAATTTCAATCAATTCCTCGCGGGACAAATCTTCGATATTTGTCGACAAAAGATTGGCTATGCCAAGGAAACCCGAAAATGGGCTTTTCAAGTCGTGAGCAATTATGGAAAAGAGTTTGTCTTTTTCGCGCAAAGCCTCTTCCAATTTTTCTTTTACCTCTGTGATTTCGTAAAGTAGCAGATTCTTTTCGTACAGAGCATCCTCGAGAACGGATTTGGAAAGAGCCAAATCTTCGGCTAATTTCTGCGTGTCCTGATAAAATTTTTCTGCAAGTTCCTCTTTTTCCTTGAAATCAAGTAATTTTTGGTACTCGTCGGTAATATCGAGGAAAAAAGTTGTGAAGTAAAATTTTTCCGTGGAGAAAGCATAAACTTTATACCAGCGTTTCAAAGCATCGGAATATTGTACAAATGTGTATTTGCTCCCGTTCAAAGCAATATTTCCGTAAAATCGAACCCAATCGAATTTGTCTTTAAGGATTTCTGGTGCAACTTCGCCAAGTCTTTTGTTTATAATCTTTTCGATGCTCAATCCAGTTAATTCCTCGAAAGCAGGGTTGGCGTCAAGGAAAATATAATCAATTGGTTTACCATCCTCATCCAAAACAATTTTATGATGGGCAAAGCCAATAGGAGCATTTATTAGAACTGCTTTATAAAAGTTATCCTTTTCCAAACCCACAGGGAAAAATTAAAAAAGTAAAATTACAAAAATTTTGAAAAATGAAAATTATTAATTGCATATAATTATTGCTTATTGTTTTTTGATTGAGAAAGGGCAAAAACGAAGGGTATCCAGACATCGGATGTTTTAAAAACATCCGATGTCTTTTAGGAAAAAGTGAAACAGTTGATTGTTCAGAACTTTTGAAACTAAGCTTTAATTGTTGCTTCTTACTTTTTTATTGCGAAAGCGCAAAACGATGAATATTCAGACATCGGATGTTTAAAAAACATCCGATGTCTTTCAGGAAAAAGTGCAAAACCCTTAAAGCTTTGCAAGGTGCAACAGCATATTGTTCAGAACTTTTTTTCATTTATGCAGAATTTCATAGAATTTCAGCCATTCAGCAGAAACATTTTAAAAGACCCTATGAAGGGAAGCAGATAAAATATCAAACTTTTTAAATCGTTAATTTAATTGAATTTTTGGAATGTTTAAATTATTTTTTTATTTGAGAAAATGGAAAAGAAAGCAACGACAAGAGTTAAGATAAATGAGTTGATTGCACGGCGGTGGAGTGCTCGTGCATTCGACCCAAATCGTGAAGTCGAAGGATGGAAGATTATCAGCCTTTTCGAGGCGGCTCGTTGGGCTCCTTCGTGTGGTGGTGACGAGCCGTGGAGATTTGTTCTGTGGAATCGCTTTACCTCGCCTGTTGAATTTCAGAAAGCTTTCGAAACTCTCGATGAAGGAAATAAAAAGTGGGTTCGCAATGCACCAATTCTTATCGGAGTATTTGCCTACAAAAAATGGCGTGGGAACAGCAACGAAGTCAACCATTGGGCTCAATTCGATACTGGGGCATCTGCGATGTCTTTGTATCTTCAAGCGTTCGACGTTGGTCTTTATGCCCATCCTATGGCAGGCTTCGATGCAAAAAAATTAGTCCAAGAATTCAATATTCCCGAAATGTTTGAACCTATGGCAATGATTGCAGTTGGCTATCCCGGCAATCCCGATTCCCTTGAATCTCCTTATCGCGAAAGGGAGTTTCAAGCTCGAAGGCGACGACCTTTGGAAGAAAATTTCTTTGTAAATTTTTGGGGAAATTCAATAAATGTTGAGCAAATAATTGGAGAAACAGTAAATGTCTGATGGTTCCGAAAACAAAAACCCATTCAAGAAGAATCAATTTTTTGGTGAAAACCAGAAGCCAAAGATTTTTCGCAATCTATTGCTTTGGCTAATTATATTTTCGAGTGTGATTACAATTTATATGATGATGAATTCGGTACAAAAACCCGAATGGCCTCTTCCATACAATCAATATCTTGAATTGCTTAATCAAGGGAAAATCCGTTCGGCTGTGATTACGAAATCCCACCTTAACGATTATGAATTTCATGGGGAATTGAGTGAGCCTGTTAAGATAAATATCGAAGGACGCCTTCGCGATGTTCGTAATTTCGTTACCAAGCTTGGCGTCGTCGATTCCAAGACCGAGGAACTGTGGCTTTCGAAAGGCATAAACATAAAATACGAAAGTGCCGATAATCCGTGGTGGAATACTTTTATTTCGATTCTTCCGTGGGTTGTTTTAATTGGAATTTATATTTACTTTCTGCGGAAGATGCAGATTGGAAGCGGGGGCGCTTCGAGCCGAAACATATTTTCCTTTGGAAAATCTCGTGCCCGCCTTATTTCCGACAGCCAAAACAAAGTTACTTTTAAAGATGTGGCTGGATGCGACGAAGCAAAGGAAGAGCTGGAAGAAGTAGTCGAATTCCTAAAAGACCCGCAGAAGTTTCAAAGACTTGGAGGTAGAATCCCTCGTGGGGTTCTATTAATTGGACCACCGGGGACAGGGAAAACTTTGCTTGCACGAGCAATTGCTGGCGAAGCCAACGTCCCGTTCTTCTCAATTTCTGGTGCAGAATTTGTCGAGATGTTTGTTGGAGTTGGAGCCAGTCGTGTCCGCGACCTTTTCGACCAAGCAAAAAAGCATTCCCCCTGTATTGTATTTATCGATGAAATCGATGCAGTTGGCCGGCAGCGTGGGGCTGGGCTGGGCGGTGGACACGACGAGCGTGAGCAGACCTTGAACCAGCTACTTGTCGAAATGGATGGCTTCGAGCAAAATAGTAGCGTGATTGTAATTGCTGCAACAAACCGGCCTGATGTTCTCGACCCTGCATTGTTGCGGCCCGGGAGATTTGACCGACAGATTGTAGTCGACCGGCCTGATGTCAAAGGCAGGGAGGCAATCTTCAAAGTTCATGCTCGAAGATTGCCACTTTCCGATGATGTTGATTTTGAATTGCTTGCCCGCTCTACTCCGGGGCTTTCGGGAGCCGATATTGCTAATATCGTCAACGAAGCTGCTTTGCTTGCTGCCCGACGAAACAGCGACAAAGTTACAATGTACGATTTCGAAGCGGCAAAGGACAAGGTTCTGATGGGTATCGAAAGGAAGAGCCTTGTGATTTCGGAACGGGAAAAGGAAATCACAGCCTACCACGAAATGGGGCATGCTCTTGCTGCGAAGTTTGTTCCAAATGCCGACCCCGTTCACAAAGTAACGATTATTCCACGAGGTAGGGCGCTCGGCGTTACAGCAACTTTGCCAAAGGAAGATTTCCATACACTGTCGAAGGAATACTTAACCGCACAACTTATAGTGTTAATGGCTGGGCGAGCCGCCGAGAAGATTGTGTTCAATACATTGTCCACAGGTGCTGCCAATGATTTGGAAAGAGCAACAAATATCGCACGCAAGATGGTATGCGATTGGGGGATGAGCGAGGTGCTTGGTCCGGTTACCTTTGCAAACAAGCACGAAGAAGTTTTCCTAGGTCGCGAAATTGCTCAACCTCGTGACCACAGCGAGGCAACCGCCCAAATTATTGATGCAGAAGTGCGCAAAATTCTACTCGATGCATATCAGAAAGCCGAAGATTTGTTGCGAGAGAAAGAAGAATTACTGCATAAAACTGCCAAAATTCTTCTCGAACGAGAAACTTTGGAAGGCGAGGAACTCGATATGTTGATTCGTGGCGAGGAGTTGCCACCAATAAACATCCACAAGCTCCGTGCTTTGAAAAGCTTGCGTATAGATGGAACATCCGAAAAGGAAACACAACCAGTATCTGCTGATAAACAAGTGGAAATATCGAAATAACCAGTGAAGCGGAAAGCTGTTTTTTTCGATAGGGATGGAATTGTAAACTTCAGAATCGTCGGCGAATACATTAATCAAAAGGATAACTTTCATTTCATTCCCGACTTTTTCCAAGTGTTTTCCCGGTTGAAGGAGCTTGGCTATCTGGTTATTCTTGTGTCGAACCAAAAAGGCGTTGGCAAGGGTTTGATGACACTTGAAGAGCTGAAGCAAATCAATGAATTTATGCTTCAGGAACTTTACGAACGAACGGGCGAAAGTTTCGATGATGTTTTCTATTGTACAGATGCTAACGAAGAGAGCAGTCCTCGCTTGAAACCTAATCCCGGAATGATAATCGAAGCAATAGAGAAATGGAATATCGAGCCATCGCTTTCGTGGATAGTCGGAGACTCTTCGAAAGATATAATTGCTGGGAAACGGGCTGGAATCAAAACCATTCTTGTTGGTCTAGCAGATGAATCTTTAAATATCGAGCCCGATGTTTCGGTGAATAATCTTTTGGAAATACTTGAATTATTCGAGTAGATGGAAGAAAAGGTAATTGAATTTCTATCGTCGCCATTCGTATCTCCGCTCCTAATATTAGGAGTGGCTTTTTTCTTTTCTTTCATTGAAAATTTATTCCCTCCATCGCCCAGCGATGTTGTTTTGCTTTTCCTTGGTAGTTTGATTAGCTTCGGTCGAGTGGATTTTATCCCGCTTCTTCTTGTTTCGACTCTTGGCTCCTCGTTTGGATTTTTGACTATGTTCCTGATTGGCAAATTACTTGGGGAAAGGGTTGTTGACGAAGGCAAGTTAAAATTCATCAACATCGAATCGTTAAACAAAGTTCGGCATTGGTTCGGGAAATATGGCTACTGGATTGTCGTGGCAAATCGTTTCCTTTCGGGGACAAGGGCCGTTGTTTCCTTCTTTGCTGGAATTTCGGAACTGTCAACGCTTAAAAGTACTTTGCTGGCATCTGTTAGTGCGCTACTATGGAACTTTCTAATTGTTTACTTGGGTTTCACCTTGGGAAAAAATTGGAAAGTGGCTATAGACTTTCTGGAACTTTATTGGAGAATTGTACTCATAATCATTGTTGCTTTGGTTGTAATCTACCTTGTGTATTTGCGTTTGAAGAAGAAATCTCGCTAACTTTTCTTTCAAAGACCATCTTTGTTGTGAAATAATACATACCTTCGAGAATTTCTTTCAAGAATTTTACAGTATCGGGATAAATTTCTGCAAAATCTTTCAATGGCTCTTCGCTATTGTATCTGTAAAGCGAAGGTTTTGCTTTTAGCCTATCGATTAGGTACCAGTCGTTGTTGATAATTCCCAATGTCTGGCTTTCGTGGAAGATGGCAAAGCCTTTTTTATCCTCTCTTGCATATTTGAAAAGGTTTTTCCCAAAATTTTTCGTAAAGAATGGTATTTTAAGAATCGAGAGAATTGTGTTTGGAATATCCATTTGCGAGCCAATAGTGTTTATTTCGGCAGGTTTTAGGAATCTTGGGCAATAAATTAACAGAGGGATATGAACTCCATCGAGCGAAAGGTCGTAGCGGGGATTTTCGACCACGCCGTGGTCTGCTGTTATAACGAACACCGTGCTATCGAAATATTTTTCCTTCTGAGCAAGTTCAAAGAAACGTTCTAATGCCCAATCTGTATAGTCGAAAGTTGAAATGAAGTTCTTCCCTTCAACTTTTGGGATAATCCAAGGACCGTGGTTGTTTGTCGAAAGAATGATTCCGAAAAAGGGGCGACGAGCAGAAGCAAAAACTGTGTTCATTCTTTCGAAAAGAATATGGTCGGGAATGCCGAGTGTGCTTAAAACCAAATTTTGGGGGAAATCGAACTGCGAAATGACAAATTCAACACCATTGCCCCGAAGAAAACCAGCCATATTGTCGAAATTTGGGTCGTGCGAAACTCCGAAATATCCAGTGTATCCGTTTTCCTTTAAAATATTTGGCAAACCATTGAATGATTGTTGTCCAATGTTACGCACCATCAGATTTTTCCCGAGAAGATTAGGATATCCGAATAGCGAACTAAAGACCCCCATACAAGTGTGAATACCATTGGAGTAGAAATTTGTGAAGTAGACAGATTGCGACTTAAGTCGATTGAAAAATAATGGTATCCCACGACTGGTGTATTCTTCGATTTTACTCGAGGAAAAACTTTCCAAAAGAAAAATCACAACATTGAGTTTCGTTGGATGAGTATCGAATTCATACTTTCTCAAAGGGAATTCGAGGAATTTCGACAGAGAATCATCGAGTACAGAAATAATAAGATTTTTAGTGTTCGGAGTTATGGAAGTGAAAATCTTTTCGGGGTCTTCTTCTCGTTGTGGATTTTTCATCCAATCGTCGAAAAGTGTAAAGATGCCGTTCAAAGCAAGTTTATTGCAGGCATTGTAAGTCGAAAAGAAAGCGTGACCCCAGCGTAGTGGCGTTTTTTTCGAAAGCGTTCCACGAATTCCTATGAACATCAAAATACCGAAAACAACGAATGAAAGCAGTTTGAAAATCGGCGGAGGAGCAGTTTTTACTTTTCGGGAGAATGTTATTTTTCTAAAAATGAAAAATCCTACGAGTGTGATTAATAAGACAATCAGCAAAAGCGGGATTACTGGATAGGATTCCCAAATCATTTTGGTTACAAATCCGGGATTCTTTTCGATGTTGAAAACATATATGTTCAATCGGGTATGAAAGTATTTATAGAACTCAATTTCGACTACTGAAAGAAAAACAAAGACAAAGAGAACCAGCGTTAAATAAACGAGATTGAATAATCGAAGCCAATTTTCTTTATTGAAAAAGAAGAAAAAGTAATTCAAAACGAATAAGAGAGAAAGTGCATAGAGCGAAACTGAAAGGTCAAATCGCAACCCTACCACGAAGGATTGAAGAATGATAGAGAGAGGTATATCTTTGAACTCTTGGATATTTGCAACAAGTAGTGCAAGACGATAAAGCGAGAAAAAAGAAAGAAAAACGACGAGGGTTTTCAGAAATCCCGTTATTATAGGATTGAAAAAATTATCGAAAAAAGAAAGAGTGGCTACCTTCCAATTTTTTCGAGTGCCCATTTGAAAACTTGAAGGTATTCCATTGCAGTTTTTTCGGCAGAAAAGTTTTTTTGCATAGCATTTTTGCGGATAATAGACCAATGAGGCTCAACGTGATAGATGTCCAAAGCTCGGCGAATAGCGTAGTTCATATCGTCGGCATTATATTGGTAAAAGGTAAAGCCGTCGCCAGTTTGGGCTTGCGGATTGTATTCCTCAACTGTATCGACAAAGCCACCAGTGTAGCGTGCAATTGGTATTGTGCCATAGCGAAGAGCATACATTTGGGTAAGTCCGCAAGGTTCATACCGGGAAGGTAAAATCAGATAGTCGCTCGAACCAATTATTCTATGAGCTAATTCATTGGAATAACCTATCTGAACCAATGCTCGTGTTGGATATTTCCATTGCAGATAGCGGAAGAAATCTTCGTAACGTCTTTCGCCCGAGCCAAGTATAACAAATCGATAAAAATTGTTCATTATATGATTTTCCAGTGAATACATCAATAAATCAATACCTTTTTGCTCGGCAAGTCGGGTTACCGAACCAATCAAAGGCAAATCGTAATTATCCGATTCAGGGACGCCGAAAGATTTTAACAGCTGGTATTTATTAATTCTTTTGCCTTCATCGAAATTGTTTGAATCGAATCGAACGAAAAGATGAGAATCGTTCTCGGGCGACCATTCTTTATAGTTAACACCGTTGAGAATTCCGATTAAATCGGCTGCACGATGGGAAAGGACATCGTGGAGCCCCTCGCCAAAATAGGGCAAGCGGATTTCGTTTGCATAGTTAGGGCTTACTGTGGTGATTTTATCGGCGAACATAATTCCAACTTTCATAGTGTTCACTCTGCCGTGATGTTCGAACCAAGAGCCGGGATAAAATTCCTTCATACCGAATGTGGAAAATTCCATTGCACGCAAAGGGTCGAAAATCCCTTGATATGCAAGATTATGAATGGTAAAAACGCCAGCAGTCGAAGAGAAAAGAGGTTCCCACCGATAAAAGGATTTCAAAAATGCCATTGCAAATGCGGTGTGATAATCGTGGGAGTGAACGATATCGGGCTTAAAGTTGATTGCTTTTGCGGTCTCGAAAACCGTCCGCGAAAAGAAAATGAAACGGCGGTCGTTATCGGGGTATTCGTCGGGATTGCCGTAGATTCCCGGGCGGGAAAAGTAGTCGTTATTTTCAACCAAATAGACTTTGACATTGGAATTCGGCAAAGTGCCAACCCAAAGTCGGGCAAATTCAACCCAATGACTTATAGGAACATACAGAATCAAATCGGTGGGCTGAAAGTTCCAATAAGCAGTGTCGATTATTTGATATTTGGGGAGAACAATGACGCTATTTTGCCCCATCTTTTCCCATTCCAACGAAAGGTATTGAACTATATCGGCAAGCCCACCAGCCTTTGCAAAAGGTGTTAGTTCTGCTGACGCAACTAAAATGTTCATAATATCTTAACAAAAAATACAAAATTACGACAAAAAGAGCGAAAGTTAGTTATGAAGCAATAGATGTATCCAAGAGCATTAGGTTTAATGAGTTCGGTCAAGGCAAAGCAAATGGAATTTTTGATGAATATCCACAAGGAAAAATAGCCCGTTGATTTGGATAACAGGAAGATTGAACACGCTGTTTTCAGATATCGAATGTTTTTGGATTACATCAGACATCGGATGTTTTAGAAACATCCGATGTCTTTTATAAGTGGCAACAAAGCCTTCCTCTCACCTCTTTCAGGGATGGGATTAATTTCTTTATTTGGCCTGCCTTCCTCAATAGAAAAATCTAAACTCTTCTCCATCGAAGTAATAATTTACGTAGTCGGGTTTGGTTTGGATAAATTCCACTACGATTTGGTATGCTTTGTTGGAAATTTTAAGGAGTTTGAGGTGGTAGTAGTCGTTTTCGACGCTTGTTGAATCGAAAATCTGCTCGTTCCTATTTGAAAGGAAAGGATGGGCATTTTCCACATAGAATTTGAACTTTCTGGCTTGGCTTTCGAACAATCGAACTTTTGATTTTGGATAATAAACAATTGAAACTGGCAGAAGCACTTCGGTAAATTTATCTTGACGATGAAAATTTATTGCCTGCTGAATTCCCGAACGAAGCACAGGGGAATTCATTCGGTATTGTGGGAAAAACCATAGCAAGATTTTAGACCTTCCTTTGGGGTCGATTTTTTTTGTTTCGTTAAGTATCTTTACGCAAAATTTTGTTGTTTTGTTCCAAGTTCGTAAAGAATAGATATCGACGGATGATAAAATCAAAATCAAGGGAATTAAAGCGAGAAAAATCAAAAATCTTCTTGCGTTTCGAATGAGTTCGGACGAGGCAATTACCAAACCCAGCGAGGGAAGAAGTGAATACCACCGCATAAACAAAGGTAGAGCAGGCAGAACAAACAAAATATACCAACAAACTCCGAAAACTAAAAGTTTATAGTTTCGGGATTCCTTGTTCTTAGCCCAAAGAACAAGAAAAACAAGCAGAATCATCGAAAAAATAAAGTTCAACAATAGACCAACGGGATTTTCTTTCGAGTATGCGAATGTTGGAATGGATATAATTGGAATGTATTTGAAGAAATTGAAAAGCAAAGAAAGAAAAGTGAAATTTTCGACATTTGGCGAGGCGAAAAGATGTATCCCGAGAATAACTTCTCGGTAGATTAGAAGAATCGCAAGGAACAGACTTCCCATTATTCCTAACAAGAACATTTGTTTGCTTTTTTCCTTGAATATCAAGCCCGAAGCAAATAACAGCAAGATTGCAGGAAATGTGCTTTCTTTCGAAAGAAACGCAAAGATAAGAGCGAGAGATGAAAAAATAAAGCCCCAGCGATTGGAAGTGAATAAAATCAACAGGAAAGTGAGGAGAACGAAAATCGAAGCGAACAAATCGCCAACTCCAGCCGTCCAAACAAGAAATATGTCGTGCGAAGGCAAAACGGAAAAAAGCAAAGCGAATAATAAAACAATCGTATTGTTGTTAATCAATTTCGATAGAAAAAAATAGAGCAAAAGCACGAATACAATGTAAAGAATTAGATTGGATAGCCTGAAAAAAAATGGATTGAATCCAAAAAGGTTAAGAATCAATGTGTTCCACAAGTTTGGTATAGGTCGGAAATAATAGGACGAAATGTCTTGGGACGTAAATACTTTCAATGGATTTTCGCTGTAATTTTGCTGTAAGTATTCAAGTATTTGAAAATCGTCGTTAAAGAAGCCTAAATTTAGAACCCCTGCCCAGATGAAAAAGGTAAAAAGAGAAAGCAAAAGAGGGAAAAGCAACTCATTATTTTTGGAAATCATTTATTAATTACAGCGATTTTGTGGACTGCACTTTCTTTCGTTGTTAAGGATTTAGCAACAAGGAGATAAATTCCCGACTGAACATATTTCCCCGTGTAGTCTTTTCCATCCCAGAAAGTCTTTTTGCTTTGGGTATTCAAAGTGCGGACAAGTTCACCATTAATTGTCAAAATTTTAATTTCGGAGTCCATTGCCAAGCCATCAATTAGAAGTTGGTTGTCCTTTGGAACCACAAAAGGTTGTGGCGAGACTTTAATCTCGTAACTCGGCGAAGGTTGGACTATCATTGTTGTGGCAATTGCCAGTCCTTTGGTAGTGCCGAAATAAAAGTCGCCTGTTTTGGGGTTCGATGTGATGTATAGAACTTCATTGGATGGGAGTAAGGAGTTATCGGTAGTGTAGTTTGCCAGAATTTCGGAACCATCGGAAGAGACAACAAAGACTCCGTTGTTTGTGGCTATCCACTTGTTGTTCAAAGCGTCCACGTAAATCGAGTTGATAAAATAATCGGAGAGTAATTTCAATTTTTTGACAACAGGAGCGGAATTCGACAGGACTGCATTTGGGTTGAGTATCAGGAAAAGCCCCGACCCTGTTCCACACCAGATATAGCCGTAATGGTCGTAGCCCATTGCAAAAATTTGATTGGACGGGAGCGAAACCATTTGAGTAAGATTACCCGAAACATCATCGGATGTGTCTTCCAACGAATTCCCTTCGTTGAAATAATACAAGCCAATTCCATCGGACGAAGAAATCCACTTTGTTCCGTAATCATCGATAAGCAAGTTATGGTATCTTCGGTCGAACATTGGAAGAAAGCCGTAGAATTTTTCGTTTCGGTCTTTTGCAACCAGCAAATATCCATTTTTCGCTACGGAGTAGTTAATCATCCATAAAATTTTTTTGGAATTTTCGTATTGGGTTTGTTGAACAATAACCCATCCAGCATCGTTGCCTATACCTGTCAAAGGAGAATTAGTCTGGTCGTATCTTTGGAATTTGAATGTGTCGGCAGAAGGGAAAATTTTAAGCAAACCACGACTTGCACTGCTACAAAATGCAGTATCCTCGACGCAAGTTACTTTCATATAGTAATTCGTTTCGATTTGGGGATATGTTTGGGTAGTGAAATTGACCCAACGATTATTGGAAAAATGCATTATGCCTTCACCAGTTGGGTCGGTGTTTGTCGCCGACCATAATCCCCCTCGACCATCGATTGCAAGGTGTCGAAATTGATTCGAAATGGGTGAATTTGGATAAAACCTTCTTAACTGGTTGGTCGCATTGTTTTTTATAACAATTCCACCATTGTTCAAAAATAACACAAATGCATTTTCATTTAAAATTGTGAAAGAATTAATCTTTTCATTCGATGGAGTTTCATCGTAATAATAAATCAGTTGATAAGTGATGTCTCGAACAAAGAATGGAGTTGAGAAATAGATTTTCCCATTGTAAGATTGAACACAATTTATTGTTTCGTAGGATTCCAAGTTGCGATGGTTAACAAATTTTTTCCCGTCGAACTTGAAGATGTTTGCCGAAGCGAAAGCATAAAGCGTATCGTTTTCAACCGCCAAGAAATAGATGCTTGGGTCGGAAAGCCCATTCGTATCGACGAAGTTTTCCCAGTAGTCTGGATTCGAAATGTTTCTTTCCAACGGGATTCTTGCTATGCCCAATTCAGTTGCAACCCAAAGCCAATTCTTGTAAATAATCGAAAAGCGGGAACTTGTTCCAGAAGGGAAATTTCCTAAACGAGAAGGGGTTTTCAAAAAAACACGTTTGTGTGTGTCGAAAGTAGTTAAACCGAAATCACCCGAAATGTAAGCAATAGAGTCTCGGAATAGTATATGGTTGATTTGCTTCTTGGCAAATTGGGATTTTCTTATTTCCAAATAATTTTCCCATCGTTTGGATGTTGGGTCGAAAATACTTATTACTCCATCATAAGTGCCAACATAAACCTCGTTCGAAAAAGGATTGATAGTTACATACTTCGTTTCGATGGAATATAGACCATTAATCGAGTTGAAATTTTCGAACGAGTTGTTTTGAGGGTTGAAAGAAAGAACCCCACCAATTGTTGTGCACCAAAGATTTCCCCGATTGTCCAAACAACCTGAAAGAATATTAACCAACGAGGAGTAAACCCGCCAGTTAAAGAGTTCAACGGATGATTGTGCAAAGAGGAATTGGAAATTTAGAAACAAAGCCAAAAGGTATAAAAATAATTTTCTTGCCTTTCTCATAAAGTTTAAGGTTTAAATTTTTTCAAGCAGGGAAACAAGTTCAATTGCTGCCATAGCGGCGTCGAACCCTTTGTTTCCACTTTTGCTGCCGGCGCGTTCGATTGCCTGTTCGATTGTGTCGGTGGTCAGAACACCGAAAACAACTGGGACGCCAGTTTCGAGGTTAACTTGGGCAATTCCCTTTGCAACTTCGCTTGCGATGTAGTCAAAATGCGGCGTAGCCCCGCGAATGACCGCTCCAAGCGCAATTATCGCATCGTATTGTTTCGACAAGGCAAGTTTCTTTGCAATGAGTGGAATTTCGAATGAGCCGGGACAATAAACGATGGTTATGTTCTCGTCTGCAACTTTGTGTCGGCGGAGAGCATCCAATGCCCCGTCGAGCATTTTGCTGACAATGAATTGGTTCCAGCGGGAAACAACAATAGCAAACTTCCTCCCGCTCGCATCAAGTATTCCTTCGATAGTTTTGACCATAAATACCTCAAATAAAATTTATTAACGAGATAAATTAAAAAAAATTGAACAAACTCCTTGCTTCGATTTATATTTGCCTTCAAATCTTTGGTAATTAATCAATAGATTTCCCAAACGCAATGAAGCATCATTGACTCATAGTCTTCGCAACTTTTGGTTCTTTGTGGTGGAACAATTTTGGCAGATACCAATAATTTTAATTGTAAAATAAAACTTAGGATTTAGACGACTTTTATAATTTACTTAATTAAAGGTTTTTCAATGAATGTAAATGTTTTCGATTATTATAATATTGAGGAGTTGCTAACCGAAGAAGAAAGATTGGTGCGCGAGACCGTGCGCGATTTCGTCGATAAAGAAGTAATACCAATCATCGAAAAGCACTACCGCGAAGGCACTTTCCCGATGCATCTTATTCCGCGAATGGCTGAACTTGGCTTGCTTGGAATAACCCTTTCGCCCGAGTATGGTGGCGCTGGTGCAAACTACACAACTTATGGACTTGCTATGATGGAGTTGGAACGGGGCGACTCGGCTATTCGTTCGTTTGCTTCTGTGCAGAATTCTTTGGTGATATATCCTATTTTTCGATATGGTAAGGAGAATGCGCGAAGGAAATGGCTACCCAAGCTTGCCAGCGGCGAAGCTATTGGTTGCTTTGGGCTAACGGAACCAGATTATGGGAGCAACCCGGGTGGAATGGTCACCACTGCCCGCCGTATTGATGGCGGCTATGTTTTGAATGGCACAAAAATGTGGATTACGAATGGTAATATTGCCGACGTTGCGGTTGTTTGGGCAAAACTCGACGGGGAGATTAATGGCTTCCTTGTCGAAAAAGGGATGAAGGGCTTCAAAGCGATAGAAATGAAAGGGAAACATTCCTTACGAGCCTCGGTCACTTCCGAATTGATTTTGGAAGATGTAGAGGTTCCCGAAGAGAACCATCTTGAAATTACTGGATTGAAAGGTCCTTTGAGCTGCTTAACCCAGGCTCGCTATGGAATTGCTTGGGGGGCGATAGGCTCTGCTTTGGCTGTGTTTGAATCTGCTTTGAACTATGCAAAAACGCGAATTCAATTCGGAAAACCCATTGGAGCGTTCCAAATCATACAAGAGAAACTTGTTTGGATGTTGAATGAAATAACCAAAGCACAACTTTTGGCTTATAGATTAGGTAGGCTCAAAGATGAGGACAGAGCCCGCTTCCAGCAAGTTTCGCTTGCCAAAAGAAACAATGTTGATATCGCTCTTCAATGCGCTCGAATTGCACGAGAAATTCACGGGGCAAACGGAATCCTGGATGAATACCCTGTGATGAGACATATGGCAAATCTCGAATCTGTGAAAACTTACGAAGGGACCCACGACATTCATACACTGATTTTAGGCGAAGACATTACAGGTTTTTCTGCTTTTGTTTGAAAATAGCAATGTATGATAAAAAACTTGTAAAACTTTTACGAAACGCCTCGATTCTTTTACAGATAAAAGGCGAGAACATATTCAAAGCTAATGCATATTCCAATGCTGCGGATATAATCGAGTCGCAACAACTCGATGTTGCCGAGCTGGTTCAAAATGGCAAACTTGGTGAAATCAAAGGGTTTGGCGAAGCCCTTGTAAAAAAAATCACCGAGTATGTTCAAACAGGGAAAATGTCGTTCTACGAGAAGTTGATTTCGGAAGTTCCCGAAGAGTTGATAAAAATCACAAAAATTCCCGGCATTGGACCCAAAAAAACGAAGCAACTTTATGAGAAGCTTGGCATTCGTACTATTGAAGATTTAGAGAAGGCTTGTATCGAAGGTAAAATTGCCTCGCTGAAAGGTTTTTCCGAAAAGACACAGGAAATACTTCTAAACAGTATCCAACACATTAAGGCTTGGAAGGGGAAAAAACAGCTGTTCGCCTGCTTTCAGGAAGGCGAAAATGTTGCTTCGATTTTGCGAAGCACTCCTGCTGTCGAAGAATTCTCGATTGTGGGAGAGATGCGACGTTACACAGAAGTTATTTCCAATGTGGAGTTCCTTGTTGCTTGCGAAAGCCCCGAACCTGTAATCGATGTTTTTAAAAGCAAGTATTCTATTGCAGTAGAAGAGAATCTGCTGAAATTCGAGACTGACGAGGAAATTTCTGTCGTTATCCACTTTTCCAATCCCGAGAATTACCATTGGCAACTGCACAATTTGACCGCTTCGGATGAATATTTAAATCATTTCCAACAATACTTTGAAGAAAAAACAAACAGCAGATTCAATCTTTTGGTATTCCCTTTGAAAGACCATAAACTTCAAAGCGAAAGGCAGATTTTCGACCTCCTTGATTTGCAATATATTCCACCTGAATTGCGGGAAAAGGCAATCGCTATCGAAAAAGCCAAAGCGAGAGAAATTCCCCGCCTTGTTGATGAAAAAGACCTTAAAGGTATGATTCACGTGCATTCAACTTGGAGCGATGGTTTTAATTCCATTGAGCAGATGGCAATTGCAGCAAAAAATTTAGGCTTTGAGTATATTGCGATTTGTGACCATAGTCAAACTGCACGCTATGCCAATGGATTAGAGCCCGAACGCGTTTTGCAACAACATAAGGAAATCGACGAGTTGAACAGCAAGGGTCTTGGAATTAGGATACTCAAAGGGATTGAATCCGATATTCTTCCCGATGGCAGTTTGGATTATAGCGAGGATATTTTGAGGCAATTCGACCTTGTTGTTGCTTCGGTTCATTCTCATTTCAAGATGACTAAATCCGAAATGACCCGCAGGATTATCTATGCAATAATGAGCCCATACACACATATACTGGGGCATCCAACTGGACGACTTCTTCTTGCCCGCGATAGCTACGAAGTTGATGTCAAAGAAATAATCGACGCAGCAGCGGATTATGGGAAAATAATTGAACTGAATGCAAATCCTTATCGGTTAGATTTGCCTTGGGAATATTTGATGTATGCGAAAGAAAAAGAGGTAAAAATTTCAATCAATCCTGATTCACACGATTACAATAGCCTCGTCGATGTTTTCTATGGTGTAAAATTTGCACGCAAAGGCTGGCTGGAACCCAAAGATGTTGTCAACTGCCTTTCTGTGGATGATTTTATGAGTTATATTAAGTCTATTGGAAAGCAATAAGCAATGGCGAAAAGATTTTGTATACTCGCAATATTTCTTTTGAATTTTATTTTTGTTTATGGTCAGAACGATACAAACTTAGAAAGGATTCTCATCACGGAGATACATTTCGGAAAGAATCTCGAAGGCTTAAATTACATAAAGGTCGAAGCTGCGATGAATCTTGCAGCTCGGTTGGCAGGTAGGTATCAGATTATCCCTTTGGACATAAGAGATTCGGTGGCAAAGGCTTTGCAGGAGCGAAAAATTCTGCCGACGGCATATTCCATTGGAAAAGAGCTATCTGCTTCGCAAGCTTTGATTATTAAAATCAATCGTTTTGCCAATCTTTTGCGAGTCGATTTCGCAAGTTTCAATTTTTCCGATAGTTCAGTTCATACAAGCAAAGGGTATAGCACAATTCGATATTACCAAAAGGAGAAGAATTCGCCTTTGCTCGACCCAGCACTGCTTGCCGCTTGCCAAAGAGCATTTGCTGAACTTATTGCCAAGCCCGATGTGTATCAAAATCTCGAAGGTTCTTTTAAAGTAAAACCTGCTCCCACACTTGCAATTGGTAGCATTAATTACATCGAGGATGACTCGACACGGAAATGGACAATTTTCCACGAAAAGCAAGTAAGTTCATTTTTTGCGATAGAAACAATTTTCGAGATTGCTCGGCAATCTCCCGATTATGTTGTTTTGGACAATGCCACCCGCGATTCAATTTATGCCTATTTCAATCTTTACGAACCTGAAAATTTCAACAAGCCAACGCCCGAGGAAGTCAAAGCACTTTTGGATTTCGAAATTGAGTATTATATAACTGGGGAGCTGTTTTTAGAAAATGGTAAAGTCGTTCTTCGGCTCTATTTGTGTAAAATTACCGAAGAGGGTTTGGAGATACTTGACGAAAAATCTGAAATTGTCCAAGACGATTTAATCGAAAAATACAAAGAAGCATTAGAGAATGCGACAAAAAAATTATTGAAAATTTCGGAGGGTTAGGATGCAAAACTTTGTTTTTTATAATCCAACAAAGGTAATTTTCGGCAAAGATACTATTTCACGCATTGGCAGTGAAATTGCACGATATGGTATAAAGCGGGTCTTACTTTTGGCTGGTGGAGGCTCAATCAAACGAAACGGCGTTTATCAGCAAGTTGTAGACTCTTTAAAATCCAACGCAATAGAATGGATTGAGCATTGGGGCGTTCGACCGAATCCTGTATTATCCCACGCAAACGAAGGGATTGAAATTGTTCGGCAGAACAAACTCGAAGGGATACTGGCGGTTGGTGGTGGCTCGGTTATCGACGAAGCAAAATCGATTGCTGCTGGCTTTTTCCTCGATAATCTTTGGGACGCTTTCGAAAGAAAAGTGAAAATCGAAAAGGCACTTCCTGTTTTCACTGTTTTAACCATTTCGGCTACTTGCTCCGAGATGGACCCATTCGCAGTTTTGACTAACGAGACGGAAAATAAGAAATGGAATATCGAAGGCGCTGCACTTTATCCAAAAGTTTCCATCATCGATCCATCTGTGCAAGTCACTTTGCCTTGGGAACAGACAGTTTACGGGGCAATCGATGCGCTTTCGCACATTATGGAGTTCTATTTCCAAGGTAAAGGCGAAGAACCTACCCTTTCCCTCGATGAAACCTTGATACACAATATTTTCAACAGTGTTGATAAGCTGAAAGACAACCCCAGCGATTATTCTGCACGGGCAACTTTGGCTTGGTCGGCAGTCTTAGCTCTGAATGGCTTTTCGGGTGCGGGGCTTTATGGCGGCGATTGGGCTTGCCATACAATCGAACACGGGATTAGTGCTCTCCATCCCCAGGTTGCACACGGAGCGGGTTTGGCTGTCGTGTTCCCTGCTTGGATTAAATACATTCATCCACTCAACGAACCACAGTTCCTCCGCTGGGCAAAGAACATATTTGGAAAAAACAATGTCGAATCTGCTGTCCAAGCTTTGAAGGAGAAATATCGTTCGTGGGGAGCCCCTGTTTCTTTGCGCGATTTAAACATTTCGAGAGACGAAATCCCGAAGATAATTGAAATTATCCTCCAAGCAAATACAATTCGGAACATTGGGAACATAAAAAATCTGGACTTTAACGACCTATACGAAATTTTGAATATTGCATATTGAAAGCAAAAAGTAGGGGCGAATAATTATTCGCCCTTACAAAAGAGCAAATTGAGATTATTTTAAAGTTAATTTAATCGTTGTTTATATTAAACAATAACCTTTTGCTTTTTCAAGAAACAACTTCAAGCAATTTTATGCTAACTTTCCCAAGCAATAGTCGCTCGAAACATTAAAAATTTGGATTGGGATGCGTTTCGGTGGAGTATCTGAATTTGATTCAAATTGGCAATTCACATAGTTTTCCGTCCAACCTCGCCATCTTTTGGTTTCGGGTATGTATTCTTCAGGAATGACTTGTCGGATTTGACCGATTTGGGACTCATAGAATTGGCGTCGTTTTAAGTCCGAAAGTTTTCTCAAAATATTAGTCCTTCTCTTCTTGACCTCGAACGGAACTTTGCCCGGCAGATTGCTTGCAATTGTGTTGCTTCTTTCTGAATAAGTAAAAACGTGTAAATAGGTAACGGGCAAACTGGCGATAAATTTGTATGTCTCCTCGAAATGTTCGTCGCTTTCGCCAGGGAAACCGGTTATTACGTCGACGCCTATTCCTGCGTGTGGTATCTTTTCCTTGATTTCGAGTATTCGCTCTCTGTAAAGTTCCTTATTGTATCTCCTTCGCATCAATTTCAAAATGTCTTGTGAACCGCTTTGCAAAGGAATATGAAAATGGGGGCAGAAAACATTTGACTTGCTGATTATATCGATGATTTCCGATGTAAGTTTGTTTGGTTCAATCGAAGAAATGCGATATCTTTGGCGAGGTTGAAATTCTTCGATAAATCGGACGACATCTACAAATTTTTTCCCCGCCGGGTCAAGATATTCGCCAAGGTTTATTCCCGAAAGCACAACTTCTTCGTATTCAGTTTCGTTGAGTTCTGCTATTTTCTTTTGCAAAGCATCGAACGGCATACTTCGGCTTTTGCCTCGGGCAAGCGGAATAATGCAATAAGTGCAGGAATAATCGCATCCATCTTGAATTTTAAGCACGACTCGGGTTCGGCTTTCATTATCGACGCTAACGGCAGAGTGATATGGAAGATTGCCATCGGTTTCCGAAATAAAGATTTTTGGTTGGGGGAGTTTTTCGAATTTATCGATTAGAATTGGGATGTCGAATTTATACTTTGTGCCAAAAATAGCATCGACACCAGAGATTTTGGCAATTTCGTCGGGTCGAACTTGTGCATAACATCCGGTAACGGCAATAAAGGCGTTTGGGTTGATTCGCAATGCCCGACGGATGATTTTCCGGCAGTCGGCATCGGCGCGGCTGGTAACGGTGCAAGTGTTTATAATCACGGTATCGCAAGGTTCGCCAAAATCGACAATTTCGGCTCCGAGCTGCTCAAATTGCTTTTGAATTTGCGATAGTTCAGCAAAATTTACTTTACACCCTATATTGTAAAACGAAACCCTCATCTATTTAAAATTTAGTTTCACCTAAAAGAAAAAAATATAAACGAATAAGAAGTTAGGTAATTTTTTTGGTAATTTCTCAAAGAAAGTAGGGGGCGACCGGCCGGTCGCCCCTACGGTCACGATGATTCGTTCATTTTTTGTCAAATTCCATAATATTCGTCTGTTTCCCAATTCAATGGGTTGTACAGGATATATTCCCGGATTTCGTTCAATTCGATTTCATTTCGGATGATGTGTTCGTAATAATTGCGTTGCCATAATTTTTTATTAAACGGTTTCCAATTATTGGTTCTGACATTTTTGATATAATCGTTTGTTGTCATTGTTTTAAACCATTGCACAATTTTATGTAGGGGCGAACCTATGTGTTCGCCCTGACCTATGTGTTCGCCCTGATGTATGTGTTCGCCCCTGTAATTATCATTATTGTTTATATTAGGGCAGACACATAGGTCTGCATTTTCTGGGCAGACACGCAGGTCTGCCCCTACGATGATGATAATACCATGGAAATGATTTGGCATTATAATATGTGCATCTGTTTCAATATTTAGAAATTTGGTATTTAATTCATACCACCATTTTTCAACCATCTTGCCTGCATCATTTAATACCAGTGCACCGTTTACAATTTCCCCAAATAGACATTCCCGATTATGCGTGCAAATGGTCACAAAATATGCACCGGGTTGGGAATAATCGTAATGTTTTAACCGGATTGAATGGCGATGGTGGATATCTGGATTGTATTTCATATTGTATCCATAATCATAATTATCAAAAATATAAAATATAATCGTTTTGTTGGCGATTGGTTGTAAGGGCGAAAAATTTTTCGCCCATACGTTTACAATGATTCGTATATTTTTTTGTAAAATTCTATAAAAACACAATCCATCCCATACAAGCAAGTATAAATCATTAATTCTACGCCTCTTTGTTGAAGCGAATAAATTCTTCGGCAATCGATGCCGAGCTCGCTATGTTAATTAGTTCAGTTATATTCATTTTCTTTTCTACATTCAAAATTGTGACGATTTAGTAATTCTGTTTAAGTCTAAATACAAGGTGGATTGTTTTGTGTAATAGCCTGTTATTTAAAACACCTTAAACTACAAATTCATATTTATATAGTAGTTATTAAGATTCCTTAATCTATTTTTGTTGTTCTTTTTTTAATTTGAGGAGCAAATGAACCAAAAAAATACAAGTTTAAGTTCACAAGTTTTCGAGGGGATTTTCGACAATCTTCCAGTGGCAATCTCTGTCAAAATACTTCCCAATTTCAATATCGTCTATGTTAATTCTACATTCGAAACTCTTGCACACAAAAACGCAGATGAAATTCTTGGAAGACAAATTACAGATATCTTTTCTCCAGACGCTGCAAGACAAATGGAAGAACTCGATGCAAAAATTGTCGCCGAAAAAGTTCCTCTGAAAATTCCTTTAAAGAATCCGTTTGGCAACAATCCAAACTTAATGCTGGAAGTTCAGAAAATTCCCTTGCTCGACAAATCAAAAAGCGAAGTCCAATACATCGTCGACTACTACCAAAACATTAGCCAGCAGACGAGTGCAGATGCAATTCTCCGCGAAACTGAACTGCTTTATAAAAAGATTTTCGAAAATCTTCCTCTCGGAATCGCGCTCATCCGAGAAGAAGATTATACGATTATCGAAGTTAACTCTAATTTCTTGAATATTTTTGAATTGGAATTCGATAAAGTAATGTATAAACCTGTGTTTGAATTACCTTTTTGCACAGAAAAAGAAAGATTGGCAATTTACTTCAACACAGCAAAGGAATTCGATAGTGCACAAACGCTCGAAAGAAAATACACTTTACCTTCGGGGAAAGTTGTTAACGTGTTGTTCAGCATTTTCTACCTAAAATTTCTTGAGCAAGAACCTTGGTTTGTTCTTGTTGTTAATGACATTTCAACTTTGGAAGAAGCCAACCAGGAAATTCTTGCCCACATAAAGAAGGAACAAGAACTAAACAGACTTAAAAACCGCTTCATTTCTTTGATTTCTCACGAACTTCGAACTCCTCTTTCGGCAATTTCATTATCGGTTGACATCTTACAGAAATTTGGGGAAAAAATCGATGATAAAGAAAAAGAGAGAAATTTCGAACAAATTCGTAGTTCAATCAAAACAATTTCGAATCTTTTAGAAAATGTTGCAAGACTGGAAAAACTTACCGACACTGATTTCACACTAAATTTCCAGCAGATTTCTTTCAAGGAAGCAGTCAAGAAAATCAGCAAAGAAGTGGAACAAGCATTTAATCTCCACAACGCTATTAATTTACAATTCCACGAAGAAGATGATTTCCTTTGCGAAACAGATGAAGTCCTTTTGGAAATAATTTTAACCAATTTGATTAATAATGCTGTAAAATTTAGCCCCGAAGGTAAAGGGGTTAATATCAAAGTAAGAAATATAAACGGAAGTATAGAGTGCTCGATTCAAAATTTTGGAGAGCCCATCCCAACAAACGAAATAAACCACATTTTTGCTCCATTTTACAGAGGTTCCAACATTGGGAAATCAAAAGGATTTGGAGTTGGGCTTTCGCTCGTCAAAAAAGCACTGGAGCTCCTAAACGGTAGCATTGAAATAAGTAGTTCCGCCAACGAGGGAACTATTGTTAAGTTCACTTTGCCAATACGAATCAAAAGTCGATAACTCGTTTTAAAATTTCAGCCTGTTCTTGATTGTGTCGAGAAAAGGAACCTGTAGCTGGCGAAGCAGAAGCTTGCCGCCCAACATAAAGAAGCCTCATTCCGTCGGGCAAAAACTCAAAAGAATGTTCAAACATATAACTCCACGCTCCCATATTTTGTGGCTCTTCTTGAAACCAAATGAATTTTCGTGCATTGGGATAACCCGAGATAATTCCTCTGAGGTACTCAATATTTAATGGATAAAGTTGTTCAACCCTAATGATAGCAAAATTTTCCTTTTCAACCTGGCTTTGGCTAATATAGGAAACCAAGTCCCAATAAACTTTACCAGAAAGTAAGATGACCTTTTCGACCTTATCAGTATTTGGAACATTGGCATCATTATAAATGTCGTGGAATTTGCCATTAGTAAGTTCGGAAACATAAGAAACAGCAAGAGGATGACGAAGCATACTCTTTGGCGTCATCAAAATTACGGGTTTGCGAATAAACATCTGGCGACGCAAAAGATGAAAATAATTTGCAGGCGTGGTTAAATTTGCAACTATCATATTATTTTCGGCACAGAGCTGGAGGAAACGTTCCAGCCGGGCGCTCGAATGCTCAGGTCCCTGACCATCGAAGCTATGGGGAAGAAGAACAATTAGGTTCGAAGTCTTGCCCCATTTCTTTTCGCCAGCAGAAATGAACTGGTCGAAAATAGGCTGGGCAACATTGGCAAAGTCGCCAAATTGAGCTTCCCAAAGAACCAAACTATTCTCGGCTGCAAGGCTGTAGCCATACTCGAAACCCAAGATCGCGGTTTCGGAAAGTGGGCTGTCGTATATACGCAACTTTCCTTGTCCCGAAGCGATATGGTTCAAAGGAACATACTCATCTTCGGTTTCGAAATCTATATAAACAGAATGCCGTTGGCTAAATGTTCCACGACGGGAATCTTGTCCCGATAACCTAATATTTTTGCCATCGAGAAGAATAGTCCCAAAAGCAAGCGATTCGGCAAAAGCCCAATCGATTGGCGTCGAAAAATCTTCGAGCAATTTTCTTCTTTTTTCGATTAAAGATTTCAACTTAGGATTGATGTGGAAACCTTGCGGAATATGGGTAATCGACTCAACAACCTTTCGGATAGCATCAGGAGTAACAGCAGTGTTGAAATCGACGAATGGGTCGAAGTCTTCGATTTTTTCGGGCGTAGGATGAACATCTTTCCGACTTTTAAGATTTATAAAAGCATTCTGTAATTTTTCCTGATAATTTCGCTCGAAGTCAAGCGCAATTTCTTCTCGAATAATTCCATCTTGAATTAATTTACGCTTGTAAATATCGCTAATTGGCGGGAGGGAACGAATCTTTTTATAAAGTAAAGGTTGGGTGTATGTTGGTTCATCGGCTTCGTTATGTCCATATTTACGATAGCAAAGTAAATCAATGATAACATCGGTATGGAACTTCTGTCGGTATTCGAAGGCAAAAATCGCAGCATTAGCAACGGCTTCGGGGTCGTTCCCATTGATATGAAGAATTGGAACTTGTATTCCCTTTGCAATATCAGTTGCATAATACGAAGACCTTGCTTCGGTTGCAGGAGTGGTGAAGCCAATTTGGTTATTTATCACAATGTGAATGGTTCCGCCAGTACGATAACCGTGAAGCTGCGAAAGATTCAAAGTCTCGGCAACTACGCCCTGCCCAGCAAAAGCAGAGTCGCCATGAATCAATACTGGCAAAACTTTTGTATGGCTATGGTCTTGGAAATTGTTAACAAGGGCACGGGCAATACCTTCGACAACGGGGTCGACAAATTCAAGATGGCTTGGATTGGGAGAGAGTATTACAGGTATTGAATTACCGTTGGGCGAAACATAAGTTCCTTCGGCTCCAAGATGATATTTTACATCCCCGCTTCCCATAAATGAATTCGGGTCAACATCGCCTTCGAATTCTTTCAGTATGTCCTCTATCTTTTTACCAATTTCATTTGCAATGAAATTAAGCCGACCGCGATGAGCCATTCCAACAACAACAGCTAGAAGTTTATCGTCGGCGGCACTCTGCAGTATTTTATCAATCAACACAATGGCACTTTCGGCTCCCTCGAGCGAAAACCTCTTGTGTCCTATGTATTTGGTATGAAGGAAATTTTCGAATTCTTCGGCTTCGATTAGTTTTCGCAGGAAATAAATTTTTTCCTCTGTCGAAAACTCTTTGAATCCTTCAAGTTCAAGTCGCCGTTTAATCCAATCTTTCTTCTCGGGGTCTTGAATATGCATAAATTCAAAGCCAATGTTGCCGCAATAGGTGTCTCGGAGTCGTTCAATAATATCTCGCAATGGAAGATTATTTTTTTCCCAAAGGTCTTCGGCGTGGAAAATCCTATCGAGGTCCCAAATGGTAAAACCATAGTATGCAGGGTCTAATTCTGGATAATAGTAAGTGGCATAGCCAAGTGGGTTACTCGAAGCAAGTAAATGCCCTCGGACACGATAAGCATTAATCATCAGCTCGACGTGGGCGCTCTTTTCGATTATCTCATTCTCGTCGATTTTCCCAAATTGAGTTACAGGAGTTGTATCAACTTCCCAGCGAATTGGCTCGAAAGGAATATGCAAAGTTGCAAAGATTGAATCGTAAAATTGCTCTGCACCAAGCAGAAGCTCTTGAATGTACGAAAGAAATTCAGCAGATTCAGCCCCCTGAATTATTCTGTGGTCATAAGTATTTGTAATTGTAACCACCTTCGAAATTGCAAGCGTCGTGAGAACTTCGGGTTTAACAGCTTTGAACTCTGTTGGATAATCTATTGAACCAATTGCGATTATCAAAGATTGGCCTCGCATAAGCCGAGGATTCGACATTGTTGTTCCAATCATCCCGGGATTTGTAATCGAAACAGTAGTATTTTGTAACTCTTCGACTTGTATCTTACCTACCCTTGTTCGCGCTATCAAATCATCATACTTCTGCACAAACTCATCGAATTTCAAATTTTCAACGCCCTTTATATTTGGAACCAACAGACCCCGGCTGCCGTCTTTTCGAATAATATCGACTGCAAATCCTAAGTTGACGGACTTTCTTTTTAAACGATAGGATTTTCCATCTTGCCGAATGAAAGCGTCATTCATCGATGGGAACTTCTTCAAAGCTCGAATGATTGCCCAGGTGATTATATGGGTAAACGAGACTTTCCCTCTTTTTAACTTGCCTAGATATTTGTTTATAATCCTTCGGTTCTCGTCCAAAACCTTCACGGGAATCGTTCGAACGGAAGTCGCAGTTGGGACAGAAAGGCTGAACTCCATATTTTCGGCGAGCCTTTCCTGCACTGAGCTGATAGGCACAAGTTCATCGTTGGGACTGCTTTGCACATCCTTCAAGGAAAGAGGCGGAACATCGCGATAGCCGTTTGTTTCCTCGAGCATCTGCTCAACTTTTGGCTCGAAAGCCACCTTGTCGCCATACTTCGCCTTGAAATATTCTTGCCACTCCTTCGACACACTACTCGGGTTCTGCAAATACTTCAAATAAAGCTCGGCTTCGTATGCAGCATTCAAATCTACCATTTTTATACTCTAATCCTTTTTATGTGTTCAGAATGACGAAAAAAAAATTTAAATATTCTTAATAAATTTCAATTAAGTAGGGGCGAATAATTATTTGCCCCTACAAGATATTAAATGATTTGGTGGCTTGACCGAAAACTCTCGTTCGCGTTCCTTATTACAAAAAGACATCGGATGTTTGCGAAACATCCGATGTCTGAAATACTTGTAGGGGCTAACCTATGTGTTCGCCCCTTGTTCCTTCATTTTATGTGCAGACACATAGGTTGGGCAATACGATGTTGATGATGTGGAATGGTTGGAAATTGTGAGTTGTTGTACGGGCGAATAATTATTCCCCCTACTTCATTGCTTGACCGAAAACTCTCGTTCGTGACCCACTATTACAAAAAGACATCGGATGTTTGCGAAACATCCGATGTCTGAAAACTTAGAATTTTCGTAGGAACGAACCTGTAAGTTCGTTCCTTTTCCTTTGTGTTTTCCACTAATGCTACATCCTATGAAGATTTGCTTTGTAAGGTACGATGCTATGTTTTTTAGGTGCAATTTATAAATTGCCCCAACAATAAAGCAAATTATGATAAATTTTAAAGTTCAAATATAGAATGGATTGTAATGAGCAATTACCTAGTTTTTTTGGCTTTGGAAATTCACACAAGTTTCCCTTTAATGATTGCCAAATTGCTTTTCTAAAACAGAATTTAGTTTTAAATTCAATGTTTTATTAATAATTTCTAAATTTGTAGTTTTTAAAAAGTGAAAAAATGAAAATAGCAGTCATTGGGCTTGGTTATGTAGGATTGCCTCTTGCACTTGCAATTCGCAAGAAAACAAATCACGAAGTCGTTGGCTACGACCCCAAAGAAGAAAAGGTTAACAAAATCCTGCAAGGGATTTGCCCAATCGAAGATTGCCAAGCCGAAGCAGACCTGAAAGAGTTCAACATCGTTGCCTCAACGGAAGAGAAAATTATCGAAGGCTCCGATATTTACTTCGTTTGCGTGCCAACCCCTGTTCTCGATGATTACACACCCGATTTGAGACCTTTGACAAAGGCGATTGGGACAATTGCCAATTACCTTCGCCCTTCTCAATACGTCGTTATTGAATCGACTGTAAATCCCGGAGTTTGCGACGAATTGGTCATCCCTATGCTCGAAGAATTGAGCAAACTTAAAGTCAACAAAGACTTTTTCGTCGCTCATTGTCCCGAACGTATCAATCCCGGCGACCCGAAATGGAATGTTTACAACATTCCGAGAAATGTTGGTGGCTCTTCGCCCGAGGCAACAAAATTCATAGCAGATTTTTACCGACAAATTCTTGATGCAGAAATTCACGAAATGCCCGATTTGAAAACAACAGAAGCAACAAAAATCATAGAAAACACCTTCCGTGATATTAACATTGCCTTCGTCAACGAACTTGCTAAAAGCTTCGAAGTTCTTGGTATCGATATACTTAAAGTCATCGAAGGAGCCTCGAACAAGCCTTTTGCTTTCCTGCCGCACTACCCCGGATGTGGCGTTGGAGGGCATTGCATCCCGGTCGACCCGTATTATCTCATTACGCGAGCCTCGAAAAGCGGCTTCGACCACAAGTTTTTGAAGCTTGCTCGTGAAATAAACAATTCTATGCCAGCACACACAGTTAACCACTTGATAAATGCATTGAATAAATTTGAAAGACCCGTGAAAAACACCAAAATTGCACTTCTCGGGCTTTCATATAAACCAAATCTTGGGGATTTAAGAGAAAGCCCCGCCCTGAAAATCAAACAATTGCTTAAGGACAAAGAAGCCGATTTGGTTTGCTACGACCCCTTTGTCCCCGACCTTTCAGATGTTAATTCATTGGAATCTGCTCTCAAAGATAGATTTGCCATTATTTTAGCCACTGCACATAAAGAATTTTCTGTTTTGACAGGAAAATTCCTTTCACAATTCGGGATAAAAATTGTAATCGATGGAAGGAACTTTTTAGACAAAGATGATATTATGAATTATGGAATTTACTATAAAGGAATCGGCAGATGACGATACAATTTATTGACCTGCAAAGACAATACCAAAGAATCGAAAATGTTCTTTTGGAAAGACTTTCAAAGGTTTTAAAAAGTTGCAAATTCATTCTCGGTCCCGAAGTTGCGGAACTCGAGGCTAAACTGTCAGAATTCGTTGGCAGAAAGTATTGTGTATCTTGCTCTTCTGGGACAGACGCTCTTTTGATGCCATTAATGGCTTGGGGCATTGGTTCGGGCGATGCTGTGTTCACTTCACCTTTTACATTCATTGCTACTTCGGAAGTAATTCGTCTGGTCGGAGCAACTCCAGTCTTTGTCGACATTGACCCGCGAACTTTCAACATCGACCCAGCCGAGTTGGAAAGGAAAATCGTAGAAGTTATTAGCCAAGGTAAACTAAAACCAAAAGCAATAATTCCCGTGGACCTCTTCGGTTTGCCTGCGAATTACGAGAAAATCCTCGACATAGCCAAAAAATATAATTTGCTTGTACTCGAAGACGCAGCCCAAGGCTTCGGAGGGGTGTGGAACGGCAAATATGCCTGTTCCTTTGGCAATGCATCGGCAACATCATTTTTCCCAGCAAAGCCTCTTGGGTGTTATGGCGATGGAGGTGCAGTATTCACCGATGACCCCAAACTTTACGAACTGCTTCTCTCTATTAGGGTTCATGGTCAGGGTGCCAACAAATACGAAAATGTTAGGAATGGAATTAATGGTCGATTGGATACTCTGCAAGCAGTTGTGCTTTTGGCAAAACTTGAACTTTTTCCCGAAGAACTTAAATTACGCAATGAGGTCGCCCAAAAGTATTGCACACTTCTCAAAGGCAAGGTCGAAACCCCATTTGTTCCCGAGGGGTACACATCCAGCTGGGCTCAGTTTTCAGTTCTGGCAAAGGATGAAACCGAGCGGAAAAGAATTATCGAAAAACTGAATGAAAAGGGAATTCCAACAGCAATTTACTATCCCAAGCCATTGCACTTGCAGAAAGTTAATCTCGACCTTGGATACAAAGAAGGGGATTTCCCCGTTTCGGAGTCTATTGCCAAGCGGATTTTTTCTTTGCCTATGCATCCATATCTTACAGATGCAGAAATAGAAATGATTTCTTCAACAATTATCGAAGCACTGAACTTATAATCTTGAATTAATGTGAATAGCTCTAAAAATAATAACGAAGAGTTAGTTCGAGGATTAGGATTAGTAACAACCGTTGCAATTGTAGTTGGAGCCGTGATTGGTTCGGGAATATTCAAGAAGCCCACCGTTATGGCTCAATCTCTTGGCTCTCCCGAGTTGATTCTTTTAATTTGGGTTATTGCTGGAGTTATAACTCTTTTTGGAGCTTTAACAAATGCCGAAATTGCAAGCTTTATATCCGAAACGGGCGGTCAGTATAAATTCTTCGAGGCAATGTATGGGCAATTCTTTGCTTGGCTTTATGGATGGTCGATGTTCATTGTAGTTCAATGTGGTTCGATTGCTTCTATTTCCTATATCTTTTCGGATTATTTTCAATTTTTTATCAAACTTCCTCATTTTTCGCAGGAAATTGAGAAATCTGTGCGAATTGCACTTCCTTTTATCGGCAATATTTATCCACTCGAAGATTTTGGAACCAAATCTTTGACAATCTTTTTGATTTTTTTCCTTACTGCAATAAATATTCGAGGAGTCGTTCTTGGCGGGAGCGTTTCTGCAATTTTTACTTTTATGAAAGTCGCTGCAATTTTATTCCTTGTTCTTTTGGCTTTTGGTTTTAGTAACGGAAACATTGAAAATTTCACGAAAGACTCACCTGAATATCTTAGCGGGAAAATAAACCTTTTCACGGGAGTAATGGTCTCGCTTTCCGCTGCCTTTTGGGCGTTCGACGGGTGGAACAATATCACATATATTGCTGGCGAGGTCAAAAATCCACGAAAGAATATTCCTATTGGCTTGGGCATTGGAACTTTAATCGTCATCGTGATTTATTTGATAATAAATCTCGCCTATATCTATGTCCTACCAATCGTGAAAATAGCAGAGTCGAAGCTTGTTGCAGCCGATACTGCCAGCCAAGTTCTGGGCGTCTTTGGTGGAAGTTTTGTTGCTTTTGCCGTAATGGTTTCTACTTTCGGGACATCCAACGGCACAATTATGGTAAGTGCCCGCCTGTATTATTCTATGGCTCGGGAAAAACTTTTTTTCGAAAAGATAGGGGAAATAAATAAAAGATTTAAGACACCTGCTAATTCGCTTATCCTACAAGCAATTTGGACAAGTATACTTGTTATAAGTGGAACATTCGATATCCTCACCGATATGCTTATTTTCGTGAGTTGGTTCTTCTATGCAATGGGTGCTCTTGGCGTTTTCATCTTGCGAAAGAAAATGCCCGATGCAAAAAGATTATACAAGGTAACTGGCTATCCTGTTGTTCCTGCAATTTTTGTGATTTTTGCTTTCTGTTTTGTTATCTTCACTGTTTTCAGCGATATACAAATGTTTATGCAAGGTAAAACTCAAATTATCAACTCAATTTTTGGTTCGGCTCTTGTTTTAATTGGAATTCCTTTTTATTTTTACTTTATGAAAAAAAGAAAATTTGAAAAAAGTGTTCAAAATACATCATCGAAGAGGTAGTTATGCCAGCATTAGTCTACACAATCCATTCAAAAAACCCTGAAAGAAGGAAGCTTCAAAAGGTTTGCAACGCACTCCTCGAAGGTGGAGTTATTATTTATCCGACCGATACTGGTTTTACCTTGGGATGTGCCCTTGCAAACAAAGACGCAATCCAAAAGATTCGCCAAATTCGCAATATTCCCGAGGACAAAGCATTGACCTTCCTTTGCAGGGACTTATCGAACATTTCTGAATTCGCCAAAGTCAGCGACCTTGCTTACAAAACAATTAAGAAGTTGATACCCGGACCCTACACTTTTATCCTTCCCGCCTCGAAAGAAGTTCCACGCTATGCACAGGACCCCAAACGGAAAACAGCCGGTATTCGCGTTCCCGACCACATTCTTTCGCAGGCACTGCTCGAAGAACTTGGGGCTCCTATAATCTCGATAAGCGCAAAAATCGAGGGATTCGAATATTCACATCCCGAAGAATTACTGGAAAAATTCCTCAATCTTGTCGACGTTGCTGTAAAAACGGATGAGTATAACTTCACAGGCGAGTCCACTGTTATCGATATGACAACCGACAATTTCAAAATCTTGCGACACGGAGCCGGAATTGCAAAAGTTTTGGAATTTGTTGACTTTAATGAGTAAAAAATCTGACATATTGTAAAGAAATCTTGACAAAATGGCAAAGGCAGTCCGAAGACTGCCTTTTTGTCAGAAAAATTAACCGCAAGCGATTAATTTTCGTTCAAAGCGTCGTAAAGCTCCTTGAGCTTTTTCCTGAGGTGAAGCACGGCGTAGCGTTTTCGAGCCAAAAGTGTATTTATATTGACACCAGTTTCTTCGGACATTTCGCGGAATGAGACACCCTGAAATTCATTTTTAATGAAGACTTCTCGTTGCTCGGGAGGTAGCTCGGCAAGTCCTTCTTGCACTCTTTCCCAAATAGTTTGGCGCATAAGTTCTGTATCGGGGTCAGAGGTTCGGTCGGAAATAAAACTTTCGAATGTATCCGACGGGTCATCGGCAGCGCTCGGAAGTTGCATATCCGAAAATGTTTCCGCTCGTTTCTTTCGATATGAATCGATTATGCGGTTGCGAATCGCAGTAAAAACCCACGAAGCGACGTTCTCGATGGGCTTTTGCATTTGCTGAGACGCAGCGAGGACATTGGCAAATACGTCTTGGAGTATGTCTTCGGCTTCTTCCTGGCTCCGTACTCTTTGCCGAATAAAGCCCAAAAACTTCTTCCTATCGGTCTTAAATAATTGTTCGATTTGAGCTGTGAAATCCATATAACCTCCTCTATTTTAAATTATACCATTTTACAAGCAGTTTATGAAAGATTTCTGACAAAATGTCAGGCGCTTCAATCCCCTTCGCCAGCTTATCCAAAAATTTCGTTTCCATTTCTTTTTCCTTTCGTATAATCGCAATGAGTATCAATCTTTCATAAACCCTCGTAAAATAGTATAATTTAAAATATCTATACTTTTTTCAATTTTTGCATTTCCCAAATAGTATAGACACATAAAATTCAAAAAAGTTTCAAAATTTTTACGAAAATTTTAACATAGGAATTTTTATGCCAAACTTTTTGGCATTTTCAATTGCTTTTTCATACCCTGCATCGGCGTGGCGAATAATACCAGTCATTGGGTCATAAGTTAAAACCCGCTTCAGACGAATTTCAGCTTCGTCGGTCCCATCGGCAACCACAACCATACCGGCGTGAAGAGCCAAGCCCATTCCAACACCGCCACCATGATGGAACGAAACCCAACTGGCTCCCCCTATTGCATTCAGTGCAAAATTGAAATATACCCAGTCGGCAATAGCATCGGAGCCATCTTTCATATTCTCGGTCTCTCGATACGGCGAGGCAACCGAACCGCAGTCAAGATGGTCCCTTCCAATAACGATTGGAGCCGAAACATCGCCATTTCGAACTAATTCGTTAAACAACAAGCCAGCTTTCATTCTGTCGCCATAACCCAGCCAGCAAATCCTCGCCGGTAAGGCTTGGAAACGAACGTGCTTCTGTGCGTTCTTAATCCAGCGGTGCAAAGCAGCATCATTCGGGAATGTATCCATTATCGCTTCGTCTGTTCTATAAATATCCTTCGGGTCGCCCGACAGAGCAACCCATCGGAATGGTCCCTTGCCATCGCAGAACAATGGTCTAATGTATTCGGGAACGAAACCGGGGAATGAGAAAGCATTTTCAACTCCGCCATATTCCTTTGCAATCCCGCGGATGTTATTGCCATAATCGAAAACGACAGCACCGCGGTTCTTAAATTCAATCATCGTTCTAACGTGTATGGCAATGGATTTGTACGCTTCTTCGAGATACTTTTCGGGATTTTCGACTCGCAGTCGGTCGGCTTCTTCTTTTGTATACCCAGCGGGATAATAACCATTCAACGGGTCGTGTGCAGCAGTTTGGTCGGTAACCACATCGGGGATAATCCCACGCTGCAAAATTTCGGGATGGATTTCCGCAGCGTTGCCGACAAGCCCAACGGAAACAGCACGCTTTTCTTCTTTTGCCTTTAAGACAATCGAAAGAGCCTCGTCGAGACTATAAACTTTTTGCTGACAATAACCATCCTTTATTCTTTTATCAATGCGCTTTTCGTCGATTTCTACCGTCAACGATGCTGCGCCAGCGAAATAGGCTGCAAGAGGCTGGGCTCCACCCATTCCACCCATCCCTGCGGTAAGCAGAAATCTGCCGTACAAGTCCCCACCAAAATGCTGACGGGCAACAGCAGCAAAGGTTTCGTAAGTCCCTTGCAAAATACCTTGCGTCCCAATGTAAATCCAACTGCCTGCGGTCATTTGCCCAAACATAATCAATCCAAGCTTATCCAGTCGGCGGAACTCCTCCCAAGTTGCCCATTTCGGCACAAGATTCGAGTTGGCTATGATTACTCTTGGAGCAAGAGTATAAGTTGGAACAACACCAACTGGTTTACCCGATTGAACCAAGAGCGTTTCGTCGGGCTCCAGATTACGCAAAGCGTCTAGAATTGCATCGAAGCATTCCCAATTGCGCGCAGCTTTTCCATAACCACCGTACACAATTAACTGGTCGGGCTTTTCAGCATTTTCGGGGTCAACGTTATGCTGAATCATTCTGTAGGCAGCCTCAATCTGCCAATTCTTGCAGGTTAATTGGGTACCACGAGGTACTTTAACAATTCTCATTTTTTTCCAATAAAAAACAACAAAATTAAATTAAAAAAATTTAATGAAAGGGTATCAAAGAAAATTTTTTTGGTAATTTCCCAATACAATCCACAAGTATATTTTAACTTCAAAAAAATTTTCTTTATTTGCCCTATTGTTGAGACAATTTATGAATCGCTCCTAAAAACTTAACATCATACCCAACAAAAAAATCGTTTTAGGTTATAGCATTGGTTCAAAAACATATATTAACAGGTGGCGAACACAAAGGTTAGCCCCTACAATTTTTTCAGACATCGGATGTTTCGAAAACATCCGATGTCTTTCTGTAATAGGGGTCACGAACAAAGGTTTTCGGTTTAGCCACTAATTTAATTTCTTATGGGGGGATAATGATTTGCCTCTACAACAAAACACAATTTCCAACCATTCCATCATCATCAACATTATAGGGCAGACCTATGTGTCTGCAAAGAAAATGTTTTGGTGAAATAAATCGAATAACTAACAATTTAAAACTTTATTAAATTTCAATTTAAAAATTGATAAATTTACTTTTTTTTCAGGAGGGATTATGAAAAAAATTCTTTTCTCTTTGTTGGTTTTAGTTATTACTGCTTACAATCTTTTCCCCAAAGATGGGGATACAATTAAAGTTAGAACGATTGATTTCAATACGCCGAAGTATGGCTGGTTCGACTTCCCAGACGCTTCCAAAAGCTTTCAGAAAATTTTAATGAACTACACGATAAAGTGTCCTTGTGGAGAATGGGACTATCTGGCAATGGTCTTTATCAAACAATTCTTTGCCCCGAGTTTTCGTGTCGACAGTTCAGTCGTTCCGCAGTTTTCTTGTATATTCGATACTTCGTGGAATTACACAGCGAAGGTTGTTGGTGGGCAACTTGTGGTCGACTCAACCCCAAAAAAGCCAAGACTATTGGAATTTTACAGCGATAGTTCCCAGCCTACTGTTCGCACATCCTTCCGATATGTTTGGGATACATATTATCGATACACATTTGATAAAAATGGAAAGCCTATCGATTCGGTTTTGGTTCCTCCCGACACAACTTTATATTTGCAAAAGCGGAGGATTTATTTCCAAGACCCCATCGCAATCGAAGAAAGATACGAAATAATGCGTTTTGTCACGCCATACGGAATTGGATTAGATGTGGGCGATGGATTTACTTGGACAATGGATGTTACCGATTTTGCACCTTTACTTACTGGCAAAGTTTATATAGATGCACCAAACCAGCAGGAGCCAATACAAATCACTTTCGATTTTATCGAAGGTATCCCAGAAAGGGACATTCTCCGTTTGGAAAGAATTTACGATTTTGTTGATGTGGTCTACAATAAAGACTTCGAAAAGAAAATCGATAAGATTCAAGTTAACATTTCGCCGCTGGAAAGGATGTTCAAGTTAAAAGTAATCCAAACGGGTCACGGATTTGGTGGGAACGAAGACAATTGCTGTGAGTTTTGCAAAAAGAATGCTTATGTAAAAGTTAACGACACAGTTCGATACACACGAGAGGTCTGGCGAATTTGCTCCGAAAATCCTTTATTCCCTCAAGGAGGAACTTGGTTATTTAATCGAACCAATTGGTGTCCTGGTGCCGAAGTCCAGCCTTTCGATTTTGAACTCACCCCATTTATAGGGAAAAATCGTTCCTTTACTTTCGATTATGATATGGACTATTACGACAAACCCTATTCGAGCGGAAGCAATACCATAGGTCGTTGGATTATAACTGCTTACATAATTACATACTCTAATCTTAAGTTCAATCTCGATGCCGAAATTCAGGATATTATTGCACCAAGCAACAAAGATATTTATTCAAGGCTTAATCCAACTTCTACACATCCCATCATCTTGGTTAGAAATCGTGGAAGTGAAACTATTACTAAATTGAAATTTAAATATGGTATTGTAAATTCTAATGAATACACTTATGTTTGGAACGGCGAAATACCCTCGTTGAGCTCACAACAAATAATCCTGCCAAGTATTGATTGCAAAGACTGGCAAAGTGGCTCAAGAAAGTTCAAAGTCGAGATACTTGAGGTTAATGGGCAAAGCGATGAATATCCATCGAATAACATTGGCTACTCCGATTTTATACTCCCACCTTCTTTCTATAAAAACTTGGCTATTAAACTGACAACGAACAACTACAATGTCCTGACGTCGGAGCCAAACATCAGACCATATTCCTATGTAATAAAAAATTCAAAAGATGATGTAATTATCGAAAAAAACGACTTCCTTCCATCTTCGACCTATATCGATAGTGTTTATCTTGAGGATGGATGCTATGAATTCAGCTTTTTCAATGAATTTGAATGTGGATTGGGATTTTGGTTTTACCAAAGGAACTTTGGATTAAACAACGGGTTATTGCAAATTAATAGCGATAACTTAACACTTTATCAACCGAATGTCGATTTTGGTAAATCTTTGCATTTCTTCTTTTACACCGAAGACCAGCCAGCAGTTCAATATTCGCCCGATACTTTGCTTTTCGGTGACGTATCGCTGAACAAAACTACGACTTGCAAAGCTATCATCAAACCAAAAAATCTAAAAGGCATTTCTGTTTGGAATTTCGATTTGGTTCTTGGCGAAAGCAAAGGATTCGCAATAACTAAATTCGAACCTCCTGCAAATCAAAGCGGAAAATGGGACTTGTCCTTTGGCGATTCGCTTGTTGTTTACATTACATTGACACCCAAAAAGACAGGCAAAGTTTCGACAAGTTTAACCTTTTATACGAATGACAAGAAGAATCCTGTTGTAACAATACCTGTTCGTGCAAACGTTGTTTCGGAAAACTTTGTGCAGAACGAATCGGACAACTTGTTTGTTGAATTAGCAAAAAGCAATAATAATGTTTTTGAATTTAACATCGATGGCTCGGCTTTTGCAAACACTACGATTTCGATTTACAATATTCTTGGCAAATTATTAAAAATGGAAAAATTGAACTATGCGAATGGTAAAGTTGAAATCGACTTGAAGAGTTACGATTCGGGTTGCTACTGGATTCTGTTCCAGAATGGAAAGACCCACATCGCTTTCCCTGTTCTCGTCATTAAGGAATAATATGAGGAAGGGTTAGTAAGTTGTGTTTTTTGAGGATAATACGATGAAACTTTTTTGGAAATGTTTGGATTTTGCTAATTAAAGTAAGTAAAGCGAAAGATTAATTGAAATAAACAGATAAATTTTATTGAATTGCAAATATATCGAAATATATGCTTTTGCCAGATACAGTCTTGAATTTTAGACTAAAAGATATTTACTTTGGCTTTGCTATTTGCGAGGGCATACTCTTTCTGACAAAAGATTCTGTTATAATTGAATACTATGCAAAAGACAGTGTTGTTGGTTTGTTAAAATCCGACCTCAAAACGATTAAAATTGATTTCTCGGAAATTATTAATGCAGAAGTTAAAAGCTCTATCCTTTCGAGAAAGCTAATAATTAGGTTAAAATCATTAAGCAAGATTATCGATACACCATTCGCAAACACTAAAAATAATGCTATTACTGAAAGCAATACTCTTGAAATCCCATTTAAGTTCGGTAAAAAACTTTATTCAAAGCGAGGTCGATTGCTGCATACATTAACGAACAAATTTCAAATAGCACCCTTGAAAACATAGAAAATGAGTTTTAATCTCTGTTTAAAATTTCAATTAGTAATTTCGTTTTTTCAAAAAATTTATGGATGCTTATGAATATTCTTCTTGTTGGCAATGGAGGACGAGAACACGCTCTGGCTTGGAAAATAAAACAATCCACGCCCCAAGCCAAGCTTTTTTCAGCTGGAACTAACGCAGGAATTCTAAGTCTTGCCGATTATGTTCAGCTCGATGAAAACAATTTCACCGAAATCGCAAAGTTTTGCACAACTCAGAAAATCGACCTTGTTGTTGTCGGTCCCGAAGCACCGCTTGCAAGAGGTCTGGTAAATGAATTGAAAAAAGAGCGCATACCTGTTTTTGGACCCACAAAAGAAGCAGCGAGAATCGAATCTTCAAAATCTTTTGCCAAAGAATTTATGATTCGACACAACATCCCAACGGCAAGTTTTGCCTCGTTCGATAGTTCCCAAGAAACGAAAGCAATGGAATACATATCCATGCTAAATCCACCGATTGTAGTCAAAGCCGATGGACTCGCTGCTGGGAAAGGCGTTGTTATTTGCAATTCTCACGACGAAGCCCAAAGCACAGTTAAATCGATGTTTTCAGGAATTTTCAAGGAAGCGGGCAAGAAAGTTGTAATCGAAGAATACCTCGAAGGCGACGAGGCTTCGATTCTTGCCTTAACCGATGGTAGTGATTATATAATCCTTCCAACAGCTCAAGACCATAAGCGTATTTTCGATAACGACCAAGGCAAAAACACTGGTGGGATGGGCTCTTACGCCCCAACCCCGCTTATATCGAACGACTTGATTGCCGAAATCGAAGCAAGTATTATCCGCCCAGCTATAAAGGGAATGGCAGACGAAGGATATCCCTTCGCAGGTTGCTTGTATGCTGGGTTGATGATTCACCAAAACAAGCCAAAGGTGGTTGAATTCAATTGCCGATTTGGAGACCCCGAAACCCAAGCCGTGTTGCCTTTATTGCAAGGGGATTTCTCTTCCCTGCTCTACTCAATTGCCGAGGGGAAATTAAACAAATCTTATTATGCTGGTTACGAAAATAAATATGCCTGCTGTGTCATTTTGGCTTCGAAGGGCTATCCCGATAGCTTCGAAAAAGGCTTTGAAATCACTGGAATAGAAAATGCGGAGAATTCTGGCTGCATCGTATTCCACTCGGGCACGAAAAAATTCAATGGAAAAATCGTAACCGATGGTGGAAGGGTTCTCGGTGTTGTAGGAATCTCCCCTTCCCTCGAAGCTTCCATAGCCAAAGCATACGAAGGAGCCAAACTCATCAATTTCCAAAACAAATACTACCGAACCGACATCGGCAAAAAAGGCTTAAGGTATATCAAATAGCTCGCAGTGGAAAAGTTTCAGAATTGCAGACAAAGGAGATAAGAGATCCATTAAAAATAAAGTTATTTAACAAGTTGTTCCTTAGTTCGATAAAGACATCGGATGTTTAGCAAACATCCGATGTCTATCCAAATTGTTCCAAAGCACTTCGAGTTTCGTTGTCTATGAGCTTTTAATTTCGACCAGAGCAATCTTGTAGCCCCAGATGATTTCACGCGCCAGGTAAATGCTACCAATTACCACAGCAAACATTCCTAATAGGAAGATAACAAAGGTCTCAGCCCGTAGGTCGATATGGAAAGCATAACTGAAACCAATCAAAAGTGATGTTAAAACATACAGAGCAATGGCAATAGTATAGGAAAGAACTGCTCTAACAATGAATGGGATTCTTCGTTCGAATAAATCCAGTTGCTGTTTTACGGACTCCAAGCGAGAAATCACCTGCTCATTAGTCAAATTCGACCTAACACCTTCCGATAAATCTCGTTTTTCCTCGTTCAATTGTCGTATCCTATCTACAACAGCAGAATACTTATTGTTGGTAACAAGCAACATCAGGGAGCAAGCCGAAACCATTACCCCCGGGGCAAGCATTGTTTGAATTAATTCCGCAATCGACGGACTCATCTTCATCCTCTCTATATGTAACCAAATTGTTGTTTGTCGAATAAATGACAAAATTATTTTGATTCAAAACTTACCTCCCGGAAGTAAAATAGGAGGCATTGGCAAAACCTACGATTTCATCGAAGCCGCCAAAACCCGGGTTGCGGTAGTACACAAATGCGAGAAATGTTTGGGAACTTGTTACCGTGTTCCCTTCGAATTCATCGTACGACACACGAATAACATTGCCATCGTCGCCCAAACTGCCGGTTGCATACAAATAATTATGACGGGCACGACGAACCCACTGCCTCAACTTAAAAATCCTTTCGTTCTCGTCGTAATACATCCTCCAATCCCTCGAAGGTCTCCAGTTGTTGAATGAACCGACAAGGAAAACTTCCTCGTTTGTTTCCCAGCCTTCGGGGTCCAGAACAAATTCAACATAAACATAATCATCATAATTAGGACTTACAAAACTTGTAATCATCGCACCATCGTCGTGCGGTTCGAAGTAGCTTCCCCTTCGGCGAATATCGGAAATTGGAAGGCGAACAGGTGCATTCATCGAAGGATACAACGCAAGATTCGTCAGGTCGATAACACGATAGCCATTTTCAGCAGGCACACCATCGATTCGGAAAACCTTGCCATTCGACACAAAACCAAAAACAGAGGTAGAAAATTTATATTTAAAGTAATCTGTCGATGGCGCATTCATCGAAATAACAATAGGTTCATACCATCGGTGATTTCGGTAGAGCACGACGGAATGCAAGTAGCTTTCGATTAGCTTGGCACGACCTGCAGCAGTAACCAGAACTTCGATATCGTATGCCGATGCTGTTACGTTTCGTTCGGGCTTGTAAAAGTCGGAATAGAACCGCATTTCTACATTTGCGATTGGATTGACAACAAAGAAGCGGGCTTCTGCCAAAACTACATCGGGCTCGGAATAATCGAACAATTTCACCTTCCAGTTGCCCGAGTATTTAAATTTCACCTGCTCGTTTGGAATGATAATTTTCCCACGAAAGTTGTAATATTTTGAACTAATCGGGGCTGACTCCCAGAAAATATTGCTTGTTCGGTACGCAGTTGCCTCGTTGATAAAGATGTTTTCATCCTCTTTCCAATCGTAAGAGCAGTGCACAAAACGTGCAAAGAGGCTTGGCGGAACTTTGCTCGCAACGTCGAATTCAATAACGATTTTGTCGCTTTTCAAACCTGTGGAAACTGCAGTTCTCTCATCGCCAACGACGATTACTGGTGGGTCGAGTTCGCTCTTCTCACCATAAACTCTGATAAATCTTATAATAGGTTTGGAAAAATCGGGAAGGGACGAAAGGTTGGCTTTATTTTCCTGTGCTAAAACCCAAGAAAAATGGGAAAATAAAAGCAAAAGAAGGAAATGCAATCTCATCAGAAACTATATCTGTAAATAATTCCAAAGCCAAACCAAAGAATAGCAGGATTATGCTTGTTCGCTATATTTTGTTTCTGTGTGGCATTTTCGAAAGAAAGCACTGGGTCGCTTTCAGGATAGTTTTTGTAAATCTTTTTCAAAGGATAGCGTAAAAGGAAACTCGCACAAATTGAATTTTCTTCATCAGAGTAAAGATTGAAAGAATACCCCAGCAAGCAATCGAACACCGAAGCAAGATTTTCAGTAGGGATTTCACTCTTGAACTTGCCACCAACAGGATACTTGTATCCAAATCCGAAAGTGACGCCAAAAGTGCTGAAAAGAACATCAAGCGACAAGTAATTAATCATAAAATCGAATGAATTGCTCGAAGATAAGAATTCAGTAGCCAAATTTTGCGATTTTATTTTGAAGACCTGCGAAAGAAATCCCGCCTGAACTCCCAATGTAGTATGCGAAGTATCATTAAGTATTTTCTGAAATGCTGCAAATACAGATGGTATCGGATTAAATGAGAGCACATTTTCCCGTGATGGTGCGGTTACGATATTCAATCCACCGCTACCATAAGCAGAAATGGAAATAAAATAAGAACTTGGGGAAGTCGACAATGAGTCAACTTCCCCGAAAAGAACATAGAAGGGCAAGAAAAGAAGAACTAAACTTTTTTTAATCGCAGTCATATAATCAATTGACATATTTAAGTGCTTCTTCGGCTGCTTCGATAAGCGGTTTAGGTGAAATATTCGAGCCAACAGCATTCTGCATCCAAACTTGTGGCGTCAGCCTTCCCTGCGTCAATATTCGGTAGAGTTCGCTTGCAAAGTCTTTCCCTTCGAGATATTTTTCAATTTGGAATTCAATCAAATGTCCAAGTGGATATGCTGGCAAATACAATGGATAATCAATCATATGGGAATATATTGCAAGAATTGGTTCATCTTTTTTACCAATAACAGGAGCATAATATTTATTCCAAACTTCTTTTGCGATTTTGATTACAGCCTCTTTCAATTCCGAAGGAGTAGCGTTGGGATTTTTATACATCCAATTCCAAACATACATATCGACAAGTGCAACGCCCATAATTTCGTAGGCAGACCAGAAATTGTCCAATGCGGTCATATATTTGCTTAACGGGTCAGGATTCTTAATCCCGAGCAGGTCGAGGTCTCGCTTCTGGAAAATGAATGCCATAGCTTCGGTGAAAGCCGTGTTCGGCACTCCCGAAAGCATATAGTAATCGACCTTTTGCAATGTGAGCGTTTGCTCAACATTATGTCCAAACTCGTGGATAGCGATATTATATCCCTTGTAATCCATTCCTTCTTTGCCGATTCGAGTTCGCAGATGTGCCTTTTCGCTTCTCATTTGTGGTCCCCAAGCGTGGCCAGCCCCACGAGCAGGGTCAACTTCCACACGCGAAGCAATGAAATTAGCAAGTTCGCTCGAAAAGCCTAATTTCATCAAAATATTCGGCAAATCTGCTGCAAAGGCTTGGTTATTTGGATACTTCTTGCGTGTAATTTCGGTTAGCTGGTTTTCGTCCAAGGTGCTGCGGGCTTTGAAACCATCGTACCAAATGTCGAACGGCTCGAGTGGTCTATTCAACCGCTTCTGGATTAAGTCCGCCACTTTCTTCACCGCTGGCGAGGAAAGCAACTCCACAAAAAGCTTCTCGATTTCGCTTTCCGAAATCTCGAATTCAAGGTCAAATTTCCGACTAATGTATGTTGGATATTCAGGATAAAATTTATCGACCGCTTTTCGCACCAAGAAATTATCCAACAAATGCTTGTAGCGAGTATCGGGCTCTGGTTTAAATGGAACTTCTTTATTATCCTTATACAATTTGTTCTTAAATGGATTCCACTGATATTCAGGATTATTGATTACCTGCTCGGGAATACTCTGGGCAACGATATGTTTCATTACTTCGTAAATCATCTTCTGCTTGAATAAGCCATCCTCTTTGCCATATTGCGATTTTATCTCATCCCGCAAGTTCCAGTGGGAAATTAGCTTTTTATCTTTGGGGAAATAAGTTTTGAAGTTGTCGTCAACAAGATTTCCAACATAAATGTTATATTGCGAGATGTATGAATCGGCTTTGGTGGTTACTTCCGAAATCTTCTGCAAATATTCGCTGGGGACACGCGAAGTGAAGATATCGCCCATTCGTGCATAAGCCCATTGTTTCCGAGACCATTTCAATCCCAACTCGTTCTTTTCTTTCAAAGAGTAATTTGGGAAGTTCAAAATCACATAGAAAGCAATTTTGTTCTTAAAGAAATCGTTGGTCAAATTTGCCGAGGGGTCGTATCCAGCAAACATCAAATCGATGGGATAGATTTCGCCAAGGTCGAGATGCAATTGCCGATTGAGTTCCAGCGTTATCTTGTTGAAATGTCCTCCAATCACTTCGAAGTAATTTGAAATTCGAGTGAAAATCGTGTCCAAAGTATCGCCAGCGGGAACGAAATTATTCAAGCAGAATTCGAAAAAGTCCTTTTTGCTACCATCCTCTTCTGTCCAAAAATTCGCCATTTGATTAATGCTTTTTTCAACTCGTGGACGCTCGTTTTCCCCATACTTTTCAATTAGGGCTTTGATGGTCTTTTGAACTGTGGTTCTGTCGATAAATTTTTTCATTTCTTCTTCTTTGTTTGTTGAGCAAAAAGTAAAAAAGAAAATAGAAGCTACCAGAAGAACAAAATATTTTTTCATAATCCTAACCCGATTATTTAAAGAATTACAAAATTAAGAAATGTTTGAAATTAAAAGTGGGATTTTGGGCGAGCTACGGGGCTCGAACCCGTGACCCTCAGAGCCACAATCTGATGCTCTCCCAACTGAGCTAAGCTCGCCATATAATCAGTTGCAAAATTAATAAATTTTAAATAATTAGGCAAATCTTTATTGTCTTTCAAAACTTTGTTATCGCCTAATTTGCTTACAATATACTTTTTTTATATCAAACGAAATTAAACTCGAACAATTTGTTCAAAAATTAAACAAAAGGCAGTTTAACAACTTTTGCGGCAAAGAGTTTGCCTCGGGACTCTATCTGAATTTCGGTGCCTTCGTTCGAAAATTCTGTTTGCACATAACCCATACCAATTGGTTTTTCGAGCATCGGCGAAATGTTCCCGCTCGTAACATAGCCGATTTCCTTACCTTGAGAATATATCTTGTAGTTATGTCTGGGAATGAAGCGGTTTTCATCCGATACAAAACCGACAAGAAGGCGGCGTGGTCCTTCTTCTTTTACTTTTGCAATGACTTCGGAGCCGTTGAAAGGTCCTTTTTCCAGCTTAGTAATCCAGCCCAAACCAGCCTCGATTGGATTCGTTGTCTCATCAATATCATTCCCATAAAGGCAATATCCTTTCTCCAACCTCAAAGTATCGCGACAACCAAGTCCCACTGGTTCAATGTTGAACTCCTTACCAGCCTCGAATATTGCATCCCAAACGTGTTTGGCTACGGAAAAATCGCCTCGGAAGTACAATTCAAATCCCAATTCACCAGTGTAACCGGTTCGGGAGATAATCATATCGACATCGGCAAGTTTACCATTTTGAAAAGTGTAATACTTCATCGAATTCAAATCCGTATCAGTTAGCTTTTGCAATGTCTTAAGCGAATTCGGTCCTTGCACAGCCAAAAGATTAATTTCATCGCTGATATTTTTCAGTTGTACATCAAAATCTTTGGCATTTTCCAAACACCAATTGAAATCCTTTTCAATATTTGCAGCATTGACCACAAACATAAATTTGTTTTCATCCAAGCGGTAAACGAGCAAATCGTCGACAATTCCGCCGTGATGATAACACATTGCGGAATATTGAACTTTGCCCGGGAAAAGTTTACTTGCATCGTTTGTGGTAACTTTCTGGACAAAAGCAAGTGCGTCGGGACCGAAAATTTCAAATTCGCCCATATGCGAAACATCGAAAACACCGACACTGGTTCGAACAGCCTTATGCTCGAAAATTATTCCGTTTTTATACTGGATTGGCATTTCAAATCCAGCAAATTCAACCATTTTGGCTCCGAGTTCCTTGTGGATTGCATTGAAAATTGTTAACTTCATTTTTCAACCTTGCTATGTTAAAATTTGCAATTTAGTAAGTAATAAACATTTCGATACGCTGTAATTTCTTTTTCCCAAAACCTTTGATTTTCAACAAATCTTCTTTGCTTTTAAACTTATTTTGCTTACGAAACTCTATTATCTGTTGAGCAGTTTTTTCGCCTATCCCGGGTAGCCTCATCAATTCAACTCTGGATGCTGTGTTGATATTGATTTTTACGGTGTCGCCCGGTTGAAGCTTGGCAAACAAGTTTCTGTTTCCCTTGAAATTCGAATTCGAGGTATCGACAGGGTTCCCGTGAATATCTGTTCCCGTATAGGTTTTGCTTTCCTCCAGTGCAAGGCTGTCTATCATCCGAGAAATTTTCTCGACAGCGTTATCGTTGGTTTCATTAACATTAGTAAGCTTCCGAATGCTGCTTACTAACAAAGCAACGAACAAAAGAAAGACAAATATTATTTCTTGCTTTGTAAAATAAAGGTTGTTCCTGAAAAAGTTCTGAAACTTCTTGATAAAATCAAGCATTAGCCATTTTATTTGGTTTCAGTGGAGTCTATTGACTTTGATTTTTTTCTTTTCGTGGAATTAGTCGTTGGATTTTTTGGCTTTGAATTAATCGTTTTCGAGAAATTCTTATAGGCTTCGAGTCTTACTTGCTCTACTTTCTGCTGTAATTCTTTTTGGAGTTTTTCGATTCGCTTCCTTTCCTGTTCAATTACTTTATCCACCTCTTGCTTTGCTTTGAGTTTGGCTTTTTCGACATCGATTCGTGCTTTTTCTTTTGCAATAGCAACTTTTCTACGCATCTCCTCTTTGGCTTCATTAAGTTTTTGTCGCATTTCCATTTTGGCTTGCCGAACTTTTTCCGAAGCTTCTTTTTGCAACTTTCGGATTAATGCATAGGATGAAAGAGAATCTTTGTTTGCCAAAGGCTTTTCCTTTCTAATCTTTTTGCCTCGGGAGTATTTAATGGTGTCATCATTCTGCACAAGTTTGCTTTCTTTGGTTTTCTTCCGCGATTGGGAATAAGCCATTGGTTCAAATGCAAATATTAAAAGCAACGAAAGGATTAACAGAAAAGTTGATTGTTTCATAACCAACCAATAATTTTTAATACATTTACAACATTGCAAATTATTCAATTTTTCTTCGTGCAAAGTTGAAAATATAATTAAAATTTATGCCAAGAACAAAATTCTTCCCGATTTGTTCACCTTCGTAAAACTGATAAATGGGAAGTTCGAAGAATGGGGAAACCGAAAACTCATCAGTTCGGAAAGTTATTCTTGGAACTAACTCAAGAACTTTGGTTCCAGAGTTAGTATAGGTTGAATCATTGAATTTGTCCTTAAAATGTATTTGGTTGCGAAGTTCCACAATTGAATAAAAGTTGTCGGAAAATCTTTTTGAAAGAAGGAATGAAGTCAAAAGATTTGGTCCAAAAAAGTAATTCAATGAATTCTCGAATTGGTAATCGAAACGGACAAAGAGAAGAAGGTTCAGATTTTCTTGCGGAAAGGATTTCTGTGCAAAAGCCATTGCGTAAAGCCCGAACGAACCATCCGATGGTTGAATAACAACGGGATGGTTTTCAATATCTTGGAACTTCATCAAAGGGAAGCGAAATCCAAGCCCAAGATTAGAGATAAAATCGGAAGTTTCTGTTTCGTAAATATTACGCCGGAGCCCTAAAGATGCAGAGGAAAATCCGTAGCCTTTGCTTCGGAAGCCATACTGGTAGAGTGACCGAACTGAATAGGAAATGTCGAAATCAAAAGATGTATATGCATCCAGTCCATAGGAAGCAAATAGATTCAAAAAATGGCTTTTGAAATCGACTAAACCGGACTTGTAGGAATCAGCATTGTAAAGGCGATTCGAAGAGAAGAATCGGTAAAGGAATTCAATTCGCAAGCGTTTTCTTTCGCTCAAAGCAGTTTCGGAAGTTCCAAGCCAATGTAGTGGCGGAGAAAACTGCTGTCCCGATGAACACCCACATTGAGAATTTAAGCGAACAATCGAAAAACTCAACAAAACAATAAGTAAAAAAGAGAATATGACAAAATTTTTAAACATATAAGTAATTTTTAACACTAAAAATATAAAATTACAAAAAAATATAAGTTTTTTAAAAAAAATTGCATTTCGTTGAATAACGAAAGAAAATTTTACATAATTTTGTATTGCCAAAAAGATGTATGTTTAACTTTTTTGGAGTTTTTTATGAAACGAGCCATCATTGCAGTTTTTGTAGCAGTAGCATTTATTGCTACAAGCGTTTTCGCACAAGCCCCCGCAGCAAAGACTAACGAAGCAAAACCGAAGCAAAAAGTCGAAAAGAAAACCGAAGAGAAGAAGGAAGTTAAAGAGATGAAGAAGACCGAAGCCAAAGAAAAGAAAGAAGCAAAAGTTGAGAAGAAGGAAAAACCAAAGAAAGAAGCCAAGAAGGTAAAGAAGACCGAAACCAAGAAGGTAAAGAAGACCGAAGCCAAGGAAAAGAAAGAAGCAAAAGTTGAGAAGAAGGAAAAGCCAAAGAAAGAAGCCAAAGAAATGAAGAAGACCGAAACCAAGGAAAAGAAAGAAGCAAAAGCAGAAAAGAAAGAAAAACCAAAGAAAGAAGCTAAGAAGACAGAGAAGAAAGAAACCAAAACCGAGCCAAAGAAGAACTAATCGGCAGATAAAAATTTCTTCACTCCGGCAAGGGACAACCTCCCTTGCCTTTTTCTTTATCAAAAGTTCATTGACCAAATTATAAGAGTATATTATAGGTTTGGAGGAGGTTGTCAGACATTGGATTTGTGCAAAACATCCGATGCAATTTTCGGCAGGGTTGTTATCTTAATTGCTTTATCTATGAGCAACGGTCCAATGTGCAACTATCTACCATACATTTTCCATCTGAAGTTACCATCGCTTACTTTATCTGGAAAGAAATCGGGCGTTTGCAAAATATCGGATGTCTGGCGAAACAGAAACAACCGATTTTTCGAAAAATCCAATGTCTTTAAACCTATCAATGGATGCACATTCCCTTCATCCTTCATTTGTCAAATTCATTTGAACATTCGACATCTGATTGTTCACAAGTTTATGGCTTTATTCCTTCTTAAACGAAAATTTTCCCTCGTCGGTGCAAATTTTTGGTATCCATAAGTGCTTGTCCAAATCAACAGCCTCGCCAACAAATGTTACCCCTTCGGACTCGAGCCGCTCTCTCATATATTCTGGTGTGGGGAAATACCTTTTCCCCGTTAAGAGCCCTAAACGGTTTACAACTCTGTGGGCAGGAATTTCGGTGTTTTTGAATGCCAATGAATTCAACGCCCATCCTACCATTCTTGCCGACATACCGACCCCAATCGCTCGGGCAATGTGCCCATAGGTTGTAACTTTCCCTGCGGGTATCTGTTTAACTATGTCGAATATTCTTTGATACAAATCCTTTTTATCCATTTTTAGTAGGTTTAACAACTAAAATTGTTATGTCATCGCGAAGATAAGTTGTTTCGGATGGAAAGCAGATTTCTGTAAGAATCTTTTCCTTAATCTCGTCAGCGGTTAAATGATGATATTGTTCCAGAAGGCTCAATATTTTATTTTCTGAAAAATCAACTTTTCCATCTTTAATTTTCTCGACTACGCCATCGCTAACAAAAAGGAAAATATCGCCCGAGTTGTAAGGGAAAGCAACTTCCTCTGTATTCTTTTCGAACATCTCGTTTTGAACAATTCCTAATGCAATTCCTTTTGGTACTATTTTCGTTGATTTGTTTTCCATATTGTTAAAATAGTATAAACCCAGATGCCCTGCCCGAGCCAAAGAAACTACCGAATTTTTCAAGTCGAAGTTACACACAATTGCAGAGATAAAATAACCCTTTTCAATCGACCTACAAAGCATATCGTTGGCTCGGGCAAGCAATTCTTTCAACGAAAAATCGAATCCGCTTAATGTCCGAAGTATGCCTTGAATTTGGGACATATAAAATGCAGCGGAGACTCCTTTGCCACTAACATCTCCTACCACGACACGAAACTGGTTTTTATCAGAATCCAGGAAATCGAAGAAATCACCGCCAACTTCCAGTGCTGGAATTGTTACTGCCGATATTTCCATCGATTCAATTTGGGGCATCTCTTTGGGAAGGAGTGCAAATTGTATTCTCTGGGCAATTTCGATTTCTTGCTTGTATCGTTCACGTCGGGTAAGTTCTTCTGCATAGAAAGCATTAACAATAGCAATTGCAATATTTTTGCAAATTATGTTTAAGTATTCGATGTCATCGATTGTAAATTTTGCCTCCGAAAGCTTTTCGCCAACGAATAATGCCCCGACTAATTCGTTCCCGTGCCTTATTGAAACAATTATGTTGAATCCACAACTTATTAGCAGCCCCTTCAATTGCTCGGGCAAGGCTTCGGCATATACCAAAGAATTGTCCACGTTTTTCAGTGCATCGCACCATTGAACATTTTTGACGAAATTTTCAATTTCTTGTGAATCAATATCCCCATAATAATCTTGAAAATATATACTCTCGTTTTTGAAAATTAGCAACAAAGCCTTTTTAGGGAACAAAGTCTTTTCTAATTGACTCAAAACATTTTTGGCTAATAATTCCAATTCGATGTTGCTAACGATTAGTTCCGAAAGTTCCGAAGCGGTGCGACGATAATCGAATTGAGAATGGTAAAACTTCTTCTTCAAGTAATTCCCAATATACTTTTTGATGGAGAGTAGCAGAAAAAGACACAAAGTGAATCCGATTGTTATCGCCAACTTCTCATATTGAAAATTCTTGTCCATAGGCAAAGGGCGATTCAATACTTCGATAGTCGTTCCAACAAGATGTAAGTTTGGAAACTTTATTGAAATAATTGTCGAAAGATAAAGCAAGCCTGCTACGGCAAGAAACAAAACCAAATCGAGAAGGAATTTTGTAGTAAGATAAAGATAATTTCGCCTAACACTAATGACAATATCGTAATACCTATACTTAAGAAGATAATAGGACAAAACAAAGGGAAGTAAGACACAAAATAAATAGAGCAATGCGTTAATGTTAATTCTTTGAATATGAAAGAATTCGCTGTAGAAAAGATTGAGAATAAGCAAAAGCAAAAGTAAATTTATGTAATAGAAGAAAAATCTAAAACTTTTCGACTTATCCCTGTTAAATTGTTTCCAAAAAGCGAATCTAATAGCATAATGATAGCCAAAAAGAGCAATGAATGTAGCATAGGCATAAAAGCTTTTGAAATGGAAAGAATTTTTAACAGACAATTCAAGGAATAATATTAAAAGCACTCCCGAAAGTGCATAATTCAAAGGAATAACCCATCGGCGGGAGAGTATGTTGTTCTGCCGAGCAGGGAAGTAAAACCAAAAATGGGAAAACAATCCTGCTCCCAAAGCACTCGAAAATGCAACGACAATCGTCCAGATTTTGTTTAACAAGGTCGAATCCGTTCTACTTGTAGAAGGGTCGAGAAAAACAAAGGACAGAAACACAAAAGCAAGGCTAATTAATTTTACAGGAAAATGATTCGAGTATCGCAAACCAAAGAACAATCCGAACACAAAGAAAAGAATGGCAGTAAAATAGCGGAGCGAGGTCGAAAAACCAATTTGATATTTAGTGGGGTAAATTACCGATTTTTGCAGGTTTCCACAGCGGAGAAATTCAATCTCCAGTGGAACATTCGCAGGGGCATTTTCAATCAGCAATTCTGCATCGCGTGAACCCCCAAATTCTTTTCCATTGATTCTTACCAACAAGTCCCCCGATGCTGGAATTTCAACATTGCTTCGTTCGTCTTTGCCGAAACGATAGACAATTGCACAGGAGTTCAAACGATAAAATCTTGCTTTTTTGAGTTCGCCAATATCGGCAAGTATAGTTCGGGTTAAATTTTTCTTGCAATCGAAAAATTTTACTTCAAGAACTCTTTTGTCTGTCGATAAAACAGATTCAATTGACTCTGAATCTTGGATAATTCTTCTGTCTATTTCGATAATTAAACTTCCTTTGGGGATTGGGTCTTCCTTTTGTGGGAACACACTACTTATCGAATCCAAAACCATTATCTTCGAAGGTGGGTCGACCAAGATTTTTTCATCTTTTGTGAACTTATATTTTTGAATTTGATAAGAAATACCTGCGAATGCAAAAGCAGTTGAAATTGCAATAAGTATCCAGCGAAAATGTTTCGCAGAAATCTGATTCATCCTATTCGAATAAGAAAGCCAAAGCAAAATTACGAAACGGAAGGCAACAAGTTGCAATCAAGTTACATTTGGCTGGACATCGATTATCCGAATTTGCCGTGAATTGCTATCGTATGCACGAATTAAATCGTAAACTTCGGGAATGCTTTCGGCAACTTCCCAAAGTTGGCGGTGTTCGGTTCGCATAAAATTCTCGTCCACTGCTTTGTTCAATTGTTGTATCAAGGGGTTGTAATACTTTTTCAAATTCACAATAATAATCGGAGCAGAAATAATTTTCAACCGCTTCCAAGTTATTGCTTGAAGAAGTTCCTCGAAAGTTCCGCAACCACCGGGCAATGCAACAATACAATCGGCACGGGAAATCATAATCTCTTCACGCTGGTGCATTGTATCGACTTCAATCAGGCGGGTGATTCCATTATGACCGAGCTCGTATTTTTGCATAAACTTTGGGATGACACCTATGATTTGTCCTTTGTTATCCAGAACACCTTGAGCAAGGCGACCCATCAATCCAACTTTACCACCGCCGTAGATTACGGTCTTGTGGTTGCGGGCAAGTATCTCCCCAAGTTCGTATGCCGAGTCAAGATAATATTTATCGACCCTGTTGCTCGATGCACAAAAGCAAGTAACGTATTCTATCATTTTACATTCAGAAAAAAGTATTTACGAATCTTCTTCGCTTTGATTTTATTTCGCTCGGTGCTCGACTTTTTTTGATTTCTTTTTTACTAATAACGAACTTATAATCTATTTTTTTCAAAATTTTATTAATTTTCTTTTTTTGGTGGGTAAATTTTTTAATCCAATGGGAAAGGTTCGTTATTTTTTAGGCATATTTTTGTTTAGTATTGTATTTCTTCTGGGTTGCGAGGATGGCGTCAATCTTTTCACTCCCGAAGACGATGTCCAGCTTGGTTTGCAATTACAATCTCAAATTGCGAGCAACCCGAAAGACTATCCTATTTTGAACAACCCGGACGTAACAAGTTACTGTCAGGGAATTGTCGACCAGATAATTCTTTCGCCCAAAATCAAATACCGTAACACATTCAAATATCAAGTTACAGTCATTCGGAACGACAATGAAGTGAATGCCTTTGCAGTTCCCGGCGGCTATATTTATGTTTATACTGGCTTGCTCAAATTCATCGACAACGAAGCAACTTTGGCAGGGGTACTTGCCCACGAAATAGCCCACTGCGAACGCCGCCACGCCACCCAACGGCTGACAAAAGCCTACGGGGTCGGAATATTGCTGGACATTGTGTTGGGCAAAAACCCCGACAAAACAGTTGAAATTGCTGCAAATCTGCTCACCGGCTTGGCATTCCTAAAAAATAGCCGCGACGACGAATACGAAGCCGATAGCTACGCCTACGAGTATTTAAAATCCACAAAGTGGTATCCCGGTGCCTTGATTTTCTTTTTCGATAAGATAAAACAGAACGAGGGCAGTTCATTCCTCCAAGTTTTGCTATCCACCCACCCATTGAGCCAAGACAGAATCGACAAGTTGAACGCCAAGATTTCCGCCGATAAACTCCCCCCACCCACCGAAGACAATCTCTTTTCCCAAAAATACCAAGAGTTTAAAAAGCGTATTCCGTAGGATGGCAAAAGCAAGGGTGGAGGAAAGTTAATTTTTACCTTTGTTTCATTTTTTACCCTTTCCCACTTTGCTCCCTCTGTTCTTTCCACTGGAGGTGCCTTATTCTTCGGTGTCGAGGTCGAGGGGGAGTTTGATGGTGAAGCGGGTGAATTTGTTGACTTCGCTTTCGACTTCAATTTCGCCGTGATGGGCTTCGACAATCCATTTCACTATGGACAAGCCCAGTCCAAATCCTTTAATGCCATTGGTTTCGGTTTTGCTCGCACGATACATTCGGTCGAATATATGTTCGAGCTCGTCCTTTGGAATTCCAATTCCATTGTCTTCGACAACCATCTCGACGAAATCGGTATTTTTCTGAACGACAAGTTTGATGTTCCCACCTTTTGGGGTGTACTTTGTCGCATTGTCGAGCAAATTCAACAGAACTTGGTGGATGCGTGGCGGGTCGATTGGAACAATAATATCGGGCTCTATGCTCTTGGTGATGGTAATGTTCTTTTGTTCAGCGATTATTGAAATATCTTGTGCAACTTCTTCGGCAATTTTCGAAATGTTCTCCAATTTTAGGTTCAATGGGATTTGACCTGTTTCTGCACGCGAAAGCTCCAAAATCGATTCAACTATGTTGGAAAGTCTGCCAACTTCTTCGAGTGCACTAATTAGGATTTCTTCGTATTCTTCGGGAGTACGACGCGAATGCAGAGCAATTTCCAATTCCCCCTGCAAAATCGTTAACGGGGTACGTAGTTCGTGCGAAGCATCGGAAGCAAACTTTTTCACTTGGTTGAATGCCTGCTCCAGCCGCTCAATCATCCTGTTCAAAGTTCGTGTTAAGTGTCCAACTTCATCGTTGGTCGGAATTGTAGGAAGGCGAAGGCTTAGGTTCTTCGCCGTTATTTCGTCCGCAGTTTTTGCAATCTGGTCAATTGGTTTCAGGGAAATTGATGAAAGAATCCATCCCCCCGCAATCGAGATAACAAGGATAAACGGCAGGGCTACAAGTTGAATCATAAACAATCTGTTCAAGGTCAACCGCAAATCGTTTAGAACATAACCAACGGAAATTACTGCTCGGCTTGTCCGTTTTATCATCAAACGAATGTCTGTGTTCAATACCTTCGTTGTAATTAAAATCGAATCGAGTTTGAAGACAGGCGGCTGTTCCAAAGCCAATCGAAGCACTGAATCTTGGGTTTGGGATTTCATCGGAACATAAATTGTATCGAAGTGGGTCAGGGTCGAAAACCCCAAGAAAGTTGGAAGTGTGTCGTTTTGAAGATTTTGAGACCGCCAGATAATGTTGTTGTTCGTATCGGCAATTTGCACAAAGAAATTCTTGGGATTCAACAATATATGTTCGTAAACAGCAGACCATATTTCCCCAAGGTCTTCTTCGACAAGTTTTTCCCTTTGCACTGTTGGCCTAATTGGACCAACAAATCTCATCTCTTCCAATTCTTTGAGCAAAGCAAGCTTGTCTTGGTAATTTCTTTGGAAAGGACGGCTTTTGATATTTTTCAAATCGGATTGGCTTTTCGAAATTATGACATCGAGCGAGGCAACAACTTTGGAAATCGAAGCGTCGAGGCTCCTGTGAAGTTCATTGTACACAGAAAAGTAGGTATAGGAACCATAGGCTAAAAGTGTTAAGGCAACAATAATTCCATACCAAAATGCCAGCTTCGTCCTTAATGGTAATCTCGACGCCACTTCTTTCTTAAAAATATGTATAAAAATAAACGGAAAAATTATAATTTAATTATTTTATTTAACAAAATTTTAGGGAAATATGACAAAGATTAAGTTTTTTTTAGGAATTTTTCTCCTTTGTTTTGCCTTTGTTTTAATTTCTTTTGGCAAAACTCCCGAAAAGAAAAATCAACCAGAAACCAAGCCAACCGAACTCGACTTAAGCAACATCAAACTTCGGCTTCTCGGACCCGCAGTTTTCGGCGGAAGAGTTTCGGACCTTGCAGTTAATCCAAAGAACAAACAAGAATTTTATGTAACTTTTGCTTCGGGTGGTGTTTGGAAAACCACAAACGCTGGCACAACTTTCACACCTATTTTCGACAAAGAAGGTTCATTCTCGATTGGTTGTATTGCTTTGGACCCAAACAACCCATTCGTTGTTTGGGTTGGCACTGGCGAAAATAATAGCCAAAGGAGCGTGTCTTGGGGCGATGGTGTTTATAAATCCACCGATGGTGGCAAAACTTGGAAAAATGTCGGGCTGAAAAATTCCGAACACATCGGGAAAATCGTAATACACCCAACTAATTCCGACATTGTTTATGTTGCTGCGCAAGGTCCACTCTGGGGACCCGGTGGAGACCGTGGCTTATACAAAACCACCGACGGCGGGAAAACTTGGGAAGCTGTTCTTAAAATCAGCGAAAACACAGGGGTAACCGACGTTGTGATGGACCCCCGGAATCCCGATGTCCTCTACAGTGCTTCGTATCAAAGGCGAAGGCACGTTTGGACATTGATTAATGGCGGACCCGAAGCTGCAATTTACAAAACAACCGATGGTGGCAAGAACTGGGAAAAGTTGCAAAACGGACTCCCAAGCGGCGACCTTGGGCGAATAGGCTTGGGTATTTCCCCAGCCAATCCCGACTACATCTATGCAATTATCGAAGGTAACGAAGGCAAAGGTGGAATTTATCGCTCAACAGACCGCGGAGCTTCTTGGGAAAAGCGAAACTCTTGGTTCTCGGGCTCTGCTCAATATTACCACGAAGTTTTTTGCGACCCCCAAAACCCCGACAGAGTTTTCTTTATCGACACTTACCTTCGAGTTACCGAAGATGGTGGTAAAACATTAAAGATTGTTCCAAACAATAACCGGCATGTTGATGACCACGTCGTTTGGATTGACCCGGACAACACTCGCCACTTTATGGTTGGCGGCGACGGTGGCTTATACGAAACATTCGACAATGGCTCCACTTGGCGTTTCTTTGCAAATCTGCCAACTGGACAATTCTATCGAATTTCTTGCGATAATTCACAGCCATTTTATTTTGTTTACGGTGGAACACAGGACAATAATACTTGGGGAGGTCCATCGCGAACTACTTCGAGTGGCGGAATCACCAACGAAGACTGGTTCCTCGTTGTCGGCGGCGATGGCTACCAAGCTAAAGTCGACCCCGAAAATCCAAATATCGTTTACGCAATGTGGCAATATGGAAATCTAATTCGCTACGACAGAAAAAGTGGCGAAGTGTTCTATATTCAACCACAGCCCGAAAAAAACGAAGCTTTACGCTGGAACTGGGATACTCCTCTCCTTTTAAGCAAACATTCTCCTACAAGATTATACATAGCCGCAAACAAAGTTTTCCGTAGCGACGACCGTGGCCAAAGTTGGCGAGCAATCAGCGGCGACCTAACCCGGCAAATTGATAGGAACAAACTACCAGTTATGGGCAAGGTTTGGGGTCCCGATGCTGTTGCAAAAAATGCTTCGACTTCATTCTATGGGAATATTGTTGCACTTGCTGAATCTCCAATCAACGAGAATTTGCTCGTTGTTGGCACCGATGATGGCTTAATTCAAATTACTACTGATGGAGGGAACACTTGGAGAAAAATAGAGAAGTTCCCAACCGTGCCCGAAACTACTTACGTTAGCAATGTTTATACTTCTAACCATAATCCAAATGTAATCTATGCAACTTTCGATAACCACAAAAATGCCGACTTCAAACCCTATGTCCTTAAATCAACAGATTTGGGCCAAACTTGGGAATCAATTAGTTCAAATCTCCCGCAGAATGGCTCTGTGTATACCATTATCGAAGACTTTGTCGACACAAATCTTCTTTTCGTTGGAACCGAGTTCGGGCTTTTCGTTTCCACAAATCAAGGGAAGCAATGGAACAAGGTTACAGGTAATTTCCCAACAATTGCAGTACGAGACCTTGATATTCAGAAGCGTGAAAACGACCTTATTGTGGGAACTTTTGGACGAGGAATATATATTCTGGATGACATTTCTTTCCTTCGTAATCTCTCCGATAGTGTTTTGGCAAAAGAAGCGATTATTTTCCCAATCAAACCTGCTTTGATTTATAATGAAGACGAATCGAAGAAGAAAGAAGACCTTGGTAGCTCATTTTGGAGAGCGGAAAATCCACCCTTCGGTGCAACTTTTACTTTCTACCTTAAAGATGAAATCAAGACACGAAAGCAAATTCGCAAAGAAAGGGAAAAGGAACTCGAAAAATCGGGCAAGCCTGTTTACTATCCACCTTTCGAAGAACTAACTGCCGAGGATTTAGAGCAAAAGCCGCAATTGTTGTTCAAAATTTACGACTCCGAAGGGAACATTGTTCGCACACTTACCGCTCCACCTTCTCGTGGTTTTAATAGAATTACTTGGGATTTAAGGTATCCCAATACCGAGCCCATTTCGGATACAACCAATTTGAACAAGAATTCGGGAATGGCAGTCGTTCCCGGGAAATACAAAGTCCAAATCTTTAAGAGTGTGGATGGGAAAATCTCTCCCCTAACAGCACCAGTTGAATTTGAATGCAAATTGCTAAATAACCTTACCTTGCCGCCAAAAGATTTAGCACAATTGGAAGCTTTTCGCCAAAAGACTGCAAAACTTCAAAACGCCGTTATGGGAACTAATTCTTTGCTCAACGAAACTTCAAAGAAAATCCAAATTTTGAAAAATGCGTTCCTTTCGTCTTTGAAATATGATGATGCAATGTTAAATCGATTGCGGGATATTGGGTATGCACTCGACATTCTGAAAATCCGGCTCTCGGGCAATCAAACACTTGCACGCTTGAACGAAAATCAACCACCTTCCATTATCGACCGATTGAATTATATCCTTTGGGGCTTATGGGCTACCACACAGGAACCAACTGAAACCCAAAAGAAGTCTTATGAAATTGCGAAAGACGAATTGAAGCAAGTTCTGAATGCTCTTAAACGAATTGTTGAAGTTGATATTCCCGAATTCGAAAAGGAACTTGACCGGCTCGGCTCGCCTTGGACGCCCGGTCGTATTCCGAAAATCGAAGATTAGTTGTAAAGCAACTGAATTCTATTTTTTGTTAAAAGATAAATTTTTAGAAATATGAGCGAATTAACCAAAAGGGTGCTGGTAGCGGCAATAGGTATTCCCGTTGCAGTTGGAATTGTTTATCTGGGCGGGTTTGTGTTTTTCCTTGTCGTTGTATGCTTTTCGAATTTAGCATTATGGGAATTTTACTCACTTTTTTCTGGTTCAAATCTGAAGCCAGCGGGAACCTTTGGATTAATTGTTTCAACATTGCTACAAACTTTGTTCTATTTGCTTTTGCAAACAAAAGTAAATATTGACCCGTTGGATGTTTCGATTATTTTCTGCTTGGTTCTTTTAGCCGCACCTGCCCTTTTGGTATTCGTTCAAGTTTGGTCGAAACGTTCTAATACAACACAAAATACCGCCGTAACAGTTTTGGGTATTTATTGGCTTGGAATTTCCTTTCTTTCTTTGCTAACGATTCGATTTCTGCCCGAGTTCTTCCATTTCCTTCGCAATTTCGGGCAAATTAATGAAGCACATCTGATTTTTGGAATAAATTATCCAATCGACAACAATTGGGCAATAAAACTTTTTATTGTAATACTTGGAAGTATTTGGATTTGCGATAGTTTCGCATATTTCATCGGGAAAGCCTACGGCAAACACAAACTGGCTCCCAAAGTAAGCCCCAAAAAGACTTGGGAAGGTGCTATTGCTGGTTATGTTGGAGCAATTCTTGGCTTTTTGGTTTTAACAATTTTGTTTAACCTCGATTTGCCGCTGGGCTTTCAATTTCTTTTTGCCTCCGTCATCGGGATAATTGGTCAGATTGGCGACCTTGCGGAGTCGAAAATCAAAAGGGAATTCAATGTAAAAGATAGTTCAGCTTTGCTTCCGGGGCACGGCGGCGTTTTAGACCGATTCGACAGCATCTTATTTGTTTACCCAACGATTACGCTAATAATTGTGTTGCTTGCTATTTCTGGGTGAGCAGTTTTTCAGGCTTAATAGTTCTGGTTTCTTTGGGCTAACTCAATTCGAGTTTTTTCGATTTTTCTCAATTTATTTATCAATGCAGATTTAATATCTATTTTCCGTGAATTTGCGTAGTTGAATAACGCAATGAAGACATCGGCAGTTTCATCTGCAAGGGAAGATTTATCGACTGCCTTCCCTTTCCAAAGTTTCTTTTCGAGATTTGCAAGTTCACCTGCTTCGCCATTTAGTTCCAAACAAAAGAACTCCGGCGGACGATAGGTAAAATCACTCTTTTGATATTTTTATTTTCTTCTACTAAAAACTAGATAATGATTTTGCTCTTCAAGCAATGTTAGTTGGGACTTTAAATTTCTGATATCATATTTTTTCATATTTAGTCGATATTTATCTTCTATCATTCCTTTATTTATTCTATCCAGAATCATTTTGTAGTATTTTTCATCAATTTCGGCTGAAATAAATTTTCGGTTTAGTACTTTACAAACTTCAATTTCAGAACCACTCCCACCAAAAAGAATTAGGACAATATCCCCGGGCAAAGTAGAGGCTTTAATTAACATCTCCGAGAGTTTTTGTGGTATCTGGCAAGAATGAAATGTTTTTTCTTTGCTAACATTTTTCACTAAATCAAAATAGAACCAAGAATAGGGCATTCTACCCTTTGAACCATTAACAATGTTTTGAATAATACGCTTGTCTGTTGGATTTTTATATGGAACTGCAACATTTTCCTTATAAAATTTATTATTCTTGGTCTTCCTACAATGCAAAATGCTCCTATGAGCTGTGGTAAATCGTTTCGGAGAGTGTCCAATATTTGTATTATATACCCAAACATAATCCAATACTTCATAACAAACCGAGTCCAGATATTTAACCCGCAAATAAGCATTCTGTTTTGGATAGTTTATTAGAAACATATTACCATCATCTTTGAGAACTCTAAAAGATTCTTTTGCTAATTCAATATACCATTCAATATATTCATCAAAAGTTTTAGTGTAAGTTTTATCACCATACTTTATCCCAACATTATAATCCGGGTCACCATAAACCATATCAACACATTTATCAGGCAATTCTTTAAGTAGTTCCATAATGTCTTTTAAAAAAACCTTATTGAGGTAATTTTCAATATTATTATCCATCATTTTAAACCTCCATTATAAAATCGAAAAGTAAAGCCCGTCCTTTGTAGTTCCAATAGACTATGTCTTCCATAATAAACATCCATTTTACTACTTTCAAAAGAACATCTACTTTCGCACCTGTATTAAATGAAGCTTGTAAGTCAGGATAGTCTATCAATAGTTGGTCAACATCATTTTCGGTGCAGCTGTAAAGAGCTGTAAGAACTTCTATTAATACACCATATTTCTTTGGATTTTCTATTTTCTTGTTCTGAAAGTCTAATTTGATTTCATTATGATTTCCTCTACCCAGATTAAAACTTTTTAAAACTTCTACTTTAAAATCAAAGTTCCATTTATTCAAGCCCGCAGGTCTATAAATAAATAGTTGTTCGCCTGTTGATAATTTTTCAACAGGGTAACGGAACTTAATGCCGTGTCCTCTATGTTGTCCCTCAGTTTCGATAAAAATGTTTACAACCATTTTTACAATTTCTTCACGAGACAATGCACTTTTAACTTCTATGGCTTTCCCTTCAATTATAGTTGTTTTTTCCTTCTTCATAAGTCATTTTCTACCATAAGAATATATTAAAGTTGAATTAGTGTACAAAATTAACTCACTTGTTTATTGAAAAAAGGTTTATTATAAACATTAAAGATACAAATCACTTATATCCTATATCTTTTAAATTGAACACCGGATTTTCAGCTTTCATTTGATTTATTCTCCTCGACTTCGCGAATTCTGTATCCAACGCCTCGAATGCTTTGAATTAGTTGGGGTTGCGACGGGTCGAACTCAATTTTTTCACGCAACCGTTTGATGTAGACATCGATAATGTTCGACTCGGGGTCGAATGAATGACGCCAGACGTGTTGCAAGATATTGCTACGGCTAACAATTCGATTTTTATTCCGCATAAGATATTCCAGCAAAGCATACTCCTTCGTGGTCAATTCAATTTCTTTCCCACCGCGGTAGGCAAAATGGGTTATAGTGTCGAGTATCAGGTCTCCGCATTGCAGTTTGGTTGTTTTTTCGGGAGCCGAGCGACGAAGAATAGAACGCAAGCGTGCAGCTAATTCCTCGAAACTAAAAGGTTTGGGCAAATAGTCATCGGCTCCAAGGTCTAATCCCATTACTCTGTCCTCGGTTGCACCACGAGCGGTCAACATCATTATGGGAACCTTGATGCCAGCCTTTCGCAGCTCTTGAAGAATCGAGAAGCCATCGCGACCGGGAAGCATAACATCGAGCAAGATGGCATCGTATTCGTTATTCATCGCCATCTCGAGCCCCTGCTCCCCATTATAAGCAATTTCGACGATGTACCGTTCCTCTTCTAATCCATGCTTAATAAAATTAGCAAGCTTCTTCTCGTCCTCGACTACCAATATTCTCATAACCCTCAGCCTTTAAACAACAAAACTATTTTACGAATATAGGAAAAATTTCTTGATTGCCGTCGGAAAGTTGTAGGAAAATGTAATAAAGTCCTGGGTCGACTAACGAACCGTCGTAGTTCCGACCATCCCAATATTCGCAATAATAGGTATTCGACTGACGCTGCACGGAGCTAATTAATTCCTTGACCAACCTATTGGCGGCATCGAGAATCTTGACCGACACTCTTGCGTCATTGGTCAGGATATAACTTATCTCCAAGACGTCAGTCTTAGGGTTAAAAGGATTAGGCGCAACTGTATTGATTATACTGGGCTTAGAAATGTAAATAAGAGTATCGACTGCTAAACAATTTTTTCTGCAAATGAATCGCAAAGGCAGAAGGTCGGGGTAGTTTCGCTTTTGTTCTAAAACAAATTGGCTTTGCTCAATAGGTAAAGCTGCAATTTTAAAATATTGGGCACCAAGATTTAAGTATATCTCAATCGTATCGCATCCAGCCAATCGTTCCCAGCGGAATATCTTCGAGCAGCAAAGAGTGTTCGATGAATCGTAATAAACCAAAAAGTTCAGTGGTTTAACTCGAACATTAAAAGGCGAAGAAGTGTCCCGAAATCCATTTTTTGTTGAAACGAAACGAAAATCGACCTTGCCATTGATTTCCTGTCCGTTGTAATCGAAAATTTGCATACAAGGCAGGGAAACCAAAAACATTTCGCTCGGGCTTGGATTTATCCTTTTATCAACAAGTTCCCATTTATTATTTGTGTTTAAGTATTCAAGATAAAGAGTGTCGATACACTTTGCAAAACAACCAATTTGAATATTGTCCAAATAAAACCATTGTTGCAGGTACGAACTATCGACAGCGGCGCTCGGTGGATTTATTCTAATTATCGCTGTTGAATCGAAAACTTCCGTTGAATCAAGAGAATTTTCAACATAAATCAACCCTGTTTTACCCACCAGTCGATTATCGGCAACAATTGGCACCTGAACAACTTTGGAACTAATGGCTATGTTGTTTGCCACAAAGAATGATGCCTTGTAATCAAATAAGCCGTTCCGCTCGGGTATGAACCTAAGATTAATGTTCGTTGTGGTTTTTATTTTGGAATTTAGCACAACTGCAATTGTGTCGCCAAAGCAAAACTCTTGAACAGTATTATCAGAATATTTTGGAGTTTGAACCTCAATCAATTTTGGCAATGGACTGCCAATAAGGTATAAATTATTATTTGTCAAAACGATTATATCGTTTTTGGCATCGCCATCTACATCGGCAATTAAGGCGTCGAAAATCGTTTCCGAAGGGAATTCTTTGGCAAATAAAGTATCGAATGGCTTCCCAATTTTAAATTCAAAAGAATTATAGTCGCGTAATCGAAGAACAAGCAGCTGCGAGCCATTAACGAGCACAATTTCATCTTTCCCGCTCGTGTCTTTATCCAAATCGTTAACCGCAGCGACCCATCCACTTATGCTGAAGGTGCAAATCGTATCGAATGGGAAAAGATAAGAATACGGCGGACTTGTCTTGGGAATTGGATTGCCCTCGCGATAACGAAGAACAAGCAGTTTATTGCCCGGAACCATTCGGAATTTCGAGCTGTAAGTTGCAACGATTTCGTTTCCTTGATTATTAGGATAATATGGCAGGAAGTTGTTTGTGGATTTTCCGTCGACATTGCCAACCGCAATAGACCAGTGATGATTTGATAGCCCAACAAAAGAAGGCGAAAGGGAATCGTTCGGCAAAGTTACAGCATTGCCCTTGCTGTCGAAAAGATGTAGGCGGGAAATTCCCATCGACGAGTCAATTCCCGAGTATTCTTCGGCAACAAGAATGTAAACCGAATCGGAATTGTAAGAATTGTTCAAAGTTACAAAAATTGGTTTGATTCTTTGCCTTGTGCCATTATTGTCCAAAATTGAATTAAGTTCCAAAGGAGGAAAAGTTTGCCGAATTTGGTCGTTGACAAAAGTATAAGACAAAAGGTAAGATTTGGCAGTGTTCGTTCGTTCCAAAGAAACAATGCTTGGAATATTGCAATTCAAATTCGGTGTGGGATAATTTGGCACTGCACACAAAAAGTTTCCAGAAGAATAGAATAAAGATGGCGAAGTAAAAGAAATTTCAGGACCGAGCGTTACTCGAAAGTTTGGATTATCCGTTATGTCGGGCATAGGGAAAGTGTAAACGACATTATTCGAAGGGAAAAGAGCAAGACCTCGCAGGAAAGGAGCCCGAACTGGGTCGGTTTCTTTGGCTTCGGGACGAATTGTATTTACCGCTGCAAAAACCAAAAAGTCTTTCCCATAGCGGCGACCAAAGAAAGGCTTGATAGAACCATAAACATTTGGTTTGTATTCCCGCATATCCAGAATTAGCCTTTTGATAAGGGCAACGGTATCGGCTTTGCTGTCGTAGCCAGCAATGTATGTATAAAGAAGCGTGTCTTTGGGGTTTTCGAATTCGATTGTTTCCAGCCCTATCAGCAAACTTGAAGTGGGATTGGGATAAAAAGTATTCGAAAGAGTATCAAAAAGAACGGAGACGTTCTTGATATATGGAAAACCAAATGAATTGGATTTGTGAGCGAAACCTTTGCCGTCGACCACTACGATTTTCCCCCCGACTACGGCAACAATTTCATTTGGCGTGTAAGGAAAGTCTTCATCAATTTTCGCATCATTAATGATGTTCCCAACAAGTATTTGAACATCGCCAGCAATGGAATTGTTTTTCCATTTTACAATGAAATTTTTCAAATCTTGGGGATATGACGGAATTGGCTGATAGCGTGTGCCTTGTGGAGTTCCATTCGGAAAAAGCCAGACAGCAGGACTCGCCACTTGTGTTTGACAAATTAATTCGCTAAAAAAGAAGAGAAGAAATGTTAGCAAAGAGCTCAAAAATCTGTTCAAATTAGCAATCATTGTTACTCAAATTAGTTTCTTTTTACAAAAAACAATTGCAAAATAAGAAAAAAGTAAAATACACAATTCCCCTGCAATAATCAAGCAAAATTCCAAAGCAACCGGTTACTTTCTCCTTTTCTTTTCCTTCCTATCTTTGAATTTTGTTTCCTTGCTCCTGTTTTGTTTTTGTTTTCGTTTGCCGAAAGATGGCTTTGCCGACCTCTGGAAACTTGGATTTTTGTCCTTTCCGCTATCCTCTTTCTCATCCTTCTCGATTGTAAAGGTGGGAGAACCATCGAAGCAAATTACGAATTCACCTTTGAACTTTGTGTTTTTGAACTTGTCGTAAAGCTCTTTGAAAGTTCCATAATGATGTGTTTCGAAAGGCATTGTCAAATTGCAGCCAATGTATGCCCTCCGCTCGGGCATAATTTGTGCAGCTGTTTCCAAAAGCGGGACAAGGCGATATGGTGTTTCGAGCAATACAACTGTCCGCTTTTCGGTGCTTAAACGACGGAGTTGCAAAATCCTTTCTTCTTTCTTTCGGCTCAGAAACCCAGCATAAAGGAACTGGTCGATGGGGAAACCGCTTCGAACTATTGCCGTCATCAAACTCGAAACCCCGGGAATCACTTTCACAGGGATTTCCCGCTTCAAACAAGCTTGAACAAGTGGCAAGCCCGGGTCGGCAAACACAGGCGTTCCTCCATCGCATATCAAAGCCAAACTTTTTCCCTTTTCCAGCAACTCTACAAGTTGGGGCGTTTTGACTTGCTCATTCTGTTCGTTTAGCAATTCCATTTTTTGCGAAAGGTTGTATTTATGGAGAGTTCTCGCCCCTATCTTTGGCTCTTCACAAACCACAATATCCACAGATTTTAGAACCTTTAATGCTCGAATTGTTATATCGTCATCGTTCCCAATTGGAGTCGAAACTATATACAAGGTTCCATATCTTTTTTCTTTTTTCTCTTTTGTTTCTGTGTTTTCCATTTCACTGTCCGTTTCTAACATAAATTCTTGGTACTCTATTCGAAATCGAGGTAAGGATTTCGTAAACTATTGTGTTCGATTTGTTTGCCAATTCCCATCCAGTTATTGTTTCGTTCTCCTGTTGACCGAGCAGAACTACTTCGTCGCCTAATTTAATTCCATCCATACCTACATCAACCATTATCTCATCCATACAAATTCCGCCGACTACTTTATATCTTCTGCCACGAATCAAGCAAAAAAGAGCATCCGAGAGTATTCTTTTCAAGCCATCTCCGTAGCCGATCGGAACGGTAGCAATGGTCGTTGTATGAGTTGCAATAAAAGCCCGACCATAGCCAACGCTTTCGCCCGGTAAAACTTTGCGAAGCGAAATGACTTTGGAATGCACCTCCATAACAGGTTTGAACCGCATATCGAAGCTGTTCCCATTCCTTACATAACCATAAAGAGCAATTCCGGGTCGAACACCATCGAATATCGACTCTGGAAAATTTGCAATTGCACCAGTATTCGCAATATGGACAAGCTCGAACTCAATCCTTTCGTCTTTTAAGTCGCTGATTACTTTCTTGAAAATGTCCAGTTGATGTTTTGTATAAGTTCCATCACTTTCGGAGCTGGCGAAATGGGACATCAGCCCAACGAAATCCAGATTAGGCAATTTCATACATTCCTTAATTATTTCAACTGCATTTTTATAAGGCATTCCGTCGCGTCCCATTCCTGTATCAACATAGAAATGTATCCTCGCCCTTTTCGAATTCGCTTTCGCATAATCCGAAATCTTTTTAGCAACTTCGTAATTTTCAACAGCATAATCAAGATTGTATTCAACAGAAGCCTCGATGGATAAATCGTTTTCGGGCACAAGCACCAAAATTGGAACTTCTATTCCAGCCCGACGCAATTCTATTCCCTCGTTCACAAACGCAACAGCAAGATAGTCAATTCCAAATTCCTGTAGGTATCGAGAAACTTCGATCAACCCGTGCCCATAGGCATTCGATTTAACAACACCAATAACTTTGGCTTTCCCGACAATTTCTCGCAGAGCTTTGTAATTCGTGTAAAGATTGTCGATATTTATTTTAGCAAATGTTGCTCTCATCAATTACCAATCATTTTATCAATTTCACCCAGCAGAGTTTCGATTTTTTCCACAAGAATGGATTTCACTTTTTCTTTTTCCTGTAACATAATTTTTAGCTTTGTAAATTCCTCGTTCAAATTTTTGAACTCAAGTATCTTTTCGTTGTAAAGAAATTCAATCTTCTCTTTTTCGCGGGTGGCAAGCAATAATTTATCCTCGAGTTCATTTTTCTCTTTGTTCAAGGCAAAAACTTTTCTCTGTAATTCAATTTTCTCATCGTTAATTTGCTTGTTCAACTCTTTAATTTCCTTGTTAATCTGTCGGATAGAATTAACTTCGCTCTGAATTCTATAAAACTCGTTTTTATATTGAAGAAGCTCTTTGATGCTTTCTTCCTTTTTCTTTAATTCCTCTTTTAAAGATTGAATTTCTTGGTTTAATCTCTCCGTTTCCTTCTTGTTCTCAGCGTATTCTGCATTTAAAAGTTCAATCTGAGAATTCAAATCGTCGATGGATTTTCGGTATATCTCTATCTGGCTGACAACATTTTCCAATTTCTTTTGCTTTTCCAGTAATTCATTTTGGAGCTTCTCGTAGTTCGTCCTCAATTTTTCATTTTCTATCTTCAAATCCTTTAATTCATTGATATTATCTTCTTTTGTAGTCAAAAATTCATTCAGTTTTTTATCCAGTTGAAAACGCTCCTTCTCTTTTTGTGTCAATTCATTTTCCAAGCCAGCAATTCTGTTCTTGTGGAAAGTTATTTCCTCTTCCAATTCTTTTATCTTTTGAATGTGTTCCTTTTCCAAATCATCGATAACAGATTTTAATCGACGATTCTCATCTGCATATGTTACAATTTCCCGATGAATTTCTATCGATTTATCAACAATTTGTTTGATTGCCTTTTGTATGTTTTCGAATGTTGCTGGCTCGATATTAATTGAAAAAATTTCGGGCAAGGTCTCCTGTTCAAAAATGTTACGTATAGAATTAAAAAACAACTTCTCTTTTTCTTCGGCAAAAGCAATTTTGTTCTTCAAGTTGGCAACTTCGTTCAGTAGCCTTTCGATTTCTCTTTCCCTTTCAATCTTTGCAACAGCAGTAGCTTCGAGATTCCTTTCCAAATCCGAAATATTCACTTTGAGCAGTTCCAATTCTTCCTTTGCTTTTCGTAAGTTGCTGTTTTGAACACTTAAGTCATTAATTTGTTCATCCAAATGAACAATTTGCTCATTAAGTTCAGCATTAATTTTCTGTAATTCACTGATTTTTTCTTCGAGCGCCTGAATTCTCTCTTTTTCTTTTTCCAATGAATCAATTGTTGCGATAAGTTCATTAATACGAGTATCTCTACTCCCGAGTTCATTTTTCAACTCTTCGATAATGTTTTCTTTCTGGCTTAATTCCTGACGCAAAGATTCGACTTCCTTTTCCAATTCGTCGTAGCGGGTCTTGTCGACCGCGGTGCCGAAAATACTGCCTTCGAAATATTCTTTTTCCCTTTTGTATTCATCGCACTGGATTTTCAGTCTTATGTTATCATCTTCCAACTCTTGGATTTTGAACCTTAACTCCTGCAAAATTTCTTGGTTCGCTTGCTGTTCTTGCTCTTGCAGGCGGAATTCTAATTCTTGGGTTCTTGCTTTTAACTTCTCAAGTTCATCTTGTAGTTCAGCATTTTCGCTTGCAAGTGTGCGATTTTGTTCTATTTGCCTTTGATATTTATCGACAAAGCCCCGAATTGCGTTCCATAAGTTATCGACGACAATTTGAAGTGTTGGACTGGGCTTGGTTTGGTATTCTTCGAAATTGAGTTCTTCCATTTTTATGACAAATTTTAATTACATTCGAAATCAAAATACACGTAGTTCGGCGCCCTTCTCGGTTTGGATTGTTTCGACAATCCGCTGTATCCAAGCGTTAACTTCCTCTTCGGTCAATGTTCTCTCGTTTGAGTTGAAAAACAGTGCAAAGGCAAGATTCTTTTTGCCCGAGCCAATATTTTTACCTTTGTAAACATCAAAAATAACGACATTGCGAAGGAAGTCGCCACCAGTTTTCCAGATGAGTTCCAAAATCTCGCCTGCGGGAATTCCCTCGTCAACCACAAATGCAAGGTCTCGGCGAACAACAGGGAAAGGCGAAATCTTTGCATATTTCGACAATTTCCTTGTGAAGGCATACAACCATCTCAGATTCAAATAGCCAAAATACAAGTCTTGGTCAATGTCGAAAACTTTTTTAAGCTCCTTCGAAACCACACCAAATTCCCCTTCCACTCTGCCATCGATTTTAATTATACCTGCTTCGCTTCCAAATATGCTATTGGGATGCTTTGTGGGTTCGATTTCAAAATTTACCACCGAAAAAGTAGAGAGGAAATGTTCAAATATGCCTTTAATGTCGTAGAAATCGACAAGTCGTGTTGTTTCTCCCCATTGTAATGGGGAAGACAAGCCACTAACTGCAATCGACAGGACTTCTTTTTCTTCGATGCCTTCTATAAATCCCTGACTTGTGTTGTTCTTGCGAAATTCTTTACCAATTTCAAAGATTCTGAAATCTTTTCGCCCAATGTTGATGTTATATTTTGCAACTTCGAGCACTGGTGCCAACGAACTCGCCCGAACAATTGAGTATTCTTCGCCCAAAGGATTCGCAATTTCTATAAACTCTCCATCGTAAAACAAACGCATCTTATTCGGGTTATACAAATTTTGGGTCAGAATCTCTTGAAAACCATTGAACACAAAGTAATTTTTAATTTCCTGCCTAACTTCGGGAACATCGAGCGGTGTCTTTTGTTTCTCTCCCGAAAATGTTATCGAGTAGCTTCGGTCTTCGGGGATATTATCGTAACCAACGAAACGAGCGATTTCTTCAATTAAATCAATTTCCTGTTCAACATCGAATCGGTGGGTGGGTACTTGAAATACAACCTTATCTCCATCCTGTTCAAAAATTTTAAACCCCAATCCAGTCAATATGTTGACAATTCTTTCCTTTTCTATATCAATTCCCAGCACCCAATTCACTCTTTGAAATCTCAAAGGAACATACTTATTTTCAATCTTTTTAGGATAAACATCAATATAATCTTTAACGATTTTACCATTTGCAAGGCGAGCGATAAGTTGCGCTGCTCTGTTTAAAGCAAAAACGACATTGCCATAATCGACTCCACGCTCGAATCTATATGATGATTCGCTTACCAAACCCAATTTCTTCGAGGTTCTTCTAATTGATGTAGGGCTAAAGAAAGCAGATTCCAGCAACACATTCCTCGTTTCTTTAGTGATTTCGCTATTTTCGCCGCCCATCACTCCACCAATTGCCACAGGTCGGTTGGCATCGCAAATCATTAGCATCGTCGAATCCAATTCCCTTTCTTTGCCATCCAAAGTTACAAACTTTTCGCCCTCGCTTGCTGTCCGAACAATGATTTTCTTCCCTGTCAGCCTATCGTAGTCAAATGCGTGCAGTGGCTGACCCAACTCCATCATTACATAATTCGTTACATCCACCACAGCATTAATTGGTCTTAGCCCCAGTGCAACAAGTTTTGATTTCATCCATTGCGGAGATTCGACCACTTCAACATCGCAAACTACCCGAGCAGAATAGCGGGGACACTTTTCGCTGTCCAGAACTTCTACTTCAACAAATTCGCCGATATTGCTTTTTTCATCTTCTTCAAAATCTATTGCTGGGACTTTCAAAGGTAGATGATAATACGCCGAAAGCTCGCGAGCGATACCCAAATGACTTAAACAATCGCCTCGATTTGGTGTAATTGCAATTTCATACACAACATCGTTCAGCTCAAAGTAATTCGCAAACGGGATTCCAACTGGTGCATCCAAAGGCAGAACCAAAATCTTATCGGCACAATCCCCAATTTCCAACTCATCTTCGCTGCAAATCATTCCCGTCGAATTTATACCCCGTATAACGGTTGGTTTTATTTCCAATTTATTTTTTGGAACAACTGCCCCGGGAAGAGCAAGCACAACCTTTTGCCCTTGGGCAACGTTCGAAGCACCACAGATGACATCAACAACATTCGCCCCGTCGCTAACTCGGCAAAAAGATAGCTTTTCGGTAACTTTTTCGCAGGATTTAACTTCCCCGACAACAAAATTTTTATATTTCTCGTTCAAATCGAAAATTTCTTCAACCTCGAAGCCAAGCGAGGTCAAAACATTGGCAATTTCCGTCGAATCCGTCGGTATTTCAACGAATTGTCTCAAAAGATTTAACGAAATTTTCATTTCCCTAACGAATTAAGTAATTTAAAAATATGCAAATTAAACAAATTTAATGTGATTGATAATCATCAATTTCAACCAAGCAGTAAATTACACAAAAAACACCATTCTATTTTTAATTCTTACTTCTAATTTTTAATCAAAATAGACAAAGAAATACCAAATGCAACTTTACATTTGCCACCAAACTCACTTAATTACATTTTTTTGTAAAACACACATTCTCATAACCCGAAACGAATATCTAATGCACAAGGAAAAACTACACAAAACTAAATTTTATTCAAAAATTTTTTATCAACTTTGGGATTGACATCGTAACAATGTGAGATTACTTTCCTACTATTAGTGTGTAGAAATAAATGTTGTTTGACTGGCTCGCAGCGGTGAGTTCAAACGAATGAAAACCACCATCTTTAAATGTTTTTTGTCCTAATTGGATTAACACACCACCAAAATGTTCCGCAACGATAGCGTGATACTTGCAGACTCGCCAACAAAGTAAACAATTATTGGGAATTACCGTGCAGGTTTGGGAATAATTAATGCTTACTAAAAATATAGAATTCTATTATTTAGCAGGCAAATTCAAAGGTTAAAAGTTTTTTATTTGTTCAAAGACATTATTTCATTTTTGGAGATTGTGTTTTTTGATACAAAAATTTGCATTTTTGTGGTTTGAATATTAATTTTGTTTTTTTGTGTGTGTAAAATGGAAAACTCCAAAAATCTCGAAGCAATCCAAAAAGAACTCGCTGATATTGGTTTCGACATTCGCAAAACATACGAAAAGCTTAAAAGCGCACGGGAAGCAAACGAAAAGTATTTGAAGAAAAAAGAAGAGTTTTTTGAAATCTTCACTGAAGAGAAAAAAGGACGTTATATTGTAGGAGGTTTACTTTGCATTCTAGTTTTAATTTTTGACTATTGGGTCTCTCATAATACTCTTGAATACTTAGCTGAAATCATTCGTATCCCCCGAGAAGCTTTGGCTTTACTTTTTAGTCTTGTTGATGGATTGTTAGCGATTTTCGCAAGCGGGGGGCTTGCAGGTGCAAATTCTCGAAGAAAGGCAATCCATCGAAAAGCCGGACTTCCAATCTTAATATTACTGGGTGCTGTGAAGATACTTTTATTTATTTTTCTTGTTATAAATAGGTATACAGAAATCGACCCAATTACCCAACAAGAAGTATATATTCTTTCTTTCTTTGATACATTGAAAATAATTGGACCTCAAGTTCTATTTGTCGCCATTGTTTACTCAATTCTTGGGCTTATGGGATTTGGTTTGTGGTATATTCTGGGGATTATATTGTATTGGGTTTACAAAGAGTTGCTTTCTAAACCTTTGGATTATGAGCTTAAATTGCAAAAACTATTTCATTATTTCAAAGAAAATGCAAAAGATGAATTTGAACAAAGGTTAAAAGAGCAAAAACTTGAAGAAATATACAACGAAATAATTAATAAGGAGAATAAACAATGAGCAAAACTAAACTAATTTTTGGATTAGTAATTTTACTTGCTTTGTTAATTGGGTTTGTTTATTTTTTCATTTCAAGTACTCCACCAATTTACAATGTTAAAGTTCTTATACTTAATAATGATTACTTAAAAATTGACACTATCACTAATAATATTTCCGAAAAACTTGCCGAATTATTATCCTCGAACAAACCAGTTCAATTGAATTTTAGTTATATCACAACGACAAGAATTTTCAAACCTAATTACGAATTAAAAATTAAGCCTGGCGAGGAACTACAGCGGTGGAAATTGAGAATTAAAAATTATCTTAAAGAAACCCTTAATGATACTGTGGTAGTTGTCCTCGAAGATAATAAAGTGAATGACTTATTTGAAAAATTTCTAAAAGATGCCATTAGCACAAAGGATTTAAAAAATACTTTCTTTGTTGTCATTGGAACTTTCCCAGAATGCTACGAATACAGTTCAAAAAAGGCTTTGATAAATTCTACAAAAGAAATTTTGAGAAGTTCAAAATTATCCGAAAAAATAAACCTACTTACTGCATTGGTTGATCCAAGGAAAAACATCGAACAGGAAATATTTGATTCCTTACTCGTAACAAATAAAGTTTCTATTCAGCATTTAGATGTGGACTTAGAAAAAGAAAGAAAGTGTTACAAAAAGAATTTACCACTGGTATTTGGTATGTTTTTCAACAAACTATCTAATTTCGATTCCCAAAATTTACTTGAATATATTAAGCAAACAGCAGGCACAAACTTCTTCTTAACAATTTGGAATGACGGGCCCAAAAATGGTGCTCAAATAATCTACTTAAATCAAGCTGGGGACTCAGCAGAATTCAACACAAATGTTGTAAGCTTAGCTAAATGCAACTGGAGCTCACTGAATTTTCTTTTCAAACAAGCATATCATAATCTTTCAACTCTTCCCGACACTATACATAAATATTTGTATTTTGTTGGGAATTTCCCCGAGGCAGGAGAGCAAAATCTTCTAGGGGAAGAGTTCTGGAGCAATTTTGCCAAAATCAAAAACTTACATTTATTTCACTTTCTTGCGAAAGGGCAGAACATTGGCTATGAAAAAAACATTTTCAAAGCTTTAAAAAAATATCATAACTTATCTATTAGTACAAGTTATTGAGGGTAGATATGAAAAAGTTCTTCATACTTACTATTTTTTCTCTTCTATTTTATGGTTGCACAACAATTGATATGCTTTTCCACCCTGAGCAATATCAGAAAAAAAGCTCGCCTCAAAGAATTACTGAAATTGTATATGATACCGTTAGAATTTACAATGCCTCAGGTGAAATCCAAACTGCTGTAAGTGGGCTTCCACAAAGAAGAATTACTTTTACTCAAATCGGTCAAAGTTATAAACTCCGACCAGGGGAACTCGTTGAGTTTGTCTTCGATGGTGTTGATTTTGGAAAAGCAACATTTGATATTACTACAGACTTAGAAACCAATGAAATAACTATTTCATTGGTGCACAGAGACACTTCCAAAATCTATCTTTCTTCTAAGTGCCAAACAATAAGGCGAATGGATACTGGTACCCTAGCTTCAATTGAAATTGCTCCCAATTTGAAACCCGAACAAGTTGTTATCACTCCATATTTTAACGAGGATTGTGAAAAAGTCGGCTATGAAGTAAGATATGGCTCTGAGGAAAGGGGCTGCAAATATGCAGCTCAAGCTGTATTAAAACGGTTTTATGACTGTTCAAAAAATAATTCTAAAAGCACCACAAAAAAGACCAAGTCCCCTTGTATAAATTCAAAATTTGGTTTGCCTTGTAACTGAGAAAGTTATTTTTTCTTCAATTTTTTTAATATTAGATTTATAATTTTAAGCAACATAGTAATCTTTATTAACAAATGTTTTAATTAATTATTAAGCTTTTTTATAATTTATTTCAAATTTTGTGTTTTTTCGTACTTTAACTCATATTTCAATACCATCAAGTTTCAATCATTCAAAGCAAATCACATTTAAAATTAGAAAATTTATTCTGTATTGAAAATGTTTTTCTTTTATTTTTGTTTTTTTTCATACTTTTACTATTTTGAAATTGTTTGTTTTACAAAAAGGTTTAAAAATGGCTATTCAAAAAGTTTTGGTTCTTGGGGCAGGAACAATGGGAAATGGTATTGCCCACACTTTTGCCCAATTCGGCTTTAATGTTGTTCTTTGCGATGCTTACGAAAACGCTTTGAAAAACGGAATGGCTACTATCGAAAAAAATCTGGGTAGGCAAGTGAAAAAAGGCACAATCACAGAGCAACAAATGACCGAAACCCTTTCTCGGATTTCCCCAACAACCAATTTCAACGATGGCGCCGATTGCGATTTCGTTGTCGAGGCTGTAAGCGAAAACAAAGAACTTAAGTTCAAAATTTTTGCCGAGCTTGACCAGTTGGTTCGCCCCGAAGTTATTCTGGCAACAAACACTTCGACAATCTCCATCACCGAAATCGCAGCCAAAACCAAACGACCCGACAAAGTTATTGGTATGCATTTTATGAATCCTGTCCCAATGATGCGTCTGGTCGAAGTTATTCGCGGGCTTGCTACAAGCGACGAAACATACGAGACTGTCAAAGCCCTTGCCGAAAAGCTGGGGAAAGTGCCTGTCCTTGCCAACGACTATCCGGGCTTCATTGCAAACAGAATCTTAATGCCTTTCATCAACGAAGCTATTTGGGCTGTAATGGAGCACATTGGAACAGTCGATGCCATCGATGAAGTTGCCAAATTAGGCTTTTCGCATCCGATGGGTCCACTCGCCCTTGCCGACTTGATCGGATTGGACACCACTTTGGCTATTATGAATGTCCTTCATCAAGACTTAGGAGACCCAAGATTCCGCCCAGCCCCGCTGTTGAAGAAACTTGTGGCTGCTGGACATTTGGGACGCAAAAGCGGTCGTGGATTTTATGATTATTCAGGAGAAAAACCTGTTCCATTAACTTTTTAGGTGGACTATGAACGAAGTAAGAAAATTTGATTCTGATGACCCAGATATTCTTGCTGCCTATCAAGCCGAGACAAACGGCGAATACTTCAAAGCAATAGAATACTACAACAAAGTGATTGCCCGCGACCCCTCGCGCGGTATCGTGTATAAACACTGCGGGAATGTTTATTACCGGATTGGCGATTTGGACAAAGCTGTGGAATATTTAGAAAAAGCTGTCGAGCTACTGCCTCAGTTCCCAACTGCTCGTTACGAGCTTGCACTCGCTTATTATCGTCAGGTCAGGATAAGAAAAGCAATTAACACGATGCAAACCGTTTTGGAACTGGACCCGAACTTTTTGATGGCTCGCTATTGGCTTGGTATTTTGAATTACCATTATGGTCATATTCGCGAAGCGCGTCAACATTATCTTCAAGTCATCGAAAAAAATCCAAATTTCTATATTGCCTATCATCATCTTGGAGTTACAAACCTAAGGCTGGGCAATTACGAGGAAGCAGTCCAAAATTTCAAAAAGATAATCGAGAAAAATCCTGATTCAGCAGCAGCCTATGCACTTCTGGGCGATGCATATCTTTATCTTGGCAAAAAGTATGAAGCAAAAATGGCTTACCGAAAGGCTTTGGAACTCGACCCCGAAGACCGAAAAGCCCAGCGAGCTTTGGAAATGCTCGACGAATTCAAGGATGTTACTTTTTGATTATTATCCAGCTCGGTTAAAGTTTCAAATATGCCGAAACTTTATTAGGGTTATTTCCTTTTCAGTTTCGGCGTGAATTGTTGGTGGTAGCTCGGAACAAATTCCGCGGGGTCTACTGTTGTTCCAACAGTGAACAATTTCCACCCGAGTTGGGCAATGTGTTTCGCCGTTAGCAAATTTGTCTTATCAAGTTTCTTTACCCGTTGAATATCAACAGAACTCGGTGAGTATAAAAAATCATTATCTTTAACAACTTCACGAAGCTCATCTATTGTGCACAAATTCACCTGTGTCGTTTCATTGCCTTCGGTATCGAAAAACTGGAAATAATAAATATCCTTGTGAGAATGCAGAACGACAACAATTCGTTCAGCATCGACAACTTGAGCAAGTTCCAAGCAGGCGTAAGCCATTGCAGAAAGCGTTGGCACAGGAACTAATTTAATTTTGCCATCGAAACACAAACCTTTGGCAAATGCTGCTCCGATTCGCAAACCAGTGAACGAACCTGGTCCCGATGATACCGCAACTGCAAAGAGTCTGTCGAAAGTTAAATGGACATCATCAAGAATTCTTTTGGCAATTTGAGCCAACATTTGGTCTGCGGAATTAGGAATGTAAATTGTATGTTCAACCAAAGGAAAATCGCCATTTGCCAAGCAAACAGAGCAAACATTGGTTGCAGTTTCCAAAGCCAAAATATAATTCCCGTTCATTCTACCTCGCTTTGAATCGTTTTACCAAGCCTCCAAACAATCTCGACAGCCTTGTCGAAAGAATCGACTTTTGATTGCAAGCAAAGTCTATTTTTTTTCTGCAAAAGTTTGGCACCATCGAACGAAATAGCAAAATCGGTAATTACAGGAAGGATTTTATCGTAAAATTCCGTGTTGCTATCATCCGGAAATTCAATTGTCAAAAGTTTAGACCTGTAAATGATTTTTTGGATTCCTGTGTCGAGAGCCTTTATCCGAAGGGAAACTATTTTGAACAAATTTTCAAGTTCTTGAGGAATTTCGCCAAATTTATCGCGTATTTCATTTCGCAGATTTGCTATTTCTTGTGGATAGCGAATATTGTAAAGTTCCTTGTAATAGCGGAATCGTTCAGACTCGGTTTGGATATAGGTTTCGGGAATGAAGGCATCGAAATCAACCTCGATTTGAAGCTCGTTATTTTCGAGGAATTCAAGTGAACGCTCTTTCCCTGCTTCGGGAAAGAATTCTTTAAACTCGGTCGTTTTCAGTTCCCTAATCGCTTCGTCGAGTATCTTTTGGTACATTTCGAAGCCAATTTCATTTATGAAACCGCTTTGCTCGTAGCCAAAAATATCGCCAGCACCACGAATTTCCAAATCCCGCAATGCAAGCTTCAAGCCACTACCCAAATCGGTATATTCTTCGAGAGCCTGCAACCGCCGCAAAGCCTTCTTTGTCAACGCCTCCAATGGTGGAATAATTAGGTAGCAATAAGCTTGGATATTTGTCCTTCCTACCCGACCGCGTAGTTGGTACAATTCTGCAAGCCCGAAATTTTGTGCATTGTGGATGAATATCGTGTTTGTGCGAGGAATGTCCAAACCCGACTCGATAATTTTTGTGGTCAAAAGAATATCATATTTGCCAAGAATGAAATCGGACATAACTTTTTCGAGTTCAGAACTTTTCATTTGCCCGTGTGCAACAGCAATTTTAGAATTGGGAACAATTCGGACCAAACGCTCGTATACTTTGTCTATACGCGAAATTTGGTCAACAACGAAAAACACTTGACCATTGCGAGCTAATTCGCGCAAAATTGCTTTGCGTATGATTTCATCTTCCCAATAAATAATTTCGGTATAAATTGGCAAACGATTTCTTGGGGGCGTCTCCATCAAACTCATATCCCGAACCCCAAGCAAGGAAAAATTCAAGGTTCTTGGAATGGGAGTCGCAGTCATTGTGATTGTATCGACGTTTACCTTGAGCTGCCGCAATTTTTCCTTTGCAGCGACGCCGAATCGGTGCTCCTCGTCAATAATTAGCAAACCAAGGTCTTTGAATTGCACATCCTTACTTAAAAGGCGATGCGTTCCAATTATAATATCTATCCTACCTTCCGCTAACTTTTTCAGAATTTCCTCGGTTTCTTTGGATGATTTGAATCGGGAGAGTGATTCAATTATAACTGGATAGTTTTTTAACCTTTCCTTGAATGTAACCTCGTGTTGACTGGCAAGAATTGTGGTAGGAACAAGGACGGCAACCTGCTTGCCCGATTGAACAGCCTTAAATGCTGCACGAATCGCAACCTCCGTTTTGCCAAAGCCAACATCTCCACAAATCAGCCTGTCCATCGGTGTTTCGGATTCCATATCCCGCTTAACCTCTTCGGTGGCTTTTGCTTGGTCAATTGTATCTTCGAACACAAACGAGGCTTCGAACTCCTTTTGCCAAACAGTATCGGGCGGATAAGCAAAACCCTTCCTGATTTTCCTTTCGGCATACAGCTTTATTAATTCTTTGGCATCCTTTTTCAGCTTCTCTTTGATTCGTTGTTTCTTCCTTTCCCATTCATTCGTTCCAAGTTTGGAAAGTTGAGGAACAACTCCTTCTTCGGCTCTAAACTTCTGTAATTTAAATAGATAATTAAGATTTAGGTAAAGTATATCGTTATCGGCAAAAATCAAGCGAACGCAATCTTGGTAATTATCGCCGAACTTAACTCTTTCGAGCCCATCAAACTTTGCAATTCCTTTGTCAATGTGGACAACATAGTCGCCTATGTTCAATTCTTTAAGCTCGCGAAGTGTTAATCCTTTTCCTTTGGTGTGCTGTGGAACGCGAAGCCTTTCCCTGCCAAAAATCTGATGTTCAACGAACAATGCTATGCCTGTTGTTGGAAAAACAAAGCCCTCGCTCAAAGGCCTATCCAACCACAAGCAACTTTCGATTATCTGTTCAGGTGTATAGTTGATTTCAGCCCCATCATTTTTGCCTTCGTATTCAACTTCAATAGCATTCAAAATGATTTCCCGCAAGCGGTTCAAAAGGAGTTCGCCATCGGCGGTAAAGTAAATCTTGAACCCCTGATTAAAATAGTCTAAAAACTCCTTTACAAAATTTCGAATTGATGCAAAATTCGATTTTAGAGGTTCAGTTTTAATCTCGATTGCGTTACCAAACACGGAATTCAACCAAATAACCTTTTTAACCGAAGGCAAACTGATTTCGGGATAAGCATTGCGAATAAATTCAGGATTATCGACTATCAGCAAGTCCTCGGAATTTATGTATCCACTTATGTCTGTTGTCTCGAATATTTGCTGGAACAATGTAGTAATAATTTCTACGCTTTCGAGCTTCTTCAAACTTCTTTGAGTTTCAATATCGAACTGGCGGATAGATTCAATCTCGTCGCCAAAGAACTCAATCCTTAATGGATTGTCCATACCGAGTGGGAAAATATCGACAATCGCCCCGCGAACTGCAATATCTCCTTGCTCCTCGACAAAATCCTTTCGCTCAAAGCCTTTCAAAAGGAAGGAAGAAATGAATTCCTGATATGGATAAACCTCACCAACTGAAAAACGAGCCCGTTCCTCTTGGAAAGTGTTTGGCTTTGGTAGTGTAAGACCAAGCACTTCGGGAGTGATAATTAAAATCGAACCTTCATTTGAAAAGTATTGAAATACTTTTTCGTAAATGTTTAGTTCAAGTTTTTCGTTTGGAATTTGTCGGAATTTCGAAGAGAAAAATGTGGTAAAAGAAAACACATTGTCCAGACCAAAAAAAACTTGCAAGTCGAGATTATACTTGCTCAAAGTTTCCTCGTCGGGGACGAGAACGACAATTTTCCTTTGTGGTTGAATGTTCCGAATCAGATATAGAAGCAAAGATTTCGAGGAGCCGTAGAGTTGGCGCAAATAGATTTCGCTTTTGCTTTCTACAGCTTCGAGCAACCGATGAACTTCGGCTGTGGAACTAATTCGGCTTAGCAGTGATTTTATTCCGTCATTCAAGTCCACAAGTTCAGAAATCGCTTTCAATAACGATAGTAGAATTTGGCTTTGCTTTTAGGTTTTGTGGGTCGTAATTAAACAAACGAATTACCTGTAACATTTCGTTGCGTGTCAATTTCCTTGATGCAAGAATAATATAGCGGACATTCTTGCGAGTATCCCTCATAATGTTTTCAACTTTTTGCTTCTGTTGGTCTTCCATTTTCAACTCAATTTGTTATGAATGGTTTAAAAAGATTGTGGAAGAAATCTTCTCTGTTTTTGAGCAATTTTGTGTAAAATTCAACGCCTTCGGTTTTTTCCTCTTTTTTAACAACACTGGAAAATTGATAGAGCAAAGGAACCATATCGAATTTTTCGTAGGGTAAGAAAACTTTAACAAACTTCGACTCGTTTTCGATGACTTTTTGCATTTTCTCGAGCAGTGCGTTGATGTTAATTCCCCTTTCGGCAGAAATAAGTATGGCTTCGGGGTATTCACGCTGTAGGTATCGAATGTACTCTTTGTCTTCGAGTAAGTCAATTTTGTTCAAAACAAGTATTACAGGCTTGTGTTGTAAATTTATACTTTCCAAAGTCTCGTTCACAACGGCAATTTGTTCATTCAAGAACCTGTGGCTGGCATCGGCAACGTGTATCAAAGCATTAGCATAGCGGACTTCGGAAAGTGTACTTCGGAAAGATGCAACAAGATGGGTCGGCAACTTCCGTATAAACCCAACTGTATCGGAAATCAAAACAATCTTCTCGTTTGGCAGACGTAATGCTCGTGTTGTTGTATCCAAAGTCGCAAAAAGCTTATTTTCGACCAAAACTTCGGAATTTGTTAGCAACCGCATTAATGTAGATTTGCCAGCATTCGTATAACCAACGAGAGCAAATTTAAAGAAAGATTCCCGTTGCTTTCGTTCGATTTCTTTCTGTTTTGCAATATCTTTCAATTTCGATTGTAATCTTTGAATTCTTGCTTTAACAAGCCGTCGGTCGGTTTCGATTTGCTTTTCGCCAGGTCCTTTGGTACCAATTCCACCATATTGTTTAGAAAGGTGAAGCCAAAGCCGAGTTAGCCGAGGCAAAAGGTATTGCAGTTGAGCAAGTTCAACTTGGGTCTTCGCTTCCAATGTCCGTGCGTGTTGAGCAAAAATCGCAAGTATCAAAGTGGTTCGGTCGATTACTTTCACTTGGAATTCATTTTCGAGGTTCTTAGTTTGAACGGGTGTGAGGTCGTCATCGAATACAACAAGAGTAACTTCTTTTTCTTGGATAATCGACTTAATTTCGTCAACTTTGCCTTTGCCAATTGCAGTGGCAGGGTTCAACGAAATAACTTCTTGGTAAACAGTATCGACAACATTGCCCCCCGCTGTTTCGACCAGCGAGGCTAACTCTTCGAGATGCTCTTCGATAACTTCTTTCGATGTCCCTTTCTTCGGAATTGCAACTAAAAGTGCTCTTTCGGGTAAACTTTCGTTATTTATCATCACCAAAAATTAACCAACAAAAAAGAAAAACGATTTAAAACCCAAAAAATTTTTTAATTTGCATTGGGTTATTTTATCTGATGGGTAAAAATGATTTCGTTCCAACTTGATGAAATTCACGAACAGATTCGCGACACAATTCGCAAGTTTGCCATCGAAGAGATTGCCCCGACAGCAATACAGCGCGATATCACAGGTGAATTCCCTCGCGAGATAATCAAAAAACTTGGCGAGCTTGGTTTTTTGGGTATGATGGTTTCGCCCCAATGGGGTGGAAGCGGTCTCGACACAATTAGCTACGTTATTGCAATGGAGGAGATTAGCAAAGTCGACGCTTCGGTCGGAGTTATTTTCTCTGTCCACAATTCGCTTGTTAACTGGATTTTCGAGAAATATGGCTCAGACCATCTGAAAGAGAAATACCTTCGTCGGCTTGCTGCTGGCGAGATAATCGGAGCATACTGCCTTAGTGAACCCGAAGCCGGCAGCGACGCAACTCAAATCAAAACTTTTGCAGTAAGAAAAGGCGACCGTTGGATTTTGAACGGAACCAAAAATTGGATTACCACGGGACAAAATGCCGATATTTATGTTGTCTTTGCAAATACCAACTTCGATTTAGGCTACAAAGGAATCACTTGCTTTGCAGTCGAAAAGGGGACGCCGGGCTTTGAGCCGGGCAAGAAAGAGGACAAAATGGGGTTGCGTTCAAGCGATACTACTTCTATCGGCTTGACGAACGTCGAGGTTCCCGATGAAAATATCATTGGGAAAGTTGGCGAAGGATTCTACATTGCTATGCGCGGATTAAATGGGGGACGCATTGGAATTGCTGCTCAGGCGCTGGGAATTGCCCAAGGGGCATTCGAAGCTTCGGTCCGCTACGCCAAAGAACGAAAAGCCTTTGGGAAACCAATCATCGAGCACCAATTGATTCAAGCAAAGCTGGCGCAGATGTCGATGAAAATCAACGCTGCGCGCCTTTTGATTTACAAGGCTGCTTGGCTAAGAGATAATGGCTACGACCATATTCAAGAAGCTTCGGAAGCAAAGCTATTTGCCACTACTATTGCAAACGAAATAACTCGCGAAGCAGTCCAAATCCACGGCGGCTATGGATACGTCCGCGAATACCAAGTCGAACGAATGATGCGCGATGCCAAAGTTACCGAAATATACGAGGGAACATCCGAAATTCAACACCTTGTCATTGCACGAGAAATAATGAAAAAGTGGTGAAAATTACAATTTTTTTTACTTTTTTCGATTATTATTATGTAGATTGGTTAATTTTAGCCAACTAATAATATGGCACTTATGGCTGGAAGGTATTGAAAAATATAGTAATAAAGTAACTTTTACATTGGCACAATTTTTATTTTGTAAATTTTGATTAAAGGTGAAATTATGGCAAAAACCGAAGAGAACGAAAATCTCGAAAGTCAAGAAACTGAAACCAAAAAGGAACCGAAGGCTTCGGGTGGGTTGGGGCTTGTGCCAATTCTTGCTATTGTTTTTGGTTCCCTTTTGATTTTGATTCTTGCAACTCGTTTTCTTTTCTTGCCTTACATTGTTGAAAATATGGGTGGCGGAGGGAAAAAAGCCGAGTCGACCGAAGTGAAAGAAACAGAGAAGAAACCTGAGGCAAAAGGACCTTTTGCAGGAGTCGACAAAAAATTAATTAAGTATATCGAAACAGGAAGGATAACTACCAATCCCCTTAATTCTGACCAATTCGTAGTTGTTAATCTCGGGCTTCGGTTCTATGCTACCGACGAAAAAGTACTAAAAGAACTAATGGGCGAAGGTAAGGAAGGCGCCGGACTGCCCCCAGAAATAATGGGCCAGCTTCGTGGCAAGGTAAATCAAATTCTTGGTTCACTTACGGTTGCTGAACTTCAGCAGCGACGAAATCAACTCGCAAATGAGTTCAAAGATAGCCTGAAAACAATATTCTCGAGCCACGAACTGGTGCTTGGTGAAGTTTATTTACAAGAATTTATTATTCAATAAATATAGATTTGGCATATGAGCGAAGTATTATCGCAACACGAAATAGATAGTTTATTGCAGGAGATGTCCACCGGAGCCCTCGATGTCGAGGACTTCGTTGGCGAGCGTTTAAAACGAGCCGAAATTACCAATTATGATTTCCGAAGGCCTAATAGAATCTCGAAGTCGCAGGTCCGAACACTGCAAAGTATCCACGAAAACTTCGCCGAATCCTTTGGATATTATCTTGTTTCGAGACTGCAAACTGTTGTATCGATTTCGGTAACATCTGTCGACCAGCTGTTCTATTCTGAATACATACTTTCGGTGTCGAACCCAAGTTGCCTGTATGTATTTGATATCGAAGGAACCGATGGTTCTGGAATATTGGAAATCAGCCCCCAACTTGCTTTAATTCTTGTCGAGCGGCTACTCGGTGGAAGTGGCGAAACGCAACCAAAGCCACGGCAAATCACTCCTATTGAACAGGCTGTTATCCGAGGCGTTATTGAGCATGCTCTTCACGATTTGCAAAATGCTTGGCGGTCGATTGCAGAACTTTCCTTTAAATATCAGCGGCTCGAAATGGAAGCCGACTTTGTGCAAATCGCCCCGTCGTCCGAAATCGTTATCGTTGTTTCTTTCGATGTAAATATTGGTTTACATACCTATTTGATGAACCTTTGCTTCCCAACTTTCGCTCTGGAGGAGGTTCTAACCAAACTTACCCGACAACAAGTTACTGCTGGTCCGGTCAAAATGCCTCCCGAGAAAATTCGGGAGAACATCGAAACTATTAAACGGCATATGGCTAAAACATATTTGACCGTAACTGCGGAACTTGGTAAAACTACTATTACCGTAAAAGAACTTCTGGAGCTGAAAGTTGGAGATATAATAAAATTAAAAAATAAAATTACAGACGAAACCATCATTTCAATTGCAGGAAGGAAAAAATTTGCAGGTCGACCCGGAACAATCGATGGCAAAAAGGCTGTGAAAATCATTCGACCTTTGCGCGACGAAGACCTTGTCGAAGATGATTTGTTGTACAAAGAGGAGGAATAACAATGTCCTTAACCCAAGAAGAAATTGATGCTCTGATAAGCAGCGGTGGAATTCCACCGGGCGAAGGACAGAAAACCGAAACAACCGAAACGCAATTTCCCGAAGGTGCTACTATCCCAACCAGTAAAATTGAAGGTACTGGCGAAACAATATATTCCCCGCTCGACCCCAAGTTGGAATTGCTGTACGATTTGCAATTGCCTGTTTCGATTGAATTAGGTAGAACAAATATGTTGATACGCGATATTCTTTATCTTGGTAGAGGCTCGGTTATTGAATTCGACAAACTTGTCAGTGAACCGGTCGATGTCCTTGTTAACGGCAAGAAGATTGCCGAGGGCGAAGTTGTTGTCATCGATAAACATTTCGGCATTAGAATCACAACACTTGTCGACCCCACCGAGCGGTTGAAGACAATTAAAAGGTAAAGCTATGCCCAATGGGGAATTGCTTCAGTCTCTCTTGATTGTCGTGGGGTTCTTGGTCGGGGTGTTTCTCCTTTCTAATTTTCTTAAAAAAAATCTTACGCAGAAAAAAATTCACTCCCTCGGGGTAAATTTTAAAATTGTCTCTCGTTTGCCACTTTCAAACAAGGTTTCTCTCTACATTATTCAAATAGGGAATCATTATATATTGATTGGTGTGAGCGACCAAAATGTTACTGCAATTGCCGACTTAACAAAGGTAATGCAATCCTCATCACAAAGGAGTCAATCCAGCAATTTCGAAACATCCTCAATTCAATCCGATGAACTCGGCGAGCCTCACCTTTCTTTCAAAAACTTCCTGAAAGAAACATTTAAACGCTCCAAAAATTGAGTAAGGTTAAGTAACCAATTTATCAAACCCTTGTTCACTTTGGAAAGACATCGGATGTTTGTCAAACATTCGATGTCTGGTAAATTCAAAAAGGAGCTGGATTTAAAATTTTCTAAAAGAAATGAAATACTCAAAAGATTTTGAAACTCAAAAAGTATTGCATTTTTGCATATCTCTTTGCCCTCTTTGGTGAAAAAATTTAACCACAGAGAATACGGAGGTTTATAATGGATTTTTCGGTACAGTATTTCGAGCAATCTCTTTACATCGCAAATCGCTTTTAAAAATCAACAACTTCTCTTTCAGTGAAAGTGTCAGTGCACAAGGGACTACAGCACATTAAAAATTTCCTTTCACAAAAAATTCATTGCAGGATTGGTCAAGCTTAATCTACAACTGATTCAAGGTACTGGAGGGTACCAGTTTTTGCATCAAGAATGGCTCTGGCGCCGATAGCAATCGTGGCTTGGTCAGGTGTATGCCCAATACACAAACCGTAAAACGAAGGAACGTTTAAAGGTTTGAAGTAGTAATCCAGAACTTCGCCAAGAGAAAAATCCCAAACGCTTGGGCTCGAAGGCAGACAATCTTTGCACTCGCCAAAAGCAATTCCTCGAACTTGGTTGAGTTTGCCAGCCAATCGTAGATGATTCAACATTCTGTCAATACGATAAGGTTCCTCCTGAACATCTTCGAGCAAAAGCAGAGCATCCTTGTAGTCGTATTCATAGGGCGTCCCAAGCAAAGAGCAAATAATCGAAAGATTTCCACCAATCACAATGCCTTCGGCAGTTCCTTCTCTTATGGTTCTAATGGGGTGGCTCGCTCGAATTGCGTTCGTTTCAATGGGATTACGAATTAATGGTTCAGCAGCCAAACCAAATAACACATTTTTAAGATAGTTAAATGTATACGGGGTAAAAGGAGAAAGCAAAACAGGTCCGTGAAAGGTGATTAAGCCCGTAAATTTGTTGATTGCAATATGCAACGCAGTAATATCGCTGTAACCTAAAAAAATCTTTGGATTGCTTGAAATGATTGAATAATCGATTTTGTCGAGAAGTTGAGCGCTTCCGTAGCCACCACGAATACAAAATATCCCTCGAATTTCAGGGTCGGTAAACATTTTCATTAATTCATCCAGCCGCTCGCCTACCGAGCGTGAACGATAATTTGTTCCGCGAGTAATACTTTCAGAAAATCTCCATCGAAGTTCAAGATTTGCAAGTATTTCCTGTGCCCGAAGAATGTCGTCAGGGTCGGGAACCGCGGTCCCGGGAGCAACAATACCTACAAGGTCATTTTTCCTCAGCCTCGCCGGTTTAATCTTTGTTTTTGCTGAATTGTTCATTGACAGCTTGTTTTGGGATTTTAAAATTGCTGTATTAATTGAGCTCAAAGCAGTCAAAACCAAAAAATCTCTTCGAGAGAAATTCATTTTATAAGCAAAAAATTGATTTTCAAAATACAAAATTCATAAAAGATTTAAATCAGTGAAAATCAAAAAGGCAATTTATCGTTTTCGTAATTTTGTATTTTTAAAAAATATCAAAATGGTTACACTCGACACGATAATTTCGTTGGCAAAGCGGCGTGGCTTTGTTTTTCAATCATCCGAAATTTACGGCGGTCTTAATGGATGTTGGGACTTTGGTCCCCTCGGCGTGGAACTACTCCGCAATCTAAAAGAAGAATGGTGGAAGGCAATGACTTACCGCGATGACATCGAGGGGCTGGACTCATCAATCCTGATGCACCCGAAAGTGTGGGAAGCCAGCGGTCACGTGGCTCAATTTACCGACCCGATGATTGACAACAAAGTTAGCAAAGCTCGCTACCGCGCCGATAATTTAATCGAAGAATACATCGAGCGGTTGAAAAAGAAGAACAAAACCGAACTCGCCACCGAAATTGAACAAAAACTTTCCAAAGCCACCGAACCAAAAGATTTTTATGACATTATTGTTGAATATAAAATACCTGACCCTGTTAGCGGAACAACAGAATGGACCGAGGTCCGAAATTTCAACTTGATGTTCAAAACATTCATTGGTGCGGTCGAAGATGCTTCGAGTGTAGTATATCTTCGGCCCGAAACTGCACAAGGGATTTACGTGAACTTCAAAAATGTTTTGGATAGTTCCCGGCAAAAAATTCCTTTTGGAATTGCTCAAATTGGCAAAGCCTTTCGCAACGAAATAAACACGAAGAACTTTTTGTTCCGAACTCGAGAATTCGAGCAGATGGAAATGCAATACTTCGTCGAACCAGGAACCGAAAACCACTGGTTTGAATATTGGATGGAAGAAAGAATGAAATGGTATCAATCGTTAGGGTTCAAAGCCGAAAGCTTGCGTTTCAAAGAACACGAGAAGCTTGCCCACTACGCCAGCCGCGCCGTCGATATAGAATTCAATTTCCCCTTTGGCTGGGGCGAAATCGAAGGAATACACTCCCGAACGGACTTTGATCTGCGTAACCATCAAAGTTACAGCGGCAAGAAGTTGGAATATTTCGACTCGCTAACCAATAAGCGTTACATACCTTACATAGTCGAAACAAGTGGTGGGGTAACTCGAACCACAATGGCATTGATTTGCAACGCTTATGACGAAGACGAAGCACCATCGGAAAAGGGAACACTGGAAAAGAGAACAGTTTTGCGATTTACCCCAAGAATTGCTCCTATCAAGGTTGCTGTCTTCCCGCTGGTCAACAAAGATGGTATGCCCGAGCTGGCTCGAAAAATTCATCAGGATGTTCAAAAGCATTTCAAGTCGATGTATGATGACTCGGGGGCAATAGGTCGACGTTATCGACGTCAGGACGAAATCGGAACCCCATTTTGCATTACCGTCGATGGTCAAACTTTGCAAGACGAGACTGTTACTATTCGCGACCGCGACTCGATGTTGCAAGAAAGAATAAATATTTCCCAAATTGTTCCATATTTGAAAGAAAAATTAAGCTTGTAACGGGATAAATTAAATGAAAAATAGTCTTTTGTTTTCATTTTTCGTTGCTCTTTTTTTGTTCTTATTCTTTCCGAATGGTACAACATTGCCATTCAACCAAAACAACAAATTCGCACAAAGCCTTGCCATTCTTGGAGACGATGACCCACCACAACAGGAAATAGATAACGAAGAGGATGAAAATGATAATGAGCCGAACTCTCCGCTGGATACTCTTTCGCTCGAAGGATTAATCAAATTGCTCAATGAACTTATTGGAGAAGAAAGTTACACCGGCGACCCTAATTCCGACACACTTTACTTAAAGATAAAGAAATCTTTCGATATCTTCGGTGCTGCCTTTGGTGAGATTTTGAAAAACTATGTTGTTAAATTAGACCCCGAAGATTTAGCAAAAGACGCAATTAAAGGCATAACAGATGATTTAGACCCATACACAAACTTTTTCGATTCCGAAAGTGAATTGGACGAAGCAATCAGCAACAACGACTTCGTTGGCTTGGGCATCGTTGTTGTGGTTTCCGATTCATCCTTGATTGTTGTCGATTATATTGATTCGCTTGCAAAACATTTAAGCGGATTGAATCTCGGGGACAAAATTATTGGGTTTGATTCTGTCCGTATCCCTCCGAATTTAGATACATTGAGAAAATTTACTTCTGGGAAAGAGAATACACCCGTAACCGTTCTTGTCAAACGCGAGGGAATCGATACACCGATTGTAGTTAATACATTTCGAAGGAAAATCGAACTCCACGATGTATCGCTTTTCAAAATATTCGATGCCGATGGTGGAAAAATCTGTTATGTCCGTTTGGAGCACTTTCTTGAGAAGTCCATTGAAGAATTGAAAAGCCTTATAAAAAATTTTGTCAGATTGCCTCTTGAACAACGGAAAGGAATCATAATAGATTTGCGGGACAATCCGGGCGGCACGCTTGAATCGGCAATCCAACTTTCCGAGATGTTTTTGCCTCCGGGCTCATTGATTGTTTCCACTCGTGGAAGGAATACGAAAGATTCGGTTATTTACCTGGCAACTATGGTTCCAATTGATACAGTTACCCCCTTAGTTATTCTTGTGAACAACGGAACAGCAAGCGCCAGCGAAGTTGTTGCAGGGGCTATCCAGGACAACGACCGCGGGCTCATTATTGGAGAACAAACCTACGGGAAAGGCGTTGTTCAAAGCGTTGTTCCACTTCCTTACAATACTTTTTTGAAGTTAACCACCTCGAAATATTTTACGCCTTCGGGAAGAAGTATCCATCGGAACCGATTTACTTCAAAGTCAAGCGATTTGATTAACAAAATCTTCGTTTCCGATACAATTTTCCATACAAAAAATGGCAGAATCGTCAAAGAATCCGATGGCATTCAACCAGATATTCCTGTTAAGTCTCTCCCCGAAAATACTTTCATAAATTTTCTTATCGACAAAAATTTATTCCTTCTTTTTGTTTCGTACCTCGAAAATACAAATCAATTGAAAGAATATGGAAACCAGCCAAAGGAAAAGCTTTTGAAAGATTTTGCAATATATTTGAAAAAGAAGGGAATTATATACCGAAATCCATTCGAGATATATCTCGATTCACTTATGAAATATTCAAGCTATTTGCCTTCGAACAAAAAAGCCGAAAAAGTTTTACTTTCGTTAATTAAAATGTCCCATCGAGCAATTGATGATTATGTTAAAGAACAGGTAGAGAAGATTTACGAAATTTTAACATACGAAATTTACCGTAGAAAGGCTTCGTTCGAGGAAAGCAGATTCGTTCTCTTACAAAAAGACCCTTATTTCAAAGAAGCATTAAAAGTTCTATTGGACAAAAGAAAATATAATCAGTTACTTGGAAAAGTTAATTAAAATAATAAAAAAAGACAATCGTTAAAAGTTTTGATAAATGTGAAACTTTGGTTATGATTTATGAGGATAACTAAACAATATACTAATCGTGAAAGTCAGTCTTTAGATAAGTATTTACAAGAAATTGGTAAATATGAATTGCTAACCGCCGAAGAAGAAGTCGAGTTAGCAAAAAAGATTAAGAAAGGTGGACCCGAAGGTCAAAAAGCAATGGAGAGGCTTGTCAAAGCCAATTTGAGATTTGTTGTCTCTGTTGCTAAGCAATACCAGAACCAGGGGCTAACGCTTGGTGACTTAATTAACGAAGGCAACTTGGGGCTGATTAAAGCAGCAACACGATTCGACGAAACCAAAGGCTTCAAGTTTATTTCTTATGCTGTGTGGTGGATACGGCAATCGATTTTGCAAGCGCTTGCCGAGCAATCCCGTATTGTTCGTCTTCCATTGAACCGAGTCGGCGCTTTGAACAAGATTGGCAAGAAATTCAGCGAGCTCGAACAAAAGTTCGAACGGGAACCGACCACTTCCGAACTCGCCGAACAACTCGATATGTCTGTTACCGATATTCACGAAACTATAAGAATTGCCGGCAGGCATCTTTCGGTTGATGCTCCGTTCGTTCAAGGCGAGGACAATCGACTTCTCGATGTTTTGCCCAACGAACAACAACCACCACCAGACCAGCATCTTATGCAAGAATCTTTACGAATTGAGATAGAAGAACTTCTTTCGACTTTGCCGGAGCGAGAAGCCGAGGTCATTAGACTCTTTTACGGAATAGGCACATCTCCATTGACTTTGGAAGAAATCGGCGAAAAATTCAACTTGACACGGGAACGCGTCCGGCAAATCAAAGAGAAAGCAATTCGGAAACTACGACACTCCAATCGCTGTCAAAAATTGAAAGCATATTTAGGCTAAAAAATGCATAAAATAGATTATCCTGAACGCCCGCGAGAACAAGGACAGAAGTCTCCTCGTCCTGAATGGCTTAAAGTGCGTGCTCCGGGAGGCGAAACTTACGCCAATCTTAAAAAGATGATGCGTTCGAAAACTTTGCACACTGTTTGCGAAGAAGCCCATTGTCCTAACATCGGGGAATGCTGGGGACGAGGCACCGCAACTTTCCTTATTCTTGGTGATATTTGCACTCGCTCTTGTGGATTTTGTGCAATAAAAACAGGTCGACCGCAGCCGGTCGACCCCGAGGAGCCTTTGAAAGTTGCTCTGGCTGTGCAGCAGATGGGAATTTCCCACGTGGTCATTACTTCTGTAAACCGGGATGAACTTCCCGACCAAGGTTCAACGATTTGGGCAAAAACTATCGAAGAAGTTCGAAGGCTTAATCCAAAAGTTTCGATTGAAGTGCTAATTCCCGATTTCAAAGGCGATTTGAATTGCTTGCAAAGGGTGCTCGACGCTAAACCAAATATTCTGAACCATAACGTTGAAACTGTCCCCCGTTTATATCGAACAGTTCGACCACAGGCAAAATACGAGCGTTCCTTAAGAGTTCTGCAATATTCAAAAGAACTAGGATTTATTACCAAAACAGGGATTATGGTGGGAATTGGCGAAACTTTCGACGAAGTTGTTCAAGTGATGAAAGACCTTCGGCAAATCGATGTCGATATTTTTACTATCGGACAATATCTGCAGCCTACGCCTGCCCATTTGCCTGTCGACCGTTTCGTCACCCCCGAAGAATTCAAGCAATACAAATTGATTGGTATTGAGCTGGGATTCCGTCACGTGGAATCCGGACCACTTGTGCGAAGTTCATACCACGCCGAAAGTCATGTCGTCTAATGGACTTAAGTTTACCGTGCTTGGGAGCGGAACATCCTCGGGTGTTCCAACAGTTTCCTGCAAATGTCCTACGTGTATATCAACAGATAAGAGGGACAAGCGATTAAGGACCTCGCTCCTTGTGCAATCCGAAACTACAAATGTTGTGATTGATACAACACCAGACTTTCGTCAGCAAATGCTTTTGTACAACATCGACCGCCTCGACGCAGTCGTTTTTACCCACGCCCATTTCGACCATATCGGCGGACTCGATGATTTAAGAGCCTATAATTATACAACCAAAAAAGCTGTCCGCATCTTTGCAAATCTCCAAACGATTGAAAGAATCAAACGTACTTTTTTCTATATCTTCGAGGAACCCGAACAAATTGGCGGCGGAATACCCATTTTGGACATCAACATCATTGACGAAACACCATTTACGATTGGCGATATCACTTTCGAGCCATTGCCATTGCTTCACGGCAAAATGCCAGTGCTTGGATTCCGTATCGGAAACTTAGCTTATTGCACTGATACAAATTTCATTCCCGAAACAACGATTGACAAAATGCAGGGGCTCGAAATTCTCATTCTCGATGCACTCCGCTACGAACCCCATTCCACCCACTTCAATCTAAACCAGGCGATCGAAGTCTCCCAAAAAATAAATGCCCGAAAAACATACTTCATCCATATTGCTCACCAAATTCTTCATTCACAATGCGAAAAGGAACTACCCGAAGGCTTCTACCTAACCTACGACGGGCTCACACTCTACACATAGAAATGCTTTTCCATCGTAAGTAACTCTCTCCAGACATCGGATGTTTCGAAAACATCCGATGTCTTTGTTGTGACAAGGAAATCTTCATCACTTTGACAAGTGCATCGGCCCCTTGCACACTCACTTCCTTCTTTTTTCCATTTCTAACATTCCTGAATAAGGAATTGTGACCCTTTGAAGACTATTTCAGACATCCGATGTTTCTAAAACATCGGATGTCTTTGTTGAGTTATGAAGCCCCTTGTTATTCAGGACAAACCGAATCAAGCAAATGTAAACAATGGGTAGAAACTCCCCGTAAATTATTCCAGACATCGGGTGTTTCGAAAACATCCGATGTCTTTGTTAAGGTTAGAAGTAAAGTTGGTAGAAAAATTCTATGGGTAGAGCCTTTGTTTCTTCCATTTGCCGTCGGGTTGCAAAATGTAGGCGATTCGGTCGTGAAGACGGCTGGGGCGCCCTTGCCAGAACTCGAAGTAACCGGGAATCAACCGATATCCCCCCCAAAAAGGTGGCAAAGGAACATCAACAGGATATTTCATTGTCAGAAGTGCAACTTCACGCATCAAAGTAAAGCGGGAGCGCAGGGGCGAACTTTGCTTCGAAGCCCAAGCCCCAATCCTTGATAAATAAGGACGAGATTTAAAATACTCCTCCGACTCCTCGAAACTCGTCTTTTCCACTCTTCCATTAATACGAACTTGCCGTTCGAGTTTATCCCAATAGAATAGCAAAGAGGCATAAGGATTTTCCGCCAAATCTTTCCCTTTTTTGCTTTGGTAATTTGTATAGAAAACAAAACCTTTATCGTCGAATTTTTTCAAAAGGACAACTCTCGACGATGGTATTCCATCCTTGCTTGAAGTTGAAAGCACCATTGCGTTTGGCTCGACAAAGTCGCTCGAAAGAACTTCGAGAAACCACAGGCGGAATTGCTCGAAAGGATTTTCGTGGGCAACCGATTCATCGAATTTGCCCGAAGTATAATCCCTACGCAGCGATTGGAGGATTTTAATTAAACTATCTTTTTCTTGCTCAGCCAAAATTACTCTATCATTTAATAATAAGAAGTTTAAAACGCTTTACCTCGGTGGATGTTGTTATTTCAAGAATCCAAACTCCGGAATTTATTTGCTCAAAAGGAATTTCAATCTTTTCAAGTTCACGCGGAGATAAAGATAACACCATTTCGTTCCCAAACAAGTCGTATAAAGCAATTTTCTTTGCAAAAAGCAATTCCCTAAGATTAATTGCGGATGTTTGTTTGCTGGTAACTACGAAATTGCCTTCGGTGGAAAACGAGATGTCGGAAACGAAAGCTGGGTCGAGAGTCCAAAATGTTCGAACGGCAGACCAAGGACTCGATTGGGTATTGTTCAAGGCTCGGACTCTCCAATAATACTGTGTTTTCGGATAAAATTTCACGGTCGATGTATACGAGGTATTCGAAATATCGTTCAAATTAAGCAAAAGCGAGAAATCGTCGAACGAAGGGTCTAAACTTGCTTGCAAGTGGTATTTGGTCGCTCCGGGAACAGAATTCCAGACAAAAGTAGGTTGAATCGACACGCTAACGGCGGAATCTATCGGCTCAAGCAACAATGGAGTGGCAAGGGGTTGGTCTGCTGTTGTAAAAGAAAACGTTGTAGACCATCCACTTTGCTGTTGATTTTTAATTACTGCAACTCGCCAGTAATATTTGGTTTTTGGCGAAAGTTCAGTTAAAGTGTATTGATTATTGGTCAAATTTTTCACATCAACAAGCAAAGTGGAAAAGTTGGAATTTGTTGAAACTTGTAGGGCATAGTATTGAGCATCAACAACGGAAGTCCAAGTTAAAGTAACAGGTGGAACAAGTTCGTTCGAATTGTCGGGCGGCGAAAGTGGCGTTGGTGGCTGTAAAGTTGTATTTGGTGGAGTGTCCGTAATTCTGAACCAATATGTATAAGTTCGAGGGGTGCCGTTTACTTTCACATTCGAGATTGTTACGGTATATTTCACTTCCTTCAATATAGTGGAAGCTTTCCAATACAAACAATTTGGAACACCATAGCCAAGGTAATCGTATTTTATATCAGAAATCGAAAGTGCATTGTTCCCGGGGTCGGTTATTTTCACAGTTGCCTGAGAAAAATCGATTATTGTGTTATCATTATTCCAAGGCGAGGATTTATCGGCAATAACAGTGAACGAAAGGTACCAAGAGCCATCAAAAAATGCAGAGGGATAATCGTTTACAGGATATGCAACAAAATCGCCTTGCCAATCGGAAAGATTATGATAATCGGGGAACATATGAACTTTTAGCGACATACCAGTTATAAAATAATTAGTTTGGGTTTTGGAGTAACCATCGACACGCCCAAACGAAGTGTATTTCAAAAATGGGTTCAGCATATTGCGTCGGTGACCAACATCGGCAACATTTTTATCGATAATCCAACCTTGAATCCCCTTTTCTGTCTCGGGAGCATAGGAAGGCGATGGCGAAGCAAAAATATATAGATTCGAGGTTGAGCTTCCATTATATCCATCCTGAGTGTAGCAATAATAAGAAGACTTAGGGAAATGGTCGAGCAAAGCATTGGCAACAGTTATCAAAGCACTTTTGGCAACTTCTTTATCGTAAGATGAGTTATATTGAACTGGCTTCAAGTTGTGGATTGTGCGAATATAGTTAAAAGCGTCCAATGCCTTTTGCTTTTCGGAGTTTTTCAGAACTCCTTCGTTGCAATTAGCTACATCGGGCATAACATCGTACAAATCCGAAACATTTACTAATAGATAATCTTCCGCTAATAAATTATTCCACCCCACAAGCAATGCAATCAAGAAAAATATCTTCAATTTAGTTTTCATAGCCAGTCCTAAAAAATTTACAAACTACAAATTTAAAAAATCTGAGTATAATTTTATTCCAAATTGCTCAACAGAAAAAGAATTACCCTCTTTACTTTCAAAAGACAAGCATAGGGCACCAGAAAATTCACAAAAATTTAGAAAGATAAGAACAAGATATTGGACTTATCAGAAATTCGATATTTCGCAAATGCCAAATATCTTCACTTCCCCAGACATCGGATGTTTTCAAAACATCCGATGTCTTTTAAAATTTAACACGGATTGCAACCTTTTGTTAAAACTTTTGCATTCGAACATCCACACAATGGGCTTAAATCCTTTTGCTAAAAGAGATGTATACACTGAACAAAGACTTGGCAGACTTCCAATGTTTCACAAATGCCGAATATCATTGCTTCTCCCCAGACATCGGATGTTTTCAAAACATCCGATGTCTTCCAAGATTGTCATCATCGTTCTTAATTAACAAAGCGTTGACAAGTCCCAAAGCATATTCACTAATATTTTAGTATAAAAAAAGGCTGTCTTGTTTTTTCCAAGACAGCCCCGTTGGTTTTAGGTATAAATTTGCATTATTTCGGAGTGACGATGAGAATTTGCACAGTTCGGGAAAGGTGCCGTCCCGTTGGAATATCATTATCGAAAAGCAACTGGCGTTCGCCGACACCGTAAGTTTCGATTTTCACATCTTTTCGGGCTTTCTGAATAATCGACTTTACTGCCTCTGCTCTTCGTGTCGCAAGTTTTAAATTGTAATCATCGTCTCCAATTCTGTCGGTATAGCCATAAATCTTCACAGTGGAATTATATTTAATCGCAGGAATTATTAGTTTGTTGATGATGTCTTGGTCTTGGGGCGAAATATCAGCCTTGTCGAAGTCGAACAAAACCAAGCTGAACTTTGTAATTGTTTTATCTGGCAAATCTTCGACCTGCTTTCGCCTTTGCGAAAAGTATTCCGTTGGTATGCTTCCGTTCGCCTTGTATTTCTTTCCGCCAGCGGTTTCGACCAGCAAAGAATAGTCGACTGGAACACTACTCGATGTAAGCTCGTTCGGTTTTATCGTCCAAAACAGAGTTTGCGGCTGTCCAGTGCCATTATATTTCTTCAACAGATTATCTCCCTGGTAGACATCGATTTCCCAATATGCAATAGAATCGTAGACATTTGCATAGGGAATAAATTGGATTTGCCAAGGTTCGGCAATTCGTTGGTTTTCTCCTTCCAAAAGGAGTGGAGCAAGTATGTCGGGATTCGAACTTGATAGCTCTGCCCTACGATTCTCTTCGACCCCTTCGGGCACTGCTGTTGTCGATGGTTTCGAGGGGAAACCACCTGCACGTGTATTTATTCTTTGCGGATTAATGTTCCAATTCTTCACCAAATAATCTTTAACAAAATTGGCTCGCTCCATCGCAAGATTTTTGTTCTCCTTTTCCTTTCTTGAATTGTCTATGGTTCCAACGACTGTCAAATCGGCTCTTGGGTTGTTCTTCAGTCGCCAACCGACAATGTCGAGTGTCCTTCGATTGATTTCCAAAGCATCGAACGGCAGCCTTTCGGGTGTAAATTCCCCTGTTTCGCCAACGGTCGAAAGCACTTGAGTGCCCGGGGCTGGAACTGCTTGATTTTCTTGGAAAAATACGTAAGGCACAATTGGGAAATATTCCTGATAGCGTGTGTCTTCGACACGAATCTTTTCGACCGGGACCAATTTGCCATCACGGTCTAACCCAACAATCTCTTTAAAGCCAACTTCCCCCGTTGGGGCTTTGTATGGTTCTGGATATCTCTCCGTTGTAGGGATAGAGAACGTTAAGTTTAAACCAAATCGAAGTTGGCTAAGCGATATCGTTTCGTTTTGATATGCGACACTATTTGAGTATGTTGCATCACTAACTTTTGTCAGGGGCAATCGGAAAGAAACTTCGGGAGTCAAATAAATATTGCTACTAATTGGGAAAGTCCAACCTGCTCCAAGAGTAAGAGAAAAACGAGATTTCACATTTGGAATTTCCCCTGCTACTTGCAAATAGCTATTCGAGATATTCTTAGTGGTAAATGAACCAAATTCAATTGCACCCAAGAAGTAAAGTTGTTCTAAATTTTGTAGCATAGGGTACCATAAGAGTCCCGGCGTAATTTCTAAATATGCAAGGTCAACATTTACAACATCTTCAAAAGTCGTATAAGAATCAGTTGCATAATCATAATAGATAAAGTTTAAATCTTGTGATAAGGAATTGTAGCCAAGTCGCCCGGTGAACACAAGGTTTTTGGAAATGGGAATGTTGATGATACCGCCAAGTCCCCAACCTGCTCCAAACCTACTTTGTGGAATGCTTCGGGCAAGTGTTCCATTGGAATAATAAAATTTTACGTCAGTTGAAAGGAAATTTCCATTCAAGGCGCCCCAAATCCCAAAGTTCAATGGATATGGTGGGTTTGGCTTTTGCCCATAGGCAAATGTGAGAGATAAAAAAAGAAGGGCTAAATATGGAACAAAAAAGCGACGCATAGACCTACCTCTAATTTATTTGACAAAAAAGTTAAACGAAATTTTTAAATTTGTATTTTTACAAGTTAGCAAAAATAAAAATTAAATTTTGAATAGATATGAAAAAATATTTTTTATTTGGTTTTCTTTTCATTTTTGTTCTAAACATAGCGAATAGCGCACCAATTGGTTTCGGGGTTTATCTTGGCTTAGCAACCCCAAACAACGAAATCAATAATGTTTACAATTCGGATAAGATTAACTTGAATAGTAATATTGGGCGTTTCCTGCGCGAATCAGCAAAGATTGGCTATTCATTTGGCATAAACGCGAACTTGCCTTTGTCCAATAATTTCGTTTTCAAAAGTGGGATAGCATTGTGTCGATTCCCACAAACTGAATTAAAAATCTATTTCCCTGAACAACAGGTTGACACAGTTGTGCTGAAATCTATCCAGAATATTATCCCTATTTCGGCGGGGATAGATTTGTTTGTATTCAAGAGCGTAATTTCTCCTTATCTTTCCGCTAATCTATCTTACAATTACATTGTAAATACTTTGGACATAGTGAAATTAAATCAGGAGCTTCCCATTGCTACTTCCGAAACATACAGCAGGCTTGGAGCGGGAGTTGGAGCCGGGCTTGACTTCGACCTTGAAATTTTAACATTAAATTTGGAAGCAAAATATTGGTGGGTCAATTTGATTGGTAAAACGGCTGAAGAACCAAATAAAAATTATCTAACTGTTACTTTGGGTGTAATTTTTGGTGGAAGATGAGCGAATTTCAACCTTCGGTAACCTCTCGATACAAAACTTATCACTACATAGAAAACCTTTCCCAGTATGTAGGGCAAGAGGTTACATTACGCGGATGGGTTTACCATCGCACTGGGAAAGGGAAATTGCAATTCATACAACTTCGCGATGGCACCGGAGTTGTTCAATGCGTTGTTTTCAAGGGGAATGTCAGCGAAGAAGTTTTTAGCCTTGCAAAAGACTTAACCCAAGAGAGCTCGGTGATTATCAAAGGAAGCGTTCGCGAAGACCCGCGTTCGCCAAGCGGGTTCGAAATTGATGTATCCGATATTAAGCTTGTCCAGCTGACGAAGGATTATCCAATAACCCCGAAGGAACACGGCGATAGCTTTCTGCTCGAACATCGCCATCTTTGGCTCCGTTCGTCGAAACAGCACGCAATAATGCGTGTTCGAGCCGCCGTTGTCAAAGCAATTCGGGACTTCTTCGACGGTAACGGCTTTAAATTAATGGATTCCCCAATCTTGACGCCAAACGCTTGCGAAGGAACCACAACTTTGTTCGAAACGCAATATTTCGACCTTGGAAAAGCCTATCTTTCTCAATCGGGGCAGCTTTACGCCGAAGCCTCGGCTATGGCTTTAGGTAAAGTTTATACTTTCGGTCCTGTTTTTCGCGCCGAGCTTTCCAAAACACGCAAGCACCTTACGGAGTTTTGGATGGTTGAGCCCGAGATGGCATACTTCGACCTCGAAGATGATATGGACCTTGCCGAAGATTTGGTGGAATACATTGTTCACTATGTCTTGAAAACTTGCCAGAAAGAACTTCAAACTCTGGAACGAGACACAACCAAACTCGAAAAAGTTCGCCGTCCATTTTACCGAATGACCTATACCGAAGCAGTTGAATGGCTGAACAAAAACAATATACCATTGATACGAAAAGTGGGTGGACAAGAAATTGCCGAGCCTTTCCCTTGGGGCGAAGATTTTGGAGCCGTCCAAGAAGAAGCAATTATGGAACAATTCGATAAACCCTGTATCATTCACCACTACCCGGCAAAAGTCAAAGCATTTTATATGAAGCGCGACCCCGAAAACCCCGAACTCGTTTTGGCAATGGATATGCTTGCCCCCGAAAAAGGCGGTGAAATCATCGGCGGGAGCCAACGAGAAGACGACTACGAAGCTTTAAAACAGAGAATTATCGATGAAAACCTGCCGCTGGATGCTTTCCAATGGTACTTGGACCTACGCAAGTATGGTTCAGTGCCCCACAGCGGCTTCGGTTTGGGAATCGAAAGAACCGTAAAATGGATTACTGGCGCCAAACATATTCGCGAAGTTATCCCGTTCCCGCGAATGATTTACAGAATTGTACCATAAAAATATTTTTTTATTATTTTCGATTTTACTAATTTATTTTTTATTAATAATTTATTTGAGGAATATGGCACAAATAATTCACGTAACCGACGAGACATTTCAGCAGGAGGTTTTGAACTCTCCAGTTCCTGTAATTGTTGACTTCTGGGCAACTTGGTGCGCCCCTTGCCGAATTATCGCTCCAATAGTAGAAGAAATTGCCAAAGAATACGATGGCAAACTTAAAGTTTGCAAACTTGATGTTGATAGTAATCCAAATACTGCTATCACATACGGCGTCCGTTCCATCCCGACTTTGCTCTATTTCAAAGACGGAAAAGTTGTTGGAATGACTATTGGTGCAGTTGGCAAAAATAAAATTATTGAACAAATTTCAAAAATTCTATGAGCAGACCCCCATTGCTTTCGGAAGATGAAATAAACGAATCTCTTAAAGAAATTCCTTTCTGGACGAGAAAGGAAAACCAGCTGGTGCGAGAGATTGTTGCCGACGATTTTGTTACTGCTATTGCAATTGCAAATTCAATTGCATTCATTGCAGAATGTTTAGACCATCATCCTGATATTTTTATTTACGGATGGAACAAAGTAAGAGTAACAACAACAACCCACGACCGCGGCGGTTTGACCCAGCTGGATTTTGAACTTGCAAAAAGAATTGAAAATCTTAAAATTATAAAGAAAGGTGCTCTATGATGATAATTGACCTTAAAGCAAGGGAAATTCTTGATTCTCGTGGTAATCCTACAATTGAAGTTGAAGTATATCTCGAGGATGGAAGTTTTGGACGAGCCTCTATTCCTTCGGGAGCAAGCACAGGCGAAAACGAAGCAGTTGAGCTCCGCGATAACGACCCGAATAGATATCTTGGCAAAGGTGTTCTAACTGCTGTCAATAATGTTTTGGATGAGATTTATAACAAACTTCTCAACGAAAACCTCGATGCGTTAAACCAGTATGAAATTGACCAATTTCTAATCGAAACAGATAATACCAAAAACAAATCGAGATTAGGTGCAAATGCTATTCTTGGAGTGTCGATTGCGACCGCTAAAGCAGCCGCATATAGTTTGGGCTTGCCATTGTACCGCTATTTGGGCGGTGTTAACGCTCGGATTCTACCAGTTCCAATGATGAACATCCTCAATGGCGGGAAGCACGCAGACAATAATGTGGACATACAGGAGTTTATGATTGTTCCTTCGGGAGCCAAAACATTCGCCGAAGCATTGAGAATGGGAGCAGAAGTCTATCACCACTTAAAAAGTGTCCTAAAAAAGAAGGGCTATTCGACTGCGATTGGCGACGAAGGTGGTTTTGCTCCTTCCCTAAAATCGAACGAAGAGGCTTTCGAAGTGATTTTGGAAGCTATTGAAGCTGCAAACTATAAACCAAAACAAGACATTTGGCTTGCTATCGACCCAGCCGCAAGCGAGATGTGGGAAAATGGTCAATATCGATTCTTTAAATCGACAAAGGAACTCCAAACATCCGATTGGATGATTAAATGGTATGAAAAATTAATCCAGACTTATCCAATTATATCAATTGAAGATGGTTTGGGCGAACACGATTGGGACGGCTGGGAAAATTTAACTCGAGAACTCGGCGATAAAGTGCAATTGGTCGGCGACGATATTTTTGTTACTAATCCAATCTTCTTGAAAAAGGGCATTGAACGCGGAATTGCAAATTCTATTTTGATTAAGTTAAATCAGATTGGAACGATTACCGAAACGCTCGAAACAATTCATCTGGCAAGAAAATATGGTTACAGCATCGTGATTTCTCATCGCTCGGGCGAGACCGAAGACACTACAATCGCTGATTTCGCTGTTGCAACAAATGCCGGGCAAATCAAAACGGGCGCACCTTGCCGAACCGATAGAGTGGCTAAATATAATCAGCTTCTTCGCATCGAAGAGGATTTGGGAGATTATGCTTTGTATGCTGGAAATTCCGAATATCATAAGTATTTGAAATAGAATTGTTTAATTTATAAAGTTGAAAAGATGATAGTTTTTGGAACCGATGGATGGCGGGGAGAAATCGCCCGCGACTTTACATTCGATAACCTTTACAAAGTTGCCCTTGCAACTGTAAACTACCTTAAAAGCTTAAATAAGCCGAATATTTCCGTCGTGATTGGCTACGATACTCGCTTCCTTTCGAAAGAATTTGCACTGGAAACCGCTCTGATTCTTGCCTCGAATGGAATTGTTGCACACCTAACAAATACTTTCGCTGCTACTCCAATTGTTTCGTTCCACACCAAGCAAAAGGGCTCCGATTTGGGCATTGTTATTACCGCCTCCCACAATCCACCAAATTACAACGGATACAAGATTAAAGGTCGGTTCGGTGGTCCCGCCCCGCCCGAAGAAATTCAAAAAGTCGAAGCCGAACTTCACAAAATTACTCGTGTTCCAAAATTCAAATTCAAACCATTGGACGTTTACATTGGCTCTCGGTTAATCAGGCCATTCGATGCACGGGAACCATATATTCGTTATGTAAAAAAGAAAATCGACATCGATTTAATTCGTTCAAAGAATTACAAAATCCTATACGACCCGATGTATGGCGCAGGTATGGGAATTCTGAAGACCCTGTTGCCTAACATCGAAGAAATCCATAACGAGTTCAATCCATCGTTTGGGGATTTACATCATCCCGAACCTGTCCCAGAAAACCTCCACACCCTTATAGATAAAATCAAACTTGGGAAATACGACATTGGTTTGGCAACCGATGGCGATGCCGACCGTCTTGGCGTTGTCGATAGCGAAGGCAATTTTATCGACTCCCACCGAATCTTTATGATAATTTTGAAATATCTCCACGAAATCAAAGGGAAAAAGGCGCCAGTCGCAAAAACCGTTTCGCTCACCTCGATGGTCAATAAATACTGCGAAAAGAATGGCTTAACGCTTTACGAGACCCCCGTTGGTTTCAAACACATAGCAAAGCTGATGGCAGAAGAAAAAATTCTTATCGGTGGCGAAGAATCGGGCGGGCTCGGCACAATTCTTCATATTCCCGAGCGCGACGGTATTTTCAACGCACTCCTTCTGCTCGAAATTATGGCAAAGCGAAAGAAGAGCATCAAAGAACTTTCCGACGAGTTAGACAAAGAGTTCGGACCTCATCGCTACTGGCGACGAGATGTTAAAGTCACAGAACAGGAAAAAAGAGCACTTTTGCGAGCTTGTGCAAAGATGCCAACCAAGATTGGCAAGTATCTCGTCAAAAGAATTGATACGAAGGATGGATACAAGTTCTACCTCGAGGATGGCTGGCTGTTGATTCGACCATCGGGCACTGAACCATTGATTCGCTTTTATGCCGAAGCCAGCTCGATGAGCATTGTCAACGAAGTCCTCGAAAATGCAATGAAATTGCTAAAGTAGGTTTGTGAAACTTTAGCCTAGAACGACAACAATAAATTTATGTAGGGGCGAACAATTACTCGCCCCTACGAGATGATATAATAGCAAAACCGATTTGGTGACCCTAACGGGATTCATCACAGTTAGACATCGGATGTCTGGCAGACATCCGATGTCTGGGAAACACCTTGTTCGGCGAAATGCGCCTGGGGTAGACAGTGCTTGCCCTAAGGAAAGACATCGGATGTTTTAGAAACATCCGATGTCTGGATACTTCACTGAACATTGTGCAGATTCCTCTTCTCTTGGCAATTAAATTTTTCCAAAAAAATTTTGAAATTTTATTTTACTTTTTTGTATATTGCTATTTGAACTTCAGCAGAGTTTGGAAATGTTTTGGCCTTGGTGCCGAAATGGCTTTTCTAATGTTGCGAAGCAGGGAATAATTCTGTTGCTCGAACCCCCTTTTGTGTTTAATCCAATTTGCCAAGCTGTAGAGAGAGAGCACTCCATCTCGGAGAAATCAGTCTGAATTACATAGATTCTGTTCAAATTGTCGTGGACCGCCAAAGTGCACTGGCTGGGGAAATTCTTTTGCGATATGTTCAATCAAACCTTCGTGCAAAAAACATTGGACTTCGCTTTGAAAATTTGTTTTTGTTAAGTAATTTTGTTAAACAAAATTAAAGGCAAAAAAATGAAAAAAATATATTTTGTTCTGTTGTTGACAATATTTTTAGGCTTTGTTGCAGGGCACAAAGCCAGCGGACAGGATATGTGTCAATATTGCCAATATCCTCGCTTTTGCAATGTGATAACATTTGATGTTACTTGTGGTGGGAACATTTTTCCTGTGGAAGCAACAATTTGCATAGAATGCCGGGATGGTTTCGTTTATTTAATGCAACTTCTTGAATTCAAGGTGCCCGCTGCATTTGAGCAGTATCTCTCGGATTGGGATTGCCAAGATATTATGTGGGATAGTCTAAATGCCCACGTACGCAGAGATGCTCTTAATCTTTGTGGTATGGTTCCTTGTCCACAAACTGTGGAACTTTGGAGAACTATACCACTTTGTGGGGTTTTTATTTATTATGAAACTCCAACACACGAAAAATATACGATTAGACGATTTTTGCCTGGGGATTGCAACAAGCGTTGTGTTAAGAAAGTCAAGTTATGTTACAACCTGGAAACGCAACAATATGAAGAGCGTGAGGTACTTGAATCAAAAGTTGAGGGTACTTGTCCAAGAAATCCTAATGATGTAATCGACTGGAATCTTGTTAAAAACCTAATTGACCAAGGGGTGCAGTATATACGTTTTGATTGTGCTGAACTTTGGAGTGTTTTGGGGTGCCCATAAAGAATTTATTTAATCATTTTTAGAATTTAACAATGAGGGGCAAAGGATGAAAAAACACAGGTGTTTATTGCCAGCTCGGGGGGAATTTTCCCCCCTCTCTCTATTTTTTTTCATTATTTTTTTGAGCTTGTATTCTCAAAATTCCAAAGCCTTCGAATTTAATTTCCTTCCTTTGAGATTCGATTTATATGGTTCAATAATAGATAGTCCAAACGTCATTGTTTATGGAAATTATGGAATATTTCTTTTTTCCAGTGACTTTGGCAGTAGTTGGAACATTAGGTCAATTGGGAATTATTCTGCAATAAGAGGAATGCAAAAAGATAGGGACACAATTTGGGGCATTCTTGATAATGGTTTTCTGATTTTCTCCCACAATAAAGGAATAAATTGGCAAAAAATTAAAATTCCATTAGATTCAAATGACAAATTTCTATGCTTTTTTGTTGATGAAAACTCAATTTTTATCCGAACAGTAAAGTCTATTATAAAATTGAATAAGCAAGGACAAGTAGAAAAGGAGCTTTCCGATATTGTATTTCTGCCCCGTTCGGACTTTCCTAACTCGCGTGATATTTTGCCCCAGAAGGATTCAGTCTATTTAAGATACAAGATTTATCCCTTTTACGATAAAATAATTGTAGATTCAAAATATGAAAAATCTTTTGGTAATGATGGATTTTATGTAGTTGATAAAAATCTGGATTCTTTAAAATACATTAGTATAAGAGGTAAAATTAATATTCAGGACACTTTGCCCTTGATGGAGTTTAATGTTTATTATTTAAAAGGAAAACCAATATTAAGAATTTGGGGAAATCTATATATTACCGATAGTTTATTTAACAAGTGGGAATACTTTTTTAATGACACTGTTTTTTTAAATTATCAATTAAGAAAAACACAAGAGTACAAAAGGCGAAATTCAATTGTTATTTCACCCCAGACATATTTTTTCTGGAAAGATACACTTATGGGTTTGGAAAAAGAAGAAATTGTGAGATATTTAGATTCTTCACAGACGGGGTATATTCCCCTTTACAATAAGTATAAAATAAAAAAGCATATTTATTTACCAAAAGACAGTTTGGTTGATTTTGGTACAAGTTTTGATGATTTTTACTTTGCTACTTATCTTTTTAGAATTGGGAGTATTAATATTTCTGGTGAAACAATCTACTATTGTCTTTTTCTTGACCCTAAGGTTTCTTCATACTCCAACAAGCTGATGGTTTTAACAATGGGAAATCCTGAAAGTTTGCCTCTTCAGAACAGGTTCCTTTTATTATCTCAGAACGATTTTTCCGAATGGCATTTGGTTTCTCTGCTCCAAGGAATCCCGTTATTTATATTGAATGATTCAACATATTTCTTTGTGAAGAACCGAGAAATTTATAGAACTTTAGATGGTGGAAACACTTTCAAACCTTTGGAATATTATTCAATGGGGGATACAATTGGGAGATTTCCCGGAAGATACAGTATGGAGAAGGTAACGAAAATTTTTCTCGACTCAACAGGAAAGGGTTACATTTGGGGGCTCCTTTCAAACTCTTTTACAAGTTATTTCACTCCTACTGTCACATATAATTTTTTCAAAAATATTTCTTACCCTTGGGAGGGAAAAACATCCTCGGGTGCATTTCCTGTTTTGGCAAAAAATGAACCAACAAATATCTCCTTGTTAGGCGATTCCTTCCTTTTTGGTTATAGCTCAACTGAAGTTTTTCCATTTAGATATAGTATTCATATTGGTGATACTAATTTTGTTGATTTTATTACTCCTGTTCAATTTCAAAAAGGTTTTGGTTTGAAATATATTTTGCCAAATTCCTCTGTAAACGATTTTTATATGTTCGGTTTAGCACATCCTCCCCAAGACTCATCTTTCGATTCTAGCAGAATAAGTTTTGAAATAAGGCATTCAAATGATACTGGCAAAACATACACCATTGTTCATAAACTTCCTTATTTAAATCCAATTCAATTCTACCAACACGGCAAGGATAGTGTCTTTTTCACTACTTCCCTTCCCGACCGACTTTACTTATTCGATAGAAAGACGAATGAATTGAAATTGCTTTGGGAAGCGGAAGAAGGCGACTTCCGTCCTTTACTTATGGTCATCTCGGACCGATTCTACCTTGTCGGGCGGGGGCTGTTCTTGGAGAATACCGACCGTAACGACCTTACCCAATGGCGGGAGGGAGAGTGGGACTACGGCAAGCCGAATTTCGAGAGCGTAATTTTCCGAGGGAATGTGGCAATCGCAGGGCTGAGCGATTCGTTGCGTCCGTTCAACTACTACAAGATTACATTGAAGAAGCAGGAGCCGAGCGTAGTCAAAGAGCCGACGATTGAGAAGCGGTATTATACTACGCACTTTTGGGCATCCGAGCCATACCCCCAGCCGGCGAAGGTGCGGGTGAAGGCTCGTGTTGCTTGGGACGGGAGTTTCGACCTGCGGGAAGCAATCGACGGGGTGTATGACACTATGGGACGAAAGGTGGAGGGGAAGGAGCGAATACGAGTGGACGTCCGGAGCACAACCAGCGGCGAGTTGGAATGGGAATGCAGTGGCGTCCCCGCGGGAATATACTTCATCCTCATCCGTTGGAGCGGCGGAAGCGAGACCGTGCCGGTGGTGGTGGAATAATCTTCACCCGAGAATGTTCTTGAAAAGACATCGGATGTTTTAGAAACATCCGATGAGTGGGAAATACTTGTAGGGGCGACCGACGGTCGCCCCTACATCGATGGAACCTCGGAAACACCATTTTGGGTTTGTTCTCACAAACGGGATTTATCACGGATAGACATCGGATGTCTGGCAGACATCCGATGTCTGGGAAACCCCTCGTTCGGCGAAATGCGTCCGGGATAAACTGCGCTCGCCCTGCAAAAAGACATCGGATGTTTTTGAAACATCCGATGTCTTGATACTTCACTGAACATTGTGCCGATGCCTCTTCTCTTGGCAATTAAATTTTTCCAAAAAAATTTTGAAATTTTATTTTTCTTTTTTGTATATTGCTATTTGAACTTCAGCAAAATTTGGAAATGTTTTGGCGTTGGTGCCGGAATATCTTTTCTAATGTTGCGAAGCAGGGAATAATTCTGTTGCTCGAGCCTTCTTTTGTGTTTAATCCAATTTGCCAAGCTGTAGAGAGAGAGAGAGAGAGAGCACTCCATCTCGGAGAAAACATTCTGAATTACATAAATTCTGTTCAAATTGTCGTGGACCGCCAAAGGGCACTGGTTGGGGAAATTCTTTTGCGATATGTTCAACCAAACCTTCGTGCAAAAAACATTGGACTTCGCTTTTGAAAATTTGTTTTTGTTAAGTAATTTTGTTAAACAAAATTAAAGGCAAAAAAATGAAAAAAATATATTTTGTTCT
>Ga0078972_1000612_pt1 | contig 146522 bp, 99 predicted proteins | sample YelNatPaOPGAMG01_FD_67568 | JGI IMG/M metagenome (GOLD analysis project Ga0078972, IMG submission 67568) | Hot spring thermophilic microbial communities from Obsidian Pool, Yellowstone National Park, USA - OP-RAMG-01 (SPADES assembly) (version 2) | ecosystem: Environmental > Aquatic > Thermal... | reverse complement strand
AGGGGGTATTACGACAAACTCCTGTGGCAACGAACTTTATCGAGCTCCGACTAACCCCGCACGGTGCGGGGTTTTTCTGTTTTCCGGGCATTCCCGTCCAATGCCCGACCAGGCAGCCAGCCCGTCTTAATAGCGATGCCTGCCCCCCCCGTGCTGTTCAACAATGGCCCGTTGTCAGGACCGCCTCAACACGCCCCCCGTCGCGGCCTGCTGCAACGACCGCCCATTGACGCGCCCTGTGGCAACCGGCGCGGCCGGCGTCTGTGGCGACGGCGATGCACATCCGAAAACCGGACGATGCATTTCGACACTCAGGCGCATCGCCTATTTCTTTGCGGCGGTAACGGTAACGACCTCGCCGTTGACGCGCACCTGAACTTTGCGCGGTTCCGGCGAGCTGACGCGCCACTCCGTAACCTTGCCGTTCTGCCAGCGGATATCGACTGTGAAGTTGCCGCGCGCCCGCAACCCGCTGACGGAACCATCGCGCCACGCCGCCGGCAGCGCCGGCAGCAGATGGATTTCGCCAAGATGACTCTGAACGAGCATCTCGCACACGCCGGCCGTATAGCCGAAGTTGCCGTCAATCTGGAAGGGCGGATGCGTGTCGAACAGATTCGGCAGCACGCTGCCGCGGATCCACTCGGTGATGATCTTGTATGCGTGATCGCCGTCGAGCAACCGGGCCCACAGGCCTATCTTCCATGCCTTGCTCCAGCCCGTGCCGCCGTCGCCCCGCGCGGTCAGCGACACCTTCGCCGCCTGCGCCCACTGCGGGGTTTTCAGCGGCGAAATCTGCCGTCCCGGATACAGCGCCACCAGATGCGACAGGTGACGGTGCTGGTCTTTGGGATCGTCGCGATCGACCATCCATTCCTGAAGCTGGCCCCAGCGGCCGATTTTCGGCCCGAGCAGCTTTTCCCGCTTCTGCGCGAGCATGTCGCGAAACTCGCGATCGATGCCCAGGGCGTCGGCGGCCTCGATGGTGTTGGTGAACAGGTCCCAGATGAGCTGCTGATCGTGAGCCACGCCGTCTTCGCGCGGACCATGCTCCGGCGAATAGCCGTTGGGCGCCACCAGCGTGCCGTCGGGCAGGGGCTTGAGACGGTCGAGCCAGAACTCGCACACCTCCTTCATCATGGGATACGCCACTCTGCGCAGATATTCGCTGTCGCCCGTAAACGCGTAGTGTTCCCAAACGTTCTGAAGGCACCAGGCACTGCCCGATTCGACCCATTGCCATGTCGATCCGCCGAAAATGCCGTTTTCGGCGCGCATCGTCCATCCGCGCACGTTGAAGGCCTTGCGGGTAGCCTCGGTGCGCACCTCGCGGATGGACAAAAGCCATCGCGCAAAAGGCTCGAAACACTCCGAGAGATTCGCCACTTCCGCCGGCCAGTAGTTCATCTGTATGTTCACGTCCGTGTGGTAGTCGCAGCGCCACGGCGGATTGTTGCTCTGGTTCCACTTGCCCTGAAGATTCGCCGGCAGCGTGCCCGGACGCGATGAACTGATCAGCAGATACCGCCCGTATTGAAAAAGCAGCACCTCCAGACCGGGATCGGCCGTGCCGCGCTGATAGTCGGCCACGCGCCGGTCGGTCGGCACGGCGGCACTGTCCGCGCCCGTGCCCGGCAGCTCGAGCGTCAGCCGGTCGAACAGCCGGCGATAGTCGGCCACATGATCGGCCAGAAGTTTTTCGTATGGCGTGCCGGCCGCCGCCTCCAGCCGGGCAACCACCGCCTTATGCGGATGTTCGCCGCGCCAGCCCCGAGCGCGGTCCTGAACGAAATCGGTCCCCGCCGTCAGCAGCACCGTGATGCTGTCGGCGTTGCGGAAGGCTATCCTGTCGTCGCCGGCCGGCCCGCATGTGCCACCCTCGTTAAGCACCATCACGGCGGCCTCGTACTTGAGGTAGAAGGCATAGGGTTTGGGCGGGTTGCCGCGCGCCGAACCCCCGCGGTACACATAACCGTCAAGCGACCCCGACGAAATCAGCCTGTTGTTCTGCGCCGTAACCTTCGCCTTGTGGGCGTCGGCAAGCGTCACGCTGCCCGTGTATGCCCCGGGCCGGTCCGCCGTCAGTCGGACGACGATAACACCGGCCGGATAACTCGCGAAGTACTCCCGACGATAGCGCACACCTCCGCTTGTATAGCCGACCGTATGCACCGCGCGCGTCAGGTCCAGTTCGCGGCGGTATTCCTGCGCTTCGCCGGCGTGCTCGAGGTCGATGAACACATCGCCGAACGCCTGATATGCGCCCGTCTCTTCTTCGTCGCCGATCCACAGGCTCTCCTCGTTGAACTGAATGCGCTCCTTCTGGATGCCGCCGAAACACATCGCCCCCATCCGCCCGCTGCCGATGGGCAGGGCTTCCTTTTCCCAGTTGGCGGCCGGCTTGTCGTACCACAGTTTCATTTCCGCGGCCCGCACCTGCTGCGCCATCCAGACTGCCGCAAGACACATCACGATCGCTCCCGGAATGTGTTTCATATTGCGCAAACCTCCGGCAACCGCCGGCGTCTTTCGCCCCCGTGCCAAAACGCCGCGGCGCCCCATCTGTTTCTGCCATCAGACCGGCCCGGCGCCACGTTGCCGGGCACAACCGTTCGCAGACCGAATCGCAGCAACCGCACGCTGCGCCACCATCCGATTCACCCTTTCCGGCGCCCTCTGGCTCCCGGCGACGCCCGGAACATCGCCTCCAGCGCCAGAAAAGCCGGACCGTTCTGGGCTGTTACCGTAGAACACTTGCAGTTGTGATATACAGGCTTCCGCGCACCGCCCGTGAGCATCCGGCAGGCCGTATCGAAATTGCGCCTGGCGCGCGACAGCCACAATTTCCGAACTGCCGCGTCGGTCTGCCAGCGGCACGCCCACGCCACCATCTCCAGTATTTTCAGGTCCCACCACGGCTCGTCATAACGAAAATGCGTGCCGTCGCGCCGCACCACATGGGCGTATCTGGAAAGCCCCTCATCCCACGCCCAGCGGTTGTATATCTCCACTGCGCACAGGATCGCCGACAGCGCGCGTTGTGGAAGCTCCCATCCTTCGGCCTCGTGTATTTCGATGTACCGGGCGATTTCCTTAAGAAATATGCTCCCGCCCCAGCAGTTGAGTTCCCCCTCCGCCGGAAAACCGCTCTGCCACGGCTGGCGGTCGGGATGTCCGCGGTCGATCACCACCGCTCCGGTCTCCAGGTATTTCCGCTCGCCCGTCAGATGCCACGCATCGTTGAGTATCTGAAGATTGTGCCCCGAGTCGCGAAAATAGCTGCCGATCTGGGCGAACCGGTCCTTCTCGATCTTCCACACGATTAGATCGGCCATGGCCTGTGCCGCCCTGATCGCCGGCGGATAGTCTGCCATCCAGCCGTATGTGAGCATGCCGCGGGTGTTCATGTGCTGCGATTCCGGCCCGCCGCCGCGCTCGTCATGCCAGTACCACACCAGATCTCCGGCCAGACCGTCCTCCTCGTAGGCCCGGTGCGTGGACCGGCCCGCCTCATAGGCGTGTTCCGTGTGATGATGTTTGCCGTGGCAGTATGCGCCGTCGGTGTGGCGGTCTTCCGACGTGTGATAGCAGTCTATGTCCGCCTCGTGGCGCAGGGCGGCCTCGGCCAGACGCCACCACTCCAGCGCCAGCTCAGGCCGCGCGTCGGCGGTGCGCGCAGCCTGCATCAGCATGGCATAGCCCATGTCGTATTCCAGGTTGTAATGCGACAGAACACGCCCGGCCACTTCGCAATCGGCCACCACGTCGCCGAAGTTTCGCCAGCCATATTCGTCGAAGAACTCGCGCTGCGTCAGCAGATTCGCCGGCGTCGCCGAAAGCGAGCCTTCGTTGACGAGTTCGTAATCGGTTTCGGCCGCGTCATATGCGGCCAGATAGTCGAAAGCATGGCTCGCCGCATAATGCTGCGACGAAGCCAGCACTATCGGCGGATTGAGCGCCCGATACATGGCGGCGGCGGTCTCAGGCCACTGGTTGTAGGGCACCGGCACGTTGCGGCCCGCGTCGCCGCGAAAGTAATAGACCACCAGTTCGTGGGTTTTCTGTTCGCCCCCCTGCATTTCATGAACGTCCGCAAATTCCCCTGGCCACAGCGCCGCGCACAGCGACACCTTTCCATCCGCACGGCGCACCGCCCGCAGGGCCTTGGGGAAGTTCTGCCAGAAATGGCGCACGCCCATGGCCACGCCGATGCGCGGGTCTTCCACGGCCGCGAATCCCCCGGCACGGTCGCCGTGCGCTATCTCGCGCCCATCGACAAACGCCTTCCAGCCCCGCCAGGAAAGCGGTATGCGCCACTGGCGGTTCACGTGGTTGCGGTGGAACCAGTGTTCCCCGCCGCTGGAATCCTGCACCAGGCTCGCCGCCGCAACTATCGGCCCGCGATACACCTCCCCCGCGCCCGCCGTTGCACACTGCATCGCCGGCTCCTGCGCCAGCGGATAGTGCGACAGCCCGCCCGAATGCAGCGTCACAAAAGCCACGCCATCCTGCGCGGGCGTTACCGTCCAGCCGGCTTCGCGGAAGTACACGCTGCCGGGAAGTCCCAGCGGCCACTGCCCCAGCACCCTGCGCCGCGCCGCGCGACCGTTGCGCAGCGTCAGCAGCATGCGCACAATCGACTGCCCCGCGAAAGCCCTTATCCACAGTTCATAGTCCAGCAGCGCTCGTCCGCTCTCGTCGGCAAGCTCCCCTTCGATGCACGCGCTGAAGTGAACCGGCCCGCGCTCCTCGACGAGCAACCGCCGCGTGCGCCCGCACAGGGCGGTGTACAGCCTGCCTTCGGCATCTCGGACCTGGAGCGAACCCTGTTCCTCGGCGAGCGTCGCCGCCACCCACTGCCCTTCGCCGCGGCCCGGCAGTTTCACCTTCTCCAGCCCGCGGAAGGTCGCCCCGTCGATGGCGAACCGCAGCGCGCCCGTATCCACCGCCGCGCGGGTGATCTCATCGCGCACGCGCAACGGCAGCGCCGGCAGCGGCGCTTCGCAGCTGTCGCAACCGACGCGCAGCCGCACATTGCCCGAAGCCGGCAGGTCGGCCAGAAAATGCACCATCAGCCAGCGCACGCTCCCGTCGCCCCACAAGCACTGCGCGCGGGCCTGCGACGGCAGAGGCCGGTCGTCCGGCCCGAAAACGCGCACAGCGGCGGGATCGCGCAGGTGCCCGCGCGCAAGAGGAACCCCCGCGGATATGCCCTCGCGCGGCCGCGCGATCGGCAGCGGGTTGTGCACGGTGAGCGTGACGGGAATCATGTTGCACTCCTCGCTGTCGGCCGGGCGCGTGATGCCGCCGCGCAATGGACCGGCAACCATCCCTCTCCGGCGCATCAGCCATCTCTTCCGGGAGGTCTGCCCAGCTGTATGGCGTGCACCACCCGCACCACCTTCGCCATCGGCCCGACGTCGTGAACGCGCACAATAGCAGCGCCGGCGGCGACGGTCCACGCCACGCTCGCCGCCGTGCCGAACACGCGCTCGGCCGGCTCGGTCTCGCCCGTGATGTGTCCGATGAACGACTTGCGGCTGGTGCCCACGACTACCGGATGCCCCGTGCCCGCCAGCTGGCGCAGTTCGCGCAGCAGCAGCAGGTTGTCCTCCAGCCTCTTGCCGAACCCTATCCCGGGGTCGATGAGTATGCGCTCCGGCAGCACGCCCGCGCCGCGGGCCGCCGCCGCGCGCTCCAGCAGAAACGCCTTCACCTCCCCCACCACATCGTCGTAATGCGGCTGAATCTGCATGTCCGCCGGCTGGCCCTTCATGTGCATCAGTATCACCGCGCAGCCCCTGGCCGCAACCAGCGGCAGCATCCGCGCATCGTCGCGCCCCGCCGATATGTCGTTGACGATGTGCGCGCCGTGGTCCAGGGCCACAGCCGCCACTTCGGCGCGCGTGGTATCCACCGACAGCACCACCGGCAGACGGCCGGCCAGCGCCCGGAACACCGGCTCGATGCGACGGATCTGTTCGGACGCCGGCACCCGGCACGCTCCGGGGCGCGTCGATTCGCCGCCTATGTCGATGATGTCCGCGCCTTCGGCGGCCATCATTTCGGCGTGCGCCACGGCCGCATCAACGGCCTGAAACAGCCCGCCGTCGCTGAAACTGTCGGGCGTCACGTTCAGCACGCCCATCACCAGCGGCCGTCGCGATGGCGAGGAGAGCCACTCTGTGAACTGCGCCGGGGTCATTCGACCAGACTCTTCTCGAAAACGATCATGTTGTCGGCATGCGTGGAATCCCACCGCACGCCCACTATGTCATACCCCGCGGCTACCGCAAAATGAATGAACTCGCGCTGATGGTTCATGCACTCGCACCGCATGTACTCATAACCGTGGTCGCGCGCCCACGCCTGCATCGCCTCCTGCAACTGACGCCCGATGCCCTTGCGCCGATATTCGACGAGCACTCCCCCCAGCCAGTGATAGAACATGCCCGGCTTAAGCTCGAAACCCATCCAGAAACCCACCATCCGGCCCTCGAGTCGGGCCAGCAGCGTCAGAACGTTGTACCGCCCCATGAAACGCCGCTTGAAGAAATCCACCTCGCGCCGCGGACGGTATATGGCATTGTACAGTTCCACCGCACGCGGCAGCATCTGCTCGTCGGCTACGATGATGTCGGCCTGCGACATGCAGCACACCTCCCCGGGCACCGCCGGCATGCGCTCGAACCCGCCCGCCGCATTATAACAGGGCCGGCCGCACTCGCCGGGGCACGGCGCCTCCGCAGCGAAGCCGCGCCGCCGCCCGGGCACGCCCGCAGCCCCGCTTCAGAAGAGCTTGAGATACGGCAGATCGCTGCGGCCCATCAGGAACTTGTCCACGCCGCGGGCGGCCTGGCGGCCTTCCGATATCGCCCACACGACCAGCGACTGGCCGCGCCGCATATCCCCGGCGCAGAACACCCCCGGCACGCTGGTCATGTAATCGTCGTTCACCCTGACGTTGCCGCGCGCGTCCGTCTCCAGACCCAGCTGCTCTATCGGGCCTTCATGTTCCGGCGCAACGAACCCCATCGCCAGCAGACACAGCTCGCAGGGCATCTCGAACTCGGTTCCCGGTATCTCCCGCATCGTCAGCCGGCCGCCTTCGCCGCGGCTCCACTCCACCCTCACGCAGTGTATCTTCCGCACCTCGCCGTTCTCGCCGCTGAAGGCTCTGGTGTTTATCGCCCAGTCGCGGATTTTCGCCGGCCAGTCGCGATCGACGCCCTCCTGAAGAACCATCGCCTCCTCGTGGGCGCTGCTCGTGCGCAGGATCATCGGCCACTGCGGCCACGGCATCTCGTCCGTGCGCTGCGGCGGTGGCGCCGGCAGCAGCTCGAACTGACACACCGAGCGGCACCGCTGGCGCAGCGCGGTCCCCAGACAGTCGGCCCCCGTGTCGCCGCCGCCGAGGATGATGACGTTCTTGTCCGTCGCCGTTATCCTCTGATCGGGAGGAACAGCGTCGCCCATATCCAGTCTATTCTGCACCGTCAGGTATTCCATCGCCCGGTATATGCCCTTCAATTCGCGCCCGGGCACATTCAGGTCGCGTGCCCGCGTCGCCCCGCCGCACAGCACTACCGCATCGAAATCGCGCAGCAGCTCGTGCGCCGCGGGATTCTTTCCGACGCTGGCGTTCACGACGAACGTCACCCCCTCTTCCTGCATGATGCCCACCCGCCGCTGTACCACCCACTTCTCCAGTTTGAAGTTCGGTATGCCATAGGTGAGCAGTCCGCCCACGCGATCAGCGCGCTCGAAGACCGTCACCAGATGCCCCGCGCGGTTCAGCTGTGCAGCGCATGCCAGACCGGCCGGACCCGAGCCGACCACCGCCACCTTCCTGCCGGTGCGCTGTGGCGGGGGCTCGGGACGTATCCATCCCTCCCTGAACGCGCGCTCGATTATGTTCTGTTCCACCAGTTTGATGGCCACCGGCCTGGCGTTGATATTGAGAACGCACGCCTCTTCGCACGGCGCCGGACACACTCTGCCCGTAAACTCCGGAAAGTTGTTGGTCTTCAGCAGCATGTCGATGGCGTCGCGCCATCGCCCCTTGTACACGAGGTCGTTCCATTCGGGGATGATGTTCCCGAGCGGACAGCCGTGCATGCAGAAGGGCACGCCGCAGTCCATGCACCGCGCGGCCTGGTCGCGCAGGCGCGGCTCCTCCATCTCCAGATATATCTCGCGCCAGTCCAGCACGCGCAGCTGCACCGGCCGCCGCCGGGGCGTCTCGCGCGGTATCTCCTTGAATCCAGTGGGTTTGCCCATGATCGCGTTCCGCAGAAAACCTCTGTGCGGCGCAGCGCGCCGCTCTCACTTCATCATTTCACCTGCCGCTGCGCCAGTTGCCGGGCGCGCTCGGCGATTTCCTCCTGACGGTCCAGCACCCGCCGGTAATCCGTCGGGATCACCCGCACGAAATACTGTATTTCCCTTTCCCAGTCGCCCAGTATCCCCGCGGCCACCGTGCTGCGCGTGTAGCGGGCGTGGTTCTCCAGCATGCGCCGCACCAGCTCTATCTCATCGGGGCGCTCCAGCCGCTCCAGCTCCACCTGGTCCCTGTTGCACATCCGCGGGAAGGTGCCGTCGTCGTCGTAAACAAACGCTATCCCGCCCGACATGCCCGCCGCGAAGTTCCGTCCGGTCGGGCCGATAACCACCACGCGCCCGCCCGTCATGTATTCGCAGCCGTGATCCCCCACCCCCTCCACCACCGCGTACGCCCCGCTGTTGCGCACGCAGAAACGCTCGCCGGCCACGCCGCGGATATACACCTCCCCCGCTATCGCCCCGTAGCACACCACGTTGCCGACTATGATGTTCAGCTCGGGCCTGTACGTCGCCGTCCTCGGGGGATACACGATGATGCGGCCGCCCGACAGGCCCTTTCCCAGATAGTCGTTGGCGTCGCCTTCCAGCGTCAGCGTCACGCCCCGGGCGAGAAACGCCCCGAACGACTGCCCCGCCGAGCCGGTGAACTTGAAATGTATCGTGTCGTCAGGCAGACCGGCCTGTCCATACCGCCGCGCCACCTGTCCCGAGAGCATCGTGCCCACCGTGCGATTGACGTTGCGTATCGGCAGTTCGCAGTACACCCGCGCCCGGTGTTCCAGAGCCGGGCGGGCCAGCTCGATGAGCTGATTGTCCAGCGCCGCCGCCAGGCCGTGATCCTGCTCGCGGCACTTGTACACCGGTTCGCCGTTCGGAGACGGCGGACGATACAGTATCGGCGACAGGTCCACGTGCCGCGCCTTCCAGTGATGCGACAGATCGGCCACCTCCAGCAGGTCGGTCCGGCCCACCATCTCGTTCACCGTGCGCAGCCCCAGCGACGCCATGATGCGCCGCAGGTCCTCGGCCACGAAGAACATGAATCTGATGACATGTTCGGGTTTGCCGGCGAACCGCTTGCGCAATTCGGGGTCCTGCGTGGCTATGCCCACCGGGCACGTGTTCAGATGGCATACGCGCATCATCACGCAGCCCGTGGCGATCAGCGGCGCCGTCGAAAACCCCACCTCCTCCGCGCCCAGCAGAAACGCTATCGCCACGTCGCGGCCGGTCTTTATCTGCCCGTCGGTCTGAAGCGTCACCCGGCTGCGCAGCCCGTTGAGCACCAGCGTCTGATGCGTTTCGGCGATGCCCAGTTCCCACGGCAGCCCCGCATACTTGATGCTCGTCAGCGGCGAAGCCCCCGTGCCCCCGGAGTCGCCGGAAATCAGTATGTGGTCCGCCTTGGCCTTGGCCACCCCCGCCGCCACCGTGCCCACGCCCACTTCGCTCACCAGTTTCACCGAGATGCGCGCCGAGGGGTTGGCGTTCTTCAGATCATGGATCAGCTGCGCCAGGTCCTCTATCGAGTAGATGTCGTGATGCGGCGGCGGCGATATGAGCCCCACCCCCGGCGTCGTATGCCGCACGCGGGCGATGTTCTCGTCGATCTTGTGCCCCGGCAACTGCCCCCCCTCGCCGGGCTTGGCGCCCTGCGCCATCTTTATCTGAAGCTCGTCGGCGTTCACCAGATACTCGATGGTCACCCCGAAACGCCCCGACGCCACCTGCTTTATGGCCGAGCGGCGCAGCGGCCGGCCGCTCTCGTCGGGCTTGTAGCGGTCGGGGTCTTCGCCGCCCTCGCCGGTGTTGGATTTTCCGCCGATGGTGTTCATGGCCACCGCCAGAGTCTCGTGCGCCTCCAGCGAAATGGACCCGAACGACATGGCGCCGGTGCAGAAGCGCTTGACGATTTCGCTGGCCGGCTCCACCTCCTCCAGCGGCACGGGCTCAACCTTCCGGAAACGCAGCAGCCCGCGGATGGTGCACAGCGACTGCGACTGGTCGTTGGCGGTCTTCGCATACTGTTCGTAGGTCTGGAACGAGCCGATGCGCACGGCGTGCTGAAGGCGGGCTATCGTGTCCGGGTTCCACATGTGATATTCGCCGCCCTTGCGCCACTGGTAGAACCCGCCCAGCTCCAGCGTGCGGTTGTCCACGGGAATCGGCGGATAGGCCGAGCGGTGCCGCTCCAGACACTCGCGCGCGATGATGCGTATATCCACGCCGGCGATGCGCGAAACCGTGTTGGTGAAATAACGATCGATCAGTTCCCGGCCCAGACCGACCGCCTCGAAGACCTGCGCGCCGCGGTAGCTCTGGATGGTGGATATCCCCATCTTCGACGCCACCTTGATGATGCCCTTGTTGGCGGCCTTGATGTAGTTCCGGCACGCTTTCTCATACGTCAGTTCGCCCGGCAGAAGTCCGGCGGCAGCCAGATCGGCCAGCGTCTCGAATGCCAGATAAGGATTGATGGCCCCGGCGCCATAGCCTATCAGCAGACAGAAATGGTGCGTCTCGCGCGCCTCGCCGGTTTCTATCACCAGCCCGCACTGCGTGCGCGTGCCCTCGCGGATGAGATGATGATGCACCGCCGCGGTGGCCAGCAGCGCCGGTATCGGCGCATGATCGCGGTCCACCCCGCGGTCGGAAAGGATGATTATCGAACAGCCCTCGCGCACCGCCGCCGCCGCGCGGGCGCACATCTCCTCCACGGCCTTTTCCAGACCCTCTTCGCCGTCGGCCACCCGGAACAGCATCGGCACCGTTACCGAGCGGAAATCCGGCAGCGCGCACTGCCGCAGCTTCTCCAGCTCCTGATTGTCGATTATCGGAGTTTTCAGTTTTATGAGGCGCGCGTTCCGCGGCACTTCCGAAAGAAGATTCCCCTCGCGCCCCAGATACGTGTCCAGCGATGTCACCAGCGACTCGAAATTGGCGTCCAGCGGCGGATTGGTCACCTGCGCGAAAAGCTGGCGGAAATAGTTGTACAGAAGCTGCGGCCGGTCCGACAGGCACGCCAGCGGCGTGTCGTTGCCCATCGATCCCACCGGCTCCTGCCCGGCCACCGCCATGGGCGCCATGATCAGCCGGATGTCCTCCACCGTGTAGCCGAAGGCCCGCTGACGCACCAGCAGCGCATCGTGCGCCGCCGGCTCCGGCAGCCGCGGCGCCGGCAGCGACTCCAGCGCCACCATGTTCTCCTCCAGCCACACCTTCCACGGGCGCCGGTTGACCAGCTCGCGCTTCACCTCCGCGTCGTCGATGATGCGCCCCTCGGCCATGTCTATCAGAAAAATCTTCCCCGGCTGAAGACGCCATTTGCGCGCGATGTTCTCCGGCGGAATCGGCAGCACCCCCACTTCGCTGGCCATTATCACCAGATCGTCCTTCGTCACGCAGTAGCGGCTCGGGCGCAATCCGTTGCGGTCGAGCACAGCGCCTATCTGCCGTCCGTTGGTGAACGCCACCGAGGCCGGACCGTCCCACGGCTCCATCAGACAGGCGTGATACTCGTAAAACGCCTTCAGATTCTCATCCATCAGATCGTTGTGCTGCCATGCCTCGGGTATCAGCATCAGCATCGCGTGCGGCAGCGAACGGCCGTTGACGCACAGGAACTGCAGCGCATTGTCCAGCGTGGCCGAGTCCGACCCCGTCTCCGTGAGTATCGGGAACATCTTCTTCAGCTCGTCCCCGAAAACCTCGCTTTCCAGCGAGGCATATCGCGCACGCATCCAGTTGCGGTTGCCGCGCAGGGCGTTGATCTCGCCGTTATGCGCCAGGTACCGGTACGGGTGCGCCAGCCGCCACGAAGGAAACGTGTTCGTGGAAAAACGCGAATGCACGATCGCCAGCGAACTGGCGAAGTCGCCGTCGCTCAGGTCGGGATAGTATTTGCGCAATTGCGCCGCCGTGAGCATTCCCTTGTAAACCGTGCGCGCCGCCGACAGCAGGCACACGTAGAACACCTCGCGCGATTCATCGCAGAAGCCCGGTCCGAACTCCACCAGGTTCTCCGCACGCTGCCGCACCAGATAAAGCCGGCGGTCGAAATCGGCCCGGTTGAAGAACGTCTCGCCCGGCGCCACGAATATCTGCCGTATCCGCGGCTCGGCCGAAAGCGGCGTCGGACCGAGGTTGGCCCCCGCCGCGTCGGTGGGCACGTCGCGCCACCCCAGCACCACCAGGTTGTTCTCGCGGCACACGCGCTCCAGCGCCTGCTCGCATTCGTGCCGCGCGGCGGCGTTCTTCGGCAGAAAACACATCCCCACCGCATACTGCCCCGGCGGCGGCAGTGTCATGCCCAGACGCCTCGCTTCCCTGCGGAAAAACGCATCGGGCATGCGCACCAGTATTCCCGCGCCGTCGCCGCTGTTGGGCTCGCACCCGCACGCCCCGCGGTGCGCCATGTTCTCCAGCATCAGCAGCGCATCGGATACCAGCTTGTTGGAAGCCTGGTTCTTCAGGTGGCATATGAAGCCCACGCCGCACGAATCGTGCTCGAACTCCGGACGGTACAGTCCCTGTGCCGGTGGAAAACCTCGCATCATGAATATCTCTCAGAAACCCGGCCATGGGCGCGGCGCCAACGCGCACCAATCTCGTCCCGACGCACCGTGCGCCATGGCGGGGGAAAAGATAAACGGACTCCTCGGCGATGTAAGCGCCGATTTGCGGCTGGTTCAACCCATTATAGGCGCCCGGCCCCGCGCGGCAACCCAACGATGAAGACGCGATTACCGGTTTCAGCGGGACGCTGCCGCTCCCTCGCGTGCGCATCCGGCCATTCCCACCGCCCCCGTCATTCCCACCGCCCCCCCTTCATTGCCGCGCAAGCGGGAATCCAGTTCTTCCTCCTGAGTGCAGGAGAACACGCGGGCAGGAGAAAAGAGGGATGTCCGCCTCGCTTCCTTGGGCAACCGACCCGGCCAAGCAGGTTTTGTGTTGATTGACCCAACGCGGTTTTCTATTCTTCCGACTGGTCAGACATGCTCGCGGCCGGCCGCGGGGAAATGTCCCGGCGTTGCAAGCGCGTAACCTGCCCGCCTTTCCCTCAAGCCGGTCCGACATGAACTGGCGCGCGCAGGGAAACCCGAAAATGAGCATCACGAAGACAAGCCTGTTGCAATGGTCCCTGGCAATCATCCTGGCCGCACAGTGCGCCGCGGCAACCGCGCCATCCACTCATGAGGCGATCGGCGCCACGGGCGTTGCCGCGGGCCTCTGTGTGCTCGTGGGCGGCGACGGCGAACAGGCGATCAGCCTGTGCAATCATGGCCGGATGCTGGTCCACGTACTGGCGCTCGATGACGCGGCGTGCGCGGCGGCGCGCCGCCGCATCAACGACGCGGGCCTCTACGGTCTTGCCAGCGTCGCCACGTGGCGCGGCGGACGCCTGCCCTACGCCGATAACCTGGTGAATCTCCTGGTGGCCGACTGCGACGCGCTCGGCCAGATCGCGCCGGCCGAAACCGAAATGCTGCGCGTTCTCGTTCCCGGGCGCGGCGCCGGCTGGCTCCGGCGCGGGGGCAGTTGGCAGGCAATCCGCAAGCCGATGCCGAAAGTCTTTGATGGATGGGAGCAGTACTGGTACAACGCCACGGGCAACCCCGTTTCGCGCGACGAGGCGGTCCGGCCGAGCACGGGTCTGCAATGGATCGCCGGTTCGCAGGAAATCGCCGACGACAACGGCTACCGGCTTTCGGGCGGCCGGCTGGTGTATAAACGCCGCGTAAGCGGCGCAAGGCGCGACGACTGGCTTATGCAGCTCATCTGCCGCGATGCCTTCAACGGCCTGCCTTACTGGACCCTCGAAACTGCACGTACAGGCCACTCCAACACGCCGCTGCTGGGCAAACTCACGCCGCTGGTGTTCACGGGCGGCCGCGTGTACACGGTCCTCGGCGCCGAAAACCAGCCGCTGGTGGCCATCGATGCGGAAACCGGCCGGACACTGCGGACCTACGACCAGGCGGGCGCCACCTTCACCCGCGCCAACCCCCGCAGCGAGCCGTTCCGAAAGGCGGGGTTCTTCGCCGACAACTATGGCAAGGGCGATCTCGTGTATTACGACGGTCTGCTGATCCACGCGCTGGGCAACGAACTGTTCGTGGTGGATGCCGATACCGGCGTCCGCAGATGGCACTTCAGAACTGACGATTACCTTCTCCTCCAGAAGCCCACGGTGAACCCCGACGACTCCGAGCTGTATTGCGTCGGCTGCAATCGGGAAGCGCAACGCTCATGGGGCGGGGGGCGCAATCCCGGCCAGCTCGCTGCCGCCGTCCTCGCCTTCGACCTGCGCACGGGGGCCCGCAAGTGGACCGTCCCCATCGACAACCGCCACATAACTCACGCCGTGTACAGCGAGCGCACGCTTGTAGTGTATTCGGCGCAGGATAACGGCCCGCGCGAGGAGGAGTGGATCTTCGGCGCCATCGACACAACCGCCGGCAACTTCCGCTGGCGACATCCCTGGAATCGCGACAAGCCCCTCTGGCAGATGCAGCGCCGCGAAGCCGTCGTTCATGGCGGCAGGCTTTACCTTCTTTCGCACGGCCTGTCCGTATTCGACCTCAAGACCGGCCAGGCCATTCTTCACTTCGTCGGCGGCAACTCCCGCTGCGAGACCAGCAAGGCGACGGTCAACTATCTCATCATGGCCTTCAGCCAGTTCATCGATTACAGGGCCGACCCGCCCCGCGCGATGCGCGTGGCCATCAGCCGCGGCTCGTGCGGCTCAGGCTTCTTCCCGGCCTACGGCATGGTTCACTACCTCCCCAACATGTGCAACTGCGACAACTGGGTGCGCTTTCACGTCACCGCCTCCAGCGAACCGGTCGGCCAGCCTGTTCCCGACGCGCACCGTCTTATCCGCGGTCCAGCGTATTCACCGATCGCGCCACCCGCCGCGCCGCGCGACACGGCCACCGACTGGCCGACCTTTCTGCACGACCCCCAGCGCGGAGCATGGACTTCGTCGGCACTCCCCGCCACGCTCGCCGCGGCCTGGAGCACGGTCGTCCAGCCCCCTCCAGCATCCGACAGCCCGCTGACCGCCGACTGGCTCGACACCAACGACTACATCGGGCCGCTAAGCGCTCCGGTTATCGCCGGCGGCCTGGCCGTGGTGGCCGTCCGCGAGCAGCACCGCGTCGAAGCCCTCGATGCCGCCACGGGCGCCAGGAAATGGACCTTCAACGCCGGCGGGCGCATCGTGACGCCGCCCACGCTCTACGGCGGGCTGTGCCTCTTCGGCTGTCGCGATGGATGGGTTTACGCCCTGCGCGCAGACACGGGCGAGCTGGTGTGGCGGTTCCTCGCCGCGCCCTGCGAGCGGAACATCATCGCCTTCAGTCAGGTCGAATCCACCTGGCCGCTGCTGGGCTCCGTGCTCGTTCACAACGGACTGGCCGTCGCGGTCGCCGGCTACCATCCGCTGGCCAACGGCGGCATACACGTGTGGGCGCTGGAACCGCACACCGGCACCCTGAAATGGCACACCACGCTCTGCCGTACGCCCGAGTGGGTGGACATCTCGCAGCCACGGGCGCGCATCGACCAGCCCCATCCCACCGCCCGCAACGTCGGCGGTTTCGAGGCCAATATCGTCATAAACAATCTCGCCTGCGGCGACGGCCAGTACATCCGCTTTTCCGGCGCTGTCCTGTCCGCCGCCACCGGCGAACTTTTCGTTCCGCCGCCGCCGGCAGGCAAGCCCAGGGGCCTGGGAGGCCTTTATGACCTCGATCCCGCGCCGACGCGGTTCTTCATCAACTCCGACAAGTACCCGCAGTTCCGCCGCCACTATTCCACCGAGGGCTACTTCGGCCCGTATGCGTCCGGCTCGCAGATAATCGCCACTTTCCCCGGCGCCGCCCGGGCCATCCCGTGCGTCGCCTGCGCCTTCGCCGGCACCGACGCGGTGGTGCTTCAGGGCAACAGGGGCGAAGGCATACTCAGACGCTACGACACGCGGAAACTTACCAGCCGCGAAGCCGCGATCAGCGACCAGACGCCTGCCTGGACCCGCGTCATCGATGGCGACCTGCGCGCCCAGCAGAAGGCGCAGAAACTCTACCACTATTCATCGCTCATCGTCGCAGGCGACACCGTGGTCGTCGGCGGGCGCATCCGCGGGCGCGCTCAGCAGTCCGACCCGATCCCCGGACTGCGCCAGGTCGCAGAAGGAGTGATAAAGACCTTCGACGCGCGCACGGGCGAGCCGCGACAAACCCTGGAACTCGACGCCGCACCGGTGGTCAGCGGCCTGGCCGCCGCAGGCGGACGCCTCTATGTCGCGTGCGAGGACGGGTCGCTCCGCTGCTTTGCCGCGGGAAACTGAATCGCGGCGCCGCCCCGGCGGGCCATCTGAAATGACGCAGCGGCCTGCACCCGACGGGCCACAGCATCGCCGCCCCACGATGCCGGCAACGCCCGCCGCGTGCGCCTCTGGCGACCCCGCCGGATAAGAACCGACTCAGCGCCAGACCCACAAGGCCCGTTCCTCTTATTTCGATGATTCGTTCGGCGGCGTGATCAGAAACCGCACCACCCGGTCGTTCACCGCCATCTCCTGCTGCTGGGGGCGCGTCCCCGGAAACTGCCACGACAACCTTATCGTGCCCGCCGCGGATGCGCCGAAGTACGCTTCGCTGACGCCTGGAAAAACGTTCCACGCCCCCAGCGACTGATGTCCGCGAACGCCCGTAACTCTGACAGGACCGGAGCGGCGGGCGGCAGCGGGCAGCACGGCGCGCACCGCCAGCACCGGCGCATCCTCCGTTCGCCGCAGAAACACCCACACCTCGCCGTTCTCCAGCACCAGCGCCATATCCTGCGCGCCGTCGCCGTTGAAATCCGCCACGGCGGCGGCCTGCTGGCCGCTTTTCGCCTCCGCAAGCAGCTCGTTCTCTGCCAGATCTATCGAATGCGCATGGCCGAAGCTGCGGAATCCGCGGTTGAAGAACATCTGCGGCGGCGCGTCGGCGTAGGTTATGAGGATGTCCTGCCGCCCGTCGCTGTTGATGTCGCAGGTGATCCCGCTCCGCGCGTTGGGACGTGCTATGTAGCCGATCTCGCCCGACAGATGCAGCGTTTCCTCGAACCTGCCTCCGCCGCGATTGTGCCAGATCATGCACCTTTCAGGTCCGGCCACGAATATGTCGAAAAGACCGTCGGCGTCGTAGTCGCCGATGCACGCGCCCGATGCCCTGGCGCCGAACTGCACATCGCACTCCACGCCGCGCCCGAAGCCCCCCGCCCCATCGCCCGGATACAGCAGCGAGCCGCTTTCCATCGGCTGGAGCACGTCGATCGCCCCGTCGCCGTTGAAGTCTGCCACAAGACATGCATATGCCCTGCCCTTCGGTCTGCCGCCATCGCCCAGCGGCGTTTTCGCCCACTTGTCCGCGTCGGGCACGAGCATGAGCGCCCCGGCCGCGGTGCTCGCCAGCACGCCCGCGCGCCCGCCGGCGCCGACAGCCATCGACGCCAGTCCGATGCACTCCGCGTCGATGGGGAGCGTCTGCGCGCCGCTGCTGAATCCGTCGGCCCTGTTGAAAAAGAACCTGATGCTCCGCCCGTCGCCGCTCGCCAGATCGATACGTCCGTCGTTGTCGAAATCGCCCCACGCCGCCATTTTCGATCTGGCCTCAAGTTTGCGCTGCTGCGTGATGTCAACAAACTCGCTCCTGGCCGCATCCCACCGCAACAGTTTGTCGCCTCCATCGCACGCCAGATAGAGCGTCCATCGGCCGTCGTCATCCAGGTCCACCGCCCGGGCGTCGTACACTCTGCCGGCGACCGTCGCTATCTTCCGGTGGGATTCCCAGCTGGCGCCCACGACCACGGGCACGGCGGCAGTCCTGTCGGCCAGAATGTAACGCACCGCCCCCAGCAGCATGTCGGTGCCGCCCGCCCACGTCTCCTGTAGCTTGGTATCCAGCCGGTCCACCTCCCAGACCCCGCCCGACCCGCCGGATACCACGAACCACTGCCCGGCAATGTGCAGCGCACCCCGGCCGCGAGGTTGAACGGCCGGCTGGTCGTCGGCGTCGTCGTCGGGTTTGTCTTCATCGGCGGCATGTGCCGCTCCGGCCCGTATGAACAGCAGGGCAAGGGTGCCGCCCTCGCCAACACACTTCCTGAGCGCCTGGGCGTGCTGCGCTTCGGTCTCCGAAAGGTCGAGTCTGATGCCGCCGGCAGGCGCGGCGCCCTTCAGAGCCTCGTCCACGCGCACGCGCAACGCGTCGTCCTGCCGGCGTATCTCCAGCCGCAATATGGTCTGCGACTGCGCTACGACGTGAACGGGCGTATAGCGCGGGTTGATAAGCCCGGCACAAGCCAGCACCGTCGCCGCAACCGCCCATCGCACCGCCTGTTCCGAATACTTCATAACTATGCTCTCCATATGCCGGCGCACCGCCGCCCCGCGACAGTCAAAGAACATTACAATATCCGCGCATGAACGTGGCCAGCCTCCTCGACAGATTCCCGCTGCCGCCGCGCCCCCGGCGGCCGGTACGGCTGGGCATCATCGGATGCGGCGCGATAGCAGCGGGCGCGCACATCCCGGCCATACGGGTTCTGCGCGAGGCCGGCTGGCCGGTAGAGGTGACGGCCGTGTGCGATCTCGACCGCTCGCGAGCCGCCGCGCTGGCCAACACGACGGGCGGCGCCGCCGTGTTCACCGATGTCGCGGCGGCAACAGGGTCCGGGCTGTTCGAGGGCGTGGCCATACTGACGCCGCCGGAGGTCTGCCCGGCGCTGTGCGCGCTGGCCATACAGGCCGGGCAATGCGTTCTGGTTGAAAAGCCCGTCGCCGCCGATGCCGCGTCCATCCGACAGCTGGATGCTATGGCACAGCGCGCGGGCGTGCAGGTGCAGGTTGCCTACAATCGCCGTCATCAGCCGCTGCTGGAACCCTTCCTGCGCGAGGTCGAAAACTGCGGCGCCCGGCACGTCGTGGCGCGCTTCTGGCGCTCGGCCAGATCGGAACCCCGTTTCTACAGCGACACGGTCATTCACATGATCGATCTGCTCAATTACTCCTTCGGCCCGGTTCTGGCCACCGACGTGCGGACCTGGCCGCCCCTGGCCCCCGGCGCCATCCCTTCCGGTGCGCGCGTCGATTTCCGCACCGCCGCCGGACCCACCATCGAACTGGACGTCCGACCGGCGGCGGGATTTTGCGTCGAAGCCATCGACGTGGTGGGAACAAACCGCACCGTGCATCTGGCCTATCAGCACAAACCGCAGGACTTCGACGCCTTCGAACTGTGCACTTTCGCCGCCGGCCAACGGAACGTGCTCTTCAGGCACGGCTGCGCGCAATGCTCGGATGCCGCCATGATTCTTCTCCAGGGCTTCGTTAACCAGATGGCCCGCTTCTGCCGCCTCATCTGCGGCGACGATGAGCGCCCCTCATGCACCCTTGCCGACGCGGCAGCCGCGCGAGACCTTTCCAGCAGCATCGGCCTCTGATAGTATCCCGCCGTCACCTTTCCGGCATTTGTGGGAGCGGTTATGAGCGTTTCGTCGGTCGGCAAGAGCGCCATGCACAGCGACGTCAGCCCATCGCGCAGCGGACTCCAGAGCATTTTCTATCCCAGAACGGTGGCGGTGGTCGGCGCCAACGCCACCCCCGGAACCGTCCCCTACGACATCTTTCACAACCTCCTGATCAGCGGCTACCGCGGCACGCTGTATCCGGTTGCCCCGGGCAAGGCCAGCATCTGCGCCGTCAAGGCCTACCGCTATGTGCTGGATATTCCCGACAAGATAGACCTCGCGGTAATAGTCTTTCCCGCCGAAGTCGTCGATCGCGCCATGGAACAGTGCGCAAAACAGGGCGTAAAGGCCGCCATAGTCATATCGGCGGGCTTCCGCGAGGCCGGTCCCGAGGGCCAGCAGCGCGAACAGCGCATCAAGGCCATCTGCGCCGAACACGGCATCGCCCTTATCGGCCCAAACTGTCTGGGGGTTATCAACACCGACCCGGCGGTGCGGCTCAACGCCTCTTTCGCACGCAAAATGCCCGACGCCGGCCGGATCGGGTTTCTGTCGCAGTCCGGCGCGCTGTGCACCGCCGTGCTGGATTACGCCCGCGACAAGGGTATAGGTTTCTCCAAGTTCGTATCGTTCGGCAACAAGGCCGGAGTCAGCGAAATCGATCTCATCGAGTATCTCCATGACGACCCCGCGACCGACGTGATCCTTCTCTATCTTGAGGAGATAACCGACGGGCGCAGGCTGGTGGAAACGGCCCGACGGGTTACGCGCGGTCCGAAAGCCAAGCCGATACTCGCCATAAAGGCCGGGCGCACCGCCGAAGGCGCCGGCGCTGCCGCCAGCCACACCGGCTCGCTCGCCGGCGAAGATGCCGTCTGCGACGATGTCTTCCGCGACGCGGGCATCGTGCGCGTGGCCAGCATAGAAGAGCTTTTCAACACGGCCATCATGTACGCCTATCAGCCCATGCCTCCCGGCGACCGGCTGGCGATAGTAACCAACGCCGGCGGCCCGGGCGTAATGGCCACCGACGCCGCCGTGCGCTGCGGGCTGAGCATCGCGCGATTCGAGCCGCAGACCACGCAGAAACTCAAAGCCGCCCTGCCCGCCACGGCCAACATCAAGAACCCCGTCGATGTCATCGGCGACGCCCGCGCCGACCGCTATGCGGCGGCACTGGACGCGGTGCTGGCCGACCCGAACGTCGATCAGGTGCTGGTGATACTCACGCCGCAGTCGATGACCGACATAGACGCCATCGCCAGGTGCGTGTGCGACGTGAGCCGCCGGGCGTCGAAGGCCATCGCCTGCTCGTTCATGGGCGCCGCCGACGTGGCCAGCGGCGTGCACATCCTCCAGGCCGCGCACATCCCGCATTACATCCTTCCCGAGTGGGCCTGCCGCGCCATGGCCGACGTGCAGCGCATCCGCCGCTGGCGCGAATACCAGCTGCACGAGCCGCACCGTCCGCAAGTCGATCGCCACGCAGCCGAGGCGCTCGTCGCCGCCTGCCCGAACGGATACATGCGCGAGGATCAGGCGCTGGCGCTGCTGAAGACATATGGCCTGCCCGTGCCCGAGTACCGTCTGTGCACCGACGCCGAACAGGCGGTGGATTTCGCCGCGCAGATCGGCTATCCGGTGGTGCTGCGCGCTGCCGGGCGGAATATCGTGCACAAATCGGAGATCGGCGGCGTGGCGCTCAATCTGCGCGATGCACATCAGGTGCGCGAGGCTTTTGCCGACATGACGCGCCGCTTGGCCGCCGCGCCCGCCGCAGCGCTCGAAGGCGTGCTGGTGCGCGCCATGATCCCCGCCGGCACCGAACTGATACTCGGCGCCAGACACGATCCGTCCTTCGGACCGGTGGTGATGTTCGGACTGGGAGGCATATACGTGGAACTGTTCCGCGACGTCGCCTTCGCACTTGCGCCGCTCGATGCTCATACGGCCGCAGCGCTGGTGCGGCGCGTGCGCGCGGTGCGGCTGCTGGAGGGCGCCCGCGGGCTGCCTCCGGCGGACATCGCGGCCGTGGAGGACAGCCTCGTCAGGCTGAGCTGGCTGGCGGCGGATTTCCCGCGCATCAGCGAACTGGACGTAAATCCGCTCATCGCGGGCCCGGCGAAAACCGGCAACGCCGTGGCCGACGTGAGGATAAGACTGGGCAGATGAGCCGTTCGACTGGGAGTACAGACATGGACCGTGCCGAAGTTGAAGCGCGCGTGAAGAAAGTCGTATCGCGGGTCCTCGGAGTTGACGAGGATATGATCACCCCCGACTCGCACTTCGTGTTCGACCTCGGCGCTGAAAGCGCACAATCGGTTCAACTCGTGGCAGCGTTCGAGGGCGAGTTCAACATCGAAATGGACAACGACGCGGCGCTGAAGGTGAAAACCGTCGGCGCGGCGGTTGATTTCATATCGCGCTATCTGTGAGAAGCCGCAACGGCGGACATCGCCAACGGCGCGCCGACCGGCCTACATCCCTCCGCCGAAGCGTATGAATGTGTTGCCGCCGAAGTACGCCCCGTTGAAGCGCACCGTCGGACCGTATGCGCGATAACTCCGTCCGCAGGTCACAAACGGCACGTAGCTGGTAACGGGATAATAGTAATACACCGGCCCCCACAGCAGCCCGTAGCGGCGATACGAAATGTCCCAGTCTCTGTCCCACGCCCGCCGCCTGAGCTCGCGCTCGAGGTCGGCCAGCGCCATCGCCTCGTCGCGCAAAGGACCGGCCGGCCGCACCGCAAAAGCCCCGGGCACGCCGGCCATCTGCTGAATGGCCGCCGGTATCACGACGTCCACATTAACCGGCTTGCTGCCCGACAGTTCCATCACGATGCGCTTGGCCTGACCGGCAACGGAGTCCTCGAGGGCGAAAAGATCCCGCATGGGCCCCGTCGCCTTGACTGCTCCGACCGGCCTGCCGTCGCGCACATCATTCAACTGGCCGGTTATCCGCAACTCCTGGCCATTGATATGAAACGTGCCCCATATGACCGTCTGCGCCCCCTGCTGTCGCGCCAGAAGAACCGCGGCCGCGGCGTTATCGACGATCTGTCCCGCCGGCACCGCCAGCGCTGCCGCGCTAACCGTCCTGCTGCGCAGCAGATCGTTCACGATGCACTGCTGGACGGCCTGCCCCACCCATGCCGACCGCGCCGCGTCGCCCAGCGGCGCAAAAGGCGCAACCAGCACGACGGGCTGGGCTCCCATCGCCGCCCGCGCCCCCATAACCACGGCCACAGCAGCCAGTATGCAGCGCATGAACGCGCGCCTCCTCAGGACCTTTACCTCATTATACAACCGCCCCGCGGCAGCATCCGCCAGCCTCACCAACAGCGGCGCTGGCCCGACGCCGATTAACCCGTCCTCGATTTGACGGAGAATCGCGCCGCGCCTAGTCTTTGGCGCCCGTGCACCGCGACGCACGGCGTGGTGAAGGAGAACTGCAATGGTGCTGAATGCGATCAAGACCGGATTGCTCTTCTTCCTGCTGACGGCGCTGATACTGGGCGGCGGCTATCTTATTGCCGGCAAGGACGGGCTTATGTATGCCCTTGTCATTGCGGCAATTATGAACTTCATAGGCTACTTCTTCAGCGACAAGATAGCCCTTGCTGCCATGCACGCCCAGGAGGTCGGACCGGACCATGAGCTGTACCACATAGTTGCCGATCTGGCCGCCAGGGCGGGTCTGCCCATGCCGCGCGTGTACATCTCTCCGGCCGAGGCCCCCAACGCTTTTGCCACCGGCCGCGGACCGCGCAGCGCTGCTGTCTGCGCCACGGTCGGCCTGCTCAAAATACTCGACCGCGACGAAATCGCCGGCGTGATGGCGCATGAACTGGCCCACGTGCGGCACCGCGATATCCTTCTTCAGAGCGTGGCGGCCACCATCGCCGGCGCCATAAGCGTCCTGGGCTACATGTTCATGTGGGGCGGCTACCGCAGCCGCGATGAGGAAGGCGAAGGAACCAATCCGCTTTTCGCGCTGCTGTTCATCATCCTCGGGCCCATAGCGGCCGGGCTGGTTCAGGCGGCCATAAGCCGTCAGCGCGAGTACGCCGCCGACACCGGCGGCGCCCGGATATGCGGCAGCCCGACGTATCTCGCCCGCGCTCTGGAAAAACTCCACTTCTACTCGCAGCAGGTGCCCCTGCCGGTGAACCCCAGTTTCAACAGCATGTTCGTGGTCGAGCCCCTGAACGCCGTGGAACCCATGGCCAACCTCTTCGCCACCCATCCGCCGGTGGAGAAACGCATCATGAATCTGATCGGACGCGAGTCCACCGGAATCGTTTATCGCGCCCTCTGACCGTCGGGCAGCTTTCAGCCGCCGCGGTCGCGCTGCGCTTCCTCGGCCATCCGGCACAGCAGCTCGCGCTGGCGCTGCGTCCAGCAGCGCGGGCGGTCGATGGCCGGGGTTTCGCAACCGAACCGCCGCACTACAGCCAGGCGCAGTTCTTCAATTCCTCTGCCGTGCGTCGCGACAACGGGCAGCGCTTCGACCGCCCGCCAGTCCCACAGCGGCGGCATATCCGTCTTGTTGACCACGCGCAACGCCCCCGGAAAAGCCGCCACCAGCGACTGCTGCTGCCCCGCCAGCGGCACGCTTGCATCGAGCACAAGCACCACCATGTCGGCGCGCCCGATTTCGCCGGCGCTGTGCTCGAGGGCGGCCTGTTCCAGCGGATCGTCGGTCTGGCGGATGCCGGGAGTATCCACCAGCACCACCGCCAGCCCGCCCGCGTCCGCCAGCTCGCCTACCCAGTCGCGTGTGGTGCCGGGCATGTCGGCGGTTATGGAGCGCTGGCGCCCGATGAGCCGGTTCGCCAGCGTGGATTTGCCCGCGTTGGGCACGCCGATGATGACCACGCGCGGCGGATTCAGCAGATGTACCAGGGCATTGTCGGCCAGCACGCGCTGTATTTCGGCTGCCGTCGGAGCCGGCCCCGAAAGAAACCCCCGCCACGCCCGCGGCTGTGCCAGAAGAACGCGCAGCGCCAGTTCCGTGCGGGCATAGGGCAGCCACGCCAGCATTTCGCGCTCTATCTCGTCGTCCGCATCCAGATAGCGCGCGGGCAGCGCGGCGACCGGGCGTTCGTCTGCGCCGCCGGCGCACCACGGCAGCGGTTCGAATCCTTCCCTGCGCGCCAGCTCGACCACCTTGCCCGTCACCCACAACCCGCCGTGAACGCTGATGTCGGCCGTCAGCCCGCCCCCGTGCACGACCACCACCGCATCATCGACCGTAGCGCCGGCGTCGATGATCTCGCCGTGCACGGGCCGGCCCTGCCGCACCGGCCGGGAGAAATGCCGCTCGAGAAACTGCGGCACCAGACCGCCGGTCAGTCTGATGACCGCTATCGCGCCGGCCCCGGCGGGCGTCAGGACCATGACGTAACTGGTCTGCATGCGACTGTCAGGTGCCGTGTTTTATGTGATGCTCGGCGTATGCCAGGGCGATGCCGTAGAGCGTCAGGTCCGGCGCTATGGCATGTATCAGTTCCCATCCCTCGAAAAGCAGCTTCGCGTCGCCGCCGGTGGCGATAACCTCGGGCCAGTAGCCCAGTCTGGTGGCATACTGCTCCACGAGCTCGCGCACCATGCCGCGTATGCCGTGATAGGCGCCCTGAACAATGGCCTGGCGCGTGTTGCGCCCGAAGGCGTCGGCGGGAACCTCCATCTGCACCAGAGGCAGACAGGCGGTGCCGCGGTGCAGCGCTTCGAGCATGAGCGACACTCCCGGCGCAATCGCGCCGCCGAGGAACTCTCCGGCGTCGTTGCAGCAGTCCACGGTTACCGCCGTGCCGGCGTCCACCACGACGCAACCCCTGCCCATCTGCTCGTGCGCGGCAGCGATGTTGAGTATGCGATCGACGCCCGTTTCCGCGGGGTTCTCCGTAAGAACGGGTATGGGCAGATCTATGTCGCGCCCCACCCACTGCACATTCCTGCCGCTCGCCTGCCGGACGGCGGCTTCCACCTCGGCCATGAGCGGCGGATTGACGCTGGCGCCGGCCACCTCCGCGTTGGGCCGGTCGGCGATGCGCCGCCACGCCTCGGCGATGCGCTGGACCAGCTGCTCGCGTTCGCAAACGTTCACGCGGTCGGTGTGTTCGAGTTCGCCGGCCACGAACGTGCCCAGCGCCACCCGCGAATTGCCGACGTTCACCACCAGCAGGTTGATTTCCATCTTGGCAATTATACACCCCGCGTTATTCTCACCATCATGAGCGAAGCAGTCAGAACGGCGCTGGTAACCGGCGGCGCCCGGCGCGTGGGCCGGGCCATCGTACAGCGGCTTCTCGAAGCGGGCTTCGACGTGGCGTTCACCTATCTGCGCAGCGACGAAGGTGCCGCCGCCATCGCCGCCGACGCCCGCCGGCTCGGCAGAGAGGCGCTGGCTCTCAGGACCGACCTGCGCAGAACCGCCTCGGCCGTGGAGCGCATCGGCAACGCCGTCGAACGCCGCTTCGACAGACTCGATGTGCTGGTCAACAACGCTTCGATATACCAGCCCGGTCCTCTCCAGCAGGTTACTTCACGGCAGGTGCGCGAAATGTTCGCCATACACGTCGAAGCCCCCCTGCTGCTGTGCCGCAGGCTCGAGCGCATGCTGCGCCGCTCTTCGGGCCACGTGATCAACATGGTGGACATAATGGCCGCCCGCCCGCGGCCCGAATATCTTGCCTATTGCGCCAGCAAGGCGGCGCTGGCGAATCTGACGGCCGGCCTGGCGCGGGCGCTGGCGCCCGAGGTAACCGTCAACGGCATCGCCCCGGGAGTAGTCGAGTGGCCCGAAGGATGCACCGAACAGCAGCGCCGCTCGTATCTCGAACATGTCCCCCTCAAGCGCGCCGGAACGCCCAGGGACGTGGCCGAACTGGTGCTGTTCCTCTGCACGGCGGGCCGGTACATAAGCGGCCAGGTCATAGCGCTCGACGGCGGGCGCAGCATCGCCTGACGGCGACGGCAACCGGCGCTTCCACCACCGTCTTGATTGCTCGCCGGCGCGATGCTGCCGCGGCCGCGGGGTCCCGCGCCGCGCGGCGGCAGGTCGGCAGTCGAACCTGGTGTATCCCCATCCGGCTGCGGCGTGCTGCGATCAGAACTCATCGTCGGCGGGGATAACCGGCACATTGGCGCCATGAGGCGTCGGCGCCGCGGCGGGCACCGCCACGACCGGCACGTCCTCCAGCGTCAACAGCATGGCCGTCTCGTCGCAGTTCTCGCGCTTCGGACAGCGCACGCAATCGCTCCACACCTTCAGCGGCAGGGTGTCCTTGGGAACCGTCACGAACCCCATCTTTTCGAAAAACCGCTTCTCGTAGGTCAGGGCCATGATCTTCCGGATGTGCAGCCGACGGGCCTCATCTATGGCCCACTGCACCAGGCTGCTTCCGATTCCCCGCCCCATGTGCGCCGAATCGACCGCCAGCGAGCGGATCTCGGCCAGATCGGCCCAGATGATCGTCAGAGCCGCGCACCCCACAACCCTGCCTTCCTCATCCCACACGGCAAAATCGCGCAGCGATTCGTACAGCTCCGCAAGGCTCTTGAAAAGCATGCGCCCCCGTTCGGCGTGGCTGTTTATCAGCCGCTGGATGGCGGGAACGTCGTGAACCGTGGCTGGTCGGATCATTTACAGAACAGCGACGAAAAAACATACGACGGCGGCACCCGCGTGTTCACGACCGGCACGTGAAAACCGCCTCCAGTTCCACCGTCGCGCCCAGAGGCAGTGCCGCAACCCCGACCGCGGCGCGCACGTGCCGCCCGGGATCGCCGAAAATCTCCAGGAACAGCTCGCTGGCCCCGTTGGCAACCTTCGGCTGCTCGGCGAAACCCGGGTCGCAGCAGACGAACACGCCCACGCGCAGCACGCCGGTAATCCGGTCAACCCCGCCCTCCACAGAAGCCGCTGCCGCCAGAGCGTTTATCGCGCACTGCCTGGCCGCCAGTTGTGCCTGTTCCAGCGCACATTGCGAAGGCACCGGACCTGCGGCAATGAGCCGGCCGTCCTTCACAGGCAACTGGCCCGACACATACACCAGATCTCCCGCGCGCCGCGCCGGCACGTACGCCCCGAAAGGCCCCGCCAGCGCCGGCAGCGCTATACCCAGCGACTTCAGCCGCTCTGAAAGCATGTGCGCATTCTCGCCGGTTGTGCCGCGCATGGCAACGAACCAACCCGCCCCGACCGAATCCCGCCGTCATTCCGCCGCCCGCGGCCATCACAGCAGCGACCGCTCGTCGGGCAGCGGTTCGGCCAGCCCGTCAAGCGCGATGCGCATCGTCTGCCACATGACCCAGCATTCGATCCCGAAAGGTATGAAGCCGATCAGGCCGATCACCGGCATTTCGAAGTACCGTATGCTCTCCAGATTCCCCAGAAACGGCAGCGAATACGTCCACTTGGTCAGCGCCCAGTAGTTCCAGAACTCCCACAGCAGCCCGCACACAAGCCCGCCCGCGAACGCCGCCAGCGTGCGCCCGTACCACCCTGCCGACCAGTCGCGCAGCATGCTCGGCCTGCCGAGCCAGTAATTCAGCGGGTCCAGCAGAAAAACGAGGCTCGTCCACAAGGTCAGCGTCGCGACGGGCGCTGCGTGCAGCACCGGCCACGCCAGCATCGCCGCCCCGGCCGCAAGCGAAAGCACCGGGCCCCACCACGGCATACGCCACGGGCGCGACCTGGCCCAGTCGAAGGCGCCGGCGTTCAACAGCACCTGCCCGCTCATCAGCATCCCCGGAACAATAGCGGCGAACGCCACCATATAGCCGACAAGCCGCGCAATGAACGACGGCGGCATGCCTATGTAGCGCCACGCCCTGATCGAATAGAAGTTGATCCAGTCGAACACGCACCAGATCACCACCGACGCCAGACACAACAGCGCGAAATGATGCGGACGGCAGCGCACCGGACCGGCAGGCCGCTGCCGCGCCAGCACGCCCTCCAGAAGCAGTATGTAGCCCACCCACACAACCGCCGTCATGTTGTGGGCCATCCACCGGGCCGCGCCGGCCAGAAACGTCCGCGGAGGGTGGGCGGCCTCGAACGCGTCTATCGCCTGCTGCGTGTGCATCGCCCCCCGGGCGGTAAGCCACACGTCTGCAAACAACAGCGCCTCGCACGCCGCGATGACCGCCAGTCCCAGCCAGAAGGTCGCCGGCCAGCGGCGTGCCGCGCATGTCCCGTCGAGCGCTGCGCCGGCGGCGTCACTGAAGGTCGCTTTCGTTGACATCGGGCTGGTTCGTCGTTTTCTCCCCGTGCAGCGGCCGACAGCCGGCTTCGGGGAAATGAATGGTCCTCGAACTCACTTCGCCGGTTGCGACTCCCCCTGTTCCGCCGCCCGGGCCTCGCCCTGTTCTCCCGCGGCATTCGCCTCCTGCGCAGGCGCCGGCGGGGACTGTCCGGACTGTGCTCCCGGGGCGGATTCCTCCGCGCCGTCGGTTGCTGCATCCTGCTCCGCGTCGGGGGTTTCCTCGATATAGGTTCTTTTGTGTTCTTCGGGCGCCTCGACTATGACGATGTCCTCCTCCTGTTCGTCTTCGAAAATCAGCACGCGTTTCTGGCGGATAAGCTCCAGCAGCGCAAGGAACACGCCTATCATCTCGCTGCGGCTGGCGCGTCCTTCCATCAGCTGCCGGAAAAGAACGCGCCCCTCGCGGCGCACGCGATCCTCGATATCCGCCGCGTGCAGATCTATGGGCGTATCGTCGTAGATGACCTGATGGTCCGCCGGCAGGCGCATGCCCACCTCCTGCATGAGGCGGTTGAACGCCTCCAGCAGGTCCCACACGTGAACCTCCTCGAGGTTAAGCGGGGGCGGTTCGTCCTCCTTGCCGTCGCGTGCCGCGGGCTGCCGCGGAAACCGCCGCGCGAAAAGCTCGCGCCTCTGTTCCAGCGCCTGCGCGGCATCCCGGAAGCGCTTGTATTCCAGAAGTTTCTGCACCAGCTCGTAACGCGGGTCGGCGATTTCGGCGGCCGCCGACGGCTCGCCCCCGTCGGCACACGCCGGCGGCCTGGGCAGAAGCATCGCCGACTTGATCTCCATGAGCGTCGCCGCCATGACCATGAACTCGCCGGCAAGGTCGATATCCAGACCGTCGCGGTCGCGCATCTGGCGGATCATGTCCAGGTATGACATGTACGAGGCGGTGATGCGCGCTATCGGTATGTCATAAATGTCCAGCTCGTCGCGCTTTATAAGGTACAGAAGCAGGTCGAGCGGACCGTTGTAAACATCCAGTTCGACGCGGTACTCCAATGGCATCCCTGTCCAGCGGCTGCTTGATTTTACTGCGTGCGGGCCGATAATCCAGCCGCAGGGATTGTCAGCGCCCGCTTGCGCGTCGTCAGGGGTCGCCGCCGGCCCGACCCGCAACGGACAACTGATCGCACAGGAGCATGGACGACGCAATCCTTCAGTTCGCCACGCAGGTGATCGCCGCCGAACAGAAGGCCGTGGACCAGATGGCCCGGGCGGTGGACGAGTCGTTTGCGCGCGCGGTGCATATGATACGCGACTGCCATGGAGCCGTGCTCACCACCGGCATCGGCAAGGCCGGCATAATCGCTCGCAAACTGGCGGCCACGTTCTCCAGCACCGGCACGCCCAGCCACTTCCTCAACCCCGCCGACGCCCTGCACGGCGACGTGGGCGCCATCCGCAACGGCGACCTCGTGCTCATCCTCTCCTACAGCGGCGAAAGCGAGGAGATCCTGCGACTGCTGAGCGTCGTGCTGAAACTCGGCCATCCCGTCATCTCCATGACCGGCAGCACCGCCAGCACGCTGGCGCGGCATTCCACCATAGTGATAAACATGGGCGAGGTGACCGAGGCCTGTCCGCTGGGCCTGGCGCCAAGCGCCACGACCACCGCCATGCTCGCTCTGGGCGATGCTCTGGCTCTGACCGTCATGAAGCTGCGCAATTTCACGGCCCAGGATTTCGCCCTGTTCCATCCCGCCGGACAACTCGGCCGCAGGCTCATGCGCGTCAGAGAAGCGATGAGCTTCCGCCGCGGCGAAAACCTGCCCGTGGCTTCCGACCGGCTCACCGTCAAACAGGTACTTATCGAGGTCAGCCACATCAAGCGCCGCAGCGGCGCCGTGGTGCTCGTGGACGACAGCGGCCGCCTCACCGGCATCTTCGCCGATTCCGACCTGCGCAGGCTCATGACCGCCAGCGACGCCGGCGTCCTCGACCTGCCCATAAATCAGGTCATGACGCGCAACCCCAAACGCATAGCCGCCGACGCCCTGGTCAGCGAGGTCATGGCCATCATGAGGCAGCACCGCATAGACGAACTGCCCGTGGTGGACGAAGATAACCGGCCGGTCGGGCTGATCGACGTCCAGGACCTCGTTGTCCTTAAACTCTTCGACATGAACGCGGAAGCATTCTGATGCGCGGCATAATCCCGGCAATATCCGCCCTGCTGCTGCTGGCACTCGCCCTTGGCGTTTACCTCATGATGCAGCAGCCCCGCCCGCAGCATGCGGATTCCACGTCCCGCGCCAGGCGTGCGGCCACCAGGCCCGCCGGCGCCGCCACCCAGAGCGCCGCCGGCGCTGTCGACGGCGTGTGGATGGACCACTACGACGGGCGCACCGGCCAGCGCACCAGCCGCATACGCGCCGAGCGCTACGAACCGATGAAGGACGGACGCGTAAGGCTGCTTGCGCCGGAAATGGAGTATTTCCTTAACGACGGGCAGGTGCTGTGTCTGGCTGCCCGCTGGGGCATCGTCACCATGCAGGAGGGCATCAACCGGGCACGCAATGCCCCGCCGGGCACGCGCGTCAACCAGACGCCCAGATACGGCGAGTTCCGCGATGTGGTGCTCACCATCCGCCCCGCCGTCCATGAGAGCCGCCCCACGCTCACCCTTACGATGCCCAGCGCCTCGCTCGACCACGAATCGCTGCTGATCTCCACAGCGGCCTTTTCCGACGCCGATGGAACGCTCGCGGCAGACCAGGTGCCCGTTACCGTACGCGGCGACGACTATGAATTCGACGGACGCGGACTGGTGGTGCAATACAACCAGCTCGGCAGACGGCTGGAATATCTCAAGGTATTTCACGGCCAGCGGCTGCTCATAAAACGCCCCGGCGTCAATCTCGGCGGCACGCCCCCCGCCACCCGACCCGCTGCCGCGGCAGCATCCAGCCGCCTCACTGCTTCCGTCCGTTTGCCGGAATATCTGCCCGCGCCGCTCGGAGAGCCGCTCGCGGCGCTCGATCCCGCTCTCGCTGCCGCCGCCGTGGAAAAACCCGCGCCGCGCGGACGCCCCGCGCGCCCCGTTGCGCCCGTCCCTTCTCCGGCCACCAGGCGGACATCGGCAAGTCCCGTCTATCGCGCAACTTTCCAGCAGACGGTGCAGGTGTTCCAGGGCGGGCAGATGATAGCCTCGGCCGACCAGATGCAGATCGATTATCTGGAAGGCCCCGCCGACGCGACCTCCTCCGCAACGCAGCCCGCCGCCGCGCCGCATGCCGCCAGCCGCCCGGCGCGCTCCGCCGGCATGATGCGCGGCCCCTCGGCCACCAGACCCGCGCGCGCTGCGCTTTCCCCGCCGCGTTCACCACGCCCTGAAACTCAGCCCGATGCGTCGCCGCCCCCCGACCAGCCGGAACAGCCCATAGAAGTGCGCTGGACCGGCCCGCTGACCATCGTCGCCGTGCCCGGCGATCCGCCGGACGGGCTTGTCGAGGGCCATGCGATAGTGCGTCTGGAATCGACCGGCCCCAGGCCGGTGGAGGTCATCAACCGCTCCGCCGATGGCGTCGGCACGCTGCGCTGCGGCAGGCTTACCTTCTGGACGGCCGATCACAGCGCTTATCTCGAACAGAAATCTTTCGACGCCATCACCATGACCGACTCGCGCGGAACCAGCATCGCCGCGCGTTCGATGCGCTATTCCGCCGCGAACGGCAACGCCGAACTGCGCGGACCGGGCCAGGCCACAGTACCCCCGGAAAACCCAAAGGCGCGCAACGCCGGCCCCATGCAGTTGCAGTGGGCCGACCGCTGCCTGTTGCGCCTGCGCGAAACCGGAGAAAACGCGCTGGTCGTCGAGTCGGCCGCACTCGCCGGAGACGTGGTTGTACACCATCCGCAGATCGATTTGCGCGCTGCGCGCATCGATCTGGAGTTCGACGCGCCTGCAACGCCGCATTCATCGCCCGCGCCGGGCGGCGCGCCCCCGGCGCTTCGGGAGCTTCAGGCCCGCGGCGACGTCAGGTGCGACATGGCCGACCCGGCCGACCCCGGCTACCGCCGCAATCTTTCCTGCGAAGACCTGCGTCTGCTGACCGCTCGCGCTCCCGACGGCAGCCTCTACGCGCGATCGCTGGTGGCCACGGGCAAAGTGCTGGCCGAGGACGCGCAGCGCAAACTTGCCGCCGGCTACATGTCGGTGGCGATCGCGCCCCCCGCCGCGCGATCGGCCACGCGGCCGTCCACGGCTTCCTTCCAGCCGGGCGACGTAAGCAGTCTGGTAGCTCACGACGCCGTGACCATCACCACCCCCGACGGCGCGACGGCGCGCGGCGACAGCTTGACCATCCGGGCCGACGGCCCGGAAAAGGAAATCACACTGAGCGGCCGCCCGGCCGTCGTCACACGTGGGCAGGACGTGCTCGAAGGCCCGATCGTGCGGCTGGTGCCCGAGGACCAGCCGCGCGGCATCGCCGGGCAACTCGGCGTTCAGGGAGCAGGCCGACTCCACACCGCCCAGAAAACCGCCGCCGATCAGCCGCCGCGGATGGTGAAACTGTCGTGGAGCCAGACGCTCATAGCCGATGGCGATCTGCTTACGTGTCTTGGCGACGTGAAGCTGTCGGCCGTCGAACCCGACGGCACCGTGAACACGGCCAACGGACACCAGGCCGTTATCGCCACCACGCGACCGGCAACGCGTCCGTCATCGCCGACAGCACCGGCGGCGCGCGCCACAACCCGCCCCCGCGATGCCGGAGCGTCGGATCTGTCCGTGCTGTCGGGTCGGGTAATCAGAAGCATAGAACTTGAGGGCGCGGCAGGCCGTCCGGCGCTGCTCCAGTCGGTGCTCGAGTCGCCTTCGGGTGCGCTCCTGCGCATGTTCCACATGGAAACGCAGCGCGTCAGCTACGCCCAGACGGATGACCGCGATCGCCTGCTCAGAGTCCCCGGCGCGGGCAGGATGCTCCTGATGGACGAGCGTCCGCCATCCACCCAGCCGGCGGCGCGTCAGGCAGCGGCCGACCCGCTGGCCTTGCGCGGCAAGACGGGCTTCAGCTGGGAAAAGCAGCTCGTCTATGACGGCAAGCAGAATACCCTCGAAATGGTGGGCGATGTGAAAATAGCCCGCGTCGAGCAGGACGGCAGGCTGGACGACCCCCTGAGGCTCGATGCCGACCGCGTGATCGTCGAGATGGAGGAGCAGCCTCCGCCCGCCGGCCAGCGTGCACAAGCCCCCGCGACGCGCGGAGCGCTGCCCGATATGACCGCACGGGCAACCGTCAAGCGGGTTACCGCAATCGGACAGCCGATACGCATCTGGAGCAGCCGTCTGAACATGGAGGCGATGGAAATACAGCACGATCCCGTGAACCACCGGCTGCGCGCGACGGGCACCGATCGCCGGCCTGTGCGCAAATACGACAAAAACGGACTGGAAGAAGCTTCGTTCGACGAAGTGATCATCAACACCGAAACATTCGACATCGTTTCGGCGAAAAACATGGTGATCAAACACCGCTAGCATCACACCAGCCCCAACTGTAAGGGGGACATTCCTGCTTACTTGCCCGCACACGGGCGGAGGTCTGGATTCCCGCTTCCGCGGGAATGACGACAGGTGGCGGGAATGACGCGGATGACGGATGCGCACGCGAGGCAGCAACGCCATTTCTCCAGGCCGGCAGTCGCATCTCGGCCGAACCGTTGCCAGAAGTTCAGCCAGGTGTTACTGTGCATGCGGTCGGGCGATGTGCTGTTTGAAGGCGCCTCTGGGCGCCTTCGTGGCTATCATTAATCTGACAAGAGGTTACAAGCGTTCATGCCGCATCGCATCATTCAAGCCGAGTGGCTGGCACCGCAGGTACGGCGGCTGGTGGTCGAAGCCCCGCACGTCGTGCGCCATTGCGGACCAGGTCAGTTCGTTATCGTCCGAGCCGACGCCCAGGGCGAGCGAATTCCTCTGACGATCGCCCGCGCCGACCGTGAGCGCGGCACCATAGACCTCATTGTGCAGGCGGTCGGCGCAAGCACCCATGCCATATGCGAACTTGCCGCCGGCGAGGCCCTCGCCGACGTAGCTGGTCCGCTCGGCAGGCCCACGGAAATCGAAAACTTCGGCCATGCGGTCATAGTAGGCGGGGGCGTGGGCACGGCCGTCATATATCCTCAGGCAAGGGCCCTGAAAGACAAGGGCAACTACGTATCGGCCATCATCGGCGGACGCAGCAAACCCTACGTCATCCTCGAGAAGGAACTGTCCGCCATATGCGACGCCGTGTATCCATGCACAGATGACGGCAGTTACGGTTTCAAGGGATTCGTCACCGAGAGACTGAAACTGCTTATCGAGCAGACCGACCGGCCGGTCAAAGCCGTGATCTGCGCCGGGCCGGTGCCGATGATGCGGGCTGTAGCCGACCTCACCCGTCCGCTGAACATTCACACCATCGCTTCGCTGAATCCCATCATGGTCGATGGCACGGGAATGTGCGGCGGATGCCGTGTGCAGGTTGACGGCAAAACGCTTTTCGCGTGCGTTGACGGTCCGGAGTTCGACGCCCATAAGGTCGATTTCCGCGAACTGGCCGACCGGCTTACGGCGTATCGCGATCAGGAGCAGCGCGCAATGGAGCGCCATCAGTGCCGTCTGCATGTGCACACCGTGGCGGCCAAATGACCGGCGGCCCGCAGCGCCCGGCTGCGTCGGCAGAAGCGGTTTACAGCAGCGATACAACCACGGGACAACAGCAATGAAACCAGCCGAAAGAATGAAGATCCCGCGCCAGGCCATGCCCTCGCGCGATCCGTCCGAGCGGGCGCGTACTTTTCGTGAGGTTAATCTCGGATTGCCTGAGGAGATAGCGCGCCGCGAGGCCGAACGCTGTCTGGACTGCAAGGACCCCAAGTGCGTGCGCGGTTGTCCGGTGCAGATCGATATTCCGAAGTTCATCAAGCTCGTGGCGGCCGGAGATTTCGCCGGCGCGGCGGCGAGTCTGCTGGCGGACAACGCGCTGCCGGGGATATCGGGGAGAGTATGCCCGCAGGAACGACAGTGCGAACAAGTGTGCATTCGCTGCAACAAGGGACAGCCCGTGGCCATCGGCTACCTCGAGCGGTTCGTGGCCGACTGGGCGCGCGAACACCTCAACGGCCAGACCGCCGCGCCCGCCGCTCCCAGTGGCTACAGAGTTGCGGTGGTGGGATCGGGCCCGGCCGGGCTTACGGCGGCAGGGGAACTGGCCAAGCGCGGCCACTCCGTGACGGTATTCGAGGCCCTGCATGAGCCCGGCGGCGTGCTGGTATATGGCATACCCGAGTTCCGTCTGCCCAAGGAGATAGTGCGCAAGGAAGTAGATTCGCTGCGCCGCATGGGCGTGCAGATACTGACCAACGTCATAATCGGCCGGACGTACACCATCGACGACCTGCTCACGGAGGAGGGCTTTCACGCCGTCTTCATCGCCAACGGCGCCGGGCTGCCGGTGTTCATGGGCATACCGGGAGAGAACCTCAAGGGCGTGTACAGCGCCAACGAGTTCCTCACGCGCGTCAATCTGATGAAGGCGTATGACCCGGATTCGCTCACCCCGATACTGCGTCCGAAGAAAGCCGTCGTGGTAGGCGGCGGCAACACCGCCATGGACGCCGTGCGCACCTGCCGGCGCCTGGGCGCCGACCCGGCCGTGCTTGTCTATCGCCGCTCGCGCGCGGAAATGCCCGCCCGCGCCGAGGAGATAATGCACGCCGAAGAAGAAGGCATCGTGTTCATGATGCTCACCAACCCCGTCGCCATACTCGGCGACGACAAAGGCTGGGTGCGAGCCGTACGCTGCCAGAAAATGGGGCTGGGAGAGCCAGACAAGTCGGGCCGGCCCAGACCCGTGCCCATTGCCGGCTCGGAGTTCGACATCGAATGCGACGTGGTCGTCGAAGCCATCGGCGTGCGCGCCAATCCGCTGCTGACGAAAACCACGCCCGACCTGAAACTCAACGACAAAGGCTACATCGTCGTTGACGAGAACGGCATGACCAGCAAGCCCGGCGTATTCGCCGGCGGCGACATAGTGCGCGGAGCGGCCACGGTCATCCTGGCCATGGGCGACGGCAAGAAAACCGCCGCCGCCATCGACCGCTATCTGCGGGAGAAAGTGCCGCTTGCCGGCAGGTGATGCTCACGCATACCACGGCTGACGCATCGGCCGGGAGAGCATGCGGTCGGCCTCGCTGTCGCCGATGAAACGCTCGCGATCGGGGTCCCACCGCAGTTTGCGCCCCAGTTTCATCGCGATATATCCCAGAACGCCCAGCGTGCACGAACGATGGCCCACCTCCGCCGGGGCTATCGGCTCGCGCCGCGTGCGTATGCACTCCAGCCAGTTGCCCTTGTGATGCCGGCTCTGATACAGGTGGATCTCGTTGGGGCCGATCTTCTCCTGAAGAATAGACCGCGGCTGGGCATCCAGCCGGCCGCGATCGACCCATATCCATCCGTCGGTTCCCTCGAACGTCACGCCCGGACGGTTCTTGCGCGTGTCGGCCGAGATCAGCTTCACTCCGCTCGCATACGTGTATTCGACCGTGAAACTTCCGTGAACGTCCCACAGCCCATCGCGCGGAAACTCCGCGGTGCCTGTTATCTCAACCGGGCCGGTCAGTTCGGTGCCCATTGCCCACTGGGCGATATCGTGATGATGCGAGCCCCACGCGTTGATCATGCCTATGCAGTAGTCGGAAATGCGCAGCCAGCCCGGACGCCCGTATCCCCTGCGCGGGTGCACCCGCTGTTCGGTATAGGGCGCGTAGGGCGCCGGGCCCAGCCAGAACTCGTAATCGAGCTCGGGCGGCACCGGCTCGGGCGGATACAGCTTGCCCCCCGGGTCCGTCGGCAGACCAACCTTCACGGTGTGAAGCCTGCCGATCCTGCCGTTGCGCACCAGCTCGCACGCCTGGCGGAAGAACGCCTCCGACCGCTGCTGGCTGCCGGTCTGAAGGATGCGGCCGTAGCGCCTGACGGTATCCGCCAGGATGCGACCCTCTTCCACCGTGTACGTCAGGGGCTTCTGAACGAACAGATCCTTGCCGGCGCGCGCCGCGGCAATCGCCGGCAGCGCGTGCCAGTGGTCGGGTGTTACGATCTGCACGGCATCCACATCGGCGCGCGCCAGCAGTTCGCGGTAATCGACATACGCGGCACAGCCGCCGGGCATGTTGCGGCGCGCGTAATACTCCTCCACATGCCGCCTGGCCGCTTCCAGACGGTTCTTGTCAACGTCGCATACCGCCACCACGCGCACGTCGGAAAAAGCGATGACATCGTCGAGGTCGCCCATGCCCATGCGGCCCACGCCGATGCAACCGATGTTGATGCGGTTGGACGGCGCGCCGGCGCCCAGCACCGACGACGGAACGACAACCGGAGCACCGCATACGGCCAGAATACCGGACAGCGCACGACGACGGGTTATGCTTGTCATGATACGCTATTATAACTTGAATAACTCGGCAGCGCGTCGCCAGGGCGCTGTGTTGCGATTGTCGTGACATCCGCGGGAAACAGGTCAATGCAGCCCGGTCCGCAGGAGATAGAGAATCGCGTCCACGAGCTGCGACGAAACCACCCGTCGCTGCTGTTGATTGACGAAGCAGGCCGCTCGACGCAGGGGCGTCCGATACTCGCCGTAACCGTTACCGACCCCGCCACGCCCGACGACGACAAGGAACATGCCCTGATAATCGCCGGACAGCACGGCGACGAAGAGACGCCGCGGGCAACGGCGCTGGCGCTGCTGGAATGGCTTGTTTCGCCGGCAGCAGCCGCAACCAGACGCCGCCAGAAGATCGTTGTAATGCCGTGCGTCAATCCCGACGGCGCCGAGGCCGACAGCCATCTGACTGCTACGGGCATCGCGCCGAATCTCGACCACGGCCCCGACGGACCGCGCTCGCCTGAAGGCATGGCGGTAGAGAAGATCGCATACCAGCTGGAACCCGAACTGTTTGTTGACATGCACGCCCGCGGGTTCGCCGGTTGCAGTTTCGACATGGTGCTGTACCCGGCGACCAGGCCCTATACGGAGGACGACAACATCTTTCACGCCGTGGCCGCACGCATGGCGCTCGCGGGCGAGAAGGCCGGCATACCGCACATGACGCATCCGCTCACCTGGCCCGGGTGGGGAGGCGACGACCCCGACGAACCGAGCACCACGCTTTTCGCATATCGCCGCTTCAAATCGCTGGTGATGCTCACCGAAAGCGCTGAAAGCAACGCATGGGCATACCCGATGCCGCTCCGCGTAAAGGCGGGCCTTGCACGAGTCAGGTGCGCGCTGGATTTCGGCAACCGGCGCTACCCGCGCCTTCCGCACGCGGGTTATCCCTGCGCGCTGGTGGCGGGCATGTTTCTTTCCGGCATCGTCGCCATGGGAGACACCGCCGCCCGGCGCCGGCAGAGCCGGATAGAAGCCTGGCGCCACCGCGATGCGTTCACAAAGCTGGAACGGTGCACGCCCGAACAGGACCGCATCAAGAAGCTTCTTCTGCATTACAACGGTCCGCCGCTGCGCCATCCGGTGGGAGTGCAGACTTTCGCCGCGGGGCGGTTGCGTCTGACGGTGGCCGCGTTCGATCAGAAGGACCTCGCCGCCATCGCGCAAACGTGGCACGACGGCTGCGCCACGCTGACGGTAATACCCGTCGAGCACCTCGCGCCGGGCACGCACGAGATCGAAGTGCGCTACAACTGATGGCCCGCCGCATTGCGCCCCATCACCATTGCGCTTCTTCGAATGGACTGCTCGGCGGTTTGACCCTGGGTTTGGGAAGCAGCTGGAGCATGGCCTTTACCAGCGCCGCGTCGCCTGGCGAGTTCATGCGGACGTTCAGCGGCGAGGCTTTGAGTATGGCAAACTGCGATGCGTCGGGACGCCCGCCGCCGCTCGCCATGCCCGCGAACGCCGCCCTGCTCATCGCCCAGGGCGTCAGCAGGCGCATGTAGCGGTCGCCCGGACGGATGGCGACTGCCTTGCCGCCCTCATCGACCTCCACCAGCGAGCCGTGAACCGGTGCCGCCAGCGCCACGGCGGGGTGTTTCTCGGCCAGTTCCAGCAGGGCATCGATGTCGTTGTATGCCACGACCGCCCGCGCGGCATCGTGCACTATGACATGGGTGCACAGCTCGGCGATGCGCGGAACGGCAGCCGAAATCTGTTCCGCCCAGCCCGGACCGGCGCTGAAGACCTTCACGCCGGCAAAGCTCAGATGGGCGCCGTAGCGCCGTTTGGCGGTCTCCAGATCCGCCGGAAGAAAGCACACCTGAATCTGCCTGATATTCTCGCGGTTGAGGAACAACTCCACCGCGCGCAGCAGCACTTCGCGCCCGTCTATCTTGACGAAAGCGCCGCTTTCGGCCGGTTCGCCGGGCGGCGGAGCAGTCAGCACAACAGCGCTGAAGGTAGCCATTGGTCTCTCCTGTACGGGCCGGCCGGCGCCCACTCGCGCCCGGGCGCCCGTCACTCATAGCGCACCACGCAGTGAACCGGCAGCGGCTCTATCTTGCGCCGCCCGCCCAGGCCCGCCAGTTCGATCAGCACCGAAACGCCCACGATCTGTCCGCCGAGTCGTTGCACCAGATCGCAGCAGGCCCTCATCGTGCCGCCCGTGGCCAGCACGTCGTCGCACACCAGCACGCGCTGCCCGGGACGTATGGCATCGGCGTGCATGTGGAGCGAATCCTCGCCGTATTCCAGTGAATAAGTGGCGCTGATGGCCTGTCGCGGCAGTTTGCCGGCTTTCCGCACGAGCGTTATGCCGGCCGACAGACAGCACGCCACCGCAGCGCCGAAGATGAACCCGCGGCTTTCGGCGCCCACGACCAGTTCAACCCCCCTGCCGCGGAACGGATTGGCCATCAGTTCCACGGCCAGCGCCAGCCCCGAAGGGTCGGCCAGGAGCGGCGTTATATCCCGAAACAACACCCCCTTGCGCGGGAAATCGGGCACCTCGCGTATGAGCGAGCGTATGTATTCCACCGGATCACGCATCGCCGGCATGGTAGAACAACGCGCCGCCGTTGAAAAGGGCACCCCGTTGCGTATGAAGACGGTATAGACCATCATCAGCCGCACTGCGCTGGCGGCGCATGACGCTGTACCGCAGCGCGCGGCAGAGGAGGCAGACAATGGGCGATCACGACATCTACGAATCGCCGCTGGCAACTCGCGGAGCAAGCCGCGAAATGCTTGCGCTTTTCTCGGCGAAGCACAAGTTCGGCCTGTGGCGCAGACTCTGGCTGGCTCTGGCGCGCCACCAGCGCGATCTGGGCATAACCCGCATAACTCCCGAAGCGCTGGCTCAAATGGAGGCCAACCTCGACAACATCGACTTCGAATACGCAGCGCAGCGCGAGAAGGAACTCCGCCACGATGTCATGGCGCACATAGACGCCTTCGAGAAGGCAGCGCCGGCAGCGAAAGGCATCATACACCTGGGCGCAACATCGATGTATGTGGTGGACAACGCCGACCTCATCATCATGCGCGATGCGCTGCGCATGTTGACGCACCGTCTGGCGAATGTCATCGACGCCCTCGGCAGCTTCGCCGTCAGATGGCGCGACCTGCCCACACTCGGATACACGCACTTTCAGCCCGCCCAGCTCACCACCGTCGGAAAAAGGGCAGCCCTGTGGGCTCAGGATTTCGCGCTCGACCTGGACGAACTGGAACATCGCCTTGCGACGCTCAAGTTCCGCGGCGCCAAAGGCACAACCGGCACGCAGGCATCCTTTCTGGCCCTGTTCAACGGCGACCATGCCAGGTGCGAAGAACTGGACCGCCGCATCGCCGAGCAGTTCGGCTTCTCCAGCTCCTACGGATTGACCGGTCAGACGTACCCGCGCAAGGTTGACGCGGCGATAATCCATTCGCTGGCGGGCATCGCCATCAGCATACATAAGTTCTGTAACGACATACGGTTGCTCGCCGGCCTGAAACAGATCGAAGAACCCTTCGAAACCGCGCAGGTAGGCTCCAGCGCCATGCCCTACAAGCGCAACCCCATGCGCTGCGAAAGGGCTACCGGACTGGCGCGATTCGTCATAAGCCTGGCGTCATCAATGGCGCAGACCGCCGCTGAACAATGGCTTGAACGCACCTTGGATGATTCTTCCAACAAGCGGCTGGTAGTTCCGGAGGCATTTCTGGCCATCGACGCGGCCCTGCTGATCGCCATAAACGTCGCCCGCGGGCTGGTGGTCTATCCGAAGACCATCGAAAGCGCTGTTCAGAGCGAACTGCCTTTCATGGCCACGGAAGAAATCCTCATGGCCGCCGTACAGGCCGGGGGCGATCGTCAGGTTCTGCACAAGAAACTGCGGGACCATGCGCAACGGGCCGGAGCGGTGGTCAAGGAGAAAGGAGGCCGCAACGATCTGCTGGATCGGCTTGCCGCCGACCCCGATATGCCGAAACTCGACTTCGCCGCGATACTCGACCCGCGCCGGTTTATCGGGCGCGCTCCCGAACAGGTGGACCGCTTCATCGCCGATGTGGTAACGCCCGTCCGGGAAAGGTACCGCCCATTCCTCGGCCAGGAAGTTTCGCTCAGCGTTTGACCATGCAGAAAATTGCGTGCCGAGGCAGGCGATTTATAGCACTTGTCGTATACTCAAGTCTTTGTCGGAGAATGCGTTCATTTCGCCGTTAATTATCTTGCCACTTGGGCGGAGATGGCGCATAATGTTAGCTGGTGAGTGCAGCTAGGGCGCAATCACACATTGCGCCCCTTGGATTCTGGCGCTAAAGCCCTGCGCTGTCATGATTTAGCGTCATGACAATAAAGGTGCTGGCGCTGGCTTAGAAATGAAAGGGCAGGGTTGCACCGTGCGTAAAGGCTCCGCATTCCAGTACCGGGGAGCCCCGTGGGTGGCTTTTCTGGCAACCGGGGTATCGCTGTTTGGCACGTCGGCGCTGTCGTTCGGAGGGCTGTTGCTGGATTTGAAGCCCGCTCCGGTTTCCCCCATTCAAAAGGAGGTGAGGTGGACTGGGGCGGCGCTGTTCGCAGACGTTGGAAGCGTCGGTAATGCCGACGGTCTGCTGCCGATCGACAATCAGACGCCCGGCGGGCTGCGCCTTCAGACGCCGCTGAACATCGTCGGCGTGCCAGGGTCTGCGCATAATACCTCCGATCAATCCACAACCTTCTTCGACGCCACCCTGACACTCACCGGATGGAATGCGCTGGGCCCGGCCAGTTCGACCGTGGTCGGCGGCATTACAATCCTTTCGCAATTGCTCGGCCCGGCACAGGGCGGGCTGGCGACCTTCAAGTTCGAAAGCACCGACCCGGGCAACGGCAAGGTCGAAATCCTTTCCGGTTACATCGAAAACGCCATTATCGTCGGCATTCAGAATAGCGACACCGCCAGCATTCAGAGCACCACCGTCCACTATACCGGCGGCGTGATGTACGGCTATCTTCAGCAGCTCGGCCTGGGCACCAACGGCAGCCTCTCCTGGAGCCTTCTGGACATCGATAATTTCAGCCTCCCTGCCGCTGGAGGCCCGCTCATGTCTTTCACGGCTGATATGACCGGTTTGTTCAACGTCATTCCCGAGCCGGGCGCATGCGGATTGCTGGCGATTGCCGGGCTGCTGTTCGCCCGCCGCGTTCGCAGGTCGTAACTGGCATCGGAAGTGGCTCGCGCCGACCGCGGGCTGTGACATCTCAACGGAAAGCATCAGCGCCGCCGGTTTCTCCGGCGGCGTTTTCTTGACTCGTCCGATCCCGTTTCGATGCGCACGCGACGACGCGTCGAACGAAAAGCCAGCAACATGGCGATTCAAGCATGTCTTTCCACTGATGCGCCAGCGCGTGCGTGCCGGTCAAGCTGAAAGTGGCGGTTCTGAAACCCTGTGAAGGTGCTTCATCGCCAGCGCGATAATGCAGCACGACACCACTGGGGCAGGCAGCCCTCCGCGGCGGGGCCGCACATCAGACCGACTTCGAACCCGCCCCCCTGCCCCGTTGCGACCACAACGACTTTACATCTGCGCGGTATCTTCAGAGCCTTGGGAGCGATCGCGACCCTGTCGCTCGTGCTCCGGCAGAAATGGGGCGAGGATCCGTTCCAGTGACCGTTCGAAGGGAACCACTTCAACTCTTTGCCCATTGCGCACGTAAGACGATCTCCGCTCCAGCCCGACATCGACATCTATGATCTGCAAGCTCGCGTTCTCCAGTATCTCTCGTGTTCTTTCCTGCAAGGCAAACCACCCGGGAACAGATGCTGTCTCGTCAAGCGGCTGCGCTGCGGGAATAGCGGGAAGGCAGACGTACATCCTGGCCAGTCTGCTGGTAGCCCTTTGCAGAGCGGTGATGCGTGCGTACAGATCTTTAACCGCCGGCTGACCGGCCTTGCACTCCAGATGGAGCACGATGCCGTTGCGCAGCACGACCGCGACGTCCAGTTCCCCGCGAGCCTGCCCCTTCTCGTCCTCCCGAGAAACCGCGACATTTGCCCAGGCAGACTTCACAATCGAGCACCGGGTGTTTTGCAGAAACCGCTGCACCCGATAAGCTACGAACCGCTCGAACGCCGGCCCGATAGCGCCATATCGCCGCACGTGAAGAGCACGCTTGCGTTTTGCTTTCGCTTCCTCCATCCACTGCGCGCGGATGGCGTACAGGCGCTGATAGATTTCCGTAGAACTGCGATCCGCCAGTTCGGACAGCAGAGTGCGCGCCTTGTTAGCAAGGTATTCGCTCCCGAGAACCTCGCATACGCGGGCTATGTTCCACTCTGTGTCATCTTCCGTGGTCTGATTACCGGCATCCGCGCAAAAATAGGCGTCTTCATGCCATGCGATGGTATGATCGACATCGCGCCCGTATTCCGGGGTTCTGATCTGACAGGCCGGCCAGATCCGCGTCCCCTCGACCTGCTTCTCGTATGTGGCAGAACGGTTGGCTACAAGGATGTCCGGCAAGTCAAGCTGGCACCGTTTGTAGGGCTGGCGTTGCGGCGGGCGGTCGAGTCGCCCCTCGAAACGCCAGAGTTCAACGGGCTGGTCGGCGTTGTAGAGAAAACATCGGCGTTCGTTCTGCACTCCGTGTTCCAGACCGATTGCGGACAGCTTCGTCCCGCCGCTGAGAACTACGTACGTATCTGCCGCGGCCCACTTAGGACGCCTTGCGAACCATGCCCGAAGCTCTCTGACCAGAGCGGCCGGCTCGGACACTGTCGGGACATTAAGCGGCTTCAGTCGCTCAAGACCATAATGTTCCAGCACACGCTCGCTGCCCTCGGCGTATTTGCCCGTTCGCGCCTCCCGAGACTGAATCCAAAGCACCGCATCGCCTTGGTCGGCTATTTCAAGAATGGGCGGCAGGTTGGCAATGTTCTGTCCCGTGGCGATGGCAATGAAAAGACGGCTCGACGATGTGCTCATATGCGCCGGACCCGAGATGCAGTATACCGCAGCCGACCAGTGCATCAACCGGAACGATGTAAAGGAGAACATGCAGCCGGTATGTCATCGCGGGTCGCGAGCAGGCGGAGGCTTGCCCTGCCCAATCTCGTCAAACCCGCCGGTGCCCGACGCAACCGGATACGCCGTGTCGGTGAATGCCGGTGGAGCCCATGCGCGCCCGGCCAACCAGTTTCATCCCGCCTGCTGCGAAACCGGCTGCGGAACGTCGGCGGGCTCGAGAACCTCCACGGGGATCTCCGGAGGCAGAAGCGTCTCCAGTGTCCGCTGGAAAGAGCCCTTTATCAGCTGATGAATCACGCCGCGCCGGCTGGTGCCGATGAGCACCCGCTGCACGTTATTCAGCGCGGCCAGCTCGGCGACCAGCTCGGCAGGGTTCGCGCCAGTATCATATACGGGAATGATCGGCACGCCGTATTGTCGGCCCAGTTCGAGAAAGTCCGCGAAAAGCTCCTGTGCGGCGGCGTCGGTGTCCAGTGTGAAGCGCTCAGCCGACATCATCATTGAAGACAGCGCCACCGACCTGACGAAGCACACCACCAGCGCGGCGTTTTCCTCGCGCGCCTTCTGAAGCGCCTGGTGCGCAAGTTGGGTTGACCCCGCCGTGGCGAGCATGATTCTGGGCCTGGCGAGCGCTTCCGGAGTCAGCTGTTCCATGACCGCCTGGCGCAACAGGCTTGAGCGAGACTGGCGGGCGTGCCACCACAGCGTGATCTGCCTCGTAAGCAGCCCCACGGCCAGCACGATGCCCACGAATGCCAGGGCGTATAGCTTGGTCAGGGCGAGAGTGATCTCGATGGCTATCAGCACCATGGCCAGAATCGCCATGAACGTTTTGCGCCATCTTTTGCGCAGGCGCGGATGGAAGACCGACAGCGATACGTTGATCGAGATCGCTCCGACCATGCCTATGGCATACAGCGAGGCAAGGCTCACGAGGTCGGGCGCCAGCAGCAGCACCGTCGCCGGAACCGCCGTCGCCAGCACCACCGGCAGCCACGGCGCGCCGAAAGCGTTGAGTTTCTGAAATACGCGCGGCATCTCGCCATCGCGCGCCATCACGTAGGTGATGCTCACCAGACCGTTGATGGCGGTGTTGGTGGCCGACAGCAGCAGCAGCCCGCCCACTATGCGGACGAGCCATTCGGCGGCGCCGCCGGCGAAATGACCCGCCAGAAACGCCAGCATGTCTTCCTTGTGCTCCGTGCGACCCAGCGACGCCACCGACACCATGACGGCCGCCATGAGCAGATTGAGAAGCGCCACCTCGCCGGCCACCAGCCACACGCTCTTGCGGGCGGTAACGAACACCGGTTTTTTCATTACCCCCGTCAGGTTGGCAATGCTTTCAACGCCGGACAGCGCCAGCACGATGGACACGAAAGCCTGCCAGAGCTCCAACGGCCTGTGGTTGAGATGTCCGATGTTCAATTCCCCCCAGCGCAGCTGCGGCAGCGCGCAGACAGCCACGAATGCGGTAACGCCGATCATGCCCAGCGCCGCTACGACGGCAAAGCCAGAGGTGTGTTTTGGGCCCAGCAGGTTCATCAGCCCGATGAACACTATGGAAATCAGAGCCCACAGGGCGGGGCTGCGCCAGGCGAACAGTTCGTCGCGGTGGCCGGGGCCGGAGGCATGGTGCAGCACTATGGATGCATCGGCCGGAGGCTCGGGCGCGTGAACCGCGGGCGCCGACGGCATGAAGTAATGAAACGCCTCCAGCGAACTGAGCGAAGCCGTAACGGTGTAGTCCGCAAAGAGCATCAGGGCGCCGACCACCCCCAGCAGACGGTTTCTGTGGCGGGCGGCCGAATACACCCCCCCGCCGTCGGGGTAGATGCGGCAGATGTGCGTGTATGCCCAGCCCACCGCCAGAACCAGCAGGCTCATGGCGGCCATGAGGTAGAAGCTGGTTCGCCCGCCGATCAGAAAGGCGATGCCCAGCACATACAGCCGGCTGGTCCCCCAGTCGCCAAAAAGCAGCCCGGCGGCTCCCAGCCAGCCTACGTTGCGGGGACGTTCGCTGACCAGCAGATCCAGGGCTGGCAAGCGTTGGGACAGGGATTCAGACTGCATACACCATCGGCCGTCGCTCGCGGCAGACGGCCGGCCGATAAGGGTAAAGGCCCTGAAATGCTTGTCAATGATTAGCGGCGGGGCCCATGCCAGATCGTCTGTCAGACACCACGGCCGACACGACGGGCAGCCCATGCCCGCATGAAGCCCCCGGGCGGCGACGGGCTAAAGGCCTACCATGCTGTAGCCGGCGTCCACGTGAATTATCTCGCCGGTAACCCCGCTTGACAGGTCGCTCAGCAGGTAGATCGCCGATTTTGCCACGTCGTCGCCGTCTATGTTGCGCTTGAGAGGACTCTTCGCCTGAACATGGGCCAGCATCTCATCTATGCCGCCCACAGCCATTGCGCTGAGGGTTCTTACCGGACCCGCCGAGATGGCATTCACGCGGATACCCGCTGGGCCGAGTTCCAGCGCAAGATACCTCACGGTCGCCTCGAGGGCGGCTTTCGCCACCCCCATGACGTTGTATCCCGGCACCGCCCGTTCGCTGCCGAGGTAGGTCAACGTCAGTATCGCGCCGCCATTTGGCATAAGCGGCCTGGCAGCCCGCGCCACTGCAAGAAGGCTGTAGGCGCTTATATCTACCGCCTGAAGAAACGCCTCTCGCGGCGTGGCGAGGAACTTGCCGGGCTGAAGATACTGACGCTGCGCGAAGGCCAGCGAGTGAACGAGGAAATCTATCCGGCCGAAATGCCCGGCAGCGGCATCGAAAAACGCCTTTATGCTGTCGTCGCTGGATACGTCGCAAGGGTGTATCCACTGATTATCTAAACCGCCTTCTTTCAAGGCGTTACGCACGCGGCGCTCCATGCGCGCCAGCGGCAGATACCCCACGCCGCACCGCGCGCCGTGGATTGTGGCCTGCCGCGCTATATGCCAGGCAAGGCTCCGGTCGCTGGCCACGTTCAGCACCAGACCCGTGGCGTCTTTCAGCAGGCCGGACGGATACGCCACCGAAGACAACTGGCGAACAAACCCCGGCTCGTCGCCGGATACGAGCGAATGTGCATCATGCAACACGGGACATCTCCCACAGAAAGCAAAAAAGCGACCCGTTGCCATTCAGCATTGCAACGGTGCGTTATCGTAGGCAAGCCCCGTCGTAATTGGCAACACTGATAATGCCCGCAGCGCCCGTTTGCGGCGTCACGCACACGCAATCTATTGCCAGTCAATGTGATAAGCCCGTGCCGCCGCGGTCGTGCGGGCTTAGAAAGCCGCTTCCAGCACGGCGTTGGCAACGCTTGTCGGTGCCGGTGCGTACTTCAGCGGTTCCAGCACGGCGCTGGCGCGTCCTTGGCTCATGGAGCGCAGATCTGTTGTATAGCCGAACATCTCAGCCAGCGGCACCTCGGCTTCGATGACGCGCGTCCTGCCGCGCTGTTCGGTATGGGTCACGATGCCGCGACGGCGGTTTATGTCGCCGGTGACGGCGCCGAAGAACTCCTCGGGCGTGGTCACGACCAGCTTCATGATGGGTTCGAGCAGGACCAGTCCCGCATTCTGACAGGCGTTGCGAAAGGCGGCAGCTGCGGCCAGCTCGAAAGCGATTTGGGAACTGTCAACCGGGTGATACGAGCCGTCGAGGAGAGTTACCTTGATATTTATGACCGGATAACTCGCCAGCACGCCGGTCTTTGCGGCGGCGCGGGCCCCGGCCTCGATGGCGGGGATGAACTCCTTCGGTATGGCCGCCCCGACTATTTTGCTCTGGAAACACATTCCGTCTTCCCAGTGCAGACCGAGTTCTTTCGCCTGCGCCTCGGTGAAGGGTTCCACGCGCAGAACGCAATCGCCATACTGGCCGCGACCGCCGGTCTGTCTGACGTGCTGGCCGCGGGCCTCGCCTGTGCCCGTGATCGTCTCGCGGTACGACACTTTGGGTTTGCCGACGATCACGTCGATTTTCATGTCGCGCTGAAGTTTGTTGCGGAGGATTTCCAGGTGGAGTTCGCCCATGCCGCTGATGATGGTCTGCCCGGTTTCCTCGTCGTAGGTGCACATGAATGTGGGGTCTTCGCGGCGCAGGATGTTCAGGGCTTCGCCAAGCCGCTGACGGTCGGCAGAGCTGCGGGGCTCGATGGACATGTTGACCACCGGCTCGGGGAACGTGGGGCGTTCCAGAACGATGGGATGTTCGGGATCGCACAATGTGTCGCCGGTGAGCGGTTCTCTTATGCCGATGACAGCCACGATGTCGCCGGCGTCGGCCTCCTCGATGGGCAGTCGCTCGTCGGCATGCATCTGAAACAGCCGCGATATGTTCTCCTTCCGGTTGCGCGTGGCATTCAGAACGCGCGAGCCGCGTTTGAGCGTGCCGCTGTACACGCGCACATAGGTCAAGTCGCCGTGCTGGTCATTGACGACCTTGAACACCAGCCCGCAGAAGGGCTCGTCGGTGCTGGAGTGGCGTTCGATGATCTTCTCCGGATCGCTGACATCGTGGCCGCGGACCGGCGGTATGTCCATCGGAGAGGGCAGGTAATCCACCACCGCGTCCAGCAGCCGCTGTATGCCCACGTAGCGCAGCGCGGAGCCGCAGAGAACCGGAGTAAGCCTGAAGTCGAGGGTGGCGCGGCGGAGGGCGGCGCGTATTTCCTCTTCGCCGATGGGCTGGTCGTGGACATATTTTTCCATGAGCAGGTCGTCGGTTTCGGCCACTTTTTCTATCAGGTCGTGCCGCCACTTCTCGAAGCGCTGGCGCAACTCGGCGGGCACGGGTTTTTCCACCTGTGTCTGGCCTTTGTCGTCCTCGTCGTCGAGCTTGTAGTAGATGGCCACCCCGCGAATGAGATCTATGATGCCCTGAAAGGTGTCGCTCTGTCCTATGGGTATCTGGACGGCGACGGCAGGCGCACCGAGGCGTTCGACGATGCTGGTAAAACTGAAGTCGAAGTCGGCGCCGAGCTTGTCCATTTTATTGATGAAGCACAGTCTCGGAACGCGATACTTCGTGGCCTGCCGCCAGACGGTTTCCGACTGTGCCTCCACCCCCTCTTTGCCGTCGAAGACGGCAATGGCGCCGTCGAGAACGCGCAGGGAACGTTCGACCTCGGCGGTGAAATCGACGTGGCCGGGAGTGTCGATGAGGTTGATCTTGTACTGGCGGCCGCGGCGGTTCCAGGGACAGGTTGTGGCGGCCGACTGGATGGTGATGCCGCGCTGCTGTTCCTCCTCGAGGAAATCCATCGTGGCGGTGCCTTCGTGGACCTCGCCCATGCGGTGAATCTTGCCGGTGTAATACAGTATGCGCTCGGAGACGGTGGTCTTACCGGCGTCGATGTGGGCGCAGATGCCTATGTTGCGTACGTGAGACAGATCCTTTGCCATAACTGAACGCTCCTGAAAACAGCGCGACCCGCCGGGGCCTCGCGCGCCGATTGCGTATCGACTGCCGGGCACGGATGCGTTGCGGGCTTGTCCGTGCCGGCCCCTGCGGGTCGCTTCCGTATCACTACGGAATGCTTTATGTTCATGTCGCCTACGAAGCCCCCGGCCACGCCGGGTAGCCTTCGCACGGCCGCTCATGCCGACCGTGCAGGGCTTCGGTCAGCATGAGCCTTCATCAGGCTCAATCTTCATTGTTGCTCCTTAAGCGTATCCGGGACGGACGCGATGCCGTCTCTTGCCGTACAGAATATACGCGGACGGCCCCCGCGGTCAAGCAGTGCGTCCGGCGTGGCGCATGCCGCAGTCCGGTTGCGGGCCGGGCGCTTAACCGCGGCGGAAGCGCCGGCGGTGCATGGTGGTGATGACGCGGAACACGCGCCATGCTACAGTTTGCGCGAGAACCATGCAGGATTCCGACACCCAGCAGCAGACGGAAGCGCTTACGGGCAGCACCTACCGCGACATTCAGCGCATGGCTCTGCGCGATCTGGTGATACTGGCGACGGATTGCGCCACCACCGAGGAGCAGATCGAACGGCGATACGAGGCGGAACTCGAGGCCGCCAGAAAGGACATGCATCGCGCCAACCTGGAGGTGGACACGCGCTTCAAGGCGATGCGGGCGGCGCTGGAGCGCGAGCACGAGCAGCGCATGAGCCAGATCGAAGCGCGCTATCAGCAGGACATGAAGGCGCTGACCGCCGCCGACCGCGCCGCCCGTCAGCGCGCGCAGATCGAATACGAGGCCGCCGAACGCGATATACGCCAGAAGGTGGAGCAGGCCGTCTGGCTGGCCGAGAGCGTTTACGACGGCGAGCAGGCGAAGATACGGGAGGATGCGAAGGCAGCGCGCGCCGCGTACGAGGAGCAGATACAGCAGATCGAACAGCTGGAGCGGGAGACGATAGAACTGCTGCAATTGTACGGTCAGGCGCTGATGCTGTCGCAGATGCCCGATGTTCAGGGCGCGCCGGTGTCGGGCAATGCGGCGGAGGCTTATGCGCAGCGGCTGGAGGGCGCGCGGGAGGCAGTGCGCGCGCTGCGCGATCTGCGTGTGCCGCGGCTGTTCGTGGGGGCCCGGCCCGCTCTGCTGGTGCTGCTTCTGTGCGCGCTGGCGGCCGCCGGCACGCAGGCGGCGTACATGACGCTGGATCCGCAGTTGAAGGCTATGGCCATAGCCGTGGGAGCGGCGCTGGCGCTGGCGACGGTGCTGGGTTTCGTGCTGCAACTGGTGGGCAAGTCGCACGTGCGCGCAGCGCTGCTGCCGCTGCGGCAGATACTGGCGGATGCGCGCGAGGCGGCGGCGGCGCAGCTGGAGGAAGCGCGCAAGGCCGGCGAGGCGCGCCTTGCGGCAGCGCTGGCGACGCGCAAGGCCGAGGAGCAGGCCGCCCGCGACCGCGCCGCCCCGGTGCTTCAGGAGGCGGCGCGGCGGCGCGACGCGGCGCTGGCCGCGGCGCAGGCCGAGTTCGAAACCCGCCGGACTCAGATCCAGCAGCGTTATCAGCAGGCCAGAGCGCAGGCGGAAGAGGAATACCGCAAGGCCGCGGCCGACCTTCAGCAGCGTTACGATAACGAACTGGCGCAGGTGCGCCAGCGCCACGCGAAACAGGTGGCCGACAGCGCAGCACGTCATGCCGAGGCCCGGGCGGCGCTGGAGAGGCGGCTGAAGGAAGGCCTGGCGACGATACAGGCGCCGATAGTGCACACCAGCGGACAGCGTGCGCACGCGTGGGACGATCCGATATGGAGCACGTGGACTCCGCCCCGCGATTTTGCGCCCATGGTGCCGATAGGCCGGCTGCACGTGGACCTTACGCAGATCGCCGACAGCGTGCCGCGCAAGGCGCCGCGCAGACTGGAGCTGCCGGGGGCGTTCACCGTGCCCGTATCGCTGGCGTTTCCGCGGCAGGCGTCGCTGCTGATCCAGACCGACCGCGAGGGGCGCGAGGACGCGCTGCGCGCGCTTCAGATGGTGATGGTGAGGCTGCTGACGTGTCTGCCGGCGGGGCGCGTGCGCTTCACGCTGATAGATCCGATAGGTCTGGGACAGAGTTTCGCGGGCTTCATGCATCTGGCCGATCACGATGAGGCGCTGGTGGGCGGGCGCATATGGACGGAGAAGGACCAGATCGAACAGCGCCTGACGGATCTGACCGAACACATGGAGACGGTCATCCAGAAGTACCTGCGCAACGAGTTCGAGACCATCGACCAGTACAACGCGCAGGCGGGCGAGCTGGCCGAGCCATACAGATTTCTGGTGATCGCCGATTTCCCCGCCGGTTTCGACGGCGAGGCGGCAAACCGTCTGCGCAGCATAGCCAATACCGGCGCGAGGTGCGGCGTGTACACGCTGGTGATGTACGACGCGCGCCAGCCGCTGCCGGCCGGGTTCGACATCGAATCGCTGGAGGCAACGAGCGTCACCCTCGTGCGCGAGGGCGGGGCGTTCGTGTGGAAGGACGAGGTGTTCAAGCAGTTTCCGCTGACGCTCGATCCGCCTCCGCCGGAATCGGTTCTGACGACCATCATGGAGATAGTCGGCCGGCATGCCCGACAGGCCAAGCGCGTGGAGGTTCCCTTCGAGGTGATAGCGCCGGCGGAAGATCAGATATGGTCGGCCAGCAGCACGCGCGAGGTGGCGGTGCCGATGGGACGGCTGGGGGCCACGCGGCTTCAGAGCCTGTCGCTGGGGCGGGGCGTGGCGCAGCACGCGCTGATAGCGGGCAAGACGGGTTCGGGCAAATCGACGCTGCTGCACGTTCTGATAACGAATCTGGCGCTGTGGTATCCGCCGGACCAGGTGGAGTTCTATCTGGTGGACTTCAAGAAGGGCGTGGAGTTCAAGACATATGCCACGCACGTTCTGCCGCATGCGCGGGCGATAGCGGTGGAGTCGGACCGCGAGTTCGGGCTGAGCGTGCTTCAGCGCGTCGATGCCGAGCTGTCGCGGCGCGGGGAGCTGTTCCGCAAACTGGGCGTGCAGGACATACAGGCATTCCGCGAGGCCGACCCGCATACCATCATGCCGCGAACGCTGCTGATAATCGACGAATTTCAGGAGTTCTTCTCGGAGGATGACAAGATAGCCCAGGATGCCGCGCTGCTGCTGGACAGGCTCGTGCGGCAGGGGCGTGCGTTCGGCATACACGTGATACTCGGATCGCAGACCATCGGCGGCACTTCGGGGCTGGCGCGCAGCACCATCGGCCAGATGGCCGTGAGAATCGCCCTTCAGTGCAGCGAGGCCGATTCGCAGATGATTCTGGGCGACAACAACTCGGCCGCCCGGCTGCTGTCGCGCCCGGGCGAGGCGATATACAACGACGCCGGCGGGCTGGTGGAACACAACAGCCCGTTTCAGATATCGTGGCTGTCCGAAGAACAGCGCGAGGCGTATCTGGCGAAGGTTCTGGAGCGTTCGCGGTCGCTGTCGCTGCCGTTTCCGCCGACGGTGGTATTCGAGGGCAATGCGCCGGCGGAGTTGTCGAATAACGCCCAGCTGGCGAGTCTGCTTCAGTCGCCCTCATGGCCGCCGCCTGTGGCAGCGCCCGCGGCGTGGCTGGGCGAACCGGTCGCCATAAAAGGTCCGACCGCGGTGCTCCTGCGCCGGCAGAGCGGCAGCAACGTGCTGATAATCGGGCAGCAGGACGAGCCGGCAATGGCCATCATGGCGGCAGCGCTCATTTCTCTGGCGGCACAGCACTCGCCCGCAACGGCAAGGTTCTACGTGATGGACGGATCGCCGGTCGATTCGCCGCTGGCGAAGGTGTTTCCCGCCGTTGCCGCGGCGATACCTCATAACGTCAGGCTGGTGGCGTGGCGGGAGGTTCCCTCGGCCATCAACGAACTGGCGATGGAAGTGCAGCGACGGCAGGAAAGCGACCATCACGACGCCCCGTCAATATACGTGTTCATCTACGGTCTTCAGCGCTACCGGTTTCTGCGCCGGCAGGAGGAGACGTTCAGCCTGACGGCGTCGGACGAGGACAAGGCGCCTGCGCCAGACAAACAGTTTGCCGATATTCTGCGCGAAGGACCGCCGCTGGGCATTCACGTACTGGCATGGGCCGATACGCCCGTCACCGTGGAGCGCACCTTCGACAGGCCGACGCTGCGCGAGTTCGACAACCGCGTGCTGTTCCAGATGTCGGCGTCGGATTCGAGCAACCTCATAGATTCGCCCCTGGCCAACCGGCTCGGCTTCCACCGCGCGCTGGTGTACAGCGAAGAGCTGGGAACTCTGGAGAAGTTCCGCCCGTACGGACTGGTCACCAGCGCCTTTCTGGAACGGGTGCGGCAGTGTCTTGCGGCGCGGCAGCGGCCGGCGGCAGAATCAGCGGCGGACAGTGCCGAAGTACATCGCCAGCAGACAGGCCATCCACAGAACGAAGCCCGCGGCGCTGAGAAGCAACAGTAACGGCCGTGGCCGCAGCCCGAGGCACGCGGACGTCGTCGGCGCAGCAGGAGCAGGCAGTTCCTGCGGCTGCTTTCGTGCGGAAAAACGGCCCGACCGGCTCATGTCCGGCACTCTATGCGGTAGCCCTGCTCGAAGGCGCTGGCGAAGTCGTACACGTCGCGGAAGTCGTCGATGCTGTCCTCTTCGCTTTTCGCCAGCCACCCGTTTTCAACCAGAGCGAAGACGATGCGTCCGAAATCCTCGGTGCGCGTTATGCCCCACCTGGCCAGGACGGTCCGGGCCAGAAGCCCCCAGCGTTTCAGCGCGAACTCGCGGAGACCTTCGCAAAGCTGGCGACCGTTAACATGCCGGGCCGCGGGAGGTTTCTTATCGCCGTGAACCCGACATGCCGTGTATTGCAGCCCATGGCGCACGAATTCGAATGCCTCTACCGGATATCTACCCAACTCGGCTGCTATCTCCTCAAGCGGCTTGAGAACCAGAGGTCGGCGTTTCCGCGTTGGCATGGCGTATAAGTATAGCGTTGTAAACCTGTTGTGCCAACAATGGCCTTGAAAACGCACCGGCCGCGCGCGTGCCGGCCGCATGGTCCGAAAAGGCTGGGCTGCGCCGCGACTGCCGCGGTCATTTTCCGCAACGTCATTCAACAAATCGGCAAGACGCGCGGTACTTCTGGATGGAATCTACCGGAGCATCATTATGCAGTTCGTGGATTCAGGTTCCCGGGCTTGCGGCGCTCCGGTGGAGACGGGCGGCGGACGCACGCACCACAAGCGCCGCAGGTCCACGAGCATGACGCAGCTGGGCTGGCGCATCCTGCGTCATACCCAGCGCTGGCTCAGCGCGAACATTAACAACCCGGCCGCCGGCTGGCCCAGGAAGAAAAGCGCATGACTGCGCACCACCATGCGTAACCAGCGGCCATGGTTTGTCAACGAGACGACCTCGGGGTCTGGAAGTAGCGGCGGCTCAGGGCGCCGGGACAGGGGGCAGGGTGTGCCGACGGACAACCGGCCGGCAAACGGCCGGTTGTCCTGCGCTTAAAGGGGGCTGTTCACCTCGACGGCCGAACCCGTCGCGGCAGACTTGTACGCCGCGAATATCGCCTGCATGGTCAAGAGGTTATCCCGGCCGCTGCTCAGCGGCTGCCGGCCCTCGCGGCAGCATTGCGCAAAGTGCAGGATCTGGTTGGCGAACATGTCCTCGCCGGGCAGGTCGGGACATGCCGCGCGCAGCGGACGAAACTCGCCGCCCTCCTGCGCGAGGGCGATCAGCGGCTCAAGTCGCCCGGACGGAGGGGCAGCTGCGCAGATCGTGCCGGCATCACCGAATATGACGACGTTGTCGCGCCAGGGAGAAGGCGCGGCACTGAAAGCGACCAGCAACTGCCCCACAGCGCCGCCGGCAATCTCCAGGTTGACAGCGGCCCAGTCCTCCGCGCCGACGAAGCGGAGATCGGCCGTTCTCACGACGGCCGAAACGCGCACTATGTCGCCGACGAGATAGCGGACCAGATCCAGCACGCCGGCGGCAAAAGACATCATCACGCCCCCGCCGGCGCTGCGGGCGTCATACACCCAGTGCCCCGGGGCAGCGCCCTGAAATATGTTGAGGGTGGCACACACGTCGATGCCCCGCACGGTGCCGATCACGCCGGCAGCGCAGGCATCGCGCACGGCCCGCCACTGCGGCCGATAGCGCTGGTTCTGAGCGACCATCAGCACCACGCCGGCCTCTTCAGCAGCGCGCACCATGGCAAGGCAGTCGTCAAGCGAGCAGGCCATCGGCTTTTCCACGAGAACGTGTTTGCCGGCCCGGGCGGCCGCCACCGCTATGGCCGCGTGGACGCACTGCGGCGTGCATATGTCAACGGCGTCGATCGGCCCTTCGTCGATGAGCCTGAAGGCGTCGCTGTAAACGGCCTGCACTCGGTGGCGCTGCGCGGTTGACCGGGCGAGAGCCTCGTTGATGTCGCACACCGCGGTAAGGCACAACGACTCGGGAAAGCGATCGCATGCGGCAAGATGAGCCCTGGCGGCCCGACCCAGCCCTATCATGCCGATGCGCAGCGGTTTGCCTGACATGACTGCTCAGCGGAGAACGGCACACGCGCCGGCGGCCGCGGAAACGCTCCGGCGGCCTTGCGCGGCATGCGCCGCCGGCATCTTCTACAGCAGCGCTCCGTCGCAGGCAAACAGCCGGCGCCTGTCGTCCTCATCGCCATGCTGGCCAGAAGACCGCGGCTGTGCGAGCGGCGGCACGGGTATCGAGACCAGCGCCGAAATCGGCATATCGAGAGGCTCCAGCGGGTACGCGCCGACCGGCGGCGAAGCGCCGATCAGTTGCGGCTGCGCGAGAAATGCCGCGTCGATGAGGTAGTAATCGTCGGCATCGACCTGGCCGCTGTAGTTGATATCGCCGTCGGCCCATGAGCGCCCGCCGTTGAGGAAGCCCTGGTCGATGCGGAAGTAATCCGCGGCGTCGATGACGCCGTTGAGATCGGCGTCGCCGTTGAGCGCGTAAGCCACAAGAATGCTCGCGGGACCGACCGGGCGCCCGCCGAAGGTTTCATACAGGGGCAAGCCATTACGGCTGTTGATGACGGCAGCTACGCCGCGGAACGGGTCGGCCGACGCAACGCTGCTGGTAATGCCCGGTCCCTGCCAGCGGCTGGGCGAACCGTTGCGGGCGGCGCTGATGAGTTCGCCGAGGCGTGCCAGAACGGCCGCGGGATCGCCGCTTGCGTCGTCCACAATGAGATTGCCTGTGCCGACATCGATCGCTGCCGAAGCGCTTATGTTCAGCGCGCCGGTGCGCAGAGTGTGCGCGCTGCCGGAGGGCATCGACACGCGGGCGGTGTCGGCGATATTGACCGACGAAAAGACCCAGCAGCCGGCAAGGCGCACGACGGCCGAGCCTGAAACGTTCAGGGCCAGGCCCTCCATCGCCGGCGCGAAAGAGGACTCGGGTTCATATGCGCCGCCGGCGACCGCCAGCGTGTCGTGTCCGGCGCCTCCGCAGAACAGCGGCGGCAGCGCTGGAGACGCAGTTATCAGGAGCGTATCGTCGCCGTCGCCGCCGTCCATGCGAAGGCTTTCCATGTCCTGGTATTGCAGCGTCAGCCCCCCTGCCAGCAGCGCGCCGGCTTCGGCGCGGAACATATCGCCTTCAGGCGTGCCGACAATGCGGAGCGTATCGCGGCCCGCTCCGCCGTCGATGAAGATGCCTTCAGAAGGAACCGCGGCGCCCGGCGCCAGTCTGACAACCAGCGTATCGTCGCCGTCCGCGGCGTTGATGACGAGGCGGCGCACGGGCGGCGCGTACAGCGTCCATTGCGGGGCGCTGCCGCCGGCCACGCGCACGACCGCGGGATCGGAGGGGTCCCAGGCGAGTTCTATCGTTTCGCCGGCGGGCGTGCCGCTGATGGTGACGACGCCGAACGGCGAAAGCCTGTGGGCGGGAATGGGCCTTTCCACGATGCCGCCGGGCAGCGTTACGCCGACGGCCAGATGGTCGGCACCCGAGGCTTCCTTATGGATGGCCTCTATGTAGTAGCGCCCCCCGGCCAGAAGGTATATCGGGGCCGACTGCTGCGACGGATATTTGTTCCACTGCTCCGGCGCGACGGCGCCAGGCACAGAGGCTATAAGGGATCTGTGGGCGGGATTGCTGTCGGTGCTCAGCCACAGTTCGGCAGTTTCGTCCGCGGCAATGCAGAACGTGTAGTTGCCGGTGGTGGGCGCGATGAAATAGCCGAACATGCGCTGGCCATAGTTGTCGCCCCACCCGGAAGGCGACTGGAAGACCGCACCGGCGCCGCTGATGACCTCCTCGCCATCAGGTTGACCCGGAAAGCGACCGCTCGACGTGAGCGCCGAAACAGCCGTGCCGGGGATGCCGGTCCACCATTGCCGCGTGATGCCCGTCCCCGGACCGGCGGGATACCTGACCGTGACGGTGGCAATGCCGACCGCCCCATCGCACAGGGCCGTCACTGTGTGCAGGCCGACGTCGTCGGCGGCTGCGGTGAACAGCCCGGCCTGGTCTATGAAGCCGCCGCTGCTGACAGACCACGTCACCGGCGGAGCGTTGGACATCGTCTGCCCGAACTGATCGATGACCTGAGCGCTGAAGGGCAGCGACTCTCCGGCCATGACGGACGCATCAGGCGGAGTTATGCGTACGGCCGCGGGACGGGACTGAACAGATACGCTCACGTCGGCACAGGCCGAGCCATCGCGGGCATCGCGGACGACGGCGCGAAGTATGTAGGTGCCCGCTTTCGTGAAAACGGCTGTGGTGGACCTGGCGCTGTGCGATCCGTTCGCAGTGAACGACACCGCAGCGCCGGCGGGGGCTGATACGACGCTCCATGTATATGTCAGATACTGCGCGCCGCGGTCGTCGTCAGCCGCCAGCTGAACATAAGCGCATCCGCCCGCAACTTCAGCCGCAGGCAATGAAGTGATGACTGGCGGCGTGTCCACGTCAGGCGTGCTGAAAACAACGCCCGACACGTCCGCGGAGGTTACGGTTACCTGTACAGACGACGGCACGAACGAGCGCCCCGGCGCAGAGGGCGTGATGGTCCATGTGCCGGCGGTCAGACCCGACAGCGCGAACCCGCCGTTGCTGTCGGTAAGAACGCTCGCCGAGCCGGCGCTTACCGTTACACCCGGCAGACCCTCGCCAAGGTGCACGACCCTCCCGCGTACCGTCCACGCCGCAGCCGGCCTGGCGGAAAAGTTTACAGTGCCCGAATCGGCGCTGACGGACAGCGGGTTGGACCATCCGACCGGGCTGAAGGCGTATCCCGCGGCGGATGCGGTGATATAACGCAAACCGGCGGGAACCGAGGCGAACTGATAAACCGCCATGCCGCCGTATGACGTGACACTGACGCTGCGCACGCCGTCGGTGACGGTTATCGGCAATCCGTCGGGCGCGCCGGTGATGACGCCGGCGACGCGATAGCCCGTGGCCGTTAAGTCGCGCACCACATCGCCATAGCGCACGCACACCGTCGCCGGCTGAAAACCGTATCCGTCCCTGCTGACGGAAATGGTGTACGTGCCGACGGGCAGATACATGCGATATCCGCCGCCCGCCGCCGTCGGCTCGGCGATGCCCGCTGTTGACACCAGCGCCCCTGCCAGAGGCGTTGTGCCGTCGGCCGTTACCGTACCCGAAACCAGGTACACGCGCGGTTCTGCCCGAAAATCGAGCTCGGGCATGCCCGGACCGACGCTGACGGCGTTCTGAAAGCCCGCCGGCTGAACCGACCAGCCGGCCCTTGCGGCCGTGAGGTTGCAGGTTCCGGGTGGCACGTCGGTAAGAACGTACCGACCGTCGCTGTCGGTCCACGCCGCGCGATAAGAGGCGTTGCCGACGGGCAGCCCGTTGCTCACGCAGACGTCGGCGACCGGATATCCATGAACATCGAGAACCCTTCCCGAAACGCGATAGGAGGCAACCTCCGGCCGGCCCACCTCGACAAGCACCGAAGCGCTGGCCGTCATGCCTTTCATGTCGCTGACCACGACCCGCACGCGATACGTGCCCGGCGCTGAGAAGCTGTGAACGACAGAGTCCTGGTTGCCGCCGATGGACCGATCGCCGAAATCCCACCAGTAAGCCAGCGCATCCCCATCGGGGTCGGCGGCCGCGGCGCTGAAGGTCACCGGAGCGTTCACGGAGGCGGAAACAGCATCCGGGGACAGCGAAACCACCGGCGCGCGATTGCCGGGAACATCGCCAATCTGGACGTACAACTCGACGGACGGAGGAACGGTGGGCAGTTTGCGGAGCGGCGTTATGTGAACGCCGGTGGTCGGGTCGCTGAACGTCCGGCCGATCGCCAGAGCCGCGTCGTTGGTGCCGTCCGGGCTTGCGGGCGTGGTGTCGAGCAGACTGGTACCGCCGTTGCTCTGCCCCCAGGGCGTCATGCGCACCAGCACGCCGTTCATGAGCCACTGATTGTCGGCAAGGAGCGGGCTCTGACGGAACTCCACCCAGTAATCCGGTGCGGCCGACAGCGGAATCTTGAGGGCATATTGCATGTTCGGATCGAATGCGTCGCCGGAGTCGTGGGCGGCGATCCGGTACAGGCCGCTCGCAGCAGCTACAGCCACGCCGGAGGACGGCAGCCAGTCGAGTGTGTTTTTGTAGCAGGCGTTGAGATGATGCTTCGTCAGGGCCGTGCCCATGATATCGAACGGATCGCCGTATTCGACACTGGTTCCCGGCCCGACGACGGTGTGCGGTTCGGCAGGCTGCCAGAGGTTGGCGTGGTAGAGGCCCAGGTTGTGCAGGAGCTCATGAGCGGCCACGCCGGCCGAGGACGTTTTGAGCCACATCCCCCGGCCGCCGATGTACGCCTGACCGAGGAAACTGCCCGGTCCGCCGCGGTAACGGACTATATCCAGGTCGTAGTCCGTCCAGTTCCACGACGGACTGGCGGCGGCAGCGGCAGCGCGGGCATCCTGAAGCAGAGCCAGAGCGCCGGCGCTGATGTACCACGACTCCGACCGCGGAAGAACCACCAGGTCGGTAATCGTGGGCGCAAGCGTGAGCGCGCCCCACGAGTTGTCCGTCATGTACTGCCCGACGGCGGCGAGCATGCTCTGCGCGTCGGCGAGGGTCTGCGGCTCCAGCGACGGATTGTCGGCATACGCCACTCTTATGTAGAGCACGCGCTTGGTGCCCACCGTCCACAGCGAAGAGACTCCACCCTTGTCGAGGCCGGCCTCGCCGGGCGCCAGCAACAGCGACTCCCATGGCTCGGTTAAGGACGGGTCCCACAGCGGGGCTTCTGCGCCGCTGCTCAGCAGCGCCCGCTGCTCGAGTCGCTCGATGTGATGGGACAGCACTCTTCCGTGATGTAAACCACTCCGCCTGAAACGCGGCACGGTTCCACTCCACAACACCCCGTACTCGCGCACTTCCCCATGGTCTTACTCAACGCCGGGCCGGACCATGGCCAACGAGATGAAACGGCCGACTTGCGGGCGGATACACGCCCGCGCAAACAAGCCCGACGCGCGCAGATTTCGCACGTGCGGCAGCGGGAAGCAGCAGCGCACCTGACCAGACACTACCCCGCGCCCGCATGCGCAGCCCCCCTGTCGCAGCAGCCATGCGGATGCTTCCCGCACCGCCGGAGGCACGAGCACTGCGCAGGACGGCCTCCGGCGAAATGTCTTTCCACCTGTTTCTCCCGAAACCCCAGCCCCGATAAACGTCACCTGGCCGTAAACCGGGACCCTCCGCCCGCCCTCAATCACATATATCGTAATGCATGTCATCCCATCTGTACAAAACCCTCCACGCGTTTTCAACAGGCGCCGGAAATGCGGCCCGTGGTCTGTAATGCGAATAACGGCGGCGACGACCGGGCGCCGGGAAGAACGCGTCAACCGCTTCCGGCGGAAATGCCGATACATGAAAGTCGGGAACGCCGCCCGAGCACAGCGACTCTGAGTCAGGGAAGGCGATGAGCGTCTATCGACAGATGCTGGGCAGGGCTTTGCCGTGCACCGTTACCGAACTGCTCGGACCGGTGAACGGCCTTGCGCCATCGACGCAGCATCATCGGCTGGCGACAGGCGCCGGCCCGCGCTGTCCAGCGGAATTGCGAACTGGATTTGAGCATCTGGCGGCCAGCCGCTGGGGTGAAGCCGTCCGCTGGTTGAGTCAGACGGACCAGGAGCGGATGCCGGTCTGCGCCTTGCTGGGGCTGGCCGTCGCTTTCGAACACCTGGGGCAGCACAGCGAATCGGCAAGACGCCTCGACGCGGCAATCGCCCGTTGCGAAACCGACACGCCGACGGCCGGGTATTTGTACCGCGCGTATTGCGCGGCCGGCCTTCAGTGGGAGCGCGGCGGCGACCAGCGGAAGGCGGCGGCGCGCTACCGCAGGGCGCTGGCGCACCGTCCCGACGGAGCGATGGCCGGCTGGCGGCTGGCGGCGCTGCATCTGTCGGGCGGACGATACGCCGAGGCCGCGTTTCATCTGCACGAACAGCTGGCACATTATCCGCTTGACCAGTTATCGCGTATATGCCTGGGTCATCTGCTGCAACTGTCCGGGCGCCGGCAGGACGCCGTTCGGCAATATGAGGCCACGGTGCAGCTCTCCTCGGCCGATGGCATGCCGCTGCCGGTTTCCGCCGCCGGCGGCACGCGCAGACGACCGACCGGAACTGTAAGAGTTTCGGCATATCTGCCGGGCCAAAGCCCCGCGGCGTGTCTGCGAATGGGCGATTACTACTCCGCCCGCGGCGACGATGCCGCCGCAATCGCCCACTACCGGCGCGCGCTGGAACTGTACCCGGATTATCTCGAGTGCCGCCTGGCCATGGCGCGACATGAGATGCGCATGTCGCGGCCCATGATCGCGGCCGACCACCTTCGCGACGCTCTGGCGATAAACTGCCGGCACGTGGAACTGTATGCGGGGCTGGCGCTGAGCCACCTGAGCGGCGGACGCGATCCCGAAGCTCTGGAACTGCTCAGCATCGCCGCACGCATCGCCCGCGGCAGCGCGATCCTCGAGACGGAAATACACTTCGCCGGCACGGACTGTTCCCCGAACAGATACGAAGGCACCGACGACCAGAGAATCGACGAGCTGATGGCCCGCGACGCAGCGACTGTCGCACAGCAGCCCTGGTTGTTGAGCGTACGGCTGCGGCTGGCCAGGCTGCTGAGATTGCAAGGCCGGGCGCGCCAGGCGGTGGACGTACTGCGGCAGTGCATCCGGCTGGATCCGTGGTGGACCGACGCCTGGCTGGAACTGGCGGCGAACATGCACGATATGGCGCGCTACCCGTGCGCCTGGGCGGCGGTACAAAGCGCCCTCAACCCGGATGCCCGGTCGGCCGCACTCAGTTATCAGCTCGCCCTGGCGAGCTGTAGCGGCCTGGAGTGGAATCTGACCGCGGAAAAGGTGGACGTGGCCGGGAGCGGCGCGGGCTGTGCCGCGGCGATAAGCGAGGCGATGTCGTGGATGCGGTCCGGAAGACTGCGACAGCGCGCCAGCGCCCACAGCAGCACAGAACCGCACAGGCAGGCGGACGACGACGAGCTCTCCTGAGGCGGTGCGCGCACTTGCGGAATACGCCGGAGCTGCGTGCCGATGGTTCTGCGGGCCCTTATGCAAGTCTGCTGAGGAACTTGCCGATACGGTCCAGCCCCTTATCGATCTGCTCCATGCTGGTGGCGAAGCTCAGACGGATGTGCGTATCGAACCCGCTGTCGTTGCCGGGCACCACGGCGACGTGTTGCTCCTCCAGCAGAGCCGCGGCAAAACTGATCGCGTCGGTTATGTTGTGTTTGCCCAGCGTTTTACCGAAATACGAGGAGACGTTGGCAAAGCAGTAGAACGCCCCCTGCGGCCTGACACATCTGACGCCCGGCAGCGCCGACAGACGCTGGTGCATGTGGTACATGCGGCGCTGGAACTCTGCGCGCATCGAGGCGATGAATTCGCGTCCGCGCGGGTCGGTCAGCGCGGCCACGGCCGCGTGCTGCGCGAAGCTGGTGATGTGGCTGTTCATCTGCGACTGAAGCTTGTTGATGGCGTCGATGACATGTTTCGGTCCGGCCACATATCCCACCCGCCAGCCGGTCATGGCGAAACTCTTCGAATGGCAGTTGAAGGTCAGCGTCTGCTCGAGCAGTTGCGGATGGAGAGAAGCGAAGGAGACGAACTTCAGGTCGTCGTAGATGAAATGCTCGTATATCTCGTCAGAAAACACGATCACCTGCGGATGTCTGACGATCACTTCCGCCAGAGCCTTCAGTTCCTCCGGCCGATAGGCGTGGCCGCCGGGATTGTTGGGGCTGTTTATCACCACGACCCTGGTTTTCGGGCCTATGGCGGCTTCCAGTTGCTGCGGAGTTATCCGGAAGCCGTTGCTTTCCTCGCCGACGATGATTCTGTTGACGCCGCCGGCAAGTTTCACCTGTTCCGGATACGTAACCCAGTACGGGCTGGGCAGTATCACCTCGTCGCCGGGATTCAGCACGGCCATGAACGCCATGTACAGACAGTGTTTGCCGCCTGCGCCGGTGGATATGTTCTCGGGTTTGTAGGGAAGCGAGTTTTCCTCGTTGAATTTCCGGGCTATGGCGGCCTTGAGCTCGGGAATGCACGGGGTGGGGGTGTATTTGTTGAAGCCCTTGTTCATCGCCGCGGCGGCGGCTTCCTTTATGAACGCCGGCGTGTCGAAGTCCGGCTCGCCCGCGCCGAAACCCACGACGTCAACCCCGGCCTTTTTCAGGGCGTTGGCCCGGGCCGACACGGCCAGCGTTATCGATTCCGAAACCAGCTGCATTCTGTCGGCGAGATTGATCATGTCGCTTCTCCTGAGCTGCGCCTTTATACATGTCCGCACGAGCGGCGGCGGGAAAATACCACCCCTTGTGCACCGCGGCAATACCGATTCATGATGTCGCGGGCGTCCGTCCGATAATCTCATAGCGGATGCTGTCGCGCATCATCGATATTCTGACAGCCTCGCCCAACGACGCCGCCGACGACGCGCTGCTGGAGGCTCTGCGCATGGGCAACAGCGTCGAAAGGCAGCGCGCGCTGATGGCGCTGATCCGCCGGGGCAGCACGCGCGGGCTGCGCGGCGTGGTGGCGGCATACGACACGCTGGAACAGCCTCAACAGGAGATGGTGCTGGCCAACATCCGTGCGCTGCACACCGCGCTGCGCGAGTGCGGCCGGAGCGGCGATGCGGCGCTGGCGACGGCGGCGATGCGGCTCATCGCCATCGGGAGGCAGGGGCGGCTGACGTATGTACTGTCGGAGAATCTCCACGCGGAGGACGAGACTGTTTCGCGCGTCGCCGCCGAGGCGATGACGGCGCTGGCGCGGTGGGTGGGCGCGCAGAGCCGGCGGCTGCAACGCGCCGAAGCGCGCGGCGCGGACGGAGAAGAATCTCTCTCCGATGCTCAGGAAGACCCGTCGGTCATCTACCGGCAATTGATGGAGGAGCGTCCGGAGATCGAGCAGGCCGTGGCGCGGGCGATGGAGGTGCATCGCGGACGCCACGGACAGGAACTTCTCCGCGCGGCGTTGCTGCTGGCCGACCACCCCGCCAGCAGAACGCTGGCCATTCTGCACACGCCGCGCCACGGCGGGCAGGGCGCGATGATACGCCGGCTTCAGCAGCCCCCCGACAGCGAACACGTGGAGGCTTTTCTGCTGGCCGCCGCCCGGGCCGGTCTGCGCGCCAACTTCGGCGTGGTTTTCGCGCGCATCGAGCAGCCGCCGGTGCTGGAGGCGCTGCTGCGCAGAACCCACTGGCTGAAAGACCTTCAGTTGAGGCTGTGCATGCAGCAGGTGACGCGGTGCGCGTGGCTGGACCCGGAACAGCTGGAAGGCGAATTGCGGCGCCGCGGCCCGGCCGAGCTGGCGTGCGCGGGAGAATGGATAACCGCGTGCGGAGTGGACGACGCCGTTCAGGACGACCGGCTGGAAACGCTGTGGCGGCGACTGGCCGACGAGCCGGGCGCGCGGTTGCGGCTGCTGCGGGCGGCGATGCGGCGCCCGCGCGGGGCCTCCACCGCGTTTCTCAGGGCGATGCTGAGCGATCCGGATGAGCGACTGGCGCGCATGGCGGCGCGCGAGATCGCCCGCCGGCGCCCGCCCGATTGCGACCGCATTCTGCTGTCGGCCGCGGGCACCGCGCCGCTGACCGTGCGCAGGGTGATCGCCCGCAGCGTGGGCGAAATCGGCTTCGACAACTACTGGCAGCGGTTCGACCGCATGGACAGAGCTGCGCGCGAGGCCGCCGGCCGCGCTCTGCTGAAGGTCCTGCCCGACAGCCTTCATAAGATCGAGCGCCGCATGCGCATCGGTCCGCTGGAACAGCGTCTGAAGGCGATAACCATGGCGCAGGAACTCGGGGCCGCCGAAACGCTCGCCCCGACGCTGATCCAGCTGTGCCGCGACCCCAACCCGGCCGTTCGCAGCAAGGCGGTGACGACGCTGGCGGGCGTCAGGAGCGTGCCGGCGGACGTGGTGCTGGCGCAGGCGCTGAACGACCTGGACGCGCGCGTGCGGGCCAACGCCATCGAGGTGCTGGAAGCGAGACGTCAGGAGCAGTATGTGCCCCTGCTGACGCAGCGCGCCAGGTCCAGTTCCAACCGCGAGCGCGCCAATGCCATCAAGGCCATGCACGCCATGCGCGTGGCGACGGCTTCGACGCAGCTTCTGAACATGCTTCAGGACCAGCGCCCGGAGCACCGCATCTCGGCGCTGTGGGCACTGCGCCAGATCGGCTGGTGGCAGATGCTTCGCGAGGTGGCGCGCCTGGCGAGCGAAGACCCGGTGCCGCGGGTGAGACGTTATGCGGCGGCCGTGTTGCGCGCCGCCGTTGGGGCGGTGGATCGAACCGACGGTCGGGCGGCCGGCTGAAACTGCCGACAGGACGACAACCCGTGCAACGCGCGACGCTCATGTTCAACCTTCTTTCGCAGGTCAAACTCGAGGACGTCTTCCGCAGCACGCAGCAGAACATGCAGGCCGAGCCGGGCGCCGACCGGCTGTTGATGATGGGGCTGGTGATTCTGCTGGGCGCGGCGGGGCTGATGCTTATAGCGCACATCAGGCGGCGACAGGCGATGCCCCGCAGGATGAACAGTCCGCGCCGTCTGCTTGGCGAACTGCGCCGCGGCGTGCCGCTGTCGCGACAGCATATCCGCGGACTCAAAGCCGCCGCCGCCCGGATGCAATGTTCCAGCCCCGCGGCGCTGCTGCTGTGTCCGTCGGTGCTGGCTGAGGCGGCGTCCGAGCTCCCGCCGCAACAGCAGGAGGCGATCGCGGAACTTCTGCGCCGGCTGGAAGCAGCATCCGAGGAAAACAGCGCGGCCGAACCGCCGGCCGACCACGCCGCCGGAGCCTGAGAAGCCGACACTCCGGCCGGCGCTCTACTTCTTCGCCTGGTCGTAATAGCCGATCAGATACAGGAAACGGTTCTGGCTGAGCACGGGTATGTGCAGGTCAAGAGCCTGGTTGCGCACGTCGTCATAGGCCTTGAGAGCCGCTTCGGCCTTCTTGTATTCGTGGTCCTTGAGCGGCTCCTGCTCGCGTTCCTGCTTGGTGTATGGCGGGAGCACCGGCTCGCGGCCCATTATTACGAAGTCCGTGTCGATATCGACCTTGTCCACGATGCGCCCGCCCCATTCGACGACCAGACGTTTGAGTATTTCGGCTTCGGCGGGCGTGGCCTGGCCGTTCTGATCGATATCGAAATCCCCGTAGATCATGAAACTCCATCTGATGTTCGGGTCATACACCAGGTTGGCGATGATGTCGCCCTCCATGATCTGCTGGCCCGCCATTATGCGTATCACGCGGCACTCGCTGCTGCCCGGGCCGACGTTGGTCACCTCGATGGAAGCCTTGCCCACCGGAAGAACGGTCTCGTCGCCCATCCGCGGGATGCCTTCCTGTTTGTCATACACCTCGAACGTCATGCCGCGGTAGATGCGCTGCCCCTGGCCCAGGTTGATATAGACGACGTTGTTCTTCTCGACCTGAATGATCTTGCCGTCTGGCTGACGCAGTATGGAAATCCCCAGGTCGGTGGGGCGCGTCAGGTAGATGATCTTTTCCTTCAGCTTCTTGATTTCCTTTCCCAGTTCGTCGAGTTTCGCCAGATGGGTCTTGATCTGGGCGTCGAGTTCCGATGCGGTCTGGCGGCCCTTTTCGACGGCCTCGGCAAGGTTCTTTTCAAGGGTTGCTATCTGGGCGTCTTTCTCCTGGCGGTATTTTTCCTCTTTCTGGGCGGCGGCCAGGGCTTCGGCGCGCGCCGCTTCGGCGGCGGCTTTGTGGGTCTGGATTTCCTTCTGATAATTCTCGATCTGTTTCTTGAGTTCGTCATTGACCGCCATCAGACGGGCGGTGGCGTCGGTGACCTGCGAGTTGCGCTGCACGATGGCGTCGGCAAGCACGGAAATCGCGCTGGTCAGGGCGCCTGCGGGCACGGCCACGTTAAGCGGCTGAAGTTTTTTCGCCGCAGCAGCCACGGCGCCGGCGGCGCTGTTGATGGCCTCGGCCGTGGCCGCATTGGGCGCGCCGGTTATGGTCTTGGCCAGTTCGTCGCGGTCGCGCGTGAGGATATCGTACAGCGTGCGGCGCTGGTTGGCCGGGTCTTTTTCCCGCAGGGCCCTTATCGTCTCGCGGGCGGCGGACAGCTCCATGCGGCTGACGATCTCGTCGTAGCCCCGCTGGAGCTGTTCGAGCCGCTGGGCCTGAGCCTTCTCATCGTTGGACTTGATCACGGCGAATATGGCCGCGATGAAGAAGAGCAGCACGAATACCACCAGAGCCGTAATAAGACCGGCCCTTGAACCTGGCTGAGCGACCGCGGTGGGGTTAGCCATGCGACTACCTCCGAATGGTGTGGCGACAATGGTAGAGTCTCAAGTCGGCAGGCATGTAATCTAGCAGGCGTGCGGCATGAATCAAGCGGAAGGCGCGACGCGACCAGCCGGCCGGCAGCCAGCCGGTCGGGTCGGCTGTCGCGGGCGCGGCGCGATGTTGCAAATCGCGCGCGGGTGGGCATAATACCCGTCTTCAATCCGGGCTTGGTTCCGCGCTCTCGGATGCGCCCGGACCGCACCGTGCGGCCGGGTCGGCCGTGCGGCAAGGGCGCATGGGCAATTAGCGTGTTTTTTTCCAAAGGACAGGCTGTTCCAATGTTCACCAGCATCAGAAACACTCACGGGAAGGCGACGGCGGCAATGCTGTCGCTGATGGTTGCAGTTGCGGCATGCATCATGTTGTGTACGCCGGCGACAAGCCTTGCGGCGGCGCCGGCGGCTGCCGCGGAAGTTCATGAGCACGTCACTTTCTTTGATCCGCTGTTGAAGTATCCCGCCGGTGAGGTCATAGCGCTAATCGTCATTCTTCTGGTGGCCATCGGCGGGCTGGTTTACGCCGGCATGCTGGTCAAGCAGGTCCGCGAGGCCGACCAGGGCACGGCGAAAATGCAGGAAATAGCGGCGGCTGTGCGCGAGGGCGCCGACGCATATTTGTGGGCGCAGGCGCGCAAGATCATACCGCTCATTTTCGTGATAACGGTGGTATTGTGGTGGACGAAGCGTGCCGAGCCGGCGTTCGCCTTCGGGCGCGCGGGAGCATTCTTCATCGGAGCGTTTTTCAGCTGGACGGTGGGCTTTGTGGGGATGAAGCTGGCGACCACGGGCAATCTGCGCGTGGCCGCTGCCGCCCGCAGATCGTATGGCGAGGCCCTTCAGCTGGGCTATCGTACGGGCACGATAACGGGAATGCTCACCGACGGGCTGGGTCTGCTGGGCGGCACGTGCATCTTCCTGGTGTACGGCGAAAAGGCGTATGAGGCCCTGCTGGGATTCGGCTTCGGCGGCACGCTGCTGGCGCTGTTCATGCGTGTGGGCGGCGGCATCTATACCAAGGCCGCCGACGTCGGCGCAGACCTGGTGGGCAAGATAGAGGCCGGCATCCCCGAGGACGACCCGCGCAACGCCGCGACCATCGCTGATAACGTGGGCGACAACGTGGGCGACTGCGCAGGCATGGCCGCCGACATATTCGAATCCTATGAGGTAACGATCGTGGCGGCGATGATCCTCGGCATGGCGAGCTTCGGGCACATCGGCGTGATTTTCCCGCTGATGGTGCGCGGCATTGGCGTGCTGGGATCGATCATCAGCACGTACACCGTAAAGGCCGGCCCGAACGATACTTCGGATACCGCCCTTCACAGCGTACATCGCGGCTTCTGGATCGGTTCGATGATCTCTATCGCGGGCTTCGTCATCATCGGCCTGGCGTATCTGCGGGTGGACGACAAGTACGTGCGCGACTATCCGCAGGCGCTGGGCGGCTACAAGCTCGATCCCGTGTTCGTCGCCGCCAAGGATCAGTTCGAGAGCCGGCAGGCAGAACAGCAGAAGGCACTCGAGGCCAGAATGAACGCTGCCAGCGGCGCCGAGCGCAAACAGCTCAGCAGGGAGTTGGGCGAACTCCAGCAGAAACACGCCAGAGAGTTTCGCGCGTGGGTGAAGAACTATCAGGGCAAGGTGCTGGCCGACAAGCAGCCGGCGCTGACCAACCTGGGACTGGGCGGCGGACTGGACATGAGACCGGCCCTGACGTGCCTGATAGGTATTTTCCTGGCGATCTCCCTGAACAAGGTGACCAGCTATTTCACCCATACCAGCCATTCGCCCGTGAAGAGCCTGGCGAGGGCGTGCCAGACGGGACATGCCACCAACATCATCCAGGGCTTTGCGGTGGGATATGAGTCGGCCGTGGTGGCGACGCTGGTGATAGCGGCGTCGGTGCTGCTGTCGGTGCTGTGCTACACGGGCACAACGCCGGTGTTCATCGCCTATGGTGTGGCCATGGCCGGCATCGGCATGCTGACGCTGACGGGCAACACGATATCGATGGACGTGTTCGGTCCGGTGGCCGACAACGGCAACGGCATAGGCGAAATGGGTTACGACAAGGAACAGATGGAGAAGGAAGCGGTCGGATCATACAAGAAGGCGCGGCAGATCCTTGCCGACCTCGACGCCGTGGGCAACACCACCAAGGCCGAGACCAAGGGCATCGCCATCGGTTCGGCGGTGATCGCGGCGGTGTCGCTGTTCGCCTCGTTCATCGCCACCATAGCGGTGGGAAGCGAGGACAGACTCCATCAGATGACCGTTACGCAGTATTTCCAGTATGCGGCGAAACTGACGGTGGCCGACCCCAACGTGCTGATAGGTTTCCTGATCGGCGGCACGGTGCCGTTCCTGTTCAGTTCGATGCTGCTCAGGGCCGTGGGGCGCGCCGCGTTCTACATCGTCAAGGAATGCCGGACGCAGTTCCGCGACAAGGAGATATGGGCCGGCACCAAGAAGCCCGATTACGGCAAGGTGGTGAACATCTGCACCAATACGGCTCAGAAGGAACTGATAGGCCCCGGCTCGCTGGCGATACTGGCGCCGCTGTTCGTGGGCTTCCTGCTGGGGCCCTATGCCCTGGGCGGTTTCCTGGCGGGCATGATCCTGACCGGCCAGCTGCTGGCCGTGTTCATGGCCAACGCCGGCGGCGCGTGGGACAACGCCAAGAAGATGATCGAGGACGGCATCTACGGCGGAAAAGGTTCCGAAGCCCATAAGGCGTCCGTGACGGGCGACACCGTGGGCGACCCGCTGAAGGACACGGCCGGACCGGCGATCAACCCGATGGTGAAGGTGATGAACATGGTGAGCCTGCTGGCGCTGGGACTGGTGCTCTCCTACAACGCCAGCCCCGAGCCGACGGGACAGATCAGCCGTGCTGTGGGACTCATAGTCGCCGCGGTGGCGTTGATCCTCATCGTTCTCGCGGTTATCAACTCCAAGCGAGAATCGAAGGAGATGAAGGAGATCGACGCCGAGCTGACCAGCAAGACGGCGTCCTGACGGACGACCCTGTCAGGAAAACAGAAAGAGGCACGGCGATGGCCGTGCCTCTTTCTTTTGTGCGGGCTTTGCGCGCTGCCCGAGGCGGTTTGCGCCGCGCAGCGCGGCGAGCAGTCGTCAGTCGAGATTCATGGTCATGAGGAACTGCGCGTTGCTCGGCACCTTCTCCAGTCGCGAGCGGAGCAGTTCGACCGCCTCCACCGGATTCATGTCGCTGAGCACGCGGCGCAGACGATAGACCAGCTCCAGTTCCTTCGGATCGAGCAGCAACTCCTCGCGGCGCGTGCCGGAGGCGTTGATGTCGATGGCCGGCCACACGCGCTTGTCCACCAGGCGACGGTCGAGGTGCAGTTCGGCGTTGCCGGTGCCCTTGAACTCCTCGAATATCACCTCGTCCATCTTCGAGCCGGTATCGATCAGGGCAGTGGCGAGAATGGTAAGGCTGCCGCCTTCCTCCAGATTGCGCGCCGCGCCGAAGAAGCGCTTGGGTTTCTGGAGGGCGTTGGCATCGACGCCGCCGGTAAGGATCTTGCCGCTGTGGGGCACCTCGGTGTTGTAGGCGCGTGCCAGTCGCGTTATCGAGTCGAGCAGTATCACCACGTCGCGCCCGAACTCCACGTAGCGTTTGGCCTTCTCGATAACCATCTCGGCGACCTGCACATGCCGGCTGGCCGGCTCGTCGAAGGTCGAACTGATCACCTCCGCCTTGGTGTTGCGCTCCATGTCGGTGACTTCCTCGGGGCGCTCGTCTATCAGCAGTATGATGAGGATGACCTCCGGATGGTTCTTGCTTATGGAATTGGCTATCTTCTGGAGAAGCACCGTCTTGCCGGTGCGCGGCGGAGCCACTATGAGCATGCGCTGACCCTTGCCGATGGGCGTTATCAGGTCAACGATGCGCATGTTGAGTTCCTTGGGGTCGGTTTCGAGTATCAGCCGCCGATTCGGGTGCAGCGGCGTCAGATCCTCGAAATTGGTGATCTCGGATATCTTTTCTGGGTCCTCGCCGTTGATGGCCTCGACGCGCAACAGCGCGAAATAGCGCTCGGATTCCTTGGGCGGGCGTATCTGTCCCTGCACGACATGCCCGTTGCGCAGGCCGAAGCGCCTTATCTGCGACGGGCTTACGTAAATGTCGTCGGGACCGGGCAGATAGTTGAATTCCGGGCTCCGCAGGAACCCGAAGCCGTCGGGCAGTATCTCCAGAACGCCTTCGCCGTACATCAGCCCGTTCTGGCGGATGCGCGCGCGAAGAATCTGGAAGATGAGATCCTGCTTCTTCATCCCGACGTAATCCGGGATACCTTCCGCGCGCGCGATCTCGTGCAGTTGATGCACGTCCATCTGCTGAAGATCGCGTATGTAGAGCTTGCCGCCCTTGATCTGTTCGTACCTGCGGTTGGTCTCCTCATCGAGAACCGCGATGGTATCGCCGCCCGTCTCGGAACGCGGCTGCTCCGAAGCCGGAGACGACGACTGCTGGGAAGCCGGTTCGCCGTTCTGAACTGCTCCCTGAACATCCGCGGACTGCCCGGCAACGCCCTCGCCCGCCGCGGGCGCAGTCTGTGCGGCATCGGTCTTTTCGGGCGCGGTCGAAACGGACGGATCGCCTGCCGCTGCAGCCTCGCCGGATGCGGTCTGGGCAGGCTGGCTGACGGACTGAGCGTCGGCAGCCTGAGCGCTTTCCGTCACCGCGGATTGCGCCTCATTGCGTTCCTGTTCCTGTTCTCTGACATGCTCTGTGCGGTGAGAGGACCGCGACTGATAATGTCGCCGCCTGGTTCCTGTCTTTGCCATTGCACTGACTCTCCGTGAAAATGGGAAAAAGATTGCAGTTTCAAACCGTCAAGCCCTTGTCCTGCGGGGAGTTCACATAACTCGCTGTCTGAACGGCGAGGGTATTCGGGGTTTGCGATGCATGCCGACCCGCCATAAAAACCTTTATTTCAGGAGCTTAAAACGCTCTCACGGGGTGCTGTCATCTGGCTCCTGCCGGACCTTCCGCCCAACCCGCCGCCTCCCGCGACCCGCTGTCGTGGCGATCGTGAAGTATCCGGAAAAGCACTTCGCGGACTTGCCTGCGGATGTCGTCCGCACCTGCGGCGTTCGTCACTATATAGTTAGCAAGTCGGCGCTTTTTGTCCAGTGGCAGTTGACTTTTTTCCCGCCTTTCCCATTCATCGGCCTGCCATGAGCGGTACTTGAGCACCCGCTGCCGGCGCAGTTCCTCGGGAGCATCGACGAATACGATAGCATCGCATTCGCGGTGAAGTCCGGCCTCTACCAGCAGCGGAGCATCCCAGACGAACGCAACCACTTGCGAATCGCCGGCGGCGGCGGCCATCGTCTGGCGGCGCATGTCGGCAACTATCGGATGAAGCAGCGCTTCCAGACGCCGGCGCTCATCTTCGTCGCTGAAAACCCTCCGCGCGATGAACGAACGGTTGACCGTCCCGTCGGCATTGAACGCCTGCTGACCCCACCACTGCCGCAGCGTCCGGCGCACATCTTCGCGCTCATAGGCCCGGCCGACCTGCTCGTCGGCATCGATCACCATGCAGCCGAGTTCTCCGAAAATCCGCGCCACCAGACTCTTGCCGGCGCCTATGCCGCCCACGATGCCGATAATCGGTCTGCCCGCAAACATGCGCGGCATATTGTACCGGCAGCGCGGCCGGTGATAATGTGGACTCCGGAGCATATCCATGAGATACATCTTTGCCTGCGGCGTCGTCATCATCGTTTTGAGCGCGTCATCCTGCCGGACGGGCGCACCGTCGCAACCGGCGTCAGCAGGTCCCACCACCAGGGACGTGCTGGCGGCGACGAAGGGCATGCAGAGCGACTATCACCGCATGATGGCTATACTCGAGTTCACGCCGGAGCAGCTGGAGAAGTTCAAGAAGGCCATCGCCGACCGCCACCGCGAGAACGACGCGTGGTATGAAACCGCCGAGGGCAAGCAGTACAGGGAGCTCAAACAGCAGATGGCCGCGGCGCGATCGGCCCGCAACCGCGAAACGATAACGCGGCTCGAGCCGCAACTGGCTGAACTGGAGGCCAAACGCGAGGAAATGCGGGCCGAACTGCGCCGCCGTTTCATGGCCAGCGGCGCGCTTACCCTCGACCAGCAGAAGCAGTGGGCCGGCTACGTCATGTACACGGGCATCATGCGCCGCCTGCGCGACGTTCAGCTCACCGAGCAACAGTCCGCCGAGGTGCAGCGCATGTGCTACGAGGCGGCGGCCGCGGCCGTCAGACGCGACACGTGGAAGACGGATCCATATCTGAAGCTGCCGGCGGAAACGGAACAGACGATGGAGAAAATAAAGGAGAAGGTGCTCACGCCCGAACAGCGCCCCGCCGTGCTGCCAGCCGACAAGAGCGCCACGCGCGGCATCCGCAAGTAACGCCCGCCGCCCTGCCGCCGGAAGATGCTACAGCGGGCGCGACTCGACCAGTTCGATCCAGTTGCCGGCCGGGTCGCTCAGAACGAGGGATTCGGTGCCTGGCACCAGACCGCGAATGCGCGTGTATTCGATGCCGGCATCGATGAGTTTCCGCTCCACGGCGGCGAGCGACGGAACCTCTATCTGAACGACGCGGCAGTCCTCGCGCGCTCTGTCGGAACGCACCTCGAAATGCAGATCGAAATTATCGGCGCGATATACCGGCGCGCCTTGGGACGACTGGCGCACAAATCCGAGGACATCCACGTACAGGCCGTCCAGCCGCGGCAGGGCTTCGGGGCGCGCCGTCATGCGCACGTCGTTTACGGCAACGAGTCTCACCGGCAGCGGCTCGGGCATCCGCGGCCGCGCATCCGGCGGAGGCGGCAAGGCCCGCGACGAATCGGCCAGTTCGATGGGATCGGTTCCGGGCATTGCCCCCTATTTCACTCGGACGGTTCCTTCACCACAATCGTCTGGCAGGCCTTTACGGGAGCAAGTCTCACAGGCGTGCGCCGCGACGGAAACAGCACAACCACATCCGCGCTGTCGCGCGCGCCCAGACCGAAATGCGCCGCGGGCGGATGGCTGCCGGAGTAGCCGCCGTTCATCGTAAGCTGCTGGCAGCCGAGCAGCGTGCCGCCCGCCTCGATGCGCACGGTTGCGCCGACGCCCATGCGATTCATCCGCGTGCCTTCAACGCGCACGGCCAGCCAGTTGCCGCGGCGCGGCGTGTCGTTGCGGAACAGGCGCGAGTTCTCATCGGGCCATATTCCCGCAAACAGATCGAGGTCGCCGTCGCCGTCGAAGTCTATGGCCGGACCGTTGACGTAGTAAACCATGCCGCGTTTGCCGGCCGGCGCGTCCACTTTGCGGTTGACGTCTATACCCTGAACCGACGGCACGGCGAAACGCGGCAACCCGTCTTTGACCCCCAGGCCGCGGCATATGAACGGCCACCGCGCCGCCCCTTCGGCAAACCATGCCGACCAGTAGAGATCCGGCAGACCGTCGTTGTCGAAGTCTGCAATCTGCGGCGAGGGCGCCTTGGCGGGCAGAAGCGGCAGACCGACTTCCGCCGTTATGTCGCGGAAGCGCGGAATGCCGTCGCGCAGGCCTTCGTTCAGATACACGCGTATCTTCGCCGGCGCATAGTGCGTGCCGATGACCAGGTCCATGTCGCCATCGTTGTCGATGTCCCCCAGCCATGCGCCGGTGACGAACTCCTCCGCGCTGGCGGCGCGGATATCGAACAGGTCGCGCAGAGACTCGGCCTGGCGATATCTTCCGTCCGGACCGCTCAGATACAGCCGATTCGGGCCGCAGATGAAAAAGTCCGGCCGGCCGTCGCCGTTCAGATCGGCAACGGCGATACCGAAGCCATAGAGGTCGTCGGGCAGACCCGCCGCAGCCGTCACATCCTCGAACTTCATGCCTCCGAGATTGCGGAACAGCCGGCTGTGCGCACGCGGACGGAAAACCCTGTCCTCAAGCACGAGCATATCCAGCAGCCCGTCGCCGTCGTAATCGAACACGCCTATATCGCGCACGAAAAACTGATCGGCCGGACATGCGCCGCAGCCGGCCGACACATCGACGAACCGGCCGGCGTCGTTGCGATACAGCGCCGACGGCTGGCGCAAAGCGGGCTGCTGATCGGCTTTTCCCGGCGGATGAGTGTTGTTGCCGACGAACAGGTCGAGGTCGCCGTCGTTGTCGAAATCAGCCAGGACGGCGCCGCTGGTGCGTCCGCGCGTTTCGATCGCCGGCATGGAGATGTGAACGAACCGGCCTTCGCCGGCGTTGCGGAACAGGCGGTTGGGAATAGCTTCCGTCAGGCCGTATTTCGGGTTGCCGCCCTTGTCGAAGTTCCCCAGAAACAGATCGGGGCGGCCGTCGCCGTCGATGTCGCCCCATGCCACGGCATGGTTGAGCGCCCCGGCCAGATGCGGGCGAAGCCCCGACTGTTCGGAAATATCCGTGAATACGAAAGTTGTCTCCTGTTCGCCCGCGCGGGCGTAAACGGCACACAGCAGAACCACAGCTGCAATTATGGGCATCCGCAGCACTCTGAAAGAATACTGTTTCATGGCAATGGATAGTTGAGAACGCCGAAACACCCGGGCACGTCGGGGGCGGCCAGTTTCTTTTCCAGGGTCGTGCGGGCACCCGGCCCGCCCAGATATTCATCGCTCATGGCGAGCATTTCCCGCCAGCGGGCGCGATAGGCGGCGATGGCGCGCTGCCGGCCGGCTTCGTCGGCATGTATCTCGGCAGCAGACAGGAGATGGCCGTCTTCCGCGGGAAAAACACACAGCCAGCTCGTGTCGGCCATGGACCAGCGCCCGTCGGCGAAGAACTCGGCAACCACATGGCCGGTGCGGTTGTCGGCGTAGAAAAGAAACACCATCCGCGCGGGAATACCGGCCACCTGGCACAGCCGCACGAAAACCCTCGCCTGTTCGTTGCAGAAGCCGCCGCCGCTCTTGAGCAGGTCTTCATCCAGCAGCCCGCGGTCAGCGCGCACGCGCGGTCCGAGCGGCGGGATCGTCGGATGACGGCAGACGTCGGCAAGACTCTTGAGCAGCGCCATCGCCTTCTGGCGATCGGTTGCATCGCCGCGCGCATACTTCTCGACAACCTTTTCGTATGCGGGCAGCGAACCGCGCCTGTAGGCAACTTTCGTCGGCGTGTACTGCTGGTAAAGATACGCCGCAGTTTCGGGCCGATAGACGATGAAATGATTGGCCTGCCAGCGATCTATGCCGGAAGTGGCTGAGCCGAGCGGGCCTTTTTTCTGCGGCCAGGGGTCCGGTAAGCCCTGCTTGCCGACGAACGGGGCGACCCACGAGGGCAGGTTCTCCCTGGCCCATGCCGGGGTTTCCGGCGGGTCTGTTTCGGGAGACTCGGTGCCGCCGGCAGGCATATCGCTCGACAACCCTCCCAGCACGAATAACAGAATGCCGCCGAGGCTCAACAGCGGCAGCCGACAACGTGCAATCGGCTCTCTGCGATACTGCTCCATCCGCAACCCCGCCAATGCACGGGCTTTACCTCTCCTCGGGCGGTATATGCACCACCACCAGACAGGGTTTGCCAAAGGTATCGTTTCTGCCGCTGCCCACAGGCGCGCCGTTGAAGCAGAAATACAGATCGGCGCCGTCGCGGCTTATCTGCGTGGCGTATGTTCCGGCGATGTTGTAGTTGAACTGGCGCCGCGCAGCCGCATTGAGAAACGCGATAACTTTGTGTTTGCGGGCGGCGATGTCGTATTGCACCACCGGCGTGCCGAAGCCCGCCGCCTGTCCGTGCGAACCAGGGGCGTAGTACACGTACTTTTCGTCGGGACTGAGCACCAGCACGGCGGTGTACTGGCCGCCGGCCACGCTCGGACCGAGGTCCTCCAGCTCGCGGGTTATGGTGTTGAAGCTGAAGAAGCGGCCGCTGTTGGTGGCGGCATAGACCACGCCCCTGGAGGACACGCGCGTGGCGGCACGCAGGAACGCCGCCCCCTTCTTGCCCGCGCCATCGCCGGGCAACCGCACGGGGAGCGTCTTGAGCGTGCCATCGCGCGCGAGCATGGCCAACGCGCCGTCCTTCGTGCTGAAGTACGCATTGCCGGCGGCGTCGAAGATCATGCATCGGCCACCTTCCTGGCTGTCGCCGGCGCCGCGCCAGACTATCTTGCGGGCGTTGACGTCGTAAACAACGAGGTCGCCGCTGTCGGCGGCGTAGCAGTGCATTATCAGCCGCGCCGGGTCAAGGAACGCTATGGGCGTGGTCTGCCCGGGAACCGGCACGCCCAGAAACTCGGCCTTGCCGCTGCGCGGATCGAAACGAATGAGCGCCGACCCCTTATAGGCCGGGTCCTTCGTGCGGCTCTTGCCGCGATGCGTGACGAAATAGATCCATCCGTCCTTCGCCTCTTCCAGACGGGCATGTATTTTCCCGCCGTCGATCATCGGGTCGGTCAGCACATCGCGAATGTTGAGCGCCACGCGCACGGTACGGTCTTCGGGGTTGTATTCGTAGATGCGCGATTCGCCGGACCCTTTGCCGTCTATCTGTTCGAGATGATTGCCGATGGCGAAGTAGAACCTGCCGTTGGACGCAAGACATCCATCGCCCCAGCTCGACCACAGACAGCCCTTGCCCCCGTCGGGCAGGTTCTCGAGTATGCATATATCAACGGCTGGAGGCTTCGCGGCCACCGCCGTGCCGGCAAGCCGTTCGTGGGGTTCGAGCAGGTTGCCAACAAGCGGCACGGCTTTCTGAACGTCAGCCGCCCCGCAGGAGAGTATCGCCAGCAGCGGCACGAAAACGACTGCCATCCGCCTTCTCACGATTGCTCCTCCGCCGCTAAACGGACTTTCCGCAGACCCAACAGCGCTGCGGCTGCATGCAAGGTATCCAGTGATATGTAACACATGCTGCCGGCGTTTGTTGCCCCGGCGCATGGCGCGCGGACAATGGGCCGGCGCACTTGCGGAGGTCTTATGCGGCAATTCGTTGTCGGGCTGGCGCTGATGGCAGTTACCGGGTTCGCAGCGGCAGCCGCTGCGCCGCCCGTGGAACTTACGGTGGATTTCGCCGGCGCGGCCGCTCTGCCGCGATTGCCTGTTACGTCGGGTTTGCCGCTGGCCAGAGGTGTGTTGCGCGACCCGGCCACCGTGCGCCTGCGCTCCGGCAACGAGGCATTGCCAGTGCAGACGGAGGTTCTGGCATGGTGGCCCGACGGCAGCATCAAATGGCTGCTTCTCGATTTTCAGGCTGCACCGGACCAGAAGAATATCACCCTGCACATCGACGGACAGTCGCCCGCGCCGGCAATGCCTGAGCGAGTAGCGGCCACGGTCGAAGACGACGCCATAACTGTGGACACCGGCGCCATCCGCTTCACCGTGAAGAAGACCGGCGGCGGATTCATCGACGCGCTGAGTTACAGGGGTAAGGCGCTGTTTACAGCGCCGGCCGCGCGCGCCAACTTCATGGATGCTCTGCACACGTCCAGTCCGGCCGATTATCACCCGATGAACCGCATGATCTCCGGCGCACAGGCGGACCCGTCGCGGCTGGTGATAAGCGGTCTGTCGCTGGAGCAGAAAGGCCCGCTGCGGGCGGTGGTGGTGATCGATGGTCGCTATACGTTTCGCCTTGTCGGAACCACGATAACCGGCACCGACGTGCGCGGCGACTGTCCGTTCCGCATGCGCATCCACGCGTACGCGGGGCAGTCATTTCTGAAGATAGAGCACTTCTTCTATTACGAAGGCGACGGGGACCATGATTTCGTGCGCGCGTACGGTCTGCGGGTGCCACTGCCGCAGGGCGCGGATAGCGCCCGTCTGATAGCCGGCACCGAGCCGCTCAAACTGGCCGGAACTCTGACGGGCATATACCAGCAGCACGCCGACTCGTGGGAGGCGTGGACTTCCGACGGAGGGGCGGCCAGGCCCATCGCCCGCGGCACGCGCTTCGAGGGAGTGCTTGATATATCGGGCACGGGCGGCGGCATAGCTCTGGGCATCCGCGACATGTGGCAGAATGCGGCCAAGGCCCTGCACGCCGATTTGCGGCGGATGGACGGTTCGGTGCTATTCTGGCCGCCGGAGGCCCCGCCGCTGGATTTCCGTCGGCACGCCCGCGAGTGGAGCGTGGGCGAAACAGGCGAGCCCGACGACAAGGACAGCGACAAACCGGCGCCGATGAAGCAGCCGAACTACCGGCTGGCGTCCAAGGGCGTCGGCAAGACACATTACGCGTTCGTCTATATTCACGGACCTGATGAGCCGGCCGGCAGGATTCTGGCCGCGTATCGGGCATTCAATCGGCCGCCCATCGCGTGGGCAAGTCCGCGGCATTATGCCTCTACGCTTGCGCTGGGACACTACCGCGAATATGTGCCGGGCGAGCATGAGGACATCGAAGCGGCACTCGATGCGCCGGTGCGGTTCTGGCGGCATTCGCAGGAGCATTTCCGCTGGTACGGGTTCTGGCTTTATGGCAACGTGTGTCAGAACATCAACCAGTTCCTGCTCACGGGAAGATGGGAACAGGATTTCGGACGCTGGGGCTGGGCCAACGGCGACAGCGTCGGGCGTCTGGGTTATGCGCTGATGCTTCAGGCGGTGCGCAAGTGCCGACGGGAGGACCTGGAGTTTGCCGAGCGCTACGTTTACAACGTGCATGACGTGTGCTCGACGCACTCGCCGGCCTATCCTGAACACTACCGGAACTTCATGTATTTCAAGGGCGCGGCGCACCGGCATGGCGCCTGGCCGTGGGCCTGCCCCTACACCGGCATACGCGGCGCGCATCCCGTGGGAGCCAGGATTCATTTCTATCTGACCGGCGAGGGACACTCGAAGGACATTCTCGAGGAACTGACGCAGCTGGTGCTGCGCAGGCCCGACGGCGGCATGGGCGATGGACCGCTCGGACCCAACGCCCAGATATTCCTGTATCAGTGGGAACGCACCGGCGAGGAAAAGTGGAAGACGAAGCTCAAGGCCGAGATCGACTCCTCCGGCCTGAAAACGGCCAAAGGCGGATGGGAGGTGATGATGAACGCCGCGTTCGGCATCTTCAACGCCCTGGAAGAGTACATGGACCTGTCGGGCGACGATTCGCTGAAAGACCTGGCCGCCCGTTTCGCCGACGAGGCCATGCCCGAGAAGATGAAGCGGCACTGGACGTGGGGCGGATATTTCCGCGTGTATGCCGCGGCCTACCGCATAACGCGGAACCCGAAGTACCGCCAGGCGATAGAGGAAATGCTGCCGGTGCTGCTGGAGCGGTCGAGCGCGTCGGCGGCGGTGAAATGGGCCGAAAAAGACTGGCCGGGCAAACCCGGCGGCCCGACCGTGTTCGTGGACGGCAACATCATCCGCGATATTCCCTTTGCGCTGTACGCCCTTCATCTCGATGCGGCAAAGGAGGCGAAGTGATCATGAACGCAACCGACCTGCGCTTGACGTGCATCGTTATCGCCGTGGCAGCCGCCCTGCCGCCGGCGCGCCCGGCCGCAGCGGCGGAACTGAAATCGCCGGCTGTCGTTGTTACGGTTGAAAAGACCGGTTGCGGTTTCATCGACACAGTGACCTTCAGGGGACGCAAGGTGGCAGCCGCGCGTGCCGGATTCGCCGGCGCCAGCGTGGTGCTGACCTCCGGCGGGGAAGGATCCATAGACTCGCTGTTTCCATGCGCAGCGGCGGCGGTTCTTCGTGCAACCATCGAGGACGTAAGCATCGAAAAGGAAACTCTGAAGGTGCGCGGCGCCTACTCCGACGGCACCGCTCGCGTTCCGTTCGTGCGCGAGATGCGCATGGCTTCCGACAGCAGCATCGCCGTCAGCGAAGAAGCCGACTTCGCCGCGCTTGACGCGCGGTATCTTGTGGCCGGCCACAGTCTCGATCTGCCGCTGATCGTTTCGGCCGACGAACATCTGCGCATGTTCGCCTTCGGCGCCGGATCGCGGGCGGAGATGTTCCGCATGGACATGAACGACGTAAACCGCGGCGGCAAGCAGCTCATCTCAGCGCCGCGCGGACACTGGCCGTACTGGGACATCGGAGGCGTGCTTCAGACACCCGAAGGCTGGCACATATGGAAGGCCAACCACGCCGACACGATGGCGTATCCGCTGGACCAGGGCCGCGGCGCGCCGGGCTGGGCCGATTATTCAGAACTGGACTGGGGATTGACCGTCACCGTCAGCGAGCCGGCGGCGTCGGCGCCGTGGGCCATCATCATAGACGCGCGGCGGGGAGTGCTGTCGGTGGCGCCGCGCCCGACAAGCCAGCCGCCGATCGCGGGCAAGGACTGCGGGCGACGGCGATTCGCCTTCACGCTGGCGCTTCATGAGTCGAGCTGGCCGGTTGCCTGGCCGTGCGAACTGGACTTCGACCTGTACGCCCGGCTGCTGAAAAGCCTGATCGAGACGCCCACGGGCCAGCCGGCGCCTTACGTGCTGTACAGCGCGGTGGGCACGGAGGATATACCGACGATCATCTTCCGCGAGCGCATCCAGCCTTCGTACATTCTCCGCACGCTATACCGCGGGGACGCCTGGCGCATGCAGGCGCGCATGCGGAGCATAGGAAAGAACGTTCCGCGCAACCAGTCCATGGACCAGTGGGAAGCCGATGCCAGAGAGTACCTCGATTACATCCGCAAGAACGGCGTGCCGGCGGTGAAGTGACAAGTGCTGTTTAAGGCTGTATTTACGCGCGTATGTCCGTGCTGGCCGTTGCGTGTAAATCATTGCGCCATCCAGGACTTGAACCTGGAACCCGCTGATTAAGAGTCAGCTGCTCTGCCAATTGAGCTAATGGCGCTGAAAAGCACGGTGGGGCCAAAACGCCCGCCCGACATCCTCGCAGTATATGCGCCGCGTGCCGACAGTTCAACACCCGCGACAAGCGACAAGGGCGATTGCAGACGCGGCCGGCGCGGCTGCGGCATGCACCGTCATGCGCCGTTCAGGTCGGCCGCCAGTTGCGCCAGCGGGATCCGCCGCGATGCTTCCGCGGGCGACATGCCCCTTTCCCGACTGAAGCGCAGATTGATCAGGGCGAGTTGCTGATTGATCTGCTCCAGATCAAGCGTATTCTGCGGGCCGAACCACAGATCGTCCTCGCCGGCGCCGGCGAAGTTCAGCCGGCAGAACATCACGCGCCGCTCGTCGGCATCGTCGGCGGCGCACACCGCCACCGGCAGGCCGTGCGTGCGGCATATAAGCGGCCGAAACGGGTAGATCAAGCACAGCCCGTCCCTGAGAAACGCGCATGAGGCGCTGTCGTCTGTTTTCAGATGCCCCGTCCCCTGCCGGCGCAGATCTTCGAGTATCGCGTGATACTCCACGGGAAAAACGCTCAGATTCTGACAGCACTCGCAGCAGCCCGGCCGACAGGCCAGATTCTCGCGGTGCATCTCCACCAGCTCGCGCACGCGCTCGTCCACCCGGCTGCGCAGAAGGCGATACTCATCGACGGCCCGGGACATGAATTGCAATTATATACTCCCACTCCGGCGATAACCCGCCACAGGCCGCGATCTCCTTCCGGAAAAACTCCGCAGCATTCCGGCAGCAGCCGGCCGGCCATCAACCATACGGACACGACGGCGGTAAGAAGAATTGCAGGCCGCAAGTCGCGGCATGTGCTATTCATGGCAGCGCCGGCACATCGCTCCGCGCGTTCATCGGTCGCCGCAGACGGCCTGCGAATCTTCAAACGCAACCACGGGAAGGAACATGTCGCAAGCACATCCAGCCACGTTTCCGACAAACGAAGCGCGCGTGCTGACGGACGAGGAACGGGCCGCCTGTCCGGCAATGTTCAGCGAGAACCAGCGCTTGCGGCTGCGCGAGGCGAACCGGCGCGACGCGGAGGCGTGGTCGCAAGTGAGGTCGCGACAGGATTGGGAGCGATTCCGCAACGCGCGCCTCGCCGCGCTGCGCGATTCGCTGAATCTGCCCGCCCGCCCGGCCGGCGTGCCGCGCTGGGAAAAAACCGGCGAAATCTCCGGCACCGCCCACCGTGTGGAAAAACTGGTTATCGAAAGCCGGCCTCACCTCGTGATTACGGCAAATCTGTATCTGCCCGACCCGCCCCGCCGCAATATGCCGGGCATGCTCATCTGCCACAGCCATCACAACCCCAAGACGCAACCGGAACTTCAGGACATGGGCGTGAACTGGTCGCGCCTGGGCTGCGCGGTAATGGTGCCCGACCTGATATGTCATGGCGAACGCCGTCAGCAGCCATACCCCGGCCGGGAAGAGTATCGCTCGCGGTACATCGTGGGAATGCAGTTGTACCTCGCCGGCGAAAGCCTCATGGGGTGGTTCGTGTGGGACCTGATGCGCTGCCTGGACGTGCTGCTGGCGCGCGACGACGTGGACCGGAGGCGCATAGTCGTGCTGGGCAGTGTGGCCGGCGGCGGAGACCCGGCCGCGGTGCTCGCGGCGCTGGACGACCGCGTCGCATGCGCTGTGCCGTTCAATTTCGGCGGTCCGCAGCCGGAAACGCCGGTTCTGGGCGAAGACGCCGAGAGCGCATTCAACTATGCGGGGAGCGGCAGTTTCGAATCCACGCGCAACCTGCGCCTCAGCGCCCGCGACGGATTTCTGCCGTGGGTGATCGTCGGGGCTGTTGCGCCGCGCTATCTCATATATGCGCATGAATTCTCGTGGGACGCGCAGCGCGACCCGGTGTGGAAGCGGCTCAACGCCGTATGGGCAATGTACGACGCCCGCGACCGTCTGGCGGCGGTGCACGGCTGGGGTCGCGTAACCATTCGCCCGCCGGATGCATCGCACTGCAACAACATCGGCCCGCCCCACCGCAAGCAGATATACCCGCTGCTGGAGAAATGGCTGGGGATACCGGCGCCGCGGGAGGAAGTGGAAGAGCGCCGCAATCCGGGGGCGCTGGCGTGCCTGACGGACGAGGTGCGCCAGAAGTATCAGCCGAGATATGTGCACGAGCTCGCGCGGGAACTGGCCGCCAACCGGTCGGGCGCCGCCCGGGCCGCTCTGGCAAAGATGGATGACCAGCAGCGACGGCGCAGGTTGCGCGACGACTGGGCCGCGCTTCTGGGCGATGTTCAGCCGGCACGCCCGCCGCAGGCGGAGTTGCGCCGCACCCGCCAGGCCGACGGAATCGTGGCGGACCACGTGCTGCTGCGCACCGATGACGGCATGATAATCCCGACGCTGGTGCTCAAACCGGCGGCCGCGAAAGGGCGCCGGTTGCCTGTGGTGCTTGCGCTGGCACAGCAGGGCAAGGCCGTACTGCTTGAACACCGGACAGCGGAAATCCGGATGCTGCTGGACAAAGGCGCGGCGTTGTGTCTGCCCGATGTGCGCGCGGCCGGCGAAACCGACATAAACACCGGCGATGGCGGACGGCATCGCAGGACAGTGCCGATTTCGGCCACCGATCTGATGCTGGGCCAGACCATGCTGGGGCTGCGGCTGCGCGACTTGCTGAACGTGCTGACGTATCTGCGCGGGCGGGATGATCTCGATGTCTCCCGTCTGGGGGTCTGGGGCGACTCGCTGGCACCAGTCAACGACAGACCCTTTGAAGATCCGCCGCAGGATGCGGACAACCCGCCGAAAGAAGCCGAGCCGGCGGGCGGGCTGCTGGCGCTGCTGCTGGGGCTTTTCGTGGACGACGTGCGCGCGGTTCTGGTGCGACGATGCATTCTGAGCTGGGAAGCCGTCCTGGGCGCACAGTTCTGTTATGTGCCGCACGACGTGATTGTTCCCGGAGCATCGACGCGCGGAGAGCTGGCGGACCTTGCGGGCGCACTGGCGCCGCGGCCGCTGCGCATAGAAGGGCCGGTGAGCGGCAGAAACATGCCCGTGGGCGAAGGAGAGATGCGCTGGGCGATGGAGCCGGCCATCTGGGCATACAGAAGCGCCCCGGAGCGGCTGACGCTCAATGCCCGGGTAACGCCCGACGGGGCAGCGGTGTTGGCCGATGCTTTGCGGCTGTAGGTGCCCCGGGCGCATGCAGGGCTAACCCCCGCGGCCGCACCGGCCGGCAATACGTCTGCCGGCGCGCTTCCACATCGCAGGGCTTTGTCATATAGTGGATTAACGCGGCCGCGCATGGCGCTGGCCGGCGCCGCAGACGGCGTTACCGGAAAAAGGAAGCGCGATGCAGTTTGGCGTATGTACCAGCATCGAGAAGTCGCCGGTGATGAAAGAAGCCGGATGGGACTTCATCGAGGAGCATGTGCAGAACCTGCTCCAGGGCCATCTGCCCGAGAGCGAATGGAAGGGCATGGAGCGGCTGCGCGCGGCGGCATTGCCTGTATATGCGGCCAACTGTCTGGTGCCCGGGGCGATGAAGATAGTAGGCCCTGAGGCCGACCTGCGCCGGCTTGAGGACTACATGCGGGTGGTGGTCGAGCGCGCGGCGCGGGTGGGAATAAAGGTGCTGGTGTTCGGCAGCGGCGGAGCGCGCAAGGTTCCCGAGGGGTGGGACGGGCAGAAGGCCCGCCGGCAGATAATGGACTTTGCCCGCATGGCCACGCAACTGGCGTCGGCGCGCGGGATAACGCTGGTGCTGGAGCCGCTGAGCCGCAAAGAGTGCAACATCGTGACCTCGGTGGCCGAGGCGATGACCTATGTAAAGGAAATCGGCCAGCCGGGTTTTGCGTGTCTGGTGGATTCTTATCACTTCTGGCGTAACAACGAACCTCTGGAGGAATTGCGCCCCGCTGTGCCCTGGATAAGGCATGTGCACGTGTCCGACGCGGACCGCACGCCCCCGGGCAACAGCGGCACGTCGGATTACCGCCCGTTCTTCCGGGTGCTCAAGGAGGGTGGCTACGACGGGCCGCTGAGCGTCGAGGCCAGCGGCTTCAACGCGGAGGTCGGCTTCGCCCGGAAGGTTCTGGATTATCTCCGAAAGGAATGGGAACAGGCGTAGTCGGGCGCCGCCTGCCGCGGGCGTCCGGCAACGTATGGTCCGACGGGCCAGGCGGTCTGGCACCGGCGGCGACGAAATCGCGGCAAGAGCCATGAAAGAGGACTAACCATGTTGATGAAATACCGTCTTTTCACTCCCGGTCCGACAAGCGTTCCCGAAAACACGCTGCTTGAACTGGCAAAGCCGGTTCACCATCACCGCACCAGCGAGTTCAAGGCGATGTTCGCGGAGGTGCAGACGCTCCTGCAATACGTGCTTCAGACGAAGAGCCAGGTATATACGATCACCGGCTCGGGCACGGCGGCGGCCGAGGCGGGCATAATCAGCACGCTTGCCCCGGGACAGCGGGCGCTGTGCGTTGTCAACGGCAAGTTCGCCGAGCGCTGGAGCCAGGTGTGCAACGTTTACGGCGTGCAGACGAAGGACCTGAAGCTGGAATACGGCGATCATGCCACGGCCGCCCGGATCGAAGCGGAACTGAAAGCCGAAAAGTTCGACGCGGTGATACTGGTGCATTCCGAAACCAGCACCGGCACCGCGTGCGATCTGGAGGCCATAGCGAAGGTGGTTCGCGCCAGCGGCGATACGCTGCTGATCGTCGATGGCATCACCAGCGTCGGGGCGCTGCCGTATCGGATGGACGACTGGGGCGTCGATGTCTCCATTACGGGCAGCCAGAAGGCGCTGATGCTGCCGCCCGGGCTGGGCTATGTGGCGCTGTCCGACCGGGCGTGGGCGGCGGTGGAGAAGAACAAGGCGCGCCAGCACTTCTATTTCGATCTGCGCAAATACCGCAAGAGTCTGGCCGATGGCGATACGCCGTTCACGCCGGCCAACACGCTCATCGAGGCGCAGCGGCTCAGCCTGCGGATGATAAAAGAAGAAGGCCTGGAAAACGTGTGGAAACGCACGGCGTGCATCGCCGAGGCCTTCCGTCAGGGCATGAAGGCACTGGGATTCCAGCTTTTCAGCAAATACCCGGCCAACTCCATCACCGCCATCAGATACCCCGAAGGCATCAGCGACAAGGACTTCCGCGGCCAGCTCAAGAGCAAACACAACATCCACGTGGCCGGGGGTCAGGGCACGATGGAAGGGAAGATCTTCCGCGTGTCGCACATGGGGTACACCGATGCGTATGACTGCCTGGCGACCGTGGCCGCCATCGAGCACACGCTCAAGGCGCTGAAACGGCCGGTAACGCTGGGAGCGGGCGTAACGGCCGCCCAGCAGGTGCTCGCGCAGCTATTCTGAAAGGCCCGCGGCCTGCGCACCAGCGCACCTCGCCGTGAGAATGCCGCCGACCGGCGCGCCCGTCCCGCGCGGACAGCCGCTGGTCGGCGGCACTATTTTTACAGGCAGTATCCTGCCCGGCGGTGCGCTGCGGCGAGTTTGTAACCTGCGGGCAGAGCGCTGCGTAAAACATGGCAGAACCGGCGGGACAAAACTCTCCCGGCAAACGGCAAGAACGGTCGGCCGAACGAAGGCTCAGTCGAGAACTGGTCGGATTAACCGAAAGGAGAAGACAATCATGCGTTATGTCCGGTACATCCTGTGCATAGTCGGCATCGTGATGGCGGCGCCCTCCCGGTGGGCTGCCGCTGGCCCGGTCGATCCGAATCATCTGCCGGCGCTGGCGGCGTGGTATCTGCATATCGACATGGAGGCCGCGCGCAAGACAACGCTGTTCAAGGAGATACGCGAGGAGATCAACACGAAAGTGCCACTGGAAGACACGCTGGCTCAGATAAGGGCCACTCTGGGCTTCGATCCGCTGGCCGACATAAAAGGGATAACTCTGTACGGCACGAGTTTCACCCAGGGCGTTGGAGCGCTGCTGATTTACGGCAAACTGGATCAGGGGGGCGTGCAGACGATGATTGCCGGCAACCCGGGCTATGCCCAGGGAACTCACGGCAAGCACATAGTGCATACATGGGCCGATAAGGGCAAACAGCCCGCGTGCAGCTTCTACAATCCGGAACTGATAGTGCTTGGCGACAGCAAGGAGACGGTAACCGCGGCTCTTGACGTGCTCGATGGCAAGACGCGCGGCGGCAGCACGCTGGTGAAACAGCAGCCCCCCGGGGTTATCGCCTGCGCGGCCGCCGCCGGATTGCGCAATGTGGGCGATGAGGGTCTGTCGCGATTGCTGGCCGCCAGCGAAGAGGCGATGCTGAGCATCGCGGAGATCGAGGGCAAGACCCGGGCCACGCTGGCCATCACGTTCCGCACGCCGGAGATCGCAACGCAGATGGGCAAACTGGCCGAGGGTTTGCGGGCGCTGCTGATACTCAACGCGCAGAAGGGCCCGGTGGCGGCGGATGTGGCGTCGCAGATCACCACCAGCGTCGAGGGTACGCGCGTCAGCGCCACGTTCGAATGCGAAAGCACGAAGCTTCTGGGGCAGCTCAAGGCGCTTCAGGAAGAGCATCAGCAGAACAAACAGGCCGCCGCAGCGACCCCGGCGCCGAGACGCTAGGACCCTGAGCCGCGCACAGTCAGAAAGAACATGCGGATGATGGCCATGCCGGCAACAGAGCGTCAACCCGCCGCCAGCGATGAAGTCCTGGCCAGCGAGGCCCGCGACGGATCGCTGGCGGCGTTTACCGAGCTGCTCGACAGATACGACAGAAGGCTGCTGCGGTTTCTCATGCACCGGACGCGGTCCATCAGCGACGCCGAGGACGCCCTTCAGGAGACGTGTCTGAAGGCATGGCGCAATATCCATCTGTACACGCCGCGGTGGAGATTCTGCACGTGGCTGTTCACGATCGCGGCGCGCGTGGCGATAGACATGCGGCGGCGGAACGGGACAGTGCGGATACAGCAGCTCTATGATGACCAGGCCGATCCCGCCGCGGCCTCCGCGCAGGCGGAAGCCGCGCCGGACAACGGTTTGTGGACGCTGGCCAGGCGTCTGCTTCCCGACGAACACTATGCGGCGCTGTGGCTGTACTACGGCGAAGATATGAGCGTCAGAGAAATAAGCGCCGTGCTGGGGAGGTCCAGCGCATGGGTGAAGGTTTCGCTTTACCGGTCGCGGCGGGCACTGGAGCGGGCCATGAGCGCTGAGGCGGAAGCCGGCGCCGCGGGGCCGCCGCCGGTCGGGGGAGGTGCTGCATGTTGAGATTCATCAGGGCGGTGTTCACGGGGCGGGTTGAAGGGGACCAGGCCATCGGGCGCCGGCTGCGCGAAGAAGCCGCGCGGTATCAGCCGGAGGTTTCGCCGGCGTTGCGCTGCCGCATCCGGGCAGCGCTGGCCGCCGGAGAGGCGCGTCGGGAACTCGCGCCGTCCGGCGCCCGCATTGGCTGGCAGGTATGGATTCCCGCGGCGGTCGCAGCGATGGCGGCCATGGTGTTGATCGGCATCATGCTGACCAGACCGCGCCGCCAGCCGGACCTGGCCCGCACCGAAGCCGACCGGACCGCCGTGCGGGTTATCGCGGGTAATCTTCTTCCCCTCGCACCGCTGACCAGCGGCGATGATGTGCGCGCGCTCGAGAATGCGGTGGACCGCAGTCTGCGGGGAGAGTTCGAGGCTCTCATGGCCGACGTGGATCGCGGCGCGCGCGCCGTCATCGCGCTGCTGCCCGTGCCGCCGGCGCGCGGCGGAGCCAAGGCCGATTTCTGAGATGCCGGCAGTCGGTGCGCCGAGCTGCCTTTGCCTGTTCTTTGCAGGGGGCCGGCGACAAGGGGCCGTGAAGGCGATACCGCCGGGAGCGGCGCCGTGTCCGCCGCAGATCATTTCTCCACCGGCACGATGACCGCCCGGATGATGACGCGCTGCGCCAGTACGAACACCACAAGCATCGGCAGGGCCGCAATTACCAGCGACGCATACATCACGCCCTGATGCGACTGCGTCTGCAACTGATACAGCCACACCATGAGCGTCCACATCTGCGGGTCGGGGATGATTATCAGCGCCATCATGAACGCGCTGTAGGCTCCGGTGAAGGCGTTGAGGGCGATGACGGCCAGTATCGGCTTGGAAAGGCTCATGGTGATGACCCAGAACTTCGTCCATTCGCCGGCGCCGTCTATGTCGGCCGACTCGTACAGTTCCCGCGGCAGACTGTCGAAGAACCCCTTCAGCAGGAAGATGGAAAAACCGTTGGCCATTCCGGGCAGCACAAGGGCGGCGAACGTGTTGAGAAGGCTGACATGAGGCCGGCCGATAATCGCCGGCACCAGCCACACGCCCGCAATGATGCCCGCAGCCAGCGCTGCGGTCATGCGCAGCGTTTCGGGCCAATGTTCGCACGCCCGCGACAGGATCCACAACGTAAGCGCAAAGGCCGTTATGCCGCCCGCCAGCGGCCACAGCGGAAAGTTCCTCAGCAGCAGAAAGCCGGGGATCATGGACACCTCGCCGGGGAAGGCCATGGTGGCCATGCAGAAAAGCAGTATTTTATAGGTGCTCGGCAGACGATAGCGGCTCAGCGCATAGGCCGCCAGAGGGTTCACGAGCAGCGCCGTTGCCACGGCCAGCGCGCACAATATGGCCGTATTGCGCAACCCGCGCCCGTGAACGAGGATGTAACTCAGGACGTGTTTGTAGTTGCGCGTGGTGAACTCGCGCCGCAGCTCCGACGCGCGCGCCATGCAGTCGTGCCAGTCGGCCGCGCACACGGGCATGGCGATCGGCGATATCTGCTCCACGGGCACTCCGCGCCGCGCTGCCACAAACTGCTCGAACAGCTGTCGCGGGCCGACTATCCGCATGCTGTCCGCGGGGCACAGCTGGCGGTCGCGCAGGAACGCGGCCCAGTCGAGCGCTGCCAGCCGCAGCGGCGGCACCGTTGCGGGCATGGGCACTTCATCGAAAGAGGCATATGCCGTGCCGTAGCGGCGATTGAGCTGGCCGATGTCGGCGTGCAGTTTCGCCAGATGCTGGCGGTAGCCTGGTTCCAGCGCCTTATCCAGATGCACGAAGCGCACGTGGAGAACGTCGCGCACGAAGGTTTCCCAGTCCTCGCGCTGCGGCGGCTGGCGGGGCACGCGGCTGTCCAGAAACACCTGTTCATAGCCCTCATGGCGCGTGCCGTGCGATGCGTTGTACGCCGCGATATCGGGCGAATATCGCCCCATCAGAAAGATGCGGAACAGCTGATCGAGATTGGGGAGAATGCGGTCCTCGACCGGACGTTCGGCGGCGAACTCGTTGAAGGCGGTGCGCAGCGCATCGGGCACCGGCGGGTATCGTCCCGGCGCCGGGAAAGGCGGCATGACGCCGTTCCAGCTGCCCACGGGCAGGTTCACGGCGCGCCGGTAGGCGTCTATGTCGCCGTTGAACCGCTCGTACATGCGCTGGCGGAACAGCCGGGCGTTTATCGGCAGCATGCCCGTGCCGCGGGCGTGGCCCAGATCCCACCACGGACACTGCCCGCGCCACTCCAGAAATTCGGCAAGATACTTCTTTTCATGCTCGGAGGGCGGCGCGATCGTCAGCCAGCTGCGCACCGTCTTGCCCCAGGACCGCTGGAGCTCGCCAAGGTCGGCGTTGTGTTTGGATTCGGCATATTTCTGGAACAGCGCCACGTCGTCCAGCCAGAAAGGAGGAATGGGGCGCTGATACGACGCGTCGGCCACGCTCTTGCACGAGCCGCTGAGCATCAGCAGAAACGGGTACACCATGGTGGCCGCCCCCAGCAGCAGCACGGCATACATGGCGGCCACGACCAGCCGGCCCTTCGTGCTGCGCAGCGCCAGTCTGCTGATTACGGGCAAGGCGCCTCCACGACTGTCGAATCCGCGGACTCCGCCGCGGAATTCCGCTCTGAAATCCCGGCCGCCGCCGCGACGGCCCGCATCATTTCGTGCCGGTCACCGTCCTGAACTCCATGCGGCTTATGCGCTGAAGCTGAACGACGGTGAAGCCGATAAGCATCGCTCCGAGAACCCACGCCATGGCGGTGGCCGGTCCGAAGCGCAGGTAGGCGAAGGCCTGCCAGAAGATGTGCAGGCCGACCACTTCGCTCTGGCCGTAAGGGGTGTACGGTCCGCCGCCCGTCATGGCGAGTATGAATCCCGCGCCTCCCTTCATGGCGCCGATTATCGCGCCGACGAAATTGATCATGATCAGCGCTTTGATGCCCGGCAGCGATATGTGGCGGATTTTCTGCCAGATGCCGGCGCCATCTATGTCGGCGGCTTCGTATATCTCGTCAGGGATGGTCTTCAATGCCGCCAGATACAGCAGACATCCGGGCCCCATTCCCGCCCAGATGGTGGGAAGCAGGCAGAAGAACAGCACGAAGCGCGGCGACTCCAGCCACGCCGTGCGCACCTCGGCAATGTTCACCCCGGGAATCAGATTCAGCAGCGCCACGAAGAAGTTCAGCACCTCGTTGATCATGCCATAAGGACTGTAGAAACTCTTCCACAGAAACATGACCACCGGTCCGGCCAGCACCGCCGGCAGGAAATAGACCACGCGCAGCAGCACCTTGCCGCGGGGTATCTCCGTCAGCAGAAACGCCAGCACGATGGGCGCCCCGAATCCGAAAAGCACGAACAGCACCATGTAGCACAGCGACACCCACATCGAGTGCCAGAACTCGTCGTCGAACAGCACGTTGGCGAAGTTCTCCACCCCCACCCACCGGCTGAATCCGCGCACGTTGTAATCCTGAAAGGCGATGACCGTGCCGCGCACGATCGGCCAGTATTCCCACAGCGCGATGCTGATCAGAGCGGGCAGAAGAATGATGTAGGCCCACTTGTAGCGCGTGAACTGCCACCCGCCGCGATAGCGCACGGGGTCGGCAAGCTGCGAGCGGGCAAACACCTTGAAAACACGATGAAATACGAAGCCGAAGATGATGAATATCACCGCGGCCACGATCAGCGCCACGCGATTGCGGAAGGCGCGCTCCTCGGGCGAGAGGATGTTCAGCATGCGCTCGTTGGAGCGCTTCACGCGGGCGCGCAGTATCTCGCGGATGCGGTTCTTCGCGCCCGCCGCATCGCCGCCGGCCAGAGCGCGCCGCACCACATCGTCCACGCGGATCTGATCGATGGCCTTGGAAACGTAGGTGTAAACCTGCTGGCAGTTGCGCCCGTAAGGCTCGGGTATGCCCGTCTGAAGCGCTATGGTTGCGGCTTCCTCCCATCCCCGGGGCACAAGCCGCACGTAATCATGATAACCCGCCTCCTCCAGCAGTTTCGGCCTCACGTACATTCCCATGCCGTTTTCCACCAGGGCGCGGGTGCGGATGAGCCGCGCTTCCGGACCGTCGTAGAACCGCACGTACTCCCACGCCGCCCGGCGCAGTTCCGGCTGGTCGTCTATGCCCGCGTATATGCCCACCATGCGGGCGTTGAACTCCGCGCCGCGCAGGCCCGTCGGACCCTTCGGCACCGGACCGAAGCCGTACTGCACCGGGTCGTAGTTGGCGAAGAAACGCTGGTCGAGATACTGGAAGAACATCGCTATCTTCATCTCGCGCGCCAGCCGCGGATCGCCCACGTACACCACGCCCGTCCAGCGCCCGTACTGATTCTCGAACGGCTCCAGAAAGAACCTGGCCACCTGGTAATAGGCTTCCACAGCCTCTTCGCTGTCGAAAACGCAGTGCCAGTTCCCTTCGGCATCCTGGTCCACAACGCGCCCGCCGAGCGAATACAGGAAACTCAGCGTGCTCCAGCCCAGCTCGCCCAGATTGATTTCCAGACCGTAGCGGTTGTCGCGCGGGTTGGTGAGCTTCCGGCACCACTGGAGCATCTCCTCGATGGTCTCGGGAACGCGGTCGGGCAGCCCGGCCTCCAGAAGCAGGTCCTTGCGGTAGAACAGCGCTATGAAGTCGGGACCGACGGGAAAACACCATGTGTGCTGGTGCCGCGCCGCGGGCGCCTCGCCCCACTTTCTCAGATGGGGACACTCCAGCCCGTAAGGGCATTCCCGCCGCATCACCTTCCAGCACTGATACGGCACGCGGTCGGCTATCTCGCGCGCATAGTTGGGGCCCTTGCGCAGTTCGGCCAGATAGGCATCCAGATCCATTAGATGCCCGTTCTTCATGCTCACGCCGGCCAGCTGCTCTATATCGCGGTCGAGGGCGCAGAGGAACTTGCTGCGGATGTACGTGTCGGACTGCCGGAAGTTGACGTACATGACATGCTGGGGGATGTCGCCGGCGATCTGCATCAGCGTCTGCATGTCCTTGGTATCGCGGCCGGGTATCTCGATGCCCGTCGGGGCCACGGGCTTTATGTGCGGAAAGCGCTGCTCGAAAGCCTCGATTATCTGACGGGTGGCAAATGATTCGACATCGACCCGGGCAATCTCTGGCACGCCCCATGCACGAAGGATGACGGTGGCCGGCCGTTCGGAAGCAACCCCGGCCGTGTGCGCAACGGCCAGGAGCATCAGCACAGCCCCAGGCGCCGGCGTATGCTTCATCGACCGCGCATTTTCGCCGGTGCTGAAGACTACGCAAGACGCAGCGCCGGGCAACGGCCGATTGCGCGCGGCGGCAACCCGCCCGCCGCGACCGGGCAGCGCTCCCGTTTCAGCGGACAGGGGAAGCAGCGTCGTTCCACTGGACTCTGCGGCCGTCGCCCCACAGGCCTTCGAGGTCGTAATACCGCCGGGCCTCTTCGCTGAAGATGTGGACCACCACATCGACGAAATCGACGAGTATCCACGTTTCGCCTTCGTATCCGCTGCGGGACATGGCGAACCATCCGGCCTCGGCGGCCATCTCCTCGATGTCGCGGCAGGCGGTGCGCATCTGCCGCGCACTGGTGCCCGTGGCGATGACGAAATAGTCGGTCACGGGCGAAAGGCCGCGCACGTCGAGCACCGTTATCGAATGGCACCGCGTGTCGGCGGCCATGCGGGCGGCCGCGATGGCGAAACGCTCGGCCGCCTCGTGCCTGCTGATGGTAACGCTGATGCTGCCGTCTGAAGCGGTCTTCCTGCTGCCTATGAGACACCTCCGGCTGTTTCTTTCCAGTAGGCCGCCGTCATTGTACGATAAGGTGTCTTGGAACCCAACTGCCTCCGCGCAGGAGCGGTATGTCGCGGGCGGGCCGCAACATGGCCGCCCTGTCGCCCCCGTTGCCAAGCCGGATACCCCGGAACAGCCGGGATGAAGGAGCGTTCCAGAGATGTCAAGCGAATGCAGCGCACGCAGAGATGAAGGGCCGGCGGGAGTCGATTTCATCCGCCGGATGATCAACGAGGACATCCGCACGGGCCGGTTCGGCGGGCGCGTGGCCACGCGTTTCCCGCCCGAGCCCAACGGATATCTGCACATCGGGCACGCGAAATCCATCTGCCTCAATTTCGGCATAGCCCAGGAATACGGCGGCACGTGCAATCTGCGCTACGACGACACCAATCCCGAAAAGGAGGAAGAGGAATACGTGCGCGCCATCGAGGAGGACGTGCGCTGGCTGGGCTTCACCCCGACCGCCGTGTTGTGGGCGTCCAACTACTTCGACCAGATGTACGCCTGGGCGGTGGAACTCGTGAAGAAGGGCAAGGCGTACGTGTGCGACCTGTCGCCCGAAGAAGTAAGCCGCACCCGCGGCACGCTCACGCGCCCCGGCACGCCCAGCCCCTGGCGCAACCGGTCGGTGGAGGAGAACCTCGATCTGCTGGAGCGCATGCGCCGCGGCGAGTTTCCCGACGGCTCGCGCACGCTGCGCGCGAAGATCGACATGGCGCATCCCAACCTCAACATGCGCGACCCGGTCATGTACCGCATCGTCCACGCCACCCACCACAACACCGGCGACAAATGGTGCATCTATCCGATGTATGACTGGGCGCATGGACTGGAAGACTCGATCGAAGGCATAACGCACTCGATATGCACGCTGGAGTTTGAAAACCACCGCCCGCTCTACGACTGGTTCATCGACGCCATAAACGAGGGCCGGACCGACGACGGCTCCGGACCGTGGGGCAGGAAGATACATCATCCGCAGCAGATCGAATTCGCGCGCCTCAATCTGACGTACACGGTGCTCAGCAAACGGCGGCTGCTGGAACTGGTCCGCGAGGGACATGTCAGCGGATGGGACGACCCGCGCATGCCCACCATATGCGGGTTGCGCCGGCGCGGCTGCACGCCCGAAGCCATACGCGAGTTCTGCCGGCAGATCGGCGTCAACAAGTTTGACAGCGTGGTCGATATCCAGCTGTTCGAACACTTCCTGCGCGACGACCTGAATAAGCGCGCGCCGCGCGCCATGGCCGTGCTCCGCCCCCTCAAACTGGTCATAGACAACTACCCGGGCGACAAGGTGGAAATGCTCGACGCCGTCAACAACCCCGAAGACCCCTCCGCCGGAACGCGCAAAGTGCCCTTCTCCAAAACGCTCTTCATAGAACAGGACGACTTCCGCGAAACGCCGCCGCCCAAATACTACCGGCTGTATCCGGGCAACGAAGTGCGGCTGCGCTGGGCTTATCTGGTCCGATGCACGGGCGTGGTGAAGGATTCCTCCGGCCGCGTCGTGGAAGTGCACTGCACATACGATCCGGCCACGCGCGGCGGCGACGCGCCCGACGGCCGCAAGGTGCGGTCCACCATACACTGGGTCTCCGCGCCGCACGCCGTGTCGGCCGAAGTGCGCCTGTACGACCACCTGTTCATCAGGCCCGACCCCGACGATGTGCCCGAGGGAGGCTCCTGGAAGGACAATCTCAATCCCCGTTCGCTGGAGGTGCTGCGCGATTGCCGCCTCGAGCCCAGCCTGGCGACGGCGCCCGCCGGCAGCCGCTATCAGTTCGAGCGGCACGGTTATTTCTGCGCCGACATGAAAGATTCGCGGCCGGGCGCACTGGTGTTCAACCGCACGGTACCGCTGAAGGACACCTGGGCCAAACTGGAGAAGCGCCAGTAGCGCTCCGCCGCGTTTCGGTGTGGCTGCGGAACGCAAGGGGTTGAAACCGCCCGAGCCCTCCCGCCCGGCAGACCGTGACGGAAGACCGTCGCATCAGCGCCACAGGCTCGCCAGCGTCAACCGCCGCGCCCGCGTGCGGCCGGGTTCTGGCCGAATCGCGGTTTGAGCCGCCCCAGAACGATTATCCAGACGGCCCCGGCCAGCGCGACGACCAGACCGCAGGTGAACTGCGCCGCCGCGTCATCGGCCGGCATACCGCTTTCGGCAGCGCCACGGATGATCGCCAGCCGGGTGGCCAGAAACAGATGACTGGCGGGCATGATCACGGCCAGGCTGATCAGTTTTACCACCAGCCAGCGCATCCGCAGAAAAACCCGGGGATGCTGAAGCAGCAGGACCAGCCCCAGCACGTTGGCGCATGCGGCGCCGGGCACGATGGTGCACAGCGCCAGTCTTCGCGCCAGCCCCGGCGAAAGCCCGCCTGTCCACAGAACCAGCAACGACGCCAGGCCGCCGGCATACAGCATCACGGCGATGACTTTCGGCAGCAGCAGCCACGGCCGTATGCCGCGCCCGGGACGCCGCCCGAACCGATTGACGAACGCAGCCGCCATGGCTGGAGTCTAACACGCCGCCGCGCGCAAACAGAACCCTGAGGGGGACATCCCTGCTTTTCCGGACGCGGGGCAGCGCCAAGCGCCAGTCGCGTCACCGTCATGATGCTGTCAATCCGACGGACATGCGGTATGCTGGACCCGCACAGACCGGAGGCAACGATGAGAGGCCTGTTCGCGTTCTTTGCGGGGATGGCGTTCGTTGTGTCGGCCGGCTTCGCGCACGCGGCTCAGACGCCGACCGCACCGGCTATCGACGACACGGGGATCATCCGCTTTGCAGGGCTGTCGTTCAGCGTCATTCACTTCGACGCCAACTGGGCGATGGCCGGACAGCGGAGCGACCTGAAGGCCGAGGCCGGTTTCCCCAGACGGTCGAAGGATACTTTTGAATTGCGCGGGAGTTTTGCCACCAGGGGCGGCCCGGCGCCGATGAGTTTCACGCAGACCGTAATGGGCATCGACCAGCCGTCGTTCACATACAAAGCATCGGTAACCTGCGCTCAGCCAGTGCCCACCAACACGCTGGCGCTGCTGATAGACCTGCCTGCGGAGCGATACGGCGGGCAGAAGGTCCTCGTTGACGGACAGGCCGTCGCGCTGCCGCAGAACTTCTCGGCCATGAGCGTGCTGCGGCGCGACAGGGTTAAGAAACTGGAGCTGCCCACGGCCACCGGCAGGCTGACCATCGAGGGCGAGGCGGGGCTTTACATACAGGACGACCGCCAGTTCGGCAGCAGCCAGTTCGCCGTGCGGATAAGTTTCAATCCGGGCAGCGGCAATATCACGTCGGCCTCGCTGGAACTGAAGATCAGCCACGTCGCCGACGCGAGCATGCGCCTGCCTCCGGAGGAGCCCCTGATATTGAAGGCCGATGAAACGTGGCGGCCCATGACGCACACGCTGGAGATACAGCCCGAGGGCGTGCTGGATTTCTCCTTTCTGCTGGACGCGCCCGCCGGCAAGTACGGGCATCTCACGGTCAACGGGGCGCATTTCGAGTTCGACAAACGCCCCGGCAAGCCGGTGCGTTTCTACGGGACGAATCTGTGCTTCAGCGCCAATTTCCCCTCGCGCGAGGACGCCGAACGCATCGCCGCTCATCTGGCCCGCGCGGGCTACAACTGCGTGCGGCTGCACCATTACGATTACGACCTGACCGATAAGAAGGCCGCCGATTCCACCACCCTCGACGCCGCACAGCTCGACCGGCTGGAGTACTTCATCCACTGCCTGAAACAGAAGGGCATATACATCAACATCGACCTGTACACCTTCCGCCAGACCAGAGCACACGAAATCCCCGAGCTGAACCGGCCTGTGCGCGACGGCTACAAGGCGCTGGTGCCGCTGCTGGATTCGGCCATGAGGAACTGGCAGACATTCGCCCGGAACTTTCTGACGCACCGGAACCCGTACACGCAGATGACGCTGGCGGAGGACCCGGTCCTTGTGGGCATCTGTCCGCTGAATGAAGACCCTCTGTCCGTAAACTACAATGCGGCGCCCGACATACGCAAACTGTACGATCAGCGGTTCGAACAGTGGCTCAAGGAGCGGAATATATCCGCGACCGACGATGCGCAGCGCCGCCGGCTGCTGGCACGCTTTCTGGGAGAACTCCAGATAGACGGCAACCGGCGGACGTTCGCATTTCTGAAGCAGCTGGGGGTAAAAGCGCCGCTCACGAGCGTCAACTGCCTCGACAGCATGGCTCTGACGCCGGTGCGCGCCGAGCTCGAGTACGTCGATAACCACGCCTACTGGGACCATCCGGGCTTTCCCGAGCGTCCGTGGAGTCTGCCGTTCCGGTATCGCAACCAGAGCGCCGTGGCCGCCGGCGCCACGGTGCCGCGGCACATGATCCCCACGCGCATAGCGGGCAAACCCTTCACGACCACCGAGGTGAACTACTGTCCGCCGAACCGCTACCGGGCCGAAAGCGGCCCGCTCCTGGGCGCCTATGCCGCCCTTCAGGACTGGGACGGCGTGTTCCGCTTCGCACATTCGCACAACATACGCAATCTTCAGGCGCCTTCGGCGATGAACGGCTTCGATGCCGCCGCCGACCCGATAAGTCTGCTGGCCGACCGCATCGCCATGCTGCTGTTCGTCCGCGGCGATGTAAGCCCCGGCAAACGCATGGTGCCGTTTCTGGTTTCCGACGATACGGCGTACACCGCTCCCATGGGCTGGGGCCAGGGGTATTTTCCGGAAGCATTTCAGTATCTGGGTCTGTACACGCGGGTCGGCAGCATGCATGTGGACGGTCCGCACCCGCCGGTGGAAACGTTCGACATAGTCGTCGGCCAGACGACGCTCAACCCCAAGTACTACAAGAACGTGCGCTTCGCCCCGGGCGAGTCGTCGCTTATCGAAGCGATGCTTGCCAACAGAGTCGTCCCTCCGGGAGCGATCGACCTTGCGGCCAGGAAGGTCGTCAGCGACACCGGCGAGATAACGCTCGACGGTTCGGCCGGCACGTTTCAGGTCGTTACCGAGCGAACCGAGTGCTTCGTAATACCCGACGACCGCGCGGTAAACGGCAAGGCGGTGAGCGTCAGCAGCAAAGGAGGCTTCGCGGTGGTGAGCGTGTCGTCCATGGACGGCAGGCCCATCGCCTCCAGTTCGCGGCTGCTGGTGGTGCATCTGACGGACGTGCAGAACACCGGCACGCGCTACCGCAACAGGACGATGACGATCCTGGAGCAGTGGGGTTCGCTGCCGCATCTGGTGCGCAGGGCCACGGCGCAGGTGACAATCGCGCAGGCGCAGCAGGACGCCGTGCGGGCATGGGCGCTGGACGTCGGCGGAAAGAGGGTCTCCGAGGTGGAGATAACGCGCGCGCCCGACGGACGAATCGTCTTCACCGCCGACACGTCGCGCGGTTCTCTGGCATATGAGATCACGCGCTGAGCGTTGCGCCGCGCCGGTGGATTTCGTACAGTCGCCACAGCCCCTGGAAGGTGGCCTCTCTGACCGTGCGGAACGTCCACCGTCCGGGCCAGTCACGGTGCAGCACGCGGTGCAGATCGCTCTGAAGCCCGCCGGTCACCAGCACGGTCGGCAGGATGCGCACACCCCCCTGCCGCAGCAGATCGAGGCGTTGCGCGCTGGCGGCGGCCAGGGATTCGATGATGGCGCTGAGAAGGTCCTCGCGGGTGGCGGCCAGCGTCAGCCCCGTAAATGCCGCCTGCCGCTGTTCGATGCTCATGCGGTCGCCGGCAAGGTAGTTTTCGAAGCGCACGCTCGTCCTTCGCGGCCGGTCGGCCAGACGCGCCAGCAGCCTCCGGAAGCGCCTCATGGTGAAATCTGCGAACAGTTCCCTGGCGGCCCACAGCAGCGCCGAACCCGCGGCGGCTATGGTTGAAACGCTGACCCACTTGCGCCCCGCGCCGACCGCGCGCGTCAGCAGCCGCTCGTGCGGGCGCGGCTGGTCGGTGCACAGCGCCAGAACGTCCGTCGAACCGCAGCTGTTGATCAATTGCCCGTGCCGCATTCCCGACATGAGAATGGCCGCGCTGGTATCCATGAAGCCCGCCAGCACCGGCGTGCCGGCCGTCAGTCCCAGATCGCGCGCCGCCTGCGGCAGAAGCGTGCCGGCCAGGTCGCTGGCCTGACGGACCTCGGGCAGCAGATTCGGCGAGACTCCGACCGTCTCGCACAGTTGCGCGTTCCAGCCGCTCAGATCAAGTGTCGAATACAGGCCCATGAACGAGGCATTCGACGGGTCCGTAACGCGCGCGCCGGTGAGATAGCGATGCAGGAAGGTGTTCAGGTGGCCGACCAGGTCCGCACGGCGCATGACCTGCGGCGCGTTTTCCAGATGCCACGCCAGGGTGGTTGAACTGATGCTTCCCGGAAAAGGCAGATTGCCCGCGAGGCGCAGATGCTCGGCGGCGGCAAGCCTCTGGAGCAGCCGCCGCGCCACCTCCACGCTGCGACGGTCCTGATGGGTGATGACTGGCGTAAGAGGCCGTCCGCGTCTGTCCATGGCCAGCCACGACGGCGACATGTTGTCGGGAACTATGGCATCAACGCGCCTGGCGCGATCTCCCAGATCATGTATCGCCCGATGGATGGCGGCGAGTATGACACCGGCATCGGCTTCCGCGCGGTTTTCGGCGAACACGGTGGGAAAATCGACGCGCACGGGCCCGCAGACGATCCGCCCGCCCCGCACGACCGCTGCCTTGACCGCCGACGAACCGGCATCTACAGCAAGTATGGACATGATGCCGCAGTCACATACCGCATAGGGCGCGGCGCTTCAACCGCGCGGTCGGACCTCGCGGCGGCCGGCTCGCTCTTCGCGCGGAGCCTGTTTACGCGGGGGCATGACCTCGGCCGGACATAACTCGAGTATGTCCTCGGCATAACAGCGCAGAACCTCGGCAACCGACCTGGCCGACGCCGGCAGGCCCCCGCGTCGGTGCGGCGCGTCGCCGTCGAACAGCTCGCATATCTGTCCCATGCCCCAGCCCGCCATATGTTCGAACACCCCTTGCAGCAGCCTGGCGGCGTCGTTGCGCGCGCTGTAGCTGCGCCCGTTGAGCCGTATCATGGCGGTGACCAGCGGCCCGAGCAGCCACGGAAAAACCGAACCCTGATGATAGGCACGGTCGCGGATGTTGACCGGCCCGCAGTACATCCCCCGATACGCCGGATCATCCGGGGCGAGCGTTCTCAGTCCGAAGGGGGTGAGCAGGTGTCCGCGCACCGCCCGCATGACGGCCGCATGCCGCGAGAGATCCAGCACCGCGAACGGCAGACTGATCGCCAGCAGCTGGTTGGGGCGTATCGACGGGTCGCTGCCGCGGTCTTCCACCACGTCATAGCAGCACTGGGCGGAATCGTTCCAGAAACGGCGATTGAACGACTGCTTGACCTTCGTCGCCAAGGAAAGCAGTTCCGCACAGCGCTCGTCGTGGCCGTAGCGCTGCGCGAGCTCCGACCCGATGCGCAGCGCGTTGTACCACAGGGCGTTGACGCACACAGGCCGGCCCTGCCGCGGCGTTACCAGCCAGTCGTTCAGTCTGGCATCCATCCACGTCGTGGGCACGCCCGGAGCGCACGTGCGCAGCAGACCTTCGTCATCGGCGCCCACGCCCAGGTCGGTCCCCGCGCGGCAGTCGTCGATGATGCGCCATACAACCGGCAGCATCTGCCCGCCCACGAAATCGTCGTCGCCCGTATAGCGCAGATACTGCCACAGAGCATTGATGAACCACAGGGACGTATCGCATGCGGTATAGCGGTAGCCGGAGCCGTCCTCGGCCAGTTCCGAAGGCATCAGCCCTTCGCGCAGCGTGCCGGCGAAATGCGCAAGCAGCAGGCGCGCGTCGTCGAACCGCCCGGGCACCAGCAGCAGCCCGGGCAGCGAGATCATGGCGTCGCGCGCCGACGGCGCGGCCCACGGATAGCCCGACATGATCGCCGGCGTGCCGTCCGGCTGATGCACGACGAACGCCTCCGCGGCGCGCAGCAGTTCATCCAGCCGCTCATCCTGGCGCGGAGGCAGATGAGGAGGGCGCACGAACTCCCGGCCGCGCTGCGCCTGCCGCACAACCGCCTCGAACTCCACGGGATCCGCGCTGCACACGAAACGCGCCTGCTGCCCGGGACGCAGCGTCCACCGCACCACGCCGGGCATCCACAGATCCTCCAGGCCATGATAGCCGCGCTCCAGCTCGCGCCGGTAAACCGTGCTGTAATACCAGCATCCCTGCGGCTCGAAATGCCCGTCGTGCGCGAAGAAAACCTCCGGCGAGCGCGTCGTGGCAGGTATGCGCCACAGTCCCGGAACAACCTGTTCGGCCTCGGGCTGGCCATTCCACTGGTACGCCAGTTCATGTATGCCGCGCATGGCGAACAGGGGACGCACCTCCAGTGTCGCCGGTCCGGGCGCTTCCAACAGCGTATAAACCACCACCACCGCGTTGCGCCCCTCGACCGTGCGCAGTTCCTTCGCCAGACGGCAGCCGGACGCTTCATAAGTCCAGCGCGGATAAGGCCAGTGTTCAAACGAGCGCAGCGCCAGATGCCCCTGCGGATGAATCACGTTACCGGCGTACTCGTTGCACGCCAGTTCCTGTGATTTGCCGTCGCAGACGACGGTTTCCTCCGTGCGCGACAACAGCACCATGCGTCTGACGGGCGGCGACATCGCCGCCACCAGCAGCCCGTGGTACTTGCGCGTGTTCATGCCGCATATGGTGGAGCTCGCATAGCCGCCGTTACCCGTCGCGGCCAGCCATTCGCGGGCCATCAGCGCATCCAGCGGAAGTGCCGAGAGAGCGGATGTGGGCATGTCCGTATCCTCCCTGAGACGTCAGCGCCTGAACGTCGGCATATTGTATGGCACGCGCGCCGCGGCGGGCCAAAAATATCCGCGCGTTCGACATGCGGCGTCGCAGCAGAGCCGGCGATATCGCACCGCCGCAGTTGGGTTATGGCGACACGATGCCGCGGCGCGCGTGGCGGGTGCGGCTGTCCGTCGCCGGGCCGGGGCAGCAGCGCCCGACAAGGCCGTTCCGTCCGCGTAACGAAACGAAAGCGGCTGTTTAATCCGCGCTGAGCGCACGGACGGCCGGCGCGCTTGAACATGCGCCGGATCCTGCTAGACTTATACTTTTGCGGGGACGTGTCCAGCCCCGCGCTGGCCCTGGAAGGAGCAAGGAACCGCAGCACATGATTAAAGTGAAGTTACGCGCTAACGAGTCGGCAGAGCAGATGCTGAGGCGCTTCAAGAAGCAGTGTGAGAAAGAGGGGCTCACCAAGGAAATGAAGCGCACGCAGTATTACGAAAAGCCCAGCGAGAGGCGGCGGCGGCGAATCCGCACCAAGCCGCGTCAGTCGCCGGCGAAGATGATCTGAGAAGCCCGCTTCCACTGCTCGATCGGCATGGCGCTCGCGGCCGCAAGCCCCTGTTGATCAACGGCTTCCGCATGGTGTAGCGTGAAATGAACTCCGGCGATTCCGCAGCCGTCCGCACCGAACACCTCACCAAGGTGTACAAGGATTTCTGGGGCCGGCCCAAGGTAACCGCCCTGGACGATCTCAATCTGACGATCGAGCGCGGCGAGGTATTCGGCCTTCTGGGGCCCAACGGTTCGGGCAAGAGCACCACGATAAAACTGCTGCTGGGGCTGATATTCCCCACCAGCGGCAGAGCGTATGTTCTGGGAGAGCAGGCCGGCAGCCCCCGCGTCAATGAGAGAATAGGTTTTCTGCCCGAGGAATCGTATCTCTACCGCTTCCTGAACGGCGAGGAAACGCTTTATTTCTACGGCCGCCTGTTCCGCATACCCCGCAGAGAACTGAACCGGCGCGTGCCGGAACTTCTGGATATCGTGGGTCTGGATGCCAAAGCGCGCAAGCGGAAACTGCGCGAGTATTCCAAGGGCATGGCGAGGCGCATAGGGCTGGCGCAGGCTCTGATCAACAATCCGGACCTTATTCTGCTGGACGAGCCGACCACCGGACTGGACCCCATCGGCACGCGGGAGATGAAAGACCTGATCCTGTCGCTGAAGCGCCAGGGGAAAACGGTCCTTCTGTGCAGCCATCTGCTGGCCGACGTGCAGGATGTGTGCGACCGCATCATCATCCTCTTTCAGGGGCGCACCCAGACCATAGGGTTCGTCAAAGACCTTCTGGAAGTGCGCGACATAACGCAGATACAACTGGGGGGCGCAACGCCCGAGCAGATACAGGCCGTGCGCGATCTGGCAGCTCGACTGGGGATCTCGCGGGTGGACATCAGCCATCCCACGACCACGCTCGAGGACCTTTTCGTGCGCATAATCAGGAAACAGTCGTCCTGAGCAACAGCGGAGCACGGGCACGTGAGAGAACTGCTGCGACAGTATCCGGGTTTGCTCGCGGCGGCGGCCGTGGTTCTCGTCGGCCTCGGCGTAATAGGCCTGACGGACGTACTGCGCTTCAGCGTGCGCAGAGTTCTGGCGATAGCCTCGGTGTGCTTCCGGCAGTCGATAAGGCGGCGGGTTCTGTGGCTCACGCCGCTGGTGATAGCCGGCGTGATGATAGTGGCGCAGTTTCAGCGTGCCGTCGATGCGCAGGACGCCGTCCGGCAGACCACCATGTACTGTCTGTTCGCAACGGGTCTGCTGACGGTCCTGCTGAGCGTGATACTTGCCTGCACGAATCTGCCGGCGGAGATCGAGAACCGCGTCATCTACACCGTGGCCACCAAGCCCGTGACGCGCCTGGAGATAATCGTCGGCAAGACGGCCGGGTTCGCGTGCGTTTCGTTCTGGGTGCTGCTGATCATGGGGGCGTTCACGCTGGCGTATCTGCACTGGCAGGACTGGTCGCTGCGCCGCGTCATCAGCCGCAACCTCGAAACGAACATGGTCGATGAGGTCAGTGTTCCGACGCTGACCTACTACCGCGACCGGGGCACGCTGCACGCCCGGCAGCTGGGGCTTCCCGAGAGGCTGGATATCCTCTCGCGCATGCCCGCCGACGACGAAGATCGGTGGGTTGCCGGCGGGGGAGACGGCGAGATCATGATACGGTTTCGCATCGATCGCTCCGCCGTTCCGCCGCCCGACCCCGCAGAGGCGGAGGAGCTGGGCCCGCTGCCCGATGGTGCGCGCCGCCGCTGGCCGGGCGGACTGGCGCTGGTGCTGGATGTGGAAGCCCGCCGCACGGGCAACGGCAACCCGTCCACGGCGCCGGCCACGGCGCCGGCGGCCGCGAGCATCGGCATCGATTTGCGCAACGGGCGGCTGGAGAGCGTTGTATCGTCGGTCGCCCTGGGATATTTCGACATCGCCCTGCCGGCCGAGCGGGTGCCGCTGCTGCTGCACATTCCGCAGGAACACCTGGAGAGATGGATTCCGGCAAGCGCCGGCGCGACCGATGTGTACGTGGTGGTTACCACGGGCGCATCGGGTTACGAATACACGCTGCGCCGCGCGGGCACGTTCATGCAGGTGCCCGGGCGCAAATTCGAGCCGGTGGACATAATCTACGGCGGGCGCCTGGGCTGGCAGCTCCGCGGCGGGAGCGGCGCCGGCGGGCGGCTGGCGATCTACAGGTTTCGCGGACACAGCATGCCGCGCGGCGCGGCGACGTACAGTTTCGAGTTGCGCTCGCAGCTGGAAGCCGACTACTGGGAGACCCTCGAGGAAGCCCCCATCATGCGCGTGGTGTGCGATATCCGCAACCGCCGCACGGGCTACGTGGCGCGGGGGATCGAGGTGTTTCCGGAATCCAACCGTCCGGCATATTTCGACGTGCCCGCCGCGGCCGTTGACGACGGCACGGGCCGGGCCGATTTCGATGTGATCGTGCGGATGACCAGCAACGGGTGGATAACGCTGCGCGGCGGCAGCAACGCCTCGCTGAAACTGATCATCCGCGACCAGAGTTTCGCCTGGAACATCTTCAAGAGCCTGCTGATACTCTGGCTGCTGTCGCTGCTGGTGATTGTGATCTCCATCCTCAGCAGCACGTTTCTGAGCTGGCCCATCGCCGTGGTGCTGACGCTGGTTATCCTGGGCGGCAGATGGTGCGCCCAGCAGCTGGGCGACCTGACCGACCCGGGCATCGGACGCGCCATCGTCAACGACATGTTCCGCGGGAGCACGGCGGCCACCTCGCGCGCGGTGAGCGAGTCGGTGGACGCTCTGGTTGCCGCCCTGCGCATCGTATCGGCCGTGCTGCCCGACATAAGCGTTTTTGCGGCGATCGACGCCCCGCAGCGCGGGGTGGCGATTTCCGCGCAGACCATGATTGAGGCCCTGGGGGTGGCAGCATTTTTCGGCCTGCCGCTGCTGGTGCTCAGTTATGTATTCCTGAAATACAAGGAGGTGGCGCCGTGAGCCGCGGGCGGGGACCTGTGGCGATGCTGCTGGCGGCGGCGCTCGTGGCGACCCTCGCCGTACAGGCGGTCGTGCGCCAGCGGCGCGATGTGCTGGTGCCGCCTCCGAAGTCGGTATCGCGACTCAGCGGGCTGGATACCTTTGCGCTGAGCCTTGTTCTGGGCGGTCTGCGCGGACCGCTGGCCATGGCCCTGTGGCACAGCGTCGAAGAACAGAAGATCGACCGCAATCTGGAAGACGTGGATACGAAAATAGAGCTCATCCGCATGCTCCAGGCCGAGTTCGATCAGGTCCACATATTCCAGATCTGGAACAAGGCATACAACCTCAGCGTGCAGATGGCGAGCCTGCCGAACAAGTATGCCACGATACTCAGCGCGCTGGATTACGCCCGCTCGGCCGACGCCGAACGCCCCGACAATGTGAACATCCTTTATGCCATCGCCGACGTGTACTTCAACAAGCTCGGCGACAGCGCTGAAAAGCGGTACTACACGCCGCGACTGCGGCAGGAGACGCGCGCTGCACCGGAAATACAGCAGCAGACGCAAACCCCGGGACGCCTTCGTCGGATACGCCATCAGCCGCTGCTCGACGCCGGAGGCTTTCTGCTGCCGCAGTATCTTCAACCGCGCATGGCGCCGCTGGGCAGCGGGCCCGATGCCTATAACGGCGCCGAGCTCCAGTACCTGGCCCGCTACAACACCGCCGACGAAGGCGGCTTTCCCTATGGCGTGTCGCCGTTCGCTCTGGCGTACAACTACTGCAAGCGCGCCAACGAACTGTCGCGAGCTACCGGCCAGCGGCATCTCCAGCTGAGCGAAGCGGTCCTCGACAGCCGCGGCGCGATAGCCCTCAACAAGTGGTCATACGAGGAACGGGAAAGGGCCCTCCAGGCGGAACTGCGCGCGGCCGGACGGAAAATCGTGCCCAACCGCGGCGAACTGGAGGTCGCCGCAATCGATCTTCCATGGGCAGCCGGCCTCTCGGACGCCTCGGCGGACAGGCGCGACGCGCTGGCCGAAGCCATCTTCAGCTTCCGACGCTCGGCGCACGTCTGCGCGCACGCCGTGGAGGAGTACCGCCGCCACGTCGCCAATCAGACGTTCTATAACACGTTCGTATATCTGTCGCACATCGATACGATGCTGACGATCCAGTATCTCAGCGAGGCCGACCTCCACTATGCATCGCTGCTGTCGGCGCGAACGGCTTTCTCGCCGCCTCTGGTGCCTCCGGAACGGGCCGATGCGCTGCGCGCGGAGGCAGCGCGGTGGTATCGCAAGGCCATCGACCAGTCATACTTCACGATGCTCAAGTACTACGTGGAGGAGGCGGTTTCCTCAAAGCTCTATCCCGAGGTGACACAGAAGATGCTGGGCAGGGGATACGACCGCAACACGCTGCATCAGGCCGACCCTTCGGTGTATCCCGCCCTGCGCAAGGCGGTTGATGAACACTACAGGAAACTGAACCAGCGCGATCCGCTCGCGGAGGATTCGATAGAGTTTCTCACCTATATACACCGCGCGCAGCAGCGGCTGGAGCGTCTGCAATAATCGACAGGGCGCGGGAAAACCGGCCGCCAGCGCCGCCGGATGCGCGCGACACAACAGGTGCCCTCCCCGCGCATGCGCAGCAGCGGATGCGGCCGCCGCCTGTTCATTCCAGATACAGTTCGGCTCCGCGCTCCACCGCCGACGGCAGCGGACGGCCGCGCAGTTGCGCCGGCGTGGCCGCGAACAGCGGCGATATCTCCAGCACCGCTTCCGGTTCGCCGTCTCCGCCCGGAATGCTTACGCCGGCCGCCCGCAGCCATCTGGCGGCCCGGCGAATCTGATCGCGCCGGCAGGTTTCCGGCGAATCGTCGCCCGCGGCGTTCTTGACGGGCGAAAACTCCTCCGCCCGGTCGGTCATGTACACGATCGGATTGCGCGCCAGGGGAATGGCATCGAAAACGAACTGTTCCAGTTTTACGGCATTGGGCTTATCGGGTTTTATGAGGCGCCCGCTCCCGTCGATGTACGGGACCTTCTTCTCGGCCCGGTGCCACGGCAGCTGGAGGCCGCCGGCACCGCCGATCCGCTCGATGAACGACACGCGAATGGCGTGTATGGCGATGGAACCGGCGCTGAAACGCAGATGCGAGTTCTCATCGACGGCATACGCCAGTTCGTCGGGCAGGTCGCTGTATTCGATAACGCGCAGGACGCCGTCGGCCATCACGAAGTTGCCCACTTTCTCCAGCGGGTGTGATTTGGGGATGGTCTTGCTCGACATTTCCGAGCCGGTCAGATCGTGCAGTCCGAGAAACAGCGGATCGATGCAGTACACAAGCGGATTATCGACCTGGAAATACGACAGGTGTTCGATGCCACGCGCAAGCATGTCGGCCAGCGCGCCCGAACGATGCAGCGCCGAAATGCATCCGCCGTGTCCGTCGGGACTGAGCGCCAGAGAATCGCGGTCGGCAAGCAGAAGCTCTCCGGACATCGAGAACGCCGGCATCATCCCCTGCCTGAAGAAAAAGATATTGGCCGGGTCGTAGCCGAACCACGCGTTGCGCCGGAAGAAGTTTCTGGTGGGTTCATCCGTAGCCTCGCTGGTCATGATGTACCAGGGAATGGGCCGGCCGGCTTCTCGAGAGAAGGCCAGCAGTTGTTCGGCGAACACCTGAAACAGCGGCTTGCGGCGCACGGGGGTCACGGGAAACTCGCCCTTGGGCCCGGGATAACCCAGCCGCGTGCCCTGTCCGCCGGCCACAAGCAGCGCCCCTATGCGTCCCTCGCGCAGAAGCTGCCAGCCGCGCTGCTCCGCGCGGGCATAGAGCGCAGCCTGCTGCGGTCCGGGATGCCGGGGATATGGTTTGACCGGCTGGATGTCCGCCGGCAGCGGCACCTGCGGCTTTTTCTTCACATGCGATTCCACAAGACGGCTTATCAGGTCCAGGTCCAGCGCCGCCAGCTGTCCGACCAGTTTTTCCTGCTGGGAGGGCGCCAGTTCATCGAAAAACCTGAGCACGTGCCCCTGTCCTGCGGCCGAGAGCCTGTTGCGCAACGATACAACGTCCGTTTCGACTGTCATGGGTCTTCCGACAATAGTTATCGGAAGCTGCCGCCGCTGGCAACGAGCCTGCCCGATGGTTTTTCCCTTCTGCGCACGGCCGCAATGATCCGATCCCTGTGCGCATCGCTTCTTCTCATGCGGTGTGCGCAACATACCGATAGATAGTGTGCGCCGAGAACGCGGTTCGGAGCGGTCATGTTTGCACCTGGCACCGCGCTGTATCTGTCCATACCAACCACGTCGGGGCGGAGAGTTCTGCACCCCGGCAGGGTCATCGCACGCGGCGACGAGAGCGTCGTGGCCGAGTTTGAAGAGCCGATGGAGCTCTCCACCGGCGCCGATGTGAACCTGTATTGCGAGGTCAACGGCCGGTTCTGGCAGCGCGGAGCGGCGGTAGTGGAAGTGCTCGGCACCGAGCCCGCATTGCAGCTCTCGCTGCGTTTCACAAGCCAGGCCGTATCTGCCGAAAGCCGGGGCAGCTATCGGGTAAGCCTCGCCGCTGCACCCGTCCCCGCGACGGTGCAGAGGCGCAGCGAGTTTCTGGTGGTGGACGTCAGCCCCGAGGGGTTCGCCGTGGTCACGACCTGTCCGCTGGCAGCCGGCACCATGGTGGATGTGGACTTCACCTACCGAGGTGTGAAGGTATCAGGCCGCGCCAGAGTGCAGACCGTGCGCGAGCGCCGCGACGGAACCTGCCGATACGGCTTCCTCACACTCGACAGCGACCGCAACATCCGCCGCGCCCTCGAAAAAATAACCGCGATTATTCAGCGCGAGCATCTTCAGCGGCTGTCGCGTTCGGCGTGACATCGGTCTGCACGCCTCCCCCGAGTTGCATTTCCGGCATTCGGCGCTGTCTAATACATTTTCAGAAACCGAATGCCGATTGCGGCTGCGCGCCCCGCGGAGCATCGCTCAACTGTCGCAGATGCCTCGCATGCAGGGCGCCGGCATGTCCGCATTCGCAACCTCGGAAGGAGGCACCGTGACGCAATCTTCTATGCACCGTTCTTCCGGACCGCTGGTCGTGGCTTCGCTGTGCGCCATGATGTTCATACAGTTCTTCATCTGGGGCGCATGGTACGTAACCGCGGGCAACTACATGGCCGCTCACGGCATGAGCGGGATCATTCATTGGGCTTACACCGTCGGTCCGCTTGCCGCCATCGTCTCGCCTTTCTTCCTGGGCATGGTCGCCGACCGGTTCTTCGCTTCGGAGCGCGTGCTGGCGGCAATGCACCTCATCGGCGGCATAGCCATGCTGCTGGCTCCTCTGGCCGCCAGGGTCAGCGGAACGCTCTTCATACTGGTGCTGGCATTGCACATGCTGGCCTATATGCCCACGCTGGGGCTGACCAACACGCTGGCGTTCCATAACCTGACCAACCAGGAGAAGCAGTTTCCGCTGGTGCGCGTCTTCGGCACGCTGGGATGGATAGTGGCCAACTGGGTGGTGAGCAAGGGCCTCAATGCCGACAAGGACCCGGTACAGTTCTACGTTACCGGCGCGGCGTGCTTCGCGCTGACCGTTTTCAGTTTCTTCCTGCCGCATACGCCGCCGCCCGCCAGGGGACAGCCTGTTTCCGCCCGGGCGATACTGGGCCTCGACGCGCTGCGCCTTTTCCGCTCGCCGTCTTTTGCGGTGTTTATCATCAGCTCGTTCCTCATCTGTATTCCGCTGGCGGCCTATTATGCCTACGCGCCGGTTTTTGCCGCGAATGCGGGATTTGCCAACCCGGCGGCGAAGATGTCCTTCGGGCAGATGGCCGAGGTCTTCTTCATGCTGGTCATGCCGTGGTTCTTCGCCATTCTGGGAGTCAAATGGATGCTGGTGGTGGGCATGCTGGCGTGGGTGGTGCGCTACGGGCTGTTTTCGGGGGCGGCCGCCGGCGGCGGAGTGCCGTGGATGATCATCGGGGGCATACTGCTGCACGGCATCTGCTACGATTTCTTCTTCGTCACCGGGTTCATCTATACAGACAAGAAAGCAGCCCGCGAGATCCGCGCGCAGGCGCAGGGGCTGCTGGTGCTGGTAACACAGGGGCTGGGCATGTTCATAGGCGCCCAGGTATCGGGCATGCTCTACAACAGCCTGGTGCTGGGCAGAGATGCGCAGGGCATCGGGGCCTTTCAGAGTTTCTGGCTCATACCGTGCATCGCCGCCGCGGTCGTAATGGTGCTCTTTGCGCTGCTTTTCCGCGATGACAGCCGCGAAGAGCTGGCGACACACTAGCGGCCCGGCCGCCGGCGAAAGGGGGTGGATATGTCGGTCAGGTTCATAATCGGACGCGCCGGCAGCGGGAAAACCGCATATTGCGTGCGTGCCATCTGCGAAACGCTCTCCGCGGCGCCGCTCGGTGCGCCGATTTTCTGGATCGTACCGCGCCAGGCCACCCTCACCGCCGAGCGACTGCTGACCTGCGAAAGCGGGCTGGGGGGGTTCTGCCGGGTAAACGTGCTGTCGCTCGACCGGCTGGGGATGATGCTGCTGGCCGAGCAGGAGGAAGACGGACCCGATGAAATCCCCATCGACTGCCGCCGCATGATCATCGCCCTGCTGCTGGAGCGATGCCGGGAACAACTGCGGTTTTTCACAGAATCGGCCGGGCAACCCGGGCTGGCCGCGGTAATAGACCATGCCATAGGCGAACTGGACCCCTGGGGCGAAGGGCCGCAGGCCATAGCCGAGATACTGGCGCGGCTGTTCCACGACGGCCGTCGCGAGGCGGATGCCGATGCGATGCTCGCCGATAAACTGCGCGACCTGCATCTGCTCTATGGGGAATACTCGCGCTGGATAAGTCCCCGCTGGCGCGACCCCAGATCGCGCCCGGCGCGCATCGTGCAGGCAATCGGAAAATGCCCGTGGCTGCGCGAGGCCGAAATCTATCTTGACGGCCACACACAGTTCACCATCCAGCAGCGCCGGATCGTAACCGAACTGGCACGGGTCTGCCGGCGCATGCACATAACGCTTCTGATGGACCCGGAAAGTCGGGCGCTGCGCGAGGAGGCAGAGCCCGACGACCTGAGCGTGTTTCATCCGGTGGAGCGCACGTATCTGCGGCTGCGCAAGGCGATGCCGGCAGGGGGCATCGACATCGAAGAACCCGTTGTGCTCGCCGAGCCGCGGCGCTTCCGCAGTGCCGTGCTGGGCGCGATAGAGCGGGGTATGTCGGGCCAGGCCGTTGAAGCGTGTTCCGCGGAGGCCGGCAGCGTGGAGCTGGTGGAAGCGCCCGACCGCCGCAGCGAGGTGGAACATGCCGTGCGGCGCGTGTGCGACATGCTGCGGGAGGGGCTGCGTATGCGCGATATCGCGGTGATCGTGCGCGACCTCGAACCCTATCGCGATCTGCTCAGCGCGGCGTTCCGCGAACACGGCGTGCGCTGTTTCATCGACCGCCCCGGACCGCTTTCGCATCATCCGCTGGTGCGGCTGGTGCGGGCCGTGCTGGCGATCGCCGCCAGCGGCTGGGAGCATCAGGCGGCGATGACGCTCATCAAGACCGGTCTGGCCGGCCTGAGCGACGACGAGGCCGACCGCATCGAGAACTATGTGCTGGAACACGGTCTGTCGCCGCAGGACTGGCTCAGCGACGAACCGTGGCAGCGCGGCGGCGCCGGCGCGGGCGCTCCCGACGACGACACGCCCGTGGCCAGCGAGCCGGGCCCGCAGATAGCGCCGCTGCGCCGCAGGCTCATCGAGGCGATGGAACCGCTGTCGGCGCTTTTTGCGCGGACGGAACGCGCGGCAACAGGAAAGGAGGCCGCAACCGCGCTGTGGCAGACTCTTGAACGCATGCGCGTGCGCGAAACGCTGGCCGAGTGGATCAGCCGCGACAACAGCGCCCGACCCGCAAATCGGCCCGGCGAACATGAGCAGGCGTGGGAGCAGCTTGTTGCGGCGCTCGACCATCTGGCCGATCTGCCCGACGATCTGCCGCTGACAGCCGGACAGATGGAACGGCTGCTGGCGCCGGCGCTGGACGAGTTCGCTCTGGCGATGAGCCCCCCGACGGTGGACGAGGTTTTTGTCGGACAGATAGACCGCAGCCATATACCCGAGGTGAACACCGTCATGCTGCTGGGGATGAACGAAGGGGAGTTTCCCCGGCCGGGCGGCGAGCGCTCGCTCCTTGCCGACAGCGAACGCTACCGGCTGCGGGGCGGCGACCTGGAGATGGATGAAGGCTCGCGCAGACGGCTGCTCGATGAAAGGCTGCTGGGCTATATGGCGTTTACGCGCGCCTCATGCCGCCTGTACGTCAGCCGGAGCCTTTCCGACGAGGCCGGCCGGCCGCAGGGGCCTTCGCCGTTCTGGACTTTCCTGCGCAGAATGCTGCCGCACGTGCCGGTGCGACAGGTGCCGCGCGATCTGCTTTCCGCGCCGGACCTGATCAGCACCCGCAGGCATCTTCTGGAATACCTCATGCTCGGCGCGCGCGCGGCAGGGAAGAAAGACCCGTTTGCCCGGCCGACCTGGGCTTCCCTGTATTCATGGCTTGCATCCGGAGAGGCGGACGAGAGATCGCTCGAGCGCGCCCGCATAGCCTGGCGGGCGCTTTCCTGCGCGAACGAAGCCGGCATCAGCCACGCAACGGCCGCGGCTCTTTTCGGCAATCCGCTGATGGCGTCGCCCGCACAGATGGAGAAGTTCGCCGCGTGTCCGTTCCGGCATTTCGCACAGTACGGCCTGAAATTGCGCCTGCGCCCGGAAGCCGGAGCCGGGCGCGTGTATATCGGGCGCGCCTGTTACGGGGCAGCCGAGACGATCATCGAGAGACTGCGCCGGCTGAACGACCGCACGCTGGCCGACGACGAATTGCGCAGGCTGGCCGACGACGCGGCCCTCGAAGCGGAAGCAGTTCTCGGCGGAGAGGCGCTGCCGTCCGGCCGGCTCGCTCACGAGAAGGATCGCGTCGGCACACTCGCCGCCGATCTGCTGCGCTGGCAGCGGGCGGTGAGCACTCGCAGCGATCTTGTGCCGGCTTTCGGAGGAGTGCGGTTCGGCGAAGCCGGAAGCCTCCTGCCGCCGCTGGAAATAACCACCCCGCGCAATCGCCGTCTGCTTCTGTGCGGCCGGATGGACCGCATCGACGCGCTCCGCAATGCCGGCGCGCTGGTGGTATTCGACCACCGCCTTACCGCATACGGAAAACTGGACCTGGACTGGGCCTACCACGGTCTGGCGGTGGAATTGCTGGTGTACATGCTGGTGATCCGCGAACACGGCAGAAGGCTCGCCGGCAAAGAAGTCAACGCGGCCGGAGCTTTCTACTTCGGTCTGCTGCGTGGTCTGCGGAAAAGCGACAATCCAGACGATGAGCCGCCTGCGGACAGCGATGAATTCGCCCTCGCGGGCAAGCCGCGCGGCATATTCGACGGCCAATACCTCGGCAATTTCGACCGCCAGATTGCGCCGGGCGCTTCGTCCGGCGTCGTCAACGCCCGTCTCAACACCGACGGCAGGATCGGCAACAGAGACCGCAGCGACGCGGTGGAGACATCCGAGCTCGACGCGATACTCGACCACACGCGCACACAACTGGCGAAACTGGCCGACATGATCATGGATGGAGTGGCAGCGGTGGAACCGTTCTACATCAACGGCGATACGCCCTGCCCCGGCTGTCCGTATCGGGCGGTGTGCCGTTTCGATCTGTCGATCAACGAATACCGCACGTTTCCGCGCATGAAGCGGAGCGAGGTATTCGACGAACTCACGAGCAAAAAGGGGGACGCCCATGCCTGAATGGACCGCGGAGCAACGTCAGGCCATTCGTCACGATCAGGGCAGTCTGCTCGTGTCGGCGGCGGCCGGCTCCGGCAAGACATCGGTTCTTGCCGAACGCTGCGTGCATCTGGTATGCGACGCCCACCCCAGGTGCGGCATCGATGAGCTGCTGGTGGTGACCTTCACCGAAGCCGCCGCCGCCGAGATGAAGGCGCGCATAACCGAGGCGCTCCAGGCACGACTGACGCGCACCGACGACCGCTACGTCGCGCGCCAGGTGGCGCTTATCGAACACGCCCGCATCGGCACGCTGCACAGCTTCTGCGCGTGGCTCGTGCGGCGTAACTTCGCACAGGCGGGTCTCGATCCCGATTTTCGCGTGCTCGACGAAGGCGAAGCAGCTCTGCTGCGGCGCGAGACGGCGCTGGCCATCGTGCGCGAATGGTTCGACCGGCGCGACAATGACGGCTTCCGTCAGCTGTTCGATCTGCTGGGCAATTCCGAAGACGCCGTGGCCGAGATGATAATCCGCGGCCATGCGCTTCTGGGCAGTCTGGCGGACGGCGCTGGTTGGCTCCGGCGGTCGGTATCGGCCATCGAGGAGGCGGTACAAAAGCCTCTGCGCGATTCGACGCTGGGCCGGCAATATCTCCAGCTTGTCGAGCAGAGCATCGCCGACACCGAACGGGATTGTCAGGCCGCCGGCACGGCGCTTGCGCGGATGCGCGGTTTCGAGGGATACGCCAGGTACGTCGTCGCCCTGGCCGGCAACGCTGAACAGTTGCGCACGCGGCTGGCCTCCGAGGGCTACGACGCCGCGCGGCAGGCTTTCAGGGATCTTGAGACGGGCAGGCTGCCGACGGTACGCAATACGGTTGCGGGCAAGGAAGCGGCCATGGCCCTGGTGGACGCCGCGCGCGCGCCGTTCGACAGGGAAAAGGGCAGTCTCGCCGCCCTTCTGCGCTTCGATGCAGAGCAACTTCGACAGGGCCTGGCCAGCACTCTTCCCGCGGCACGGGCGTACGCCGGTCTGCTCGAAGCGTTCGACCAGCGCTACCGTAAAGAGAAAGACGCCCTGCTGGCGCTGGATTTCGCCGATCTGGAGCATTATGCGCTGGACCTTCTGGGCCAGCGCACCGAAGCGGGTCTGCGCCCCACCGCCGTCGCCAGAGATCTCCACCAGCAGTTCCGGCATGTGCTGGTGGACGAATACCAGGACATCAACGAGGTGCAGGATGCGATTCTGCGGCTGGTCAGCCGCGAGTGCCTCTCGGGGGAAACCCCCGCGCCGGCGAATCTTTTCTGCGTGGGCGATGTGAAGCAGAGCATATATGCCTTCCGGCTGGCCGAACCGCGGCAGTTTCTTCAGCGCAGGCAGCACTTCCGCGAGCATCCGGAGGCCGGCGCGGTAATCGACCTTCAGCAGAACTTCCGCAGCCGCGGTCCGCTGCTGGAGGCCGTCAACGCCGTCTTCGAGCGTCTGATGACCGCCGAAGCGGTGGACATAGATTACGACCAGTCGCAGCGGTTGAACCCCGGCGCGGTTTTCCCGCCCGGCGCGCAGCGCTGTTTCCCCGGCGCTCCCGTCGAGCTTCACTGCCTGCCCCAGGCCGTCGCGGCCGAGCAGACCGAGTCCGACGCAGGCGATGACGATTCCTCAGGACTGGCCGATATGGAACTGGCCGAGCGCGAGGCCCTTCTGGCCGGGCAACTCATCCGCCGGATGATGGGTCTGGAAGCGGGCCACGAGCGCATGTGCGTTCTGGACCGCGGCAGCGCGCAGCCGCGCCCCATCGAATACCGCGATATCGTGGTGCTGCTGCGGTCGGTGCGCCGGTACACCACGCACTACGCAAACGTGCTTCAGCAGATGGGCATACCCGTGTACTGCGCCGAAGGCACGGGGTATTTCGAGTCCACAGAGATTCAGGACGTGCTTTCGCTTCTGCGCCTGCTCGACAATCCGCGCCAGGATATTCCGCTGGCCGCGTTTCTGCGCAGCCCGCTGGCCGGTCTGCCCGATCCGGAAGAAAGCCTGGCGCTTATCCGCTGCGCCGGCGGCACGGACGACAATCCGCCGCCGTTTCATGAAGCCGCTGTCCGGTATGCCGCCGAGAAGAACGATGCGCTGGCCGAACATCTGCGCCGCGTGCTGGAGCAACTTGCCGCGTGGCGCGACCTTGCCCGCCAGCGCCCGCTGGCCGATGTCATCTGGTCAATCTACGAGCAGACGGGATACCTGGAATACTGCTCCGGACTGCCCGGCGGACAGCAGCGCTGCGCCAATCTTGTCGCGCTGCACGAGCGCGCCCGGCAGTTCGGCGGATTCCTTCAGCAGAGTCTCTACCGTTTCGTTAAGTTTCTCGATGAACTCGACCGCCACATCGAGGCGCCCCAGGCGCCGCAGCTGTCCGCCGCCGACAACGTCGTGCGGATCATGAGCATCCACAAGGCCAAGGGGCTGGAGTTTCCGGTCGTCATAGTTCCGCAGATGGGCAAGAAGTTCAACACGCAGGACTGCGGCAACGCCGTTCTGGCGGAACGGCGCGCCGGGCTGGGCCTGCGCGCCATCGATTCCGGCAAGCGCGTTCATTATCCATCGCTGGCATGGACTCTGGTCCGTCATCATCTCCTGCGACAGGCGAAAGCCGAGGAAATGCGCGTCATGTACGTCGCCATGACGCGCGCCAGAGAACATCTGATACTGATCGGCTCGATAAAAGAGGCTCAGATACAGACCTGGAGCAACCGGTGGGCCGAGCATGACGGGCCCCTCCCCGCCGCCCACGTCCTGCGCGCCAACAGCATGGCCGACTGGATCGGACCGGTCGCCGCGGCCGCCAGCCGCTTGCCCGCCCCGCCGCTGAAACTGGTATGGCACGACGCGCAGGAGGTCACCGCGTGGATAAACAATTTCGAGCCGCGCGTCGCCCGCGCCGCCGTTGACTCGACCATAGCCGCCCTGGAGCCGCCCCCCCGCCCGATGCCCCCCGACGAAACCGCTGAAAAGGTCATCTCCCGGCTGACCGGCCGCTATCCCTTTGCCGACCTGTGCGAGCTGGAGGCGGCCAAATCGGTAACAGCATGGACCGAGCAGTGGGCCGCCGCGCCGGGTCCGGCCGGCGCCCATTCGTCCGGCGCAATGCCGTTGCGTCCGCCGCGATGCGCCGGCGAGACAGTGCCGCTGGCAGGCGTTGATCGCGGCACGGCTTTTCATCAGTTCCTCGAACACCTCGATTTCTCGCGCCCGCTTACGCGGGAAGATCTCGCCGGGCAATTGCGCATGCTGGTGCGCCGGCGGCTGATGACGCCCGAACAGGCCGAGGCCATATGCTTCGACGACATCGAATGGTTTTTCGCGACTGACCTCGGGCGCGCTCTCTGCCGCAACGCCGCGGGATTGCTGCGCGAATTGCCCATTTATTACGCCATGGCGCCGGACCGCTTCGGCCATACCGCCAGTTCCGATCCGAAAGACCAGGTGATGATGCGCGGACGCATCGACCTTCTCGTTCCCGAAAACGGCGGCTATGCCATAGTGGACTACAAAACCGACCGCGTGAACGCCGACGATGCCGAGCGCCGCGCCGAGTTATACCGCGGACAGATGAGCCTTTACCGCGAGGCCGTCGAGCGCATCCTGCGCCGGCCGGTGCACGCAGCGCATCTGGTGTTCCTCAGCGCGCGGCGGATCGTCACGCTGCGGTGGCAAAATGCATGACGTTGCGGCCGCGGCTGCTTAGAATTACGCGAAAGGGGGCCGGTCATGACAAATCGCGCCTGGCTGACGGAACTGCTGGCGGCATGCTGCCTGGCTTGGTGCGCTGCCGCTGCCCGTGCGCACGCGGACGCCGACAGCGCCTATGCCGCTTCGCTCCAGCACGTCCTTGATGCCGCCGCGCAGCAGGCACCCGACCCCGCACAACCCCTGCCGCTGGCCACCGCGGCCGGCGGCGAGATAACGCGCTGTCCCGTTTCGGCTACCAGATGCCCGGAGCAGTTCACGAAATGCCCCGGCGGCAGCACCCAGTGCCCGGCCGACAACACGCGCTGTCCGCCGGTATCGACGCGCTGTCCCTCCTCGTACACGCAGTGTCCGCAGGAGAAAACCAGATGTCCGCGGCTGCACACGCAGTGCGCCGAAAGCCAGACGCGCTGCCCCGCCGTCGCCACGAAATGTCCGTCGTCCGCCACGCAGTGTCCGGCGCAGAGCACCAGATGCCCGCCGTCGGCAACACAGTGCCCGACCGAAAGCACGCAATGTCCGCCCAGTTCGACACGATGCCCGGCGATGCCTACCTCCTGTCCGACCGAATACACGAAATGCCCGCCGTCCGCGACGCGCTGCCCGCGCATGGAAACGCACTGCCCCTCGGATCACACGCGCTGCCCGTGGCGCAACACGCACTGCCCGGCGCGCGACACGTGGTGTCCGGAATACTACACGCGCTGCCCGCCGGCGGAAACTCTGTGTCCGGCCTACCGCACGCGCTGTCCGGAAGACTCCACGCTCTGCCCTCCGCTGAACACGCGCTGCCCGCGCGACAGCACGCTGTGCCCCCCTGACCGCACGCGCTGTCCATCGCTTACAACCGAATGCCCGCCGGAGATGACGCGCTGCCCGCCGCGCAATACCAGCTGCCCCGAGATGACAACGTACTGCCCATCCAGGATCACCAGCTGCCCGGCGGCCGCCACGCGCTGCCCGCCCGTCGCCACGCAGTGTCCGCCGCAGACCAGTTCGTGTCCGCCGAATCCCACGGCGTGCGCGGCGGCTGCCACCGCCTGCCGCGTCGTCGATACGCTCTGCCCGTCGCAGGAAACGCGCTGTCCGACGACGGAGACGCTCTGCCCGCCCTCGGCCACGGCGTGTCCCGGCGGCGATACGTCGTGTCCCCCGGCGCCCACCCAGTGCCCCCCGGCGCCGACGGTCTGTCCGGGCGGCGATACCGCCTGTCCGCCGGTGGAAACGCTCTGCCCCCCGCAACTGACGACCTGTCCGCAGGACCCAATCCTCTGTGCCGGCGCGGGCGGCGACGCGCAAACCGAGCCGGCGTGCGCTGCGGTCGATGTGCCCTGCCCGGCCGTTGCTGAAAACGGAATTGTGCGGCGCGCTCTGCCGTGATATCCCCAGGGCGCCCGCCGGCCGCATTACCGCCGGCCCAGTTCCTCATACAGCGCCGCCGCCGTGCGCATCCCGCTGCGCAGAGACTCCAGATCGAACTTCTCGTCGGGGGAGTGCTCGCGGTCATCCGGCAGCGAGAAACCTGCCAGAAGCGCATCGACCCCGAGAACCTCTTTGAACATCCCCACCACGGGCACGCTGCCCCCGCCCCGTATCAGCACCGGCTCGACGCCGAAACCTCTTGTCACGGCCGCCATCGCCCTGCGCATAAAAGGCGAATCCGTGCGCGTCAGACATGCCGGCGCGGCGCTGTGGCGGGAAATCTCCAGCCGCACGCCCGCCGGACACCTCTGCCGCAATGTCCGCTCGAAGGCCTCCTGTATCCGGTCCGGATCCTGGTCGGGCACCAGCCGCATCGAGACCTTCGCCGACGCCGTCGCCGGAATGACCGTTTTCGCTCCCGGCCCCTGATAGCCGGCCGTCAGACCGTTGATGTCGCATGTCGGACGCGCCCAGCGGCGCTCCAGCGTGGAATATCCCGCTTCTCCCGCGCCCGCCTCCAGCCCCAGTTCGCGCAGAAACCGGTCCTCGTCAAACGGCAACCTCGACCACTGCCTGCGCTCCTCTTCCGAAAGCGGCGCCACATCGTCGTAGAAGCCCGGTATGTTCACGCGCCCCTGTGCATCATGAAGACTGGCCAGAAGCTCCACCAGCACGTTGGCCGGGTTGGGCACCGCTCCGCCGTAGGAGCCGCTGTGCAGGTCGAAAGCCGCTCCGCGCACGACGATTTCCATATACAGCAGACCGCGCAGGCCGCATGTTATCGCAGGCATGCCGCGCGCGAACTGGGCTGTATCGCTCAACACCGCCACGTCGGCGCGCAGGCGCTCTCTGTTGCGCTCCAGAAACTGTCGCAGATGCGGGCTGCCGATCTCCTCCTCGCCCTCCAGAAGCACGATGACGTTCACCGGCAATCCGCCGTGCTCGCGCCACAGGCGCAGCGCCTGGATGTGCGCCCACAGCGGCCCCTTGTCGTCGGATGCGCCGCGGGCATATATGGCGCCGCCGCGCACGGCCGGGCTGAACGGCGGCGTGGTCCACTTATCAAGAGGCTCCGCCGGCTGCACATCGTAATGGCCGTAGAACAGAACGGTCGGCGCGGCGCCCGCGGCCTGCGCCGCGGCGAACACCGCCGGATGGCCGCCCGTCTCCTCCACACTGCTCTGGAACCCCGCGCTGCGCAGTTCGGCGGCGAGAAACTCCGCGCATCGCCGCACGTCCGAAGCGCGCGCCGGATCGGCGCTGACGCTGGGTATCTCCAGCAGGCGCATAAGCCCGCCCAGTATCTCTTCGCGTCGCGCGTCTATCTCACGGAAGATCAGATCCGCTCCCGACATGGACAGTCCGTTTCTCCGCGGCGTGCTCGGCCTTCTCCACCAGAACTTCGCTTATCGTCATATGACGTTTGCGGCGCCACCAGATGTACAGCACGAGCAGCGCCACCGCGGCAACTATGCCTATGGTGACCCACATCTTGTAAGGCGCTATGCGCTCGACAACCTGGCGCGGCGTGCCCAGCGTCTTTCCGCCCAGCCAGCCGAGATAGACGAACAGCCCGCCGCTCACTATCGCCGCCACCCCGTCGGCTATGACGAACTTGACGAAACTGTATCTGATGGTACCCGCGGCCACGACCATCGCCCCGCGTATGCCGGCGAACATGCGCGCTACGCCCACCACGAGAATGCCCCAGCGCTCGAACAGCCGCTCGGCGCGCTCGATGCGCTCCTCGGTAACGTGTCTGCCTATCAGCGGCAGGCGCGTTATCTGCATGCCGTATTTCCGGGCAATCGAGTACAGCACGCAGTCGCCGCCTATTATTCCGCACCACGCCACCACGGCGGCGATCACTATGTTCATCCTGCCGTGCGCTACGGCAAAGCCCGCCAGCAGCAGGGGTATGTCCTCAGGCAGCGGAAAGCCCAGCCCGCAGGCGAACAGCAGCGCGAACAGCAGCACATAGCCGCCGGCCTGCATCCACACCTGCACGCTCTCCACATCCATAAGCGACAGTACATCCATAACACATCCCTGCACGGACGAAACCGTGATTATGAGTATTGGCGCTGCCCCTGCAAAGGTCCGTCATGCGGGCCGCTCCACCGCGGCGCAACAGCCCCTCCTGGCGGCGCTGGGCGCGGTGCCGGACTTTTCGCGGCGGTGAAGCGCCACTCCATCTGCCGCGGCTATTCCTCCCTGAACGGCGGTCGACAGGCGCGGATGCTCCGCACGGCGATGCCCGCCGGTTCATCGGCCGCAAGTTCCAGCACGTGCGGGCCGTTGGGAAGCCCCTGTGCCACCGTGACCCACTGCCAGCCGGCCTCATCCGCCCCTTGCGCGGGCTCCAGCACATCCGCGAACATGGGCACGACTTTCCAGCGGATCGCATACCCGACGCGCGGGCCGCCGTTGGCGAACCATGCCGCCGGATCGATCTTCACACGCCCCGATGCGGATACGAAAACCGCGTCGCTGCGACCGTCGCCATCCGGCCCGGTAATCGAGCCGCGCACGCTGTAACTCCATCGCTTACCGTCCGGCGACACGTCGGTTATCGTCAGACTCCAGTCCTCCAGCACCAGCGGCCGCTCGTGATCGACGCGCACCAGCGCCAGCGGCGACCACGGCCCGGGCTGCGGGCGCGTTATCGCATAGCATCCCGGGAACTCCGACGGTTTCCGCCCGTCTATCAGCACGCACACGCGCCGCCCGGCCGGCAATCTCGCCTCGACGTCCACGCGATTGCCCTCGAACTCAAGCCTCATACGCCCCTCGCGCCAGACGAAATCCCTCCCCTGCTCATAAGTCCTGACCAGGTCGCGCCAGGAATCCTGCGGCAAATCCGGACGATGCACGAGATACTGTTTGATGAGCTCCGCAAGCAGATAGTTGCCGTGCGCGTTCAGATGAACCCCGTCGCGCAGCAGCTGGGCCGGTTCCAGCCGGTTGGTGCGCAGATAGTCCAGCCATGCCGAGCGCACATCCACCAGCCCGCAGCGGTAGCGCGCCGCAATCTCAGGCAGAAACCGGTTGTTCATGAGGTCGTCCCACCACATGCCTTTGTCTTTTGCCGGATCGAAGGGAGGCGCGGGCCATTTCGTAACGTGGTCCTTCTGCATCAGCACCTCGGCCGTGGTGCGGCTGCGCACCCGCCTGATGATGCGTTCGTATTCGCGATGATCTCCGTACACGTGAAATATCAGCAGGTCCGGGTAGAACGGATACAGATCGTGTTCGGCGGGAAGCACCAGGCGCTGCGCCGCGAATCCGCCAATGGCGCGGTTCTCGATGTGCAGACGGGCATGGGGAAAACGCCGCCGCAGGTCTTCGGCCACCATCTTCCACCACTCCTGCTCGGTGATCGACTGGCCGTAGAACAGAATGCGCACCGTGTTGGGCCGCTGCGGGGTGCTCGTCGCCAGCAGGGTCATCGTGCGCTGGATGCCCACGCCCATTTCCGCCGCGGGCAGCGGGCGCGGCGCAGGCCAGGACTCGCCGGCGCCCGCCGCCGGACCAGCCCCCAGAAGCGACGATATCAGCAGCGAACAGGCGGGAACGTGTTTCATGATGCTGCGTACTTTATCATGCCCAGCCGATATTGCCGCACCGGTCCGGGGAGGCTAGACTTGGCAGACCATGTGGCCGGCCCACCGCGACCGACGCAGGCCGCGGCGATCAGAAGCGCTCGCCGCACGGTCCTTCAACAGGAGTCCGCGATGATACGGTATCTGTCGGCGGTGGCGGCGGCGATGCTGCTGGCTTTGCCGGGCTGTTTACTTCCCTCGGCCAATCCCCTGCATGATGAAGACTGCATCGTGTTCAGAGACGATCTGGTCGGGCAATACAAGCAGGACGAATCCACGCGCATTCTGCGCAAGGGCGAAGGCAAGTTCTACACCATCGTCATCCCGAGCGAGGACGGCGACCGCGAAGCAACCATGCAGGCGGCCCTTGTGAAACTGGGCGACGAGTACTTTGTGGACTGGGAGCTTCCCGTGCCGGCCGGCACCTCCTCCGAGCCGCCGCTGAAGGTCATGCACATGATCAATCGCGTGACCTTCGAGCCGGGCAAGATCAAGTTCTGGAGTTTCAAGGACGACTTCAAGCCGGATATGCCGGACCTGAAACTTCAGGAATACACGATCACGCGAAAACTGCCCGACGGCAATACCAAGGTCGAGAAACAGAAGCTGGTGGCCATGGCGCCCAAGGATCTCCAGAAGTTCGTCAAGGCGCATGCCGCCGAAATGAGCGAACTGCGTCTGGTCTGGGAACGGGCCGCCGACGCGCCGAAGAAGTAGTCTATCGCCGGCTGTTGCGCATCAGCCGTACGTCGTCACGGGGCTCTGATGGTTTGCGCCGGCATATAGGCGGTCGTCTGGCGGCGAGCCCGACACGAAGGCGCAGCATCACATCCGCGGAGGAACTGCGCAATGCCCGCTGGTCGTTTCATCGCCGCGCTGGTCGCCGTAGCAACTCTGGCCGCCGCTCCGCCGGCCCCGGAATGGCGCGCCCCGTGGAGCCGCGATGCTGATGCCGTCTCGGCCGTGCGCGATGACTCCGTACGCCGCGGAAGCGATCCGTCGATACGCATCGAACATCGTGGCCGGCAGGACTGGTGTCTTCAGCACAACACCGTCCTGGACGTTGCCGAAGGCGACATTATCGAACTCGGCGGGTGGCTGAGGCTCCGCGGCGAGGGCGAAGCCGGGCTCAGCGTGATCACTTACGACGGTGCCGGCAAAGTGCGCGACTGGACGTTCGGGCAGCGCAATTTGCGTGCCGCCGAAGACTGGCAGCCGGCCGGTCACCGCGTGGTTATCGGCGCCGGCATAAGGCGCATAGTTCCGCGCCTGGTTGGCAACGGTCCGGCGACGGTGTGGCTGGCGGGCTTTTCCATCCGCAAGGTCGGCAACATAAGCGACATGCGCGACAGAAACACGCCGCCGAGCGTCAAACTTCAGAACGCCGCCATCGCAGTGGAGATAAGCACCACAGACGCCGCCATGACCGTAACCGACCGTCGCACCGGCGCGGTCTTCGCGCAGCGGGCGGCGGCAAAGGATGCGGTGGTGAAGTCGGCCGCCGTATCCGGCGCCGAAGCGCGTCTGGAGTTGCTTGGTGTTCCGACGTCGCTGGACCTGCGCCTCACCGTACGTCTGGAAGGCGAGAAGCCCGAAATGGTTTGTGTGTTGACGGGCGACGGCGAAATGCCGCGCGCGATTTCGCTGCCCTGTCCGTTCGTTACCGACAGGGGCACGTATCTGGTCGTGCCGATGAACGAGGGCATCTCGTATCCCGTTGACGACCAGAGCATCAATCCCATGCGCCTGATCGCCTACGGCGGACACGGCATCTGCATGGCGTTTTTCGGAGCGACCGACGGCCGGCGCGGTTACATGGGCATCATCGAAACGCCGGACGATGCGGCCATACGCATACGCCGCGAAGGCGATCTGCTGTGCATAGCGCCGGAATGGGATGCGCAGAAAGGGCGTTTCGGATACGCGCGGTCGCTGCGATACGTCTTTTTCGACGCCGGCGGGCACGTGGCCATGTGCAAGCGCTACCGCCAGCACGCGCAGCAGACCGGATTGCTGCGGACGCTGGCCGACAAACGCCGCGACAACCCCCACATAGACCTGCTCGTCGGCGCGGTGAACGTGTGGTGCTGGGAGCGCGATGCCCTGAGCATCGTAAAGGAGATGAAGGCCGCGGGCATCGACCGCATCCTGTGGAGCAACCGCGCCGCGCCCGAAACCATCCGGGCCATGAACGATATGGGCGGCGTGCTTACCAGCCGCTACGACATATACCAGGACACCATGAACCCGGAGAACTTCAAGTTTCTCCGCGGCGTTCACAGCGACTGGACCACCGAAGCCTGGCCCGATGATCTGATGCGCGATGCCCGCGGCGACTGGATTCGCGGCTGGCGCGTCAAGGGCAAGGACGACCAGTGGTATCCGTGCGGAGTGCTGTGCGACCGGCGCGCTCCGGAATACGCCGAAAAACGGATCCCCGCCGAACTGGCCACCCACCCCTACCGCTGCCGCTTCATCGATACCACGACCGCTTCGCCCTGGCGCGAGTGCTATGACGCGCGTCATCCCTGCACGCGCACCGAAAGCCGGCAGTTCAAGATGGAACTGCTGCGGCTGGTGTCGCAGAAATACAAACTCGTATGCGGGTCGGAAACCGGCCACGACGCGGCCGTGCCCGTTTGCGACTATTTCGAGGGCATGCTGAGCCTCGGACCGTATCGCGTGCCGGATGCAGGGCGCGACATGCAGCGCATATGGGACGAGGTGCCGGCGAATGTGGCGAAGTTCCAGGTGGGTCATGCCTACCGGCTGCCGCTGTGGGAACTGGTATATCACGACTGCCTGGTGGCGCAGTGGTACTGGGGCGACTACAACAACAAGCTGCCCGCCATATGGCGCAAACGCGACCTGTTCAACGTGCTGTACGGCACGCCGCCCATGTTCATGTTCAACCGGAAACTCTGGGAGAGCAACCGCGAGCGTTTCGTCCGCAGTTACCGTGACACGTGCACCGTGGCGCGCGCTGTGGGCTATGCGGAGATGACCGACCATCGCTTTCTGTCGCCCGACCGCGCGGTGCAGCAGACGGTTTTTTCCAACGGCGTCAGCGTGACGGTGAACTTCGGCAACGCGCCGTGGCGCATGCCCGATGGACGCGAGCTGCCGGGCGAATCCTTCGACGTTGCCAGCCTGCCGCAGAAATGAAACACAAACAGAAAACGGGCCGACTCGAGCCGGCCCGTTTCCGTTCTCTCGCCTCCAGCAGCGTGTCCGTTCCGCATTCCGCCCTGACGTATGAATGCTGCGGACGCAGTTGTAATCGACTGCGATGAAGACCCCCTTGAGAACGAAGGGCAACCGATAACGCGCGCTTGTAGAACGCGCGCCGTTGGCGATAATCTGCGTGCGCTGAAAGAAACACAAAGGAGTACGCACGATGGGAAAACCACGTCGTCGCCGCAAGGTGGGCAGCAAGAAGCGCAAGGCCCGTCGCGACCGGCGCAAACGTTGAGAACCACGGCGGCAACCTGTTAGCCCGCATACAGCGCGGATCTCATCTGCGCGGCACGCCGCTGACACGGCGGAGCGTGTTTACGCGCACGGGAGCATTGCGCGCGTGGGCTCTATCGCTGAACCGCACTGCCGCTCCTGCCGATACAGACGGTACAGGTTCACAGCGGCCTTGTGTGAGGAGGTTCGCATGTACCGGCACATGAGTTATCCCGGCGTGCTGTTCGCGTGCGGCCTGATGCTCGTCGGAGGCTGCGCAGGCACACAGGACAAGTCCGTGTCGCGCCTCTCGCGCAGCGAGGCGGAAAGCCTCAACGCCCGGCATGCCAGGTTCGATTCAGCCGACGACCCGCCCTTTACCGCTGAGACCCACTACGCCGCCGGCCGGCTTGCCGAAAGCCAGAACCAGATCGATAAGGCCCTCCAGCAATATGCCGCCGCGCTGAAGATCGACGCCGGCCACCTGCCCAGCCTGTTTCGCATGGGGGTGTTGTATGCCCGCCGGGGCGACTACAACAAGGCGATAGAAACATGGAGAACCTACACCCGGCGCACCAACGACGACCCGACGGCCTGCGCCAACCTCGGCTTCTGTTATGAGCTGGCATCGCAGCCCGCGCAGGCCGAGGCCGCCTATAAGCGCGGCATAGCGAAAGACCCCGCCAATCAGCCATGTCGGGTGAACTACGGCCTGATGCTTGCGCGGTCCGGCAGGATAGCCGAAGCCACGGCCCAGCTTCAGGCGGTCCTCCCGCCGGCACAGGTGCATTACAACCTCGCGGCAGTTCATGAGGAAATGGGCCGCAAGACTGAAGCCCGCGCCGAGTACCGCCGCGCGGTCGAACTGGACCCGTCTTTCGCAGAAGCGCGCGCCCGCCTGGCAGCGCTCGACGCCGAAGACCGCTAGCCAGACACGGGGCAGGGTTCTCTGGTGCTGCCGGCGGAGACCCGCTGCCCGGCAACTCAGGTGTGGAATTCATGCCCTCCCGGCCCCAAACGGCGTATTTCGCCGACCGGGCTTACAAACTCGACATCCATCTCAGGCGGGATATCCACCCGCACGGCAAGCTGGTCTTCGCCGGCCAGTTCCCACTCCACGATTATCGGACCCAGCGGCGTGGGAACCTGGCCGCTCGCGTGCTCGATGCCTGCGGGTAGAGGTGCTATGCGTACCTGCCTCCAGCCGATGTCCACCGGCATGACTCCGAGTATCTGCTGACTGATGTGATACAGCGGAGATGCCGACCACGCGTGACATCTGCTGCCTGTGCCGTCCCAGTTTTCCCAGAAAGTCGTGGCACCGGCGTCGATCATCTCGCCCCATTTTTGACGGATGATATCCACCAGTTGGACGCGATGGCCGGTCTCCGCAAGTGCTTCCAGCACATAAGCATAGAAAAATGGCGACCCGGTCAGAACCTTGCTCCGGCGAGATGCAGCCCCCTTGAGCAGCACCTCTTTCGCAATCAGCGGGTGAACTTCGGGCTTCAGACGCAGCAGTACCGCCAGCGCGTTCATATGCTGCGACACGCTGTCTATCCTGGCACCGGTCCGCGGGTCGAACCCATCGCGCCAGAGATTGGCCTTCGGATCGAAGAAGTAGTTCTCCACTGTCTCGGCCAGAGTTGCTGCCTTGCGTTGACAAATGTCGGCCAGCGCGGCATCCCCGGCTACCTGCGCCACGGCCGCGGCCCAGCGCAAAGCCTGTAGATACATGAGGTTGAGGATGCCGCTGAAGTCGTCGCGATACAGGTCCTGCCAGTCCAGAAAGACCCAGCAGCCGTCGAACCCTCCAATGAGCCCATCGCGCAACTCATGAGCCGCGAAGTACTCAAGCAACTTTCTCAAGGCCGGCAGACATTCGCGCAAAAGCTCCGTCCTGCCACTGTGAAAATAGTAGTCCCATAACGTGCCGACCCACGTCAGCATGTAGTCCGGCAGGTAATGCCACGGCGCATCTGCCGGCGGGTGAGCATGCATGGCGCCGTCCGGCCTCTGCGATCGCGCTACCAGCCTTAACCCCCGTTCCAACAACGATATATCGCCAAAAGCGTAAGCATTCACCTTGAATTGCACACGTGCATCCCCCCACCACTGCGCCATCTCGCGGCTGGGACAATCAACGTATGCATCGAACATGCAGTTGCGCAGCGTCTCGCGGGCAACGCGCCATATGGCGTTGAGTCGCTCATCACTGCACTCGAAGCGGCCTGATTCGGCAAGTGCCGCATGAATCTGCCGCACTCCCACGAAGCGTAATTTCAGTGGAGCGATGACGTTACGGAAAATCAACGTGGCGTATCGGAAGCCCTTGAACTGGAAAGGCTCCCACCTTTGCGCGCCCGCACGGCAACGGTATCTGTCTGCGAGGGCCTCTTCGCACACCCCAGGTTTCGGAGACCCCAGAATCAACGGCGCACCGGTCTTGTCCGTGCATTCCGTGTATATGATGTCGATAATCTCTCCGCCGGCTGCCTCGGCAATGTCGAGGATGAGGTGGCCGGTGCGCGTCTGGCCCAAGTCGAGCACCACCATGCGAAAGGCACCGTCCTGCGCGGGCGGCACGGTTGTGACGGCCGCATCATCGCGGAGCATCGCCTCCGCATCGACAAGCACCGATTTTTCTTTTCGCCGCGTTTCCTCCAGCGGAAGGTGGTAAACGTCCTCGGCCACCTTGTATCCGCGGGCATTTTCGCCGCTGAACTGGGCAACGACGGATTGAAACTGCTCCACATGGTCCGCCAGAAGCGGAATGCCGCGCTGCTCCATCTCGTACCACGGCGCAACGCCCACGGGACCGGCCACGAACGGCTTATGCCACCCTTGTTCTTCGGTGGCGATGAAATCCGGGCGCATCCACTCGGCAGGGTCCGCCGACGCGTCGTAATGCTCCTGAAAGCCCATCTGAATGGACAACCGGGCCACGTCCTTGCGCCAGGCTCTGGACTCCCGACAGACCCACGCGCCGGGAGTATGGACAGGTATGCTCCTGTCCTCGAGGTCTATCGTGCCATCGACCAGGAAGCCGCTGGTATCGCGATAGCACGACTGGAATGTAGGCACGCCGAACTGATGGACGATGGCACAGATGGCGTTGGCGCCGGGAACCAGCGCGTCGCGCACGTCGAGCGTATCGTAACTCTGGTGCTGAGGGAAACTTCTGGCAGGTCCCCAGTGTATGCGCCGCCCGTTGATATACAGCATGTACCGCGCGTCGGCTGAGATCCGCAGGATGGCTCGGGCAGGCTTCGATGGCAGCTCCACGGCCAGCCGGAACAGAGCGTAGTAGTTCCACGGCCGGGAAAGGTGCTTTCTCGTCCAGCACCACCGTCCGGTCCACGTCGAAGGAGCGGAAACGGGCGTATCTGCCATGGGCGTACTGTCCTTCCTCCCTGTTAACCGCCAACCAGTGTAACACGCCGGACGCCTGGCGTGAATCGCAGCACAAAGCGGGCCTGTGGCAAAAAAACCCTTTGACCTGCGGTCGGCCGCGGCGTAAAAACGTGTACACCTGTGCGGAGGGGCGGGTTGGACGAGGTGACATGGCCAGACGCGATCTTCAGACGCTCCCGCATCTCACGGCCGACGCCTGCCGGCTGGTGGATGATCTTCAGAAGGAAACCGACCGCGGCGCGGCATTGCTGGGCGCGGCATTTCTCGACGATGTCCTGGATGTGATGCTCCGCAGCGCCTTTGTCGCCGACGGCGACGCGGTAAACAAGATACTAGGCGCGGGCCGTCCGCTGGAATCTTTCGGCGCCAGGGCACATCTGGCGTACTGTCTGGGTCTGCTTGCGCCCGACGTTTACGCCGACATCAATCTGATACGGGAGATACGCAACGACTTTGCGCACCGCCATCCCACCAATTTCGATCATCCCGAGATCATGGCCAAATGCCGCAAACTCAAGTGCGTTGACGTGATGCTCGCCGACGAGTCCTGCGGATGCCGGGAGCGGTTCATAGTCGATGTGGTGCTGATAGCCAACCACCTCATGGCCGAAACGCAGCGCATTCAGCATGCCGCTCCCCCCAAGTCCTTCGCGGAAAACGGCATCATCAGATTGAAATGACCGAACCGGCGGCGCCCGTCGGTTTGCGCATCAACCCGGCGCCGCACGGTGGTTCTGCCGGGCGGATTTACTGGCCCCGGTATTCGCACTCGCTCGTGCAGGTCTCCCGCACCACGACGCCGCTCAGCAGCGGAAGAACCGTTTTGAGCCTGTCCCAGAGCCACCGGGCCAGGTTTTCGCTGGTGGGATTCTCCAGGCCGGGCACTTCGTTAAGAAGCCGATGGTCGAGTTGCGCAAGTATCGGCTCGACGGCGCGGCTGATGTCTCCGTAGTCGATCAGGTAGCCCGCCTCCGGCCTGACGTCGCCCTCCACGACTACTTTGAAGCGGAACGAATGGCCGTGCATGCGCCGGCATTTATGGCCTTCCGGAAACGTCGGCAGGTAATGAGCGGCCTCGAAGGAAAAAACCTTCACAAGTCGTACGCGCATGGCACAGATTCTAGCCCGCAAACCGCGTCCGGACACGCCCCGCAGCTGGCCGGGTTATTTCCCGCGCCTGTTGCCCCACAACTCTATGTGCAGGCGCGGACAATAGCGCCAGCCTTTGCGCATGCACACCTCGGCGACCCATGCCGCCCGGGCGCGCAGCGTCTGCGCATCGACCCCCTCGGGCATAAGCAGCACATCGGACTTGCGCCAGCCGGTCAGACGGCTCAGAACGGTTTCGATCTCGGCGATGTCGGACTCGCAGACGACGACGAACTTGAGCTGAAACTCCGGAGAACAGTCGATGAACTGCTGAATAGCGCTGAGATTCAGCCGGCGGCGGTCGTGAGCCTCGGCCAGATGCGCGTACTGCTGGCGGGAAGGAGTGGAGTTGGCGAGTTTGGGCGACATGCTCGCCAGGTCGAGCCGCACCGGCCTGTAAACGGTGGCCGAGGTCTCCAGAGTAAGGTGGAATCCCATCGCCTTTATGGCATCGCACAATTCAACTGCCTCGGGCATGATGAGCGGCTCGCCGCCTGTAAGCACGACGTGGCCGACCGGCATCGCGCGAAGACGATCCACTATCGCGCCGACGGACATGTCCTGGCCTTCCGGCTGCCAGCTGGCGTAGGGCGTATCGCACCACCGGCAGCGAAGATCGCACCCGCTGACACGTACGAAAGCCGAAGGCGTACCGGCGAGTTTACCCTCGCCCTGAAGCGAACAGAATATTTCGGCTATTCTCATGAGCCGTAATTCCCGGGGCTAGCGCCACTCGTGTTTCGGATAGCGGCGGGCAAGCTGCCGCCTGATATCCGGGTACAGGTTCTTCCAGAAGTTCTCCAGATCATCGGTAACCTGTACCGGCCTCATGTTGGGCGCGAGGATTTCCAGCAACACCTTCACTTTTCCTCCGGCCACCGTCGGGGCGCGCTTCAGCCCGTAGATATCCTGTATGCGCGCACGCCCGCGCGGCTGGGCGTTTTCGGCATACGTCACGCGCATGCGCCGGCCGCCGGGCAGCATTATGAACTCCGGCGCCATGCGTTCGACGAAGCGCTGGTCCTCTGGCGACAGCGCCGCCCTTACATGTTCCAGACACGGACGTTGCGCTATCTGGCTGTAGCGCGTCGCGCCGAGGCATATTTCGGCGATGATGAGGCGCTGTTCATCCTCGTCGTAGAAAATGAGGTTTCTTTCCGGGAACCATTTGCGGACGCAGCGCACGCGCGCGATCCACTGCTGTACCGAGTCGTCCCATTTCTCAAGCCTGATCGCGCCCGCGACAACCTGCCGCGCCAGCATGTCTGCCGCCAGCGCCGCATCGGGCTCGCCGCCGGGCGATTCCGATATCACCAGGTCGCCGAACATCAGCTGCCGGCGGGCCTCGACGCTGAGCGTCGAAGGATTCCACGCGACGATGCGACGCGCGGCTGTTCTGCCGCCGAGCATTTCATCAAACCAGCCTCGTTCAACCGCCGTAACCAGCGAAAGCACGATCTTTGCGCCGTGCCCGGCTGAAACCACCTCCTGTATTTCCACCGCCACGAGCAAACCCTCGTCGCGCACGAGCGATTGCGGGTCGATTTGCGCGCGGCGTCCGCCGCTCAGCTCGCAAACCGCGCTGCCGCCGCGACGCACCGCCAGATGATCCGGGAATGCCGCCAGAAGGCATCCGGCCGCGTCGGCGATGTCCGCCGGATGCTCGCTTTTTCCGCGGCGTGCGCAGTGCAAACCGGCACTGCGGGCGGCGGCAAGATACAGCCGCCTGGTTCTGTCAACCTGACGGCACGCCGCGGCGTTCAGTCCCATCGCAACGCATCGTTCGGCGTCGTATCGGACGCGGGAGGCTGCTTCCATGGCGGCCTCGAGCACCAGAAAATCGGATTTGACCGGACCGGCAGCAACCGCTGATGCATTGAAGCGGCCGGCGACGGTTATCTCGCGCTCGCTGACCAGCGCAGCCCAGAGAGCCGCGCGCTCCAGACACCCGCGCCGCGCGGCCTCCACCAGCATGCGCGCCAGCCGCGGATGCATGGGCAGACGCGCCATGGCATCACCCGCGGAAGTGAGCCGGCCGTCGTCGCCGATGGCCCCCAGTTCGCGCAGCAATTCGATTGCTTCCTGCACGTTCCGCGCCGGCGGCGGCTCCAGCCAGTCAAGGCCGCCGATATCGTCGATTCCCAGCGACCTCAGTCGAAGCACCGTCTCGGCGAGGTCCGTGCGTTGTATCTCCGGAGTCAGGTGCGGCGGACGATGCCGATGCTCGTCCTCCGGCCAGAGACGCACGCATATACCCGGTCCCAGCCGTCCGGCACGTCCCGCGCGCTGGTCGGCCGAGGCCCGGCTTATCGGCTCCATCGCCAGCACGTTGATGCCGCGCCCGGGGTCGTAGCGGCTGACCCTGGCAAGCCCCGAATCCACCACGTAGCGCACGCCCTCGATGGTGATGGACGTTTCAGCCACATTGGTGGCCACTATCACCTTGCGCCCGGGGCGCGGGGCAAGGGCGAGGTCCTGCTCCTCGGGCGGCAGTTCCGAATACAGCGGGCACAGGAGCACATCATCACGGCCAGGCGTCCGGCGGCACGCTTCGATGGTTCGCCTGATTTCATAGACGCCCGGCATGAAGACCAGGACATCGCCGTCGTCGGTAGCGCTGAGCAGTTGGGCGACTGCTGCTGCGGCCAGATCCCATATCTGCGGCTGGACGATGCGCCGGTCAAACACGCTGCGCGCGGCGGTGCGGCGCGCGCAGTACCGTACTTCCACGGGATAGACCCTTCCGGCGGCTTCCAGCACTTCGCATTTCAGATAGTCGCGCACCGGCCGGACATCGAGCGTCGCCGACATCACGACGATGCGCAGATCCGGTCTGTGCGTCTGTTGCAGGCGTCGCAGGAGTGCCAGCGAAAGGTCGGCGGCGACGGTGCGTTCGTGGAACTCGTCGAGAACGACCGCTCCCACCCCGCCAAGAAGGGGGTCGTCCTGGAGCAATCGCGGCAGCAGCCCGTCGGTCATGAACCGTATCACGTTGCGGTCGCTGACACACGAGTCGTGACGCGTCTGATACCCGACGAGGTCGCCGAGGCGGCTGTTCATCTCCGCGGCCACGCGCGCGGCCATGAGCCGCGCGGCAAGCCGCCGCGGCTGAAGAACCAGCACGCGCCGCGGGCCGGAACGCAGCGCTTCGAGGATGAACCGCGGGACCTGGGTGGTTTTCCCCGAGCCGGCGGGAGCTGCGATCACCGCATCGCCGCCGGCTGCGATCACGCGCGTCACCTGCTGTCGAATGGAGTGAATGGGCAGCATTGCTCACCATCCATGGCGCGCCGCCGGCGCGGGCAGCTCCCGGCGGATTTCCGCTATCCGGTAGCCGAATCCCGGTCCGTCGAGGCTGGACAGGTCAATACGTCCGTTGCGGCGCCGGTAGAGTCCCGGGTGCACGGCGGCTTCGGGCGCCGAAGCCTGCGGGTAGAACTGCATGGAGTTGGTCTCCACGCCCATTATCGTGCCGGCATGCGCTGCCAGAAGCACATGCGGTATCTGCGCGAGCATCGGGTTGGTCAGATCCTGCACCATGAGCGTCATGCCGTGAGCCTTCGCCCAGCAGAGGCTCAGAACAGCACCGGTCTGGGTCTTGCATGTCTTGAGGGCCACGCCGCTCCATCCCAGGCGCCGGCCGAGCCGGACGAGCCGCCAGTCGTGAGCGCTTTCGTCCATGAACAGCGGCTTGCGCGCCGCGACGCTGCGAACGTCGATGCGGTGGGCCTCCAGATCATATGGAAAAGGCTGTTCGACGTAGAGAATCATGCCGTATATGCGCGGATGTTCATCGCGCAGACGGTCCAGCACGTCATTCACGTAAGCCGGGTCGGTCACGGTGCAGTTGAAGTCGGCGCTCAGCCAGTCAACGCCGCACTCGATAGCCGCCCCGCCGACGCGCACCAGCCTCCGGTAATCCCACACGGCGTCGTTGCCGCGCAGCTTGACCTTCAGGCAGCGCAAACCGTCGGCGCGTATCCAGTCGCGCAGCAGAACAGGATAGCCGTCGTCCGGCTGCGGACTGGCGAGATCGGCATCGTCGATGGGATCCAGCCCCCCTACCAGATGCCACGCCACCAGCGAGGAAGGGCGCAGGCGCACCAGGAAATCGGCCGGGTAGCGCCCCGCAAAACTCACGTCGGCATCCTCCGCCGGGGCAAGATAACGCGAAAGATCGGCGTTCATGAAATCCGGCCCGTATGCTGCGTAAACGGGGACGCCCGCGAGATTCGCAAACGCATCATGCACGGCGATGTCGAAAGCCGAACAACACACCAGCGCTGCCAGACGGGGCATGGGGCCCACCGCGGCATCGACGCCTGCTATCCGGCCGGAAACAAGCCGGGCGTTGAAGTCGGCGGCGACGCGCGGCAGAACCTCCTCGATGAACCTGTGGCCGACCTCGAGGGCGTGCCCGCGGCAATCGAAGGCGGCCCAGTGCCCGGTCAACTCCATGCAGAAGGCGCGCATGGCATGGTGGCGCGGCTCGTAGGGCAGTTCGGCGGGCCAGACCCATTGCACGCTCAGCGGTGTTTCTCCCCAGCCGTCGGCCGTGCGGCCCGTCCGGTCGGCGACGCGCACGCGAACCCGCGCACACGTTACGCTGGTGAGCGTTTCGGGGCCGAACTTAAGCGGCATGCGCGTGCGGACGGGAAGAAAATAGAGTTCTGCCGCAACAGGCCGCACATCGGTCGGATGAGAGCGGAACATGGCCCGGAAAGTGTATCCGGCCCGCGGCAGCGGAGTGTAGCGCCCAGCCGGACGGTTGTTGAAAAACCGGCGGTATTTTGACGGAGGACGGTTCGCCGATAGCATAGGGGACTGGCGATGGAGCAGCCCGCCCCTTGGCACGGAGGTCATCGGGGCCTTCTTCAGGGGGTTTGCTCAGGCGCTTGCGGCAGTGAAACTCGGGCGACACTGCCTGTTTTGCGCAGGCATACGTATCATGTCGGGAAATACGATAGCATCATTGCCTCTCCGCGAACTGCTTCAGCCGGATGTGGCGCTGGCCCTTCAGCAGATGCTGGGCATACATACGGTCGGAGGTTTTCTCAACGCGTGGCGGGACAAAACCGCGCGGCGGTTCATAGAGCATGTTTTCGAGTCGCCGCAGCAGGCGCGCGCGGCGGCGGCCACGTATGCGGCGTGGCTCGGCGGAGCAGCCGTAGCCAGCACGCAGCTTCCGACGGCAATGCGCTGCTTCGCCGGCGAACACGACGGCCAGAGCGGCGCTATAGGGTTATAGAGACAGCGCGACGGCCGACGCACGATAGCGCCGCCGACCGTGTCCGGCAGAGTACCCGCGAACCGCCGCCGCAGCGCATGCCCGGCCGCGATGTGTATCCACGCCAGAGTCCGGGCGGCACGGGCGACGGCCGGAGGTTCTTCCCATGTTGCGATTCACGATGGAGTTCCATACCGAGGGCAACACCCACATCGTCAACGTAAGCCCGGTGCTGTCCCGGCATATCGCTGACATCAAAGGCGCAGGACTGGTACATCTGTTCGTCGTTGGCAGCACGGCAGCGCTGACGACGATGGAATACGAACCCGGGCTGGTAAAGCACGACGTAAAGGCTGTCTTTCAGAAATGGATACCCGACGACGCGCCATATGAGCACGAAGCGACGTGGAATGACGACAACGGGCACAGTCACATCCGCGCGGCCATGCTCGGGCCGAGCCTGACGGTTCCGTTTGCCGACGGCAAACTGCTGACGGGGACATACCAGCAGGTTGTGCTGATCGATTTCGACACCAGCCCGCGCAAACGCACGGTGATAGCGACGGTGATTGCGTAGGCGCACGTGCGCTGCGCGGCATGGGCCGCGGTGCGTTGTCCGGCCGGCCTCTGGCGTGTGCGGCAGCGCAACGGTTTCCACCCGCCGTTTGTCCCTCCATATCCGGTCGATGCAGATGGCGCACGGATGGGCTGTTCCGCCACGATCGGCGCCCCGCAAGGACGATACGCACGATCGATGCGGTTCCTTCCCGGAAGAACGCAAGGCCTCTGTCGGGATGACAGAGCAGATGCCCGCTTGAAGCCGGGCATTTCCTCGCGCGCCGGCAGGTGGTAAACTGCCCGTATGCGGCACCACACATCCACATTTCGCACGGCGTATCTGACGGCAGCAGCGGTGGCATTCCTGGCTTTCGCATCAGTCGCAATCGCGGCCGACGAAGGCGAGGTGGTCCTGTTCAACGGCAAGGACCTCACGGGCTGGAAACTGCGCAATGCCACGCTGGCCGACTCATGGAAGGTCGTTACGACGGTGGAGCTGGACAAGAACAACCCCGCGAAACTCGCCTCCAGCGGCGAGGGCGGCACGCCCGACTCGGTAATGTTGCGCGCCGATGTGAAGAAGGGCAGCGACATCATCTCCGAAAAGCAGTTCGGCGACTGCCAGCTCCATGTGGAGTTCATGGTGCCCAAAGGCTCCAACAGCGGCGTGTATCTCATGGGCCGGTATGAGATCCAGATTCTCGACAGCTTCGGCCGGCAGAAGCCGGGCCCCGGCGATTGCGGCGGGCTGTACGGCGCGGCCGCGCCGCGCGTGAACGCCTCCAAAGCGCCTGGCGAATGGCAGACGTTCGACGTGGTCTTCCGCGCGCCGCGTTTCGACGCCTCGGGCAAGAAGACGGAAAACGCGAAGTTCGTGTCCGTCATGCTCAACGGCCAGGTAATACACGAGAACGTCGAGATGAAAGGCCCGACGGGCGGTTCTATCGGCCCTGAGGCCCCCACCGGACCGCTCATGTTTCAGGGCGACCACGGCATCGTGGCGTTTCGCAACATAAGGATAAAGCCGCTGGAGGCCAAATAGCATCGGCCGGCGCGTAGCGGCAAGACAGAGCGGGCACACGGACCGGCGGCGATACAGCCAGGTGCGCCGTCGCACAGGGTGGTCATGTGCGGAGACGCGTCTCTCAGTGATCCGAAGGAATGGTGCGACACAGACGGCGACGGCATCGGCGACAACAGCGACGACGACATCGATGGCGACGGCTTCAGCAACGAGGAAGAGCGAACAGCCGGAACCGATCCGCGCAACAGACCCAGTTTTCCCGGCTGACAGGCCGCCCGGCACAACGTATCGATCGCGGTGCCGACTCTGTGCGGTGCTGTCAGAACGCCGTGGCTGAACGACCATGAAAGTGCCATTCACAATTACGCGCTGGTTTATCGCGTGCGTGTTGACCCTCATGACGTTGATGCCGGGGGCGCCGCGGGCGCTGGCGGCCGGCGCCGCCGACCGTCCGACCATGCCGCCGTACCGGATAGAGGCCGGCGGTTTCGGCGCGTCGGAAGCGGACATCCGCGCGGTGCTGGACTCCGCGGGAAATGCGCTATGGCGGCATTTCGGCGACTGGAAGATCGAGCCGATGGTGGTGGTACGCGGAACGTCCGGGCCCATCACGCTCTATGCGCGCAACGAGCGCGGCGAAATAGTTGTGAAACTCGACACGGGGGAGACGTACTGGTGTCAGTATGCATATCAGTTCGCCCACGAGTTCTGTCACGTGCTGTGCGGGCTGAAGGAGGGCAACAGCGCCAACAAGTGGTTCGAGGAGACGCTGTGCGAAACGGCGTCGCTGTACGCGCTGCGGGAGATGGCGCGGACCTGGAAGAAGTCGCCGCCGTATCCCAACTGGCGCGACTACCGCGATTCGCTGCGCCAGTATGCCGACGATGTGATACTCAAGCGTGATCTGCTGCTGGAAATGTTTTCGAGCGGGCTGCCGGCCTTCTATGAGCGGAGGCGTGATGCGCTGCGGCGCAATGCCACCGACCGTGAGGCGAACGGCGCCATGGCCGTGGCGCTGCTGCACGTTTTTGAAAAGAACCCCGCCGGGTGGGAGTCGATACGCTGGCTCAACAGCACGCCGGCCGAAAAGGACGACACGTTCGCCCGATATCTCGAAAAATGGCACGATGCCGTGCCGGAGCGGCATCGCGATTTCGTCAGCACCATAGCCGCGCTGTTCGGCGTGAGGCCGGGCGCAAGGGCCGCAACGCGATGATCCGCGCGGCCGGAGGGCGCTGCACCGCGGCCGCGCCGATGAGCAGCACAGCGGCCGTCCGCAGGCGACGGGCGCGTGTCATTTCTCCACGCCGAACCTGTGCATCGTCACCTGGTGATACTTCTGGCCCGGGCGCAGCAGCGTCGAGGGAAACTTCGGCTGGTTGGGCGAATCGGGATAATGCTGCGTTTCCAGACAGAACCCGCGCGGGTTGCCCGTGTAGAACTGCATGCCGGGCTGCGTGGTATGGACCTCCATCACGCGCCCGCTGCGTTTTTCCACCACGCGCGCCGCAAGAACCATGCGCCCTCCCGGATCGCTCCGCAGCACATAGCAGTGGTCGTAGTACTTGCGCGGAAGTTCCGTTATCCGCGAACCGATGGGACGCGGTTCGGTGAAGTCCAGCGGCGTGCCCTTCACGGGCACTATTTCGCCCGTGGGTATCAGCGCCTCATCGGCGGCGAGGTAGCCGTCGGCGTTGATCTGGATAACGTGTTCCAGAACATCGCCTGAATCGGCGCCGGCGAGGTTCCAGTAGGCATGATTGGTGAGGTTCACATGCGTGGGCCTGTCGGTGGCGGCGGTGTATTCCATGAACAGCTCGTTTTCAGCGGTGAGCCGATACACGACCGTCGCGTGCAGGGTGCCGGGATAGCCCATATGCCCGTCCGGGCTGACCAGCTCGAGCCTGACGCCGGCCGCGCCGTCTTCGCGGACGGGCTGCGCCTTCCACGGCAGCCATTGAAAACCGTTGCGTCCGCCGTGGATGTGGTGTTTGCCGGCGTTGGCGTCGAGCTTGTATTCGGTGCCGTCGATGACGAATCGCGCGCCGGCGATGCGGTTGGCGTATCGGCCGACGACCGATCCCAGCAGCGGATGGCCGGCGCGGTATTCCTCGAACGACTTGCGGTGGAGCGTGATGATATCGCCTCTGCCGTCGCGGTCGGGCGCTCTGACGGTCGTGAGCGTGGCGCCAAGGGTCATGACGCACACCTCCACTCCGCGGCCGTTGGTCAGGGTGTACAGATCGATCTGCGTGCCGTCGGGCAGTTTGCCGTAAGGCCGGCTGCTGACGCTCATCGCGGCGCTTTCGGCCGCACAGGCGATGGTGCCCGCCAGAACCACAATAGCAGCAGCGACAGCAATGGCGGCGGGGAAAACGATGTGTTTCATGAATCCTCCTGAACGGTGCGAGTATGCCGCCGATGCCGGCGGACGGCAAGAACGAAACACACGCCCGCCGCGCCGGTCCTGCTGCGCCCTGGGCGCAGAGATAATTGGCAATGACAGTCTGTGCGGGAGAACTGGGGATCCAGGATTCGAACCTGGACAAGCAGATCCAGAGTCTGCTGTGCTACCGTTACACCAATCCCCACCTGTGCGCAACTATAAGACCCGGCGACGGGAAGTCAAGCATCAGCAGACGGTCTGTTGCCGGGTCGCCGGTCCGGCTGTCTGAGCCCCGCGTCATCCGCGACCATCGCCGCCCTGTTGTAGCGAAAGATCGCGAGCGCGATCCCCAGAGCGAGTATGCCGCCAGCCAGGACCGAAGCGGGGGACAAGTGCAGCCGGGCAAAGTACTGGGTGAAAAAGTGGATGGCACCAAAGACAGCCAGCACGTTGACGACCCATCGCCTGTTCGCCCGTGCTGCCCATACGCCGGTGACCAGCAGGCCCACCGCCCATCCGATGGCGAACACCCAGTCCGGAATCCACCGGCTGTCCGGATCGAACCGGCAGGACAGCGATGCCCCTGAAAGGGAGTCGCCACATATCGAGCCTATCCAGAACCAGACGTTCACGACAAACAGCGAGGTTCGCGCAGAGATGATCGCCAGACGACGGTAGTCCGGCGGCAATGCCCTGGACAGATGATAAGAGCCCAACGCCAGCACACTGAACACCGCTACCGTCACCGCCGGCCGGGGTAGCGCCACCCAAAAGGGGAGGTCTACATCGCGGTAGCCGCAGAAGGTCCCGACAGTCAGCAACAACGACCCAACGGCCAGTGCCGCCAGCAGACCGCTTCTGGCCAGCACCGAACTAACGAGATACAGCAGTGTCACGAGGAGGTAACCTGGAGCTCGACCTCCCGTTTCAACGACGATACCTCCTGCGGCAATGATCGATCCCACCAGCAGAAGCATCGAACCCAGCAACCCCCACTCTCTGGCACGGTTCATGGACAGATAGACGCCCGCCGCAGACAGCAGCAGCCCCAGAAGGATTGCCGCAGTGCCGGACGGGCGCAACGCCAGCGCTCCCCCGGCGGTGGCGAGAACACCGAAGCCGACCAGAATGTTGAAAGCCAGTGACCCTGTTTCCCGAGCGGCGAGGGCGCTTAGCCGGTGATACTCTTCGGCGGTAATGCGACCCTCCGCGAGGAGTCTATCAATATCCAGCACTATCTTCATAGCCAGCCCACCAACGTCATGAAAGGCAGACTCATATCAACGCGAGCCGATCGCGCCATTTCACGGCGGCGCCATGTCTATCGGGGGGGGCACGATTCGTCCGCGGTAATGACGCCGTTCATGGCCCGCCACGAATTCCTCCGCAGATCGCTTTAAAGGCGGCGGCATTACACGATTTGACTCGGTCACCGTCAACCGCAGCGCAACAGCAAGCGATGCGCCCGGACCGGGCGGTGGAAGCGCCGCGCAATCCCGTCTCTGCAATTCAGCACAGTGACAGCTTCTGCAACACCCTTTTTCTTTCAGACACGGTTGCCGACTGCGCCAGAGCAGGACTGCCTG